>Ga0163151_10000035_pt1 | contig 217483 bp, 199 predicted proteins | sample OliLakLV19MP5IB2_FD_145596 | JGI IMG/M metagenome (GOLD analysis project Ga0163151, IMG submission 145596) | Freshwater microbial mat bacterial communities from Lake Vanda, McMurdo Dry Valleys, Antarctica - Oligotrophic Lake LV.19.MP5.IB-2 | ecosystem: Environmental > Aquatic > Freshwater >...
GCCGCGGCGATTCTGCAGCAGAATGCCAGCGATGCCGCCCAGACCACCGAATCTGCCGAAGCGGCCCATCAGCGCAAACAGCACCACAAGAACAATCAACACGCCTGCCGGGATGCCGCCGTTCGGTTGCGACCGGGGGCGCGCGGCGACAGCCACATCGGGCAGGGCGACGCCCCGCCTTTCGGCGATGCGCGTGATCACGCGCGTGGTTCCGGCCACCAGGCCCGGGCCGTAGCCGCCCCCGCGGAAGGCCGGCAGCATCAGGGTGCGGATGGTGTCGCCCGCAAAGCCGTCGGTGATGAACTCTTCGATGCCGTAGCCCACTTCAATGCGAACCCGCCGGTCACGGACGGCCACAAGCATCAGCACGCCGCTATCGGCCTTGCGTGTGCCAATGCCCGCCTGTTCGAAGAGCCGTGTGGCGTACTCCTCAATCGTCGCGTAGGGCGCGAACGTGTCGACCGTCGCAACGACCACCACGTCGCCTGTGGCGGCCTGGAGCGATCGAATGAGGCGATCGAGTTCGGCGGCGGATGCGGGGTCGATGACTTTGGCGAAGTCGTTGACGGGAGCGGTCAGTGCCGGCAACTGGCCCTGAGCGTTCGTGACAACAATGTGGCCAATGTAGGGCGTGGCTTCAGCCGCGCCAATCGGCGAACTGATGACGCACAGGCCCGCGGCGAAAAACGCCAGCCGCCGCACGGCGGTACAAACCGGGGTCACGCGCGCCAGCCGTCTACATGAGCCCAGAGCCGTTCAGCCACTCCCAGATATTCGCCCAGGCGCGGCGTGAGGCGGCGGGCCGCGTCTGGATGTTGTTCGAGCGCAAGGATGCCTGCGACGAGCTCGGCCGACACTCCCGTGGCCTGTGCGGCGAACGCTCCGATGTCGGCGTCAGTCGAGTGCCTGGCTTGCTGGAGCTGGGCCACGCTGGCGAGCAGTGCCCGGAGCGGCGCTGCGGACTCTGCCAGCAGCTGTTCCTGCTCGTGGGCGTGGCCGGCGGCCTGGATCCAGCCCTGGCGCAGATGAATGAGGAACGCCTTGGCCTGCACTTCGCAGGCGCGCCGAAGATCGGCGTCCGACGGACGGGCGCGTGTGAAGGGCGACTCGCCGACGATGACCTCGTGACGGTCGAGCATGGCCTGGTATTCGAGGGGAAACGCGTCGAGCGACCGTTCGAACTCCAGAGGCGTCATGAGCAGCGGGGTGTCCAAGCCATCGCGTTGCCAGCGATCCACCAGCGGAGTGAGCGAATCGAGGTCGTCGGCGTGGATCGATCGGGCAAATGCCGCGGTGCGCGTGGGCCCGTAGGCCACAAGGCCCACGAAGCGGTCGCCGAACACGCGGGTGAGGTCTGCGGCCAGGCGGGACATGGCCTGCCTGGCCGCAGCAGAAAGCTCCATGCGGCCTACTTCTTGATGTCGCGTTTTGCCAGCCAGGTGGCCTGTCCCATGCCGCCCAGTTCCGCGCCGCCACGAAGGACATCGCCGGTGGGAGTGGTGGTCAACTCACCGGTGAAGGCCATCCGGGTTTCGGTACCTTCGGCGTTGATCGTCACGACGAATTCCACCTTCTTGCCGTCGATCGTTCCCACGAGCGGATATTCGCCGTAGCGGCCGGTGTAAGTGCCCGTCAGCTTCCCGGCGTCCTGATTGAACACGAGCACCGGGCTCGACGTGCCCACTTCCATCTCCAGCGTCATCTGCCACTTGCCAGTCAGCGTGGTGGCCGCCGGAGTCTGTTGGGCGATGGCGGTGGTCGCTCCGGCAATCACGAGGAGGGCAGCCAGCAGACGCGACACGGCTACAGTCCCTTCACGCGTTCGGCCGTGAATGGGAAGCTGCCCATGTCGCCAGCCGCCACCGTGCCGGTCATCTTGCCGGCCGCGTTGACCTTGCCTTCAAAGTAGATCTCCATCGCCGTGCCGCCGGCATCGAAGCTGATGGTGAACCCGAGCACGCCGTCCTTGACTTCGCCGGCGATCGCCGACGGGCCCTGTGGGCCTTCGATAGTACCCGTCACTTTGTTCGCGGCGTCCACCTTGACTTCGAGCGCCATGGCCATGGCCCCCTGCGGACTTTCAAGATTCAGATTCCACTTGCCGGCAGGCGAGGCCGGCGCGGCAGGCGCTGTGGCAGAGGCCGGCGCGGGTTTGGCCGTGGCTGGCGGTGCCTGCTGGGCGGCAAGCGCAGTGCCTCCCACGAGTACGACGACGGCGATGGCGGCGGTGATTGAGTGCTTCATGACGAACCCTCTCCTCAAGGTCAGACTTTGGTTTTGCGGGCACGGCGCCCGGGTGGCGTTGTTTGCTTCTGCAGTTCGGCGAGTTTCAGTTCGGCCGCCTGTTCGATAATCCCCTGAAGCATAACACCAGTGGCGCCTCCGGCGGCTCGTCGGTTGGTGAGCCACAGGTCAGGATCCTGCGCGGCCATGATGGCGGGAAAATCGTCGCCCGACTTGACGCTCAGCGGCGCAAATTCGGTGATGTCCAGGTCTCCGGACCATTCGTCTTTGTGTTTGATCAGCAGCCAGCTGGGGCCCGTCGGCTTTTCGCCCGGTCGCGTGTAGCCGCGCGTGCGCACCAGCACCCACGACCCCTTGAGTTTGTAGCCGTCGAGGGTGAACTTCAGGTCGCCCTTCGCCAAGGCGGCGTCCACGTCCGGCGATTCAGGCGTCCAGGTCCCCGAATCCCACAACATGACGACGCCCGCGCCGTAGCCTTCGGGAATGACGCCTTCAAACGACCCGTATTCGAGCGGGTGGTCCTCGACCTGTGCGGCGAATCGCTTCACCTTCGGGTCGAGCGACGGCCCTTTCGGCACCGCCCATGACATCAGGACCCCGCCGTGCTCCAGCCGCAGGTCGTAGTGCAGATGGCTCGCCAGGTGTTTCTGTACGCAGAAGAAGAGCGTCCTGGTCTTCTTCCTGCGCAGCGCCTTCGATTCATCGCCCTTCGGCTCGGGCGACTTCGCAAAATTCCGCTTCGCGTGATACTGCTTCAGCGGCAAGGTGACCTGTTGCCCCCTATTTCACGCCGTGCATCATCTTTGTGAGCTTGCCTGAGAACACGAGCATGATCACGCCCGCGATGATACCGAACAGGCCGACCACCCCGAAGAGGTTCTGCAGGGGCATCGACGCGTAGAGGCCGGCCATTTCACCGCCCATGTAGTTGCCCACCGAGGCGCCCAGGAACCACACGCCCATCATCAGGCTGACAATGCGCGACGGCGCGAGCTTGGTCATCGAACTCAGGCCGATCGGGCTCAGGCACAGTTCCGCCCACGTGTGCACGAGATAGGTGGCACACAGCCAAAGGGGACTCACCAGCCCGCCGCCGGCCGCCAGATTTGCCGCCGGCACCAGCACAAGGAACCCGAGCCCGACACCGATCAAGCCGAATGAAAACTTCACGGGGCTGGCCGGCTGCCGGTCGCCCATCTTCACCCACAGCCACGCAAACACTGGCGCAAACGCCACGATGAAGAGGGCATTGAGCGACTGGAACCAGACACTCGGGAAGGCCAGGCCGAACAGCGTGTTGTTGGTCTTGTCGACGGCGAACAGATTCAGGGTTGACCCCGCCTGCTCAAACACCGACCAGAAGAGGGCTGCCGCCACAAACATGACCGTGATCACCCACAGGCGCCCCCGTTCTTCGCGGGTCCAGTCATTGCCAGGGCCTTTGAACAGCCACCAGAAGAAACCGACCACCACGGCGATGAGGACGTACAGGTAACCATTGGTCACCTGCTCCGGTGTAACCGTAATCGAACCGGCGGACAACGCGAGCCCCAGGCCCACGAGTGCCACCACAAACACACCAAACCACATCGTGGCCATGCGCTTGAGCTGCGCAAACGCCTGTGGCGACTTGGCGGGTGACGGGTCCATGCCCGCCTGGCCCAGGAGTCGGCCCGAAGCGACGTATTGAATGAGGCCGAGGGTCATGCCGATGCCGGCTGCGCCGAAGCCCCAGTGCCACGCGGAGTTCGGGTCCATGCCCATTCCGGTGAGCCAGCCGCGGAAGCCTGCGTTCTGCACCAGATAGCCGGTGATCAGGGGGCCAATAAAGGCACCAAGGTTGATGCCCATGTAGAAGATGGAGAACCCGGCGTCGCGGCGCAGGTCCTTTTGGGCATAGAGATGGCCGACGATCACGCTGATGTTCGGCTTGAGGAGGCCGGTGCCGAGGACCACGAGCAGCAGTCCCAGGTAGAAGGTTGCGGTGGACGGGAACGCGAGCGAGAAGTGCCCGGATGCGATGAGGATGCCGCCATAGAGGACGGCGCGCCGCGGGCCAATGAGCCTGTCAGCCAACCATCCGCCTGGCAGGCTCAGCAGGTAGACCGCCGATGTGTACGTGCCGTAGATGGCCGTGCCGACGGCAACGCTGAGGCCCAACCCGCCGTCTTCAACCGACGCCACCATGTACAGGAGCAGGAATCCCCGCATCCCGTAGTAGCTGAACCGTTCCCACATTTCAGAGAAGAAGAGCGTGGAGAGGCCACGCGGGTGACCGAAGAATGACGTGTCGGAGCTTGCGGGCGCCATGCCCACGGTTGCGGTCGGTGTGGCCACTGTGTCAGTCCTCCTGAGGCTTGCGCTGGCGGATATTACTTCGGTTCGGGCACGAATCCGGGCGGGGCAGCGGCGCCGGTGCCGAAAAAATACTCCTCCATGTGTTTCGCCACCAATTGCTGCGCTTCCTTCTGAAACGGCAACAGGCGATACTCATTGAGGATCATCTTCATCTGTTCCTCCCACATGGCCCAGGCTTCGGCAGAGACCTGGTCGTAAATGCGTCGGCCGAGTTCGCCGGGCCAGGGTGGTGAGGGCAGACCGGGAAGTTCACGAAGGAGTTTCACGCAATGCACCGTGCGTGGCGGAATTTCATCAGGCGTCATAAGCCGTCCGCATCTTACACCCTGGCGGCGGCCTTGCTGATGCTGCTGGCCCTGCCGAGCCTGGCCGGGGCGCAGTATTTCGGTCGCAACAAGGTGCAATACCGGTCGTTCACGTTTCAGGTCCTCGCCACCGAACACTTCGACATTTATTTCTATCCCGAAGAAGCCGAAAGCGCGGCCATCGTCGGTCGCATGGCCGAGCGGTGGCGGTGGCGGTTGACGCGGTTCTTCAGTCACAACCTGCGCGGCCGTCAGGCGCTGATTCTCTATGCGGCCCCGGCGCATTTCGGCCAGACCAACGCCATCGAAGGTTTGGTTGGCGAAGGTACGGGTGGCGCCACTGAAGCGCTCAAGCGGCGCATCGTGTTGCCCATGGCGGGCTCGCTCGCCGACACCGATCACGTGCTGGGCCACGAACTGGTGCACGCCTTCCAGTTCGACATGACCGGCGCGGACCCGCGCGAGTCGGAGTTCACGCTGCCGGGCATCCTCCAATACCCGTTGTGGTTTGCCGAAGGGATGGCCGAATATCTTTCCATCGGCCCGGTGGACGGCCAGACCGCCATGTGGCTGCGCGACGCGGCGATCACCGAGCGCCTGCCGCACGTGAAAGACCTGAATAGCCCCAGGCTGTTTCCGTACAGGTGGGGCCACGCGTTCTGGGCGTTCATCGGCGCCACCTACGGGGACCGCGCGGTGGCGTCGCTGCTGCGGTCGGCTGCCAATCCGCGATTCGACATGACGGGATTCGCGTTGCAACTGGGCACCGACCCAGACGCGCTGACGGAAAGCTGGCACCAGTCGATTCGCAAAACCATTCAGGCGATGCAGGCCGATCTGCCGTCGCTCACGAGCGAACCCCGTCTGCTCATCAGTGAGGAGAATGGCGCGGGTCGCATCAACATCGGGCCGCGCGTCAGTCCCGACGGCACGCAGGTGGCCTTTTTCTCGGAGAAAGATCGCTTTTCCATCGACCTCTATCTGGCCAACACCGAGACAGGCCGTATCGAGCGCAAGCTGGTGGAGTCGGCCACCGACCCGCACTTTGACAGCCTGCAGTTTCTCAACTCCGCCGGAGCGTGGCGACCCGACGGCCGCCAGTTCGTGATCACCGCCGTCAGAGGCGGGCGGCCCGTCCTCGCATTTGTGGATCCGTCCAACGGACGCATCGCCCGCGAGCTCGTGCTGCCTGATCTTGACGATGCGATGAATCCGGCGTGGGCGCCCGATGGCCGATCGCTTGTGGTCAGCGGCAATCGCGGTGGACTGACCGACCTCTATGTGGTGCACCTGACGACCGGCCACGCCACCGCCCTGACGTCGGATCCGTTCGCCGACCTCGAGCCGGTATTCACACCCGACGGCAAGACGATCGTCTTCGTGACGGAGCGGTTCAGCACGGACCTGGCACTGCTCCAGCCCGGCGCGCTGCGACTGGCGCGTGTGAACATCGAGACCCGCGAGGTGCAGCCTATTCAGGCATTTCTCCAGGGCAAACATCTGAGTCCGCAGGTCAGTGGCGATGGGCGCACCATCACGTTCATCGGAGATCCCGATGGCGTGAGCAACCTCTACCAGATCGCCATTGACGGCGGCCCGGTGTCTCGCCTCACGGCGTTTGCGACGGGCATCGCCGGCATCACGTCCACGAGCCCGGCACTGTCATCGGCTCCCGGCGTGGGACGATGGGTGTTCAGTGTGTTTGAGCGCGACGGCCACGCCGTATATGTGCTCGATGAAAAAAACGCGGTCGCGATGGTACCGCCCGAGGCGTCCAGGCAGGCCGCGCGGATCACGCCAGACGTGCCGTCATTGACCCTGCTGAGTCGCGCCACCGGCGACGTCGCGCGGCTGCTGGCTGATCCGGCGCCTGGCCTTCCGCCTGCGGGCCCGATGGGCGAGAGCACGGTCTACAACCGCAAACTCTCACTCGACGTCGTTTCTCAGCCAACCGTGTACGCCGGTGTGAATTCGTTCGGAGGATTCGGCGGCGGATCGATCGCCGCGTTGTTCAGTGACATGCTGGGCGATCGTGTGCTGGCGGTCGATGCGGCTGTGGACAGCAACGTGGACGACCTTGGCGCGGGGCTCACCTACATCAATCGCCGCCATCGCTGGAACTGGGCCGCGTCGCTGCGCGCCGAACCGTACCGCGCCGGGTATCTGGAGTTCGTGGACAGCAACGCCGGCACGACGACGGTGAGGGAAGTGATCAACCGCCAAATCTACCGGGGCGGGTCGCTCATCGCGGCGTTTCCCTTCAGTCGAGCGACGCGGTTCGAACTGGCCGGCAGTGCCAATGCGGTGGCGTTCAAGCGTCAGGTGCGCGAATGGGTGTACGACACGGAAAGCCAGACGGAAATCAGCCGATCAGACACGAACGAGCGGCTGGCCGATTCGCTGCATCTTGGCGAGGTGCGCGCGGCCATTGTGCATGACACGTCGTTCTTCGGCGCGACCAGCCCCATTCTCGGGACGCGGTCGCGCGTTGAATTTCGCCAGACGCGCGGCTCCCTCCACTTCGCCACTGCGGTGGCGGATTGGCGGCGCTACGTGATGCCGGTGCGGCCGGTGACGCTGGCCGTGCGTGGCCTCCACATCGGGCGCTATGGCCGGGATGGCGAGAATGTCCAACTCGCCAAGTACTACGCCGGACACCAGTCGCTAGTGCATGGGTATGGCTTCGGTGGGTTCGAGCCCGAGGAGTGCGGCGCCTTTCAGCGCACCGCGTGCGCGGTCTTCGACCGGCTCGCCGGCAGCCGGGTGCTGGTCTTCAACGCCGAGGTGCGCGCGCCTCTACTGGGCCTGTTTACTGGAGAAATTCACTACGGGTCGTACGTGCCGCTCGAAATCGCGGCGTTTTTTGATGCCGGCGTCGCGTGGTCGTCGGGCTCGACGCCGACCCTGTTCGGCGGCGATCGGGATCTCGTGCGCAGCTACGGCGCCGCGCTTCGCGCCAACATCTTCGGCTTCCTCACGCTCGAACTTGCCGCCTCACGCGCCATCGACCGCGCGGGTCGGTCCCTCAAGTGGCAGCTGGGGATTGTGCAGGGATTTTAGAAAATTGGGAAATTAGGAACTGGGGAACTGGGGACGTCAGTTCAGTACTTTTCGAATCGCCACATCCACGCGCGCGTCGTTGAAACACGCGCCGCCGGCAAGGTCAGTCAGTGTGTCGGGCACAAGCGCATTCGACGTCGCCCCGTTTTCGGTGCTGCGGGCCCACAGCCCCTTGGGCAGGGACACCACGCCGGCTCGGACTTCGGGCGTGATCGTGACCTCACACCAGACTTCGCCCAGCGTGTTGAACACGCGGACGGGGTCGGCATCTTCGATGCCGCGCGGCCTGGCGTCGTCAGGGTGCATCTTCAGTCGAGCGATGCCGGGGCGGAATTCTCCGAGGGTGGAAGACACCGTGTGCGCACTGGCCGGCGAGATGAGCGCCAACGGGTGGGCGTCGGTGGCGGGGTCCGGTTGGTAAGCGTAGAGCCCCGCCGTGGAAGGCAGGTCCTCGGGGAACAGATGCACCCGCTGGTCCGGAGTGTTCGGCAGAACGTCCGTAAACTGAATCGGCGCGCCATTGGCCGGGCCCCGGGCCACGCCACCGTCGCCGATGATGGCGGCGACATCGGCCGGCAGTTTCGTCGTCACCTCAAGCAAAGCCTCGGTCTGGCCGAGCGGGTCTTCTTCGGCCGCGCGCTGGCCCAGGCGTATGGCGAGTTCCCGAAACACCTCGTGATTCGGCCGTGCTTCGCCGACCGGCTCGATCACGGGCTGGACAATGTGAAAGTGATACGCGCCGTAGCCTCGGGCGAGGTCGTAGTGTTCCAGGAACGTGGTGGCGGGCAACACCACATCGGCATACTTCGCTGAATCGGTCATCGTCTGTTCAAAGACCACCGTGAAAAGGTCTTCGCGCTCAAGGCCGCGCTTCACCCGGTTCTGATCGGGCATCGTCGCCAACGGGTTGCAGTTGTAGACGAACAGCACCTTCACGGGCGGGTCATCGTACTCAGTCAGCGCACGGCCCAGTTGGTTCATGTTGACCACGCGGGTATCGGGCACTGGCGAGTTGATCCAGCGTTCGGCCGTCTGGCCATACGCGGCCGAGTTGCTCATGGTGTAGCCGCCGCCGCGCACGCCGAACTTGCCGGCGACGGCCGGCAACGCGAGGATCGCCATGGTGGCCGCGCCACCATTGCGATTGCGTTCCTGGCCCCAGCCGCAGCGAATGACCGCGGGGGATGTGTTGGCATACCAGTCGGCGAGAAGACGCAGCTGGGTTTCGTCGATCCCTGCCACCGCAGCCGCACGCGAGAAGGTCCATGACGCAGCGGCGGCCTGCAAGCTGTCGGCGCCCGTCGTGTGGGCATTGAGAAACGCGCGATCTGCGCGTCCCGACTCGAACAAGTCACGGATGAGGGCGAGGGCGACGCCGATGTCGGTGCCCGGCCTGACGGGCAGGTGCAGGTCAGCCGTGCGTGCCAGCGGCGTTCGTCGCGGATCAATGACCACCAGACGCGCGCCTTTCTTCTGCGCCTGTTTGATATGGCTCATCAGGTGGATGCCCGAGGCGGGCGGGTTCGCGCCCCAGACAACGATGAGCCTGGCGTGCGCGTAATCTTCATACGCGACGCCGGCCATCTTGCCGTACATCGCGGTCGCGGCCGCGCTTGTGGGCGCGGCGCACACGGTGCGGGCCAGGCGCGAGGCGCCAAACTGGCGGAACAGCCGCGCGTCTTCCATTTCATTCGTGAGAAGGCCGTTGGACCCGCCGTAGTAGAAGGGGAGCACCGACTCTGCACCGAACTCCGTGCGCGCTTGTTGCATGCGCTCGGCCACAAGGTCGAGCGCCTCGGCCCAGGGCACCACGGTGAAGTCGCCACGGCCTTTGGGGCCGCGTCGCACGGCCGGATAGAGCACCCGTTCGGATGAGTAGACGCGCTGGTCGAACTTGCGCACTTTGCCGCAGATGAATCCTTCGGTGGATGGCGCCGTGTGGCTGCCGTCGATCTTCTGGATGCGGCCTCCTTCCACGGTCACCGCCAGGCTGCAGCAATCGGGGCAATCAAGGGGGCAGGCGGTGTGCACTATAGAGCGCCCCCATGAGGCAGGCGGTCGGACATCGGGTTCGGCCATGGGAGATGAGTGTACGATGAGGCATGGCCAGTTTCCAACGGCGCTTCATCGGCGCCGTGCGTCTTTCAGCCGATACCTACGAAGACGTGGAGCACGACACTTCGGCCATGCCCCAGGCGGCCCTGATCGTCGTCCTGGCCAGCATGACGACCAGTGTCGCGTGGTATTTCGGCATCGGCACCGGGTGGTGGATTGTGCGGGGCGCTCTTCAGGCGCTTGCGGGCTGGCTGGCTGGCTCGGCGGTGTTGTGGTTGATCGGCACCCGGATTCTGCCGGGCAGACAGACGGAGGCCACCCTGGGGCAGTTGTTGCGAACGCTCGGGTTCGCACAGGCTCCGGGCATCTTTGGCCTCCTCGTCATTGTGCCGGTCGTGGGCCTCTTTGTCCCGTTTCTCGTCGGCTGCTGGGTGATTGCGGCGACGTTTGTGGCGGTCCGCCAGGCGCTGGACTACGAAGATACGTTCAGAGCGATTCTGGTCTGCCTGTTGGGTTGGCTCGTCGCGATGGCAGTGGTGTACGTCACCGGCATCGGCGCCACCAGGGTGCACTAACCCGTCATGTCGGGTATGCCGGGGAAGTCGCGGCCGCGGGTTGTCATCATTGGCGGCGGGTTCGGCGGGCTGAACGCAGCCCGAGCGCTCGCGGGCGCCGACGTGGACGTCGTGGTCCTCGACCGGAAGAATCATCACGTGTTTCAGCCGCTGCTGTATCAGGTGGCCGCGGCCGCATTGTCGCCCGGCGACATCGCGTCGCCTATCCGGTGGATTCTGCGACGCCAGCGTAACGCGCAGGTGTGGCTGGCTGACGTCAGTGGCATCGATCTTGACCGTCGCGTCGTGCACCTGTCCGACGGCCCTCAGGAGGTGGCGTATGACGCCCTCATCGTGGCTGCCGGCGTCACGCATTCATACTTCGGGCACGACGACTGGCAGCAACACGCGCCCGGGCTCAAGACGCTCGAAGATGCCCTGGCCATTCGTGCGCGCGTGCTGACCGCATTCGAGTTGGCAGAGCGCGAACCAGACGCTGCAGCGCAGCGGCGGCTGCTCACGTTCGTGGTGGTGGGTGGCGGGCCAACGGGGGTCGAACTGGCTGGTGCGCTCGCCGAGATCTCGCGGCACGCCCTGGTGAACGACTTTCGTTCCATCGATCCCGAGGCCGCGCGCATCATCCTGGTGGAAGGCGACGCCGAGGTGTTGCAGACCTATCCCGCGCCCCTGCCGGCGTTCGCCCGGCGCGCGCTTGAGAAGCTGGGCGTTGCCGTGTGGACAGGCAGCCGTGTGACGCGCATCGAAGCCGGGCATGTGCATGTGGGCACCGAGGTGATCGAGGCCGGTACGATTCTGTGGGCGGCCGGTGTCGTGGCGTCATCGCTGGGCGCGTCGCTTGGCGTGCCTCTTGACGCCGCCGGGCGTGTGATTGTGCACAACGACCTCACGATCCCCGGCCATCCCGACGTGTCGGTCGTGGGCGACCTGGCCACCTTCCGCACTGAGGACGGTCTGACGCTGCCAGGCGTGGCGCAGGTGGCGATGCAGCAGGGGGTGCACGCGGCCAACGGCGTGGTCGCGATGTTCGCCGGGCAACCGCGCACACCCTTCCGATATCGGTTCTACGGCAACATGGCGACGATCGGCCGGCACTCGGCCATCGGTGATCTCGGGTGGGTGCGCCTCAAAGGGTATCCCGCCTGGCTCGCGTGGCTGTTTATTCACCTCATGCAGCTCATCGGCTTTCGCAACCGGTTCTCTGTGTTGCTGCAGTGGGCGGTGTCTTACCTGACCTACCAGCGTGCCGTGCGGCTGATTACGGACCCGCCGAAAGGGTCGTCGTGAGCCGCGTGCGCGTCCGCGGATGGTGGATGTTCGCGCTGCTCGCACTGGCGATCATGGCGATACGTTGGCCCTCGTGGCTGATTGAAGCCGTGTACTCGCGCCGCATCTATCCGCTGATGCAACGCGGCATGACGAGCGCGAGCAATCAGGTGAGCTGGGCGATCGGTGATGTGCTGCTCGTGGCCGCAGCGTTCTATGTCATGTGGCGTCTGGTGCGAGCCGTCACGCGGGCTCGCGAGAGCGGAATCATGTCTGGTCTGTGGGAACTGACACGTCGGCTGCTGCGCACAAGCGCACTGCTTGGCCTGATATTTCTCACGGTGTGGGGGCTCAACTATCGGCGCGTGCCTCTGGAAACAACATTGCGCGGTGCGACACGGGTGGCAATCTCCGCCACCGACATCCGTCTGCTCGCCGATGCGGCCGTGGTCGGGTCCCGGGTGACGCGTCCGCCAGATGAGGGCGGGAGAGACCGGTCGTACGCATCGGTGGCGGCGCGGTTGGCCGGTCCGTTCCAGCAGGCCTTGCAGCGGCTCGGTATGCCGGCGGTGGCTATCGGGCGGCCGAAGGTGTCCGTCATGCTTACGCCCTTTTTCACGGCGGCCGGCGTGACGGGCATGGTGAACCCGCTGGTGCTCGAATCGATTGTGCATCCCGATCTCCTGCCGTTTGAGCGACCGATGGTGCTGGCCCACGAATGGGCGCATCTGGCGGGGTTTGCCGATGAAGCGGACGCCTCAGCCGTGGGGTGGCTGGCGTGTACGCTTGGCGACCCGGACCTCGCCTACAGCGCGCATATGTTCGTAGTGGTGGAAACAGCCGGCGCGATGCCGCGGTCGGTGTGGGGCGACGTGCGCGCCCAATTAGACCCGGGGGTGATTCGCGATCTCGATGCGCTCACCGCGCGCCTGACAAAGCAGCAGCCGGTGGTCCGCGACACGGCCTTCAAGGTGTACGACGGGTATCTGCGATCGAACCGGGTGGCCGACGGCGTGCAGAGCTACTCGCGGGTGCTTCGCGTGTTGACGGCGATGCTCAGCCGGCCGTAGGTCGTGCTATCTGACCTTCAGGTCGAGCTTGGCGGCAAGCTGGCGTAACCATGTCACCAGGCGCTGCTGATTCTCGGGTCCCGTCAACATCAACTGCTTCTGCACGGGCCGCAGCGACCGCAGCGTGGCATCGGTGTGCTCGAAGTACCCGGGGCGGCGCCACAACAGTGGCGGGTCCGTGGCGACAGGCGTGGCCACGACCACCTCAATCGCGCGCGCGAGGGCCTCGTCGAAGTTGCCGCCGGGGTGGCCCAGGTCGGCATACGCCGCGTCGAACAGGTCCTTGACGTTCACGTAGAGCTGCGCGGCATCGGACGGGTTGACCGAGACGAGCGCATTCGTCGGGCCGCTCCAGCGAGGGTAGCTCGCGCTGTCGAGCCGGCCTTGCGGGTCGCCGACGATGGTAAGGCGCGTGGTGGGCCGCAGGACGGCGAGAGGCACGACGGGGGTCCGACCGTCCCCAATCTGAACGACCGCGAGCACCGCCGCGCGAATCAGGCCATCGGTGGCCATCAACCGCGCCAGCATCGGATGTGTGGAGAGTGTGGCGACTGCCCCGCGGAAGATCGCATCCGACCCGTCCAGCGTTGGCAGCTCCCAGGGCTGCCGTTGCGGACGGTTCGACTTCACAGCGCCTTCGGTCGCTTCAGTGGGAGGGGGGGGCACCTGCTCGGGCCGCGACCGCGTCATCCACCAGAATCCAAGACCGGCACCCGCGGCCAGCGCCAGCAGCGCCACACCGATCCATCGCGTGGGCGACCCTTCGCTGGGCGGCAAGCGCGGTGGCACGGGTTCCCATGATGGCGTGCGCGCCAGCGGCTGGTCTTCAAAAGCCATGTCTCTCTATACTACGCCCGGCGATTCTCCGCTGACACCGGGCGTGGCGCGCCGCGGCGCCCGCTTACTCCACCCGTCCCCAGGCCCAATCCCACCCTTCGAGCCCTTTGTCGTTGACCGCTTTCACGCCGATGCGCGTGCCGGCCGGCAGCGCGGGCAGTGTCGCCTGCGGTCGCGTCGTGATGACGCGGCCACGCATCGGATCGCTCTCGGGTCCGTAGGTCACGAGATACCGGACCACCCCGGTTTCGGGTGACGCCGTCCACGTCACCTGCATCCCGGTGCCCGTGCGAGTCACCGCCACACCCTTCAGGCGCGACGGGCTGGACGCCAGATACATGAGCGTGGCCGCAGTCACTTTCGCGGTCTCGGTGACCTGCACCTGGTTGATCGTGTCGAGATAATCGGTGGCTTGGTGGTAGTTCGGGTTCGCGAGAATGGGGTACGACCCAATGCCCCCGACGATGTCGCCCCAAGCGTCGTAGAAGGCCGCCGCGTCGGTGCCGCGGTAGTACTTGGTGTCAAACAACACAAGGTCCGTGAACTGCATTGCCGCGCCGTGCTGGATGTCGCGAATGCCGGGGTTGGAGTAGCGAATGGTGTTGTTGAGCTGCGGCCCCTCGCCGGCCCAGCCGATCATGTCGTTGTTGAGCGCACCCACCACGTTCCACTTGGCCTCGGCCGCGCGTCGCACAAACTCGCGACTGCCCAGCAGGCCGGCTTCTTCACCGGTGAACGACGCAAACACAATCGTCGCCGGCATCGGCGTGCGTGCGAGCATCCGCGCCGCTTCCAGCAACGCTGTCGTCCCCGACGTGTCATCGTCAGCCCCGGGGCCGATGGCGACGGAGTCGAAGTGGCTGCTGACGACATAGATCAAATCGGGATCGACCGTGCCGCGCAGCGTCGCGAGGACGTTGGCCGTCTTGCCGCCGAGCGCGTTGGTCTGGGCGAATGTCTGCTGCTCGGGCTGGTAGCCGAACGACGCGTACGCGCGCATCAGGTAGTCGATGGCCTTGGCGTTGCCAGGCTGGGTGATGTGCTTCGAATCGAAGTCGTAGAGGGCTTTGGCGTGTTCGAATACGCGCGTCACTGATCCCGCGCTTGTGACCGCGCGGGCGGCGGCGGCGATGGGCGCGAATGCCTTCGTGGTGCGGTCGCGCAGCTCGGTCTCGTGTGCGAGATTGGCTGTGAGGCGGGCGATGACTTCGTTGACGTTGATCGTGCGCGACAGGTCGCTCACGTAAATGCCGCGCTCCGGTGAAACGGTGTCGCCGTCACGATCGGCCACGATTAACACGCGCGAGCCGTCGGCGGAGGGCAGCCACGAGTATTCCGGCACCACGGTGCGAATGGTGTTGTTGTGAAACAGCCGGCGTCGTGTGCCAGTGGTCAGGTCATACACCTGCGAGCGGCGGTGGCGCGGTTCACCCATCATGCCGATGAGTGTGGTGCTTGTGAGGAACCGCGGCAGGATGTCGTGCTGGATATCGCGGGTCACCCGTGTGTGAGTGGTGCCTTCCGAAACATACAGTTCCCAGTCGGTGAACTGCATCAACTGGTAGGCCACGCGTCGGCCATCGGGCGAGAGCGACGGTGCCTCCAGCCGCTCGCGGCCGGTGCGCACGATGGTGACGGCGTCGGAGAGCGTGGGAGAGGTGTTCAGAATGTACGCGTCGGCCGTTCGATTGATCCAGGCGATGGTGCTGCCGTCGGCCGACAGCGTCGGGGCGATGCCGGTGATGATTCTGGTGCTCTTCGTGGCCAGGTCCAACACCGCGAACGACGCGGACGCGCCACCACCGGGGCCGCCGGCGCGACCTGCCCCGCCGGCACGGCCCGCGCCTTGCCCGCCTTGTCCTGCCGGCGCGGTTGCCACGGGGGCGGTGGGTGGCCGGCGGAATGCGGCTGCGCCGCCCGTGCTGTAGAGGAGTGCGGCCCCTTTGGGATCAACCGCGAGCAGCGTCTTGAATCCGGGCTCGGCGGTGAGGCGCTGTGGCGCGGCAGTCTCGCTGACCAGGTAGACGTCGGACCGTGTGAGATCAGCGAGTTCCGAGCCGATGAACATCACCGACCGATCGTCGGCGGCGAAGGCGAGAGACGTCTTTGCGAGGCCCGGGGTCGCGATGACGCGCTCGGAACCGGCAACGAGGTCGCCGACGACGAGGTCGCCCGCAGTGGCCAGGAGCCAGGCCACGTGCAGGGTGGCGGCCTGTCGCTCGGGCGTGTTCGGTCCGGATGTGGCGAGGATCTGTTGTGCAGACGTCCATTCGGCGCTCTGCGGTGGGCGAATCCTGACGGCGTGACGGCCGTCGGCACTCAGTGCCGCGCTTCCACCCTGGAGCTCGGTCTGGGCGGGCGGCGCGGCAGCCAGGATCGGCTCGCTGCCCGGCACGCGGACAATCCGTGTGACCGGCGCCGTGGCAGGGCCCGTCTCAAACATCACCACTCGGCCGTCCCGCGACAGCTTCGGCGTGCGGCCATCGTTGGCAATGGTGACCGACGGGTAATACTCGCCGGTCAGCAGCGCAACGCGCTCCAGGTATTCGGCGGCGGCCGGCGAGCGCATGATCGCCAGCAGGTGCGGCAGCGCCTGGTGGTAGTGGCCGGCGTCCCAGTCGTTGAGCGCCTGGCGCCAGCGATCGGCCGGCGCGGTGGCGCCGGATTGGGCGCGCGCGGCGACAAACGCGGACAACACAAGGAGACCGGTGATGAGCGATGCGGCCAGGAGTCGAGTGCGAGTGCGAGACAGGTGCGCCATTCGCACATGATAGGCCGACAGCCGGGGGAAGTGCGACAATAGGCGTTATGACCACGACCGTCCTTGAAGCGATCAATCGCCAGATTTCAAACGAGTTTTCCGCGTCGTTCTCTTATTTGGCCATGGCGGCGTGGTGCGAGCATCACCAGTTCACGGGCGCCGGGCACTGGCTGCGGGTGCAGAGCCAGGAAGAGCACACTCACGCGATGAAGCTGTTCAACTTCGTGCTGGCGCGCAACTATATGGCAAGCGTCAGCGGCGTTGAATCACCACGAGGCGAGTTCGGGTCGCTGCTCGAGGTGTTTGAGTCTGCGCAGAAGCAGGAACAGGCCGTGAGCCGCCAGATTGACGGGCTCTACGAGCTGGCGTTTACCGAAAAGGTCTTTGCGGCGATGGCCGAGCTGCAGTGGTTTGTGACCGAACAGGTCGAAGAAGAGAAGACCATCCGCGAGATTGTCGCCAAGCTGCGCATGGTGAAGGACGACCCCTCGTCGTTGCTGGACCTGGACCGCGAATTGGGTGCGCGGGCAGCGGAGCCGGCGCCCGGGGCGTAGGGGCGACGCCTTATTTCCTGAGCCCCGCCAGCGCGGCTTCGACCGACGCAAACATCTCGAAAATGCCTTCGAGGCCCGCCACAGTGAGCAGGTCCGTAATGCGTGCGGTGGCTCCGGCCAGCACCAGGCGTCCACCCTGGCGCGAGACGGTGACGTGCGCAGCGATGAGTTCGCCAAGCCGGGTGCTGTCGATGTAGGGGACCTTCGACAAATCCAGCACCACGGTCGTGGCGCCGCCCGCCACGGCGTCCGCCGTGGCTTTTTTCAGGCTGCCAGACTCGTCGCTGACGGTGAGGCGGCCCACCAGCCGCAGGATGGCGACCTGACCGTCGAGTGAGGTGTGAATTTCCATAGCTGCAGCCGCTATTGTAGCCGGGTCGGGTAAGATTATCCGCATGTCTGTTATTGCTTCCATCAGTGCCGCCCGCCGTGTTCCACCCGCGATCAATGAACCGATCAAGTCCTACGCGCCCGGCTCTCCGGAGCGCGCCGAGCTCAAGGCGCGTCTGGCGTCGATGGCCACTGAACGGGTCGAAATACCGCTGATCATCGGCGGCAAGGAAATCCGGACCGGGAAGACGGGGCAGTCTGTGATGCCGTTCAAGCACGGTCATGTGCTGGCGGAGTACCACATGGCCTCGCCCGAACATGTACAGCAGGCCATTGCCGCCGCGCTCAAGGCCCGCCAGGAATGGGCGGCGTGGCCGTGGGAAGACCGCGCGGCCGTGATCCTCAAGGCCGCTGAATTGCTGGCCACCACGTGGAAGGCCACGGTCAACTCGGCCACGATGCTCGGGCAGGCCAAGACGGCGTTCCAGTCGGAGATTGACGCCGCGTGTGAACTCATCGACTTCTGGCGCTTCAACGCGCAGTACGCGCAGGAAATCTACAGCGAGCAGCCCGCGAACGGCCTCGGCGTCTGGAACCAGCTTGAGTATCGCGCGCTCGAGGGCTTCATCTACGCGGTGTCGCCGTTCAACTTCACCGCCATTGGCGGCAACCTGTCGAGCGCACCGGCGTTGATGGGCAACACCGTGGTCTGGAAGCCCGCGTCGTCTGCGATGCTGAGCGCGTACTACGTGATGCGAATTTTCGAGGCGGCCGGCATGCCGCCAGGCGTGATTAACTTTGTGCCGGGCAGCGCCGGCCCGATCACCGATACTGTGCTCGCGTCGCCCGATTTAGCGGGCATTCACTTCACGGGCAGCACGGAGGTCTTCCAGAGCATGTGGAAGACGGTGGGCGAGAACATCGCCGCCTACAAGACCTATCCGCGTCTGGTGGGTGAGACCGGTGGCAAAGACTTCATCATCGCGCACCCGTCGGCCGATCCGCAGGCAGTGGCCGTGGCCATCGTCCGTGGCGGATTTGAGTACTCGGGGCAGAAGTGCTCGGCGGCCAGCCGCGTCTACATTCCGCAGTCGCTGTGGTCCGAAGTGCGTGACCGCACGATCGGCATGATGAAGCAGATCAAGATGGGTGACCCGCGCGACTTCCGCAATTTCCTCAGCGCCGTGATCGACAAGAAGGCGTTTGATCGCATCAGTGGGTACCTCGATCACGCGAAGGGCACCGCGAAAGTACTGCAGGGCGGCGGCTGCGATGCGTCCGAAGGGTACTACATTGAGCCCACGCTGATTCAGACCGAGGATCCCGCGTACCGCTTGTTGTGCGAGGAGATCTTCGGACCCGTCGTCACCGCGTATGTGTACCCCGACGCGAAGTGGCACGAGACGCTGGAGATTCTCGACAAGACGTCGCCGTACGCGCTGACAGGAGCCGTCTTCGCGACCAAGCGATCGGCTGTGCGTGAAGCCACGAGCGCGCTGCGGAACGCGGCCGGCAACTTCTATATCAACGACAAGCCCACAGGCGCGGTGGTCGGTCAGCAGCCCTTCGGTGGCGCGCGCGCGTCGGGCACCAACGACAAGGCCGGCTCACGGTCGAACCTGAATCGATGGGTCAGCACGCGCACGATCAAGGAAACGTTCGTGTCGGCCACCGACCACAGCTACCCCTTCATGGGCGCCGAGTAGATTCGGCGCGTTCCTGGCAGGCCTGGGTCTCAAGGCCGAGGCCTGCACGCCAACGACAAACGCTTTAGCCCGTGCCACGTCAGCGCAGCGATCGGCGACCTGCCCTGGTAGCGTTGCGGGGACCGGGGCGCGCTCCCGGGCACGGTGGAATGCACCGTAGATGTGCTCGGTCAGCGGGCGCTGGCCGACCGTCCACTCGCGGGGCGGCTTGCGCTGGTTGTGGAAGACGTACGCGGCTGCCGTAGGGCAGTAGTGCGAGAGGGTCACGGACACACCGCGGGGATCGCGGAGGGACTGTCGTGGAAACTGTCGGCACGCGAGCGGCAGTGCGGCAGGCCCCATTGCGCGCTGAATTCGGCAGCCGCCTTCCGATGCGTGATCGTGAAACACGCACTCGCCGTGTGAGCTGGCCAGCAGCGTCGCACCATCGCGCGACGGGCCCGGCGGCATCAATCCGCCCGACCGCAGGAGTGTGAGTTCGACAGGGTCAACCGCGATTGGCCACCCCGACGAGCAACATCGCCCGCGCTGTTTGCATCCGTACGCCGCGTGAAATGAAAGCACTCTGACATTCATGCTGTGACGCCGGGACCCCCGGACCCCGGACCCCGACTGGCTACCTACGCTGTGTGACTGAGCTGAGCAGTGTCCGCAGCAACTCCAGTCGCCAGGCGCCGTTCTCCGGGTTGTGGTAGTTGAACGGTCGCTCCTCTGGCAAAAGCATCGCGCGATGTTTCGCCGGTTCAAACGATGTCCCTTCGTGCCATTCGTTGAAGGTCGTGAGGTAAGTCAGGAAGAACCGTCGTTGCGCATTGCCGCGGCGTGGGTCGGCCTGCAATAGCATGGTGGTTTCGAGGCTTTCGAGCACCCGCAGGCGCGAGGCCGTTTCTGCCGATACCCGCGATGCCGCCGATAACCAATCGATGGGACCCACGGGTGGCTCAAACGGCTGCGGCACGTCACAGACGCCCGCAGGGGTCACAGGCAGGTACCCGTCGAAGCCGCAGTTCACGGCGAAGGAATACAGCAGGTTGTTGCCGCCAAAATCCGTGGCCGTCTTCGGCCATGTCGTCGGTCGCACGAAGCTGTCGTAGATCGCGATGCCGTCAAAACCACCGGCAGCCGTTCGTCCGAGATCCAGCGAGTCGGCCAGCAACAGGATGCGGTCGAACACCGGCCTCACGTTCTCGCGCACCGCATCGGTCTGTCGTCGCCACACATCATCGGCCGTGTAGTCGGGCACCGTCCGCACCACACCCAGACAGTCCACGACCGTGGGGGGGACGATGGTGCGGAAGGTTTTCAGGACAGGCGAGGCCGGTCCCGTGCCGTGGTCGAGCAGCAGGAAGCAATCCCATCGCCGACGTTCGCCGTACTCGCGCAACAGGTAATTGATGTCTGACGCGTAGAAAAGTGCGCGGTCCGGCCGGTACGGCTCGAGATGAAACGTGACGTGGATGTCGTGTGCCCGCATCACGTCCATGATCATCGGCGTGGCGCGATTGGTATTCGAGTCCTGGCCCCACCAACTGATGGCGATCGCCCCGACGCCGGCGTCGGCCATCCATCTGGCATGTTGCTCGACCACGGCCATGTTCATCGAGTGATACGGCCCCAGCGCCGGCATCATCGTCGATGCGATGCCGTACGGCGGGGTGTGACCCTTTTCGGCCCAGTGGATGTACGGGTTGGTCTCGTACCAGGGGTAGTACTCGAAGACGAAGTGGCGGCGCAGGTTCGGAAAGGTCGCGCGAAGGGCGGCGGTGGCCTGGGGCGCACGCAGGCGGGCAAAGTCTTCGGGAATGATGCGTTCACCGCTGCCGCGGTCGAAGCGGGGGAGTGACTGCGGCGGCTCGCGCAAAGAGTGTTCGACGGCGCCAAGAGCCGAGCCCTCGGGGATATTTCGCGACCTGAGAGCCGCGCCGACTGATGAATCACCGCGCCATTGCCGAGACGGATCAGGAAACCCCGCGTACACCGAACTGGCGGTCGGCTGTTGACTGCCGCCAAAGCGGGCGAGCGCGGCCCCTGGCACGGCCGCGAGCCCGGTCTTCAGCAGATCGCGCCGAGAGAAAACAGCCACAGCGTGATTGTAGCCGTGTCACGCCGAGACCCCTATCGAGCAAGCTCCTGTCCGATCCACCAGTCAATGTGCCGTTCGAGAACGAACAGCGGCATCGACCCCACCGACAGCGCCGCGTCGTGAAAGCGGCGAATGTCGAAACGCGTGCCGAGGCGAGACGTGGCCCGCTCGCGGAGTCGGACGAAGGTCTGGCGCCCCATGCGATAGGCCAGGGCCTGTGCCGGTGACCGAATGGAGTAGCGAACCGTCTCCGAATCAATCTGCACATCAGACTCGAGCGTGTGCTCCCGCATGTAGAGCATCGCTTTCGGCCGCGACCAGCCGAGGTAGTTCATGCCAGTGTCCACGACCAGCCGCACGTTGAAGAAGTTGTCGAAGACCAGCCGACCGTACAGGTCGTACGGATCGGTGTACATTCCCATCTCGCGTGCAACCACCGATGACGAATACTCGCCCCAACCTTCGGTGTAGCCTGTCGACATGCTCGACCGCCTGAAGGCCGGCAGTTCCGTGTTTTCGAGCTGGAGGTTGATCTGGAAGTGGTGGCCCGGCACCAGCTCATGAAAGATGAGCGCCGCGCCTGCGAGCAGCGACCGGTCTTCAAGCGTGCTGCCGTTGAAGTTGTACAGGCCGCGCGGTTCCGTCCGGGTCGGGATGGAATAGAAGCCGTATGTCTGTGACGGTTCGAGCGTGGGATTCAAGCGCGTGACGCCGTAGATGGCCTCGGGCGACCGCGTAAAGAACTCGCGTACTCTGGGCTCGATGCGGCGGATGTGCGACATCAGCACGGCGCCAACCTCGTCAGGCGTCTTCACGTAGAAGCGCTGGTCACGCCGCAACTGGTCGTGGAACTGGGCCTTCGTGCCTGTGAATCCGATCTGGCGTCGCAGATCCGCCATGGCCTTTTCGGTTTCGGCGATGCCCTCAAGCCCAATCCGGTGCACGGCTTCGGGCGTCACGTCGAGCGTGGTCATCTCGCGGACCGCGATGCGGTACGCGTCTTTGCCGCCCGGGTACTGCCCCCAGCCCACCACGTTCGGGGCGTTCGGCGCGAGTCCGATGAGCATCTCCCTCAGCGCTTTGCCCGCAGGCGCAATACGCGTATCGATGGCGGTGGCCACGCTCACCTGAAAGGTGGCGGCCGCTGCGGGAGCGATCGCCTTGAGCCGGTCAGCGCTCACGGCAAACGGGCTGGTCGCCCAGGGCGCGGCGAAAGGCTCGAGGTAGGTCAGCGAGCGATCGATCTGCTCGTCGGGCAGGATGATGCCGCGACTGGCGCGTTCCTGTTCCTTGGCCTGCGACGCCGCGATCGTCTCGACCAGCCGGTCGAGATCGGCAAGGTAGCGACGCAAGTCTGCGTCATTCGCAAACGTGCGCTCCGGGGCCCCCGTCAGCAGCGCCGTGAGCGGCGAGCCGGTCGTGGGCATGACCGCAGAGTGAAACCAGAACTGCGCGGGTTGGTTCATTGTGACCCACGCGTTCCAGCGCAGGACGTCACGCGAGAGATCCTCCTGGTGCGTCAGGCCAGCGGGGTCGATCGCGTCGAGCTGTGCGAGGACGGCCCTGGCCTCAGCCGCCTCGCGCTCCGACGCGGCCAGCGAAAGGGATGTGTCGTCGGCCGTCGTGCGAGAGGCCGCTGATTGACGCGCCTCAGTCTGGCGCAGGTCGAGCGACTGCAGGATTGCGGAAAGCGCTTTCGACGAGGGGGATTGCGTCGCGTGCGCCGTCGGAGCGATCGCGATGGTGGCCATCACAAGCGCAATGCAAACACGTCGATTCGATGTCATTGACGCCTCCAGCTGTGAATGCGGATCGGAGTATAGACCCTGGTCAGCGCGCGGGGGGCCAGTCCGGCAGGTCCATCAGCATCTTTTGCACGCCATCAAGCGGAACCCGGCACACCCACGCTTCGCGATCCTCGACCCCGAAGGTAATCAGCAGGTCGTCATCGCCGTGTGCCAGGCACATGCCGCACCCGAATTCGATACCGAGCTGGCGAAAGTAGAACGGACGTGAGGCGTGTGTGACGCGCCAGTCGTCCTCGAGGCGCAGGAAGCGATGCGTGTACCGGCGCAGCGGTCGCGACGACACGGCATGCACCAGGACCAGACGACCGCCCCCCAGCCGCGCGGGCAGGTCGATCGGCCCGGCCGATCCACGCCAGTCCTGGAAACTGCGGCCTTGGGTACGGTTCACCGCCACGGCTACCCGGCCCTCGTCGCCGTCGACCCTGAGCACGACTAACGGCTCATAGCTGTAGATCGCGAACAATTCGTCGCCAATGACAAACGGTAGCCAGTTCTTCTGCGCGCGCTCGTCGCCATGACCCGTCAGGGGGCGATGGTGATCGACATCGCCTGATGGTGTCAGACGGCACAGGGACACACGAATGGCACCTGCCGGGTGCAGATCGGTGGTCGTGCACAAAAATCCCGTTCGGCCCTTGTGCTCGAAGAGGCGCGCGTCCTCCAGCCCCTGCACGGGATGCCACCGTAGTGGAGCCAATGCCGCCGTCACCTCGGTTTGGTCGAGCAGAACGAACGCGCGGTCGAACCGCATCAGCATGTTTCGGGTCCGGAACACGCCATCCGGTTCGCCCGTGAAATACCGCTGATCCGGCGTGATCTGGTAACTCACCGTGCGGCAGTTGACCAGGTAGCCGGTGTCGGTGCGGACCAGGCTGGGATTGCAGGGTGCGAAGCCGGGTGGCAGCGCCGGGGCCAGGGGAACGTGCACCGCATGCGGCAGGGGTTGGGCGTAGAAGGCCGAGTTCTGCACCGCGAGCGACGTGATGTGGGGAGGAGAGCCGCGTCCCAACAGCAGCCGTTCGTTGGCCTCAAGACCCTCCTGCCGCGCTCCCGTGTAGAAGGCACTGATCGAGAGTTCACGAAGAAATCCCCACTCGTAGAGGCCGCGATCGAGAAACAGATGACGATCCTCGGGCATGCCCATCGCCAGCCCCCGGCGCGCGAGGCGGCAGGCCCAGGTATGGTGCCCGCAGCCGCGAAGGACGCTGGCCAGAAGGGCATAGGGCTCGTGCCGTTTCGGGTCACGACGCAGGGCACGCGCCAACGCGCGAAACGCCTGGCGGGGCCGGCCTGCCTCATGCAGGAGCTGGCCCACGACATACTGCGCGTACCACGCCTCTTCTTCCCATCCGCCGGCTTCGGACCGTTTGCGATACAGGGCGAGCGCTCTGGGCAGGTCACGCAGTCCTCGATACGTCTCGGCGAGATAAAACAGCGCGCGCGTATTCCCGGGATCGCGCTGAAGTTCGCGCTCAAGGAGCCGGCGATCCCTCTGGAACTTGTCCGAGCGGTGTCCGCCGTCGTGCCGGTCATCGATCGACAACGCCGGCAGCGACCGTTCGACCGAGCCGTCCGGGAACGAGAAGTACTCGTGTGTCGCCCCGATGAAACGGCCGCGGACGCGCGCCTTCATCAGCCGGACGTTGGGGTAGTCGAGCGATCCACAGCGCTGCATGACGCGATACACGTCCGCATCGAGCGCCTCACGACTGAACGTCGGGCCGACCTGGAGCACCATGTCGGCGTCGAGGAAAAGCAGATAGGCGTCGGAGGGCTTCCAGCCGAGTGCGCGGATCGTGCGCTGCGCCGATCGGACGCATCGCGTTCGGCTTCGGCCGAAATCAAGGAAGCGATGGTGATGCACGCGCCCCGGGATTCCGGTGCGTTGCAGCCACGCTTCGACGATCGCGACCGTGTCGTCGGTCGAGCCGGTGTCGCAAATGCTCACCGCGTCAATCGCCGGCAGCGCGGCGTCCAGACAACGCGTGATCACACTGGACTCGTTGCGCACGATCATCGAAAGACACACGCGGACAGCCATGGTGTTGTCTGCGGCCCTCGTTCCGCTCAGGAGGTCGACGGGTTCTAGAGCCCGGTCGGCCCCGTGGCACCGGTCGGCCCTGTGGGCCCTGTGGGCCCCGTCGGCCCTGTCGGCCCTGTCGGACCCGTCGGACCTGTCGGACCTGTGTCTCCAGTGGGACCAGTGGGACCGGTCGGCCCGGTGGGACCCGTTGGGCCTGTCGGACCCGTTGGCCCCGTCGGCCCAGGTGACTGCGCGAACGCCGGCGTCGGGACGCCGATCGAGAGCACGACCGGCAGCAGAGCGGCCGAGCCGAGCCGTGCGACAAGTGAGCGGCGGCTGATGCCCGACATCAGCTCTTGCTCGAACGCTGTCTCCAGCAGGCCGAGCCTGGCCAGCTCCGCGAGCGCGTAACGTGCCAGGTCCGCATCCTCCGGCAGTCCGAACTGCGCAGCCATGTCGCGAGCGATTGCTTCGATGGTGCGCGTGCCGTCGGCGAGATCCCACACGGCCGAGGCCGCGGAATTCAGGCTGTGCGCCTCGTTGCTGGTGAGGTCATACACCAGCAGTTCGTCGAAAATCTTCTCGACTCGAACACTGGACCGGCGCACGCGAGGACACGAAATGGACATGGTGTGCGCGAGTATACTCGCGGATCGATGCGGCAGGACCTCCATGGCTCGGTTGTTCTGGCGCGGGTGGCAAGCCGATGATGACCCGCCGGCTGGACGCGTTCGGGGCGGCGGTCGCCATCGAGACAGACGATCCGAACTTGTTCACCCAGCTCGACCAGTGGCTGCCGGCGTTTGAAGCGTCGGCCTCGTCGAACTCCCCGCTTGTGCACTACCGTGTCTTCGCGTCTGGTCCGTCGGCCGCCGTGGTCGTGATGCGGGGTCGCCGCGCACTGGCCCCCGTGGCCGGGTTGCCGGCTGCCGCACGCGTGCTCGCGGCCGACCTGGTCGTCACGTTGAGCCGGACCTCTGCTCATTGGACGTTCATGCATGCCGGCGTTGTTGCGCTCGGCGGCCGAGCCATCATCCTTCCCGGCGCCTCCCACACCGGCAAGAGCACACTGGTCAGTGCGCTCGTTCGCGAAGGCGCGGAATATGGCTCGGACGAATTCGCCGTAATCGACTCACAGGGTCGCGTGCGTCCCTGGCCCCGCTGGCTCGGCATGCGCCGGCCGGGCCAGCCCGACGAACGGGTGGATCCCATGCGGCTCGGCGCACGGATCATGGCCAACGACGTACCTGTGAGGGCTATTGTGTTCACATCGTTTCAAGCGGCCGCGGACGTCGATTTGCGGCCGGTCGCGGCCGGTGACGCCGCGCTTCGCATGCTGCCGCATTGTTTGACGGCTCGTGCCCGAACCGGGCCGACGCTGCGCGCGTTGCGAGGGCTTGCCGTTTCCGCGCGCGCGTTCGAGAGTCCGCGGTCTGGTGCCGCAGAGTTTGCACGTCACCTGCTGGCACTGAGCGCCGCGCTGTCGGCCGGTGTCCCATGATCCTCGGCGTGCCCACGCTCTGTCGGTACGACCTGCTGGACGACCTGCTCAAGTCGGCGTCAGCCGGGACCGTCACACCCACCGGATATCTCATCGTCGATAACGGTGGCGGGTACGGACGCGCGCGCGCTGAGCACTGCATCGGACCACGGATGGCCGGGAACCTTGTGATTGTGGACCCCGGCGAAAACTGGGGCGTGGCCAGAAGCTGGGACCATATTCTCGAGCGTTCGGAAGACGAGCCAGTCGTCATCGCCAACGACGATGTTGTGCTGGGGCGGTCCACATTCGAAGAAATGTCTGCGGCCGCCACTCGCGCCTTCTTTGTGTCGGGGGATGGCTGGTGTCTGTTCGCCCAACATCCAGAGTGCACGAAACGTGTCGGTTGGTACGACGAGCACTTCTGGCCCGCGTACTACGAGGACACCGACTACCACGTGCGTTTGCTGCGGGCGGGGATCATGCCTGTGCGACCCCTGTCGGAGCCGGTGCAGCATGGGGGCTGGTCAACGACGCGCGCGGTGGGTGACGCCCCGTGGCTGGTTGAAGGCCGTGAGCGCAACCGCAGGTATCTCATCAGCAAGTGGGGCGCCGACTCGGCCGCAGCCGCGACGTTCGAGGAGCCGTTCGACGGCCACGCGCCTCCGGGCTGGCGTGAACGACTCGACCGTTGAGAGCTGCTCACTCGCATCCGCCAACTGCGGACACGTTCCTGACTCGCACCTTCCGCCAGTTCCGCCAGTTCGTGATTCGATTTGGTGCCGGAGGAGGGAATCGAACCCACACTCCCCGTCAAGGGAACAAGATTTTGAGTCTCGCGCGTCTGCCAGTTTCGCCACTCCGGCAGGAGGGGAAGACGGCAGTATAACATCTGGGAATGACTGGACTCCTGCTGCGCTGGATTGGTAATTCCCTGGCCATTCTCTTTGTCGCCTGGCTGTTTGACGACGTGAACGTGGCCACGACCCAGGACGCCTTTGTGGCCGGCGCCGTGCTGGGGATCGTCAATACCATCGTTCGTCCGGTCCTTGTGCTCCTGACATTACCGGTGACCATCCTCACGCTGGGCCTGTTCTACTTCGTCGTCTCGGGGTTCTGCCTGTGGCTGACGTCGTATTTCCTCGCCGGCTTCGAGGTGCGCGGACTCCTCACGACCATCGTCGCCGCCATCTTGATCAGTCTGGTCAGCGCGGTCATCACGAAGGCGTTGCAGGGCAAGTCGCGCAAGCAAAGAGGATAGAGCCGCGCCAGGTGTATGCTTGCGCGGATCGGGAGTGACCTTGGAGGGTGCGATGACGGCTCAGAAATCAACGTGGCGGCGGTGGGTAGCAGTAGGCGTGTTGACGGCGGTCTGGGCGGGCGCAGCCACGCTGCCGTGGCCGGGACTCCGCGCCAACCTAACCGCGCAGGGCAACCGCCGTGCGGTCATCCAGGAAAAGGACTTGCGCGACTGGCTCACGTATCTCTCGTCCGACGAATTGCAGGGGCGTCAGATCTTCACCGAAGGGTATGGTCTGGCCGCGCAGTTTGTGGCCGAGCGCCTGCGCGAAATGGGCGTGAAGCCCATGGGCGACAACGGCACGTACTTCCAGAACGTGCAGCAGAAGGGGTATCGCATCACCAACGGTTCGTCGGTGACGGTTGAGGCGCCGGGCAAGGCGCCCGTCACCTTCAAACACGGTGAGGGGGTCACGTTCCCCACCAACGCAGGTGGCAAACAGTCGCTGACGTTTGATGGCGTCGAGTTTGTCGGCTACGGCATCAGCATGGCCGAGCCCCTGCATGACGACTACAAGGGTCGCGACGCCAAAGGCAAACTCGTGGTGTGGATGGGCAACGGCCCGGCCAACCTGACGGGCGCCGCCCGCGTCCTCGGCGCCCGCAGCCGGTACGCGATCGAAACGATGGGCGCCAAGGCAGCACTTGGCTTCACACCCGTAGCCGCGCCCATGACCCCGGCCGAAGTGGCGCTGGCCGAAGCGCAGGTGGCCCTGCAGCAGGCGAACGTGGCCGTGGCTCAGGCACAGGCGCAGTTGGTGCAGGCGCGCACGGGTCGAGGCGGCCGAGGCGTTCCGGCGGGCGGGCGGGGCGGTCGTGGGGGACAGCCGGCCACGCCGGCAGACCTCACCACGGTGCAGCGCGTGGATGGGCTCGTCACGCCGCAAATGACCGGTGACGACCGACTCTTCGAGGCCATCTTTGCGTCGGCGCCCACAAATTTTGCGGCGCTGAAGGCCGCGTCAGACACCGGCGACATCCTGCCGACGTTTTCGCTGCCCGGCGTGAAGATCACCGTGAACATGAACAACACCTACGAAGTCATTTCCACCCAGCTCACCAAGAACGTGGTGGGCCTGGTGGAAGGCTCAGATCCGGTGCTCAAGAAGACCTACGTCATGTTCGGCTCACACCTCGATCACACCGGATACCGCACCGCGGCGCCGGCCGCGGGCGGCCGAGGCGCACCAGCCCCTGGAACCGTGCCCGACCTCATCAACAACGGGGCCGACGATGACGGGTCGGGATCGACGGGACTGATGGCCATCGCCAAGGCGTTTGCCACCGGGCCCAAACCAAAGCGATCAGTGCTGTTTGTGTGGCATTCGGGCGAGGAATCAGGCCTTCAGGGCTCGCGGTATATGGCCGACTTTCCGGTGGTGCCGATCGACACCGTCCAGGCCCAGTTCAATATCGACATGATTGGCCGCAACCGCGACAACCTGCCGGGTGAGGCCAGCACGGTCTACGTGATCGGGGCCGACCGCATTTCGACCGAACTGCACAACATGGTGGTGGATGCCAACCTCGGCACCCGCGAGCCCCTGCAGCTCAACTACGAATACAACGACCCGCGCGACCCGAACAGCTTCTATACCCGCTCTGACCATTACAGCTACGCCGCCAAGGGCATTCCGATCGCGTTCTTTTTCACCGGGACCCATCCCGACTATCACCAGCCGTCGGACTCGGTCGAGAAGATCATCTTTCCGAAGATGCAGCGCATCACCCAGATGGTCTACGAAGCCGGTTTCAACGTGGCCAATCGTGAACAGCCGCTTGTACGCGACAACCTGGGCGCCCGCACCGGGAAGGGGCACGTCGGCAAAATCGGGGGTCAGTAGCTAACTCATTGTCACGCAGTAATTTATCGTCGCCGCCGTTGCCGGATTGGGCCGTCTGGGGTATAATGACGGTTCATCCAGGCAACGCGTCAGCCAGCCTGCGCGTCCGCAGTCAATAAAAACCGGGGGACTCGTGGCATTCGAGATCGGCGACAAGGTCATCTACCCAAATCACGGGCTCGGCATCGTCGAGCGCATTGAAACCAAGACCATCATGGGCACCACCTGCGGCTTCTACCAGCTGCGTATGGCCAATGAAACCACTGTGTTCGTCCCGGTTGACAACGTCGATGGCGTTGGCCTGCGGCGGGCGATTACCGACGATGAGACCGATCGGCTGTTTTCCCTGCTGGGTGACGGCAAGATCGAGAGCCACCAGAACTGGAAGGGCCGGTTCAAGGACAACTCCGACCGGATGCGGACCGGCTCCATCTACGACGTGGTGGAGGTCCTCAAGAGCCTGAGCCACCTCGCGCGGTCCAAGAGCCTGTCGTTCCGCGAAAAGCGGATGCTGGACCGGGCCAAGTTCCTGGTGGTGTCCGAGATTTCTGAAGTCATGGGCGAAAAGGTCGTCGTCATCGACGAGCGGGTCGAGCAGGCGCTTGAGCGCTGCTTCACCACCAAGGCCCGTAACACCGCCAGGTCGGTGGCCGCCAAGGCCACTCGGGCCAAGACGGCGGCGGCCGCGCCGGCCGTGGCCGCTGCGGCTCCGCGTCGCGCGGCTCGCGCGTCGTAGAGGCAGGGTGGTCGCTGCGGTTCGCACGCTTGCGACCTTTGCGGGCCTGTCGGCGTATCTGCTGATCGCCGGCCTTCCCACGCTCCTGTGGACGATGGTGTCGCGCGATCCCCGGGTGCTGTATCGCGTCGGCGGTTTCGGGGTGCGCTTCGCGTTTGCCCTGTGCGGCATTCGGGTCAAGGTCCTGGGCGCAGAGCACATTCAAGTTGGCCGAGCTGCGGTGTACGCGGCCAATCACAGCAGCAACCTCGAACCGCCGGCCGTCTTCTTTGCGCTGGGGTCCCTCTTTCCGAATGTCGCCGTGGTCTACAAGGCCGAACTGCGCAAGGTGCCCATTCTGGTATGGGCATTCGACGCGGCAAAATTCGTGCCTCTTGAGCGTGCCAACCGCGGACAGAGCTTGCCAGCGGTGAACGAAGCGTCCAAGGCGCTGTCGGCCGGACGGTCGTTCGTGGTGTTTCCCGAGGGGACCCGGAGCCGCAACGGGGAACTGCTGCCGTTCAAGAAGGGTGGGTTCATCATGGCCATTCAGGCGCAGGTGCCGATCGTGCCCGTGGCGGTCTCAGGAGCCAGCGGCGCCATGCGACGAGGCAGTATGGTCATTCGCCCGGCCACGCTGCAGGTGGAGTTTGCACCCCCGGTGCAGACGGCCGGGCTTGAATTTGCGGATCGGGCGTCGGTCGTGGCCGACGTGCGGGCCGCGATTGCCAGCCGTTTACCGCAGCGCGGTTGATGTCGTAAACCGCAACGTCATCGGCGTCAGGCTCACGCCATCAGGCGCCTGAACACCAGCGCCCAGTTCCACGATCACTCCGACCCCGCCCGCCAGGGGGGCCGCGAACCGAATCTCAACGGCCATCGGGCCCGGCCGGTAGGTGGCGGTCCACACCGGCACGGTCTCGGTGACTCCCTCGGCGTAGCGGATCCGGATGTTCGGCTGGAGCGTGCCTGGCCGGATCGGTCGAGAGAACTGCAGGCGAACGAGCACATCCCGCGCAATGCCCGCTTCATCCTGCGCGGGCGCCGAGAAGATCACTTCCGGGGCTGGCAGCACCGTCGGCGGATCCTCAACGGGTTCAGGCTCGGCTTCGGGTTCAGCGGCCCGAAGGCGGTCGGCCACAAGGAGCGGCAGGTCATCAACGATCGTCACGCGGCCCGTGACTTCGAGCCAGCGGCCAGTGTGGGTGCGGGTGGTGGTCGTGAGGTCGAAGCCATCGCCGCGGGGCCGTTTGCCGACCACCCAGACCGCCGCGTCGGCCGTTTGCAGCACAAAGTCCCATTCGCTCTGACGGGGCCAGGCCGGCAGGTCACCGAACAGGTTCCGGCCACGAAAGCGGCCTCGTACGCGGACCGTTTGTCCGGCCAGTCGTTCGGGCTGCAGCGCAAGGTTTCGCATGGTGGGCGCCACCACGGGATCGCGATCAATCCACGTGGTTCCGTGCAGGATCAGCAGACGCTCGCGGGCGGGCCACCGATCGCCGGAGGCCAGCGTGATGAGTTTCAGCAGATCGAGAGGGCCCAGCCTGGAGTCGTCTGAGGCAAAGCGTCCGATGTCGAGCAGACGGCCGCGCAGTTCCAGCGCGCGCAAGGGGACGCGCCCGCTCTTGGGCGCAATCACGAACTGGCGTGGGGCTTCGAGCGGCAGACCTGTGAGCGCGCCTTCCACCAGTTCCACGGGTGTGCCGACGAGGGCCACGGTCTTGTCGTGATAAAACGCCGGGTGTCGGGTGACGGCGGCAAGTGTCGTCGCCATTCGATACATCGATTGGCTGTTCACGGCAATGGGTGCGAGGGCCAGCAGGCCGGTGGCCACCGTGAGAGACACTCGGAAGCGCATGTTCCGATGTTAGTGCACCCCGCCGATCCGCGCTAGAATCGTCCCCTTGTGACGGCACAGAACAAGGGGAGACCCACGTCGGGCGGTCGCCGCGACAAGATGGCGAAGGGCGGCGATCAGGTATCGGAACTGACCGCGAGCCGGCTGTCGGTCTATCTGCGTTGCCTGAACACGCTCGACGTGGCGGGCGTCAAGGCGGTGTCGTCGCGAACGATGGCGGAGCAGTTTCATCTCAACGCCGCGCAGATTCGCAAGGACCTGGCCTACTTCGGAGAGTTCGGCGTGCGCGGCGTGGGGTACCACGTCCGCGAACTCAAGCGGCATCTGCGCGTGATTCTGGGTCTTGATCGTGGCGTGCGCGTGGCGGTTGTGGGCGCCGGCAATCTGGGCCTGGCGCTTGCCGACTATCCGGGGTTTCACCAGGAGGGATTCGAAATTGCTGCGCTGTTCGATACCGATCGCAGCAAGGTGGGGCGCAAGTCACGCGGCGGCGTTCGCATTCTTGACATGGTGGAGTTTCGCAAGGTGGTCAAGCGCGAGAACATCGGCATCGTCGTGCTCGCCGTGCCGGCGTCGGCTGCCCAGGACGTGATTAACGTGTCGGTGGCGTCGGGCATTCGGGCGGTGCTGAACTTTTCCCCGGGCTCTCTGAAGGTGCCTCCCGGGGTGAAGCTCAAGAACGTGGACTTGACCGTCTCGCTCGAGAGTCTGTCGTTTTTCCTCGCGAGAGGGGAGTCCGATGAAGACCAGGACTGACCGCCGGAGCCTGACGCATGTGGACGCGAAGGGCCAGGTGCGCATGGTTGACGTGACGGCCAAGGCTGAAACGATGCGCGAGGCCACGGCCGTCGGCGAAATCCGGATGAGCGCCGGGGCCGTGCGGGCCATTCGCGATGGAGCGGTCAAGAAGGGCGACCCGCTGCAGACGGCGCGGCTAGCGGGCATCATGGCCGCCAAACGGACGGCCGACCTGATCCCGTTGTGCCACCCGCTGGCCGTGACCGCAGTGGATGTGGTGCTGACCGCGCGCCGCTGGGGGTATGCCATCAGTGCAACGGTGCGTACGACCGGGCCGACAGGTGTGGAGATGGAAGCGCTGACGGCAGTGAGCGTGGCCGCGCTGACGGTGTACGACATGCTGAAGGCCATCGACCGCACGATGGAGATCGGCGCGATTCGCGTCACGGCAAAATCGGGCGGCCGCAGCGGGAGCGACGCAGTCAGAAGACGCGCGCGTGGTTGAACGGCCACCAGCGCAATTGCACGCGGCCGAGGATGTATTTCTTCGGCACAAAGCCCCAGTGCCGGCTGTCGGAGCTGTTGTTGCGATGGTCGCCCATCACAAAATAATACCCCTCGGGCACAACCTCGGATGCCAGGTCGTCGGTTGACCGGTATTCCTCGGGAATAAAATCGTCGGGCAGCACCTGGTCGTTCACGTAGACCTTGCCCTCGACCATGCGCACGGTATCGAGCGGCTCGGCGACCACGCGCTTGACGAAGGACTTGTCGGGGCTCTTCGGGTAGATGAGCATCACGACATCGCCCACTTTGGGCGCGTCAAGGAGGTAGGCGAGTTTATTGACAATGAGCCGGTCCTGGTCCTGCAGCGTGGGCGCCATGCTCATACCCTCAACTCGTGCGACCTGGAATCCAAACGTCACGATCAACGTCGCGTAGACCGCGGCCGACGTCAGGGTCTTCACCCAGGCAAAGACCTCCTCGCGGACCTGTGAGAGCACGGCCGAGCGGCGGACCTGGCGCGACTGGAGGCCTTGCCTCGGTGTGTCAGCCGGACGCGGCACCTCGAGCGGCGGCCGCGGCATTCCAAGGAACTCCCACGCCTCATCGGACTCGGGATCGACCTGGCGGGGCCATTCGGGCGATGCTGGCGGCGTGGGCGCCTCGAGAATGACGGGCTCGTGTTCTGAATGTTCCAAGGCACTATCTCCTTTGCTGATGGCTTAGACGTGCCCAGACGTGAGTTTGACACAACTGACGGCACCGGCGGGTCTCCTTTGGTATCATCAAGGCCATGATTGGGCCGTTTATCAAAGGATTTGCAAACACGTTCCGGCACATGTTCAAGAAGCCGAACACGGTGAATTACCCGGACCAGAAGGTCCCGGTCTTCCCGCGGTATCGGGGCAAGCAGGTGCTGATGCGGGACGAAGACGGCCTTGAGAAGTGTGTGGCGTGTGGGTTGTGTGCCGTGGCGTGCCCGGCCGATGCGATCTACCTGGAAGCGGGGGAGAACGACGGCACGGTCAAGGCCGGCCCGCGCTACGCCGAGATCTATCAGATCCACAAAGCGCGTTGCATCTTCTGCGGCTACTGCGAAGAAGCGTGCCCGGTGTCGGCCATCTTCATGGGCAAGGACTACGAGCTCGCCGTCTACAGCAACAAGGATTTCATCTGGGATAAGCAGGAACTCCTGGTGCCAGACGCCGACGCGCCGGTCCGCTGAAGTGGAAGGCACGCCTGTGGCCCACGAGGGGCGCGGTCCCTTTCTCGAGGCGCTGTCTGAGCGCGTGCTGGTGTGTGACGGCGCGATGGGTACGTTGCTGTACGCCAAGGGCGTCTTTCTCAATCGCTGCTTTGATGAACTGAATCTCACGCAGCCGGGGCTGGTCACCGAGGTGCATGCTGAATATGTGCATGCCGGCGCCGACGTGCTTGAGACCAACACCTTCGGCGCCAATCGCATCAGACTCGGCACGTTCGGGCTGGCTGACCAGACCCACGCCATCAATGTCGCCGGCGCCAGGCTCGCGCGGCGTGCGGCGGGCGACAGTGTGTTCGTCGCCGGGGCCATCGGTCCGCTGGGCGTCCGCATCGAGCCGTGGGGCCGCACTGGCGTGGATGAGGCGGAAGCGGCGTTTCGCGAACAGGCCCTCGGGCTCGCCGAGGGCGGCGTTGATCTCTTTATTCTTGAGACCTTCAGGGATGTGAACGAACTGGTGGCGGCGATTCGCGGTGTGCGTCGGGTGAGCCCACTGCCGATCGTCGCGCAGATGACCACCGAAGATGACGGCAATACCCTCGACGGCACCCCGCCCGAGACGTTTACCCCTGCCCTGGAACACGCCGGTGCGGATGTCATCGGTATCAACTGCAGCGTCGGGCCTGCCGCCATGCTCGAGACGATTGAGCGCATTGGGCGTCTGACCTCGCGCCGTTTGTCGGCACAGCCCAATGCCGGCCGTCCCCGTGACGTTGACGGCCGGAACCTTTACCTGTGTTCGCCCGAATACATGGCGAGCTACGCGAAGCGTTTCGTCGGCGCCGGCGTGCGGCTGGTGGGCGGCTGCTGCGGCACCACGCCGGATCACATCCGGCAGATTGCGGTCAGCGTGCGCGCCTCGGCGCCCGCGTCCCGGCGCACACCCGTGACGGCCGACGCTGGGCCGGTGGCCGTGATGACTCCGGTGCCCCGCGCGCTACGGTCCACATTGGGCAAGGTGCTCGGGGCCGGCCAGTTCGCGTGGCTTGGCGAAGCGTCGGCACCGCGCGGCCTGGATCTTGACGCGGTGGTGGCCGGCGTCCGGCGACAGCAGTCGGCGGGTGTGTGCGCCGTCAGCGTCCCCGACTACCCGCGCAATGGCGCGCGCGTGAGCGCGCTGGCGCTGGCCCTGATGCTGAAACAGCAGGGCGGCGTCGAGCCGGTGCTGCATGTCTCCTGCCGCGACCGCAACCTCATGGGCCTGCAATCCGACCTGCTGGGCGCGCACGCCATGGGGGTGCGCAACGTCTTGCTCACGACCGGTGATCCGGTGCCGCAGACCGCTTACGCCGATGCCACGTCCGTCTTCGATGTGGATGCGATCGGTTTGCTGAACATGGCGTCACGGCTCAATCGGGGCCTGGACATCGGCGGCCAGTCGCTTGGCGCCCCAACCGAGTTCTACATCGGCGCGGCGGTCAATCCGTTTTCGCCAGACCTGGACGCCGAATGGCGGCGCCTGGATTTCAAGATCGAGGCCGGCGCCGAGTACCTGCTGACGCCACCGATTTTCGACCTCGAGGCGTTTGACGCGGTGCTGCCCAGACTCCGCGCCGCCGGAGTGCCGATCATTGCCGGTGTCGTGGCCCTCGAGAGCCTGCGGCAGGCCGAGTTCCATGCCAGTGAAGTGGTGGGCGTCCGCCTTCCCGACGCCTTGCTGGACCAGATGCGTCTGTCGTTGGAACCCGCGGCGACCGGACACGAATGCAGCCTGCGCATCGCGCGCGCGCTCAGGGATCGCGTGGAGGGCCTGCGCATCAGCACCCTGCACGGCAGCCCCGACGCCGGGGAACGCCTGCTTTCCGCGATGGCCGTCTCCGCAACCATTCAAGGTATAGTGCCCGAGCCATGAACGCGCACCTGCTGATGCTGGGCCGGTTCGTCCGGAGCCCGAGGACGGTGGGCGCCGTGGCGCCCAGTTCCCGCGCGCTTGCGGCCGCGATGGTTCGCGGACTCGACCTGGCCGGCCCGACAACCGTCGTGGAACTCGGCCCAGGGACGGGCGTGGTCACGCGCGCCATTTCCGCGCGGTTGGGACCAGACGCGCATGCGCTGGCGATCGATATCGAGCCGGCGTTCGTGGCGGCCATCGCTCGACGGTTTCCGCGAATCGAGGCCGTCTGCGCGTCGGCGGCCGACTTGCCGTCGTTGCTGCAGGCGCGCGGCATGTTTCCGGCCGACCACATCATCTCGGGGTTGCCCTTCGCCAGTTTGCCGGGCGAGGTCACGACGTCGATCCTGGATGCCGTGGCGGCGTCGTTGCGTCCCGGTGGGACCTTCACGACGTTCCAGTACCTCAGTGGTTATCCGACGCCGCTGGCGAAGTCGTTTCGCCGGGCCTTGACCGAACGCATGGGCTCGCCCCCCGAGCGCCGCATGGTGTGGCGCAATATTCCGCCGGCATTTGTCCTCACATGGCGCCACCGATGAGTGCTGGGAAATCGCCGCAGGACCTCTCGGTCGCCGAAGTGGAGAACGACGTGATGGCGCGCGTCTACGCCAACCTGTCCGCGATCTACGACCTCGCCTTCGGCCCCGTGCTTCAGGGCGGCCGGCGCCGCGCTGTGGCTGTCATGGGTGAGACCGCCGGCCAGCGGATTCTTGAGGTGGGGGTCGGTACGGGACTCAATCTGTCGCTGTATCAGGCCGGCACAGACGTCACCGGAATTGATTACTCCTCCGAAATGCTCGATCGCGCAGAGGCCCGTGTGGCCCGCGAAGGTCTGCGGCCCCGGCTCTTCCAGATGGATGCGGCCGACCTGCGGTTCCCGGATGGGAGTTTCGACATCGTGTATGCACCGTACGTGATTTCGGTAGTGCCCGATCCGGTGAAGGTGCTCGCCGAGATGCAGCGCGTCTGCCGCCCAGGCGGGCGACTGATCGTGCTCAATCACTTTCGCAGCGCCAGTCCCTTGCTCTCGCGTGTGGAGCAGTGGATGTCGCCGTTCACGGTGCGCATCGGGTTCAAGGCTGACGTCGACATGACGGCGCTCTTTGCGCGCGCCGCGCTGGTGCCCGATTGGACCGAGAAGGTCAATCGTCCGAGGATCTGGACCCTCGCCCACTATACGTGTCCACCACACTCTGAATAACTGCCGCAGCGTGGCTCGCGCCGTCGGTGCCCACCGATCGAGGCGCAGGCGGCTGCTCCATCAGCGTGGTCAGCGCGTCGTTCCATCGGCCCGCGAACAGGTCGTCCTGGCTGATGAACCGGCACCGCAGGAGTGACGGCATCTCCTCGACCAGTCGATCGTATTCGCGGAAATGCCCGCGCGATGTGTAGAGCATCGCGATGCCATGGGCCACGCACTCGCTGATGATGCCGTAGCCCGGCTTGGTCACCACCACATCCGCCGCCGCTACCAGATCCTCATAGCGGAGATCACCGCTGAAAGACTCTTCGGAGAGGAAGCGCACGTGGTCCGACTGTCCGCCCGGCTCGGTGATCCGGTCGGTCAGCATGACCGTCCAGTCGGTCAGGCAGTCCAGGCGTGACAACTCCAGTCGCTGCAGGCCATACCCGCCGAATGACAGGAGCGCCAGGCGTCGTTCAGGCGCGATCCCGAGTCTGCGACGTGTCTCGGTCGGCGGGCGCGTCGAGTGCCGCGCGATAAACGGGAGAGGCGTCACCGAGGAAAAGACCTCAAAGCCACCCGACAGCGGCAGTTCGAGCGCGCGCGTCGCCCGGCGATAACAGCGCCGGATGTCTTCGATCAGGTGTGGCGCCTCCCGCAGCGCGTTCGGATACCACTCGTAGATCCAATCCCAGGTGAAGTTGCCAATCGCGATCGATGGCACACCAAGTTGCGCGGCTACGTCGAAGGCCAGCGGCGGGATGTCGCCGACAACCACTCGTACGTCAAACGCCGCCAGCCGCTCACTCTCAGCCTCCGTCCGCGCACGCATGGTCTGGTAAAACGTCACCGCCTCTCGCATCGTCGCCTCATCGTCATGCGTGACGCTGTCGCGCTGGACGACGCCGGTGTCACAGGGGCCGTCGAGGCGCGTCACCGGCACACGAAGCGTGCGCGTCAGCAGCGAAGGGGCGACGGCGGTGCGAATGACGATGGCCAGGTCGGGGCGCAGGGCGCCCAGGGTGTTGATGACCTCGATTTCGCGCGAGGCGTGGCCGAAACCGTGACCGGACACGTAGAAGACAACGGCGGGACGACGCGGCATGCTCCTAAGTCTACGAAAGTCGTACAATGACGCGCATGGCGCTGAATGAACGGGACTGTTTCACTGAAATACCCGAGATGAAGGCGATGTCGCTCCGGTGCCCGCAATGCGGGAATCGCGACGACTATCAAATCAAGTGGTTGCTGCGAGAGAAAAAGGAACGGATGCCGGGCGGGGGAGACCAACGGGACCGGGCGCTGTTCGAGAAACTGCGCGATCACCTGTATCGTGTGGATGACACCGTGAACTGCACGAAGTGCCGCCGCCGCTTTGAAATCCCGTCGCACCAGTCGATGATCTTCCTCGACGACTAGTACACGCCCGGGAGCATGCGCCAGCGGACGATGCGGGCGTAGGTATCGTAGGCCGGGCCAAGGGTTCGGCGCATCTGTCGCTCTTCGAGCGGAATCGCCACAACCAGGTAGAGCGTGCTGATGGCCGCGAAGACGAGCCGGGTGCCGGTCATCACGGGCACACTCCAGACGAGCAGTACCCACCCCAGGTAGATCGGGTGCCGGACGAGCCCGTAGGCGCCGGTGGTGCTCAGCGCGACGGCATCTGGCGCGGCATGACCAAAGGCCTGCCGGATGCCGGCGAGATCAAGTGGGTCGAGCGCGGATGACGCGACGGCTGTCAATAAAAGCCCCGCGAGCCAGCCCAGATACAGGAGCCACGCGCCCGCGCCTGCCACGTGCCAGGTGAGGCCGGGCACCGGCGCCCAGGCCCAGAGTGTGAATAGAAAAAGCAATGACGCGAGCCAGACATAAGTCGACCGCTCAAGTGGCGCAGAGACTCGTGTGCTGATGGCCGCCTTGATGCCGGTTCGTGCAAACACCGAGTGGTGCAACGCGAAGAGCGTAAACAGCAGGAAGTTGGTGGCGACGGCGCCCCAGGCATCGCGTGTCCAGACCCCGGCGAGGAGGCCCCATTGCCAGTAAGCGAGCAGAAAGTACCCGAGCGATGCCGCAAAGACCAGTCCGCCGGCCAGGGCAAAACAACGGCCGGCCAGGCCGGCGCGCAATGGGGGAGTCACAACGGCACCATACTATAGGCACATGTCCGATCCGTTGCCTCGTGTGGCCATCACCGGTATTGGTGTGGTGTCGCCGTTTGGTGTGGGGCGCGAGCAGTTCTGGGACGCCGTCACCGAAGGCCGCAGCGCGACACGCGCCATCAGCCACTTCGACGCATCGTCTCTGTCGTGCCGGGTCGCGGCGGTGGTGCCTGATGATGCGGTCGCGGCGGCGCTGGCGTTGGCGCCGCTCGAAGCGCGGGGCGATGAACGCCGATATGCCAAGGTCTCTCGCATCGCGGTGTTAGCCGCACGTGAAGCGATCGAGGACGCCGGCCTGAGCGGGGCGTTGTCGGACGCCGGCGTGATCATTGGCAGCGGCGCCGGCGGGATCGATGTCGCTGAGCGCAATTACGCAGACTACTTCGGCGGTCACCTGCATCGTCTGTCTCCGTACGCGGTGCCGGTCTCGACCGTCGGCATGGTCTCCAGTGAAATCTCCATTGCGCTTGGCCTTCGGGGCATCAGCCATGTGGTGTCCACCGGATGTACGAGTTCCACCGATGCGATGGGCTATGCGGCCAGCCTCATTCGCAGTGGCGACGCCGACGTGCTCGTCACCGGTGGGGCCGATGCGTGCGTGACGGCCGGGATGATGGCCGGGTTCTCACGCATGCGGGTCATGTCGGTGGCGTTCAACGACCGGCCGGCCGAAGCCTCCAGGCCGTTTGATGGCGGCCGGGATGGGTTTGTGCTGGGTGAGGGCGCCTGGATGTTGACACTTGAACGGCTCGATCGTGCGCTGGCGCGGGGCGCACGGGTGTACGCCACCATTGAAGGGTATGGCTCCACGTGTGATGCTTATCATCGCGTGCAGATGGACCCGGACGGGACCGAAATCGTCCGCGCCATGAAACTCGCCCTGACCCGGGCGACTGTGGCGCCAGACGACATCGGGTACGTCAGCTACCACGGCACGTCCACGCGACTCAATGACGCGGTTGAGATGCGGTGCGTGCGTCGCGTACTCGGCGAGGTGGCCGAGGCTGTGCCCGGGTCCTCGATCAAGTCGATGATTGGGCATCCGCAAGGTGCCAGTGGCGCGGCCGGTGTCGTGAGTACGGCGCTGGCGTTGTCGCGCGGTGTGTTGCCACCCACGATCAACCAGACGACCCCTGACCCGGACTGCGACCTTGACGTGATTCCAAATATCGCGCGCCACGTGGATGTCGAGGTTGCGTTGTGCAATTGCCTTGGATTCGGATCCAAGAACAGCGCACTGGTTCTTCGCCGCGGATGACGCCGCGATGATCGATGTGCTTGTGGTCGGGGCAGGACCGGCAGGCAGCGTGGCCGCCCTCGTGCTGGCACGAGCCGGTGTGCGTGTCTGGATGCTCGAACGCGACACGCTGCCTCGCGCGAAATTGTGCGGTGACACGGTCAATCCAGGTGCCGTCCGCCGGCTTGGAGACCTCGGCCTGTCTGGCGGGCCGCTGGCGACGGCCGAGCGCCTGACGGGCATGCTGGTGACCACCCCCCGAGTGTCCGTGCGCGGTGCCTATCCTGACGGGCAAGTGGCGCTGGCCGTGCCACGTGTGCGCTTCGACCAGTGGCTGGCGCAGGCAGCGGTCGACGCCGGGGCGAATCTCGAGTGTGGCGCGCGCGTGCTCGGCCCGTTGTGGCGTGCCGAAGCCGGACGGACTGGCACCGTGGCCGGCGTGTCGCTACGCCGGGACAACGGCCAGACGCTGCGGTTGCCCGCGATGATCACCATTGCCGCCGATGGGCGCCGCTCGGTGCTGGCGCGAGCGGCCCAGCTGAGCCGGCATCCGCGTCGCCCCAGGCGATGGGCGTTTGGTGTGTATGCGACCGATGTGGACGGCGTGTCCTCGATGGGGGAGATGCACGTGCGCTCGGGACACTACGTCGGGCTGGCGCCACTCGGCAACGGCCTCACCAACATCTGCGTCGTCACCGGCCGGAAGCCGGTCGGTCGCACACCGGAAGACGTGATCCGACGAGTGCTGTCTTCTGACCCGCAACTGGGAGAGCGCACGCGCGCATGGCGACCGGCTGGTCAGCCGCACGTCCTGGGCCCGCTGGCCGTTGACTGCGACGTGGCGGGGCTGCCGGGCTTGCTGCTGGCCGGCGACGCGGCGGGGTTCGTCGATCCCATGACGGGTGATGGGATGCACATCGCGATTCGGGGAGCGGTGCTCGCTGCAGAAGCCGCCATTGAGGCGCTGGCTTCAGGGAACCTCGCCAGAGCCGCAGGTCAGCTGACCACGACGCGTGCTGCCGCATTGGGATCGAAGCTGCGGTTTAATCGGTGGATGCGCAGGTTGGTCAGTTCAGCGGCGGCGATCGACGTGGTGGGAGCCGGTGCCCGTGTGGCGCCGGCGGTGGTGGAACGATTGGTGTGGTACGCCGGAGATGCCGCATGACGATGTCGGCAGTCGCGTTTGCGGTGGCGGTGGTCATCGGTGTGCTCCTCGCTGAGACTCGTGTGTCGATGCGCCACGAGGCCAGGCTTCGCGCGCGAGGGGCGATTGAACCCAAGGGTGACGTCTACCTCTGGCTGTCGGTGACCTACCCGGCCGCGTTTCTGCTGATGGGGGGCGAAGGCCTCTGGCGAGCCAGCCACGCGGCCGCAGCGCGGTTTGATCCCACCGCGCCCTCATGGTGGGTCGCGGGACTCCTGTTGCTCGTCGCCAGCAAGGCGCTGAAGTACTGGGCCATCGCGCACCTGGGTGATCGCTGGACCTTCAAGGTGCTGGTGCTGCCCGACGTGCCGCTGGTGAGGACCGGGCCGTATCGCTATGTGGACCATCCCAACTACATCGCGGTCTTTGGCGAATTGGCCGGGATGGCGCTGTTGATGTCGGCCTGGATCAGCGGGCCGGTGATGACCGTGATGTTCGGAATCGCGCTGCGGGCGCGCCTGCAGGTGGAGACACGAGCGCTCCGCAATCCCCGAGCGTTCTGACCGGGCGCGAAGTGATAAATTGAGCGCGTATGTCCAAGCGCGTGTTCCTGCTTGCCGGTATCGCGATCCTGTGTCTGGCGTCCGGACCCATAGCCGCGCCGTGGTCGCAGGTCGCACAGGAAGAAGCGCCAAACGCCGAGACGATGGTGCGCCACGTGCGCCGGGCGTTGGGACGCGGCAGTCTCGACCGTGCGCGCGCCATTGCCACAACCGTGACCGCGCCGGCTGACGCGAAGGCCGTTGCCCTGGCACTCATCGACGTGTTCGAGGGCAAGGATGCGGCGGCCCGCACCCGCCTCACGCCGCTCGTCGACGCGGGCGACATGGGCGATGCGTTGCTGGAGCTTGGACTGATCGACATCCGGCAAGGAAAACGTGACGAAGGTCGCGCCCGCCTGAGCAAGCTGCTGCAGCAGTCGTACGACATGACGCCGGAGAATTCATTCCGCATGGCGCGGGCCGCCCAGGCGACCGGCGATTTCCGGCTGGCCAACACCATCTACCAGCGCATCGGGACGTTGCCGCTCCAACAGGCCGACATGGAAGCCTCGTGGGGCGACATGTTCCTCGAAAAGCACCAGAATGCCGACGCCCTGCGGAGCTATCGCGCAGCGCTTGAAGCCGATCCGGGTTGGATTGCCGGTTACCTTGGCCTGGCTCGGACGATTCCCGATCTGGTGGATGTGGATCCGGGCGAAGTCACGGCCGCGATGGAGACCGCACGCAAACTTGCGCCGGCGCATCCGGATGTCTGGTTGCTCACGGCCGAGCACGAGCTGAACGAGGAAGACAAGACTGCCGTCGCCGAGGCGCTTGATCGTGTGGCGGCTGCGCGGCCGGGCACGGCCGAAGAGTTTGCGTATCGCGCGGCGCTGGCCTACGCCGAGGGGCGCGCGGCGGATGTCGACACCGCCCTGGCTCGTGCGCTGACCGTGAATCCGCTGTTCGGGCGCGGGTATCGCATCATGGGCGAGCAGGCGGAACGCCTCTACCGATTTGATGACGCCGTGACATTCGCCCGGCGTGCGACGACTGTGGATGCCGAGGACCCGGAAGGGTTTGCGAAACTGGGCACCTACCTGATGCGTGCCGGCGACGAGCCCGCTGCGCGTCAGGCCCTGGAAACGGCCTTCAAGATGGACCCGTTCAACGGCGCGACGTACAACCTGCTGTTGTCGCTCGATCTGGTGGATGGTTTTGAAAGCGTGCCTTCCGGCGATTTCATCTTCAAGTTCGCCAAGGACGAAGCGGCCATTCTCAAGACCTACGCGGTACCACTGGCCGACCTCGCCTACAAGACGTTCGCCACCCGCTACGGTTTCACGCCGAAGGGGCCGATTCTCGTGGAAGTGTTCTCCAAGCACGACGACTTTGCGGTGCGGACGCAGGGGTACGGAGGGATCGAGTTCGCGCTGGGCGCGTGTTTCGGTCGCGTCATCACCATGGATTCGCCCAAAGCGAGGGACCCCGGGACGTTCAGCTGGCAGGCCACCTTGTGGCATGAGATTGCCCACGTCTTCTCGCTGCAGGCGTCGAACTATCGCGTGCCCCGGTGGCTCACGGAAGGGATCTCGGTGTTCGAGGAACACCGCTACAACAAGGCGTGGGGGCGGGAACTGACAATGCAGTACGCGCGCGCGCTGGCCGCCAATCGGACGTTTGGTGTCAAAGGTCTGCCGAACGCGTTCCAGCGGCCTCGCGACATCTCCCTCGCATACTTCGAGGCGTCACTGCTCACCGAGCATCTGGTGGCCACGCACGGCGACGATGGGTTGCGGCGGTTGCTGGCGGCGTATGCGGCAGGCGCGAAGGACGCAGCGGCCTTTGCCAAGGCATTCGCGAAGACGGTTGACGAAGTTGAGGCGGCGTTCAACGCGTTTGTGGAGACGGAGTACGGTGCGTTGGCCCGGGCACTGGCCGAGCCGCGTCCCCCCGCTGAGCGCGGCAAGCCGATGACCCTAGAGGGGCACAAGGCCCTGGCTGCGAAGGTGCCGGGCAGCTATCTGGCGCAGTGGTCGCTTGGTCAGGCGCTGCTCGACGAGGGTGATGTCGCCGGGGCTGTGGCCGCCCTGGAGCGGGCGATCGGCCTGGCGCCCATGGCCACCGAAAAAGACAATCCGCGAGTGCTGCTGGCAGAGCTGTTTGAGAAGCAGGGCGACGCGGCCAGGGCACGCCAGCAGTGGCGCGAACTCCTCACCTGGGATCACGACAACCTGACGGCCGCTCGGAAACTGGCCGGCATGGCTCGTGAGGCGGGGGATACCGCGAACGAAGACTTCGCGCTTCGCGTGGTGGCCGATGTGGACCCGTACGACGTGGACGCGCACGTGCAGTTGGGACGCCGGGCGCTTGCCAGGAAGGACTACGCGGTCGCGTTGGCGGAACTGCAGGCCGTGCTGGCGCTTGGACCGACCAATCGCGCCGAGGCGCATGCCGATCTGGCCGAGGCGTATCTCGGGCTCGACAGGAATGCCGAGGCCAAGGCCGAGGCGCTCAAGGCGCTCGAACAGGCCCCGACGTTTGCCCGCGCGCAGGACCTTCTACTCGCCGCCATTCGGCGCCAGTGAGCCACTCATGAAACGTGCCCTCGTCGGACTCTGTGTTCTCGCGCTGTGGCCCGGCCTCGCTGCGGCGCAGTCTGCCCGCCATGCGGTGCTCATCCAGGGCGCCTCGGGCGAACCGACATTCGCGAAACAACACCGCGGTTGGCTCGATCAGCTGGCCACGACCTTCCGCGAGAAGTTCAAGATGGACGCCACGCAACTGACGGTGATGGCCGAGCAGGCCGGCGAGGGGGAACAGCGCGCGACCGCCGAGAATGTGCGCAGCACCTTCGATCGCCTCGCGACGACGTTGCAGCCGGCCGACGTATTGTTCGTCATGCTGATCGGCCACGGCACGGCGGAGGGCACCGCGGCAAAGTTCAACCTGGTGGGCCCAGACCTCACCGTCGCCGACTGGAAGGCACTGCTGACGCCTATCAAGTCGCGCGTAGTCTTTGTCAACAGTTCCAGTGCGAGTTTTCCGTTTGCGGCGGGGCTCACTGGCGATAGGCGAATCATCATGACGTCCACCAGCACGCCGGCGCAGAAGTACGCCACGGTGTTTGCCGACGGGTTTGTGCAGGCCCTGAATGCACCTGCGGCCGATCTGGACAAAAACATGCGCGTCTCAATGTGGGAGGCGTTTTTCTTCGCCTCGCGTATCGTCAAGCAGTACTTCGAACAGAAGGGCCTGCTGGTCACCGAGCGCGCGATTCTTGAAGACAATGGCGATGGTGTGGGGCGTGAGGCCATGTCGCCCACCGGCGAAGACGGCACGCTTGCGACCATGACCTATCTGGACGCGGGCACCGAAACCAAGGCCACCGACCCGGCTCTGCAGATGTTGTTTCAGAAGCAGGAACTGCTGACGATCCAGATCGACGAGCTCAAGCGCAAGAAAGCCTCAATGCCCGCCGCGGAGTACGACCAGGCATGGGAAAAGCTCATGATCGAGCTTGCGACGGTCGGCGCTGAGATTCGGGCCAAGGGCGGGGGCTGACACGCCCCAGTTCCTAAATTCCTAAGTTCGTCAGTCTCGTTCGCCGTCCCGCCACTCCCACTGCGCCCGTTCCCGCCGGCGCAGGAGCCGTGCGCCCGCGACCCCGGCCAGAAAGCCTGCCGCATGCGCCCAGAAGGCCACCCCGCCGGTCGAGGCGGCCTCGGCCGATCGTCCCAGCCCTCCAAGCACCTGCATCAGGAACCAGAACGCCAGAAAGAACACGGCCGGCACTTCGATGACGTTGATGTAGACGACGAGAAAGAGCAGGACGAGGACCTGTGACTTGGGGAACATGACGAAATATGCCCCCATGACGCCTGCGATCGCGCCACTGGCGCCCACCATTGGCAAGAGCGATCCTGGACTCGCCAGGGTCTCGGCCAGCGCCGCCACGACTCCGCACAGCAGGTAAAACGCCAGGAAGCGGCCGTGCCCCAGCTGGTCCTCCACGTTGTCGCCGAAGATCCACAGGCAGACCATGTTGCTGCCCAGGTGCAGCATGTCGGCGTGCAGGAACATCGACGTCACGGCCGAGATCCAGGAAAATGCCGCCGGGATCACACCCCAGCTCGCGAAGACTGCATCTTGCGCCGCTGAGCCGCCCGACTGCAGCCGCAGCCACACGTACAGCAGGACGTTGAACCCGACCAGGAGCCAGGTCACGAGCGGTGTCGTGCGCGACGGAATGACGTCGCGAAGCGGAAAGAGCATACTGGGACGGCAAGTATCCTAACCGGAGAGACCCTCGCGTGACGTGTCGATCGTGCCGAGCTACCATCGCTGACAAGGCCATTGTCTGTTACCAGTGCGGGACGCCGACCGTGGAGCATCCGGCCGTCGTCGCGCGGCCCCAGCCGCCACCGCGCGTGGCGATCGGGGTGGCTGTGGTGACGATCATCGCCCTTGGAGTCTGGCTCGTGCCGATGACGCCCGAGGGCACGTGGATGCGGTGGGCGGCGTGGGCGGCGGTGCCGGCGGCGGCGTACGTCACGGTTCGGCTGATTCGCGGCTCCGGTTCCGGTAAGATGCTTCGGAGATGAGCACCGGACAGCCCCCCCTCGAACCCCTCCGACTGGAAGTCACCGACGCTCAGGGCGAGCGAACCGTGGTCGTTGACAGTTCGCCCTTCAACATCGGCCGCCGCGAAAACAACGAGCTGCGGCTGGGCGGCAGTGAAGTGTCGCGTGAACACATCGTCATCGAGCACATTGACAGCGTCTGGATGGTCCGCGATCTGCAGTCCAGATACGGCACGACGGTCAATGACCAGCCGTTGACCTCTCAGCCGCTGAAGTCGGGCGACCGCATCCGGCTTGGGCGTGGCGGTGGCGCAGACATGGTGTGCCACTTTGGTGACGCGACATCGGCATCGTCGCGCTCGATGACGGGCGCGCGAGACGACCTGCGGCAGATTACGGCGCTGCTCGAAGACTTCCGATCGCTCGGATCGGGCCGCGTGCTGCAGGAGGTGCTGACCCTGGTCCTCGATGCCGCCGTGGAAGTGTCGGGTGCCGAACGCGCGTTCATCATGCTGGCCGGCGCCGGCGATGTCCTTGAGTTCAAGCTCGGTCGCGGACGAGGCAAGGTCACGCTCAACGATGCTACGTTCAGCATCAGTCGGAAGATTCCAGAAGAGGTGTTTCGTCTGGGGCAGACCCAGGTCATGGCGGACCTGCTCGACGGGGCGCTCGCCGACGTGCACCAGGGCACGGTCGCGCTTGGCATTCGCAACGTCGTCTGCGTGCCGCTCAACGCCGTCCTGTATGTGGACTCTGCCGACGCCAACACTGAGGACCGGCGCATTGGCGTGCTGTATCTCGACAGCCGGGAAAAGGGCACGTTGCTGTCCACGTCCACGCGCAAGGCATTGGCGACCATGGCCTCCGAGGCATCGTCGGCCATCCAGAACGCGCAGCTCTACCGCGACAAGGTGGAGAAGTCGCGCATGGAGCACGAAATGAAGATCGCGGCCGAGATTCAGCAGGCGCTGATGCCGAAGCCGCTGGCGAATCTCCGCTTCGCGGAGGCCGCCGCCGCGTCCATTGCCTGCCGATCGATTGGAGGCGACTTCTTTGACTACCTCGACTACGGCGGCAAGGCCCTGGGGTTCACGCTCGGCGACGTAGCGGGCAAGGGCCCGCCTGCGGCGCTGCTGAGCGCGCTCATGCAGGGGATGTTTGCCTCGCACGTCACCGGCGTGGACGGCACGGCCGCGCTCGTCACGGTGGCCAATCAGGTGCTGTGCAAGCGCGGCATTGAATCGCGGTTCGTGACCCTGATGTTCGGCATCCTCGGCTCGGACGGCACACTGACCTACACCAACGCCGGGCACAACCCGCCGTTCGTGGTGGGCCCGTCAGGGGTGCGTCGCCTTGAAGACGGCGGGCCGGTCGTCGGCCTGCTCGAGTTCGCTCCGTATGGGCAGGAGACCCTGAAGCTGCAGCCGGGCGACACCGTCGTCGTCTTCAGTGACGGTGTGTCTGAAGCGATGAACGCCGAAGGTGACGAACTTGGCGACGACCGGCTCCTGGCCGCCATCCAGGCGTCGCCCTCCACGACGGCTGAAGGCCTGGTGGCGCATATCTTCGCCGCCGTCGGCGAGTTTACCCATGGCACAGCGCAGGGCGATGACATCACGGCGATGGTGATCCGGTATCGCGGCGCAGATGCTGCATGACCCGCACCCGCGCGCTGCTGCTGCTCTGGCTGTGCGTGGCCGTGCTCGTCTGGAATACCGCCTTTGACCAGTGGGTGGTGTTGGCGCAGCGCGACTATCTGGTCCGCGAAGCGGCGTGGGAGCTCGGTCGCGGGCCCCAGCCGGTCATGAGCGACATGATGCGCGCGGCCGTCCGGGGCGGCGTCCTCCGCGCCTCGGTGTGGACCATGGTGATTGTCGGCGCCGGCCTGCTGACCCTGCGTGCGAGGAAGTAATGCACCCCCTGATTTACGACTGGAACCAGGTGGGCGCCTTGCCCGCCACCCACCGGCCGGTGATGCTCGACGACGAGACATTGCGCGACGGCCTGCAGTCGCCATCGGTGACCACGCCCTCCATCGATGACAAGATCCGCATCCTGCACCTGATCGACTCGCTGGGCATCGAGACCGCCGATATCGGACTGCCTGGCGCCGGCGCGCAGGTGGCGCGCGATGCCGAGCGGCTGGCGCGCGAGATCGTCAGCGGCAAGCTGAAGGTCGCGGCCAACTGCGCGGCGCGGACCGTCATTGCCGATATCATCCCGATTGCGCAGATCTCACAGCGTGTGGGGCTGCCAGTCGAATGCTGCACGTTCATCGGCTCGAGCCCCATCCGGCTGTATGCCGAGGACTGGACGCTGGACCGGCTCGTGGCCCTGACCGAGGAAGCCGTGGGGTTTGCCGTCAAGGAAGGGATGTCGGTGATGTACGTCACCGAAGACACTACGCGCGCCGACCCCGAGTCGCTGCGGCGCCTCTATACGGCAGCCATTCGCGCCGGGGCCTCGCGCGTGTGCGTTGCCGACACGGTGGGGCACGCCACGCCGACCGGGGCGGCCGCTGTCGTCCGTTTTGTGCAGTCCATTGTCGATGCATGCGGGGGTGGGGTCGGCATCGACTGGCACGGTCACCGTGACCGCGACCTTGCCGTGATCAACTCGCTGGCGGCCTGGGAAGCGGGCGCGACACGCCTGCACGGCGCGGCACTGGGCATCGGGGAGCGCGTAGGCAACACGCCGATGGATCTGCTGCTGGTCAACCTGGTCCTCATGGGCCAGCGCCAGGACAGCCTCCTCCGTCTGGGCGAATACTGCGAAGTGGTCGCCCGGACGTGCGGTGTCCCGATGCCGCCCAACTACCCGGTTGTGGGTCGCGATGCCTTCAGGACGGCGACTGGGGTGCACGCCGCCGCCGTCATCAAGGCGGCTCGCAAAGACGACGCCGCGCTGATGGACGCGGTGTATTCCGGGGTGCCGGCCAGCCTCGTGGGGCGCGAGCAGGTCATCGAAGTGGGGCCGATGTCAGGCAAGTCCAACGTCGTGTACTGGCTCGAACGCCGGGGCATTGAGGCGACCGAAGACCGAGTGGACCGGATTTTCGCAGCGGCCAAACACGCGCCCAGCGTGCTCGGTGAGGCGGCGCTGCGATCGCTTGTTGAGCCATAGCAGGGTGCCCCAGGGCCTCCCCAGAGGGGACTGATGCGTTTTCTCCTCTGAAACTGACCATAATTGTGCGAAACTAGCCCGCGACGCGTTGTGCGTCTTCCAAGGAGACGAGATGGCGAAGAAGAAGGCTGCAAAGAAAGTCGCGAAGAAAATCGTGAAGAAGGCGAGCAAGCCGGCGGCGAAGAAGAAGACCGCGCGCAAGGCGAACGCGGCGTTCATGCGTCCGGTCAGCATCGGTGCGGCCCTCGCGCCGGTCGTGGGTGACAAGCCGATTCCGCGCACCGAGGTGACGAAGCGTCTGTGGTCGTACATCAAGAAGAACGGCCTGCAGGACCAGAAGAACAAGCGGATGATCAAGGCGGACGACAAGCTGAAGGTCGTGTTCGGTGGCAAGGCGACGGTCAACATGTTCGAAATGACCAAGCTGGTCAGCAAGCACCTGAAGTAGATCGGTACGATTCACGAAAAACTCGCGGCGGCTGCACGTGCAGTCGCCGCTTGTTTTTTGTACGGACTGAGCGAGCATAGCCTATGCCCTCGCGACTCGCCATGCCGTCCCGGCGCACCGGGCGGACGCCCACCTACGGCTACAGCGCAGCCGCCATCGTCTTGCTCACGGTGCTGGCGTTTCGGGCCCCTGATATTCAGGCGTGGCGCTGGTGGGCGCTGATGGTGCTGCTCCCCCTTCCTGTCCTTCATGGCCTTCATGGTGAAATTCGACCGCCGGTTCGACAACCGAGTCGCGAACAACCCGTAGGCTCCTACTTGCGCAGGTAGGCGACGATCTCGGGGAGCGCGGCGAGCAGCACGTCGCCGACAATCTGGAGAGAGGTGGCCGAGACGTTCTCAAGCGAGTCGCTCGCCGTATGCCAGTGTCCGAGCGCGTTGTAGTTGTTCAGGTCAATCAGATCGATTGAGGGGATGCCCGCCCGGACGAAGTGCAGGTGGTCGTCTTCGATCGTGGTCTCGACATCCACGAATTGCGCCGAGTGGCCCAGCCGCTTGGCGGCGGCCCAGACAATGGCGTTGAGCCAGCCGGCGGAGTAGCTGTCGCGCTCGATCTTCAACGACTTGCTGCCAATCATGTCCACCAGAATGAGTGCCTTGATTTGTGGGAGGGTGCCGGCTTTGCGACCCTGCTCGACGTAGAAGCGGCTGCCGTAGGTGGAATCGGTGTTCAAGTCCCAGGCGACCACCGCCTCTTCGCCGTCGAACCAGACGAACTCGTAGGTGAACTCGCGGGGCTGGTCCTTGAGGGCTCGCAGCAGCTCGATCAGGAAGGCACCGCTCGACGCGCCGTCACTGGCGCCCACAAACCGGATGTCCTTGAAGAGCTTGGTGTCGTAGTGACCGGCAAAAAGGATCCGGTCGGTGCGCCGGCCGGGGAGCGTGACAATGAGGTTGGTCATTTCCACGGCCCCGGCCGGGGTGGTGGCGGTAAACGTCTGTTCCTGGACCGTCAGGTTCATCGCCGCCACCTGGCGGGTGATGTAGGCCCGGGTCTGGCGCAGGGCGGCCGACCCGGACGGCCGCGGGCCCAGGTCCACCATGGCCTTCAGATGCTCCCAGGAGCGCGCGGAGTCGAAGGTGGGGCCCTTGCCCTGCTCGTGCACCTTCACGTGCCCTGCAGCCACGACAGCGGTCGCGGCCAGACTGATGACGCCGACCGATCCGAGAAGACGAAGCAGCATCCAGACTCCTGTGCGATGGGCGGCAAGCCCCGGGTTATCCGCGCGCCTCGCGCGGGACATAGTCGCGACGACCCGCGCCAATGTAGATTTGACGCGGGCGGGCGATCTTCTGGTCGGAATCGCGCAGCATCTCGTCCCATTGTGCCAGCCAGCCGGCGGTGCGCGGAATCGCAAACAGCACCGGGAACATGTCGAGCGGGAAGCCCATGGCCTGATAGATCAGGCCGGAATAGAAGTCCACGTTCGGGTACAGCTTCCGGCTGACGAAATATTCGTCTTCCAGAGCAATGCGCTCAAGCTCCAGGGCGATGTCGGTGAGCGGGTTGCGACCGGTGACGTCGAACACCAGGTCGGCCGTCTGCTTGATGATTCTGGCCCGGGGGTCGTAGGACTTGTACACGCGGTGGCCAAAGCCCATCAGCCGCCCGTCGCCGCCTTTGACGCGTGTGATGAAGGCCGGCACGTAGTTCACCGACCCGATTTCCTTGAGCATGTGCAGGACGGCTTCATTTGCCCCGCCGTGCAGGGGACCGTAGAGCGCGGCGGCGGCGCCGGCCAGCGACGAGTAGGGGTCGGCCTGCGAGCTGCCGATGCCGCGCATCGCGCTGGTGCTGCAGTTCTGCTCGTGATCGGCGTGCAGGATGAACAACACGTCGAGCGCGCGCTCAAGCACCGGGTGCGGGCGGTACTTCAGTTCGGTCATCTTGAACAGCATGTTCAGGAAGTTGCCGGTGAAGCTCAGGTCGTTGTCCGGGTAGACGTACGGCCGGCCGATCGAGTGCCGGAAGGCGTAGGTGGCGATGCTCGGGACCTTCGCGATCAGTCGGAGAATCTGCAGGCGCCGGCCGTCCGCATCGCCCACTTCCTTCGCGTCGGGATAGATCGTGGACAGGGCGCCCACCGTGGACAGGAAGATGCCCATGGGATGGGCATCGTGCTGGAACCCGTCCATGAACTTCTTGATGTTCTCGTGGAGCATGGTGTGGAGCGTGATTTCACGGCTCCACGAGTCGAGCTGCGGGGTGGTGGGCAGCTCGCCGAACAGGATGAGATACGCGGTTTCCAGGTAGGAGCTGTGCTCGGCAAGCTGCTCGATGGGGTAGCCGCGATATTCGAGGATGCCCTTGTCGCCGTCGATGAAGGTGATGCTGCTGCGGCAGGACGCGGTGTTCTGGAACGCCGGGTCATAGGTCATCAGCCCGAAGTCTTCGGGCGACGCTTTGATCTTCCTCAGGTCCATCGCGCGGATCGTGCCTTCAGCGATGGGCACTTCGTACTGCTTGCCGGTGCGGTTGTCGGTGATTGTGAGCGTGTCGGCCATAAAACAACTTCGGTTTGGGAGGGCGTCTCTCAGTGCTGCCGGCCGTTCCCGTCATCGTCATCGGGGCCGTCGGGGGTGGAGTCGATGGCCGGCCCTGGAACCCGGTAGTCGCCCTTCAGCCAGCGGCTCAAGTCCGCCAACTGGCATCGTTCACTGCAGAAGGGCCGCCACCGGGGATCCGCAACCTGCAGGCGGCATGACACGCACACAGGTCGGACGGACATCTCGTGCATTGTACATCGTTCGTTAACGAGGCAATGAGGCAATGGCCCATTGCCTCCTTGGCCCACTGCACTGGCCCACTGGCCCATTTACTGATGCCTGACATCCTTGGCCGAGACCATGAAAATGACGTCCTCGGCGACGTTCGTGGCGTGGTCGCCAATCCGCTCGAGATGGCGCGAAATGAGGATGAGGTCCAGGCTGGGCTCGATCGTGGCGGCGTCGCGCAGCATACACGCCAGGAGGTCCCGGAACACCTGGGTCTTGAGCTCATCCAACTCGTCGTCCTGGGCCAGGACTTCTTGGGCCAGGGCCAGGTCGTGGCGCACGTACGCGTCGAGCGCGTCGCGCAGCATGACTTGCGCCAGTTCGGCCATTTTCGGAATGTCGATCAGCTCCTTGACCGGGGGGTGCTGCAGGTAGCGGCGCACGGCCTCGGCGATGTTGACCGCCAGGTCGCCGACGCGCTCGAGGTCGGTGTTGATCTTGACGGCGGCGACGATCGAACGCAGGTCCACGGCCATCGGCTGGTGCAGCGCCAGCAGCTTGAAGCAGCGGTCGTCAATTTCGATGTGCAGCTGGTTGATGGCGGCGTCGCCGTGGAGCACGGCCTCCACGACGCGGCCCTCGCGATCGACCAGACTGCGCACGGCCATGCGCAGCCGTTCTTCGGCCAGGCCGCCCATCTCGAGCAGTCGTCCCTTGAGCTCGTCGAGCTCGTCCTGGAAATGTCGTACGTGTCGTTCCATATGCGAATCCTGCCGGGTTAACCGAAGCGACCGGTGACGTAGTCTTCCGTCAGCTTCTCGGTCGGACTGGTGAAAATCTGTTCCGTGGGGCCCGATTCGACGAGGCGGCCGAGCCAGAAGAAGGCCGTGTGGTCTGACACACGGGCGGCCTGCTGCATGTTGTGCGTGACGATCACGATCGTGTAGCTGGTCTTGAGCTGGTAGATGAGCTCCTCGATGCGCTGGGTGGCGATCGGGTCAAGCGCCGACGCCGGCTCGTCCATGAGCAGCACCTCGGGCTGAATGGCCAGCGCGCGGGCGATGCAGAGCCGCTGTTGCTGGCCGCCCGAGAGCATCAAGGCCGATTCGGTCAGGCGGTCCTTGACTTCGTCCCAGATGGCCGCAGCCTTCAGGCTCTCTTCCACGCGGCCTTCCATCTCGCCGCGGTTTTTCGTGAGGCCGTTGACCTTCAGGCCGTAGGCGACGTTCTCGAAAATCGACTTCGGGAAGGGGTTCGACTTCTGGAACACCATGCCGACGCGGCGTCGCAGGTCCACCACGTCGGTCTCGGGACCGTAGATATCACGTCCGTCGATGAGCACCTTCCCCTCCACGCGCGTGCCCGGGATGATGTCGTTCATCCGGTTGAGCGTGCGCAGGAACGTGCTCTTGCCACAGCCCGAGGGGCCGATGAAGGCGGTGACCACGTTGGCCTGCAGGTCGATGGTGATGTCCGACAGGGCCTGTGTGTCGCTGTAGTAGAAGTTCATGCCCGTGACGGAGATCATCACTTTGGATGGCGGCTTGGCCGGGTCAGATTTTCCGGTGAAGGTCGTGAGGGGACGTAACAGGTTGGTCATGCCCGGGCTCTCTGGAAGCGGTCCCGCAGCACCACGGCGACCGCGTTCATCGTCAACAACAGCACGAGGAGCACGATAATACCGGCGGCGGCATTTTCGGCAAAGGCCGCTTGCGGCCGCGAAACCCAGTTGTAGACCTGGATGGGCAACACGGTGAAGCGTGAGTCGAGGCCGGTCGGCGCAAACGGAATGTAGGTGAGCGCGCCAATCGTGATCAGGGGGGCTGTCTCGCCTATCGCGCGCGACATAGCGAGGATCAGTCCCGTGAAGATGCCGGGCAGCGCGCCGGGCAGCACCTGATGCCAGATGGTCTGCCACTTGGTGGCGCCAAGGGCATACGAGCCCTCGCGCGCTGACATCGGTACCGTGCGCAACGCTTCGCGCGTCGAGAGGATGACCACCGGCAACACGAGCAGCGCGAGGGTGGCGCCTCCGGCAAGCACACTGGGTCCGAGGCCGAACCCTCGCACGAAGAGGCCCAGGCCGAGCAGTCCGTAGATGACAGACGGCACACCCGCCAGGTTGGCGATGTTGACCTCGATGATGCGCGCCCACCGACCGCCGCCGCCGTATTCCTCGAGGTAGACGGCGGCGCCGATGCCCATCGGCAGTGAGAGCGCGGCGGTGAGGAGCATCACGTAGAGACTGCCGAGGAGCTGTGGATAGATTCCCGCGGCCTCGGGGAACCGCGACGGGGGACTGGTCAGGAACTGCCAGTTGAGACGGCCCCACCCGTCCGAGACCACGTCCTGGATCAGCGCGCCCAGCGAGACGAGCGCCAGTACCAGCACCAGGATGCCCATGGTCTGCAGGAGCCGATCGCCGGTCTTGCGCGACTGGCGGGTGCTCACGCGTAGACCTCACGGAAGCGGCGCCGCAGCCAGTTGCTGGCCATGTTCAGTGCGAAGGTCATGAGAAACAACAACATGCCGACCGCGAAAATCGTCCGGTACTCAAGCGACCCCGACGGCGTGTCGCCCAGGCTGACCTGCACGATATACGCGGTCATGGTCTCGACCGAGACGAGGGGATTGAGTGTGAGGCGCGGCTGCTGACCCGCCGCGATGGCCACAATCATCGTTTCCCCGATGGCGCGTGACATGGCCAGGATGAACGAGGCCGAGATGCCGGAGAAGGCCGCCGGAACCACGACCCGCAGCGCGGCCTGCATCTTGGTGGCGCCCAGCGCGTAGGCGCCCTCGCGCAACCCGTTGGGCACCGCGTGCAGCGCGTCTTCCGAGAGCGACGACACCATGGGCAGGATCATGATGCCCATGACCAGGCCCGGGCTGAGGGCGTTGAAAGCCGCCAACGACGGAAAGACCTGCTGGAGGAGCGGCGTCACGTACAGAAGCGCGAAGTAGCCGTAGACCACCGTCGGAATGCCGGCCAGAATTTCCAGCGCCGGCTTCACCACCCGGCGCACGGGCGCCGGTGCGTACTCACTCAGATAGATGGCGCTGAGCACGCCGGCGGGCAGGGCGACAAGCATCGCAATGGCCGACACCAGCATGGTGCCGGTCACCAGCGGGAGCACGCCGAACTGCCTGTCTGTGAACAGGGGAGTCCAGACGGTGCCAAACAGGAAACTCAGGATTGGCACTTCGCGGAAGAACTCGACTGTTTCAAACGCGAGCACCCCGATGATGCCCGCGGTGACGAGCACCGACGCGGCGGCGCACACGAAGAGCAGCCGCTCGATGCCGAACTCCAGCACTTTCCGCGTCGATCGTGTCACCGGCTGCCGCCCCGCAGCCACTCCTCAAGCGTCTTGGGAGAGAGGCCCGGATCGGCGCCGAAGACGGAGCCCGCCGTGCGATTCGTGTAGCGGGCGTTGACCAGCGCCATTTCGGCGTCGGCCAGGGCCACGAACCCCACTTCCTTGCTCATCGCGGCCGTGTTCGCGAGGTAGTACTCCACAAACTTCTTGACTTCGGGGCGCTCAAGCGCGGCAAGGTTCACGTAGATGAACATGGGCCGCGACAACGGCCGGTAGGTCCCGCCGCGTACTGTGTCGAAGCTCGGGTGGATGGCGCCGGCCCCATTCGCCGGATTCTCATCGTCCACGCCCAGCAGTTTCAGCTTGTCGCGGTTTTCCTGGTAGTACGCCAGGCCCATGAAGCCCAGGGCCAGTTCGTCGCCGGCCACGCCCTGCACCAGGACGTTGTCGTCTTCACTGGCGGTGAAGTCGCCGCGGCTCGCCTTGGACTTGCCGTTGATCACTTCGGTGAAGTAGTCGAAGGTGCCTGAGTCGGCGCCGGCACCGTACAGGCGAACATCGCGGTCGGGCCATCCGGCGCGCACCTGGCTCCACTTCATGATCTTGCCCTGCGCGGCGGGTTCCCACAGCCGTTTGAGTTCCGCCACGGTGATGTCGCTGGCCCAGGTGTTCTTCGGATTCACGACCACGGCCATGCCGTCATACGCGACGGGCAGTTCGAGGTAGGTGACGCCGGCCGTGGCGCACTCCTTGATTTCCGGCGGCAGGATGGGCCGCGACGCATCGGAAATCGCGGTCTCGGTGCGGCAGAACTTCTTGAATCCGCCGCCGGTCCCCGAGGTGCCGACGGTGACGGGCATGCCCGCGTTCGCTTTCTGGAACTCCTCGGCGATGGCCTCGCTGATGGGGAAGACCGTGCTCGAGCCGTCAACGGCGATGACCGTCGCGGGCGTGCTCGGCGCGGAACCGCCACACCCGACGGCACCGAGCGTGACGGCGGACACCACTGCTATGGACAGAATCTGAAATCTCATGCCCCGAGCGTATGGGCCGTGAATATCGCGCCGGTTTCGGAGATGTAAATTCTGTGTTACATGCGGGCCGGGGGGCGCGCGGCCCGCCGCCGGCCGCGCCCGACCGCGACTTCAAAACGTATCGGCCGGTCAAGCAGAGCCGAGAGCGGCTCGGCGTGCCGCTGGGCCGCCCACAACTCCAACTCGGAGGCCTCGCCGGTGCGCAGGCGCACGAGGAGGCCTTCGGGCGTGTCGGTTACCTCGACGGCCCCGATTGACTGCGCGTGGCCGCGGTCCAGGCCCTCGGCCAGGCGCAGCATGGCGCCCAGCAGCCGTACGACCCGGCGCCGCGGCGCAGGCAGCACGCTGAAGTCCGTGTGGCTTTTTCTGGGGACCGACTGGCGGTGGTACCGCGCCACCATGGCCATAAGCGCAATCTCGTCCGGCTCAAAGCCCCGCAGGTCGCCGTGCAGGATGAGGTACTGCGAGTGTTTGTGGTGCCGTTCGTAGCTGATGAGCCCGCCGATATCGTGCAGAAGCGCGGCGTACTCCAGCCACTCGCGCTCGCGCGTGCCAAGCTCATGGAGGTGCTGAGTGGCGTCGAACAGGCCCAGCGCCAGTGTCGCCACCTGCGTGGCGTGGCGCGGGATATAGTGGCAACGCTCGGCGAGTTCAATGACGCTGCGCCGCCGGACATCGGGGTAGCGCTCCACGGTGCGGATGTGGGCGCCGTTTTTCTTGATGTAGTCGAGCACCAGTCCTTCGCGAAGCGCGAAGTCGCACAGCGTCAGTTCGGTTGCGCCGAGCGCGCTGAGCAGCGTATCGAGCAGCACGGCACCCGCCACTGCCAGGTCCGCGCGTCGCGGATCCAGGCCAGGAAGCGCCAGACGGTCTTCAAGGGTCGTGTCGGTGAGCGCCCGCCGGACGCGGCGGAAGGCCTTGGCGCTGATGCGCCGGTTACGAAGATCGCCGCCGTCGCGCGTGGCCAGCGCGCCAAGCGCGGTGATCGTGCCCGAGGTGCCGATCACGCGATGAAAGCCCCGCGCCTTGAGGGCGCGGATGTGCACCGACGTCTGGCGGCGGACGTACCGTTCCACCCGCTTTTCTTCGTCAGTGGTAATCGGGTCGCTGGTGATGAACCGCTCGGTCAGGCGAATCACGCCGATCTTGAAGCTGCCGCCCAACTGCATGCGGGCGGCCGTGCCCAACGTCAGCTCCACACTGCCGCCGCCAATATCGATCACGACGGCGGCCTGGCCCCCGACGCCCGCCGCGTAGGCGGCGGCCAGATGGATCAACCGCGCTTCTTCAGTCCCGGAAATTGTGCGGACGCGGATGCCCACCTCTCGGCGAATTCGCGCCACGAAATCCGCGCCGTTTTCGGCTTCGCGCACGGCACTCGTCGCCGAGGCGATGATTTCATCCACCGCGTGAGACTCCGCCAGGCGCTTGAACTTCGTTAAGGTGTGTAACGCGTTTGTAACAGCCGTGTCCGACAGGCCTCGCCCGTCAAGGCCGCCGGCGCCGAGGCGGACCATGTCTTTCTCGCGGTCCACCACTTCAAATGACAGGTCGGGACGTACGCGCACAACGATCATATGCACCGAATTCGTGCCGATATCGATCGCCGCGATCCGCATGCACTAAGCTAACACGGTGAGAGACGAGCGGCCGTGAGCACGCAAACGTTGACGCACGCGCTCGATGAGCAGGTGCGCCGTTTTTCTCGCGCCCTTGGACGCGCACGGCGCGGTGATGCCACTGGCGTGCACCAGGGCCGTGTGGCGTCGCGACGCATCCGCGAGGTATTGCCGCTGGTTGCGTCGATCGATGAAACCCGGGCGCGCCGCATTCGCCGCGGTGTGCGCCGCGTGGCGGCGGCACTGGGCGTCGTCCGGGAACTGGATGTCACCCGTGACCTGCTGGCAGACAGAGCTCACACGCATGCCTGGCATCCCGTGGTCGTGATGCGCGTGCGTCAGACACTCGAGGCCGAACGTCAGGCCCGCCATGCGGACTTCGTCGATGCCCTGCGTCGCGTGGGGTCCACGGCGTTGCTGCGCGAGCTGCGCCGTGTGGTTGCCGACACACCCTCCGTGGGTGTGGCCACGTACCATCAGGCCCTCGGCACACGCCGACGGAAGCGGTCGGCCGCGCTGGCCGCCGCCCTTCGTGCGCTGGGCACCTTGTATGTGCCCGACCGCCTGCATGTGGTGCGACTCTGTGCAAAAAAGCTCCGCTACAGCCTGGAGACTGAACGCGCGGTGCGCCGGGTGGCCGTGGCCCGCGACATCAAGACCCTGACCGGCATGCAGGAAGAACTGGGTGGTCTGCACGATCTCCAGATGCTGCAGGATTGGCTGCGACGCCTGGGACGCGACGTCGGTGGTGATCGCGCGACCCACGGCCAACTGCGGCGCATGGGAGCCGATCTCGAGCGTGAGTGCCGGGCGATGCATGCCCACGTGGTGGCGAATGTCCCAACATGGCGGGCGTTGGCACAACGAACGGAGCAGCGCTGAGATGCCCACGCTGTTCCTGGTCCGTCACGCGATCGCGGAAGAGAGAGGCGACGCCTGGCCTGACGACAACCGGCGCCCCCTGACCGAAAAGGGCGCGGCGAAAATGGCGCAGATCGCCAGGCGTCTCATGGCCATCAACGAAACCGCGGAGGTCGTGCTCGCGAGTCCGCTGGTCCGTGCCGTTGAAACCGCGGGCATCCTTGAGGCGACCTGGACCCCGTCTCCGGCCGTGTCCATCCTTGACGAACTGGCGCCCGGGCACCTGCCAGCCGCCACCGCCGCCGCCCTTGGGACACTCAAGCCGCACACCCGCGTGGCCGTGGTCGGCCACGAGCCCGACCTGGGCGTCTTTGGGGCGTGGCTGATAGGCGCGCGCAGTCCGCTGATCTTCAAGAAGGGAGGCGTCGCCCGGATCGATCTCCCGGCCTGGCCCCCGACACGAGCCGGTCAGCTCGTGTGGCTGGTGACACCGAAAATCCTGCTTGCGGGCCGCTAGACCACGGTGCCCGGCTTCACCACCGCGCCCTTGGGCACGATGATGATGCCGTTGCGGATGTAGTAGCCGTCGCCATCCACATCCTGGATGCCGCGGTCATTCACCAGTCTCGCGCCCTCTCCGATGCGCGCGTTCTTGTCCACGATGACGCGGTCGAGCACCGCACCGCGGCCGACCCCGAGCGGCAGGTCGGTGTGGCGGTCGTCGTAGAAGTCCGCACCAAGCAGCACCGACCGGGTCACGGTGGCGCTGTGGAGGATCGATGTCCGGATGCCCACCACCGATTCCCTGACCTCGCAGTTGTCGAGGTAACACCCTTCCGCCACGATGGCCTCGTCGATCGCGCATTGGTGCAGGCGTGATGCCGGCAGAAAACGCGGCCGCGTGTAGATGGGCCGTGTGGGGTGGAAAAAATTGAACGGCGCGCCGCGCCGGGTGAGCATGAGGTTGACCTCGTAAAACGCCTCAACCGTCCCGACATCGGCCCAGAACCCGCGCGAAAAATGGGCCTGCACCTTGTGGGTGTTCAGCGCGTGCGGGATGATCTCTTTGCCGAAGTCCACCGCGTGGTCGCGCGCGAGCACCTCATGCAGCACGTCGCGCGAGAACACGTAGATGCCCATCGAGGCGACAAACGGTTTCTCAGGCCCGAGCCCCGCCATCGCCAGGCCCGACGGTGAGAGGGCGCGCAGTTCGTCGAGGCGCGCCGGTGACGGTTTCTCGTCGAATCCGACAATCTGGTTGCCGGAGTTGCACCGCAGAATCCCCATCTGTGTCGCTTCGTCTGCCGTCACCGGCTGCGCGGCAATCGTGATGTCGGCACCACGGTCAATGTGCGATTCGATCAGCTCGCTGAAATCCATGCGGTACACATGGTCGCCTGCGAGGATGAGGTAATACTCGGCGTCGATGTTCTGGAAGTGTCGGGCGGCCTGGCGCACCGCGTCGGCCGTGCCCTGGAACCAGCGTTCGCCCTCAGGGGTCTGTTCGGCGGCAATGACCTCGACAAACCCCTCGGAGAAGAGATCCAGACGATAGGTCTGCGAAATATGCCGGTTCAGCGACGCCGAGTTGAACTGCGTCAGCACGTAGATGCGCTTGAGTCCGGCGTGCAGGCAGTTGCTGATGGGAATGTCGATAAGGCGGTACTTGCCGCCGAGCGGAACGGCGGGCTTGGACCGATGGTGGGTGAGCGGAAACAGACGGGTGCCGCGGCCACCACCGAGAACAATCGTCAGGACGTCGAGCATTCTCGGACATTCTAGCCTCGGATGCGCGCCCGGCGCGACGTACGCCCCTGCAGACACGGTTTTCGATTGGTGTAACCGGCTCGTCATCGCGTCGTTACGGGGGCTGCAGATGATGCGTCCGACCCTCTCGGCAGTTGGCTGGGAGGAGAGGAGGATGAATCGCAATGATGAATATGGGAAGAGCCGTGGCCCTGGTCGCCGCGCTGGGTCTGGCGGCCGGCAGTGTGTCGGCATCAGGCGTCGTCGCGGCCCAGGCCGCGCAGGCCGGAACCGTCACCGGACGGGTGGTGGACGCCGCGCGCGGCGAGGCGCTGCCCGGGGCCCGCGTACAACTGCAGGGGAGCGCGTTGTCAACGGCGACCGATCGTCAGGGCGCCTTTCGACTCACCGGCGTACCGGTGGGCAGCCAGATGCTGGTCGTGAGCTACCTCGGGCGCGTGGACGCGACCCAGGCGGTGACGGTGTCGGCCGGCCAGAACCCTTCGCTCGAAATCAAACTTGAGCAGGACTACTCCTACAGCGAGACGGTCACCGTGGCCGGCGAGTCGATTCAGGAAGGCCAGGCCCGCGCACTCAATCAGCAGCGCACCGCCCTCAACATCATCAACATCGTGGCGGCCGATCAAATCGGCAGCTTTCCCGACCCGAACGCTGCCGAAGCGGCCTCGCGTATTCCGGGCGTGTCCATCGCACGCGACCAGGGTGAAGGCCGGTACGTGCTGGTGCGCGGCACCGAGGCCCGGCTGAACTCGATGCAGATCGACGGCGAACGCATTCCCGCGCCCGAAGGCGGCGCGCGGCAAGTGGCGCTCGATGCCGTGCCTGCCGACCAGTTGCAGTCCATTGAAGTGTCGAAGGCTGTCACCCCGGACATGGACGCCGACTCGATCGGCGGGGCGGTCAATCTCATCACCAGACAGGCGGCGACCAAGCCCACGATGCTGGCGTCGATGGCAGGCGGCTATAACGCGCTCCAACGCTCGGCCGGTCAGAAGTATGCCTCAGGAACCGTCGGACGCCGCGTCAACGGCGGCCGTGTGGGGCTGCTCGGAGGCTTCAGCGCCACGCAGTTAACCCGCGGGTCGGAGAACTTTGAAGTGGACTATGTCGGCAACACGATGGCCGACATGCAACTGCGCGACTACGCGATCGAACGCAACCGGTACGGATTCAACGGCTCGGGCGATCTCCGGCTCAGTGATTCGAGCACCTTCAACGTCCGGGCGATCGTGAACCGGTTTGAAGACTACGAGGTCAACAACCGCATCCGATACCGTCCTGCCAATCGGCGGATTGAGCACGTCCTCAAGAATCGGAACCAGAATCAGAACATCCGGTCGTTTTCGGCCGGCGCGAATCACCTGCTCGGCGGCGGCACCTTCCTCGACTATCGGCTGGGCTACGCGTTCGCCGAGGAAGTCCAGCCCGATCGCCTCGACACGATCTTCCGGCAGACGAACATCAACTTCGCCCCGAGCATCAGCGATCCCGAGAACATCCAGGCCAACCCGTCGGCCGACGTGTCAGCCAACGCCCGTCTGAACGCCTGGCAAACGGAGATCTTCGATACGCAGGACCGCGACTGGACGGGCTCGTTCAACCTGCGCGTGCCCATGGGCGCCAGCGCCGACGGCGCCCGGTTCCTGAAGTTCGGCGCCAAAGTGAAGGACAAGCGGAAGACCCGCGATCTTGAAATCGGCGCGGCCTCCCCGCTGACCACCGTGGCGTTTCCCGCTCTCCAGGACACCACGTTCGACAACAGCCGGTTCCTGGACTTCTTCCCGGCCACCTATGCCAAGTTCCCGGGTATCAATGCCGACGCCTCTCGCGCCATGTTCAACGCGCTGCCGGCGGGCCGGTTTCAGATCGATCCGGAAGGCGACGCGGAGAACTACGACGCGAAGGAACGTGTCATCGCCGGCTACGCGATGGCCGAACTCTTTCTCGGACCGAAGCTGACCCTGCTGCCAGGCGTGCGCGTGGAATCCACCAAGGTGGACTACACAGGCTACGAAGTGCTGTATGACGACGGAGGCGACTATGTGTCAACCCGCGCGGTGACCGGCGGCGACACGTACACACAGATCCTGCCGGGCGTGCATCTGCGCTACGCGCTGAGTGACCAGACCAACCTGCGCGCGGCGTACACCCGCACTCTCGCGCGGCCGAACTACGTGGACCTGGTGCCCTTTCAGCTCGTCTTTCAGGAGGATGCCGAAATCTCGCGCGGCAACTCGGCGCTCAAGCCCACGACCTCTGACAACCTCGACCTGCTGGCGGAGCGGTACTTCAAATCCATCGGTGTGGTGTCGGGTGGCGTGTTCTACAAGCGGATGAGCGACTACATCTTCAACTTCCGCTTCCAGGAGCAGGCGTTCGGAGACCTCTACGCGATCACCCAGCCGAAAAACGGAGAGACGGCCACGCTGTGGGGCATGGAACTTGCCGTGCAGAACCAGCTCCGCTTCCTGCCCGCGCCGTTCGACGGTCTTGGCATCTACGCGAACTACACGTGGACGGACTCCAACGCGCGGTACCCCGATCGGACCACTGACTCCACCTTGCCCGGCCAGTCGAAGCACCTGGGCAACCTGGCCCTCTGGTACGAGAAACACGGCTTTTCGGCCAAGACCTCACTGAACTTCCACGGCAATTTCATCGATGCGGTGGGCGGCGACGCGAGCGCTGACGTCTACTATGACAACCATACGCAGCTCGACATCAGCGTCAGCCAGCGGCTCATGAAGCGTTTCAAGATCTACGCCGACGCGCTCAACCTGACGAATGCGCCCCTGCGCTACTACATCGGCAACACCAATCGCCCGATCCAGCAGGAGTACTACCGCTGGTGGACGCAGTTCGGAGTGAAGATCAATTGGTAAGTCGCGTCACCGTCGCTCTGGTCCTCACCCTCGCCGCTGGTTGCGGCGGGGGTGAGGGTGTTTCCGACCCGCAGCCAACCGCACCGCTCGGCCCTTCGCTGACCACCGAGTCGGTTACCGACGACCCGGACGACCCGGCCATCTGGCTCCATCCCACGGATCCATCAAAGAGTCTGATCTTCGGCACCAACAAAGTGGCGGCTCCTGGTGGAGCCGTCGTCGTCTTTAGCCTCGACGGCAGGATTCGGCAAACGATCCCGGGAATCGATCGCCCGAACAACATCGACGTCGAGCAGGGTGTTCGTCTCGGCGATACGGTGCTCGATATTGCCGTGGTGGCTGAGCGCCTGCAGCATCGGCTGCGCGTGTTCCTGATCAAGGCCGACGGCAGCGGCCTCGCCGAGCTGGGCGCGGTGCCGGTGCTTGCGGGCCAGACCGGCGACCGGTCCGAGCCGATGGGCATCGGCCTGTTCAAGCGCCCGGCGGACGGTGCGCTGTTTGCGATCGTGGCGCCCAAGCTCGGCAGCGCGACGAACTACCTCTGGCAGTATCGACTCGACGCGGACGGGCAGGGCGGCGTGAAGGGCACACTGGTGCGCCGGTTCGGGAACTTCAGCGAACTCGGGGCTGCGCCCGGCGAAGCCGGTGAAATTGAAGCCATCGTCGTGGACGACGAAGTGGGTTTTGTCTACTACTCGGACGAACGGTATGGCATCCGCAAGTGGCACGCAGACCCCGACCACCAGGCGGCCGGCCAGGAACTGGCGACGTTTGGCCTGAGCGGGTACCAGGGCGATCGTGAAGGTCTGGCGATCTATGCCCGACCGGGCGGCACGGGCTACCTGGTGTCGACCGACCAGATTCCCGGCGGTTCGGTCTTCAAGGCCTACCGGCGTGAGGGGGAGCCCGGCGCTCCGCACAGCCACACGGTGGTGCACGAGGTGAAGACGTCCGCTGATGAAACGGACGGAATTGAGGTCGTTTCGGCGGCCCTGCCTGGGTTTCCCCAAGGTTTGCTGGTGGCGATGAATAGCGGGCCCAGGAATTTTGCCCTGTTTGACTGGGCCCGGTTGGGCGTCAGGTAACCGCCAATTGTTACGAAGAGTTTACGTGCGGCGGCGCGCGGACCTGAGATAACTACACTGAGTACAGAAGGACCCACGCACATGGAAACCCAGACCCGCACCCGCACCACCGACGGACACACCCACGCCATTGAGGTCAGAAGCAACGCCTTCGGGTGGGAAGTGCGTGAGACCCGCGACAGTGCGGTGGTGCGCACGCAGCGATACTCAGACTGGCACCGGGTGGAGCGGGCGGTCCAGGTGTTCGAACGGCTGGAGTCGACGGCCGAGGGGTTGCGCGTTCAGTCCACGACGAAGCTGTAGATCTTCCACCGGCCGCCTGATTCCACGAGCGATCCAAACAGGCGCAGCGTGACGGGGCCGGCTGGGCCCCGTACGTCGAGGGTGGTCTCGCGATGCACACGAAACCGGCCGTAGTCGGTGGTCTCGCCGCCGAATGACACGGCCACCAGCCGGTAGTCGCGACCGCCGTGCTCAGCAAGCAACTGCGTGAGGTAGCTCGCATTTTTCTGCGAGGTCTCGGCCCACAGATACTCGAGTGGCATGCCGACCTTCGGGGCACTGGCCGGCAGCCCGGGCCAGATGTGCTTCCGAAACTCGCTCTCCGATACAGCCAGACTCGCGAGGGTCGACGCATCGCGGGCTGAGAGCGCCTGCAGGGCGGCTTCGACGACTGCGTCCTTGCTGCTGAACGCCGGCGCGAATGGGATGGGCGCCGAGGAGGCACCACAGCCGAAGGTCCCGAGGGCTCCGACCGCCACGATCACCAGGGCCGCGGGTCGAAACCTGACGAAAAACCCCGGGCTGGTCGTTTGGCCAGCCCGGGTCTGTGAGTGGTGCATCGCGCTATCGTAGCGCCTGCGGCGACCGTTCACCGGCCGTAGTACGTCCAGCCCCTGGTCCAGTCGGTCGCGAGGTCAGGGCCGAGCGCGCCGCGGAACAGAGCAACTTCGAAGAAGCCGTCGTTGGGCGGAATGGCCGGCGTGAGCACGAGCGCAGGGGATCCCGGCTGCGGCCGCCAGTCTGGTGCCAGCCGGTTGAACGGGTCCACCAGCATCGGATCCGTCTCGGTCACTCTCGTGCCTGCCGCGGTGCGCAGCGGGACCGTTGTCGCGTTGGTGGCCCAGTTGACGGTTGAGCCCGTCCCGTTCACGCCCCGCCCGTTCTGGAAAAGGATGCCTTCGGTGACCGACAACGCGCCGGTCGCGATGCCCGCGACCGTCGAGGCGTCGCGCACGTCGATACCCTGCGCTTTGAACCCCATGACGATGAAGTTGCGAATGATGCCGGCGGTGCCCACACGCAACCGCATACCGTTGGTGCTCTCGGGGCCGACGGTGGAGTTCGGGTCACCGATGAGAGTGACGTTGTAGATCGTCGGCGCCGACCGAGGCAGCAGGTTCTGCTGGGAGCTGTGGTTGTCGGCCTCGATGCCCTGGTCGGTGTCATCCCCGCGCTGCTGCACGACGGCGAACTGGAGTTTGCCGGTCCAACCCCATGTCCAGTCGATGTTGTCGTCGCCGTTATTCGTCAGCACTGCGCGTTTGATGTTGACCGTGCCGCCGAACATCTCAATCGCGTCGTCCTTGCTGTAGTGCACCTGGATGTTCTCGACGATGGTGCCATTGCCGACGCCCTGAAACGCGATGCCGTTCAGTTCGTTGTCGGGACTGAACTCGATGCCTCCGAACTCCACACGCACGTAGCGCAGGACGCCTGAATTGTCCGCCGGGTTGGTACCGCCGTACACACCCGTCGAGCCTTCGCCGATCGCCGTGCCGCCAGGCAGGTTCAGCGGTGCTCGTCCGTTGATGACCAGGCCGCCCCAATCGCCGCGGAACCGGGTGCCGACGGGTTGATCCGAGGTCATCACGATCGGCGCGACGGCCGTGCCGTTCGCGATGATCTGTCCGCCGCGTTCGATGACAAGCGTCCCGCGCGTGGCGGTCTCGCCGATGATGCGCGTGCCGGCGGCGATCGTGAGGCGGGCGGGTTCACCGATGAACACGGCGCCGCGCAGCACCCAGTAGGTGTCGCTCGTGAGCGTGACATCGCTCGTGAAGCGGCCCTTGATGACGCGGACAGGCTTGTCGATGCCGGCAACGGTGACCGGGCTCCCGATGACGCCCGCCTGCTGGGTGTAGACCGGTTCTGGCGCCATCGTCCATACGATGGCCGCCGCAGCGGTGAGGGTTGCAAGGGTCTTGATGATGGTTCTCATAGGAGTCGTCTCTTCACACGCGGCTGAGTTGTTAGAAAGCGGAAATGCCAAACTGGACCGCCCACGTGCGTCCCAGGCTATAGACACGCTGTTTGTTGCCGGCACCCTGGAGGAATCTGACTTCCGTGTCGTTCAGGTTCTCGCCCGACACACGGATTCGAAGCCGCCGGATGTTGGCGGAGAGCGCCACGTCAATCGTGTTGCGGCCTTCCTCGAAAATGTCGGGCAGGCCGAACGAACCGACGTCGGCAATGCGGTCGCTGAAGCTGTTGAAGAGCACGCGCGCCGTGACGAAAGGCATCCGTGCTTCCAGCATGCCGTTGAAGATGTGCTTCGACGTCCCCGAGAGAGGACGCTCGAGCGACGTCAGAGTGGTCGTCTGGGTCGTGTTCAGCGAAATGCTCGAGTCCACGAACGTGTAGTTGACGCCGGCCAGGAAACGCGAGGACAGGCGCTTGCGCAGTTCCAGCTCCACGCCGGCGTTGCGCGCCGACTTCGCATTCAGAAACGAGGTGCGCAGAGCCGACGTGGCTTCGACGGTCCGTTCAATGGGTTTGTCGAAGCGCTTGAAGAAGGCCGTGGCGGCAAGCACTTCTTCGGCGCCACCGAACCACTCCCAGCGCACGTCGAAGTTCTGAATCAGCGATCGCTCCAACTCGGGGTTGCCGACCACAGCGCGGCCGCCCACGATATCGGTGAACTCAAACGGCGCCACTTCCCGAAATTCCGGGCGGTTGACGGTCTGGCTGAACCCCAGGCGCAGGTTCTGGCTGGTCGAGAGCGCCTGCACGAAGTTCACCGCCGGGAAGATGTCGGTCTTCTTGATCTCGGCCCTGATGGACTCGGTCGTGCCATCGAGGTTGGTGTCGAACAGGTCGAAAGTGTCCACCGTCTGGCGGAAGTTCTCGATGCGCGCACCGACGATCAACCGCGCCCGGTTGCTGAGCGAAATGTCGACCATGCCGTAGCCGGCGACGACGCGCTGTTCGGCGTCATACGAGTCCGTCGTTCGAGTCTCTTCGCGCAGTTCGTAACGCGACCCGATGTTGGCGGCCGAAAACAGCGCTTCGGGCGCCTGGCTCAGGTCGAACACCGGCACGCCCGGCACGTTCGGAATGCCGGCCAGCGGCACGAATCGGAAGCGACGCGAGTCGAAGTTGCGGGTCCGTTCGGTGTACGAAGGGCCGAACTTGATCAGGCCCGGCAGGCCCCTGGGGCCGCTGAATGCCACACTCCAGTTCGCCCCCAGATCCATCGAGTCTTCGTTCAGGTCGTTCCACATGCGCAGACCGCTCTGCGATTCATCTGAGATGGTGTAGACCGTGCCGGCCGGGAGCTTCTCGTAGAGTGTTTCGCGAATGTCCGGCTCGTCGCGATTGCTGCGACCCACGGTGGCACGCCAGTCGAGACGGCTGCTCGACATCGTCGGAAAGAAGTGTTCGCCGGTCACCTGGACGGTCTGGAGGCTCTCTTCTTCCCACAGCAGACGCGCGTTGCGGAAGTCCTTGCCGGCGTCGTCGTTGTACCCCTGGAACGTGCGCGTCTCGCGCTTGCCCTTATTGGTGGAGAAGCCCTGGACGGCCAGGCGATGGTTGCCGTTGAGCTGGTAGGCCAGATTGGCCAGGCCTGCCAGGGAGCCGCGTGTGGCGCCCACCTGGTAGTTGTAGGTGGAGAAGGGCGTCAGCGTGGTGCCGCCTTCGGCCGAGTAGAAGACGAGCGACTCTTCCTGATAGTCCGACTTCTGCGATTGCGTGAGGCTGGCCGACACACCGAGACGGCCGTACCGATTGCCGAAGGCGACGCTGAATCCCTGGTTCGGGGCGCCATCCACCCGCTGCGGGCTCCACGCGTTGACGAGCGACTCGCCGAGGGTCTCAATCGTCGCCGCGTCCACGCCGACTTCCGGCGTGTAGATGCCGCCACGAATCACCCGACGATTCGGGAACGCCGACGGCAGGGCGCGGCTCTTGTTCGTGAGCCCCAGCCAATCACGATCGCCCGAGGTGTGGTCCAGCACGCTCTTGCCCTGCACCAGACTGTTGGCGCCGTAGGTGTACGACACGTCGAGCATCATCTTGTTCGGCAGCTTTGACATGTTGAGTTCCACCAGGCCACCGGCAAACTCGGCCGATCGGTCTGGCGTGAACGACTTGATGACCGAGACGTTATCGAGCATCCCCGCCGGGAACATGTCGAGCGCCACCACCTTCCGGTCGGGCTCGGTGGACGGGAGCACCGCGCCGCCCAGGGTGGTGTTCGAATAGCGTTCGCCGAGACCGCGGACGAACACATAGGAATTGTCCACCACCGAGAGGCCGGTGACGCGCTGCAAGGCCGACGCCGCGCTAGTGTCGGCGTTGGCCTTCATCTCCTGGCTGCCCATGTTGTCGTTGATGGTGGTGGCGCGCCGGCGCTCGAGGAGCTGGACCGCGGTGCTGGTGGTCTCGGCGTCGGTAATCTGGCCGACCACCGTCATCTGCTCGGAGAAGCCGGCCAGGGCCAGCGTCACATCCACAGTGCGCGCGGCGGCCGTCGACACGTCGATGGAGACCATCCGATCCACGAAGCCGGACAAGGTCACCTTGATCTGGTGTTTGCCCACCGGAAGGTCCAGTGCGTATTTGCCGTCCAGGTCGGTGAATGTCGTCTGTGCCGTGCCGACGACCTCGACCGTGACGCCCGGCAGTGGCGAGGCGTTAATGCCATCCAGGACGCGGCCGGTGACCTTACTCGTCCGAGCCTGCGCGTGTGCGCTTGCTGCGCCCAGGGCGAGACAGGCCAGCGTGAGGCCCACTCGGTACAACATCTTCATCATGTGACTTCCTCCAAAACACGGCCGCGAGTGCGGAAGTGTGAACATGAGGGACAGCGTACGAATGGCCTGTGATGGCGGGACGACGGCTGCGTTACAGCGCCGTTAATTTCCGGGAGTCTCTTCGACGAATCGGTAGCCCAGACCCACGACGGTCTCGATCTGGCGGCCGACGCTGCGAAGCTTGGATCGCAGCCGTCCCACATGCACATCGACCGACCGCGTTTCCACGTAGTGGTCGTAGCCCCAGACCCGCTCAAGCAGCCGGTCGCGCGAGAGCACCCGGTTCCGGTTCTCCACCAGGCACTTGAGCAGCTCAAACTCTCGCCGGGTCAACCGCACAGGATCGCCCTCCACGCTGACCAGCACGGCATCGAAGTCGGCGAACAACTTGCCAGACTGATACACCTGCGGCGGTGGCTCAGTACCGCCCTGTTTGCGGCGCAACACGGCGCGAACCCGGGCGGCGAGTTCCCGCACACTGAAGGGCTTAGTAATGTAGTCGTCAGCCCCCAGGTCCAGCCCCGACACCCGGTCGGCCTCGCCGGTGCGGGCCGTGAGCATGATGATGGGCAATTGGGCCGTGGCCGGCTTGGCGCGAAGCAGCCGACAGACCTCCGAACCGCTCAACACGGGCAGGTTGAGGTCCAAAATCATCAGGTCCGGGGCACGCTCGAACACCGATTTCAGCGCGGCATCGCCGCTCCCGACGATTTCCACCTCGATGTCGCCCGCGCGTTCCAGCGTGTGCTTGATGAGGCCCGCGATATCATTCTCGTCGTCCACCACTAGAATTCGGGTTGGCGTTGGGGCTGGCATCAACATCTCTGGACACGAGCATAGGGACGCCCGATTTCCCTGACGTGTCGAGGTGGTTAATTCGGCGTTACGGTCGCGTACCAGCCTGGCCCACGTTACACCGCTGTTACAATGCCGTTGCCTGAATGACGCCGCTGCCCGGCGGATTCGGCAGTCCGGGGGGCGCGTGGGGTTCCGTTTCAGTCTGATTCCCAGGGAAGTGCAGTTCTTTACGCTGTATATGGCGACGACGGCCGAGATCAAGGCCGCCGCCGTGCATCTGAAAGAAATGCTGGCCACGGACCCGCCTGACGACGCCAAAGTCGACGTGATCAGGGACGCCGAGCATCGCTGCGACACCCTCACACACGACACCATTCAGCGGTTGCATCGCACCTTCATCACGCCATTTGACCGCGAAGACCTGTACGCGATGGCCACGTCGCTCGACAACGTGATGGATGCCATCGACCACGCCGCGTCCCTGGTGCGCAACTATCACATCAACGTCATCCCCAAAGGGGGGCGCGAACTGGCGCACATCGTGACCCAGTCGGCCGAACGGCTGCACGCGGCGATGGAGGCGTTGTCCACCAAGGCGCCGATCCAGCCCCACACGGTGGAGATCAACCGGCTCGAGAATGAGGCCGACCGCGCCTACCAGGTGGCGATCCAGAAGTTGTTCGAAACCGAAACTGACCCGATTGGTCTCATCAAGTCGAAGGACCTGCTGGATGTGCTCGAGCAGATCACTGACTGCTGCGAAGACGTGGCCAACGTCATCGAGAGCATCGTCGTGAAACACGGGTAGGGCCGTCATGGATGCGGCACTCGTGACGATCGTTGTGGTGGTGGTCGTTGCGCTGATTTTCGATTACATCAACGGTTTTCACGACGCGGCGAACTCCATCGCCACGGTCGTGTCCACGCGCGTCCTGTCACCGGGCCAGGCGGTGGTCTGGGCGGCGTTCTTCAATTTCGTCGCGGCGTTCTTTTTTGGCACCGCCGTGGCGAAGACCGTTGGCCAGGGGATGGTGGACCTCGACATCGTGACCTACGGCGTGATCCTGGCGGGGCTGACCGGGGCGATCGTGTGGAATCTGATCACATGGTACTGGGGGCTGCCCACCAGTTCTTCGCACGCGCTGTTTGGCGGCTATGCCGGGGCGGCCGTGGCAAAAGCGGGGTTTGCGGCGATTATCGTGTCGGGCTGGACCAAGACACTGATCTTCATCGTGGTGGCACCGCTGATTGGCTTGTCGGTCGGCCTGCTGTTGATGACGAGCATCTTCTGGATATTTCGGGGCACGACACCCACTCGCGTGGACCGCTGGTTTCGGCGATTGCAGTTGACGTCGGCGGCGGCGTTCAGCCTGATGCACGGCGCGAACGACGCGCAGAAGACGATGGGGATCATCACTGGCGCGCTGGTGACGGGAGGATATCTTTCGACATTCGTCGTGCCCTTCTGGGTGATCATGGCCGCGCATGGCGCCATCGGCCTCGGCACGCTCACCGGAGGCTGGCGCATCATCAAAACCATGGGGTCCAAGATCACCAAGTTGCAGCCGGTCGGCGGATTCGCGGCAGAGACGGGTGCGGCTGTCGCCATTTACACGGCGACGGCGATGGGCGTGGGGATCAGTACGACCCACACGATCACCGGCGCGATCATCGGCGTTGGCGCGACACGCCGCCTGTCAGCGGTGCGATGGGGCGTGGCGCGGCAGATCGTCTGGGCGTGGATTCTCACGATTCCCGCGTCGGCGCTGATCGGGGCGATCAGTTTCTACCTCATCCACTACTTGGGGCCGGAGTTGTGAGTAACCGACAAGAGCACGCGCGCGGCGAGGAGAAGCAGCGCAGCCGCGGTGACGCCTTCGAGCGAGTGCGTCGCCCCTGATGAGTCGCCCGGCGCTCGCGAATCCGAGAAAGGCGGTGGCGCCTGGGGTGACGACCAGTGCCGCCGTCGGCGAGAGGTATGCCAGAAACGCAGGATCCATCTTTGCGCGTCAGGGCGAGGGTGCAGACGTTGGTTGGCGATCGGGCAGCCGCACCTGGACCACGGCACCTCCGCTTTCGCGGTTGCGCGCCCAGACGCGGCCGCCGTGCAGTTCGACCAGGTGCCTCACAATCGACAGGCCCAATCCCGTGCCGCCGGGGTCGCGCGTGCGGGAACGGTCAACCCGATAGAACCGTTCGAAGATGCGATTGAGTTCGCCCTCTGGAATGCCGGGACCGCTGTCGCTCACAGAGACTTCAACGAACTCGCCGGCGCGGCTGGCCGCAATCTCGATCGCGCCGCCCTGCGGGCTGTAGTTGATCGCATTCTCAAGCAGGTTCCGGAACACGTCATGGAGCTTGGCGGGGTCTCCGTACACGGTCTCGGCATCCGGCGCCACACGCGTGGCGATGCGCAGGTCTCGCGCTTCGATCGCGTTGTCCATCTCGGCGACAACCGCAGCGAGAAGCGGGCGGAGCTGGCAGAGGGTCTGGTCGAGTGTTTCCTGCCTCGCGTCAAGTCTGGCGAGCCGCAGCAGGTCGGTGACCAGGCGCTCCATGCGCGCGGCGTGGCGCGCGATGATGGCCAGGAACTTCGGCGTCTGGTCGCGGTCCAATGGAGCGTCGAGCAGTGCCTCCACGTACCCGCGGATTGCGGTGAGCGGCGTGCGCAGCTCGTGAGAGACATTGGCGACGAAGTCGCGCCGCACCTGATCGGCCTGACGCAACTCGGTGACGTCGTGCAGGACGAGCACGGCCCCACCCCCGCGGCCAGCGTCCACGGGGACCGATCGAGCCATGAAGGCGCGCCGCGACCCGTGGTCGAGCTGGATTTCCGCCGGGTCGGGACGCGCACCGCCGAGCGCGGCGGTGAGCTGGGCGGCCACCTCAGGGTGGCGCACCAATTCGATGAAGTGCCGGCCCTCCGGATCGTCGGGCAGGCGGAGCATCGCGCGAATCGCCGTGTTGCTGATGACCAGGCGGCCGCTGCGATCAACCAGGACGGCGCCTTCTTCCATGCCTTGCAGGACCGCGTCCATGTGGGCGCGCTCGCGCGCCACATCGGCCAGCCGGGCACCCAGGTCGCGCGCGGTTTCGTCGAGGACGCGGGCCACCGTGCCGAGTTCGTCGCGTCCGAGGTCAGTGACGGGTCGTGTGAAGTCGCCCTGCCGGTACCGGGCAGCGAGGGCCGCGATGGCGTTCACACGCCCGCTCAACCACGCCGATGTGGCCCACGTGAGGAGGAGGGCCGACAGCAGTCCCACGGCGAGACCGGTCCAGGCCAGCCGACGCATCTCCGCGAGCTGATCGCGAACGGAGGTCAGCGGCAGGCCCACCCGCACGAATGCCACAGCCCCCTGCCGAACGGCGGCGGCGGCGTACATCGTGTCTTCGCCGGTGGTGCGGCTCTGGCGCACGGCGGCGCCGACGCCATCCCGGAGGGCCTCCTGCACTTCCTCGCGCGCCAGGTGGTTGTCCACCTTGTCCAGATCGTTCGCCGCAACGTCCGAGTCACCAAGGACCACGCCGTCGGAGCGGATGAAGGTGATGCGCGACCCGATGAGGACGGCCATGACAGCGGCTTCGCCATCAGGATCGGTCAGGGCGCCGCGGTCAGACAGCAACTCGGCCGCCAGCCGGACCTGTTTCACGAGCGAGGTTTCGATGTCGGCCAGCATCGCGCGGCGCAGCGACGTGGTGACCAGAACGGAGGAGGCGGCGAGCGCCAGCGAGCTGGCGATGAGGATGGCGGCAAACGTCCTGGTGCGAAACGTCACGATGCGGGCGCGGGGTCTTCGAGTTTGTAGCCGAACTGTTTGATTGTGCTGATGGCGGCGCCCAGGAACGGGACCTTCTCGCGCAGGCGCCGGATGTGCACATCCACCGTGCGTGTGCCGCCGGTGTACTGGTAACTCCAGACGTCGGTCAGGAGCAGGTCGCGCGAGAGCACGCGGCCGCGATGCTCGATGAGGTAGCGCAACAGCAGGAACTCCTTGGCGGTCAACCGCAGTTCCTCGCCCTGCACCTGAACGACATGTTTGTCGATGTCGATCGTCAACGGGCCATAGGTCAGGATTTTGCCGGCGGCCGCCGGCCGCTGAATGCGGCGGAGCAGCGCCCCGACACGTGCCACGAGTTCCTTGGGGCTGAATGGTTTGGTCACGTAATCGTCGGCGCCGAACTCCAGACCGCGGATGCGATCGGATTCCTCGCCGCGTGCCGTCAGCATGATGATGGGAATAGCGGCGGTGGCGGGCTCGGATCGCAGCGCCTGGCACACATGCAGGCCGTCCAGCCCCGGCAGCATCAGGTCCAGAATGATCGCGTCGGGCGGTGTGGCGCGAGCCAGCTTCAGCCCGTCACTGCCATTGGTCGCCATGGTGGTGACGTAGCCCGCGCCCTGCAGGAAGTGCGCGATGAGGTCCGCGATGTCCTGGCTGTCTTCGACGACAAGAATGCGGGTCACGGGCGTCATTGTAGTCTGCCTAGATTGTTTTCAGACTGGACCCCTTGCCCGACAGCACGACACCAAGCGTGATGAGCGAGAGGAGCGCTCCATTGACGACCATGACCGAAGACGCGGAGTAGATGTCGGCGAAGTAGCCTGATACCAGGGCGCCAAGCGGACCGCCGCCCCGCAGCGCCACCATGTAGATGCTGACGACGCGGCCGCGAAGTTCATCGGGCACCACGAGCTGCACGATGGAAAAGCTCATCGAGAAGAGCGCCATGAACGCAATGCCGCCCAGAAAAATCAGGATGTAACTGAGGACGGGCGTGGTGGAGAAGCCGAAGGCCACGATGACCAGCCCCATCAGGAACTGCACGATGAGCAGCATGCGGCCCATATTGCGGAACTGTCCGCCTGCGGTGCCGATAAGGAGAGCGCCCGTGACGGCGCCCAGGCCCTGGCAGGCCATAAGGAAGAAGAGCCGGGTCTCGGCCGTCCCGCCGGCCGAGGCGAGCACCGTACGCGCCACGGTGGGAAGGAAGGTCACGATCGGCATGGCCAGGAACATGCTGACAACGACCAGTCCGATGAGCGTCATGATCAGCCGTTGACTGCGCACGTAGGACAGGCCGTATCGCAGGTCCGTCATGATGTGTCTGCGCGGCCCGGAGTGCGGCACGGGCAGCGGGACTTTGATCAACATCAACGCGACGACCACGAGAAAAAACGACAAGCCGTTCAGGAGGAAGCAAGCGGCGGTGCCAAGAGAAATGAGGACCGCCGTGCCGCCCATCGGCCCGAGAATGCGCGACAGATTAAACTGCGTGGAGTTCAGCGCGATCGCATTCGGCAGGTCCCGGCGCGGCACCAGGGAGGGCAGCAGCGACTGGTAGGCCGGTCCCCCGAACGCCTGGCCGAGGCCGGAAATGAACGAGAGCGTCAGGACATGCCAGATGGTGATCTGGTTCCAGAACACCAGGGCGGCCAAGGCGAACGCCGAAAAGGCCTGGATCAATTGTGAACCGGTCAACAGTCGTCGTCGGTCGTAGCGATCGGCCACGACGCCGCCAATCAGGATGAAGAGCAGGATCGGCAACTGTGAGAGGAAATCATCGAGGCCGAGGTAGAAATTCGAGCCCGTGAGGTCCAGCACCAGAAGGCTCTGGGCGAACTTCTGCATCCAGGTGCCGATCGTGGAACCGAGGGCGGCGAACCAGACAAGGCGAAAGTCCCGGTGGGCCAGTGCGCCGGCGACGCGTCCCGCCCAACTGCGAGGCGGTTCCGGCGCCCCGTTGGCGGGTGTGGCGACTGCGTTGGACAAGGCGGTTCAATTCTAACAGCCGCGTCACGAAGGATGACAGGAGGCGCGGAGGATACGTTTTCAAGGGCAGAGGTCACGGCCACCACCCAGCGGGGATCAGGCCGCGTCATAATGTCCAACATGTCGTCATTTTCAGAAAAAGGCCTCCTGGGCGAATTGGAGCAGTTGGTGCTCCTGGCCGTCATGACTCAGCCGACCGACGCCTACGCCGTGTCGATTCGTGACGAAATTGAAGAGCGAACCGCGATCGCGCTGGCGCGCGGCAGCGTGTATGTGACGCTCGATCGGCTGGATCGCAAGGGTTACGTCACCTCATGGATGGGGGAGCCCACCGCCGAGCGCGGGGGCAAGGCGAAGCGGTGCTTTCGCATCACGGCAGCGGGCCGCCGTGCGCTTGCGGCCGCGGAGTCGGCCCTGGCCCGGATGCGCGACGCGAAACCTGTGCGGAGCACCCGATGAGGGCCGCGCGGTGGGTCCTTACACAGTTGGCGCCTGCGCCCTGGCGTGAATCACTTGAGGGCGACCTCGCCGAGGAGCAGGCCCGACGAAGGGTCGCCGGCCGGTACGCCGGCCTCTGGTGGTCAGTAGGCGCAGCCCTGGCCCTGGTGCTGGCACTCCGAAGGGAGGCTCGTCTCGCGCGCGTCGCCGGGAGTCGTGCTCGCCTGGGCGACGGCGTCTGGCAGGACGTCCGGCTATCGGTACGATCGCTCCGGGCCACGCCGGCATTCACGGCCATTGCCGTGTGTGTGCTCGCGCTTGGCATTGGCGCAAGCACGGCGATCTTCTCTGTGGTGGACGCGGTGCTGCTGCGCGACTTGCGTTTGAGGACGCCGATCGGTTGGTGTCAGTCGGCGAGGTGGACCCACGGCGCGGACCCGCGTGGTCCGTTGGATCAGCCGCCGCGCAGAACTACCGCGACTGGGTGGACATGCAGACCGTGTTCGAGTCCATCGGTGCGAGCACCGGAGCGCGGGGGTTTACGGTGCGCGACAATGGCGAGCCCGAGGACCTGGCGGCCGCGCGTCTGACCGCCAGCATGTTTGCTGTGCTGCGGGTGCGCCCGCAGCGTGGCCAGGTCTTCACCAGTGACAATGAAGTGGAGGGACGCGAACGCGTCCTGTTGATGAGTGACGGTCTGAGGCGACGCCGGTTCGACGCCGACCCGAATATCGTGGGCAAGACCATGACGTGTGATAGCGGCGCGTGGCAGATCCTGGGTGTGCTCCAAGCAGACTTTGCGTATCCGGTCCGGTCAGCGCGTTGAAGCCCACCGACATCGTCGCGCCTTACGTCACAACCCAACGGGAACGCATTCGCGACCGGAAGCAGACCGGACGCACGTATAACCTGCGGGTGGTGGGCCGACTGAAGGAAGGCGCGACGGTCTGGTAGTCGCGAACTTCGGCGTCCAAGACCCAGGTCTTGTCGTAGCCCTGCCACGTGCTCCAGATGACACCGACCCGATCGGGCTCGCTGTAGGGCAGCGGCGCCAGCAGTACGTGCTGGATCACGCTGAAGACGGCCGTGTTGGCGCCGATGCCGAGCGCGAGGGTGAGCACGGCCGCGGCGGTGAAACCCGGCTGGCGCCTGAGCAGGCGCGCGGCGTATCGCAGGTCGCGCCACAGATCGCCAAACCAGGCGCGGCGTGGTGCGCCGGGCACGACGGACGGCGGAGTGGATGTCGGCAGGGACTCGGGCATGTGGCACAGACGGGATGCGCACATGAAAGGTTGGCGCGATTGCCTATTGCCGATTCGCGATGACCGCTTCGAATTCTTCATGCGGCCCCTTGAAGTCTTCGATGCGGCCGTTCGCGAAGCTCCAGACGCGCGTGCCGACTTCCTCGAGCAGGTCCTGGTCGTGCGTGACCAGCAGCACGGTGCCCTCGAACTTTTGGAGGCCCACGTTCAGGGCGTTGATCGACTCCAGATCCAGGTGGTTGGTGGGTTCGTCGAAGACGAGGACATTGGGCTTCTGCAGCATGATGCGGCAGAAGAGCAGCCGCGCGGTTTCGCCGCCTGATAGCGCCTCGGTGGGCTTGAGGCCTTCCTCGCCGCGAAAGAGCATCTGGCCGAGCAGGCCGTGAATGTCCTGGCGCGACAGGTCGGGGTCGAATTGATGCAGCCACTCGACCGCCGTCATGCCTTTCTGGATCGCCCCCGTGTGGTCCTGCGAAAAGTAGCCGATCGAGGCCTCGTGCCCCCAGCGGACCATCCCGCTGTCGATGTCGTCGGGCGACGCACGCTGTCCGGGCCCGTCGGCCAACAGGGTCCTGAGCAGGGTGGTCTTGCCCACGCCGTTGCGGCCCACCAGCACAATCTTCTCTCCACGCGTCACAACCGCGCTGAAGTCGTTAATGACCTTCAGCGCGCCGTGGGCTTTGCGCACATGTTCAAATTCCAGAGCGACCCGGCCCGACGGCCGGTTCATCGCAAACTTGATGTACGGACGTTGGATGTTCGACCGGGCCAGGTCCGTTGTCTGCAGCCGCTCCACTTCCTTGCGGCGAGAGGCGACCTGCGAGGCGCGCGTGCCGGCGGAAAAGCGCGCGATGAAGTCGTTGAGCTGGTCGATCTTCTTTTCGCGCTGGGCGTTCTCGCTCTCGATGCGTGAGCGGATCTGCATCTTGGCCAGGACCATGTCGTCGTAGCCGCCGGTGTACGTGATGATCGTCTGGTAGTCGATGTCGGCCGTGTGTGTGCAGACCGCGTTGAGGAAGTGCCGATCGTGCGAGATCACGATGAGCGTGCCGTCGTACCGCTCCAGGAATGTTTCGAGCCAGTGAATCGAGTCGAGGTCCAGGTGGTTGGTTGGTTCGTCGAGGAGCAGGGCCTGCGGGTGGCCGAACAACGCCTGTGCGAGCAACACGCGCACTTTCTGTCCGCCCTGCAACTCTGCCATCGTGCGCTCGTGCACCTCGTTTGGGATGTCCAGACCCTGCAGCAGGACGGCGGCGTCACTTTCGGCCGAATATCCGTCTTCTTCGCCGACAATGCCTTCGAGTTCTCCCAGATGCATGCCCTGGGCGTCGGTCATGGCGGGCAGGTTGTAGAGCCGCTCGCGTTCCTGAAGGGTGTCCCACAGACGTTTGTTGCCCATGATGACCGTGTCCACCACGCGGTAGGCGTCGTAGGCGAACTGGTCTTGGGCGAGGACGCCGAGCTTGGCGGGGCGAGACACCGAACCTTTTTGGGGCGTCAGTTCACCGGTCAGGAGTTTCATGAAGGTGGACTTGCCCGACCCGTTCGGTCCGGTCAGACCGTAGCGGCGACCCGGCGAGAACGTGGTGGTCACGTCATCGAAGAGCACCTTCGAGCCATAACGCATGGAAACATTGGCGACGGAGATCATGAACCCGCCATTGTACTAAGGGCGGCTGGTAATGGCGAAATGTTGGAAATGACCGAAATGGCCAAATGTCTGCAATGCGGGAATGGAGGAATGGCTAGAATGTATGGGTCTATGAAGTTTCCAAGAGCGATCCTGTTCACGACCCTGCTGCTCGCTGCGGGCTGCGGCGGCGACAACCCCCTGGCCCCGAGCCTGGGAATCCCGTTCTCAGCAACCGACATTACGACCGGCACCGGCTCGACGGCGGCCACCGGACAGACCGTTCGGGTCTATTACACGGGGTGGCTGTATTCGACCACTGCGACCGACAACAAAGGCACTCAGTTCGACTCCAATACCGTCGGACTCGGGTATGAGTTCACCGTCGGCGTCACGCCTGTGATTGCAGGCTGGCAGCAAGGTGTGCCTGGCATGAAAGTGGGCGGGAAGCGCCGCCTCATTATTCCGCCCGAACTCGGATACGGCACCGCCGGCTCAGGAAACGTGATTCCAGGCAACGCGACGTTGATCTTCGAAATTCAGCTGCTGGCCGTCGCCGGCTAGTGTCGCTGATGTAATTTGATTGGCGCCAGCGTCCGAATGAGGTGCCATGTTCAGAACGGCCGTTCGACTCGGTCTGGTGTGCGTCGTGTGGGCGATTGTGGGACAGGTGCCGCTCGCCCAACAGCGTCCGGTTTTTCGATCCGACGCGCAGCTTGTCATCGTTGACGCCTATCCCCTCGCGACGGCAAAGTCGTTGAAGGGCTGTCCGCCCGAGTCCTGGGTCGCAATGGCCAGCCCCTGGCGGTGTTGGTGACCCTCTTCGAGCGCGACGCCGCGTCCGGGCCACTCCTTGTGGCCGATGCCGCGTTGAGCCCGCTTGCCGCAGGCGACTATGTGGTGGAACTGCGGGTGTCGTCCGCTTCCGGCACACGGGTCGCGCTCCTGGCGTTCCGGGTGGTACCGTAGGCCATGCTCCGCCAAGGCCTGACAACGGCAGCGCTGCTTGCAATGGCCCTGATACTGCTCGGGCCAGTGCAGGCGCAGCAGCCTCCCCAGCAGCTTCCGGTGTTTCGTTCGGACGCGCACTTTGTGACGGTGGACGCGTACCCCCTGCGCGACGGCAAGGTAGTGGAGGGCCTGACCGCAGCGGACTTCACGGTGGAGGAAGACGGGCAGCCGCAGGCCATCGAGAACTTCGAGTTCATCGCCGGCACCGAGGCCACTCCCGAAAGCGCGCGGCGAGATCCCAACACCGTGCGCGAGTCGCTGCTGATTGCGGCCGACGCCCGCATCCGTGCCTTCGTCGTCTATCTCGACATACCCCATGTGTCGATTGAGGGCGCGCGCGCCACGCGCGGGCCCCTGGTCACCATGCTGAATGCGCTCATCGGCGAGAACGACCTGTTCGCGGTCACGACGCCGAACCAGCCGCCGCACACCATGACGTTTGCGCGCAAGTTGGTGTCGGCCGAAGACATGCTGACGCGTCACTGGGCGTGGGGCTCCAGGGGCTCGATCGTCCGGACGCCGCAGGAGAATGAGATCGACCAGTGTTTTCCCGCCGACAACGAGGGGCGGGTCGGCTGGATTCGGGACGGGGCGATCATGCGGCCCGTGGCCGACGTCCTGATCGATCGGGCGCGCGAGGAACAGACCCTGCAGCATCTTGAGGATTTTGTCATCTACCTCGGTCAAATCCGTGAGGGGCGGACGTCCGTCGTCCTGTTTACGGAAGGGTGGCGGTTGTTTAATGACGATGGAGGGTTGACGAGTGTCATGGGCCAGCGTCCACCCGCGTGTGACCAGTATCTGATCCGCTACGCCAATCTGAATCTGCAGTCGCGGTTCCGCGAGATCATGGCGCGGGCCAACCGATCCAACGTCACGTTTTATCCGGTGAACCCGGCAGGCCTTGCGACGTTTGACATTCCGATCTCCCAGCGGCAATTGGGAACAGGGAACCGCTCGGACTTCGCCCTCCGTCAGAACAGCGAGAACATCAGCAATCGCGTCTCCTCGATGCAGACGCTGGCCAGTAACACTGACGGCCTGGCCGTGGTGAACACCAACGACCTCAAGGCGGGACTGCAACGCGTGAGCGACCAACTGCGGTCGTATTACCTGTTGGGCTACTACTCGACGAACCGCAAGTTCGATGGCAAGGCGCGCCGGATCTCCGTAAAGGTGAAGCAGCCGGACATCAACGTGAAAGCGCGTCGCGGTTACACCGCGCCCACCGAAGGGGAACGTGCCGCCCGATCGGCTGGGGCGGCCACGCCGGCCGCGCCAGCGGGCCCGTCGCCCATCGCGACAGCGCTCGATGCGCTCTCTCGCATTCGGCCGTCTGCCGAGTTGTTCGTGTATGCGACGCTGGGCGCCGGGCCGGCCGGAAGGCTCACGGTCGTGGCCGAAGTCAGCAGCCCCGAACTTTCGCGAGGCGTGCTGGCCAGGGGTGGCTCACTCGACGTGACGATGACGGGCGCTGGTGGAGTCGAACTTGGCATGACGCGGGTGGACGTGCCGGCGTCCTCGCGCGGCGGCGTCGCCGTCCTGGACGTGCCGGCTGGCACGAACGCGGTGAGCGTCGCGGTGATGCTTCGCGCGGCGCCGTCGACATTTCAGGCGCGTACCGAGGCCGCACGCGACACCGGCCGTGTGATCGGCGCCCCTCTCATCTATCGCGCCACGCCGTCGTCACGATCGGCTCTGCTGCCGGTGGCCGGCTTTGACTTCCGCCGGACCGAGCGCGTGCACGTCGATTGGCCGATTACCGGGCCGCTCGATCGGCGGGAGGCGCGCCTGCTCGGTCGCAACGGGCAGCCCATCGCGGTCAACATCACACTGACTGAACGCGAGGTTGACGGGCGGCTGATGCTGGGCCTCGACGCGCTGCTTGCGCCACTCGCGCCGGGCGACTATGTGATCGAAGTAGTGGCGACTGTTGGAGCCACGACCGAGACGCGGCTGGTGGGGATTCGCGTGGGGAGTTGAGCCGTCGACCCCTTGAGATCCCGCAGGATCACCAGAAGGCGCCGAGACACAGATGTCCTTTGGTTTGGCTGCAGGAATGAAGGTGCGCGGCCAGCGCCTGGTCAGTGACTGGATTCGCGCCGAAAGTGGGCCCCGTGAAGGCTGACCGTCTGCCAAACGTCGGGTGGTATGCTCCCATCATGGTCACATCGTCGTCGCTTACCGATCGGCCGTCGATGTCCGCGACGTTTGACGGGCTGTTGCTCACGCTGTCGGCGGCGTGCCAGCGGCACTACGGGTCTCGGCTGGTGGCGTTGGCCGTGTACGGATCCGTTGGGCGGGGCACCCCTCGCTCCACGTCGGATATTGATGTGGTGTTGGTTGTCGAATCCCTGCCGGACGGTCGGATCGCGCGCGTGGAGGAATTCGCCGAGATCGAGCGCATGATGGCGGCACCGTTGGCAGAGGCCCGCGCGCAGGGAGTCCAGACCGAGGTGTCACCCGTCTTCAAGACACCGGCAGAGTTGGCTGCGGGCTCGCCGCTCCTGCTCGACATGACGCAAGACGCGCGGATTCTGGTGGACCGTGGCGAGTTGGAGCAGGCCCTGACCAGCCTTCGCACGCGGTTGGCGGCGCAGGGGGCCCGACGGGTCGTTCGCGGCAACGCATGGTTCTGGGACTTGAAGCCCGACTATCGTCCTGGTGACACGTTTACGTTGTGACGAACACGACGCTCGCCCAGAGCTACCTCGTCAAGGCCCGGGCGCGGCTGAAGATCCTGCCGGTCCTGATGGACGAGCGGGCATGGTCGGACGTGGTGCGGGAAGCGCAGGAGATCGTCGAACTGGCCCTCAAAGGCATGTTGCGTCACGTGGGTGTCGAGCCGCCGCACTGGCACGACGTCGGTGGCTTGCTCAAAGAGCACCGAGCGCGATTTCATGCGGCGATCGACTCGGAGATCGACGTCGTGGCCGCCACATCCGCCTGGTTGCGGAAGGAACGTGAGTTCGCCTTCTACGGAGACATTGATCTGATTCCGACCGATCACTATCAGGAATCTGACGCTGTCCGGGCGCGTGATGAAGCGACTGCGGTGGTGTCGTGTGCGGTGCGCGCGATTGAAGGCCTGAAGGCCTGAAACTGATCGTCGTGACCTGCGCCACATTATCGACCTCGCGCGCGCCGACAAGTGGCCCCCCACGGAGCATGTCCGTCGTATCGTCTGACCTCAGCTCGTTACGCCGGAACCAAAAAAGGCTGGAGCGGGCTACGGGAATCGAACCCGTCTGACTGGCTTGGGAAGCCAGGACATTACCACTATGCTAAGCCCGCGCTTGGCCGAACGTTACGATATCACGCACGAATAATCGCCAGCACTTCATCGCGCCGTGACTCCATGATCTCCGGCGTCAGACCCTCCAGATTCAGGCGCAGCAGCGGCTCGGTGTTCGACGCGCGCACGTTGAAGTGCCAGTCGGGATACTCGGCCGAGAAACCATCAATCGTGTAGGTGTGGGCGTCGGCGTATTTGTCCGCGAGGGCCTTCACACGTCCATCGATAAGGTCCATGCTCGCAACCTTCGTATTGATCTCACCCGAGATGAAGTACTTCGCGCGCAGAGGCGCCAGCAGTTCTGCCAGCGTCTGTCCCTTGCGTGACATCAGCTCCAGGATCAGCAGCGCCGGGATGAAGCCGTTGTCGGCGTAGAAGTAGTCGCGGAAGTAATAGTGGCCGGTCACCTCGCCGCCAAAGACCGCATCTTCGTTGCGCATCCGGCCCTTGATGAACGCATGGCCCACGCGATTCATCAGCGCCGTGCCCCCGTACGCCGCCACAATGTCCTTGACGGCGTAACTGGCGCGCACGTCGTAGACGATCTTCTGACCGGGAGACTTCATGAGAAAGCTCTCGGCCAGGAGTGCCGTGATGAAATCGCCGGCAATGAATTCGCCGGAACCATCGATAAAGAAACACCGGTCGGCGTCGCCGTCCCACGCGATCCCGAGATCGGCCTTCTCGGCGATCACCCGCTCGACGATGTGGCGCCGATTCTCCTCGATGAGAGGATTGGCTTCGTGGTTCGGAAACGTCCCATCCACGATGAAACACAGGCGAGTGGTCTGGCAGGGGAGTTGGTCAAACAGTCGGGGAGCCACGAGGCCAGCCATTCCGCTGCCGGCGTCGAGCACCACCTTGAACGGGCGGATCACGGCAGGGTCGATGAATCCCATCACGTATTCCACGTACGCGTCGAGCATCTCGGCCGTGTCGTACTGGCCCTTCGGGCGCACGGCGGCAGGAATAGTTCCGCCCACCACCATCTCCCGGATCTCTCCGATGCCGGCATCGCCAGACAGCGGCACGGCATCCCGCCGCACCATTTTCATTCCGTTGTACTGCTTGGGGTTGTGTGACGCGGTGACCTGCACGCCGCCGTCATACCCCTCACGCGCCACCGCGAAGTACATCATGTCGGTCGCGGCCAGGCCGTAGTCGGTGACATCGGCGCCCTGGTCGCGCGCACCATCGATGAACGACTGTGCCAACGTCGGCGACGAGATTCGCATGTCCCGGGACACGGCAATGCGCAATGCCGTGGTGGAAGCCGCGGCCTGCGACTCCAGATAGGCCACATACGCGCGGCCGATGAGGTACGCCGCCGGCTCGTTCAGTTCAGACGGGTAGAGTGCGCGTACGTCGTACGCCTTGAAGATCGCCGGATCAATAGTCATAGTCGTGAAAAATCCGTGATCACCGAGTTGTCGCCCAGCAGGGCCGATCCACCGACGTTGACGTGTCGACCGAATTGGCAGTGTCGGCCCGCCACGAGCGGACCGAGCGTGGCATTTCGGTCCACCCAGGTGTGCGGCCACAGAATGCTGCCGAGAATGCTGGCACCTTCGCTGATGTGGCAGTTGGCACCGATGACACTCAAGGGCCCGATGCGGGCGCCGTCCTTAACGACCGCGCCGGCATCAATGAAACACGGCCCCTCGATGACGGCCCCGGCGTCGATCCGTGCCTCGGGTGAGATCACCGCGGTGCCGGGCGCCTGATCAAAAGGCGGCGCCACAAACGTGCCGGTCATGATGTCGGTATGGACCTGCTGGTACTTCTCTCGCGTGCCGATGTCGATCCAATAGCCGCGATCGGTATGCGCCACGAACGTCTCGCCGCGTTCGATGAGCGACGGAAAGTAACCCCGCTCAATCGAATACGGCGTGTCGGCCGGAATTCTGTCCAGCGTCTCGCCTTCGATCACATAGATACCGGCATTGATGGTGTCGCACGTAATCTGATCCGCCGACGGCTTCTCGAGGAACGCCCGGACGTTGCCATCGGCGTCGGTCTCGACCAGGCCGTAGGCCGCCGGGTTCTTCACCGGTGTCAGCACGATCGTGGCCTGCGCCGAGCGTTCACGGTGCAACGCGAGTACGGCCTGCAAGTCCACCGAGGTGAGCACGTCTCCGTTGAACACCACGACCGGGCCCTGCGGCCTCGGGCCCGCCGCAAACTTGATCGCGCCGCCTGTGCCGAGCGGCTGGGGTTCAACCACATATCGAATCTGCACCCCGAGGCTGCTGCCATCGCCGAACACCTCTTCGATGCGCTTCGGCTGATAGTTGAGGCTCAGCACGATCTCATCGATCTCGGGCACCTGCTTGAGCAGCTCAATCTGGTACCTGAGAAACGGCCGGTCGAAAATCGGGACGATGGGCTTGGGGGTGTTGAGCGTCAGGGGGCGGAGGCGCGAACCCTGGCCGCCGGCAAGGAGGATGGCCTGCATATCAACATCGCAGTGTACAGGATTCATCCATGTAATGGCGAAATGGGGGAAATGTCAGAAATGGCGAAATGTTCGGCAAATCTCGGAAGTGACTGAATGGACGCCAATGTCCTAAAATGGGCGCGGCTGTGAACTTACCCAACGCGTTGACGATCGGCCGGATCTTCCTCGTGCCCCTGCTCGTGGTCGTGCTCCTGACTGAGGGGAACCAGCCGAGTGTCTTCGGCGTCAGCAAGGAAATTCTGGGCGCCGCGATTTTTGGGATCGCGTCGCTCACCGACTGGCTCGACGGCTACCTGGCCAGGCGGCGGGGGCAGGTCACCCACTTTGGGGAGTGGATGGACCCGCTGGCCGACAAGCTGCTGGTGACGGCCGCGCTGGTGTCGCTCGTGCAGATGGATCTCGCGCCCGCGTGGATGGTGGCCATCATTCTGGGGCGGGAATTTGCGGTCACGATTCTCAGAACCATCGTGCATGCCCGGGGGCAGTCGTTGCCCGCATCACCGCTGGGCAAGATCAAACTCGTCGCTCAGGTGGTGGCCATCCTGGTGCTGATCCTCGGCCAGGGGCATATGCGAGGGTTCTACGTGGTGGGGCAGATCGCGCTGTGGGTGGCGACCATCGCGGCGCTCGTCTCGGGTGTGGACTACTATCGCCGGTTCCCGCCAGCGCGGCCTGACGCTACGGCGTGACGCTGCCCTTGATTTCCGCCACGCGCTTTTTGGCGCGCTCCAGATACTCGCTCGTTTCAAACTCCACCATCAGCCGCTCGTACCACGGCAGGGCTTCGGCCGGCGTGCCCATCTTGAGCAGACACTCGGCCATATGGAAGTAGACTCCGTCGCGGCCTGAAAAAGCCGGGTCGGCCACGAGCACTGCGCGGAAGCGGTCCACGGCGCCGGCGCAAAGGTTGTAGCGGGCGTAGAAATAGCCGATCTCGTACTCGGACTGCGACAGCCGGTCGCGCGAGGCGCGCTCGAGCGCCTGGACCTCGGGCCGCAACGGGCTGTTCGGATACCGCTGAAGGAATGTCTCGAGTTCGCGAAGGGCTTCTTTGGTCGCCGTCTGGTCACGCTGCGGCGACAACATCTGGCGCGAGTACGCCAGTCCGATGCGGTACTGGGCGTAGTCGGCTCGTGGCGAGACTGGAAAAAACGTCAGAAACTCGCGGAACTCATTGATCGCCAGGATGTTCGACTCGATGGAATCTTCACCGATGTAGGTATCGCCGACGCCGAGCTTGGCGGCTTCGCGATGCTGGCTCTGGGGATATCCGTCCACAAGGCGTCTGAAATATTCGCGCGAGGCAAACCACTTCCGTTCGTTAAGGGCCTCGGTGGCCCGTTCAAACAGCCACTGGTCGGCCGACATCAGGCCGGCCGGTGGCAGCATCTGCGAGGTGCCGCAGGCGAGTGACGACAGCGCCACGGCCAGAAGCAGGGCGGCGGGAGAGACCAGGCGGGCAAACGCAGCGCGAATGAACATGCAGGGAATCAATCTTACCTGAGCGAGGTGCCGAGCAGGGCCGCGAGCCACTCGGCCTCGGCCTCAAGACCCCGCTCAAGTGTGGTAGACGGCGAAAAGCCCAATTCAGCCTTGGCTCGCGACGTATCGGCGAAGGTGTCGCGCATGTCGCCCTTCTGGGTGGCCTCACGCCGAATGTCGAGCTCTCGTCCGGTAATGGTCTGGATCAGCGACAGGACCTCGTTGATCGAGACCCGGCTGCCGCCACCGATATTGTAGACACTGCCTGGCTGACCGCGCTCACCTGCGGCGATCAGAGCAGAGACAATGTCGTCCACATACGTAAAGTCGCGTGTCTGCTCTCCGTCCCCATACAGCGTGATCGGTTGACCGGTGAGCGCCGCGCGAATGAATCGATGGAAGCCCATGTCGGGGCGCTGCTTCGGCCCGTACACCGTGAAGAACCGGAGCGACGCGGTCGGCACCCCATAATTCGCGGTGTAGAGCAGGCACAGGTGCTCGGCGGCAAGTTTGGTCACGCCGTAGGGCGAAATGGGTTGCACCATCGCGTCCTCCCGCATGGGAATCGCGACGCCGTCGCCGTAGACGGATGAACTGGACGCGTACACGAACTGGTCAAGCCGACGGTCCTTCACCGCCTCAAGGAGGCGCTGCGTGGCATCCACGTTGTTCGTGGTGTACGTCAGAAAATCACGCCCCCAGCTCTTGCGCACCCCGGCTTGTGCCGCCAGGTGGAACACATGGGTCACCCCGTCCAGGAGCGGATCCAGCGCGACGGTCTGCAGCGCGTCTTCCACGAATCGAAAATTGGGACGCGTGCGCACGGACGCGAGGTTGCGCTCCTTGATGTCGCGGCCGTAGTAGTCGGTAAAACAATCCAGGCCGATCACGTCCACCCCGCGCGTGGTCAGCGCGTCGGCGAGCGTTGACCCGATGAATCCGGCAGCGCCGGTAACAAGTGCTCTCACGCCAAGGCCTCTCGAATCCGATCGGGCAGGCGGCAGGGCCGCCCATTCACGTTTAATGCGGCATGGCGCGTCACGCCCACGGCTGAGGAAACGCCCCCCGCCTTCAACACCGCCTCGTAGGTGAACTCCACGCGGACGGCCGACAATAACTTCCCCGTCGCGCGTACCTCAAGCTCATCATCGTAACGCGCCGGACTGCGGTACGTGCACTGCACCTCGATGACCGGCAGCCGGACCCCCGACGCCTCCATCTCCCGATACGTCCATCCCAGGTGCCGCAACAGGTCGGTGCGGGCCACCTCGAACCACACCAGATAGTTGGCGTGATACACGACGCCCATCTGGTCGGTTTCGGCGTAACGGACGCGAACCGTCGTGGTGGATGACGGCATCAGGCAGAACCGGCTCCGGCTTGAGCCAGTTGCAGAAGCTCCTGGGTCGCGACGGACGGGTCCGGTGTGCCGAAGATGGACGCCCCCGCCACCAGAATCGTGGCGCCCGCCTGCGCCAGGGCGCTGGCGTTTGTGCGGTCCACGCCACCATCGACCTCAATATCGACGACGTGTCCGACCCCGGCGACCAGGTCGCGCACCGCGCGCACCTTGTCGAGGCTGCCCGGGATGAAGGCCTGACCTCCAAACCCGGGGTGCACGGACATGACAATGACGTGATCGAGCTGGTCGACCACTCCGCGTAGGGCCTCGACCGGCGTATCGGGATTGATGGCGGCGCCCGCACGCACGCCGAGCGCCCGGATCCGGGTCAGGGTCTTCCGCAGGTCAGGCACCGCTTCCACATGCACGGTGATGGTCGACGCGCCGGCGCGCGCGAACGCATCGAGATACCGATCGGGCTCACTGATCATCAGATGCACGTCGAGCGGCATGTCGGTGACCCGCTTCACGGCCGAGACCACGAGCGGCCCCATCGTGATGTTCGGCACAAAATGGCCGTCCATCACGTCGATGTGAATCAGGCCCGCGCCACCCCTGACCGCCGACAGCACCTGTGCACCAAGGCACGTGAAGTCCGCTGCAAGGATTGAGGGAGCGATGCGAACACTCATCGGCTGATCTCCAGGGTAATGGGGTCGCCGGGCGCCAACTGAAATCCGGCCTGCGGCGACTGCCGCACCACTGTGCCAGAGGGCAGATCCGGATACGGCACTTCGCCGAGAATCGTCACGCGAAACAGCCGGCGCCTCAGGATGTCGGCCACGCGCGCGCCCGATGTGCCGATCAGGTCTGGCATGACGTATGTGACGCCATCTTCGCCGCGGTTCACGAGCAATGACACACCGGGCGCCTGGCTTCTGGCGGGCGGATCTTGGGCGACGACCACGCCGGGAGCGTAGTCGGCGCTGTTGATGTCAGAGGTCTGTGTGAGCGAAATGCGGTCCTGCGCGAGCAGGATCTGGGCCGACCGCTCGGATTCGCCGACCACGGCAGGCACGAGAGCGGCCTGCATGCCGTCACTGACGCGGATGCGCACCGGGCGCTGTCGTCGGATGACGGTGCCGGCGACCGGGTCCTGCGCCCAGATGTGGTCGGCGGGAATGGTCGCGTCGGGCCGGCGCAACGGATCGAGCACCACCGTCAGACCCAGCGACTCGAGCGTCTGAGACGCGGCGTCGACCGACTGTCCGCGCACATCGGGCACGGTCACTTCGCGCACTTTGGTGGCGATGCGCATCGAGGTGATCAGAAACACCCCGTAAGTGGCACACAGCCCTGCCAGCAACAACGTCCACCGGCCGGCGGTCCAGACGCGCCGCCGCAATGAACCGGGAGCGGACGGCTGGTGTCGAGGGGGCACAGGCACGAGAAAAAAGTGTACTACGCGCCTTCGTGCCGAACCAACCTCGCAGCGAAAAAAGCGTCAAGGCCATGCTGGGGCGGCGTGGTGCGCAACCGGCCACGACCGTCGGCCAGTTCGCCGGTCAGCGCGTGTTCGTGGAACCCGGAGGCTGTGGCCAGAAACGCCTCCACCACCTCGTCGTTTTCGTCCGGCTCGCTCGAGCACGTGGCGTAGATCAGGGTCCCGCCTGGACGAACCGCTGCGGCCGCATGTGCAAGGATCCGGCGCTGTGTGGCGACCAGGCCGGGCACAGACGCCAGCGTGACCGCCCATTTGACATCCGGGTCGCGACGCAGCGTGCCAAGGCCAGAGCAGGGCACATCCACAAAGACGCGGTCGAACACGTCGCCAAACGGCAAGGGACTCCTGGCATCCACCACGGCAATGCGCTCAGGCACGGCCGCGTCCTGCAGCACCTGCCGCAGCACGTGCACCCGAGGCGCCCGCGCATCGGTGGCCACGAGGCAGCCCTGATGCAACATGTCGTGCCAGAGCACCACCGTCTTTCCACCAGGCGCGGCACAGACGTCGAGCACCCGCTCGCCGGGGCGGGCCCCCACCGCATGCGCCACAGCGATGGAGCCCTCATCCTGCACCACAAGTTCCTTGCGCAGGTCCGGGCCGATTGAGCCGAGCAACCCCGGCGCCAGCCGCGCCACTTCGGGGACGTAGCGTCCTCGCGTGGCCGGCACACCGGCATCCTGCAACAGGGCCAGCGCATCCGCATCGGCCAGGCGCGCACGCACCGTCACCTCTGGAGCTGCATTGTTGAACTGACACCACCGTTCGGTGGCCTCAAACCCGTAGCGGTCGAGCCACCGCGCCACCAGCCACTTTGGATGAGCCAGCGTGGTGCTCAGATACGCGAGCTGTTGCCGCCGTGTTGACCCGATCTCTGGCCGGGGGGGCAACACGATGGTATTGGCCGCGCGCAGGTAGGCGCGCAAAATGCCGTTGACGAACCCCGCCGCGCGCGGAGCGCCCAGGGCTCGCGCCGCCTCCACTGATTCATGCACCACGGCGTGCGCCGGTATGCGATCGAGATGACGCAGTTGATACATCGCCAGCCGCAAGGTGGCCAGAAGCGGCGGGTCAATCGTGTCGATGGGGCGCTGGCTGAACGGAGCCAGGCAGGCGTCCAGTTCTGCGCGCCAGCGGCAGACTCCGGCCGTGAGTTCGAGGAGGAGTCCGCGATCACGCTCATCCGGAATACCGCGCCGGGCGCGCTCGATCTCGGCCGCCAATGTGGACCGGCCACCCTGCACGCCGATCAGCACGCGCGCGGCGAGTACCCGGATGTTGGTCACGCGGAGTCATCCCGCACCGGCAGGGTCGACACCATCGCCCCGACCCTGACCGGCGTGCCGCGAAGGTACGCGGCGGCCGGCATCGCGCGGCGCCCTTCGGGCCGCACGTCAGTAATCCGGATGACGCCCTCGCCGCACGCGATCACGAGTCCGTCTTCGCCCGCCTCAAGGACGACACCTGGGGGAGCGGCGGTTGGGGCGGGATCGCCGACAGCGCCTTTCAGGAATGCGATGCGCCGCCCTTCCACCATGGCCACCGCCAGCGGCCATGGCTGCAATCCCCGAATCTGCCGGTCGATCTCCACGGCCGGCCGGTGCCAGTCGATCTGGCTTTCCCCGCGCTCCAGTCGCGCGGCGTAGGTCACGCCGGACTCCTCCTGCGGTGTTTCAGTGGCGGTGCCGGCGTCCATGCGTGCCAGCGTCGCCACGAGCAACTCGGCGCCCATCGTCGCCAGTCGCGCGTCGAGGACCTCGCTCGTGTCGGTGGCGGCGATGGGAGTGGAGGTCGAGCCGAAGGTGGGGCCGGCGTCCAACGCGAGCACAACCCGCATGATGGTGACACCGGTCTGCGCATCGCCGGCGAGGACGGCGCGATGAATGGGCGCGGCGCCTCGCCACCGCGGCAGCAGCGAGGCGTGCACGTTGATGCACCCGAGTCGCGGCAAATCGAGCAGTGCCTGTGGCAGCAGGCGGCCGTACGCCGCCACGACGGCAATGTCGGCTCTCAGCGCCGCGATCTGCGCCAGCCACTCCGGGTCGCTCAACCGCGTCGGCTGCAGCACGGGCATGCCGCGTTCGATGGCGAGCGCCTTCACGGGATTCGGACTGATCTTGTGCCCGCGGCCGTGCGGCCGATCGGGTCGTGTGACGACCGCGACCACTTCATGGGACTCGAGCAGGGCCGCCAGTGTCGGGACCGCAAAGTGGGGTGTGCCGAAGACCATCACGCGCATCGCGCTCACCAACGTCCGAGTCGCCGCAATTTGCGGATCTTCTTGACGATCAGGTCGCGCTGCAGGGCCCGGAGACGATCGAGGAACAGCCGCCCATCGAGATGATCGAGTTCGTGCTGGAGGGCGCGTGCCAACAGGCCGGTGCCGTCAACCACCACCTCTTGCCCATTCCGATCCTGCCCCTTGACCACCACATGCGCGGGTCGAGGCACAGTGGCCTGGAATCCGGGCACGCTCAGGCACCCTTCTTCTTCGAGTTGCATCCCGTCGCGTTCGAGAAAGGCCGGATTGACCAGCGTGATGATCTCGCCGCCGCGTTTCCCCACGCTGAGATCGATCACGCAGACCCGCAGCGGTACGCCGATTTGGGGCGCGGCCAGCCCAATGCCTGGCGCGGCATACATCGTCTGCAGCATGTCGTCGATCAGGGTGTGCAGCGATTCATCGAACTGTGTCACCGGCTGCGCCGGCGTTTGAAGGAGGCGATCGCCGTGTTTCACAATCGGTCGCAGCATCAGTGCGGCGCCTTCGAGAGGCGCGCCGCGATCACCTGTTTCCAGTCACGCGCTGCGCGAGTGATTTCGTCCACGGTGTCGCCGCCGAATTTCTCGACCAGGGCATTGGCGAGCACCAGACACACCATGGCCTCGCCGACGACGGCGGCTGCTGGCACGGCGCAGACGTCGCTGCGCTCGATGGTGGCCGGTTCCTCCCGCATCGTCTCAAGATCCACCGAACGCAGCGGCTCCATCAGCGTCGAGATGGGCTTCATCCAGGCCGAGACTCGGACGTCTTCGCCGTTGGTAATACCGCCCTCAAGCCCGCCGGCGCGGTTGGTCGGCCGCCGCAGGGCAGACAACGTCCCGGACGACGCCCCGTGCGCCAGCAGAATCTCGTCGTGAACCTGGGAGCCGGGCAGATGCGCGGCATCAGGGCCACGACCGATGCCGACGCCTTTGATCGCCTGGATCGACATGAGCGACTGGGCCAGAAGGCCGTCCAGCTTGCGATCCCACTGGGCGTGACTGCCAAGACCGGCCGGCACGCCATGCGCGATCACTTCGAAGGCCCCGCCGACCGTATCACCCGCGGCTCGCGCGGCATCCACCCGGGCGCGCATCGCGAGTCCCACGGCCGCGTCGGCACACCGCACGCCGTCGTCGTCAGTGAGCGCGGCGACGGTCGCGAAATCGTAGGCGAGTGCATCGGCGACGGACGCGCCGCCAATGGCCGTGACGTGGCTGGCGACCCGGATGCCGGCGGCGGCCAGGAGCGCGCGGGCCACGGCGCCTGCGGCCACGCGCGCGGCCGTTTCGCGGGCGCTCGCGCGTTCGAGAATGTCGCGCATGTCGTGGCGCTGATACTTCAAGCCGCCAGCCAGGTCTGCATGCCCAGGCCTGGGCCGGGTGACGGGCGCGCGGCGGGCTCCAGGCAGCGCGGGATCGGGTTCGAGCGCCGCACTCATGGTGAGCTGCCAGTTAACCCAGTCCCGATTGCGGATTTGGAGCGCGATCGGACTGCCGATGGTGTGGCCGCCCCGCACACCGGACAGGATCTCGACCTGATCCTGTTCAATGACCATGCGGCGTCCCCGGCCGTAGCCGAGTTGCCGCCGGGCCAGGTCCACGTTGATCAGGGACGCCGGCAGCGCGAGGCCCGCCGGTACGCCGTCGAGCACGACGACCAGGGCCTGGCCGTGTGATTCACCCGCTGTCAAAAAACGAATCATCGCCGCGTCATTCTATCGAAATTCCTGCAATGTCCTCTCGCTCAGAGGCCGTATGAGGCCGGGTTTGGGTCGGGCCTGCTTCTTGCACAACAGCAGGCGCATGTCCCTTCACCATGGTGAGCCGCGTGAGTGGTGCGCGGCACTCGAGGACGCGAGTGGTCCAGGAATCCGGATTGTCGCGCACGCGCCGGCCGACGTGGCCGATGACGTGATGGAGGACTTCGTCGCCCGCGTGGTACCCATTGGGTACATTGCCGTCGAGGCACAGCGCGACATGCCGCTCGAACAACGGCGCGCCTTCTGGCATCGGCATGTGGTACTGATTCAGCGCGGCCCCCTGACGATGGTCGGCGCCCGATGGATTCGCGAGCTGGCGCAGGCCAGTCCACGCGCCCACGCGGTCGTGGCGGTGGCGGGCCAGCCCGATTGCGCCCGCGAAGGGGCCTCTGTCCAGATGCAGGCACTCGAGTCGCCTCCGTCCACGGTCAGCGGTATTTTGGCTCAGCGCGGACTGAGGCTGCAGCAGCGTCGGCGTCATCGGGCGGCACGGCGATGGACGTGTGCTGCCGTTGAGAGCGCCCGGCGGGGAGACGACGAATGGGGAGCGGCTGCGGCGTTTGCGCAGCTCGCGACGTTGTCGGCGGTGGACGAGTGTGGCGCGGTCATCACCCGGGGGCGCCGCCTGCTGACAGACCTTCGTCAGTTGGCCCCCAGAAGCCATGTAGTGGCGGTGCTTGCTAGTGCGTGGTTCACGCTCGGCGAATTCGAGGCCGCGGCGGCAGCCCTATCGGCGGTGGACGTGGAGTGTGCCCTGGCAGGCATGGAGGTGCCAGCCGGGATTCGGTCTTGTCAGAGCGAACTGGCGTGTTGGCAGGGACGGTGGGGCGATGCCGAGCGGTGGGCGATGGCGGCCTCGCATCCAGGATGGCGCGCAGTGGCGGCCCTCAGCCGGCGGGATTGGGAGGCCGTGCAACTGGCTCCCGAGGCCGTCGGCGACTCGCACGACGAGTGGCGCGCGATCCTCGCGCTCCTTTCGTGCGGGGTCGCGGGCCATCGAGCCGGCGCGGTTGACGCCCTGGCGTCTGTCAGCGCGTGCACGGGGCCTCTGCGGTGGCGCGACGCGCTGGCCCTCGAGGGCCTGCGGATGGCGGGGGCCGACGAGGAGGCACGGCTGTGGGTGCGGGCTGCGCAGGCTCGCACCCGCGGGCCAGCCGAGCAATTGTTGTGGCGATGGGTGAGTCGGAGGGCCGACTCGAACCGATTGCTCGCTGAGATTCGGCGCTGCGGGGCCGAGGGCATTCGACGTTGGGGGATGGGGAGGCAGGACATGCAGGCATGGGCGGGAGTGTCGTCGCTGTTGGAGCAAGTGCATGAGGCTGACGACCCGGCGACCGCGCTGCGGCGCGGGTGCCGCTGGGCCCGCGAGTACACGGGGCTCGACGTCGTCGCGATCGTGACCCACGACGCCGCCACGGTGCTGGCGTGCGATCCGGAAGACGCACGCCGCGCCACACAGGCGAGCGACGGGGCTCGGGTCGCCTCGGTTCGATACGGCGGCGTCCGCATCGGCGAGGTGGTGCTGCGGGGACGCGCGCGAGACGAAGGGGAAGTGCAGGCGGTTGCCAGCGCCTTGGCCATTGCGTGCGCGCCTGCGCTGCGCGCGCGGCTGGACGATCTTCTGCTCTCGCGTGCCGGTGAGGCGCTCGCCTCAGACCTGCTCGGTGTGAGCCCGGTCATGCGGGCGTTGCGGGATGCGGTGGCTCGCGCCGCCGGCTCCACATTCCCCGTCCTGATCGAAGGAGAGAGCGGCACCGGGAAGGAATTAGTCGCTCGCGCCGTGCATCGACTGAGCCCGCGGCGCGACCGCCGCTGGGGGGCCATCAATTGCGCCGCTCTCACCGACGAACTGCTGGAGGCGGAATTGTTCGGTCACGTGCGAGGGGCGTTCACCGGCGCGATGGGGCCGCGCGTCGGCCTGCTCGAGGATGCTCATGAAGGCACGCTCTTTCTGGACGAAGTGGCGGATCTGTCACCGCGTGCGCAGGCCAAGCTGCTGCGGGTGTTGCAAGAGGGCGAAATCCGGCGGGTGGGCGAAAACGTATCCCGTCGAGTGGACGTGCGACTGGTCACGGCGACCAATCGTCCGCTCGCCGTCGCCGCCCGGCAAGGCCACTTTCGCGAGGATCTGGTGTTTCGTCTGGCCGTGATTCGCCTGAAAGTGCCGCCGCTCCGCGAACGGGTGGAGGACATTCCGTTGCTGGCGCATGCGTTCTGGCGAGCGGCCGCGACGCGGGTGTCCACGGGCGCGCTACTGGCGCCCGATGCGATCGCCGCGCTCTGCCGCTTCACGTGGCCCGGGAATGTGCGGGAACTTCAGAACGCGATTGCCATGTTGGCGGTCGCCGGGCCGACGCGCGGGCGCATCGGCGCGAGGCACGTGGCGGCGGTGCTCGCTGACCGTGCGGTGGACGGCCCGCTCGACCCGCCCCTGTCCCTCGCGGCCGCGCGTGGCCTGAGCGATCGCCGCGTCGTCGCGTCGTCACTCGCACGCCACTCTGGACAGTGCGCGGCTGCTGCGCGAGAGCTCGGCGTCTCCCGGCAAGGACTCGCCAAGTTAATCGCGCGGCTCGAATTGCCGAAAGGCGCTTAGTGTGAGCTGCGCGCGGTGTAGACATTTCGCCATTTCGGACATTTCGGCCATTTCCCCATTACTATCGGCACTCAGTGTTGCGTTTCACGATTCGTCGCCTGCTCCTGACCGTGCCGGTCCTCTTCGGCGTAGCGACGCTCGTGTTCTCGCTGCTGCACCTCGTTCCCGGCGACCCGGCGCTCGCGATGCTGGGGGAATCTGCCTCGGCGAGCGATGTGGGGGAGTTGCGCGAGCGACTGGGTCTCGACCGCCCGTTGCCGGCCCAGTACGCGGCGTTTGTCGCGGGGCTCGCGCGCGGCGACCTGGGCACGTCATTTCGGTACGGCACGCCGGTGGCACGCGAAATCGGGCAGCGGCTGCCGCGCACGCTCGAACTGGCGGCTGCGGCGATTCTCGTCGCGGTGTGCCTCGCCATTCCGCTGGGCGTGATTGGCGCGTTGTACAGGGGCACCGCCATCGATCAGGCGGCGATGACCGTGTCGCTCCTGGGCATCTCGATGCCCAATTTCTGGCTCGGCCCCTTGCTGGCGATCGTCTTTGCGGTGTCGCTGGGGTGGGTGCCCGTGTCAGGCACGGGGACGTGGCGGCACCTGGTGCTGCCGTCGGTCACTCTGGGCGCGGCGTTGGCCGCGGTGCTGGCGCGCATGACACGCGCCAGCCTGATCGAGGAACTCCGCGAGTTGTACGTGCTGGCGGCGCGCGCGAGAGGGATATCGAACGCACGAGCGGTCATCGCGCACGCCCTGCGCAACAGTCTGATTCCCGTCGTCACCATTCTGGGGCTGCAGTGTGGCGCCGTGCTCACGGGGACCATCATCACCGAGACGATTTTTGCGTGGCCCGGCGTCGGCCGCCTGATGATTCAAGCGATCAACTTCCGCGACTATCCGCTGGTGCAGGGATGCATTCTGTTTATTGCGGTGACCTATGTGATGGTCAATCTTCTGGTGGATCTGGCCTACGGTTGGCTTGATCCACGGATTCGGTACGAATGACGCGCCGAGTAGGTCTTGCGATCATCGGACTGACCGCACTCGGCGCTGTGGCAGGCCCGTGGCTGGCGCCCCACGACCCGAACGTCCAGTGGCTCGCGCAGCGGCTGGCCGGGCCTTCGTGGACGCACCCGCTGGGCCTCGACGAACTGGGGCGCGACGTGTTGGCTCGCTTGCTGATGGGGGCGCGCATTTCGCTCTTCGTCGGACTCGCCGTGGTGACGGTGTCAGCCGCAGTGGGAATGGCGATCGGCGCGACGGCCGGGTACGCCGGCGGGCGTGTGGACAATATTGTGGGCCGCGTGATGGATGTGCTCATGGCCTTCCCGGGCATTCTGCTGGCGATCGCCCTTGTGGCGGTGCTGGGGCCAAGTCTGACCAATGTGGTGCTCGCGCTGACCGTGATTGGGTGGGTCGGGTACGCGCGCCTCGTTCGTGGGCAGGTGCTGAAGATTCGCGAGTTGGAGTACGTGCAGGCCGCGCGTGCGCTCGGTGCGCCCGTGTGGCGCGTGTTGTGGCGTCACGTCATTCCGGCCACGTTGCCCGCAGTGACCGTGCAGGCCACCATCGGGATGGCCGGGTCGATCATCGCCGAGGCGTCGCTGAGTTTCCTGGGACTCGGGGTGCAGCCGCCGTCGCCAAGTTGGGGAACGATGCTCGATGCGGGTCGCGCGCACCTGTATGACGCGCCGCACCTGACGGTGTTTCCGGGAATCGCGATCGCGCTGCTCGTGCTGGGCTTCAACTTCGTGGGCGACGGCTTGCGCGATCAGATCGACGAGCGGGCTACCTGATCGACTGCCGGAGCCGCCGCAGGGCCGGGTCGTTCGGCGCAAGCGTCAGCGCCTGTGCGAGCGCGTCGCGCGCCCCAGCCGCGTTCCCGGTCTTCCAGCGCGCCTCCGCCAGCCAGCCGAGCATCGACGCGTCGCGAAGCCCGCGCTGGTACGCGTCTTCGAGCGCCGCGACCGCGGCAGGCGCATCCCCGGCGGCGAGCGCGAGCCCGCCAAGCCTTCGGATGCGGGCCGCCCGGACTGGCGGTGCCGCGGTATCGCCCTCAAGCGCGTCGAACCGCGCCAGCCACTGCCGCGCCTCAGCGTAGTGCTTCAGTTGCTCGGCGGCGTCGGCCAGGTAGACAAACGCAGCGCGATCGAACGGCGTGGTGGCGACCGCTTCGCGGAGCAGCCGTTCTGCCTCGCCCGCGTTGCCTGTGAGATAGACGGCGCGGCCGTACAACGTCAGGCCTTCGCTGCGGCGGGCGCTGCCGCCCAGTGCGGCCTCGAGGGATTGCAACGCGAGCCGGGCGGCGGCGATTCGCCGGGCAGGCTCACTGGCGGCCTCGGCTTGCATCAGATGGACGCGGCCGCGCGCCAGAGCCACCGTCGAATCAGCCGGGTCGAGTGCCTGAGCCCTGGTCAGTGTCGCCAACGCGCTCTCGAAACTTCCCTGACGTGCTTCGGCAAGGGCAATGGCGATTGCGCGGGTGCCTCGATTGTCGACGGCGGCGATCGCGGTGAGTTGTGCCATCTCGTCGGCGAATCGGCGCCGGGCGCGATAGACCTCGGCCAGTGCCTCGCGAGCGACGGTGAGGCCGGGAGTGCCGGCGATCGCCCGTTCAAGAGACGCTGTTGCACCGTCAAGGTCATTCGCGTCGCGCAGCAGGACACCAAGCAGATAGTGGGCCTCGTCAAATCCTGGGTCGAGGGCGAGCGCGCGGCGAATGGGGGCGATGGCCGTCGCGCCCTGGCCCCCGCGATACCGCGCCAGGGCAAGCTGGTAGAGCAGCCCGGGGTTCTGCGGGTCCACGACGGCCGCCCGGCTGTACCATTCAGCCGCATGGGCCATGTCGCCCTGGCTGGCATAGAGGCCAGCCAACGCCAACAGCGGATCGGCCGCACCCGGCTGGAGCCGCGCGGCCTCAAGGTAGTCCCGGACGGCCTCGTCCTGCCGGCGCTGGGCGTCATAGGCCTTGCCGCGCCGCAGATGCGACGCCATGGAGTCGGATCGCAGGGCGATGGCGCCGCTATAGGCGGCCACGGCGGCGTAGCTGTTTCCGGCGGCCAGCGCTTCGTCTCCGCTGGCCATCAGCACGCGGAACTGTTCGCCACGGTTCAACTGCTGAACCGCATAGGCCGACACCACCGCCAGGCCGATCAGACCGGTCACGGCCAGTGCCAATTTCATCGCGTCAATATTACCGAGAAGGTGGCGGGCCTCCCAACTACCGACGGAACGTTCCCGCCGCGGCGGGGTCTAACGGGAAACATGCCGGTGCTACGATAGAGGGGAGTCGATTGTGAAACCCATTCGAGCCGTCGCATGGTCGCAAACGTCCCCGGCAGCCGAGGGGCAGGCCGAGTGGGCGTCTGACTGGGCGCGCGTCCAGGAGTGTGTGGCCGGCGATGACGCCGCATGCACCCGGCTTGTCACCGACCACCAGCGCATGGTCTACCAACTCTCGCTGCATCTGCTCGGCGATCAGCAGGAGGCGCTCGATTTGTCCCAGGAAGTGTTCCTGCGGGTATTTCGCACCCTGGGCCAGTTCCGCGGCCGATCAGCCCTGCGCACCTGGATCTACCGTGTGGTGGTCACCCAGGCGTCCAATCGGCGCCGGTGGTGGCGCCGTCGGCATCAGTCACAGCAGGTCGCGCTTGAACAACACGTCGCGCAGCATGGCGACCTGGCAGACGCCCGGTCGTTCGCCAAACCCGACGAGGTCGCAGAGCAACGGGAGACAGCACACCAGGTCTGGACCGCCCTGGACCGGTTGCCGTTTGACCAGCGCAGCATCCTGGTGCTTCGCGAGATCGATGGCCTCAGCTACGAGGAAATTGCGGGTGCGCTGCATGTGGCGGTGGGCACGGTGAAGTCTCGTCTGGCCCGCGCCCGGGAACATCTGCGCGAAGAACTGCGGGCGTCGTCATGATGACCGGCCCCTGTCGAGAGGTGCTGCGCGCCCTTGGGGCGTATGCCGATGATGAATTGCCTGGCGCCGCGCGTTTGGTGATTTCCGGGCATCTGGAGACCTGCGACCAGTGCGCGTCTGAACTCGGTGGGTTACGAGGGATTGGCGACGCGCTGCGGTTCGGGTCGGGATACAACACCGCCGTCAACCCCGCGCTTGCTGGACTCGCGAGCGGCGTGACGAGCCGCATCCACGCCGAGCAGGCTCAGTCCTGGCCTGCGCTGTGGCAAAAGATGTTCGAGGACTGGCACTGGGTGGCTGTCGGACTGGGCGCGATGGCCGGCGCGCTGGTGACGCTGGTGCTGGCCTCGGCGATGGTGGTGTCGTCGGTGACGCAACTCACGCAGATGAACGCGCGTGCCGGCACGTTGTACATCATCGCGCTGCCGGAAAGCGGTCGCGGCGGGGGGATCATGTTGGAGTTCGAGCAGAGCCTGGGATCGGCGCGGACTGACGCCCGGCTGGCGGTGCCCGCCTCCATTGGCTGGCAGGCGGAGCGCGCGTTGGTGTCAGCGCTCGATGAGGCGCTCGTGCGCAACGGACGGCCGGCGAGTCTTGTGGGGTTGTCCAGAGCGGACCGTGAAGAGATTCTCGCCCTCCTGCAGGAGATCGCGGATTTCCGCTACGTCGAACCTGTCCGGCGTCCTGGCGGGTTGACCAACGTCAGCGGCATTCACCTGGACGTCCGCACGTCGGTCACCGCATCGGGCATTTGACGGGTTAGCGGCGGCCGGCCACGGCCGACGTCACGTTCTGCATCACATCACTGGCGCGCACCACCAGCCGCGCGGCGTCGGAGGCCGTCGGCAAGGACACGTCGAACTGTTCCTCGCGCGAATCCGCCAGGCCGTCAAGCGGCCTGAGCAGTTGCCACGCCTGACCACCCAGCGAATAGTCCACGCGATGGACGCCACTGTGGGCATCGGTCACGCGAATCGCGACGCGACTGCCGGTCACGGTCATCGTGATGACAGGCGGGGTGTTGTCGATGTCGATCGCGGTGCTCTCCCGGTCGCCGGCCAGCACACGCTCCGGCGTATTTGACCAGACGTCGGATGCCGAGACGCGCATGAGATACCGGCCGTCGGGGACCGACGTCGTATCCCACACGAACAGCGGGTCGGCGAGGCCCTCGCGCAGCAGCGACCACACGGCCTCGCCTTCGCGCCGATAGTGCAGCGCATACTGCAACCGGTCCGCATCCGGATCGTCGGCCTTCCACCCGAGTGTCTGCAGGCCGCGGCTGAACATCCGGCGGCCCGCGACGGATGCGCCCGTCGCCGTGGGATCGCTGCCCGGTGGACGGCGCGCGTCAGCCACCGCCTCATCGAGCCCGGCGATCGCGCCTTCATCACTCGAGAACGGACGCTGGAAGACCACTCCGGGTGGGTGCACTGTGATCTCGCTGACCACCGGCCGCAGGTTGCGGGGGAGGTACGCGACCGTGACCGAAGTCACGACCGGTGCGACCGTGCCCGGGGTCAATGTGGCGCGCCACTGAAGGAAACGCGCCTGTGGGCTCGTGATCGCGAAGCCGCTGGCCTGCGGCGTGGGCGTGGTCCACGAACTCCAGGAATCGTCTGGTTGCAGCGTGTTCCCCGAACGGGTCTGCAGGGCGACCGAGCCCAGACCCTCCCACCGGATCGACCCCCATTGCGCCGTGGTTTTCGCATCGCGCACCGCCGACGCGTACGACGACGCCTGAGCCGGTGCGGCAGCAATCGCGACCACACGCCCCGGGTTGGCGGTGACGGCCAAAGTGCGAGTGCCGTCGGCGGCCAGTCGCGTGATCTGTTTGGCGTCAACGGTGTTGACGAGCGTGGCAGCGCCCCACGTGGCCGCGGCCGTCGACACCCGGTAGAGCCGGCCTTCGGGGCCGGTGGCCACGAGCAACGAGTTGGCGTCACGTGCGGCCAGGTCGTACACCGCGTCGGGTGTCTCCCACAACGCGTCCCACGTGCCATCGGAGGTCACGCGGTAGATCACCGAGCGGCGGCCTGGCGGTGCGGGCGTGGTGGTGGTGGTGGACGCCGTACCGGTGTTCGTACCGCCGACGGTAATGGTGACGCTGCCCGTCACAGTGGCCTCGGGCGCGGCGTCGCCGCCCGCGGTGAGGGCCGCGACATACAACGAACCGTCGGCGGTCGGTACGATCGCGCGCAATTCCGAAAGTCCCGGTTCAAACACCACGAACGGCCGATCGGCGTCACCGAATCGATAGAGTCGCGCAGGCGTATCTGTACCCGCGAACATGCGACCGGCCGAGTCCATAGCCAGGGTCACGACGTGGCGCGCGGCCGGCCGATACACCACTTGCGAGGTGCCCGCCGCGTCCACGCGGTAGACCACGGCCGGAAGTCCGGCGCCGACCCACAGTCGGCCCTGCTGGTCAGCGGCCAGCGCCCAGATGTACGACTCAGCCGGATCGAAAAATACGCGCGACGATCCGTCCGGTTCGATCACGTGCACACGGCCGTCCGGGGAGCTGGCCGCAAAGACCCGGCCATTCACGACGGCGAGCGCGTGAATACCCGATGGCTCCACGTTGAGGACGGTGTCCACCTGCGCGCCGCGTCCCCTGAGCACACGCCCGGTGCCGCCGGTGCCGGCGAACCAGGTTCCGTCTGTGGTGCGCACCACGCTCCAGGCCTGCGGAGCCGAGAGGTCGGCGACGACGCTCACAAGCGGCGCAACGACCAGGCGACCCGCATCGTCAATCGAGACGCCCGTGGGCGTGCCTTCGAGAAAACCCGCCTGAGACGCCACAGTCCAGAACAGCGGCCCTGCCGCATCCATGGATGCACGTCCGCCGGCTAGCAGGAGAACCGAGGCCACGAGAGACAGGGCAGACGTCCGGGTACGAGCGGTCATGGGTGTGAGGGCGGAAGTGACGGGCGCAACGTCAGCGTGAGTTCGCGAGAGCCACGGATGACGCGAGGGAGCCGGCGGTCCCACGCGCCCACGACGCCGCGAGCGAGCCCGGACGAATTGACGGACGCATCGGCGTCGAGCGCGGCGAGGACGGACGCTGGAAGGGAGGGCAGTGATTCACCGGCGACCGCGGTGCCAGCCGCGGCCGTCAGCAGCCGCACATAGAGCCGGTTGCCGACTGGTGCCTCCTGCAACCGTGCGAAGAGGGCCTCAAGGGAACGAGGCGGAGTCGGCCGCACGTCTTTCTGTTCGAGGGCTGACAGTGTGGCGCCGTCAGTCACCATCAACGTCACTGGGCCCGTCACCTGGGTGGGCATGGTCACGGGCAGCGACACCACCTCCGTGTCACCGCGGTACTGTCGCAGCAGCACGTGCAGCGTGTGCGTGCCTCCCAGGGTCGGTCGCGTGGTGTCGAGCCAGATGCGTTCAATCGTCGAGTACGCCTCGACCTCCGACACGCGCACCGTCAAGTTGAGCGCGCTCGGCAGGGTGGGGCGGAAGGTGTTGCCGGCAATGGCCCCGATCGGGTTCATCGCGCTCGCGGCCGCCTGGGCAATGGCCTGTTCGCCTGAAAACGCATCGTCAATCTGCAGCGTGCCGAGCCCGTCGAACGTGATCGATCCCTGGGCGGTGACGGCGGTGGTGCCGGCTTGTCGCACATACGTCGTCAGCGAGTTCAGGATGGCCACGTAGGCAAAGAGCGGCGTGAGGCTCTGATCGTGAAGCACGTGGAATCGCAGGCGGCGGGCAGGGGTCCGACCCGATTCGATGTTCAGCGTGACCGCGAGTTCGTCGGGGCCGGCGCCGAGCAGGCCGCCGACGGCGGTGGTGCGGTCCTGAGTCATACGACCGATGACCGGGCCCATGGCCGCAATCTTCATCGACGAATCGAGGCTGGGAAGCACCGTCAGCACCTGGGCGCGCGTCATCGCCATCGAGGTGGGACCAAGGTTCAGAAAGGAATGCCCGAAGGCGTACACGCGCGGGCCGTCGATGTGGGTGACGGTGCCTGTGGCGCCCATCTCCATGTCGCCACGCAGCATGCTCATGCCGACCGGATCGCCCGGTCTGAGGGGGGCGGCGTCGGCCAGAGCGGGAGCCTGCGAGGCCGCGAGGGCGCTCAGCAACGAGCCGCCGGCGGCGAGAGCCTGCCGCAGTTGCGATTCCACGCCGGGCGCGAGGCCTGAGGCGACCATCGCCGCGCCGATCGGCCGCAGACGCGGCGCCCAGTCCGCAATCGATGGTGCGCCGACGATGTCGGACGCGAGCAGGGACGATCGCAGGGGGGCCGACGCCCGTTGCGCGACACGACCGAGCGACGCGAAGACGCGCTCGGGAGTGGCTGGCCAGGCCATGTCGAACTCGCCGAGCGCGGGGCGGGGTTCGCCGCCGTCGACTGCCGCCACCATCTCGGCAATGGGCGTGATACCGGCGATGGGCTCACGAGGGAAGGTGCCCAGCGAATACGAGACCGCGCCGATGAGCCGACCATCCACATAGACGGGACTGCCGCTCATGCCCTGCATCACACCCGTGGTGGCCAGCGGGCCGCCTTCAAGCTTGGCGAGGATCAGATCCCGACCCGGAGCCACGACGTTCTTGAGGACGCCGATGATATTCGCGCGAAATTCGTCGAGGTGGGTCCCCGCGTAAACGGTCCGGCCCACGCCGACCATGCCCGGCCGAATGTCAGACACGGGCATGAAAGCCGTCTGCGCACCAGGGCCCGCCAGAAGCACCAGCACCAGGACCGGGATCACGAGGACGCGAATCAGGCGGGGTGGTAACGGTTGCTGCACAGGTGTCTCAACTGGTTATAACACGCGGCAAGTTGACGCATTGGACAGTCGTTTGGTACCCTCTCACCTGTACGAGCCATGGCGCACCTTTCAGTTTCCTCTACCGGCTTTCCGTCCGCGACCGTCGGGTCGTATTGGCGGTGGCAGGCCTCGGAAGCTGGGGAGGGCGGCGCGCGCCGGTAGTTTTTAGACTCGACGCGATTCCGGAAGGCCTCTTCAGTGACGTTTCCTGAGGAGGTTTTTTTTTGCCCGCAAGACGGCAAGCCTGAGACCCAGCCTGATGAAGATGGAGCGCAAGACACAGATCGTCCAGACCGTGACGGCCAGCGACATGCGTGCGCTGCGCCTGGGTCGTGACACGGCCGCGGACGCCGACCTGGTCGAACTGCGCCTGGATGGGGTGGGTGACCTGGACGTGGCCGGGGCCTTGCGCGACCGGGTGCGCCCCGTGATTGTGACCTGTCGGCCGGTGTGGGAGGGCGGCGCCTTTGCTGGCGACGAATCAACGAGACAACGAATCATCAACGAGGCTGTGACGTTGGGCGCGGAGTTCGTGGACGTCGAACGTCGCGCGCCGTGGCGCCCGGAGCGGGAGGGGACGACGACGCAGCTGGTGTTGTCGGACCATGACTTCACACAGGTGCCAGACGACGTAGCGGCGCGCATGGTCGACATGCGTCGCGAGGGAGCCGACGTGGTGAAGATCGCGGCCACGCCACAGTCGGCCGCCGAGTGTCTCGCCCTGCGCGACGCCGCGAGTGGCCAACCGGGCACCGTGGTCATTGGCATGGGCGGGTTCGGCCGCATCACGCGCGCGCTGCCGGCGCGGTTCGGTTCATGCTGGACGTACGCCGGGACCGCGGCCCCGGGCCAGTACTCCGTCTCGGATCTCGTCACGCAGTTTCGGGTGCGCGACGTGACCGACGCCACTGAGGTGTATGCCGTCACGGGACGCCCCCTCGAACATTCGGCGTCGCCGGCGATGCACAACGCGGCGTTCCGAGCGATGGGACTCGATGCGGTGTACGTGCCACTGCAGGCCGCCAGCGTCGAAGACGCCCAGCTGATGGCTGACGCGCTGGGCATTCAAGGCATGAGCGTGACGGCGCCGTTCAAGCGCGGGTGGGACGTCACACTCGACGATGAGGCGTCTCGTGCCTTGGGGGCCGTGAATACCCTCAAGCGGCATCAGGGAACCTGGCTCGGGCGCAACGTCGATGGCGAAGGCTTTCTGGATGCGTGTGATGGTCACAGGATCGAGTTGAACGGACGGCGTACGCTGGTGCTTGGCGCCGGTGGCGCCGCGCGCGCTGTGGGCCGCGCGCTGAGGGGACGCCGAAGCGTGGTGTCGATCTGTGCCCGCCGTGCTGACGAGGCCGCGGCACTGGCGTCTGCGATCGGTGCCACGTGCGAGCCGTGGCCGGCACGTGGACACTGGGACCTGATCGTCAATGCGACACCGGTGGGGACATGGCCGGAGCAGTGGGCCAGTCCGCTCGCGGGTGCCACCGCACAGGCGGCGGTGGTGTACGACCTGGTCTACAACCCCGAAGAGACCGCCCTGCTGCAGGCAGCGCGCGCGGCCGGCGCCCAGGTGATCGGCGGACTGGAAATGCTGGCCGGCCAGGCGGCGCGCCAATGCATCTGGTGGACGGGGCAGACCCCGTCGGTGGCGCTTCTGGCCGAGGCCGCCCGGGCGTGGATCATGGCCGACAACCATTCAAGGTGAGTGATGAAACAGACATCGTTTGAGGCATTTGTGGAGTTGGCGCTGCGTGGCACGTTTGTGCCGGTGTGGCGCGAGATCATGGCCGACCTGCTGACGCCAGTCTCGGCCTTCCTGAAGATTGCGGAGCACTCGGACTACGCGTTTCTGCTCGAGAGCGTGGAGGGAGGCGAACACGTCGGACGGTATTCCTTCCTGGGCAAGGACCCCTTCATGGTCGTACGGGGCCGATCGGGGCAGACCACGATTGAACAGGCGGGCGCCACGATCACGCGTGACGAGCCGCTTGTGGCGACCCTGCGCGAGTTGATGGCGGAGTTTTCGTCGCCCAAAGTGCCCGACCTGCCGCGGTTCACCGGCGGGGCGGTGGGCTACTTCGACTACGACGCGGCCGAGTGGTTTGAACCGAGTGTCGCGAGGGCAGGCTCGGGGGACGACAGCGGGCGCGAGGCTGCGGGGTTCATGGTGTTCGACACGGTGCTGGCATTCGACCATGTGAAGCACCGCATCCTGGCGATTTCGAATGCCCGCGTGCGTCCGGGTGAAGACCTGCGGTCGCTGTATGAGTTTGCGGTGGCGAAGATCGACTTTCTCGAACGCGAACTCGATCGCAACCTGTCGCGCGGCGCGCGCCGCGACGGGGCACCGCTGGCGCTCGAGGCCAACCAGACCCAGGACGCATTTGAATCCTCCGTGCGGACGATTCAGGAGCATATCGCCGCCGGTGATGTGTATCAGGCCGTGATCTCGCAGCGGTTTGACGCCCGCACGAGTGCGCCGCCATTTGACGTCTATCGGGCGCTTCGGCACGTCAACCCTTCACCCTACATGTTTTTCATCCGCATGGGCGGGCAGTCGATCATCGGGGCCTCGCCCGAGATGCTGGTGCGCGTGGAAGGCACCCACGTCGAAACCCACCCGATCGCTGGGACGCGACGCCGCGGGGCCACCCCGGAAGAGGATCAGTTGCTGGCCGACGAACTCCGTCGCAGTGAGAAGGAGCGGGCCGAACACGTAATGCTCGTCGACCTGGGCCGCAACGACCTCGGGCGTGTGTGCCAGGTGGGAAGCGTCCGCGTGCCGCAGTACATGGCGCTTGAGCGCTACTCCCACGTGATGCACCTGGTCTCGCGTGTGGACGGTCAGCTTGATTCGGGCTGCGATCGGCTGGACGCGCTGGTCGCCACTTTTCCGGCCGGCACGGTGACGGGTGCGCCCAAGATCCGGGCGATGCAGATCCTGGGCGGTCTCGAGCCGACGCGGCGCGGACTCTATGGCGGCGCCGTGGGGTATCTGGATTTCGCCGGCAATCTCGATTTCTGCATTGCCATTCGGACCATCGCGATGAGTGAGGGCGTGGCGCACGTCCAGGCCGGCGCCGGCATCGTGGCCGATTCGGACCCGCCGGCCGAGTATCAGGAGACGCGCGACAAGGCCCGTGCGCTGATTCAGGCGCTCGAGATGGCTGACGCGGGACTCTAGGTCAACCCATGGTGCTGCTGCTCGATAACTACGACTCCTTCACGTGGAACCTCGCTCACAGGCTGGGCGAACTTGGTGCCGAGGTTGAAGTGGTCCGCAACGACGCGATGACGGTGGCCGAGATTGCCGCGCGGCGGCCGACCCACCTCGTGATTTCGCCCGGGCCCGGTCGGCCCGAGACGGCGGGCATCTCGGTGGAGGCACTGCGCCGATTCGCTGGACAGATGCCGGTGCTGGGCGTGTGTTTGGGCCATCAGGCGCTGGCCACAGCGTTTGGCGGACGCGTGGAGCGCGCCCATGCGCCGATGCACGGCAAGACGTCGATGGTGCAACACGACGGCCTCGGCGTGTTTGCCGGTGTGGCTGTGCCGTTTGAGGCGGGTCGGTATCATTCGCTGGTTGTGCCGAAAGACGGCGTACCTCCGGGATTTGTGGTGTCGGCCTGGGTGGCAGGCGAGGACACCGTAATGGGATTGCGTCATGCCACATGGCCGGTGCATGGCGTGCAGTTCCACCCCGAGTCCGTGCTCACGCCCGCCGGGCATCAACTGCTGCGAAACTTCCTGGAGGATCGGTAATGTTTGTGGACCTGCTCGAGAAGCTGCGCCGGCATGAAGACCTGACGCCCGACGAAGCGGCGCGTGCGATGGACGTCATCATGTCCGGGCTGGCTCAACCTGCGCACATCGCGGGACTCCTGATGGCGCTGGCGCTCAAGGGCGAGCGTCCGGCTGAAATGGTGGGGTTCGCCCGCGTCATGCGCGACCGCGCCGTGGCGTTGCCGGCGCCGGTCGGTGCCGTGTTTGATACGTGCGGCACCGGAGGTGACGGCGCGCATACCTTCAATGTCTCCACGGCCGCTGCGGTGGTGCTGGCGTCGTGTGGGGTGCGCGTCGCCAAACATGGCAACCGCGCGGTGTCGAGCCGATGCGGCAGCGCCGACGTGTTCGAAGCGCTTGGTGTCTCCCTTGACGCGTCGCCCGAGCGCGTGGTCGAGACGCTGGTCACGGTCGGCCTGGCTTTCTTTTTTGCGCCGGCCTGGCACCCGTCGATGAAGCACGCCGGGCCCACGCGCCGGGCACTTGGAGTCCGGACAGCCTTCAATCTGCTGGGCCCCCTGACCAATCCGGCCGGCGCCCAACGCCAACTGGTGGGTGTGTCGCGTCCCGAGCATACGGAGTTGATGGCACGCACACTTGGCCGGCTGGGCGCGGAGCGGGCCTGGGTGGTGCACGGTGCCGACGGGCTGGACGAGTTGTCCACGACGGGGTTCACCAAAGTCTCCGAATATCGCGGCGGCATGGTGCACACGTTTTACCTGCACCCGGCCGACGTGGGGTTGGCGGTGGCCGACAAGGCGGCGCTGGCCGGCGGGACGGCGGCTGAAAATGCCACGATGATCGAAGACCTCTGCGGCGGCGACACGGGTGCGCGTCGTGACATCGTGTGCCTCAATGCCGGAGCGGGGTTGCTGATCGCAGGGATCGCTTCGTCGGTGCAGGAGGGCATTGCCATCGCGGGCGACGCGCTCCGCTCGGGGCGGTCGGCCCGGACCCTCATCGCGCTGCGGGAGGCGTACGCGCGATGAGCACAGGCGTGCTCGCGGCGATCACGGCCGCGGCGAAACGGTCGGCCGATGTCCGCGAACGGGCCCACGGGCAGGCCGTGCATGAGGCGGCGGCCATGCGAGAGCCTCGGGGCGCGGAGTTTCGCGCACGCCTGTGCGCGCCGCGAGTGTGCGTGATTGCCGAATGCAAACGGCGGTCGCCGTCGCGCGGCATCCTGCGGAATCCCTACGACCCGGCATCCATTGCACGAGGCTACGCCGACGCAGGCGCGGCTGCGATTTCCGTCATCACTGAGAACACCTTCTTTGACGGGTCGCTCGACCATCTGTCGCTCGTTCGGCAGTGTGTGGAGATCCCCGTGCTGCGCAAGGATTTTGTCTCGACTCCCTTTCAGGTGCTGGAGGCGCGTGCGGCCGGCGCCGATGCCGTATTGCTCATTGTGGCGGCGTTGGATCGAGCCACCCTCGAAGCCCTGCTGCCAGCGTCGGCACGGCATGGGCTGGCCGTGCTCGTCGAAGTGCACTCGCGCGAGGAGTTGGAACACGCGTTGGCGGCGGGAGCGAACCTGATCGGGGTCAACAGCCGCAATCTCAAGACCCTTGACGTGGATCTGCGCGTCTTCGACGAGGTGCGGCGCACCGTTCCAGATGGCGTTGTGACTGTGGCAGAAAGTGGACTGCGCTCGGCTGAAGACCTCCGGCGGCTCAGGGCGTCGGGCTACGACGCCTTTCTTATCGGTGAGCACGTCATGACCGCTCCGGATCCCGGCGAGGCCCTGAGGGCGCTGATGGCTGTGACCGAAGGAGGCAAATGATGTTTAGTGGAGTACACGTAAAGATCTGCGGGTTCACCCGCGAGGAAGACGTTGCGGCGGCGATCGCCGCCGGCGTGTGGGCCGTCGGATTTGTCTGTTGGCCGGCCAGTCCGCGCGCCGTCACACCCGATCGGCTTCGGGCCCTGACGGCCGACGTTCCTGAGGATGTCAGGCGGGTCGCGGTGATGGTTGATGCGACGCTGGAGAACGCCAGGCGCGTGCGGGACGAGTCCAACATCAGCGTCGTACAGCTGCACGGCAATGAGGATCCACTGCAATTTCTCTCGCTCGGGCTCGACGTGATCAAGGCCGTGTCACTCGACAGCGACGCCGCGGTCGATCGCGCGGCGGCATTGCCGGAGGAGGTTATCGTCCTCGTGGACGCGCACGACCCTGCGCGTCGCGGCGGCACCGGCGCACACGCCGACTGGGTTCGGGCGTCGGCCCTTGCCGCGTGCCGCCCGATCATTCTCGCGGGCGGCCTGCGGGCTGACAACATCAGGCAGGCGATCGATCAGGTCGGGCCCTGGGGTGTGGATGTGTCGTCCGGCGTGGAATCGTCGCCTGGGATCAAGGACGCAGCGCTCATCAGCAGCCTCATGAAACACGCACAATAGAGAGCCTTCATGTCTTCACGTCTTCCTGTGATTCCGTCCCCGTCATTCGGCAAACGCGATCCCGACAGCCGCGGCTACTTCGGCGCGTTTGGTGGCCGTTTCATTCCCGAGACCCTGGTGGCGCCGGTCGAATCACTCACGTCGGCGTACTTTGAGGCGCGGCGCGACCCTGTGTTCGTCAGCGAATTGGAGCATCTGCTGGCCACGTTTGTGGGGAGGCCGACGCCGCTCTACGAGACACGCAACGCGACGGCCGGCACGGGCGTCCGGCTGTTTCTCAAACGTGAGGACCTCGCGCATACCGGCGCGCACAAGATCAACAACGCCATCGGGCAGTGTCTGCTGGCCAGGCGAATGGGCAAGACCCGCGTCGTTGCGGAGACCGGAGCGGGGCAGCACGGCGTGGCCACCGCCACCGCCTGTGCGCTGCTCGGTCTGGAGTGTGTGGTCTACATGGGCGCCCAGGACATGGCGCGACAGGCATTGAACGTGTTCCGGATGCGCATGCTTGGGGCCACGGTGACATCCGTGGATGCGGGGAGCCAGACGCTCAAGGATGCGATCAACGAAGCCATGCGCGACTGGGTGGCGAACGTGGCGACGACATCCTACGTGCTGGGGTCGGTGTTGGGGCCGCATCCGTATCCGCTGATGGTTCGGGAGTTCCAGTCCGTGATTGGCGCCGAGGCGCGCGCGCAGATTCTCGAGGCGGCCGGACGGCTGCCTGACATGGTCGTCGCCTGCGTCGGGGGTGGCAGCAATGCCATGGGTATCTTCGACGCGTTTATCGATGACGCTGGCGTGCGACTGCTCGGGGTGGAAGCCGGAGGGCGGGCGATTGCCGACGGGGAGCATGCGGCACGGTTTGCCGGCGGTGCGCCGGGCGTGCTGCACGGCACGCGCAGCCTGTTGCTGCAGGACGCGAACGGCAACGTATTGCCGACACATTCGATTTCCGCGGGCCTCGACTATCCTTCGATTGGCCCCGAGCATGCCTGGCTCGCGTCGACCGGCCGGACCCACTACGACTGGATCGACGATGACGCGGCCCTGGAGGGGTTTGGGTGGCTCGCACGCCTTGAAGGCATCCTGCCGGCGCTGGAATCATCACACGCGATGGCCTGGATCCAGCGGAACCTGCATCAGTTCAAGTCCGGTGACCTGGTGCTGGTGAATCTGTCGGGTCGCGGCGACAAGGATGTGGACACCGTGCGCGCGCGCCTGGCCGCAGCGGTGACGGGGATGCCGGCATGAGCCGCCTTGCAGGGACCTTCGCCCGTCTTCGCGACCCACGGCCAAGCCGCCGCGAGCCAGGGCTCGTGGCCTACATCACGGCCGGTGACCCCGACTTCGACACCTCGTGCGAGATCGTTCGCGCGATCGCGCGCGGTGGCGCAGACGTCATCGAAATTGGCGTGCCCTTCTCCGACCCCATCGCTGATGGTCCTGTGATTCAACGTGCGTCGGAACGCGCCCTTGGTGCCGGCGGGTCGCTCACGGCGGCACTCGCACTGGTCCGGCGCATCAGGGCTGACATCGAACCACCCATCGTCCTCTTCACCTACGTGAATCCAGTGCTTCGGATGGGCACCGACGCGTTCGTGGCTGCGGCCGCTGACGCGGGAGTGGACGGGGCCTTGATGCTGGACCTGCCGGTGGAGGAGTCCGATGAGATGCACCACGCGCTCGACCGAGCCGGGCTGGATCAGATTTTCCTCATCAGCCCGACCACAGACGACGCCAGGCTTCGCCGGGCCGCCGATCTGGGGAGCGGCTTCCTATATGCGATCTCTCGGCTTGGCGTCACCGGTGCCCGCACCACGGTTTCGCACACGGCGCGGCCCGTCGTGGACGCGATTCGCGCCGTCACGGGCATGCCCGTCGCGCTGGGTTTCGGGATTGCCCGGCCCGAGCACGTCAGAGAAGCCTGCGAGTACGCCGACGCCGCCGTGGTCGGCAGCGCGCTGGTGCAGGTCATTGCTGATGCGGCTCCCGGAGAGGCGCCGGCCGACGCCGAACGGTTCGTGCGCTGGCTCAAGGGTAGAATGCCATGACGGTGGTCACAGCGAAAGTACAGGTGAAGGACATGGTTGTCGTCATGAAGGAAGGGGCCACCGACGCTCAGGTGGAAGCCGTCGTGGCGCAGCTGCATGAGATGGGCTTTGACGTGCACCGCGCGGCGGGGGCCAATCGCACGGTGATTGGTGCCGTCGGAGCAGGACACGGGGACCCGGCGCTCATCGGGGTGCGCGACGGCGTGCATGAAGTGCTGCGGATCAGCGAGCCGTACAAGCTGGCGAGCCGGTCGTTCCAGCGCGAGAACACGGTGATCACCATCGGCGATGTCCGCATCGGCGGCGACGAAGTGGTGGTCATGGCCGGACCGTGTTCGGCGGAGTCACCCGAACAGGTCGAAGCGACGGCGGTGGCCGTCAAGCGCGCCGGCGCAAAGGTGTTCCGCGGCGGGGCCTTCAAGCCGCGCAGTTCGCCGTACAGTTTTCAGGGCCTGGGTGAGACGGGCCTCCGCATGCTGCGGGAGTCGGCCGATCGGCACGACCTCAAGCTCATCACTGAGGTGATGGAGATTGCCCAGATCCCGGTTGTTGAACAATACGCCCACATCCTCCAGGTGGGCGCGCGCAACATGCAGAACTACTCGCTGCTGCGCGAGCTCGGACGAGTGCGGACACCAGTACTGCTCAAGCGCGGCATGTCAGCGACGATTGAAGAGTGGCTGATGTCGGCAGAGTACATCCTTTCTGGCGGCAACATGAACGTGATGCTGTGCGAGCGAGGCATCCGCACGTTTGAGAGTTACACGCGCAATACGCTGGACATCTCGGCCATTCCTGTCGTGCAGCAGTTGAGCCACCTGCCCGTCATCTCCGATCCGAGCCACGGAACCGGACGCCGAGACAAAGTGGCCGCAATGGCCAGGGCGTCTGTGGCGGCCGGCGCCGACGGTCTTCTGGTGGAGGTGCATTGTGACCCCGACCATGCGGTCTCCGACGGCGCGCAGTCTCTGTTTCCCAAGCAGTTCGAACAGTTGATGGGGGAGTTGCGCATCATCGCCCCGGCCATCGGGCGGAGCATCTGCGTGGAGTCCGTCGCTCGCCGTGGCTGGGGACGTTAGCGGCGCGTGGATGTGCCTCCCTTCGAACGCGTCGGCATCGTCGGTCTCGGAGCCATCGGGGGTTCAGTGGCGTTGGCAGCCAGGCGCCGCTGGCCGTCGGTGACGATTACCGCGTGTGATCCCGCACCCGTCAGCCGTGAAGCCGTCACTCAGGGACTGGTGGCCGCACTGGTCACGGCGCCCGTAGAACTCGCGGCATGCGACCTCATCATCATTGCCACGCCGATCGCGGCGGTGACGAGTGTGATTGGACAGCTGTCGCACGCGGGAGTTGGCGCCCTCGTCATGGATGTGGCCAGTACCAAGCGCGTGGTCATGGACGCGGCGGGTGCATCGCGGCTCGCGTTTGCCGGTGGCCATCCGGTGGTGGATACCAAGGGGCTGGGTGTGGGTGCGGCGCGTGCGGACGTGTTTGACGGCCGGCCGTGGTTGCTCGTGTCGTCCCCCCGTGCCGGTGACGCCCGTGAAGCGATGCTCGTCACGTTCGTGGTGGGACTGGGCGCTCGACCCGAGTGGACGGACGCCGTCACGCACGATCGCGTGATGGCGCATGTCAGCCACGCGCCTCATGCGGTGTCGGCCGCGCTCAAGTCGGCTGCCGGCGCCGCGTCATCGGCCTCGGACTGGGAAGGCATCGTGAACACGAACGCCGACTTCATCGCCGACGCCTTGACGACGCTCGCGGCGAAACTTCCTGAATCTGCCGGAACGCTGACGCACACCTCGGTGGTGCGCGACATCTTCGAACGCGCTGCGGCGCTGAAGACGCGAGGATGACGATGGGGCCCTCCTGGACTCCGTCGGCGGAACGAGTCAGCACATCGAATCTCACGGCGTTCCTGCAGTGGCTTGAAACCCGCGAGGGGCGAGCGTTCCCCGACTATGCCTCAGTGCATGCCTGGTCGATTGCGGAGCGCGGGGCCTTCTGGTCGGCCGTGTGGGACTACTGCGGCGTGGTGGGCACCAAGGGGGACATCTGGATCGCTGACGCCGACAAGATGCCGGGCGCGCGCTTCTTTCCCGACGCCCGCCTGAACTTCGCCGAGAATCTGCTGCGCCGGCGTGACGACAGCCTGGCCATGATCGCGGTGACCGAGCCCGGCACCGAGCGGCGCATCACCACTCGTGCGTTGTACGACGACGTGTCCCGGTGCGCGCAGGCGTTGCTACGGGCAGGCGTGGTGAAGGGCGACAGAGTGGCCTCCGTGGTGGCCAACGTGCCCGAGGCCATGGTGGCTGCGCTGGCCGCGGCGGCGATCGGCGCGGTGTGGTCGTCGTGTTCGCCGGACTTCGGCGTGCAGGGGGTGATCGATCGTTTCGGCCAGATCGAGCCGAAGGTCCTGTGTGCCGTGGGTGGATACGACTACGGCGGCAAACACCACGATATTCGTGCGCGCCTGCAGGAAATTGCCGCGCGACTCCCGAGCGTGACGACCGTCGTCGTGATTCCCGATCAGTGGGACGCCTTCCTCGCCCCGTTCGAAGCTGCGGGCATCGCGTTCGAACCGGTAGCCTTCAATCACCCGCTGTATGTGCTCTATTCGTCGGGCACCACGGGCGTGCCCAAGTGCATCGTGCACGGCCATGGTGGAACACTGCTGCAGCACCTGAAGGAACACCAGCTGCAGACCGACATCAAGCCGGGCGACCGCGTGTTCTATTTCACGACGTGCGGCTGGATGATGTGGAACTGGCTGATCAGCGCGCTCGCGTCAGACGCCACGCTTGTGCTCTACGACGGGTCGCCATTCTTCCCTGACAGCCGCCGGCTGTTCGACCTGGCGGATACCACCGGGATGACGTTGTTCGGGACGTCCGCGAAGTTCATCGATGCTGTTCGCAAGAGTGGACTTCGCCCGATTGACACGCATGCGCTGACTACGGTACGAACGATCACGTCAACCGGGTCGCCGTTGTCAGCCGAGAGCTTCGACTTCGTCTATGCCTCGATCAAGGCGGACGTGCATCTGGCCTCGATTTCCGGCGGCACCGATATCGTCAGCTGCTTTGTCGGCGGAGAGCCGAATGCGCCGGTGTGGCGCGGAGAGATTCAGTCGGCGGCGCTCGGCATGGCTGTCGATGTATGGAATGCAAACGGGCAGCCCGTGCGGAGTGAGCCTGGCGAGCTCGTGTGCGTGGCGAGTTTTCCGTCGATGCCTGTCGGGTTCTGGAATGACGCCGACGGGGCGAAGTACCACGCGGCGTATTTTGACCGCTTTCCTGGGGTGTGGTGCCATGGCGACTGGGCCGAGCGCACCGTTCATCATGGATTCATCATCCACGGCCGATCGGATGCGACGCTCAACCCGGGAGGCGTGCGTATTGGCACCGCCGAAATTTATCGACAGGTTGAAGCAATGCCTGAGGTGATCGAGAGTCTCGCGGTGGGGCAGGTGTGGGACGGTGACGAGCGGATCGTGCTGTTTGTGCGCCTGCGTGCGGGACTGACCCTGGATGAGGCACTACAGAAGCGGATCGCGTCGCAGATTCGGGCCAACACCTCGCCGCGCCACGTGCCCGCCAGGATCGTACAGGTCACCGATCTGCCGCGCACCAAGAGCGGGAAATTGGTGGAACTCGCGGTGAGAAATGTGATTCACGGCAGGGCGATCCCCAACCGCGAGGCGCTCGCCAACCCCGAAGCGCTTGAGCTGTTCAAGGACCTGCCGGACCTGAAGACTTAAGCGCCGCGGCCTTGAGACCCAGGCCGCGCTACGGCAAGTGCCTCACTGGCCCATTGCCTCACTGGCCCATTGCCTCATTGGCCCATTTTCAGTGCCCTTGCACTTTAATCGTCTGCCGAAGGCTGAGGACGATCTTGGAGCCTTGCTTCATCCGGAAGATGATGTCGTAGCTGCCACCGCCGCCAGACATCAGATCGCTTCGAAAGTTGTGGTCGGCCGAATACCGGCGCCGAATTTCGCTTTTGCCGGCCTCGTAGGGCTCACAATCTTCACCGGATTCCGACTGGGTGCCGTCGCCCCAGATCCACTCGATCTTCGGGCAGTAGTAGTCCTGGTAGTCGTTGGCGCCTTCGGTCAGCTCGGCTGTCGCCACGATGCGGGCGGGAGGGAACACCAGGGTAGGGTTTACCCGCAGGGCCGATTTGGGTCGGCCCTTGCCCTGATCCGCCAACAGTCCTGGCGAGATCAGGATTGATGTACAAACCAGCACCAGAGCGCCCGCCTGTCGGGATATCATGCTCAATCTTCCTTTCACAGTATGGGTCCAGTCTAGCAGAGAGGCACGGGGAGGCACGTGAACGGAACGCCAGAGTTCGTCGGTGTAGTGACCAGGCCGGATGCGGTTGAGGTGGACATGTTGTTTGTCCCCGTCTTTGACGGCGAGGACCGGCTGGAAGACTTGCCTGGTCTGGACGAGGCGACCAATGGCGATATCGGAAGGGCTCGAGCGGGGGGTGAATTCCGCAGCGGGCCGTATGAGTGCTTCATCGCCCGGGTGATGCCGGGGGCATCGTATCGGGCCGCGCGAATCGTGCTGGTCGGGGCCGGCCGGCGAAGTGACGCCGACCCCGAGAGGCTGCTGCGTGTGGCGGCGGCGTGCAGCTACACGGCGCGCCTGCGCTCGGTCCGGAGCGCGGGCCTGGTGGTGCGCACGGGGCTCGATGCAGTCGTTTCCGCACAAAGCAGCGCCGACGGTTTTTCGGCCGCAGAGTTCGATGGAGGCACTCGAAAGACCGCGGATCGTTCAGCGGGGGCGTTTCCGGAACGGGTGGTGATCGTGGCGCCCGGGGCCGACCCAGCGGCGCTCTCGGCTGCCGTGTTTCGAGGCCGGACCATCGGGCACGCGGCGAATCTCGCCCGAGCCTTGTCCAATGAGCCGGCCAATGTCCTCACGCCGACCGAATTTGCGAACCGTGTGGCCGACATGTCGCGGCGGGTCGGCCTGTCCGTTGATGTGCTGGACGAGCATCGCATCCGCGAACTGAAGATGGGCCTCCTGCTTGGGGTCGCGCAGGGGAGCCCCGAGCCGCCGCGCGTGGTGGTGATTCGCCACGACCCGCCGGGCGCGCCCGAGACGCCCGTGCTCGGGTTTGTCGGCAAGGGGATCACCTTTGATACGGGGGGCGTCTCGATCAAGCCGGCCGATGGCATGGAGCGCATGAAGCTGGACATGTCGGGTGGCGCGGCGGTCGCTGCGGCCATGCGCGCGCTGGCGGTGCTGAAGGCGCCGCGGCGAGTCGTGGCCGTGATTCCGATGGCCGAAAATGCCGTGGGCGGTCGCGCGATGCGCCCCGGCGATGTGCTGGTGGCGGCCAGCGGTACGACCGTGGAGATCATCAACACCGACGCCGAAGGGCGGCTGATTCTTGGCGACGCGTTGTGGTACGCGCAGCAACTGGGTGCCACACACCTGGTGGATGTCGCCACGTTGACCGGCGCCTGCGTAGTCGCCCTGGGTCGTGCGGCCTCTGGCCTGTTCGGCACGCCGTCCACGTGGACCGATCACGTGAGGAGCGCGAGCCAGCGCGCGGGCGACCGCCTGTGGCCGATGCCCTTGTTCGATGACTACCGCGACATGTTGCGCAGTGATATCGCCGACATCGCGAATTCGGCGGGACGATGGGCAGGCGCCAATACGGCGGCGATGTTCCTGCGCGAGTTCGTCAAGGATGTGCCGTGGGCGCATCTCGACATCGCCGGCACCGCATGGCTGGACGAGCGTCGTCCCTATCAGCCCAAGGGCGCGACAGGTGCGGCGGTCCGTACGTTCATCGAACTCGGCCTGACCCCGTCGGCGTAGTCTCATCGCTCTGGAGCGATGGACTGATGTGGGGCATGTGGCTCGATTCCGGCCGGCGTCGGCGGTTCCACTGAATCAGCGCATATCCCACCATCAGCCCCAGTGGCACCGCGGCGACCGCGAACACGCCGGCCAGGCTTAACGCGCCGACCAGCACGTCAACAACCGTCAGTTCCTCGGTCGGCGGACGGATGATCTCAACGATGAACGGTTTCGCTTCCTGGGGAAGAAACACGAGCCTCCAGTGTAGATCAACGCCCGGTGGCGGCCGCCGTGGTCGTGACCTTTTTCAATGACGCCTGGTATTTGATGACCGCGTCGGCCAGAGCCTGCGCGATACGCTGCCGATACGCGTCGCCCTTGAGCAAGGACGCTTCCGGTTTGTTCGTGAGAAAGGAAATTTCCGCCAGCACACTGGGCATTTGTGCGCCAATCAGCACCACAAACGGCGCCTGTTTGACGCCCAGGTCCACCAGGGCTTTGTTCTGGGTGCGCATGGCGCGCACCATGGTGGTCTGAACAATCTGCGCGAGTTCCCGCGACTCTTTCATCTTGTTGTGAAGCGTGATCTGCTGCACCAGTTGCGGCAGGCGGCCCATGGACGTGCTGCTGCCGGCATTCTCGCGCGCGGCAACGGCCTCGGCGTCGGCATTCGTGGCAAAGTTCAGAAAGTAGGTTTCGACGCCCTTGGCAGCCACGCGCCGGCTTGCGTTTGCGTGAATCGAGAGAAAGAGGTCTGCGCCCTCCCGATTGGCGATCGCGGTGCGTTCTTCGAGTGGGATGAAGTGATCCGTGCGGCGCGTGAGGACCACGTCGATGCCCGGTTGCTTCTTCAGCAGCTTCTCCACCCGCTGCGCGATGTCGAGCACCAGCGCCGATTCCACCAACCCGTTCGCCTGCGCGCCCGGGTCGTGGCCACCGTGCCCGGCATCAATGACGATCCTCGAAATTCCGAGGCCCAGCTGACGCGCCAGCGAATAGTCGCCGCCCGACGTGGCTGACGGCGGCGCAGGCGGCAGAATCGGCGGCGGTGTCGGTGCGGGTTTGGCCGTGCTCGGTGGTGTTGGCGGACGCGCGGCGGGGGCACTGCCGGTCACCGGTGTGTTGGACACCGGAGCCGCAGCATCACCTTCGAGGTCGATGACAATGCGGTAGGGGTGGTAGACCCAGAACACACTGTGACGCGGCGCGCCTGCCAGGTCGACCACGACGCGAATCGTCCGAGCGTCCTGGCGCCCCACGCGGGCGGAAGAAACCGCCGAACCCGCCAGGCCTTCGAGCTGTGCCGCGAGCGCCGCGTCGAATTGCGAATCGCGCAGGTCGAAGAACAGGCGGTCCGGGCCGGCAATGCGTTCGGCCGCCACCAGGACTTCACGGTCGAGTTCAAACGTCAGTCGAGTGCCATTCGACAGCGCGCCCCGCGTCACGCTGCGCAGGGTTGCCGGTGTGGATGGCGGCGCGGTGACGACGGGCGCTGTGGCTGCCGCTGCGGGCCCAGGCGCGGAGGCCCGGCCCGCAGGTGGGGCTGCAGGTTTTGACAACGCTCCCAACTGGGCTTGAACCTGTGCGCTCCACTTGCTCGTGGGGTACTCGCGCCGCAGCGTGTTCAAGAGTCGGGTCGCCGTCGCCAGGTCAGCCTGCTGCCGAAAGCGCTCCCAGGCAAACCGGGCAGTCAGCGCTCCGTTCCACAGCGCGTCGTCGCTGAAACCGCTCCGGGGGTAACGCAGCACCACGTGCTCGTAGGCGCTCGTGGCCGCACGCAGGCCGGCGACAGTGGGCGACTTGCGTGCGGTGGCTTCCCTGGTCTGTGCGCGCTCGTACAGGACACCGGCGGTCTGGGCGCTGGCCGCCTCAGGGGAGCCCAGGCCCGCCCACACCGCAAGCAGCACCCCGAGCACACGGGGCGCGATGGCCGGCACGACGCGGGTCAGAAGGGGAGGCGTGCTCATACTTCTCTCAGTTGCGCGTCCACTTCCTCGAAGTAATTGGACTCGACCAGCACTTCGCGCTTGCCATTGACGGCCGGCGACACCACGCCGTCCATCTCCATCATGTCCACCAGGCGTGCGGCGCGGCTGAAGCCGATGCGCAACCGTCGTTGCAGGTACGAGATCGACGCTTGTCCGCTCGAGACAATAATCCGGGCGGCCTCGTCGTACAGGTCGTCTTTGTCGAACTCCAGGTGCTGGCTCGTTTTCTCTTCAGCGGTGATCGACGTGTCGTAGACGGGCTTGCCCTGCTTGCGCAGGAAGCTGCACACCCGGGCGGTTTCCTGTTCTGAGATGTACGGCCCGTGCACACGGACGAACCGCGAGGAGGCCGGCGCCAGATACAGCATGTCGCCCTTGCCCAGCAGCTGTTCGGCGCCGTTGCCGTCCAGAATCGTACGCGAGTCGATCTTCGACGCCACGCGGAACGCGATACGCGCCGGCAGGTTGGCCTTGATCAGTCCCGTGATGACGTCCACCGAGGGCCGCTGCGTGGCCAGAATCAGGTGTATGCCCACAGCGCGAGCCATCTGCGCCAACCGTGCGATCGATTCTTCCACCTCCTTGCTGGCCACCATCATCAGGTCTGCCAACTCGTCAATGATGACGACGATGAAGGGGAGAATTTTCAGGGGCTCGCCCGCTTCCTGTTCGACCTGATCCTTCTGCGTCTCCTTCAACTCGGCCAGCATGGCCTTGATGTTCCGGTTGTACTGCTCGATGTTGCGGACGCCCTGCTTGGCGAGCGTCTTGTAGCGTTCTTCCATCTCGCGTACGGCCCATCGCAGCGCGTTTGCGGCCTGTTTGGGGTCAACCACCACCGGGGTCATCAGGTGAGGGATGTCCTCATACATGCCCAACTCCAGGCGCTTGGGATCGATCATGATGAAGCGAACCTCGTCGGGCGTCGCGCGATACAAGATGCTCGTGAGCATGGCGTTGACGCTGACCGACTTGCCGGCGCCGGTGGAACCGGCAATCAGCAGGTGCGGCATCGACGCCAGGTCGGTCATCATCGGCTCGCCGTGAATGGTTTTGCCCATCGCCATCGTCAGGCGCGAGGCCGAGCGGGTGTACCCGTCGGATTCGAGCAACTCGCGCAACGAAATCGGTTCACGGGTGGCATTGGGGATCTGGATGCCCACGGTGGACTTGCCAGGGATCCGATCGATGAGAATCGATTCGGCCCGCATCGCGAGGCACAGGTCTTCGGCCAGGCCCGTAATGCGGCTGTATTTGACGCCGGCATCCGGCTTGAATTCGAACGTGGTCACGACCGGGCCGGGATGAATCTGCACCACCGTGCCCTCAACCGAAAACTCGCGGCACTTGTCTTCCAGCAGCCGCGCCGACTCCATCAGTTCCCGCTCGTCGAATTTCTGCGAGGCCTTGGCGCTGTCGAGCAGCGTGAGCGGCGGCATCACGTATTCGCCCTTGCGTCGCTCGGGAAGGGGGCGAACTTCCCGGTTCTCAAGCGGCAGGCTGGGGGTCGTGGGCTGGGCTCGCTTGATCGCCGGGGGCTTGGCAACCGGCCGGCCATTGGCGCCCTGAGCGATCGCGGTGTCATCCTCACCGTCGGCTGAGGTGCGCCCGGTCTGACGCGCGGCCTTGAGTACGGCGGCAGCGTCGGCCGCTTTGATGGCGATCTCCGGCGCCTTGTCGCGCCCTGCTTGTTTGACGTGTTTGTCGACGATCTGCTGGCGTTCCTTCACGCGACGACGTTCAGCCTGGCGCGCCTGGAACCCAGCCCAGAGTCCGGTCGATCGATCGCGCACGGCTCCCGCCGCAGCTTCAGACGCCCGGCCAAACGAAAACTGCGTGGCCAGAATCACGGCGAGCGCCATGAGCGCCATCAGCAGCACGACGGCTCCCGTTTGGGCCAGGTACGCCACCAGCACCGAAGCCACCAACTCTCCGATAACTCCGCCGGCGGCGAAGGGACGGACACTGGGAGCAAACGCCCCAAATGCGAGCGACAGGAGCGCCGCCGAGCAGAGGAAGAACAGCCCGGCGCCCACCAGCTTCGTGTACGCCGCGTCGATGGAATGGCACCAGAACGCTCGCCAACCGAGAATGCTCAGGGCCGCCGGAATGAGGTAGGCCGCGTAGCCCAGTAACTGAAATGAAAGTTCCGCGACGAACGCGCCAATCCGGCCGGCGAAGTTCACCGCGTTCGTGCCCGTGCCGTTGTTGAAAAACCACGTGGGGTCGGTGGGCGTGTAGCTCATCAGGGCGATGAGCCAGATGATCATCACCGCGAAGAGGGCCACCCCCGTGATTTCGCTCACACGTCGAGAACTGGCAGTATCAGGCACCGGTTGCGCTCCTCACATCTCCATCACGACCGGCAGCACCATGGGGCGCCGGCCGGCTCGCCTGCGGAACATCCGCTGCACTTCGAGCCGAATGCGTTCTTTCACCAGGCCGGGGTCGGTGCGCTCTTCGCGCGGCGCCTCGGCCAGCGCCGACGAGAGCAGTCCCGGGGCGTCCCGCAAGAGGTCGTCAAGCCGGGGATCGGTGGCCATGCCACGAGCAATGATCTCGGGGGCGCGTTCGATCGCCCCGGTCTGGCCGTTGATGGCGACCACCGCCACAACTAATCCGTCTCCCGCCAGGTGGCGCCGATCCCGCAGGACTTCGTCGCCCACTTCGCCCATCCGGGTGCCATCAACGAGCACGCGCCCGGTCTGAATCCGGCCCACGACTTTGGCCCCATTTGCATCAAATCGCAGGACATCCCCGTCCTCCAGCATCTGCACCGAGGTCGTCGGGCACACCGCCCTGGCCAGGCGGGCGTGCTGGGCAAGTTGCCGGTACTCCCCATGTATCGGCACGAACACCCGCGGCTGCACCAGGGAAAGGACCAATTTGAGTTCCTCGGCCGACCCATGGCCGGACACGTGCACGTGTTTCATGCCGTCCGTGATGATTTCGGCACCCCGTTTCGCCAGGTGGTTCATCACCCGGCCGATGGCCTTTTCGTTGCCCGGAATGGCTCGGGCTGAAAACACCACCACGTCGTCGTCCTCAATCTTGACGTAGCGGTGGTCGTCGATCGCGATGCGCGGCAGCGCGGCCATGGGCTCGCCTTGTGACCCCGTGCAGAGGCAGAGGATGTCCTGCGGCTCATAGTCGCGGATGTCGCTGTCGGCGATTTGGAGCCCGCCAGGAATGCGCAACGCGCCAAGGCGTGCGGCGGTTTCGGAATTGCGCACCATCCCGCGGCCCACGAACGCCACCTTGCGTTCGAACTGATCGGCGAGGTCCACCAGGACCTGCATCCGGAAGATGGACGTGGAGAACGACGCCACAATGATTTTGCCGGGCGCGCTGCTGAAGACCTCCTCGAACCCGGGGATGACATCGCGATCGGAACCCGTCACACCCGGGGTTTCAGCGTTGGTGCTGTCTCCGAACAGTGCGAGTACGCCCTGTGCGCCCAACTCCCCAAGCCGGTGCAGGTCGAAGCGCTGACCGTCCAGCGGCGTCTGATCGATCTTGAAATCGCCCGTATGGATGATCACGCCCTGAGGGGTGTGAATGGCAAGCGCCATCGCGTCGGGAATGCTGTGCGTGACGCGCAGGAACTCGATGGTGAAGGGGCCGACCTCGATGCGCTGTCGTGGCGCCACCGCGATGAGCCGGCCGTCGTAGTCCACGCCATGTTCGTCGAGCTTGGGTGTGACCATGGCGAGTGTGAACGGCGATCCATAGACCGGGCCGTTGAAGTGAGGCATCACATACGGCACGGCGCCAATGTGGTCCTCGTGACCGTGCGTGAGAATGAGGGCCGCGATGCGGCCTTTGTACATGTCGAGCGTTGCAACATCCGGGATCACCAAATCGACCCCGAAGAGTTCAGGCTCCGGGAACATGACGCCAGCGTCCACCAGCAGGGCCGTGTCCCCGCAGGCGACAAGCATCATGTTCATGCCGAACTCACCGAGGCCCCCGATAGGGATGACCTCGACGGCAGGCGCGCCAACAGCAGTACTCTGAGCCGTCATCATCGACAGCGACCTTCAATCTCTCGCTCGGACACCAGCCTCTTGACGAGCGGAAGCTCGCCTGCAAAAGGCAGGACTACGACGCGGGTGCGTCGTGCAATCAGTCAATGTGCCCGACCTGTGGGTCGCTGGGAAGACCCGGAAAACAGGCAGGAATACAGGCAAAACTATAACACAGCGGCTCAGGACGTACAAGCCGGTTCAGCCGGCCGTGCGGACCGAGACAAACAACTCGGTCAGCTTCGCGAACTCGGCCAGCGTCAACGTTTCGGGGCGGCGTTTGCCATCAATGCCGGCGAGCGCCAGTACCGCCGGAGCCGTGGCATCGAAGTGCTTCAAGGCGTTCGTCAGCATCTTTCGCCGTTGCATAAACGCGGTCTTGACGACCTGTTGAAACACCAGTTCATCGACGATGCGCACCGGACTGCGCCGGAAGGTCAACCGCACGACGCTGGAACGTACCTTGGGCGGCGGTGAGAATGCGGTCGGTGGCAGGTCGAGCTTGCGCTCGATGTCCGCGTAAATCTGCGCGAAGACGCTAAGCACGCCGTACGCCTTGGTGCTCGGTTTCGCCACCAGCCGGTCTGCCACTTCGCGCTGCACCATCAGCGTGGCATCAGTGAAGATGGCATGCGCGCGCGAGAGTTCGATGAGGCGGAACAGAATAGGCGACGAGATGTTGTAGGGCAGGTTGCCCACCACTCGAAAGCGTCGTGGTGCGCCGGCTGGCCCGTCGTCAGAGGGCGGCCGGTTGGGTTGCAGGGCCGTGAGGAACGGCACCACGTCGGTGCGCAGGAAGTCGGCCGTCATGAGACTGACGTTCGGGGGGACTCGCCCGGCCAGGTCTCCTGCCAGGTCGCGGTCGATCTCCACGGCGAGGATGGGGGCGCCGGTTGCGGCAAGCGGCATGGTGATCGCGCCGGTCCCGGGGCCGATTTCAAGCAGCACATCCTGTGGCTGCACGTCGATGGTCTTGACCACCTTCGCCGCCCAGGCATCAGCCAGAAAGTGCTGGCCAAACCGCCGGCGGGGACGATGACCCGCGGGGGGACGAGTGGAATGGGACGTGGCCACGGCATCGAGTGTATCCGGTGTCAGGTGCCCTGTAGTGCTTGACACGTTTGAGAAGTACGAACGGCCCCTGCTGGTCGTGACCGCCGTGGCGATCGGGTTCCTGATGGGGGTGGTCGCGACGGTAGCGTTTGTCTGGAAACTGCGCGAGGCGCCACAACGGCCAGGGGAACCGCACGTGATGGGACCCGCAAGCACGAAGCAATCGACATCATGGCGCCGCGCAACACGCCGGTTGTCGCGATTGAGGACGGCACCATCGCCAAGCTCTTCTACGGCGCCAACGGCGGCATCACGCTGTATCAATTCGATCCGTCGTCACAATTCGTCTACTAGTACGCCCACCTGGAGCGTGTTGCGAACGGACTGAAGGAGGGCGCGCGCATCAGTTGCCATCAGGTGATGGGCTATGTGGGCACGTCGGGCAATGCGCCAAGTGACACGCCTCATTTGCACTTTGCGATCTTCAAGACGTCCAACCCGAAGCAATGGTGGCAGGGCACGGCGCTGGACCCCTATCGGGTGCTGAAGTAGGCCAACCGCGATTCATCGCCCGCACGCGCGAATGGGACGGTCTACGTTCGCGGCTCGCGCGGCTCGTCGTCGCCGCGCCAGTATTTCTCTTCAATCTCCATGATTTCGTCTTCGGAGAGGCCGAAGTAGTGACCCACTTCGTGAATCAGCGTTTCGCCGATGCCCACGACGATGTCGTCTTCGTCGGCGCTGTCTTCGAGAATCGGCAGCCGGAAAATCGAAATCTTGTCGGGCAGGACGTTGCCATGGGCCCACTGGCGTTCGGGCAGCGGCGTCCCCTCGTAGAGCCCGTAGATGGTATCGGGCGGCTCGACTTCGACCTCGCGCAGTTGATCGACGGTCGGCTCGTCCTCGACCACGATGGCCATGTTGACCATCGCATCGCGGAAGCGCTGAGGCAGCGACGCGATCGCTTCGTCGACAAGGCGTTGGAACCGGGCGGGAGGGAAGTCGTCGGAAGTCATTGACGTCGATAGTACGCGCAAGACGCCCGGATCGCGCAACGCTCGCAGAGGGGCGTTGGCTTGCAGATGCGTCGCCCGTGAAGGATCAGCGTGTCGGATGCGCGCGTCCAGCGGTCTGGCGGAATCAGCGTCATCAGCCGCTTTTCGGCCTTGACCGCATCGTCGCCGGCCTTGGCTGAAATGAGGCCGACGCGGGTGGCGACGCGAAGCACGTGGCGATCCACCGGCAGCCCGGGAAGGTTGAACGCATGCCCGCGGACCACGTTGGCGGTCTTTCTTCCCACGCCAGGCAGGGCGACGAGGGCGTCCATGTCAGACGGGACTTCGCCCGCATGTTCGTCCACCACGGCGTTCGCCATGCCGATGAGGCTCTTCGTCTTCATGCGAAAGAACCCCGTGGGCTGAATCAGCGATTCGAGCGCCGCCGGGTCTGCCTTCGCCAACGCCTTTGGTGACGGGTATTTCTTGAACAGGGCCGGCGTGACCAGATTCACGCGCGCATCAGTGCATTGCGCGGAGAGAATCGTGGCCGCCAGCAATTCGTAGGGATTCGTGAAGTGCAGCTCCGTCCACGCATTCGGGTGCTGGACGTCGAGCTTGTCGAAAATCGCGACCGCGTCTTGCATCAATGAAGCGGCCCCGAAGGCCACCCCTGTGCCTGTTGGGCCTGCGCATCCTGCATGGCCTTCATCTGTTCCTGCAGGGCGTTGATGAGGCCGGGGATGACGCCAAAGGGCAGGGCGATGCGTGACACGACCGGTGCCTTGACGGTCTGGGTCTGTTCGGCAGAGCGGATGTCGGTTTCCGAGAGCGGGCGGACGTCGCAGAAGGTCAGGGTCATGTCGAACGGCGTATGTCCCACGGCGCAGAAGTTCGCGTAGGTCCGAGGCGCGTCGCCCTGGTCGTCCGGCACGATCGTGAAGCTGAGCTGTTTGGTGGGCAATGTCATGTCAGTACTTTCTCATGACTCCGATAACCACGCCCTGCAATTGAACCAGCGCCGCATCCACAATCATCGGCTGCATGGCGGGGTTGGCGGGCTGCAGGCGCACACGGCCGTGCTCGCGATAGAACTTCTTCAAAGTGACGTCCGAGCCGCCAAGCAGGGCAATGACCATCTCGCCGTTTTCGGCCGTCTTGCGGTCTTCGACAATGACGTAGTCGCCGTCGCGAATCTGTTCGTCGATCATCGAGTCGCCCTTGACCTTGAGCACATAGGTGTCTCGCCGACCGACCAGGTCTTCGGGGACGGCAATGGTTTCGTTGCCGGTCACGGCTTCGATCGGCAGGCCTGCCGCCACGTAGCCCAGCATAGGCAGTTCCACGGCCCTCTGACCGGTGCGGGCCGTGAGCAGTTCCACCGACCGGCTGCGGTTCCACAGGCGGCGGATGCACCCCTTTTCCTCGAGGTTGGTGAGATGCTTGTGCACGGTCGCAAGCGAAGAGAGGCCGAATCGACGACCGACTTCCTCCAGGCTCGGCGCATAGCCGTGCTGCTGGATGAATTCCTGAAGGTAGTCGAGAATCTCGCGCTGGCGTTTGGTGAGGGGCTGCACGGGGCCGACTGTATGCAAAAGAAAGGCGAAAGTCAACGGATTCCCGGTCTGCCCCCGCTCGGCCACGGGTCTTTTGACGTCGTGGGCTTTGGGGAAAACTCCGTTGATGTCCTCGCGACCGTGCCGCAGTGGCCGGCACCCGACGACAAGCTCGAACTGCTGGATCTCTCAACCTTGCCCGGAGGCCAGGTGGCCTCGGCCATGGTGACGTGTGCACGGCTGGGCTGCGTGACGCGCTATCTCGGGGTGTTCGGCGACGACGAGAATGGGCAGCGCAGTGAACGCGCGCTCCGCGACCAGGGGATCGACACGAGCGGGTGCGTGCGCGCGGCGGCGCCCAATCGCACGGCCCTCGTGATGGTTGATCGTGCGACCGGCACTCGCACAGTCTTGTGGAGCCGTCACCCCGCGCTCCGCTGGCCAGCAGCGCACTTGGCGGCAGAGATGGTCGCCCAGGCCCGCGTGCTCATGGTGGACGCCACGGACCTTGAGGCCGCGGCGACCTTCGCAGGGCACGCCCGGTCAGCCGGAGTTCCGGTCATGGCTGACGTCGATAGCGAGGGCCCCGGTCTCGATCGCCTGCTCAGCGTTGTGGATGTGCTGGTCGTTCCAGACGGCTTCGCCCTGAAGTACACAGGCAAGGCCACGGTGAGCCTGGCCATGCGTGCGATTCACGCCAGGTTCCAGACGAGCGCCGTGGTAGTGACGCGTGGCGCCCGCGGCGCCGTGGCCTGGACCGCAGGCGGGGAGGTCGAGTCGCCTGGTTTTATCGTACCGGTCGTGGACTCTACCGGAGCAGGGGACGCGTTTCGGGGCGGGTTCATCGCGGCCTGGATTGCCGCGGCGGGCAACGCTCAACTCACCGACGTGCTGACGTTCGCCAATGCGACCGCGGCCCTCAATTGCCGGGCCGTGGGCGCCCAGGCCGGCCTGCCGACCTGGGCCGAGGTCATGGCCCTGGTAACCGAAGCAGGGGTGCGCCGGTCTAACGGGCATGGGAGCACATACAGCGGTGGCTGCTGAACAGATGCCGACCTGGAGGGCCAGGACGGAGGCCGATCCGCTGGTGCGAGACCAGGCGGCGCCCGCGAGTGCACTGGATCTGGCGGCCGCCGAAGATCGGGTCCTGGTGGCGGCGTTCCTGGCCGGCAGCCAGGAGGCATTCCGGGTCATCGTGACTCGGCACCAGCGAGCCGTCTATCAGGTCTGTTACCGGTTTGTTCGGAATCATGAGGATGCCTCCGATCTCGCGCAGGACGTGTTCGTGCGCGCCTTCAAGGGGCTGAAAAATTTCAAGGGCGATTCGGCCCTCAGCACGTGGCTCTACAGGGTGGGCGTAAACTGCTGCCTGAACCGGATTGCGGCCAAACGCCCTGACACCGAGCCGCTCCTCGAGTCGCGTCACGTGGATCCACGGTCCGACGATCCGTTCCGCGCTCTGGCTCGGAGCGAAAAGGCAACCGAGGTGAGGCGCGCCATCGTACAACTGCCGCCGAGACAGCGTGCCACGCTGCTTCTGCGGGTGTATCAGGAACTGTCGCATGAGGAAATTGCTGCCATCCTCGGTGGCTCGGTCGGCGCCACGAAGGCAAATTTTTTCCACGCACTCGCCAACTTGAAACGGCTGTTGCAATCATGACTACGCATTTGTCAGCTCAGGAATCTGTGAACGCACTCGACGGTGTATTGCCCGAGAGCCGGCAGGCCCATCTGCACTCGTGTGCATCCTGCCAGACCGAAGTGGACGGGCTTCACGCGATGATGGTCGATGTCAGCCAGGTCGCGGACGTGCCCGAACCATCGCCGCTCTTCTGGGATCACTTCCAGTCGCGCGTGCAGGCCGCGGTGCAGGCAGAGATGGTGCAGCCGGCACGCGTGTCGTGGTGGTCGATGGTCACGTCGGTGCGGGGGGCGGTGGCAGCCGTGGCCACGGTCGTCGTTGCCGCGATCGCCGTGGCGCTCTATCCTGGCGGTCCTGTGGCGCCGGGCGCGTCAATTGAAGACGCGCCGGTCGCGGTGGCGGACGAATCGCCGGCGCTCGACACCGCCGAGTGGGCGTTCGTGTCGGGCATGATGGACTCGTTTGAGCAGGACGATGTGCGTGAGGTGCTGGTGCCGTCGACCATGGCGGTGGACGCCGCGTTCGCGGTGTTGACCTCCGACGAGCGTGACGCATTCGTGAAGTTGTTGACGGCCGAGATGGCCGAAGGAATAGAGTAGTCGTCGTGGCAGTTCTTCGGAGAGTCGTTCTCGCGGGCATGGTCGGCCTCGTGGCGCTGGCAGCGGCGTGGCCGGCTGCGGCACAGGAACCGCCGCCTGGGCAGCAAGTCAACCGGCCCAATGCCCAGGGGCAGCGTGGCCGAGGGCCGGGATTACCCGCGCCCGGGCCCGGCATGACGCTGCAGGAAATGCAGTCCATGTTTGATGCCTATGCGCTGGTGCAGGCGCAGCGGGTGCTCCAGCTGAGCGACGAGCAATACCAGCGATTCTTCACGCGCATGAATGGCTTGCAGGACCTGCGGCGGCGACATAACCAGCAGCGGATGAGAATGCTCAACGAGCTGCGGCGTTTGTGGCGGACCGAACAGGCGAACGAGGCGGATCTGGTTGTGCGCATTCGCGCCATTGACGACCTCGACCTCAAGTTCGAGGGCGCCATCAGGACCGCCAGGCAGGCGATTGACGAGGCCTTGACCGCGAGGCAGCGCGCGGGTTTCCGATTTTTTGAAGAAGACATGGACCGCCAGAAGATCGACTTTCTGACGCGGGCGCGCGCTGGCCGGTAGGGACCGGTTACAATCAGCGCATGCCTTCACGGTTGGTGATGCTCGTCGCCCTTGGCGCGCTGGCGGTGCCGTCGGTGTTTGCGCAAGACACCTCGCGGGCGGCGGCCGAGCGGGCCGACAAGAAGATGCAGGCCATCATGCTGCGTGCCGTGGCGCCTGCCGCGAAGGCGCCGGCCGTCAAGACCACCTTCACGGAAGAAGAGCTCAACGCCTACATGCGTCTGCAGCCCGACCTGCCCCCCGGGCTCAAGCAGCCGACCGTCCAGTTGCTCGACGACGGCCGGGTGAATACGCGGGCGCTGGTGGACCTGGACGCGGTCCGGCTGTCGGAGAAGCGGGGCTGGCTTGACCCGCTCGCGTACGTGAGCGGCGTGCTGGAAGTCCATTTGATTGGCGTCTTTCGCGGGGCCAATGGGCAGGGCGTCTACACATTCGAGTCGGCACGAGTGGGCGGGGCGCCCGTACCCAGGTCGGTGCTTCAGGAGATCCTGGCGTTTTATACGCGGACGCCCGAGACGCCCACAGGCATTCTTCTCGATACACCATTTGAATTGCCGGCGGGCATCCGCGAGGTGGAACTCCGTCGTGGGCTGGCCACGGTGATCCAATAGCGGCCGGCGCGCCGCACCTTCCGCGCCATGCCTGCCGACCTGTTGTCGCAAGCCCTGCAGTTTGTCAAAGGCGTGGGGCCGCGGCGCGCCGCCGACCTCCATCGCGCAGGACTCCTCACCGTCGAAGATTTGCTCCTCAGATTCCCGCTGCGCTATGAAGACCGTGCGAGGCTGACGCCTGTCGCCGGGTTGCGGCCAGGCATGACGGCCACCGTCGTGGGCGAAGTGCTTTCGTCCGGAATCCGGCCGACTCGCCGACCGGGTTTCCGCCTGTTCGAGGTGGCCGTCCGTGATGCGAGTGGCGCAGTGCGCGCGGTGTTTCCCAATCAGTCGTTTCTGAAGGACGTGTTCCACCCGCAGCAGCAGGTGGTGCTCTTCGGGCCGCTCGACTACCGCGGCAGCGGCCTGCAGTTCACCAATCCCGAGTACGAGATCGTTCGCGGCGATGCCGACGATCCCGATGACGGCCATGTGCACACCGGCCGGATCGTGCCGATCTACGAGAAGGTCGGGTCGATGACGCCGCGCATGCAGCGGTCATTGATGCATCAGTTGATGGCGCTCCTGCCCGAAGATCTGGCCGACCCGGTGCCGTCGTCCGTGCGCCAGGCCCTGGCGCTGCCCACGCGGCGTGACGCGATTCTGCACACGCATTTTCCCGACATGGGCGTCTCGGTTGAGGCCCTGAACGCGTTTCGCACAGAAGCCCAACGTCGCCTGATCTTCGAGGAGTTTTTTCTGTTCCAGGCCGGGATGGTCCTGCGCAAACGCCAGCAGGCCCAGTATCTGAAAGCGCGGCCGGTGGTGGTGGACGATCGGATTCGTGCGGCGGCGCGCACGGTGCTGCCGTTCAAGCTGACCGACGGGCAGAAAGTGGCGTTGCGCGAGATCGTCACGGACATGCAGCGCGCCGCGCCGATGCACCGCCTCTTGCAGGGTGACGTCGGCGCCGGCAAGACGATCGTGGCGTTGCTGGCGGCTCTTGTCGCCATGGAGAACGGCTTCCAGGTGGCGTTCATGGCGCCCACAGAAATTCTGGCGGACCAGCACTACATGACCATACGCCGGCTGCTTGAGCCGTCGCGGTTTCGCGTGGCATCACTCACCGGGAGCCTGACCGCGGCGAAGAAGCGCGCGACGCTGGCGGAAATTGCGAGTGGCACCACCCACATGGTGGTGGGGACCCACGCGCTGGTGGAAGGCGCGGTCGCGTTCCGGGATCTCGGCCTTGTGGTGATCGACGAACAGCATCGATTCGGCGTGGTGCAGCGTGCCACCCTGCGCGGCAAGGGGTTGCACCCGGACGTGCTTGTAATGACTGCCACGCCGATTCCACGCACGCTTGCACTCACGGCGTTTGGCGATCTGGACTCGTCCGTGATCCGCGAACTGCCGCCAGGGCGGCAGCCGATTCGCACCGTGGCCAAGCCCGACTCGCGCCGCGACGAGATCTATCGACTGGTGCGCGCGGAACTGGAGCGTGGCCGTCAGGCCTACGTGATTTATCCGCTCGTGGAGGAATCCGAGAAGGTGGACCTGCGGGCGGCCACCGAGATGGCGCAGACGCTGCAGAACGACGTGTTCCCCGAATATCGCGTGGCGCTGCTGCACGGCAAGATGAAGTCCGACGAAAAAGATCAGGTCATGGGAGCCTTTGCCCGTGGCGACATCCACGTGCTGGCCGCAACGACCGTGGTCGAAGTGGGCGTCGACGTCGCCAATGCCACGATCATGGTCGTCGAACACGCCGAGCGATTTGGTCTCTCTCAACTGCACCAGTTGCGCGGGCGCGTCGGCCGCGGGGCGCATGCGTCCACGTGTGTGCTCGTCTATCAGGCGCCGCTGACCGATCAGGGTCACGCGCGCATCGATGCGCTGGTGGAAACGAGCGATGGCTTCGTCATTGCTGAGCGCGATCTGGAAATCCGCGGGCCTGGCGACTTCTTCGGCACGCGCCAGTCCGGCTTGCCCACCCTGCGTGTGGGTGATCTCGTCCGCGATCACGTCCTGATGGAAGAGGCGCGCCGCGAGGCCGTGGCCTGGCTTGACGGGACGACTGAGGCACAACCCCTGGTCGATTACCTGTCGGCCAACTGGGCGCAGCGGTTCGGCCTTGTGGCGGTAGGGTAACCATGCGCATTGTCGCCGGCTCACTCAAGGGACGCCGCTTGCAGGGGCCCGCCACAGACGATGTGCGCCCGACGTCGGACCGGCTGCGCGAGACATTATTCAACGTTCTGGGCACCAGCGTACAGGGTGCGCGCGTGCTGGATGCGTTTGCGGGGACCGGGGCCGTGGGCCTTGAAGCCGTGAGTCGGGGGGCCGCGGACGTGACGTTCTACGAGCGGGATCGCCGCGCGTGGGCCGTGGTCGAGGCGAATATTGCGCACTGCGGGGTCCAGTCGCAGTGCCACCTCGTGCGCAGCGACTTCCTGCGATCGAGTGGAGCGGCCAACTGTGACCTTGTCTTTCTTGACCCCCCGTATGATGATGACCATCTGCAGTCGGCGCTGCTCGTGGCTGTGACGCATCTGGCCACGAACGGCGCGGTTGTGATCGAGCATCGGCGGTCGCGCGAAACGCCGGCGAGTGAGGCCGGCCTTGTTCGGACGCGTGTCCTGGTCTCCGGCGACAGCGCATTGTCGTTCTACAAGTAGGGAAGTATGCCGCCATCCCGCATCGCCATTTTTCCAGGGTCATTTGATCCGTTGACGAACGGACATCTGGACGTGATCCGGCGGACGGCCAGGGTGTTCGACCGCGTGATTGTGGCCGTACTCGTGAATCCCGAGAAGCGGGCGGTGTTTACCGTGGATGAACGCGTCGCCATGATTGCAGAGTCGTGCGCGCAGATTGGGCAACCAGGACAGGTCACGGCAGATGCCTTCGAAGGCTTGCTGGTGCACTATGCGGCTCGTCAAGGTGCGTGTGCGGTGATTCGGGGCCTGCGCAGCGGTGTGGACTTCGACTACGAGCGCCCGATGGCGTTGATGAACGCTCATCTCGCTCCGGAGATCGAAACGGTGTGTCTGATGGCGGCCGATCATCTTGCCCATGTCAGTTCCCGGCTGGTGAAAGAAGTGGCGGCGCTTGGAGGCTCGGTCGAAGGCCTGCTTCCCGACGCGATCCACGAGCGCCTTGTCGCCCGGCTTCGGGCAGAGAAGAGTTCACGGTCATGACCCCGACCCCGAGCCCGGCACGCCTGGCCGCGCGCATGCAGCACGTGGCGATGTCTCCCACGATGAAGGGAACGATTGCGGCCGAGAAGCTGCGGCGCGAGGGTGTGGATGTGGTGGATCTGGGAGCCGGCGAGCCGGATTTTCCGACGCCGGCACACATCTGCGCGGCGGGACACGCGGCGATTGACGCCCAGCGGACGAAGTACACCGCGAACATGGGGACGCTGGATCTGCGGCAGGCCGTGGCCGCGCGCTACCGCGCCGACTATGGCGTGGAGTACGCCCCCGATGAAATCGTGATTACGGCCGGCGGCAAGCAGGCCCTGTACCATGCTGCCATCGGACTCTTCGGGCCCGGCGACGAGGTCATCACACACGCACCCGGGTGGCCCACCATCGCCGAACAGATCAAGCTGGCTGGCGCCAGAGCCGTCATCGTGCATACGAGGGCCGACGAGGGATTTGTGCCGACCGCCAGCCGGCTGCTCTCGGCGCTGACGCCCAATACCCGTGGCATCGTCATCAATAGTCCCGGCAACCCGACCGGCGCGCTGATGACCGAGGCCGACGCGCGTCTGGTCGCGTCGGAGGCGGCGCAGCGCGGGCTCTGGGTGGTGCTGGACCTGTGTTACGAACGCCTCATCTACGACGGTGTCCCGCACAACCTGCCGGCCATCTTTGGTGAGGTGTTGCGCGACCGGCTGGTGCTGGCCGGGTCGGCGTCGAAGGCCTACGCCATGACCGGGTGGCGGCTGGGCTGGGCGATGGGGCCGAAGGCCTTTGCGGCGGCGGCGAATGCGGTGCAAAGCCACACCACCTCCAATGCGAGTTCCATCTCGCAGTACGCGGCCGTGGCAGCGCTCACTGGACCGCAGCAGTGCGTGACGGACATGCTGACTGAGTATCACCAGCGCCGTGACCAGGTGCTGGAATGGCTCGCCGAAGAGCCACGGTTGCGCTGTGCCGTGCCGCAGGGCGCGTTTTACCTGTTCCCGGACGTCGGTGACTTCCTGTCACCCGGCGGGCTCCGCACCTCCCTGGAATTCAGCGATGCGCTGCTTGCGGAAGAGCATGTGGTGACCACGGCCGGTGAGGCGTTTGATGCGCCGGGCTTCCTGCGGCTTTCGTACGCGACGTCTCTCGAGCGACTGCGCGAAGGGGTCACACGTCTGATTCGTTTCGCGCGCAAGCAGTCGTGACCGACGCCCTCCTCGATCGCCTGCGCGCCATCGTCGGCGCCGATCACATCAAGACCGACACCGCCACGTGTGACGCGTTTGGCGTGGACGCCCTCAAGCGCGGGCACCCGGCGGACGCTGTTGTTTGGCCTGCTGATACTGAAGAAGTGGCCAGGGTGGCTCGCGTGTGCCACGAGACACGCACGCCCCTGGTGCCGCGCGGCGCCGGCACCGGGTATACCGGTGGTGCGGTGCCGACGCAGGGCGGCGTTGTGATCAGCCTGGACCGCCTCAATCGGATTCTGGAAATTGACGAGGGGAACCTGCTGGCGGTGGTGGAGCCGCATGTGGTGACGGGGGACCTGCAGGATGCCGTCGAAGCAGTGGGTTTGTTTTATCCGCCAGACCCAGCGAGCCTGCGGCAGTCCGTCATTGGCGGCAATGTGGCGGAATGCGCGGGCGGCCCGCGGGCGTTCAAGTACGGGGTGACCAAGCAGTACGTGCTGGGCCTGGAGGCGGTCCTGCCGACTGGCGAGATCATCCGCACAGGCGGCAAGGTGGTGAAGAACGTGGTGGGTTATGACCTGACACACCTGCTGGTGGGGTCGGAGGGCACGCTGGCCATCATCACCAAGGTGATCCTGCGGTTGATACCCAAACCGCCGGTGCAGATCACCATGCGGGCGTCGTTTCCCAGTGTGCGCCACGCCGTAAATGCCGTGACCGGCCTGATTCGGGCCCGTGTGACACCGGCGGTGCTGGAACTGATTGACGGCGAGTGTCTGGATGCGGTGGCGAGTTACCTCGGTGTGCGGTCGCTCGCTCCTGAAGGGACGGCCGCGATCCTGTTGCTCGAGGTCGATGGACTGCCCGAGCAGGTCGCCGCCGAAGCGGTTCGCGTGGAGGCGGCTTGCCTGGAGGCGGGATCAACCGAGTTCCTGCGCGCGGCGACCGATACCGAGCGCCAGGAGTTGTGGCGGGTGCGAAGGGAAATCTCCCTGTCGTTAAAGGTGATTACACCGCTCAAATTCAATCACGATGTGGTCGTGCCAAAAGCCCGGGTGCCCGAACTATTCGAACTCGTGGACGGTATTCGCGAGCGGTACCGCCTCCGCATTCCATGTTTTGGTCATGTCGGCGATGGCAACATCCACGTCAACATCATGGTCACGCCGGGTGACGAAGAGGAGATCCGTCGCACGCACGACGCGGAGGACGAGCTGTTTCGCGGGGTCATCGCGCTCGAGGGATCGATCAGCGGCGAACACGGCATCGGATTCTCGAAGATGAAATACCTGGCGTGGGAGTTGTCTCCCGAGACGATCGATCTGATGCGCCGTGTGAAAGTGGCGTTTGATCCACACGGCATTCTCAACCCAGGCAAGATGTTTCCTGGGTGAACCCCTGCGCCAAGCCCTGAGCCAGCCTATGAAGAGTGTGATCGCGTCTGCGGTGGTCGGAATGGTGGCGTTGCTGCAATCGCCGGCGGCGCCCGTGGTGGTGGTGTTTGAAACGTCGCTGGGCGCGATCACCATCGAGGTCAACGTGGCGAAGGCGCCGATCTCGGCGGCGAATTTCCTGAAGTACGTCGATGAGGGGCTCTACAACGGCGGACGGTTCCACCGTACGGTGCGACCGGACACCGAGACCAACCAGGTCCATCCAATCGAAGTGGTGCAGGCGGGCCGTGCCCCACGCACACCAACCACGCCTGGATTTCCGCCGATCGCGCTGGAACCCACGAGCGTCACGGGCCTGACACATGTGGATGGCGCAGTCTCGATGGCCCGCGCGGCGGCGAACACCGCGACCAGCGACTTCTTCATCTGCATCGGCGCGCAGCCGCTGCTGGATTTCGGTGGCGCGCGCAACGCCGACGGCCAGGGCTTCGCGGTCTTTGGCCGTGTGGTCGCCGGGATGGATGTGGTGAAGAAGATTCAGGCCTCATCCGTGAGGCCTGGTTCACAGACCCTGACGCCGGCCATCACCATCCTCCGGACCGTCCGAAAGCCCCAGGCTCTCGTTTCGTCGAAGTAGGCATCGCCAACAGCCAATACAATGGCAGGATGTCCACCGTAGCTGTGATCGGCGCGTCGCGTGACCGCCGCAAGTTTGGCAACAAGGCGCTCCGCGCGTTTCGTGAACAGGGTTTCACTGTTATCCCGATTCATCCCACGGCCCCGGACGTGGAAGGGGAGAAGGCCTACGCGAGCGTGCTCGACTATCCAGGGCCGATCGATGAAGCCACCGTCTACCTGCATGCCGACGCCTGCCTGCCGGTGCTGGAGGAGATTGCCAGGAAGGGGATCGCCGTCCTGTGGCTCAACCCGGGCGCCGATGAACCCCACGTGATTGCCCGCGCCCATGCGCTGGGCCTCAAACCCCGGGTGGCCTGCTCGATCCTGGCCATCGGTGATTCCCCTGTGAACTATTGACTCAGCGTCGGACTCCTGGACCCCAGGACTGCTGGACCCCAGGACTCCGTGGTATACTCTCCGGGTAAGTCCTCGGTCGCTCCCCCAAACCAACTTAAACGGTTTCAGATTTCCTGAAGTTTTTCTGAGTACGCACCACATGGCACACCATCCCAGACGTTCCGGACGTCGCTCCGCCGATCTCCCCGTCGCAGACCCCGCCCTCGAATACGCCGCCGAACAGGCCAGAGCCGAGGCCGAAGCCGCGAATAACCCAGACGCCGCGCCCGTCCCGAAGGCGCCCATGCTCAACATCAATGACCTGAAGGACATGAGCATCCAGAAGCTCACCCAGGTCGCCAAGGATCTCAACGTCGTCGGCGCCACCGGGATGCGCAAGCAGGATCTGATTTTCCAGATTCTCAAGGCGCAGACCGAGCAGAGCGGGTTCCTGTTCTCGGAAGGCGTGCTCGAAGTGCTGCCGGATGGCTTCGGCTTCCTGCGCGCGCCCGACTACAACTACCTGCCCGGCCCCGACGACATCTACGTGTCGCCCTCGCAAATCCGCAAGTTCGATCTGCAGACCGGCGATACGGTGTCGGGTCAGGTGCGGCCGCCCAAGGATGGGGAGCGGTACTTCGCGCTCATCAAGGTGGAAGCCGTCAACTTCGAAGCGCCCGATCAGGCGCGCAACAAACTCTTCTTCGAGAACCTGACGCCCCTGTATCCGCAGGAACGTCTGAAGCTCGAGACCACGCAGGACAACGTGTCCGCCCGCGTCATGGACCTCATGACGCCCATCGGCAAAGGGCAGCGCGGCCTCATCGTCGCGCCTCCGCGCACCGGTAAGACGATGCTGCTGCAGAACATTGCGCAGTCGATTACGACGAATCACCCAGAGGTGTATTTGATCGTGCTGCTCATCGACGAGCGGCCCGAAGAGGTCACCGACATGCAGCGGTCGGTGCGTGGCGAAGTCATTTCGTCCACCTTCGACGAGCCGGCCCAGCGCCACGTCCAGGTCGCCGAGATGGTCATCGAGAAGGCCAAGCGCCTGGTGGAGCACAAGAAGGACGTCGTCATCCTCCTCGACTCGATCACGCGTCTCGCGCGCGCCTACAACACCGTGGCGCCGTCGTCGGGCAAGGTCCTGTCAGGTGGTCTTGATTCGAACGCGCTGCAAAAGCCGAAGCGCTTCTTCGGCGCCGCCAGGAACATCGAAGAGGGTGGCTCCATTACGATCATGGCGACTGCGCTGGTGGACACCGGCTCGCGCATGGACGACGTGATCTTCGAAGAGTTCAAGGGCACGGGCAACATGGAAATCCACCTCGACCGCAAGCTGGTGGACAAGCGCGTATTCCCGGCCATCGACATCATCAAGAGCGGCACCCGCAAGGAAGAACTGCTGCACACCAAAGACGACCTCAATCGCATCTGGGTGCTGCGCAAGGTGCTCAACCCACTGTCGCCGGTCGAGGCGATGGAACTGCTCATCGACAAGCTCTACAAGACCAAGTCGAATGCCGAGTTCCTGGCCGCGATGCAGAAGATGGGGTAGGCCTTACGAACGCCGAAGCGCCACGTGGCCGTCGGCGGCGTCGGCCACCACCGTGTCGCCTTCCTTGAACTCGCCCTGAAGCACACCCATCGCGAGCGGGTCCAGCACCCGCCGCTGAAGCGTGCGCTTTAACGGACGCGCCCCATAGACAGGGTCGTAGCCTTCCTCCACCAGGAGGTCGCGGGCTGCATCGGTCATCTCGAGCACGATCTTGCGCTCCTCGAGGCGCTTGAGCAGGCCCCGCAACTGGATGTCGATCACCTTCCGGATGTCGGCCTTGGTGAGTGCGTCGAAGAACACGATCTCGTCGATACGGTTGAGGAACTCGGGCCGGAAGTGCGCGCGGAGCGCCTCCTGGTCGCGCACGTTGGACGTCATGATGACCACGGTGTTCTTGAAGTCCACCGTCCGGCCCTTGCCGTCAGTCAACCGACCGTCGTCAAGCAGTTGCAGGAGGACGTTGAAGACCTCTGGGTGGGCCTTCTCAATTTCGTCGAACAGCACGACGGCATAGGGGCGCCGGCGGACCGCCTCGGTGAGCTGCCCGGCCTCCTCGTAGCCCACGTATCCAGGCGGCGCACCAATCAGCCGTGACACCGTGTGTTTTTCCTGGTACTCCGACATGTCAATCCGGATCATGGCCTGCTCGTCGTCAAACAGGAACTCGGCGAGCGCGCGGCCAACCTCGGTCTTGCCCACGCCCGTGGGACCCAGAAAGAGGAAGCTGCCCAGGGGACGATTGGGGTCCTGAAGTCCGGCCCGGGCGCGGCGCATGGCGTTCGCCACCGCGACGATGGCGTTGTGCTGGCCGACCACACGTTGGTGGAGCCGGTCTTCCATCTGGACGAGCTTCTGCACTTCGCCCTCAAGCAATCGAGTGACCGGGATGTGCGTCCAGCGCGCCACCACCTCGGCGATGTCCTGTTCGTCCACCTGCTCCTTGAGCATCTGTCCGGCGGCCGGTCTGGTCGCGCTCTGGTCATGTGCGAGGATCTCGCGCTCGAGTTCGGGGATGCGCCCATACTGCAGCTCTGACGCACGTCCATAGTCGCCCGCCCGCTGCGCCTGTTCGACTTCGAGGCGCAGGCGTTCGAGTTCTTCCTTCTTCGTGCGAACGCTTTGAATCGCGTCCTTCTCCTGTTGCCACTGGGCCGAGAGGCGAGTGCGCTCTTCCTTGAGGCCGCCCAGTTCCTTCTCGAGTTTCTCAAGGCGCTCGCGTGACGGGGCGTCTGACTCCTTGCGCAGGGCTTCTCGTTCGATTTCGAGTTGCATGACCCGGCGCTCGATTTCATCGAGTTCGGCGGGCATCGAGTCAATTTCCATGCGCAGGCGGGATGCCGCCTCATCAATGAGATCGATCGCCTTGTCGGGCAGGAAGCGGTCGGCGATGTAACGATGCGAGAGGACGGCGGCGGCCACGAGTGCCGAGTCCTTGAACTGCACGCCGTGGTGAATTTCGTACCGTTCGCGCAGGCCCCGCAGGATGCTGATGGTGTCCTCAACCGATGGCTGGTCCACCATCACGGGCTGGAACCGTCGCTCGAGCGCGGCGTCTTTCTCGATGTACTTGCGGTACTCATCGAGCGTGGTGGCGCCAATCGTGTGCAGTTCGCCCCGGGCCAGCATGGGCTTGAGCATGTTGGAGGCGTCGATCGACCCTTCGGCCGCGCCGGCCCCAACGACGGTGTGCAGTTCATCGATGAACAGGATGATCTGGCCCTCGGAGTCGGAGATCTCCTTGAGCACCGCCTTCAGACGTTCTTCGAATTCCCCGCGAAACTTGGCGCCGGCCACGAGGGACCCCATGTCGAGCGCGAAGATGACGCGATCGCGCAGGCCCTCGGGAACATCGCCACGGACGATGCGTTGCGCGAGCCCTTCGACAACCGCGGTCTTGCCCACACCGGGTTCGCCGATGAGCACCGGGTTGTTCTTCGTTCGGCGGGACAGCACCTGGATGACGCGCCGGATTTCCTCATCGCGGCCGATGACGGGATCCAGCTTGCCCTTGCGGGCGGCTTCCGTGAGGTCGCGACCGTAGCGCTCCAGGGCCTGGTATTTGCCCTCGGGATGCTGGTCGGTCACGCGCTGCGATCCGCGAATCTGCGTGAGGGCCTGCAGCACGGCATCTTTCGTGATCGCCTGCTGCTGGAGGAATTTCGCTGAGGCCGACCGGCCCCCTTCACTCGCAAGCGCGACAAACAAGTGCTCGGTGCTCGTGTATTCGTCCTTGAGGCGTTCGGCTTCCTGCTCGGCGGCCGAGGTGACGGCTCGAAGGCGCGACGACACACCGGGCTGGGCGGCGCCCTGCGCGCGAGGGAGCGGCTTGAGCAGGTCGTGGGCTCCGGATCCGATCGCGGTCGCGTCGAGCTGCATCTTGCCGAGAATGGCCGGCACGATGCCGTCGCGTTGTGTCACAAGCGCAACCAGAAGGTGCTCGGGCAGTACCTCGGGATTCCCCGCGCGCTCTGCGAGCTGCTGGGCCGCCAAAACTGATTCCTGGGCTTTTTCGGTGTAACGATTGAGGTTCATCACATGCCTGCCAGTTTCTCCAGTGCCTGATAGTGTTCTTTTGCCTCAGGCGAAAGCCGGGTCGGAAGCTGAAGGTCTACGGCCACAAACAAGTCTCCACGCGTCCCCGGGTCCCTGACGTCGGGCATGCCGTGCCCCCGCAGCCGGAACGTGCGGCCCGCCGGCGTCAGCTCGGGCACTCGGAGCTTGATCGACGCACCCGACAGCGTGGGTACGGTCACCTCGCCGCCCAGCACAGCAGTGGTCACGGGAACGGCGAGCCGCGTATACAAGTCCTGGCCGCGCCGTTCAACTGTTGCGTGAGGCAACTGCCGTACCACCAGGTACAGATCCCCTGACGGCATTTGCGTGCCACCGGGCTCGCCCTCGTTGCGGACTTTTACGCGAGACCCTTCCTTCACGCCGGCGGGAATCCTCACTTCCACTGTGTGCGGCCGGCCCTTGCGGTCTACCTGGAGGTGGCGACTGGTGCCGCTGAAGGCCTCCTCCAGCGTCAGGTCCAGCAGTTGCTCGATGTCGCGTCCCCGTTGCGGGCGAGCCGGGCGTCGGGCCCTCGGACCAGCCTCGGCGCCGCCGAAGAATGTGGTGAAGAAGTCCGACATTTCGTCGTGCGTGACCGTGCGCGACCGCTGACGGGCGTGCGGGGACGCCTGCTGTTCGCCGGCCTGATCCCCGTTGCGCCAGTTGGCGCCGAGTTCGTCGTACTTGCGGCGAGACTCGGCGTGGCCCAGCACCTCGTTCGCTTCGTTGATGTCCTTGAAGCGTGTCTCTGCCGCCTTGTTGCCAGGGTTGAGATCGGGGTGATGTTGCCGCGCAAGCTTGCGGTACGCTTTCTTGATCTCGGCCTCGGACGCGGCTGTTGTAACGCCGAGGGTGGCGTAGTAGTCCTTGAACTCCACAGGCATCACCCCTTCTCTCCCGATGTTACACTGGCAGGGCTCGTGCCGTTCGACGTTCAATTATCCGACCTCGTGACGATCGGTCTGCTGGTCCTGCTTGAGGGCCTGCTCTCTGCCGACAACGCTCTGGTGCTCGCCATCCTGGTGCTGGGATTGCCGCGCGACCAGCAGCGCAAGGCGCTGCGGTACGGCATCCTCGGCGCGTTCTTCTTCCGTATCGTCGCCATTCTGTTTGCCTCCCAGATGATTGGCTTCTCCTGGGTCAAACTTGTCGGAGGCGGGTACCTGATGTGGCTCGCGTACGCCCACTTCTTTCGGCACCAAGAGGGGAGTGAGCGCGGCGCGATCAAGCCCGCGAACGCCTGGTTGGGCCTGTCTGTGTTCTGGACCACGGTGATCAAGGTTGAACTGACCGACATCGTGTTCGCCGTGGATTCGATTCTCGTGGCCGTCGCCATGTCACCAAAACTCTGGGTGATCATCACCGGTGGTGTGCTCGGCATCATTGCGATGCGGGTGGTGATTGGACAGTTGCTGACGCTCGTGCAGCGTTACCCGGCGCTCGTCGACGGCGCCTTCGTGATCATTGCGTGGGTCGCGTTCAAGCTCTTTATCGAATACGCGAGCCAGGTGGGCTGGGTGAGCTTTCACATTCCCAAGGAACTGTCGCTGGGCCTGATCGTGGTGATCTTCGCCGCGTCGTACCTGATCGCCAGGCGTCAGGGCCCGAAGCCCATCGACGAGGAAGCGACGCGCGTCATCGACGACGCGGAGTGATGTCTCGCACCGCCGGGTAGCCGGGCAGCCCCGTGGCCTCCCGCACCGCCCTCAAAATGGCGTCGCTGACCGCTTCGGCCGCTAGGCTGCCAATGCGACTGACGTTCGGTTCGTCGGAGAGCCCGCCCGTCGCCAGCACAAACAACGTGTCGCCGTCGCTCGGGGTATGCGCCGGGAAGATGGCCCGGGCCAGGCCGTCCTGCGCCATCATCGAGACACGCAGGGCCTGCGCCTTCGTCAGGCGCGCGTTGGTCGCCACGACGCCGATGGTGGTGTTCTCCATGTCCCGTACCGTCACCGTGCCGGCGCCCCGAATCAGGGCAAAGGGATCTTCGAGCGACACTCCATCTGCGGCTCTGACGCCCGCCACAGGCAATCCCGTTCGACGATCGATCACCGAGCCCGACGCGTTCACCGCCACGATCGCGCCAACGACAAGGCCGTCCGGGCCGCGCAGGGAGGCCGTGCCGATGCCGCCTTTCATGGGGCGGTTGTTCATGAACTTGCCCACGGTAGCTCCCGCCCCCGCACCGACGGATCCTTCGGCCACGGCTCCGTCGCTGGCCGTTGCGGCGGCCTGGTAGCCGCAGTCGGGCCCGGGGCGGATGTCGGGGCGCCCACCAACCGCCAGGTCGAGCAGGATGGCCGCAGGCACAATCGGCACGACGGTGCCGCTCACCGGGTAGCCAATCTTCTGTTCACCGAGGTACTTCATCACGCCATCGGCGGTGGAGAGGCCAAAGGCGCTGCCGCCCGACAGCACGATCGCATGCACCACGGACACCGTGTTTTCGGGTGAGAGGAGGTTCGTTTCGCGCGTGCCTGGGGCACCGCCACGCTGATCCACGCCGCCCACCGTGTTGGGTGGCGCGAGGATCACGGTGCAGCCCGTTGGCCGCTCGCTGAGGGTGTGGTGCCCGACTCGAATGCCCGGCACGTCGGTAATACGACCGGCGGGGCTCTGCGCGAGCGCCAGCGTGCTCAAGGCCAGGGAAATCACCATCGCGGGAATGTGCCGGGACACGATAGCCCGATTATACTGGCCGTCCATCTGTGACCTCCCCCCGACTGGTTTCGCTCGATGTGTTCCGCGGCGCCACGATGGCCGCGATGGTCATCGTCAATAACCCCGGTGATTGGAGCCAGGTCTACGCGCCGCTGCTGCATGCCGAGTGGCACGGCTGGACGCCGACAGATTTGATTTTTCCGTTCTTCGTGTTCATTGTCGGTGTCTCGGTCACGCTGTCAACGCGAACGTTGCAACCGACCTCGGTAATCCTCAGGCGGTCGGCCCTCATCTTCGCCTTCGGATTGCTGCTGGCGCTGTATCCGCGTTTTGATGTGAGCACCGTCCGTGTGATGGGTGTCCTGCAACGGCTCGCCTTGTGTTACCTCGGGGCCGCGCTGTTCTACAAGGCGATGGGCCGTGCGGATGAAGACGACCGGTGGCAGGCTGCGGTGGGTGTCACGGCCGTCTTGTTGATGGCCTATTGGGCGGTCATGCAGTTCGTCCCGGCTCCCGGAGGAGTGGCAGGGGACCTGACGCCGGCGGGCAACCTCGGGGCGTGGCTCGACCGCACGGTGATTGGCGAGGCGCACTTGTGGCGCCAGTCGAAGACCTGGGACCCGGAAGGGTTGCTCGGCACGATTCCGGCGATGGCGTCGGCCCTTTCTGGCGTTGCCGCCGGCGTGGTTCTGACCGGCCGTCGCACGCAGGCACAGAAGGCGGCATTCCTCATTGCTGGCGGAGGAGCCGCCATTGTGATCAGCCTGGTCTGGGATCGGTCATTCCCGATCAACAAGAGCCTCTGGACGAGTTCGTATGTGCTATTCACGAGCGGGCTCGCGTCTATCGCGCTCGCCATGTGCTTCTGGTTGTTTGATGCGCGGGGACGCCAGGCGTTCCTTCGGCCGTTGGTGGTGCTTGGCAGCAACGCGCTCGTCCTGTTTGTGGTGTCAGGACTGCTTGTGAAGACACTGTTGTACTTCAAGGTGACCGGGCCGGATGGCGTCCTCATCTCTGTCAATCGCTGGCTCTACATCACAGGATTCGAGCCGTACGCGTCACCCAAAAGCGCCTCGCTGCTGTTCGCGCTCGCGAACCTCGCCGTGTTGTACGTGCTGCTCGAGGTTCTGTATCGCCGGCGCTGGTTCCTGCGTGTCTGACCCGGCTATGATGGTGTCTTGCTATGACACGCATCCTGGTGACCAACGACGACGGCCATTTCTCTCCCGGCATTCATGCGCTCGCTGACGCCCTTCGCCCTCTGGGCGATGTCGTCATCGTCGCACCGCAAACAGAAGCCAGCGCCGTGGGACACGCGCTGACCCTGCGCCGCCCGCTGCGCGTGGAGCAGCTCGGGGAGGGCGTGTACTCGGTGGACGGGACGCCCACCGACTGTGTGAACATCGCCATCGACCAGATCCTCACGCACAAGCCGGACCTCATCGTGTCGGGGATCAACAAGGGGTTCAATATCGGCGACGACGTGACGTATTCCGGCACGGTGGCCGGTGCCCTGGAAGGCGCGTTGCTCGGGTTTCAGGCGATCGCGGTGTCGCAGCAGTTCACGCGCGAAACGTGGGACTTCACCGTCGCCGCGTCATTCGCGGCCCAACTGGCTGAGGCCTTGCTGAAGCAGCCGATGCCGGGTCGCACCTTCCTCAACGTCAACGTGCCCTCGGGGGAGATCAAGGGCATTCGGTCCACGGTACAGGCCCGGCGCAATCACATCACCAAGGTGGCGAGGCGGCTGGACCCCCGGCAGCGACCGTATTTCTGGATCGAAGAGGCGTCCGACGACTGGGATTTGGACGAGGCGTCCGACCACCAGGCTGTCAACCAGGGCTATATCTCCGTGACGCCGCTGCAGCCGGATTTGACGGATCATGCGGCAATTGAGCGGGTCAAGGCGCTGATCTGAGGGAAAAAGGACGTCGGGTGTCTTTTCGCGCCCACCCAGAAAAAGACGCCCGACGTCTTTTTCCAGAGTAAGATGGTCAGGTTGTCGGGGCGTGGCTCAGCCTGGTAGAGCACTCGGTTCGGGACCGAGGGGTCGGAGGTTCGAATCCTCTCGCCCCGACCAACTTTTCACCACCCAGTTTGCAACGAGTTTGCAACGAATGACAGGAAACGGCTCGCCGGACGGCGGGCCGTTTGTTTTTGCCGAACACGAAGGAGGTAGGGGATGGATATCAACAAACCGCTTGGGGAGTGTTGACGTCATGCACGAAGTGCGGCGGGGCGAACGCGTGGACCGGGAAGGAGCGCCAGACGCCTTGGGAGGCTCCAGCCTTCGCACAAGTGCTCGAAGCCGCCGCGATGGACAGCATGGCGGGCACTGCGGTTCACGATTTCTTATCGTGATGAATCTCCTTCAGCGCAAGCGCGGCCAAGGCAATGCCGATCACCAGCATGAGCCACAACCCCATTGAAGAACGCGCCCATTGCATCTGGTCCAATAGCGTCCAGATACTCCGAAAGATCAGGACCGAAGCCAACACGAGACCGAGTTCCAGCAAGATCAGGGAATAGTTTTTCTTCATTGTGAGATCACCGTTGTTTCCATGTCACTGAGCCTACCTGACGCCCAGTGCTGGTCTAGCATGATCGCTGGCTTCACCGGCCGTCCGGTCCGGGATGCGTGCGCAAATCGGTTGCGACGCGCCTGGGCTTCGCATAACAATCAGCGCGTCACCGACATTGTTAAAGAACGTCGTAACTCCAAGAGGAGCGTCGTAATTGGCGCGAAACGGCAAGTTATGATCGCTTTTTGTCTGCGACCTTAACCTTCCTTGGGGGGCGGACCCTCGTCCACGGTCTCAAGCGGAGACTTGATTGTAGCGGTGAAGGTGGTGCCGACCACCCAAAACTCGGCGGCCACTTCGCGGGGTGAGACAACAAAAGGTGGGTACTTCGGGTTTATGCTTTCGTAGCGGCGGTTCTTGCCGACATCCTGAACCCGCCGCTTCAACCGGAGCAGGCCGTCCTTGGTCAGAACGACGCAGGCTTCGCCGATGCTGACGTTCGTAACGTCAACGTCCACAATAACGGGGGATGTCCCGTCGGCTGTTGAAATTCAGCGGCGGCTCAATGGACGACTACGCGACTTGCTCCGCATCTTTCACGACCAGCCCGAGCTGTTGATCACGCGCGCGCAGGGCCGCGACCAGCTTCGGCATTTCCTTGTGGCCCTTCACGCGACGAAAGCCTTTGACCGCTTCCAGCACGCCGGCCGCCGCCCAGCGTAGCACCATCTGCCCTCCGCGCCAGCGCTTGACGTTCCGTTTCACGTGGCGCGTGCGGCTGATGAGACTCTCGGCGGCGTTGGTCGTGCTGAGCGCGCGCCGCAGGGAGCCGAAGCTGATGATGGTGAGCGTCTCCTCGAGGCCCTCGCGGACGCTCGCCGCCGCGCTGGGATGCTGGGCCTCGAGCCGCCGCGCCAGATCCTGCAAGAGCCGGGTCGCGCGGGCGACCGTATCGCTGCTGTAGGCGCGGTGCACGATCGCTTTCACCCACGGCCGTTGGCGGTCGGGGAGGTAGTCGAGGACGTTCCTGAGCTGGTGCACCTGGCAGCGCTGGATCAGCGCGGTTTCTCCAAACATCTCCCGCACGGCCTTGCCCAGCGCTTTGGACCCGTCGAGGATCACCAGCAGGCTGCGATCCGTCCGCAGCCCGCGGCTCTGAAGGTGCGCGAGCAGCCGCTGACAGACGGCGGCGTTTTCCGCCGAGTCCTCACACAAGCCGAGCGCGTGTTTCGTGCCGTCGGCGGCCCCCCCAAAGCGACGATCAGACAATGCGCCCCCACGTGCACGCCGTCGAGGAGCAGGGCCACCAGGTCGAGGTGATCCAGCGGCGCCGCCTGCCAGGTCTCGAGCTGCGCGCGCGTCCGCGCGACGAAGCGCCGACTGACGGCGCTCTTGCTGGTCCCGCGGCTTGTCATGTCGGGGCCGAGCGGCTCCAAGCTGCGCGCGTACTGGCGCGTCGCGACCCCCACCAGCATCTGCTCGACCACGCGGCGATCGAGGGGATCGGTGTGCGCCATCGCCTCGAACGTCGGCAGCGGCACTTCGCCGTCGGCCGTTCGCACGCGCGGCCGCTGCATGGCGACCTTCCGCCCGCCGAGCACGACTTCGCTCGGCACGGTCCCCGCGCGCCCCACCGATCGACCCGGCTGATGGTGGTACCGCGGTCCACAGATCGCAGTGCGGTCTTGCTCGAGCATCGTGGTGAACACGCGGAGGCCCGCGCGCACGGCCAACTCAAACAGCTCCGTCCGGGTGTCCACCAGCAGATCGACCAGGGGCAGGCGACGGAAGGGGGAGGGATCTTGGGAAATACGAACGACTGTGCGAGACTTTTTCATGGCGGCTCCTTTTTTGTGAGGCTTGCGCCTCGGGTTTAGTCACCACTCGTGATATCACGAGCAGCGAGGAGCCGCCGCTTCTCAAATTTCAACAGTTACCGGGACATCCCCACGCTGGCTCGGCACGTTTCGGGCTCGGGCCGTCCCTCGATGTGGCGCGCGTCGAGCGCATCGAGCCGTGGCGGTTGGCTCCACCTTTTTGCGGTTGCGCTGAGATCCGGACGGTGCATACTGGCGCCTATTGGGGTGTTAACGGTGGTCGGACTGCTCGTTCTTGGATTGGTCGGGCTTGCCATCGGGATGACCAGGCTCGTCACCCGTCTCAAGGCTCTTGAACTCGAGCTGAGGCAAGTCGAAAAGAACTGTCAATCGAATTTCGCCGAAGGCTCGGCGCTCCGAGCTGCTCACCGCACGGGTGGCGCAACTGGAAGCCAACACGCGGCAAGATTCGCCGGCGAGCGTCGTACCCATATCAGTGCCGGCTCCCCAAGCGGCAACACCGATCGCTGCACCCGCCGTCCCGTCTGTCGTCCGCAGTCCCGTCCAACCGCCTTCTGTCGCTCCCGTAGCTCCGATTCCAGCAGCCGAGCCCGGGCGAGCGGCAGTTCCAGTGCCGGCAGCGCCTGAACCAGACGACGCGTGGGAGATGACCGTCGGTGGAAACTGGTTGAATAAAGTCGGCGTCCTCGTCTTTGTCATCGGCTTGGCACTGCTGGTCGGGTACTCGATGACGCACGTGGGACCGGCCGGACGCATTGCCATCGGCTATCTCGTGAGCCTGACGCTGCTGGCAGCTGGTGTGGTGATGGAGCGGCGAGCCGAGTACCGCAACTACGCGTATGGGCTCATCGCCGGTGGGTGGGCCGGGACGTACTTCACGACCTATGCGATGCGCGCGATGGAAGCCGCGCGCGTCCTCGACAGCGATGTGGTCGGGGTCTCCCTCCTGTTGGCCGTGGCCGGAGGCATGGTCTGGCACGCGTTGCGCTATCGCTCGCAGCAGGTCACGGCCCTCGCCTACATCGTCGCCTTCGCGACGCTGGCGTTGACGCCACTCCGAGGATTCACGCTGGTGGCATCGGTCCCCCTCGCGTTGTCGGTGATCGTGGTGGCCCAGCGGTTCGTGTGGCCCCGGGTGCAGGTGCTGGGAATCGTGTGCACGTACGGCCTGTATGTGTTGCGCGGCCGCGGGTTTGGGTGTGGCGATCTCGATGTCATGTCGTTCACGCCTTATGTCGCGCTTGCGGTGTACTGGGTGGTGTTCGAAGCCGCCGACCTGGTTGGGCTGAGCCGACGCACCTCGGATGGACCGCCTCCGGCACCGGTCTTCCTGTTGAATGCGGCGGGCCTGGTCGGCGCGGGCCTGTTGCAACTGCCCATGGACAGCCCGGTGCCGACGTCCACGTTCCTGGCGGTCAGTGGGGCGGCGTATTGGGGCCCGTTCTGAACACCGATGCGACCACCGCGACGCAGTTGGCGTCGGTGCTTGGCGTCATCAGTGTGCTTTACGTCGTGAGCCTTGCCGTGCGGGGCGCCATCGCAGGTGCTGCGACAGGTGCGTCCGACCCTCATTACCCTGACGTGGGGGATGCAGGCGGCCGCATTGCACGTGGTCGGCTTTCCGGCGCGCGAGCGGCTGATGCGCCTGTCCGGGCTCGGCGTCCTCGTGGTGTGCATCGGCCGGCTGTTCCTCTTCGACCTTCCACAACTCGAGGAACTGGCGCGTATCATCTCATTCGTCGCGCTGGGCGCGGTGCTGCTGGCGGTCTCGTGGATCTACACGCGTTATCGCGCCCGCATCCAGAAGTTCCTGTAGCGTCGCTATCGAATCGGACGCAGCCCCACTTCACCACGCTCCAGGTCGATGCGGACGAAGTAGTGCCTGAGGAACTCGTGCCCGATGATGCCGCCCATCTCGTAACCGAGCAGTGCGCTGGGCGCATCCAGATTCAACACGGCTACCGACCGTTGGGATGTGCCGACGCCGGGCGCCAACTCGAGGTCGACGAACGGGAGCAGGAATGCGCCGCGGTCCCACCCGGAAGTGCCGAACACCCGGACCGGCACGAGGCGCGTGTCGGGATCCACGCTGAGTCGGCTGGCCACCTTTCGGCTCAGCGAAACCGCCGTGCCGCCCGTATCAAGGATAAAGCTGGCGGGCGTGACGCGATTGAGCGTGCCGCGCACGGTCGCGAGGCGTTGCATCCGCATCGGGAGGCGGGTGGGGAAGTCGCCCTCGTCAAAACGCCGCGACATCGTCAGCAGACCACGCTCGTAGTCAATCTCCATCGAGAAGCCCAGCACAAGCGGCGAGAACCCGGCGCCCTCCTGTCGAGGAATTTCCGTCAACGTCGGACTCTTGATCAGGCCGGGGATATTCCGAATCCGGAAGTCGCCGATCAGGAGTTCATCGATCCGCGCCACCTGCAGCACCCGGAATCCCACGCCGAAGCTGCCGACTCCGGCCGTCTGCAAGGTGAGGGTCGGTCGGACTCCGGCGCGCGCGGCGATGGCCGGCGTCAGCGTCGTCTGGTCCGTGCCGGTGTCGAGAGCGAACTCGACGGGGGTGTTGCCGTTCACGCGGCCGGTTACAAGAAGCCGATTGTCCACGATCCGGAACGGTATCGTGTACACCTCACGGCGACTGATGACGTCGTACGGCACGCGGTCGTCGAAGCTGCGCAGAAACGCCGATTGCGCCGACGCCCATTTCGCCATCTCGCTCTCGTCGCGGGACGGAATCAGATCAAGATAGCGATCGAGCGCCTCGGCTGCGGGCCGAAACTGGCGTGTCTCTTCCAGGATCGCCGCCAGGGTGTAGTGGAACGCCGGTTCTTTCGGGGCGGTCGCAATCGCCCGGCGCACATCGCCGAGCGCTGCGTCAAAGCGGCGGAGTGACGCGAGTGAGCGCCCACGTCCGTGCAGCGCGGTGGGGTCGGCGGCATCAATCGCCAGCGCGGCCTCATAACGGCTGTCCGCCTCGTCGAACAGGCCCGAGGCCCACAGAGAGTCGCCGTGCAGGGCCAGCGCAGGCGCCAGGCTGCCATCGCGCGCCGCCACAGCGGCGCCTTCTTTGGCGGCCTCGGCGAACAGGCTCAATCGCAGCAGCGCGCGCACCATGCCGGTGCCGGCTTTGACCCGCGTCAACGCCTGGTCGCTCTCGCGCACGGCGCGGTACGCCACGTAGGCCTCTTCATACTGGAGGCGCGACATCAGGGTGTCGGCCTTTGCGAGCTGGGTTTCCTGGGAAACCGGTTCCTGCGCTGAGACAGTCAGCGTCAGGAGGATCATCGCGAGGGTTCCTCGCGTCACGCCTCTCACGGGGTGGATCATGATGCCCCGGAGCCTATCATGTGCCCCGCCGAAGGGCGGCTACCCATTGCTCGGCCGCGGCCGACCGGTTACATTGGAAGGACATGCCGTGGGTAATCCTGTTTCTGGCCGGGTTGCTTGAAGTGGCCTGGGCGGTGGGGTTGAAGTACACGGAAGGGTTTTCCCGGCCTGTGCCGTCGTTGCTGACAGGACTTGCGCTTCTGGCCAGCGTCTGGCTGCTGGCCTTGTCTGTCCGGACGCTGCCCATTGGCACCGCCTACGCCGTGTGGACGGGCATCGGGGCTGTAGGGACGGTGATCGTCGGCATCCTGAAGTTTGGGGAGTCGGCCTCGTTGTTTAGAATTACGTGTGTGGGACTGATCGTCATCGGGCTGATCGGTTTGAAATTCGCTCCGGGGAGCCGCTGAAGGCCCCTGGAACAAGGCAGAGGAGATCGCTTGGCAAATCATCCCAAAGTCAGCGCGCAGAAACGCGCACGGGAACGGGCTCGACAGGAACGGCAGAAGGAAAAGACCGCGCGCCGCGGGGAGGCCAAAGACCGCAAGACGTCGTCGCCACGCCCCGGTGGTGGGGGCGACCCAGACATCGATGGCATCGTTCCGGGACCCCAGGCGTCGCCGTGGGGCGATGACGCGCCATGGGGCGAGGAAGCGGCGCCCGACGCGGAAGACGAGCCGGCTGGCTAGCAGGCTAGAAGACCCGGAGGCCCACTGAGAGCCACCGGCCGGGCATCGGCACACCGGCCACCTCGTGGAACGACGTGTCCAGCATGTTGCTGCCTTCGATGAAGGCGTCGAATCGGCCCATGGCCCGGCTCAGCCGCGCGCCGACGAGCCAGTACTGCTGCCCATCCACACGACTCCGATAGTCGGCGTTCACCGCCGCCCGCACTCGGGCGGCGACCGGTGTCGCCGCCGAGACACCGGCCGAGTGACGGGCGTACTCCAGGACGTACTTCGAGAGCAGGTTCAGTTGCGACGCGTCCACGCTCAGCCCCGAATAGTGAAGGCGCACGATCGCCACGCCGACGTTGCGTGTGGCGGCGATCTCGATGCCTGACGTCGTGACGTCGCGGACGTTGGTGGTTCGCCACCGCTCTGCGACAGACAGACGCACCCAGTCAATGACGTCCTGGTCCCATCGAATGAACGGCGAGGCCGAGAACGTCCATCCTCGTGTGGTGAGGTCGATGCCGCCATCGAGTGACGACCCGCGCTCGGGCAGAAGAATCTCACTGGCCTGGTGCGCAGGGTCGGTGTAGAAGCGCTCAGTGAACGTCGGAATCCGAAAGCCTCGCGCGACCGAGGCGCGTATGCGCACCGCTGGAGTCAGCCAGGCCGCGACGGACACCGAGGGACTCCACGCGTGGCCGAATGTCGAGTACTCATCGAATCGCGCCCCGACGTGTGCCGATACCCGCGGGCCCGGCGTCCATTGCGCCTCGGCATATCCATGCCCGCGGCCGTATGTGTGGTCGCCGAGGTTTGAGGACTCGATCCAGTCTCCGCCCATGCCGCCGCCGGCGGTGACGAGCAGGCGGTCACCCACACGCCGGGCCAGTTGCACCGACGCGTCGAGCGCGTTCGTGCGGTGGCGATTCTCGGCAAATCCGGGCCGGGCGATGTCCCAGCGGAAATGGTCCCCGTGATTACGTCCGGCCAGGCGAGCCGATGATGTCCATGTCTCGCCACTTCGAGCCCACCGGGCGGACACAAGCGTTTGATCGGTCCATTCCTTCGACGGCGAGTTGCCGTAGAACCCGTTGGCGCCGAAGGCCCGACGCTGATGGCGAAGATCGAGGGTCAGTGAGCGTCCCACGGCGCCCCGCACGCTCCCGCCGCCCGACGCAAAATCGCGGTCGAACATGAAACCGTCGCTTCGGGCACCCCAGCCAGACACGGTCCAGCCGGCGGGCACGAGGCCGCCGGATGCCGACGCCTGCGCGGTGGCGAGGCCGTGCTGGCCGATGGTGACGAGTCCTGTCGCGTGAGGGTCGCTCCGCGTGACGACGTGGATGGTGCCGCCCAAGGCGTCGGCGCCGTGCACCGCCGAGGCCGGACCAAACACCACCTCAATGCGATCGATCCCGAGCAGGGGAGCGGGGATCTCGCCATTGTGATGACCGCTCTGGCTGTCGTTGAGACGCACGCCGTCAATCAGGACGAGCGACTGGCCGAACGTCGCACCGCGCAGACTGAAATCGGTCTGCACGTCCTGGCCCCCGCGCGCTTTGAGATCCACTCCCGCGACCAGCCGGAGGCTGTCAATGACTGACGTCATCCCGAGTCGTTCGAGGTCGGCACGCGTGAGCACGGTCACCGTGCGGCCCACGGCAGCTGTGGGCGCCGGCGAGGCCGTGGCCGTCACGACCACGTCGCTGGTCACTCGTGGCAGCGGCGTCTGGGCGAATCCGGGCGTGAGCCAGGTCAGGCTCAGCGACGCGCCCGCAAGCACGGCGCGGCACAGGGAGTGGGGGAGCGGCAGGGGCATGGCCATCTGTTGTATCACCCTTGCGGCCGGCCGCCGGCATCACACCCCGAGGGCGTATTGGTGAAGCCGGCTGAATCGGGTACTCTTTGAACGGGACGGTCACGATTTGGGCGCGCGATGGCGCGGAACCGGTGGGTGGCTGTTCCAGGAGGACGACAGATGAAGAAGAATTGGCAATCGGGTGCAGGTGTGATTCTGGGAGCGTTGGTGTTCACCGCCGTGGTGGCCACGCCGCTGGCGCGTGCGCCGCAGGCCGCAGACCCCAACGTCACCGTTGACCCGGCGATCCTGAGTACGATGCAGTTCCGACATCTCACGGTGTTCAGCCGCGGAGGCCGATCCACCGCCGTGGCCGGTGTGCCGTCGAATCCATCGCTCTTTTACATGGGTTCGACCGGCGGCGGCGTCTGGCAGACCACGAACTCGGGTGAGAGCTGGACGAATGTTTCAGACGGCTTCTTCGAAGCCGGGTCGATTGGCGCCATCGACGTGTCGTTGTCGGACCCGAACGTCATCTACGTCGGCACCGGGTCGGCGTGTCCGCGCGGCAATGTCTCCCCCGGCGTGGGCATGTATAAGTCTACAGACGCCGGTAAGACCTGGCGCCACATCGGCCTGCGCAGCGCCGGCACCATCGGGCGCGTGCGGATCCACCCGACCAACCCGAATCTGGTCTACGTCGCCGTGCTGGGCAATTTGTTTGCGCCCAGCAAAGACCGGGGCGTCTACCGATCGAAGGACGGCGGTACCACGTGGGAACAGGTGCATGCGATCAGCGACCGTACCGGCGCCGTTGACCTGACCATGGATCCGAAAAACCCCGATGTGCTGATTGCGGCGATGTGGACCACCGAGCGCAAGCCGTGGACCATCGAGTCGGGCAGCACAGAGGGCGGCATGTTCCGCACCACCAATGGCGGCGACGCCTGGGCGAAACTCGGTGGCGGCCTGCCAGACAAGGTCATGGTCGGCCGCATCGGCGTGGCCATTTCCGCGGCAGATCCGCGCCGGGTCTATGCACAGGTGGAGGCGGGGAACGACCTGGGCGGCGTGTATATCTCGAACGACGGCGGCATTACCTGGACGCCGGGCTTCAAGGGCCGGGCTCAGCAGCAGCGCGCTTGGTACTACACGCACATCGTGGCCGATCCCGTGGACGTGGATACGGTCTACGGTCTCAACGTCGGTGCATCGAAGTCCACCGACGGTGGGAAGACGTTTGGCAATGCCGGCATCCAGTCGCACAGCGACTATCACGACATGTGGATCAACCCGACCAACAACACAATCATCATCGTCGCCAACGACGGCGGCGGCGCGATCACCACCGGTCAGGGTTGGTCGCAGCAGGAGAATCAGCCGACGTCAGAGATTTATCGCCTGACGGTTGATAACCGGAACCCCTACTGGGTGTACGGCGCGCAGCAGGACAACAGCACCGTTGCCGTGCCAAGTCAGGGCAATGAGGCCACCTATGGCGTCGGCGGCGGCGAGAGCGGCTACATCGCGGTGGATCCTCGCGATCACGGCATCGTCTATGCGGGCAACTACGGCGGCGCGATCTCGCGCACGAATACCCGGATGGGTCTGAGTGAATCGGTGCGTGTGTACAGCGACTCGCAGACGGGACAGCGGGCGGCGGACATGAAGTACCGCTTTCAGTGGAACGCGCCGATTCTGATCTCGCCGCACACCCCTGACACGGTCTACACAACGTCGCAGGTCGTGCACCGCACCCGCGACGGCGGCATGAACTGGGACGTCATCAGCCCTGATCTGACGCGCAACGACAAGCGTCGCCAGCAGTATTCGGGCGGCGAGGGCATTACGCGCGACAACACGGGTGTTGAGGTGTATGCCACGGTGTTTGCGTTTGAGGAATCGCCGACGACGCCCGGTCTGCTCTGGGCTGGCAGCGACGACGGGTTGGTGCATGTGTCGCGCGACAACGGCAAGTCGTGGAATAACGTGACGCCTGCCAACTGGCCCGAAGGGACCATCAACGCAATCGCGCCCTCGTACCATTCGCCAGGCCGCGCGTTCGTGGCCATGCAGCGATATCGCATGGGGGACTTTGCGCCGTACCTCTACATGACTGACGACTACGGCCGCACGTGGAAACGGATCGCGGATGGCCGCAATGGCATTCCAGACTGGCACTTCACACGGGCGATTTTTGAAGACCCGAAGAAGAAGGGCTTGCTCTACGCCGGGACCGAGTTCGGGTTGTATGTCTCGTTCAACGACGGCACCAACTGGCAGCGGTTCCAGCAGAATCTGCCCATTACTCCTGTGACCGACATCATGGTCTATCGCAACGACCTGGTCGTCACCACCCAGGGCCGGGGCTTCTGGATCATGGACAATCTGGCGCCCGTGCAGTCAGTGGCGGCGGGCCTGGCGACCGCACCGGCGGCGATGCTCTTCACACCTGAGGATGGATTCCGTCAGGGCGGCCGGTTGCCCACGTTCCAGTATTGGTTCCGTGAGAAGCCGGGGGCGGCGGTCGAGATCAGTGTGACCGACACGGCCGGCACGGTGGTGTATACGACCAGTGCGCAGCCGGGTGATCGTCCGGCGCCCGCCGCGGTGGGTGCAGCACCCGCAGGCGGACGTGGGGCACGCGGCGGTGGAGGCGGAGGCGGTGGCCGCGGGCGGGGCGGCCCTGGCGGGGGCGCCGCCGCGACAGGGTACCAGGGCATGAATTCGGCGACGTGGAATCCGCGCCTGCCGTCGCCCTACACCGTACCTCCAGGGATCGTGGGATGGGGCATCGGCGGTGGCCAGGGGCCGAAGCTCAAGCCTGGCACGTACACCGTGAAGGTGACGTCTGGTGCATGGTCTGCCACGCAGCCGTTCACCCTGCTGCCAGACCCTCGCACGCCGGCGGCAACGGCGGCGCAGTACGACGAGCAGTTCAAGATGACGGTCGAGATCGGTGCGACCACGAAGCGGTTGTATGACGAGCTCGCGAAGATCCGTGACGTCAAGCGGCAGGTGGCGGAACACGCCAAAACCCCAGGAGCCGCCACGGCAGCGGGCAAGACGTTGACCGACAAGCTCGTCGGCGTGGAAAGTGTGCTGACGCAGATCCAGGGCGAAGGTGGTCAGGACGGGTTGAACTACCCGGGGCGGCTCGACAACCAGTGGACCGTGCTCTACGGCAACGCGTCTGGAGCGGAGCGGTGGCCGGTGAAGGGGGTTATCGAGCGCTACAACGATCTGCTGCCGGAAACGAACAAGCTGTTCGCCGATATCCAGGCCGTGCTCACCAAAGACGTGGCGGCCTACAACGCCGTGGCGACCAAGGCCGGGTTGCCCGCGGTGACGGTGAAATAGGATACTCATCTCTTGCATGGACACCCTCAAGGACCGTATTCGTCATGTACCCGACTTTCCAAAGCCGGGGATTCTCTTTTATGACATTACGACCCTGATGAAGGACCCCGCCGGTTTCCGCGCGTCTGTGGACGCCATGGCAGCGCCCTACAAAGCGCAGAAGGTTGATTTGGTGGTGGGCATCGAGAGCCGGGGATTTATCTTCGGGGCGGCTGTGGCGGATCGGCTCGGGGCGGGATTCGCCCCGGTCCGCAAACTGGGCAAGCTGCCATCAGCGACCCGTCGTGCGTCCTACAGCCTTGAGTACGGGACCGACGCGCTCGAGATTCACGAGGACGCCATTGCGCCCGGCCAGAAGGTGCTGGTCGTTGATGACTTGCTGGCCACGGGTGGCACGGCCGCGGCGACTGTGGGACTGGTGCGCGGCCTGGGGGCCGACGTGATCGGTGTGCAGTTCCTGATTGAACTGGTGGCGCTGGGCGGCCGCGCGAAGTTAGCGACCGAGACTGTGCATACCGTGCTCGCGTATTAGCGAAACGTCACGCGCCCGTAGCTCAGCTGGATAGAGCATCGCCCTCCTAAGGCGGGGGTCGCAAGTTCGAATCTTGCCGGGCGCACCATTTATTGTCGGCTTGTGTGGGAGAGTGAGAGATGAAGTCAGGAGAACGGCACCACCTGAAGACCAATGAGTTCGCCGTCCGCGTGGCGCGGGTGACCGAGGTCGTGGCGACACATCGTGATCGATTGGTGCTCGGCGCCATCGCCATCGTGGTGCTGATCGTCGCCGGAATCGGGTACTCCTGGTTCCGTGGCAGGACGTCCGACCAGGCCGGGGCGCTCCTCGGCGCGGCGATGGCCACCTATGAGGCGCCCATTGTGCCGGCTCCAACCGTGCCAGGCGCGACCCAGCAGGTCGGCACCTACCCGACGCAGACCGCGCGGGCCGAGGCGGCGGTGGCGGCCTTCCAGAAGATCATCGACACCTACCCCTCGACCGGCGCAGCCGTCGCCGCGCGGTATCACCACGCCGCCGCGCTGATGGCACTCGGCCGATTCGCCGACGCGGAAAAGGGATTCCAGGCGGCGGCAGCCGCTGCGGGCGCCACGATCTTCGAGCCGATGTCGAAGATGGGCCAGGCCGAGGTGCTCGTCGCGAGCGGCCAGGCCGACAAAGGCGTCGCCATCTTCGAGGCGCTCGCGGCGGATCGAGACGGTATGTTGCCCATCGACGGCGTGTTGATGCAGTTGGGCCGCGCCTTCGAGAAGGCCGGCAAGAGCGCCGAGGCGCGGACCACCTATAAGCGCGTGGTCGACGAGTTCCCCGAGTCGCAGTACGTTTCGCAGGCCCGGCAGGAACTCGTCCGACTCGGATAGCCGTCACGACCGATCACACGAGGCGCAAAGACGCCGACGTGTCCCCGCCGCATGTGCCCTTCTGTACAGCGGGTTGTCGAGCAAGGCTCGTAGGCTCGGGGCATGATGAAAAACAAACTTGCTCCGATCGCCCTCGCCCTCGCGCTCGTTGGCGCTGTGTCAGCGTCACCCGCCAGCGCGCAGACCAATCTCAACAACCGAACCGTCGTGACTTTCTCACAGCCGGTCGAAGTGCCAGGAAAAGTGCTCCCGGCGGGAACCTACACGTTCGAGTTGAACGAGAGCATGGCCAACCGCCACATCGTCCAGATCTTCGACCAGGCTGGCACGAAGATCGTGGCCCTCGTCCTGGCCGTTCCCAACCGCCGCCTGACCCCAACGTCGGATACGGTCATCAAGTTCGCCGAAGTGGCTGCGGGTCAGCCGCAGGCCCTTCGCGCGTGGTTCTACCCCGGCCAGACCGTGGGTCAGGAAATGGTCTATCCGAGAACGCGCGCCCGCCAGCTGGCCGCCACATCGAACGTGATTGTCCCGGCGGTCGACGACTCGTTTTATGCCGACGCCAACGCAGACACGATGAAGACCGCAGACGTGGTGTCGGTCACGCCGGACGTCAAGGAGACGCCGATCGCCGTCGTTGAGCCGACGCGCCCGGAGCCCACGCCGGCAGTCACGCCTGTCCGCAGAGCGCTTCCGAAGACGGCCAGCACACTCCCGCTGGTGGCGCTCATCGGTTTTGTGACGCTCGCGTTCGGCTTGGTGGTCCGGCGCTTCTCGGCGCAGCCGACGGCTCGCTAGGATATGCGCCTCGCCGTCTGTCTGTTCGTTGCCCTGCAGGCGACCTTCTCCGTCCGCACGGAGATGGTCGTCCTGCCGGTCACGGTGACCGACACGCGCGGAGCGAGTGTGGCAGGACTGACGGCCGCTGAGTTTCGCGTGTACGACGACGGGCGGCTTCAACCGATCACACTCTTTCGCAGCGGCGAGGTCGCGTTGACCGTTGGCCTGATCGTTGATCACAGCCAGAGCATGCGCGCCAAACTGTCAGCCGTGAACGCCGCCATTGCGGCGTTCGCAGGCACCGGCCGGACGCACGACGAGCTGTTTGTCGTCGGCTTCAACGACCGCGTCCTGCTGCAGCCGTTGCCGGGCGGACAACTGTTTACGAGCGATGCCGCAGACTTGTCGGCAGCGCTCGATGCGGCGACGCCTGCCGGGATGACGGCGCTGTATGACGCAGTCGCTCTGGGGCTGCGACACTTGCCGGCAGGCCGGTCGGACCGGAAGGCACTGATCGTCGTGACCGACGGTGGCGACAATGCCAGTGAGCTCAAATACGGCCAGGTGCGGGACCTGGCACGCGCCTCGCAGGCGGTGATCTACGGCATCGGCCTCACCGGGGCGCAGTCTCAGGAAGAGAACCCGGAGGCGCTCAAGCGGTTGTGCCGCGACAGCGGCGGGCTCGCGCACTTTCCAGCCACGCCGGCGGATATTTCCAGAGCGGTGAGTGACATTGCGCGTGACCTTCGCACGCAGTACACGATCGGCTTCGCACCGACGACACACAAGGGCCGGGGGTTTCATCCCGTCAAGGTATCGGTTGTGAGCACAACCGGCGTCACGCTCCGGGTGCGGACCCGGGCCGGGTACACGGCGAGGGCGCCTCAATGATTGGTCTCACCCGGGTCGTCCGCATCTTCGGCACAGCGGCGATCGTCGTGGGACTGGCTGTGTTGATCTACGTGGGCCTGGTGGTGGCGCAGGCCACGCCGTCGGAGCCCCCACGGCTTCCTGACCCTCCGGCCTCGACGCTGAACGAGCCGGTGGCCGCAAGGCGACCTCTCGTGGCGGGGGAGTCACTCGGGCAGATTCATATCGCGCGGCTTGGCCTGAGGGCGGACATCCGGGAGGGCGAGGACGAGTCGGTCCTCCAACGCGGCGTGGGGCATCTGGCCGACACGCCCTGGATGGGACAAGACGGCAACGTGGCGTTGGCCGGTCACCGGGATACGGTGTTTCGTCCGCTCGAGGGAATTCAGTCGGGCGATGTCATTGAGGTCACGACCGTCGACGGCATCGTGACGTATTCGGTGGAACAGGTGACGATAGTCTCGCCCGACGATCTGTCGGTGCTTGCGCCATCAGGCGGCAGCACGCTCACGCTCATCACCTGTTACCCGTTCAAGTACATCGGCTCGGCACCACACCGGTTTATCGTCCGGGCCCGGCAGATCGCTCCAAGGTCGTGACATCGGTCTCGCGATTTACTTCGCGGGCAGTCCGAGTTTGTACGTGATCAGCTTGTAGACCAGCCGGGCAGCCACGAAATTGGGTGACCACATTCCTGGGATGGGGCACAGTTCCACCACATCGCACGCCACCACCTCGCGCTCGGCAAACACCCGGCGCAGGAGCGTCATCAGTTCACGCCACGCGAGTCCACCCGGTTCAGGTGTGCCTACGGCCGGCATCAGGCCAGGCTCGAGGCCGTCGAGATCGATGGTCAGGTAGACCGGCCCTGTGAGGGCATCGAGCACCCGCGACATCCAGTCAGGATCGTCGCGCATGTTCCAGTCGTAGAAGATGGTGGTCTGCAACGACGGTACGGCCTCGGCTTCCTCCTGCGAGATGTTGCGGATGCCGACCTGCACCACCGGAGCGGACTCAAGCGTCCGGCGCATGGCGGATGCGTGGCTGTTGTGTTCGCCCTGGTAGCCGTCGCGCAGGTCCGCGTGGGCGTCGATCTGCAGGACGGTCAGGCCAGGGTGCCGCGCGGCAGCGGCGGCCACCAGCGGCGGCGTGATCGAATGTTCGCCGCCAAGCGTCACCAGGAATTTGCCGGAGTCCATGATGGCGCTGGCCGTCCGATGAATGCGCGCCATCGCACCTTCCATCGAGCCGTGCGAGAGATCCATCTCTGGAAGCGTGTGAATGCCCCTCGTGTGGATGTCCACGCCCAGCTCTTCGTCCCACAGCTCGACCTGTGCCGACGCCACGATGAGTTCGCGTGGGCCGGTGCGGGTGCCCTGCACATACGACGTCGTGCGGTCGAGGGGCACCGGCAGGATGATGGCCGCTGAGTCGTCGTAGTCGGTGACGACGGGCATGGCGCCGCCGAACCACAGTGGGTGAGCGTGATCGTAGTCAACAGGAAACGACATCAAGGCACTCCGAATCAGGGACGGACCACACCGGCTGACGCGCCGACGTGCTGGAGAAAGGTGAACTCAGCCGTGGGCGACAGCACGATGCCCGATAAACGCTCATGCGCCACGGCAACATTCGTCTTGTACCACAGGCTGATGTAGGGCGCATCCTCAGCGATGCGCCGCTGCGCTTCGCCGTACAGCCGGCGTCGGTCTTCCTCGGCGAGGGCCGAAGACGCGGCATCAATCAGGCGGTCCACGTCGCTGTTCTTGTAATACCCCCGGTTGAAGCCGCCGGGGGGAATCTGCGACGAATGAAAGACGCGCCTCAGCATGTCGGGGTCGGTCACGCCCACCCACTGCAGCGTGTAGAGTTGCACGTTGCCGCGGATGACGTCCGAGAACAGTGTCGCGAACTCGTACGATCGCAGGTCGAGGGCAATCCCGACCTCGGCGAGGTTCTGCTGAATCACTGCGGCTTGCAACCGGTACGCTTCGGCCGTGGAGGTCTTGAGACTCAGCCGCAGGCGGGGCCGCGGCCCGTCGCCATCAGGATCGCGGTACCCCGCTTCATCAAGCAGTGCCCTGGCGCGGTCGAGGTCGCGGGTGAACCTGAACGCGGTGCTGTCGTACGCCCATGACATCGGGGGCACGATGCCGATCGCGGTGCTGGCCAGGCCCCGACGGAGGTGGTCAACGATGGCGCGCTGGTCGATGGCATAGCCGACCGCAAGCCTGACCCGCCGATCCTGCAGGAGCGCATCACGCAGGTTGAAGCCCAGGTACGCGAAGTCTGTCCCCGGAGCCGTGCTCACGCGCAGATGGGGCTCTTTCCTGAGGCCATCGATGATGTCGGGCGACAGGTCGTTGACGACGAGATCGACAGAGCCTTTACGCAATTCGAGCCCGCGCATGGTTTCGTCGGGCACCACACGCAGGACGAGGCCGCCGTTGGCCGGCTGGCCGCGGTAGTACCCGGCGAACGGTCGGAGGGTGGTGCGGTCATCGGGCACGAACTCGCCGAGTTGGTACGGGCCGCTCCCCACGGGCTGCCGGGCTGCGGCTGTCCCCGTACCCTCGGGCACGATCCCCATCACAAGGTTGATCGGAAACGACGCGGCCGGCTCACGCAGACGGAAGGCCACGTGGGTCTGGTCGATGACGTCCACCGACTTCAGCCCGCGATACGCGCCCTTGCGGCCTGAGACAAAGGCCGGATCCAGGAACCGCCGAAACGTAAATGCCACATCGTCGGCCGTCAGATCGCTGCCGTCATGAAACCGGACGCCGGTCGGGAGTTCGGCGATGTAGGTGAGCGGGTCAGGCCAGTCGAGCCGTACCGCCAGATCCGGCACCACGCGTAGCGAGTCGTCGATGCGCATCAGCGAACTGAAGAGGAGCTGGTGAATCTTCTGCGAGGCTTCGTCGAGTCCGACTGCGGGATCGAAATTCGTGGGCGAGTTGGTCATCGCCACCACGATCACGTCGCTCGGGCGTGGCACGGCGGCCTGGCATCCCGCCAGTGCGGCGCACGCGAGAGCAAGAGCCGTCGTGCCGAGGCCGCGACGATGGCCTCCGACCCTCATTGATCGGCCTCGCGCTTGAGGTCGGCCAGGAGGTTGAGCGCCTCGATCGGCGTCATGCGCTCGAGATCGATCTTCCTGACGCGGTCCACCATGGGATGGGTATCGGGAGCCAGTTGGAACAGTCCCAATTGGCTCTGCGCAGGAGCGGGGGCTCCGCTCAGGCTCGGCCGTCCACCACGCTGCAGCTCATCCTGTTCGAGCGATCTCAGAATCTCGGTCGCGCGGCGGACAACCGACGGCGGCAGTCCGGCAAGGCGCGCGACCTGAATGCCGTAGGAACGGTCCGACCGGCCTTCAATCACTTTGTGAAGGAACACAATGTCGTCTTTGAACTCCCGAGCGGCCACGTGAAAATTGGCCACACCGGACACAGCATCGGCAAGGTCTGTCAGTTCGTGATAGTGCGTCGCGAAGATCGTCTTGGGCCGTGCCCGATCGCTCGTGGCCAGGTACTCGGCAACGGCCCAGGCGAGGCTGAGTCCATCGAACGTGGCCGTGCCGCGGCCAATCTCGTCAAGGATGACCAGGCTTCGCGATGTGGCCATGTGCAGGATGGTGGCGGTCTCCTGCATTTCCACCATGAACGTGGACTGGCCGCGCGCGATGTTATCGGAGGCGCCGACTCGCGCGAAGATGCGGTCCACAATGGACAGCTTGGCGCGGCGAGCCGGCACAAACGACCCCATCTGCGCGAGCACGGCGAGCAGGGCGGTCTGACGAAGGAAGGTGGACTTGCCGCCCATGTTCGGGCCCGTCAGGATGACCAACTGGCGCGTCGTGCCGTTGAGCGACACGTCGTTGGGCACAAAGGCCGCCGCAGCGTGGCGCTCAACCACGGGGTGCCTGGCGTCCACCGCCGACAGTTCGTCGGCGTCGTGCACCTGCGGCTTCGTGTAGTTTCCCGAAGACGCGGTTTCGGCGAGTGCGCTGAGCACGTCGAGCGTGGCCACGGCGCGGGCCGTATCGAGAATGCGGGGCGACTCGGCGGCCACGCGCAGCCGAAGCGCCTCAAAGAGTGCCAGTTCTCGAGTCACCAGGTGCTCGTCGGCGTGCAGCACTTTTTCCTCGAACTCCTTGAGTGCCGGTGTGATGTAGCGCTCGCCGCCGGCAATGGTCTGTTTGCGAATGTACTCGGGCGGGGCGTTCGCCAGCTGGGCCTTCGTGATCTCGATGTAGTAGCCGAAGACACGGTTGTAGCGAATCTTGAGCGAGTTGATCCCGGTGCGCGTGCGCTCGGCGTCTTCCATGGCGGCAATCGCCGTCTTCCCGCCGCGACTGATGCCGCGCAGTTCATCGATTTCGGCATCCACACCGTCACGGATGAGTCCGCCGTCGCGCGCCACGGCCGGCGGCTCCGACACGAGCGTGTCGTCGATGGTATTGCGCACGTCGGTCAGGTCGTCCACCTCGGCCAGCAGACTGCGGACGAGCGGTGCCTGCAGGTCGCCGAGGAGCGTGCGCAGACGCGGCAGCAGTGTCAGCGACTGGCCGAGTGCCACGAGGTCGCGGGGCCCCACGGTGCCCAGCGCGGCTCGCGCCACCAGCCGCTCAAGGTCGTGCATGCCCTTGAGCAGGTCCCGGAGCTTCGCACGGTCGGTGGCGTGAAACGCGAAGTCCTCCACGGCGTCGAGGCGGTCCTGGATACGCGCCAACGCGACGAGCGGCCGCACGAGCCATGCGCGCATCAGGCGTCCGCCCATCGCCGTGGCCGTGCGATCGATTTCATCCAGCAGCGACCCCGTCCGGCCGCCATCCACACCCTCCACGACATTGAGGTGGCGCAGGGTCACCGGGTCGATGAGCAACGCGTCGGCCGACAGGCGTCGCGAGATGTCGCGGACATGGGCCAGTTCCACACGTTGCGTGGTGCGCAGATAGTGCACGATGGCGCCAGCCGCGGCGGTCGCTGCGGGCGCGTCTTCGAGGCCGAAACCCGACAGTGACGCCGTACGCATCTGGTCAAGCAGCACCTCGCGGGCACGACCCACCTCGAAAATCCAGGCGTCGAGCCGGGTCACTCGCGGCGAGGCCAGCGGCGAGAGCACGCGATCGAGATCCGTGCCCTCGGCCGCCAGAAGTTCCTTCGGCCGAAGGACCGCGAGTTCTGCCGACACCGACTGTGCCGCGTCCCCACCGGTCCATTCGGCCGCCGAGAACTCTCCGGTCGACACGTCGAGGCACGCCACCCCGTACCGGTCCGGCCCCTGCTGTGCGACCGCTGCCAGAAACGCGGGCTCGCGGGCGTCGAGATACCCCGCGTCGGTGAACGTCCCGGGTGACACCACGCGTGTGACTTCCCGCTTGACCAGCCCCTTGGCTGTTTTCGGATCCTCCACCTGTTCGCAGAGGGCCACGCGATATCCCTTGCGGACCAGACGCGACAAATAGCCATCGACGGCGTGGTACGGCATGCCGCACATCGGGATGGCCGACCCGGCCGTGTCCTTCGATCGCGACGTCAGCGTCAGTTCCAGCACTCGGGAGGCCGTGATCGCGTCTTCAAAGAACATCTCGTAGAAATCGCCCATGCGAAACAGCACGATGGCGTCGCGATGCTGCCGCTTCGCGTCCAGGTACTGACGCATGGCCGGTGTGGCGGCGAGCGAGGAAGGCGAAGTTGTCACGGGGAAACGGCCGAAGGACTCGGTCGAGTATAACATTGCGGTCATGGTGGTCCTGGCGCTCGAAACCGTCACGCCGCAGGGAAGTGTGGCTGTCTGGCGCGACGGCATCCTGACGTCCCGCACCGGCGACGCCACCCAGCCACATGCGGCGCGGTTCCCTCTGGCATGGCTCGAGACGCTGGCCACGGCTGGGGTGGCGCTCGACATCGTGAATCTGCTGGCGGTGGTGTCGGGGCCGGGATCGTTCACCGGCGTGCGCATCGGCATGGCGAGCGCGCAGGGCCTCGCGCTGACGCGGGGGTGGCGGATCACGGCCATACCAACCCTCGACGCGATCGCCGAGGGTTGGCGGGTGGCGCACGCCGGGCAGCCGTCGAGAACGGTCGTGGCCTGCCTTGATGGCCTGCGCTCAGAGGTATTCGTGCGCGAGTTCCTGTTCGACGGCCAGGCCATGCATCCGCTGGGTGATCCGGCCGTCGCGGCGCCCGATCACGTGCGATGGACGGCCCACCCGGGTGGCGTTTCGTTTGTCGGCAGCGGCGCGGTGCGTTACGCGTCTTCGTGGTTCGACGTGAGCGACGACATCGTCGGCGTGATGGAGCCGATGGCCGTGGGTGCGGCGCGCCTTGCCGCAGGCGGCGGATGGCCGGCGGCCGCGCCGCATGCACTGCGCCCGCTCTACGTGCGCCGCCCCGATGTCGAATTGGCACGCGAGCGGGGCCGACCCGGTGGTCCCTGACGCCGTGACCGGCGTACGGCGCGTGCAGGCCGGCGAACCACTGGACGCGGTGGCGCACATCCAGCGCCAGTCGTTCACCAATCCCTGGAGCGCCGAGGCGATCAACTGGGAACTGCGTGAAACGGACGTGGCGCGGCTGTACGTGTTGGACGCCACGGGACCGTCACCGGGTGCCACGGCGCCCCCATTGGCGTATTGCGCGTGCTGGCTGATCTTCGACGAACTCCATATCAACAGCCTCGCGGTCGTGCCCGAGGCCCGGCGCCAGGGGCACGCACGACGGCTGCTGGCCGGGGTATTTCGCGATGCCGTGGCCGACGGGGCGTCGTCTGCGACCCTCGAAGTGCGGCGATCCAATGTGCCAGCGCTCGCACTCTACAACGGCCTGGGGTTCCAGGTGGAGGGGGTGCGGGCGAACTACTATCAGCAGCCCAGGGAGGATGCGCTGATTCTGTGGCACCGGGCGCTGACGGTGCTTGTCGGTCAGGCGGGCTGATGGTAATCTCCCGCTGAACGCACGGAGGAGGCAGGGCATGAGGCCCAACACCTCGAAGAACTCACGCTGAAGAAGCGCAAGCTCGCGATTAAGGATCAGATCGCCGCGCTGACCGCCGCAACGCGCCGCTGACGCACTACACTGGTGGCTTCACACCGGTCATGGTTCCGGGACGTTCCCGGGGCCGCGGCCGGTGTGCTCGCGAGTGAGTGCATGCGAATCGATCGAGCCGCTGTTCCGTTTGTCCTGATCGCTGCCGTCCCGACGGTGATCGTCTGGCTATGGTGGGGAGCCCTGGCCGCAGTGCCGGCCTTGCTGTTGCCGCTGGCGACGGGCGCGTTTTTTCGTGACCCCGAGCGCACACCGTCGCAGGACCCCTCGCTGGTGTTGTCGCCGGCCGACGGCACGGTCATGTATGCCGGTCCGGCCCGTCCAGAGGAAGCCCCCGCCGGCGGCCCGTGGCTGCAAGTGACTATTTTTCTCTCGGTCCTGGATGTCCACATCAACCGCACACCGGTGTCTGGGCGCGTGACCCGGGTGGACTACCAGCCGGGGAGTTTTCTGCCGGCCTACAAACGCGAGGCCTTTCGCAACGAACGTTCCGAGATCTGGTTTGATCACGCAGGCGTACCGGTGGTTGCGCGGCAGGTGGTCGGCCTTCTGGCGCGCCGGGTGGTCTGCCGTCTGACGCCCGGCCAGCAGGTGGACGCGGGGGCACGGCTGGGCCTGATGAAGTTCGGTTCGCGCATGGATGTGTTTGTGCCGCCCACGGCGCGGCTGGAAGTCACCGAGCGACAGACGGTGCGCGGGGGCGACACGGTCCTGGCGCGGTGGCCAGCCTGAGGGCACGTTATGATGGTCCTTGAATGAGCCAGGGATTGCCCACCGGTCGGTTCGGTCGGAATGGGCGCAAAGCCAGGCGGGGTACCTATCTGTTGCCCAGCCTCATTACCGTTGGCAACCTGTTTTGCGGTTATGCCTGCGTCATGTACGCCATGCGCGGGGACCTCACGACGGCGGCGCCGTTTATTGGCGTGGCCGTCGTCCTGGACATGCTGGACGGCCGGATCGCGCGACTGACCGGGACCACCAGCGCGTTTGGAGTCGAGTTTGACTCGCTCGCCGATGTGATCTCGTTCGGGCTGGCACCGGCCGTGCTGGCGTCGGCCTGGGGCCTCTCAGAATTGGGGCGATGGGGATGGGCCGCAGGCTTCCTGTATGTCGCCGCGGCCGCGATTCGGCTCGCACGCTTCAATATCCAGACGGGGACGCAAACCGACAAGGCGTATTTCATCGGCATGCCCAGTCCTGCGGCGGCCGGTGTCCCCGCCGCGACAATTTTTTTCTACCCCTACCCGCTGATGGGGAAGACGCAGGCCTTGGCGGCGATTGCGGTGGTGGTCATTCCCGCCATCCTGATGGTCAGCACGATTCGCTTTCGCAGTTTCAAGACCATCAACTTCGGGTGGGAGCGCTCGTACATCAAGCTCTTCGTGTTCGCGGCCTTGCTGGTGTTCATCGCGACCGAGCCCAGTTGGGCCCTGATCATCATCGCCTACGCCTACCTCGCCTCGGCGTTCGTCGGGATGGCTCTCACTCGTGTCCGCGGTCGTCGTCCGGCCCCGCCACCGGAAGCCTGACCGTCACAGTGGTGCCCTGACCCAGGGTGCTCTCCAGAGAAATCGATCCGCCGCACGAGGCGATGTTCTGCCGGGCGTTGGCCAGACCGAGCCCTGACCCGCCGGTCTTCGTTGAGAAGTGCGGCTCAAACGCGCGTGCGGCCGCGTCGCTCGTCATGCCGATGCCGTCATCGACGCACATCACTCGCACGTCACCCGCATCGTCGGCGGCGGCCGAGAACCGCACGCGGCCGCCCGAGGGCATGGCTTGCAGCGCGTTTTCGACCAGGTTCGTCATCGCTCGGGCCAGGAGCGTGCGATCCGCGCGTGCGTCAGGGGTGTGGGGCGCCACATCGACCAGGATCTCGGTGTGGGACGCGAGTCCGGCGCGATAGGGTTCGACCACGTCCTGGAGAAGCGCCGCCAGCGAGACCCGCTCGAGTTGCGGAACGGGCACGGCGGCAAATGATGAGAACTCGTTGGCCAGTTGCCGGAGCAGTTTGACCTGTTTCAACACGGTCCCGATGCACTGATCGAACACGGCGCCGAGCGGACGCCCCTGGTCCACGTGCACTCGTTGCAGGTGTTCGGCTGCCAGTTGAATGGGCGTCAGAGGGTTCTTGATGTCATGGGCGACCTGTCGTGACATGTCGGCCCACGCCTTCAGTTCGTGCGCGCGGCCCAGTTCCTCGCGTTGCGACCGGAGGGTGGCGGCCATGCCGTTGAAGTCGTTGACGAGCCGCCGGAGTTCGTCGGCCGTGTCGGCCACGATCCGGACGTTGAATTCGCCGGCCGCGATTTGTTGCGTGGCCCGTGTCAGGCGTTCCACGGGGTCGGAGACGCGCCGCGCGACCGAGGCCCCGATGAAGGCCGCAAGCATAATGACCAGTACGGCCCCCAGTAAGACGCCTCGATTGAGATCGGTAATTTCGCGTTCGATCTCCTGCTGCCGCAGCGCCAGCGGCACGCTGAGTACGGCATGTCGGCCCAGTGCCGGTACGGGCGCCGCTGCGACGAGGTAGCTGAACGAGCCGGCCCGATCTTCGGCCGCAAACGAGGGGCGGCGCTCGAGTACGACGGCGCGATAGGCGCGTGCAGGCGTACGCTCCGGGAGCAGGCCTGACACGAAGAGGTCGCGCTGTGAGGTCGCGCTCAGCCGCGGGCCGTCAAACAGGTTGACGTCCTGATTGATGACCTGCCCGATCCACACTAGGATGTCGTCGGTCGGCGGCACTTCCTGCAAGGCGATCGTGTCCTCAAGCACGCGTCGCGCAATGGTGGCGGCAGTCAGAGCCTCGGTTTCGACATCTCCGCGAAGTTTGTCACTCATGTAGGCGCTGAAGGAGAACGCAAATACCAGGACGGGGACGACAGCCGTGAACACGAAATACAGAAACAGCTTGCGGTAGAAGCTCGTCCGGATTTCGAAGATCAGCGCGCGCAGCGGCGCCACCCGTCGTCCCGCGATCGACGCGACCAGGGTGCCGATACTGAACAAGACGACGAACATGAGGGCAGAGAGCACGGTGCCTTCGGCCAGCTTGGTCAGGTGATCGAACATTCGTGGCATCGGATACCCGAACGCGTAGATGCCCGCTCGGTCGTTGGCAAAGTAGACGCGGAAGGTATCGGTGTCCGTGGACCGGGTGGTCCAGAACGGGTCGCGCGATCGTTCGATCTGACTCAGCAACGTCTGATCGAGCGACCACGCCGTCCTGCCGGACGTAAATGTGGCCTGCCGGCCCCATCCATAGACCACGGTCTGGATGCCGTGAGGCCGGATCTGGGGCGACTGGATTGCTCTGCGGAGCAGGTCGTCGTACGGGTTGATCGCCGAGATGAAAGGCAGTGCCCGATAGTCGAAGAGGACATGGATGACGACCGATCCCGTCGAACGGCCTGAGGCGTCGCAGAAGCTGCGCTCAGCGTGCAGGGTGGCCTGCTCGCGGGCGCCGAACGACGTCACCTCACCATAGGTATCCCACTCGCAACGGGTCTGGGCCGATGAGCGGTCGATGCCATAGTCAGGCACGTTCAAGGCAAACCGGCTGAGGAGCCGTCCGTCGGGGCCGAATAGCTCAAGGGCCGAGGTGAGGCGCGAGCGTGAGAGTCCCGTCTGGCTCCAGACCAGGAATGCGGCGTCGGTGGAAGTACCACGGGGTTCTCCCGGAGACTGCGCCAATAAGTCCGAGAGGTCGGGAAGTCGATTCACGTCCTCAATGGCTCGCGCCAGTTCCCGCCTGAGCTGCTGCGGCAGGTCCATCGTCGTGGGGGCATACGCGCTCTCAATCAGCCGCTCGGTGCTGCGATTGCCCGAGAACGCCACGATCGGATACCAAATGACTGCGGGGATCACGGCCGCGACGCAGAGCGACAAGAGCCGAGTTGACGGGGACGCGTGCCGATAGAAGTGGCGGAGTCCGACCGCCGACAGGGCAAACAGGGCGGCGACTCCGACCACGCCGGCCAGCGCGGGCGTTGGCAGCGGAGACCAGGGGTTGGGCACAGCGCCGATGGCCGTGGGCAGGACCCACGCGGCGCCCGTCAGGACGGCCGCGACAGGCCTCTTCCAGGACACCCGCCAGCGTTCGGCCGAGCGGGCCAGCAGCGAACCCACGGCCCAGACGCTGGCGAATGCCAGCAGGTGGCGGGCAGCGTGCGCGGTGAGCACGGCGGCGTTGGGGGGAAACAGCGGGGACGCCAGGCGGTCGTAGCCAACCGCAGTGAGTTGGCGATCGATGGCCCAGAAGGTGAGCCATAGGACCCCTGCGCTGACGATCCCGCCGACACTCAGTTCCACCCACATGGCGAGCGGCGAGCCGGAGGAGACCGGACGACGAGGCGAGGTCCGCCACCACGCGGCCACCGGCAGCGTCAGAGTGAAGCCGACGGCAGTCAAGGCGCCGATGGCCGTAAGACCAACGAGCGGAAGGTCGGCCGATGAGCCAATCCAGACACACAAGGCGCCTGCGGCCAGGACAAGAATGGGGGCGGCGCCCTGCACGCCGCGGTGGCGGCTCTGGACGAGTCCGGCGGCAAGCACCAGCAGCGCACCCACCAGCGGGAGGATGGCGGCGAGCAGAACCCGTCGACGGAATTCCTGGCGCGCCGCATCGAGCGTGACGGGCGCAAAGACGATATCGAGCAGCGGCGCGCTGTCGGACAGCACCACAGTCTTGATCGTGCCGGCCGGTACGCCGACGACGTTGGCGGAGGGTACCACCTGAACCGGGCCGAACGAGGTCAGCAGATGGTACTCACCGAGGCTGGGGTGCAGGCCTCCGGTGGTTGAAAGCACTTGCTCGGCCGCAACGATGCCGACCCGGCGCGCATCGACGCGCACCGGGTGCCACGCCACCAGTCGCAGCCCCAGCGTACCTTGGGCCACGAACAATCCCGGCGCGTCCAGCACGGCTGGGGGCACCTCAAGGTCTTCAGCGGGACCGTCGTTCCACGCAAGGACACTGAACGTCCCCGTTCCTGTCGGAACATAGACGGTCAGGGCGGCATCAGGCGAGTCGGGCAGCGCCGCAAACACGTCGACGACACGGTCGCGGTCGCTTGTGGCGGCCTCAATGAGGGCGGCGTTGGCGGCCACCTGAGCGGCGGCCCCGCGCAATTGCCGGGCGCTGTGGTCAAGACGCGCGCGCACTTCGGATTGAAGGTGCTGAGAGGCTGTGTCCTGGCTGGGGCCGAAACGAACGAACTCCCACGCCGCCCCCCCCGTCGCAATGACGAAGGCGGCTGCAAGAGCCAGGGCGAGAAGGCGAACAGACGAGGAGAGCACCGGTAGCCGGGGCAGGAGGGCCGTCCGCTCGCAGGATATCAGAGAAGCGCTGGGCTATACTCGCCGGTGTCCCTTCTGATCGTGCGTGGCAGTCTTGGCGGTTTGCCGCTGCGGGCCGCGCTCAAGCGCGGCGCGCTGGTTGCGGCCGCAAATTGGCCCGTCGTACTCGCGCAGTTTATGTCGGTGTCCGTCTGCCGGCTGGCACTGGCCGTTCCGGTGATCGGCGGTGCGTTCGTGGTCGCGGTGCTCGCTGAAGCGGACGTGCGCATGATGTTCGCAGACGGGATCACCTCCGCCACCGGACTGGTCATCACCTCTCTGATGCATCGTCCTGCGGCCCTCTGGAGCTTTGTGGCGGCGATGGGTGTCGTAGCCGCCGGCAGTGGCGTGGTGTCGTGGCTCACGCAGGCCGGCGTGATGGGCACGCTTGATAGGGGCGAACGTGCCGCCGGCGATCTGCAGAAATCACCACTGCGTCTGGACGCGGTAAGTCGAGCTGGCGCATTCAGCCTGGAAGGGTTCATGGAAGCGGTGAGCCACCTTGGGCGCCGGTACGTGCTGGTGGGCGCCTGGCTGTACGTGGCGTATGCGGTCGTGGGCGCTGGCGCCATTGCCAGCCTGGTGCTGGCCGCAAGGCTGGCTGGACGCGCCGGTTGGTCGATGGTGCTTCCGGTGTCGGTCGTCGGCGTGACGGCCGTCGCGCTGGTGACGATCGCGATCCTGCAACTCGTGCACGCGCTTCTACAGGTCATCATGGCGACTGACGACTGCCGCCTCAGTACGGCGGTCAGGCAGCTTCGAGTGTTCCTGTTGCACGATGCGCGGCAGGTGCTGGGAATCTTCAGTGTGGTGCTCGGTCTTGTCCTGCTGGCCACTGCGGCGTCTGTGCTGGCGACTGCGGGCCTCGCGCTGGTGGCGTGGGTGCCCTTTGTCGGCCTGGCCGTCGTTCCACTGCAGTTGGCCGCGTGGCTGGTGCGTGGCGTGGTGTTTCACTACATGGACTTGTCGGCGTGGTCGGCCTACCACAGCCAGTACCGTCGCTACGCCGAGCCGACCTCCGGCGAGCCGACCTCTGCTGATCGCGCCCCGAGTGAGGGCAGAAGGATTCCTGCATGACGAACTTCGATGCATTCCTGTCGCGCGCCGGCGAATCGATGCAGGAATCCGCGATTCGCAAGATGGGATCGATGCTCGCCGATTCGCGCGACCTGGTGTCGTTTGCACCCGGGTATCCCGCCGAGGCCGCGTTCGCGTGGGACGACTTCCGAGCCATCGCCGACGATGTGTTGTCGAGTCGCCGGGAGTCGGTCCTGCAATATGGCGCCACGCGCGGATACCGTCCGCTGTTGGAAGTCATCACAGGCCTGATGGCCGAGCGGGGAATCAGCACCGCGCTTGAGCAGTTGGTGGTCACCAACGGTTCGCAGCAGGGCCTGGATCTCACCGCCCGGGTGCTGCTCGATCCTGGAGACGTCGTGCTGGTGGAGTTGCCGACGTACACCGGCGCGATTTCGGCGTTCCGTGGCGTCGGCGCCGAACTGGTCGGCGTGCGGCAGAACCCGGACGGGTGCGACCTCGACGCGCTTGACGCCGCGCTCGTGCGCCTGCGCGGCGCAGGGCGGCGCGTGAAGTTCTTTTACACCGTGCCGAATTTTCAGAATCCGACGGGACTGCTGGTCAGCCTCGACAAGCGGCGGCAGCTGCTCGAGTGGGCGGAGCGTCGCGACGTGCTCGTGGTGGAGGATGATCCGTATCGGGACCTGTTTTTCCCCGATGTGACTCAGGAAGCCGAAACCCGGGCGCTTGCGGCTGACGATGCCACGGGTCGTGTGATCTACCTGGGCAGTGTTTCCAAGACGCTGGCGCCAGGCCTTCGTGTCGGCTGGCTCAGCGCGGCTCCTGCACTGGTCGGCCGGTTCGAACTCGCGAAACAGGCCACGGACCTGTGCAGTGGCGCCCTTGGGCAGCAAATCGTCAACGAGGCGTGCCGACGCGGTGTGCTGGCCCGCCAGTTGCCGCGGTTGCGCGCGCTGTACCAGGAGAAGCGCGACGTGATGGTCGGGGCGCTGACCGAAGCCTGCGGCGATGTGCTCACGTGGGAGATGCCACGGGGCGGGTTCTTCCTGTGGGCGCGCCTCCGGGAGCCGCTCGATGGTGACTCGCTGCTACCGCAGGCGCTCGGGCGCGGCGTGATCTTCGTCGCCGGCAGTGCATTTTTTGTCTCGGGATCCGAACGGCAATTTATCCGGCTGTCATTCTCGTCGCCGCCGGCCGATCGCATCCACGAAGGGGTGCGGCGGCTCGCCCACGCCCTCAGCGACGCACGGGCGGCAACACCAGTCCCAGCGTCGTCGCAGGAGGCCCGGTAGCGGCCACCGTTGCAGCCAGGCCGGTGGGCTGATACGCCGTCACTGTGAGTTCCGACGCGGCGGAAGTGGTGATGGCCATTCGCAGCGCACGTCCGGCACCTGCCGAGGCGAGACCGCCAAGCACACTGGCCCCTTCCTCGGGGCCAGCCAACCGGCCGGCGCGCTCGCCGGTTTCGGCAGTGAAGATCCGGATCTCCCCATTCGACTGCGGGACAAACACCCGTCCGGAATCCGCGATCAGGCCGTCCACGACCCGTGCGGCGACTTCCTTGCGCCATTTCTGGTGCCCGTTGAATCCGTGCGCACGAACCGTGTTGTCGATGGTTGTCGCGTAAACGTGGGTGTTGTCGGCGACCAGGCGTCCCACGACAGCCATGCCAAATTTGTAGTCCCACTCCCTCTGACCATCACGCTGGCGAAGGCAGATGAGACGGCCATCCTGCCCGGCGATGAAGACGCGGTCAGCCGCGGCGAGCACCTGCACGGGCCGCGTGCCGATCTTCGTTTCCCAGCGGCTCGCACCGTCTGTGATACGCCAACCGGTGACACGCCCATCGGCCAGCGCGGCCACCACCAGATCGCCGTCGATCGACACGGGCGTCGTCAGCGGCACACTGATCGCGGCCGTCCAGACCACGCGCCCGAGGGACGCATTCACGCCGGTCAAGGTGCCAGTCTCACCGGCGACGATCAGCCAACCCGAGCGAGCTGTCGGAGCGATGGACAATGGCCCGGTGGGCAGACGCCACTCGAGGTGGCCGCTCCCCTCGGACACCGCGTGCACCTGCTCCTCGGCGGCAAAGAACACACGGCCTTCATCCACGACTGGCGCCACCGTGGCATCCAGATCGCTGACCCACAGGGGCGCGCCGTCGTCCCAGGCATGGGCCGCGATTCGGGTCGGTTCAACCACAAACAGGCGGGTGTCGCCGACGACGATCGAAAATTCGTCCCCGAAAGGAAACGGGTGCGTCCATGCGGTGTCCATCGGCCACACGGGGTCAATCGCCGGGGGCGCCGCGACGACGAGCGCAGCTGACAAGAGTGGCGCGGCAAGCCGGAAGGCCGCGCGAGTGATGCTCACCCGCTTATAATAGCGGTATTCCTTCAGCCTGGCCGATACCTGTGACCCACCAGACCATTCTCGTTCTTGACTTCGGCTCCCAGTACACACAACTCATTGCCCGGCGGCTCCGCGAGTTCTCGGTGTACTCGGAGATTATTCCGTTTCACACGCCGCTCGCCGAGATCGCCCGGCATCGTCCGGCCGGCATCATCCTGTCAGGCGGCCCGCGTAGCGTCTCCGAAGCAGGGTCGCCGCGACCCGACCCCGGGCTCTGGACGTTGGGTGTCCCCATCCTCGGCATCTGCTATGGCATGCAGGTGATGACCGACACGTTCGGTGGGACGGTGCAGCCCGCTCCCCAGCGCGAGTTCGGTCTCGCGGTGGTCGAGACCTCTGGCGTGGCCAGCCCGTTGTTCACCGGCGTGCCGGCCTCACTGCGTGTGTGGGCCAGCCATGGGGACTGTGTGGCTGCCGCGCCTGACGGCTTCGAGGTCCTCGCGACATCCGTGAACGCACCGATCGCGGCGATGCAGGACCAGGGGCGCCAACTCTACGCGCTGCTGTTTCATCCCGAAGTGGTCCACACGAACGAGGGCGCAGCCATTCTTCACAACTTCGCTTTCGATGTCTGCGGCTGCCGCGGCGACTGGACGATGGCTGGGTTCGTCGAAGAGAGTGTGGCGCGCATCCGGGCGACGGTGGGCGAGGGCCGCGTGGTGTGTGGTCTCTCGGGTGGTGTGGATTCGACTGTCGCCGCGCTCCTCATTCACAAGGCGATCGGCGATCGGCTGACCTGCATGTTTGTGGACAACGGCTTGCTGCGACTCAATGAAGCCGTGCAGGTGCGCACACGGTTCGAGCGGCTGGGACTGCAGCTCGACTTTGTGGACGCGACAGATCTGTTCTTGACGCGGCTGGCGGGCGTGAGCGATCCGGAGAAGAAGCGCAAGATCATCGGCGCGGCGTTTATTGACGTCTTCGAGGAGCGCGCGAACGCGCTTGGCGGGTTCGGATTCCTCGCGCAGGGGACGTTGTACCCGGACGTGATCGAGAGTGTGTCGGTGCTCGGTCCATCGGCGGTGATCAAGAGCCACCACAATGTGGGTGGCCTGCCCGAACGTCTCAACTTCACACTGGTCGAACCGTTGCGCGAATTGTTCAAGGACGAAGTGCGTGCGGTCGGCACGACACTGGGACTTGACGATGAGTTCGTGTGGCGTCAGCCGTTTCCCGGTCCCGGCCTGGCCGTGCGGCTGCTGGGGCCTGTCAGTCGGCCGCAACTGGCACTGCTGCGGTTGGCGGACGCGATTGTCGCGGACGAAATTCGCCGCGCGGGCTGGTATCGCCGCGTGTGGCAGTCGTTCGCCGTCCTGCTGCCGGTGCAGAGCGTTGGCGTGATGGGCGATGAGCGCACGTACGAGTACACCATCGCGGTAAGGGCCGTCGAGAGCCGGGACGGCATGACGGCCGATTGGGCGCGCCTGCCGCATGAACTGCTGGGCGCGATTTCGTCACGCATCGTGAACGAAGTACGCGGCATCAACCGCGTCGTCTACGACATCAGTTCCAAGCCGCCGGCGACGATCGAGTGGGAATAGGGATGGCCGAGTTCGTTCATCTGCACCTGCACACGGAGTTCTCGCTGCTCGATGGCGCCTGTCGCATCGGCGAGATGCTGGACCGCGCCGTCGAACTCAAGATGCCCGCGGTGGCGGTGACCGAACACGGCAATATGTTCTCGGCCGTCTCCTTTTTCGACGAGGCCCACAAGCGGGGCATCAAACCCATCCTCGGCTGCGAGGTGTATATCGCCCCAGGGGACCGGCGCGATCGCTCGGGCACGCCCGGTGAAACGGCCAATCACCTCGTGCTCCTGTCGGAGACGACCGAAGGCTTTCACAACCTGATGAAGCTGGTGTCGTCGGGGTACACCGAGGGGTTCTATTACAAGCCGCGCATCGACAAGGATCTGCTGGCACAACACGCCAGGGGACTCATTGGATTGAGCAGTTGCCTCAAAGGCGAAGTGGCGACCGGACTCCGCACGGATCGGGCGCGAAAGGCCCTTGATGCGGCGGCGCGGTACCGCGACATCCTCGGGCCCGGGAATTTTTTCCTCGAGATGCAGTACCAGGGCATCGAAGATCAGCGCATCGTCAACACCGGACTGCTGCCGATTGCTCGCGACCTGGACCTTCCGCTCGTCGCCACGAATGACGTGCACTACCTGAAACACACCGACCAGCACCCGCACGACATCCTGCTCTGCATCGGCACCGGCAAGAACGTCAGCGACGACAAACGCCTCAAATACCATGGGGATCAGTTCTTCCTGAAGACGCCAGAAGAGATGGCGGCCGTCTTTGGCGACCATCCCGATGCCCTGGCGAATACGTTGCGGATCGCCGATCGCTGCTCGGTGGACATTCCCAAGAACGTCAACCATCTGCCCGACTTCGATGTGCCGCCTGGCTTTTCGGCCGGGTCGTATTTCGAACATGTCGCACGCGAAGGGTTCCGGGAGCGGATGGTGCGCTGGCGCGACCAGGACGCCAGAGGCGAGTTGCGCCGGACGTTCGCCGAGTACGAATCGCGTCTGCAATACGAACTCGACATGATCCGGCAGATGAAGTACGACGGGTACTTTCTGATCGTCTGGGATTTCATCCGTCATGCGCGCGAACGCGGGATTCCGGTCGGGCCGGGCCGAGGGTCGGCCGCCGGCAGCCTGGTGGCGTACTGCATGCGGATCACGGATATCGATCCACTGCACTTCGACCTGTACTTCGAACGGTTTCTGAACCCCGAGCGCATCACCCTGCCCGACATCGACATCGATTTCTGCGAGCGACGGCGCGCCGAAGTCATCCAGTACGTCACGCAGAAATACGGCCGCGAGAACGTGGCGCAGATCATCACGTTCGGCACCATGAAGGCCCGCGCAGTCGTGCGCGATGTCGGCCGCGTCATGGAGTTTCCGATTTCCGAAGTTGACCGCGTCGCCAAACTCATTCCAGGCACGCTCGACATGAGCCTCGACAAGGCCCTCGAAGAGGTTGCGGCGCTGGCCGACCTCGAGCGCAAGGACGAACGCGTGCGCGAGTTGCTGAAAGTGGCCCGGCGGCTGGAAGGCATGACCCGCCACGCGTCCGTGCACGCCGCCGGCGTGGTGATCGCGCCTCGGCCCGTTGTGGAGTTCGCGCCACTCTATCGGAGCCAGAAGGACGAAATCACGACCCAGTGGGCCATGAAGGACATCGAGCGGGTGGGGCTGCTCAAGATGGACTTTCTCGGCCTGAGCACCCTGACGCTCCTCGACGATGCCGTCAAACATATCAAGGAGACCACCGGCGACGTGGTGGACCTCGATCACCTGCCGATTGACAACGCCAAGACGTATCAGCTGTTTGCCAACGGACAGACGCACGGGGTCTTCCAGTTTGAAAGCTCGGGCATGCGCGAGACACTGCGCAAAGCCAAGCCGCAGTGTCTGGAAGATCTCATCGCCCTCAACGCCCTGTATCGGCCGGGGCCGCTGCGTGGCGGCGTCGTTGACGACTACATCAATCGGAAACACGGGCGCGTCGAGATCAAATACGAACTGGCGCAGATGGAACCCGTCCTCAAGGAGACGTACGGCGTCATCGCGTACCAGGAACAGGTCATGCGGCTGGCCAGCGATCTGGCCGGGTTCACCCTTGGCCAGGCGGACGAACTGCGCCGCGCCATGGGCAAAAAAGACGAAAAGAAGATGGAGGCCACCCGGAAGCGATTCATGTCCGGCTGCGCCGAGCGTGGCATCTCGGAGAAAAAGGCCGCCACGATCTTCCAGTTCATCGAATTTTTTGCCGGCTACGGTTTTAACAAGTCGCACTCGACCGCCTACGCGTTGCTGGCCTATCGGACCGGTTACCTCAAGGCGAACTATCCACAGCACTTCATGGCGGCACTGCTGACCATCGAGTCGCAGTCCTCTGACAAGGTGGCCCTGTACCTCGCGGAGTGTCGCGAACTTGGCGTGGCGGTCCGTCCGCCCGACATCAACGCGAGTGCCCTCCATTTCACCGTCCAGAAGTCCGAAGGCCAGCCCGACGGGGTCAGGTTTGGATTGGGCGCGGTCAAGGGGGCCGGCGAAGGGGCGATTGTGTCGCTGATGGCGGCGCGCGCCGCCCTGGGTGGAACCATCACATCCCTGTTCTCCCTGGCCGAGCAACTGGACCTGCGACTGGTCAACAAGAAGGTGATCGAGAGCCTGATCAAAGCCGGTGCCTGCGACAGTCTCGCGCCGGGTGGGCGTGAGCAGTACCTGCAGTGGCGACCACGCCTGCTGGCCGGCATTGATCGCATCCTGGATCACGGCAATCGCCACCAGAAGGACCGGGACCAGGGCCAGTCGCAGTTGTTTGGGAATGACGAGGACGCCACGGCCCCTCACAACGACGCGGCGGTGCTGCCAGAGGCCTCGCCCTGGACCGAAACGCAGGCCCTGACGTTCGAAAAGGAGGCCCTCGGACTGTATATCAGCGGGCACCCACTGCAGCGATACGCGGCCGTCATCGCGGCGGTTGGCGCGCGCACGGTGTCTGCGTTGTTTCAGTCCGAGCCGGACTGCCAGGTGGCCGGCGTGGTCACGGGGCTTCGGCGGCTCAAGACCAAGCGGGGCGACCCGATGGCCGCGTTTAATCTCGAAGATGAGGGCGGCAAATTCGAAGTGGTGGTCTTCCCCGAGGCCTATGCAAAATTCGGCCGTCTGGTGGCGGATGATGCCATGCTGATTGTGCGGGGCAAGTTCGAGCGCGACGATGAGACGGGCAAGATGGTGGCGGCCGAGCTCAGCACGCTTGAGGCGGCCCGGGAACGGGTGGTCCGAGAGGTCCAGATCACCGTGGCCGGACGAGGCGGGTCGCGCGACGTCCTGCGATCGCTCGCGCAGGTGTTTGAACGGCACCCGGGCGACCGTCGCGTGTCGTTTGTGGTCGAGGTGCCGGGCAACGAAGGCGGCCTTCGCGTGCGCGCCGGGACGTCGCACCGCATCCGCCCGAGCGAGGGGTTTGTGCGCGATGTCGAGTTGGTCTGCGGCGCCGGCGCAGTGAGTTTGAAGTGAGGGACTGATGACGGTAGACGCCCTGGAGTTCGAAGAGCCTGTGGCCATCCTGCAGAAGGAGATTCAGGCCATGCGCCTGATGCCGCCGACCGCCGATCGGTTGGCCTCCATCGCGCGCCTGGACGCGCGTGTGCGGGAACTGCGCGCCGACATTTTTTCTCACCTCACGCCCTGGCAGCGGGTGCTCGTCGCGCGGCATGCGGACCGACCCGTCATGCTGGACTACGTCGGTCGGCTGTTTACCGGGTTCACCGAGTTGCATGGCGACCGGCGTTTTGGAGACGACAAGGCGATTGTCACCGGCATGGCCCACTTCCACGGCCAGCCGGTGTTCATCGTCGGCCACCAGAAGGGGAGCGATACCAAACAGAAGATCTTCAGGAACTTCGGATATGCGAAGCCCGAGGGGTACCGCAAGGCGCTGCGGGTCATGCGCCTGGCAGAGAAATTCCGACAGCCGGTGATTGTCTTTGTTGATACCCCGGCCGCGTTTCCGGGCGTGGAGTCTGAGGAGCGCGGTGTGGCAGAGGCCATCGCCCTTAATCTTCGCGAGATGGCGTTGCTCGACACACCCATCATCGTCGTGATTTCTGGCGAAGGCGGGTCGGGAGGCGCACTGGGCATCGCCATTGGCGATCGCATCCTTATGCAGGAGTTTGCGGTATTCAGCGTCATTCCGCCTGAGGGGTGTGCGGCGATCCTGTGGCGTGACGCCGCGCGCAAGGTGGAGGCGGCTGACGCCCTCAAGATCACGGCGCCCGACCTTCTGGCGATGCAGGTCATCGACGAAATCGTGCCCGAGCCGCTCGGCGGCGCGCACCAGGACCATGCGGCGGCGACCGCACTCCTCGACGAGGCGATCGCCCGGCATCTGGCGGAGGTGTCGGCCATGAACGGGCCCGACCGTCTCGAAGCCCGATACCAGAAGTTCCGGTCCATCGGGCGGATCGACCACGCGTTCACCGACGAGAGCGCCCACGCGACGGCTACGCCCGCAGAGTGATGGCGCGGAAGATCTGGGACGAGGTGCCGTCGGACCTTGACGGTGCCTCACGACTGGCCTCGGCCCTCGGCCTGCCGCCGGTGCTGGCGCGGTTGCTTCACCAGCGGGGACTGTCCGACCCTGACGCAGCGCAACGCTTTCTCGACCCCAGCCTTGCGCATCTCCACGACCCGTTTCTGCTGACCGATATGCGGCCGGCCGTGGCCCGGTTACAGCAGGCCATTGAGCGCCGGGAGCGCGTCATGATTCATGGCGACTATGACGCGGACGGTATTACGTCCACCGCCATGCTTCAGCGGGCGCTGGAAATGCTCGGAGCGGACGTGGGTCATTTCGTGCCCGATCGGATGAAAGATGGGTATGGATTGCAGCCAAGCACGATCGAACATCTGGCCTCGCAGGGCGCCAGAGTGATCGTGTCGGTGGACTGCGGCATCCGTGCGAGCGAGGCCGCGAGGCGGGCGCGTGACCTCGGGGTGGACCTCATCATCACGGATCATCACGAACCCGAGGCGGAACTGCCACAAGCGGTGGCCGTGATCAATCCGAAGCGACCCGACTGCGCCTATCCGGAAAAGTTTCTTGCTGGAGCGGGCGTCGCCCTGAAGTTGGTGCAGGCCTTGCTAGGAGACAACGCTGCGGGCTCCGCCGCGCTGTCGTCCTTCATCAAGATGGCGGCGATCGGCACGATGGCGGACGTGGTGCCGCTCGTGGGCGAGAACCGGGTGATTGCGAAGTTCGGCCTCGACGCGCTGTCGCGCGGGCCGCATGGCACAGGGCTGGAGGCACTGTTGGAGGAAAGCGGTCTGTCGGGCAAACGTCTCGACAGTTTCCACGTCGGCTTCGTCCTCGCGCCCCGGCTGAACGCCGCCGGGCGGATGGGGCACGCCGGCCGCGCAGTCGATCTCCTGCTGTCGAGAGGCCGCGACACGGAGTCGAGAGCGGCCGCCCGGGCGCTGGCGAAAGTACTGACCGACGAGAACACGCGCCGGCAGGAGAGCGAGGCCGGGATGCTTGTGGAAGCCAGGCGCATGGTGGAGAAGGATCCGGAGATTGGCGGCCACAATATGCTGGTGGTGGCCTCCGAGGGCTGGCACCGGGGCGTGGTCGGGATCGTGGCGTCAAAACTGGTGGACGCATTCTGGAAGCCCGCGATCGTACTCGCGATCGAGGACGGCGTGGCGCACGGCTCCTGCCGCAGTATCCCCGCGTTCGACATGCTTGCGGCCCTTGAGGCCAACCCGGATGTCTTCGTGAAGTTCGGGGGCCACAAGCAGGCGGCCGGGGTGACCGTGGAGGTGGGGCGCCTGCCTGAGATGCGACGCCGGCTGACGGCGTTCGCAAACCGGAATCTCGAGCCCGGCGATCTCATTCCACGATTGCGTATCGACGCGCCGCTGGGCCTGCGTGACATCACAGGGGAGATGGTTCAGGCGCTCTCGCGGCTCGAGCCGTTTGGCGCGGCCAATCCCAAGCCGGTTTTCCGCGCATCACCCGTCGACCTGGCACAGCCACCGCGCGTCATGAAGGAGCGGCACTTGTCCCTCATGTTCCGTCAGGACGGGCGTTCATTTCGGGGGGTGGCGTGGCGGGCGGCTGAGCGGGAGGCCTATCTCACGGCGAATCGATTTGGGCTGGAACTGGCGTACTCTCTCGATCAGAATGACTTCCGGGGCGAGCGGGTCACCGAATTGACCGTGGCGGATGTGCGTGCGCCAGAGGGGGAGACAGCGGCGTGAAGTGGCACAAAGTCGCGCGGGTCGTGGTCGCCCTCATCGGCCTTGGCTGCGCTGTTGCGGTGTACATCGTGCTGCGCAAGAAGCCCGTGGAGACGTCGCCGACGCTCCCGCCAACCACCATGCTCGATGCGACCGTGACCGCGACCTCGGCCGAGGGCACGCAGAAGGTGGTTGACGTCATTACCGGCCTCGTGAGTTACGAGAACGCCTATAAGCGGATGCGTCTGTTGGCGGATGGCCGCACGGTGTTCGAAGAAGTCAGCATGACGTTTGACCACAACGGAGCCCCCTACACGGTGGTCGCCGGTGTGGCGGAGACCGCCGGGACCTCCGGGCCGAAAGGGGATCAGCCCAAAACCGTCGTATTCCGCCGGAAGGTGCGCATGACCGGCCCCAACGGGTTTGTGGTCGAAGGCGACGAAGCCACGTACCTCAATGAGGAAAAACGGACGACGTTCCCGGGGCCGGTACGGTTCAGGCGCGAGCGCATGGCGGGCGAAGGCGTGGGCGGCGATCTCTATATGGACCGCTCCGTGTTCTGGATGTACGACCAGTCGCGCCTCACCATTTCCGCGGAGGGCACCGGGCCTTCGGTCGTGATTACGGCAACGCGCATCGGGCTGGCCGAGGCGGACCGGTACCTTCGAGCCGAAGAAGGCACGCAACTGGCCCGCGACGATCAGCATTTCAGCGCGGATGCCATGGTTGTTCGGTTTGGCGAAAACACGCAGACCGTCAATCGGATCGAGCTGGAAGGCAAGTCCGTGGTCAGGCAGACGGGCGGGGGTGACCGGCCGGACATGCGTGGCGATCAGATCTTCATGGACTTCGCGCCAGAGACCGGTTTCCTCGCGCACGCGCAAATCGGTGGCAGCGCCGTGCTGACCACGCGTGATGGCAACAGCATCACCCGCGTCACCGGCAGCGATATCGAGTTCTTCGTTGGGGCAGACGGGCACGCACTGACGCGGCTCTCGACGACAGCACCGACGGAGGTCGTCCTGCCACGCGACGGAGACACGCCGGCCCGCACGATTCAGTCATCTACCCTCCTCGCACAGGGGCCCGAATCGAAGGGCCTCGACCGCGCGGTATTTTCCGGAGGTGTGCAGTATCGCGAAACGTTGCCGGCTGCACGAGGACAGGCGGCAGCCATTCGCGTAGCGGCGTCGAACTCGCTGGTGCTCAATCTCGAGGGCGCACTCAACCAGGTCACCGTGGCGGACTTTCGCCAGAATTTCTGTTTCGTGGGCCCCATGGCGCCGACGCCCCCTGCAGCCAGTGTCCAGTGCGCCGCCACGCGGATGCCTGCGGTGATCGGGAACAGGGAAGATTCGGTTGCCGCGGCCGGCGACGAGGGAGTGTATGACGCCAAAGGCGAGACCCTGCAACTGCGGCCTGGCGCGTCGAAGTCACTGTCCAGGGTGGTGAACCAGGAGTTCGATGTCACGGCTACCGAGATCGACCTTGATATTCGGCGCGACGCGTTCAAAGCGAGAGGGCAGGTGGAATCCACGATCAAGCCAAAGGTCGGGACCGCCGCGAACCAGCCGAAGTCCGCGGGGTTGTTCGATGGCGGCAAGCCGATCTCGGGCCGCGCGAACGCGTTGACCTACGCCGAAGCCACGGGTATTGCGGTGTACACCGGCGACGTGGTGTTGCTGCAAAGGGGTGAAGGGAGCAAGGAGGCCAGCGTCATCCGGGCAGACACCGTCCAGCTTGATGAACAGAAGCAGGACATCGAAGCCAATGGCCGCGTGCGATCCGAGTTCCTCATCGAGCAGGCCCCAGGGCAACGCGATGCCAAGACGCAAGGCCGCACGGTCTTCACGAGCAATCGCATGACGTACACCGACGCGACCCGCCGCCTGGTGTACTCGGGCGCCGCAAGCATGGACACCGTTGAAGCGGGTGAGCCCCAGCGGATCACGGCAGAGCGCATCACGCTCGACATGCTGGCCGAGCGCCGCGCGCTCAAGAACCTCGAAGCGGTGGCCGCCGACAAGGGCGAGGTCCGGGCGACATTGCCCGAAGGCCGGGTCACCATCGGCTCGCGGTTGACATACGATGCAGAGGCTGATCGGTATGTGGTCACCGGTGCGCAGGCGCTGTTTGTGTCCCGCTCGGCAACGCAGGGACCTGGCATCTGCGAAGTCGGGACCGGGACCGAGCTGTCGTTTCTCCGGACCGAAGGATGGTCGAATGTGAAGAACAAGGGAGGCTCAGTGGGCACGGCACGGGAGCGGAAATGCGCTGAGGTCCTCAAGTAGTGGCGACCCTGAGAACTGAGGGCCTGACCAAGGCCTACGGTGGTCGTACGGTCGTCAAGGGGGTAGACATCTCCGTGTCCTCCGGCGAAATCGTCGGTTTGCTGGGGCCGAACGGGGCGGGCAAGACGACCACGTTCGGCATGGTCGTCGGTTTGACGGCGCCCGATAGCGGGCGGGTGCTCCTCGATGACGCGGATGTTACGAGCGATGCGATGTACGTCCGGTCCCGCAAGGGCATCGGCTACCTGCCCCAGGAAGCCTCCATCTTCCGGGGCCTGACGGTGGAGCAGAACATCCTGGCGATTCTTGAGACGCTGCCGCTGTCGGCTGCGGACCGGCGCACGCGGCTCAAGACGCTCCTCGGAGAGCTCGGCCTCACGGCGCTCGCCCGGTCCAAGGCGTACACGCTGTCTGGGGGCGAACGCCGCAGGACCGAGATCACTCGCGCACTGGTGAATTCACCGAAGTTCATCCTGCTCGACGAGCCGTTTGCCGGTATCGACCCGATCGCGGTCAGCGACATCCAGCAGATCGTGGTGCACCTCAAGACTCGCGGTATCGGCGTGCTGGTCACCGACCACAACGTGCGAGAGACCCTGAAGATTACCGACCGCGCGTACATCGTGCACGATGGCGCGATCTTCCGCAGCGGCACACCCCAGGCGCTGGCCGCAGACGACGATGTGAAGCGGATTTATCTCGGGACCGATTTCCGGCTGGACTAAGATGGTTTTGACAGTGAAATTTCGTCCCTGATGGCCCTTTCACAAAAACTCTCCGCGCGGCTCTCTCAGAAGCTGATTCTGACGCCATCGCTCCAGCAAGCCATCAAGCTGCTGCCGATGACGACGATCGAGCTGGCGGAGTTGCTCAACCAGGAGATGATCGAGAACCCACTGCTCGAGGAGTCGGCCGAGGACCTGCCCGCACCTGAGGCCGCCGCCGAGGCGGAGCCTGTTCCCGACAAGACGGACGAAAAAGGCGACACGTGGGACGACGCCGACTACGAGTACTTCTTCGGCGACTACCTCAACGACGGCTATCGACCGAAGCAGTCCTACGAAGTGCGTGAATTGCCGCCGATTGAAAACACGCTGGCCAATCGGGGCTCGCTGGCGGATCACCTGGAGTGGCAGCTGAGCCTGCAGACCACCGACCCGCTGATTCGCGAAATCGGGGAAGCCATCGTCGGCAACATTGATGACGACGGGTACCTCGTCGCGTCCATCGGGGAAATCGCCGGCCTGGGCCCCTGGGACGTCGCCATCGTCGAGAAGGCGCTTGAGCACCTGCAGTCGTTCGACCCGATTGGGGTCGGCGCGCGGGACCTGCAGGAATGTCTGCTCTTGCAACTGCGAGGTGCCGGCCTGGCCGGGACGCCGGTGGAGACGCTGGTGCGTGACCACTTGCCGCTGCTGCAGAACCACCGTGTGCCGGAACTGGCCAAGGTGCTTGGGTTGCCGCCCGAGGAGATCAAGACGTACCTCGAGGTCGTGCGGCACCTTGACCCGAAGCCGGGAGCCCGCTACACGCCGGCGAATTCTCAGTACGTCATTCCAGACATCTACATCATCAAAACCGAAGACGGCTATCGGGCCGTCCTCAACGAAGAGGGGCTGCCGCAGTTGCGGATCAGTCCCGTCTACCGCCGGCTGCTCGACAAGGGTGGCGAGACCTCCGACGAGACCCGGGCGTACGTCAAAGACAAGTTTCGATCGGCGCTCTGGCTGCTGAAGTCGGTGGACCAGCGCCAGAAGACGATCGTGAAGGTCGCGACCAGCATCATCACGTTCCAGAGTGAGTTTCTCGACAAGGGGATCGAACACCTGCGCCCCCTGGTGCTGAGAGACGTGGCGAACGACATCGGAATGCACGAGTCCACAGTGTCGCGCGTGGTGAACAACAAGTACATGCACACGCCTCAGGGCGTGTACGAGATGAAGTATTTCTTCCACAGCGGCATCAGCAGTTCGTACGGCGAGAATGTGTCGTCGGTGACGATCAAGCAGCGCATCAAGAAGATCATCGAAGGGGAAGATGCCAAGCGGCCGATGAGCGACTCGAAGATCATGAATGTGCTGCAGCGCGAAGGCCTGGTGCTCGCGCGCCGCACGATCGCGAAGTATCGCGAGGAGTTGCGGATTCCCACCTCCAACCAGCGCAAGGTGTTCTTCTGATGTCAGTGGCAGTGGCGTCCCTGCTTGGGGCTCGCGGAGCCGGCGCCGGCCTTGATTTCGATCTGCTGGCCGGTGCCGCTGGGCTGGAGCGCGGAATCACCCTGCCATACGCGCAGAAGACGGGCCTCGCGTTGGCGGGATTTGATGAGTATCTTCGGCCTGGTCGGGTGCTGGTGTTCGGCGAGAGTGAAATCCGATTCCTCGAACGCATGGAAGTCGACGAACGGCGGCGGTCGCTGGCACGGCTGTTTACCCGTGATTTCCCATGCGTGGTTCTGACGCTGGGGCTCGAGGCGCCGGCCGAACTGCTGGCTGAAGCAGAGCGGGCGGGCGTCCCTGTCCTGCGGACTCGCGCCACCACGCCGACCGCGATGGCCAGGCTCACGACACTGCTCGAAGACCGGATGGCCGCGCGCGAAGTGCTGCACGGCGTGCTGTTGGACATCCTGGGCCTGGGGGTGCTGATTACCGGCGAGAGTGGCATCGGCAAGAGTGAGTGCGCACTCGATCTGGTCTGCCGCGGCCATCGGCTCGTCGCCGACGATACCGTTGAGGTGAAGGTGCGGGGCGAATCGGTGCTGATTGGCAGCTGCCCTGAAATGACCCGGCACTACGTGGAGATTCGCGGGCTGGGCCTCGTGAACGTAACCGACCTGTTCGGTGTAGCCGCCACACGGTCGTCAAAACGGATCGAACTGGTGGTCCAACTCGAGCGATGGGAGCTGGGTCGCGAGTACGATCGGCTGGGCCTGACGGTGGAAACCCGCGAGCAGCTGGGGGTGTCGATCCCCCTGATTCGCATGCCGGTGGCTCCGGGCAGAAACGTCGCGATGCTGGTGGAGGTGGCCGCGAGAAATACGCTGCTCCGGTCACGTGGGCGCCACGCCGCACGGCTGCTGGCCGGTCGTCTGGAGGACCGTCTCGCGCGTGCCGCCGAACGCCAGGACGACTCCGGACAGGAGGACGACTGATGGCGAAGGCACGACACCCGAGCCCTCAGCTTGTGGTCGTCACCGGCCTTTCGGGAGCAGGGAAGTCCCAGGCCATCCACGCGCTTGAAGATCTCGGCTTCTACTGCATCGATAACCTGCCGGTCGCGCTCATTCCGACCTTTGTCGATCTTATCGTCAGGGATGACGACACGCGCCGCCGCGTCGCCGTCGTGGTCGATGTGCGCGAGGGCGCCCGGTTGTCGCAACTGCCGGCGGTGTACCGCACGTTGAAGCGACGCGCCGATGTGCACACCACGCTCGTGTTTCTTGAAGCGAAGGCTGACGCCCTCGTGCGGCGGTTCAGTGAAACGCGCCGCCCGCACCCGCTTGGCCGCGGGCGCTCTGCGGCCGAGGGCGTCGCCGAAGAATCACGCCGGCTGGCACCGATCAGGAAACTGGCGGACTACGTGCTCGACACCACGCGCCTGACGGTGCATGACCTGCGGCGGCAGATGCTCGCATTCGGTGGAGGCACGCCCGCGACAACGCCACTGGCGGTCACGCTCCAGAGTTTCGCGTTCAAACGCGGCGTGCCGTCGGACGCCGACCTCATGTTCGATGTCCGCTTCCTGAAAAACCCGCATTTTGTGCCAACCCTGAGGCCCCTCTCTGGCCTCGATCGCAAGGTGGCACGCTACGTGCTTGGGCTGCCTGAAACGACAAGATTCATGACGCTGACAACCGCGCTGTTGCGGTTCCTCCTGCCGCAATATGTGGCCGAAGGGAAGGCCTACCTGACCGTGGCGATCGGCTGCACGGGGGGCCGACACCGCAGTGTGGCCATTGCGGAAGCCCTCGGACGGGCGCTTCGCCGGACGCGTCACGTGCAGGTGCGGGTTCGACACAGGGAGTTGGCCAATGTCTGACAATGACCCCGTCCCTCTGCCAGCCGGCCCTGTGGTCGGCGTGGTGATCGTGACCCACGGGCTTCTGGCGACTGAGTTGCTGAATGCTGCCGAGACGATCGTGGGTGACCTGCCTGGGTTCACAGCGGTCTCGATCGGATGGCACGACGACGTGCCTGTGGCCACCAGCGCGATGTCACGGGCGATCGCGCGTGTGGACACCGGCGCGGGCGTCCTGCTGCTGACCGATATGTTCGGTGGCACGCCGTCCAATCTGGCCATGACCTTCCTCGAAGCCGACCGCATTGAGGTGGTCACCGGGGTCAACCTGCCGATGCTCATCAAACTCGCGCGCGCGGCCGCCACCGGGAACGTGCTCGCGGCCGCCAGAGCGATCGCCGACGATGGCCGACAGGCGATTCGTGTGGCGTCCGACCTGTTGCGCGGCACGGCCGGCTGATTGGCCGCATGGAGGCGCGTACGGTAACCATCGTCAACGCGCTGGGGCTTCACGCACGTGCGGCCGCCAGATTCGTCCATCATGCCGGGCGATTCACGAGCCAGATCACGATCACACGTGGCTCGAGGACAGTCGATGGCAAGAGCATTCTCGGACTGTTGCTACTGGCCGCCCCCAGGGGAGCCTCGCTCGAACTCTCGGCGTCTGGGCCGGATGCCATGGACGCGCTGGATTCGCTGGCGGCCCTGGTCGGGCGTGGATTCGACGAACCATGACTCGCACCAATATGCGTCTGAACGGGCGTGGGGTCGCTGAGGGGACGGCCATCGGCCGCGCGGTCGTGGCCGTCAGCGATGCACGGCAGGTTCGCTACAGGCTGGCCGCCGGTCGTGTCGATCGGGAGCGTCAGCGATTGCGGGCGGCCCGGGCCGTCACTCGCACCCAACTCGAGGATATTTCGACGCGCGTCTCGCGAACCGTCGGCCAGGCACAGGCCGCGATCTTTGCGGCACAACTGCTCATGCTCGATGACCCGATGCTGGCGTCGAGGGTGGATGAGCTGATTCGCACTGAACGAATCAACGCGGATTGGGCGCTTGAGCGGGCGATCGGGGAACTGCATGAGGTCTTCGCCCGGGAGGGCGACGCCTGGCTGCGCGAGCGCGTCGGCGACCTCGCCGACGTGGGAGGCCGATTACAGCGGAACCTTCGCCCCGGCCGCGATCCCCTCGTGTCGCTGGTTCAGGAACTCGACGGCCCGCTGATTGTGGTGGCCGACGAGGTCTCGCCTTCGATTGCCGCGCAACTCGATTGGTCGAAGGTGCGTGGGCTGGTCTGCGACGTCGGCAGTCCGACCAACCACACGGTCATTCTCGTGCGGTCGCTCGGTATCCCGACGGTCGTCGGCCTTGGCAGCGCGACGCAGGTCATTCTGCCTGGACAGACGATCGCGATCGATGGCGCCACGGGCGAAGTGGTGGTGGAACCCGACCAGCAGGCGCTGGAACGGTGGACGCTGCGCGCGCAATTGGCGACTGCCGCCCTGCGAAAACTCGATGAGTGGCGGGCCGTGCCGGCGGCCACCGCCGATGGTCTGCGGATCCGACTCGACGCGAATCTCGAAATTGCTGAAGAGGTCGGACGGGTGCTGGACGTGGGCGCCGAAGGCATTGGCCTCTATCGTTCCGAGTTCCTGCTCGACCGGGCGCCGGCCGCAGGCGGACTCGATGAAGACGCCCAGTTCGAGACCTACCGTCGCCTTCTTGAGGCCATGGCCCCACGGCCGGTGACCATTCGCACCTTCGACGCCGGCGAGGAGCGATGGGAACGGGCCACGCATGGCCTGACGCACCGTGAGCGCTTCGGTCTTCGGGGCGTTCGTGCCGCGCTGCAACACGATGATCGGTTCCGCGTACAGATTCGCGCGTTGTTGCGCGCGGCGCCATTCGGGCAGTTGCGCATCCTGTTGCCGTTTGTCACGTCTGCGGCGGAGTTTCGCCAGGCGCGCGCGCTGATTGGCGAAATTGCGCGCGGCCTCCCGGGCGTTCATACGGTTCAGGTGGGGGCGATGATCGAAGTGCCCGCAGCCGCCCTGACCGCCGATCACCTGGCGAGGGACGCCGACTTCCTCAGCGTCGGCACCAACGACCTGATCCAGTACACTTTGGCCATCGACAGGACCGACGAGCGTCTGTCTGGCCATTACGAGCCGCGCGAGCCGGCGGTGCTGCGACTGCTCCGGATGGTGGCGGTGGCGGGCCGGCGAGCCGGACGCGACTTGTCCGTGTGCGGCGAGATGGCGGCCGACCCGTTGCTGGTCGCCCTTCTCGTCGGGCTGGGGTACCGGGCGTTCAGCATGACACCGGCAGCGCTTCCAGTCGTTAAGCGAAGTCTGCGGGCGGTGGACAGCCGCCTCGCGGCGACCTGCGCGCGCCAGGCCGTGACCGCCGATGGGGCCGACGACGTACACCGACTATTGGCGCCCATCGCAGAAGTGATGCACAGGGCGATTGCGGCAGGGTAGCCGCACGGAGAGGGAGACGATGGAGAACGTGACACGAGTAGAGAAGCCCTGGGGCTACGAGCTGCACTGGGCCAAGACGGACCGCTACGTGGGCAAGGTCATCCACGTCAACAAGGGCCACGCACTGAGCCTGCAGTACCACAACGTCAAAGACGAGACGATCTTCCTGTGGTCAGGCAAGATCCTGTTCGAGATCGAGGAGAACGGCCAGCTCGTCGAGCGTGAGATGTTGCCAGGCGAGTCCGTGCACATTACGCCGCCCACGGTGCACCGCATGACGGCAATCGAAGACTCGGACATCATGGAAGTCTCGACGCCAGAGCTCGACGATGTGGTCCGGCTCAAGGACCTCTACGGAAGAAAGACGTAAGAATCGAGCGTGGCTTTAGCGGCGCCATTTGGCGCCCCTGAAGCCACGCCCTCCGTACTCCCCGCCACTAGAAGGGTATGTCGTCGTCGTTCGGGGCGTCGATCGGGCCCATGTCGTCGGGCATGTCCGAGCCTCCCGGCGACGCGCCGGCTGGGGCGTAACGATCGCGCTGGGGCCGCGCCGCACGTTCACCCCCTCCGCCGCCGGCGCCACCAGCGCCACCGAGCAGCACCACACGGTCGGCGCGGATCTCGGTCGTCTTGACCTGCTTGCCTTCCTTGTCGGTCCACTCGCGTGTCTGGATCTTGCCCTCGACGTAGATCTGTTTTCCCTTCGTGAGGTACGGCTGAATCGACTCCGCCGTTTTTCCCCAGATGACGATGCGGTGCCACTGCGTGTCTTCACGCTTCTGGCCATCGCGATCGGTGAAGTGATCGGTCGTGGCGATGCTCACCGTCGCAACGGCGGTGCCGCCGGTGGTAAACCGCATTTCGGCGTCGCGCCCGAGGTTCCCCACCAGAATTGCTTTGTTCACGCTGCCCATGAGTGTCCGTCCTGTCTCTCTCGCGCGTAGACCCCGCGCGTGGGTGGTGCTGCTACTTGTTGATACGCGCCAATGCCTGTGTGGCCAGCATGTACGCGCTGCTGTCGGGGAACGACCGCCGTACTAGTTCCCAGTTGGTCCTGGCACGAGCCGTCTGGCCCAGTTGTTCGTAGGCCAGGCCCTGCTTGTAGATCGCTTGCGGCTCCCAGTCCGTCCCCTTGTGAATTGTAATCACTTGTTCATAGGCTGCAACGGCTTCTTTGAATCCACCCTTGCCGTAATACGACTCGGCGATATGAAAACGGGCCTTGGCTGCATCGGGCGAGGTGGGAAAGATCTTGATGTAGTACTCAAACCCGGTAATCGCCATGTCGAAATCACCACGGGCATAGTCGCCAAAGGCCGAATCAAACGCGCGTTGCGGGTTCTGCGGTGGAGCGGGCGCGGTGGGCGGCGGGGGCGCCACGGTGCCCCCGGCCGCGGCCGTTGCCGGATCGGTCGCGGCGGCCGCCGTGAGCAGGGCGATGATCTGGGTGAGCAGGGTCCGTTGCGCCGCCAGTTCCTGGCGCAGCGTTTCCATTTCGTGCGCCTCCTTCGAAAGGCTCACGTTGGTGGCATCGAGCTTCTCGCGGAGTACGCGCGCAGTGTCGGTCAGGGCGCCAATGACCAGGCCCTGATCAGCAAATAGCTTGCGGGTGGTGCCGGCCTGTTCGTCGATCCGTGGACCCACTTTGGCCAACGCCTCGGACAACGACGCCACCGCCAGCCGCAGTTGCTGTGTCTGCTCCTGCAGCATGCGGATGTCCGCGAACAACTGCTGGTGCTCGCGATTCTGCGCCGAGGCCGGTACCGGCGCGAAGGCGCCCGCCACGGCGATCGCGCAGAGTCCAGCGCGGGTCAGTGACCGAACATTCATGACGTCATCCCTTCGCGAACCGAATCACTATTTCGCGGTGACGACGAAGTGGCCGCGCCGATTCTTGGAATAGGCGGCCTCGTCGTGGCCGGGGTCAAACGGAAACTCTTTGCCATAACTGACCGTACGCATGCGGTCGGCCGAAATCCCGAGCGAGAGGAGATAACTCTTCGCAGCCAGCGCCCGACGTTCGCCCAGGGCCAGATTGTATTCAGCGGTGCCGCGCTCGTCACTATGCCCCTCAATCGTAATGGCCCATGTCGGGTATTTCTTGAGGACGGCGGCGTTGTCGGTCAGCACTTTCTGTCCCTCGGCATCAACGGAATCACTGTCGTATCCGAAAAACACGGGACCCAGCGGCGCCTGCCGGTTGATTTCGTCGGTGTCCATCGACGCAAGCGGATCTGACGAGACCACGGCCGGCTCGGCCACGATCACGGGCGGCGCCTCTGGCGCCTGAGGCACCGGGGGCCGTGTCGTTGTGCCGCCCCCAGAACCGGGAAATGCCTGCGGTCCGAGCGGTGGGGTGGTGGGGTTCACCGCCGGAGGCGTCTTGCCTCCGCATGCCGAAGCAAGCGAGAGGACACCAACCACCAGGAGCGACGAGAGCGAGAAGCGTGACATATGCGTGGAATCCTTTTGATCGTTCGACTAGCGAGTGGACCAGCGTGGGTAGCGGTTGTTGCCGGCAAAGGTGATTTGCCGCACGTTTTTGCCGTCGGCATCCATGACGGCAATGTGTTCCTTCCCCCACCGCGTCGTCACAAAGGCGATGTGGCGGCCATTGGGGGAGACGGTCGGACTTTCATTCGACCCGGGGCCATCGGTCAACTGTACGACCTGCCGGGTGCCGACGTTGACCTTCTTGATCTCCACACCGCCAGGCACCTCGGCGCTGTACGCAATGAAGTCGAGAGCCCAGGTGGGACGGTCGGCCTTTCTGGGCTCACTGGTGATCTTCGTGGCGGGGCCACCGTCGGCGCTCATGATGTAGATCTGATTGCTGCCACCCCGGTCCGAGGTAAACGCGATCTGAGTACCATTCGGCGACCAGGCCGGAGCGCTGTCGTCGGAGGGGTGCGACGTCAATCGACGCATGTCCGTGCCGTCCACCTTCACGACGTAGATCTCCCAGTTGCCGTCGCGGCTTGACGCATACGCGATGTGCGTGCCATCGGGTGACCACGCCGGCAGGAAGTTCTGGGCGCGGTCGGTACCGCGGGCGGGCCGGCCGAGCTGCACCTGCACCTCATAGAGCTTCTGGACATAGATATCGACAAATCCTGACTGGTGGGATTGATACACAATCGCGCGGCTGTCGGGTGACCAGGACGGCGCCAGGTTGAGCGACCCACGCACGGTGACGCGGCTCGGCCTGAACCCGTCGTAGTCGGCGACGTACACTTCCTTGATGGAGCGCGCTTCGATCGTGCCGCCCATGCGTTCACCATCACGGTCTGAGACGAACGCAAACTTTGTCCGCGCCACGCCGTCGAGGCCGAATCGTTCCTTGTGCAGTTCGTCGGCGATGGTATGCGCACAGAGACGCACACCGCGCAACGAACACGTGTAGCGCTTACCGAAGGTGGCCACCTTCCGTTCGACGTTCATCACCCGCACGTCCAGTTGCAGGTTGCCGCCGGCGCGCTGCACGCTTCCCACCAGCACATCGTCGGCGCCAAGCTGGTTCCACGATTCGTAGGCGAGCGCCTCGGCCGGGGCGCCGGGAATCTGCGCGGCTCCCGCCTGGCTGATCATCTGGAATTCACGCTCGAACTCGAGATCCTTCCACAAGACGTCACCGAGCGTCTTGGCGGCTTCCTGCAATTCCGCGTCAGCGCCGGTCATGAGGAATGCCGGAATCGCGAGGCGGGGCAGCCGGCCGCTGGCGCCGCCAATACTCGTGCGGATCTCCGTCTGCTGATCGCCGAGTGGCACTGAGGTGACCTCGGAGGTTTCGGTCGGCGGAGCCCACGCCGCGAGCGCGGTGCCGACGAGCGCCGTCGCGATAAAAAAAGTGCCACGCATCGTTTATTTGACCTCGCTCCGGGGACTTGAAGACCAGTTGGGAAACCGATTGTTGCCGACAGATGTCACCTGCCGGATATGTTTGCCGTCGATATCCATGACCGCAACTTGCTCGTTTCCCCACCGGGTGGTGACGAACGCAATATGCCGGCCGTTGGGAGCGACGGTGGGGCTCTCGTTCGAATACCCCTCGGTCAGTTGGTCCACCTGGCGCGTGCCCATATCGATTCGCTTTATCTCCACGCGGTCGTCGGCCGTGGCGGCGCTGTAGACCACGTACCCACCCGCCCACGTCGGCCGATCGGCTCTCTGGGGCTCGCTCGTGAGTGTGGTGACCGGGCCACCGTCGGCGCTCATCATGTAGACCTGATTGCTGCCGCCGCGATTCGATGTGAACGCGATCTGCCTCCCGTTGGGCGACCAGGTGGGCACACTGTCGATGCCGGGGTCAGACGTCAGACGACGCATGTCGCTGCCGTCGACATTCACGATATAGATATCCCAGTTGCCATCGTGGCTCGATGCGTAGGCAATGCGCTTGCCGTCGGGAGACCAGTCAGGCAGGAAGTTCTGGGTGCGATCGGTGCCGCGAGCCGGACGCGCCAGCTGGGTCTGGACCTCGTAGAGTGTCTGCACGTAGATATCGACAAAGCCGGACTGATGCGACTGATAGACAATGGCGCGGCTGTCTGGTGCCCAGGCAGGCGCGAGATTGAGCGACCCGCGCGTCGTCACCCGACTGGCGCGGAAACCGTCGTAATCCGAGACGTACACTTCCTTGACTGAGCGGGCCTCGATGGTGCCGCCCAGGCGATCGCCGTCACGGTCCGACGTGAACGCGAGCTTCGTCCTCGCGACGCCGTCGAGGCCGAACCGTTCCTTGTGCAGTGCGTCGGCAATCGTGTGTGCGCACAGGCGGACGCCGCGCAGTGAGCAGGTGTAGCGACGGCCAAACGTCGACACCCTGCGCTCGACGTTCATCACACGGACGTCCAATTGCAGGTTGGCGTCCACACGCCGCACACTGCCGACGAGCACATCGTCGGCGCCCACCTGGTTCCAGGAGTCGTAGGGCAGCGCCTCGGCTGGCGCGGCCGGAATCTGCTGGGCGCCCTCGGGGCTGATCATCTGGAACTCGCGTTCGAACTCGAGGTCCTTCCACAGGACGTCCGCAAGTGTGCGTGCGGCTTCCTGCAGTTCAGCGTCGGCAACTGTCGTGATGAACGCCGGAATCGCGAGGCGGGGGAGTCTGCCACTGCCTGCGCCAATGCTCGTGCGGATTTCGGTCTGCTGAACGTCAAGGGGCAGAGATGTCACATCTGGTTCCCCGATCGAGGGTGCCCACGCGGCGAGCGAGGTGCCGAGAAACGCTGCAGCGACCAGGAGCGGAGCGCGCATGGCTATTTGACCTCGTAGTTGAAGCGCAGACGCACTCGCAGCGTGCCTTCCTTGTAGTCGCGTGGAAGTGGTGGAATCATCGCCATCCCGACCGCCCGCAGGGCCGCCTGGTCCAGTATGAAACTGCCGCTGCCGGCCGCTGTCGCCCGGTTCACGACCTTGCCATCACGTGTCACCACGAACAACACCTCGCTCCAGCCAGTTTCCTGCTGGAGGTTGTTCCACTCCTTCCGAATTGCGTCGGACATCTGTCTGGTCCAGACAGGATCAAACGTATTGAGGTCCACGACTCCGCCGGTGCCACCGCCCCCGGCCTGAGTCAACCCCTGTCCAATACCTGTGGCCCCTGTATCGGTCACCGCCGTACCGGCCTGCACCTGTTTTCCAGTCGCAGGCGGCTTTGGCGCAGTCACAACCGGAGACGCCGCCTTTTCAGGCACCTTCTCCGGGACTTTGGCAGGTGTGACCGCTTTGGTCGGCGCCGGCATGACGTCTGGCTTGGGCGGAGGCGTCGGCTTGATCGGCTCGGGGCGAGGAGGCTCGGGGACCGCCTGTTCAACCCGTCGCCCGGCAATCGGGGCCACACCCGTCGTCTTCTCGCCGAACGATCCGCCCAGGCTCACCTCGATCACGTTCGGTTTGACTGCTTCGCTCGACAACCAATTCGACGGAATCAGCACCGCCGCGAGTCCGACCGCCAGGTGCACGGCCAGCGAATAACCAAACAGGCGAGTCAGTCCTCCGTCGTCTTTCGCACGCGCGTCGATGACATCGGTGATCGCGCCTCTCACGGGGACTGTCTCCCGTCCCAGGGCGCCGTGGCAATCATGACCCGGTCCACGCCGCCTGCCTTCAGGGCGTCCATCACGGTAATGAGCGACTGCAACGTGATATCGCCGTCACCCCCGACGTAGACGTCACGGGTGGGCCGGTCCTTGAGTTCCTGCGAGACCCGCTCGGCCAGGAATCTGAGTCCCACGCGAAGCTTCCCGAGAAGCACGACGCGTTCCCGTTCAAACGTGAGAGGAACCGTGACGTACACCGGCTCGGCCTTGATCGGCTGAGGGCTGCGAGACTGCGGCAGACGCACACCGAAGCCCTGCTGCATCATCGGCGCGCTCACCATGAAGATGATCAGCAGCACCAGCATGACGTCCACGAGCGGCACCACGTTGATCTCGGCGAGCGACGTGGAGACGCGGTGGCTGCGTCCACGCCGACTGCGACCGCCGCCCTGCGAGACTTGTTCGACCTTTGGCACGGGCGCGCTCCTTCAGGAAAAATTCCGCTCGGCGATGTTCAGAAACTCCATCGAGAAGTCATCCATCGCTGCCGCAAAGCCCTTCACCTTGTACGTCAGGTCGTTATAGAAGTACACGGCCGGAATGGCGGCGAACAACCCGGCGGCAGTGGCAACGAGCGCCTCTGCAATGCCCGGTGCGACCACCGCAAGACTTGTTGAACCTGTCTCGCCAATCCCCTGAAACGACGCCATGATACCCACGACCGTGCCGAACAACCCGATGTACGGCGTGATGGAAGCCGTCGTCGCCAAAAAACCGATGCGCGATTCCAGCCGGCTGACCTCAACGGTGGTGGCTCGGAGCAGCGCCCGGTCAAGACTCTCAAGGCTTCTCAGAGTAGGACGCGGGACGGGCGAACCGGGTTTGGCCTCTCCCGCAGCGCGCAACTGCGTGTTCAACTCTGCGTAGCCCATGTGGAACAGGCCCACGAGAGGACTGGCCACCAGACTGCCGCACACCGAGTGCACCTCGGAGAAGCGGCTGCTCTTGCGAAAAATTTCCAGGAACGTCGCCGTCTGTTTTTCAGCGCGACGAAACTGGCTGCGTTTGTGAAAGATGATGCCCCATGACAACGCCGAGAACAGCAGCAGAATGACCAGCACCGCCCACGAGAGCGGTGACGCGTCTTTCAGCAGCGAAACAATATCGGTACTGCTCGGGCCAGTGACGGCCGCATCTCCAGCCGGACCCTGGGATTGAAAAGCCAGGATCAGTGTGCCTAGCGTACGCAACAAAACCTCCGCCTACACAAGTTGAGGCGCCGCTGGGACAGCGCGAACAAACTTGAATGTACCACGAGGTCTTAGGGCTGTCAAAGGTTTGATACCATTGGACTTCGTCCAATTCCCATGCTGCGCTTTCTCGCGATTCGTCATCTGGCGGTCATCGACCACCTCGAGGTGGAGTTTGTGCCGGGGCTCACGGTGCTCACCGGTGAAACCGGCGCCGGCAAGTCCATGCTCGTGGAGGCCATTGACCTGTTGGTGGGCGGCCGGGCCAGCGCCGACCTCGTGCGCACCGGCGAAGAGACCGCCACCATCCAGGCCATCTTCGAACGTGAAGACGGCCGCGAGGTCATCGTCAGGCGCGAGATCTCGTCGCAGGGACGCAGTCGGGCGTTCATCGATGATGCGCTCGCCACCTCGGCCGCACTGCGACAGATGGGTGCCTCACTCGTGGATCTGCATGGACAGCACGAACACCAGACGCTGCTCAATCCGCAGGAACATGCCGGGCTCGTGGACGCGTATGCCGGTCACGCTGCGTTAGTGTCCGAGGTGGCACGACTCTTCGCCGAATGGCGCGCAGCCGCCGGCGCCCTTGAGCGCACCAGGTTGTCGGAACGCGAGAAGGCGGCCCGCATCGAGACCGTCACCTTTCATCTCGTCGAACTCGATCGGGTGGCTCCGGTGGTGGGTGAAGACCATCGATTGGCGGCCGAGCGTCAGGTACTGGCCAACGTCGATCGGCTCGAACGGCTCTCGACCGACGCGTACGCCGCGTTGTACGACAAAGAAGGCTCCGCGCTCGAATCACTGACGCTTGTGTGGAAGCGCGTTGCGGATCTTGCTGACATCGATCCTCGCTTTGCGCCGTACCTCGATCAGCGAGATGAGGTGAAGGCCCGCCTTGAGGATCTGGCCTTCATGCTGCGGTCGTACTCGGGCGACCTCGACGCGTCGCCAGAGCGCCTTCAGCTCACAGAAGACCGCCTGGCGGCCCTTGAGCGGCTGAAGAAGAAGTACGGTCCGGCCCTTGATGACGTCATCGCGGCGCGCCAGGCGTTCCATGATGAGCGTGCGGCCCTTGAGGCCAACGACGAGCGCGCAGCAGTACTTGAGCGCGAGGCAGCGTCGGGCGCCGATAGATTCCGGCAGCGAGCGCTCGAGTTGTCGGCGGCGCGACGGGCGGCCGGGCAGCGGCTCTCGGGCGCCCTCGAAGCAGCCCTGGGTCAGCTCGCCATGCCTGATGCCCGGGTAGAGGTCAGAGTCTCAACCAGTCCGGATGATCCCGAGAGCTGGACCGCGCTCGGCGTGGACGCCGTCGAGTTCTTCCTGTCACCAAACCCAGGAGAAGACCTGCGCCCGTTGGCGCGGATTGCGTCAGGCGGCGAACTCTCCCGCATCATGCTGGCCCTCAAGACCCTGGCCACCCCGGACGTGGCCGGCCGGACCTTGATCTTCGACGAGGTCGATGCCGGCATCGGCGGGGCAGCGGCGGATGCCGTCGGCGCTCGGCTCCAGCAATTGGGCACCCGGTTCCAGGTCCTGTGTATTACCCATCTTCCGCAGATTGCCGCGCGTGGGATTTCGCACCTCCACATCGCCAAGCAGGTCAAGGACGGGCGCACCATCACTGCGGTCTCGCAGCTCGACGGGCAGGATCGGGAGGTTGAGATCGCCCGGATGATAGCTGGCCAGGATGTGTCGGCCCCGATTCTGGCCTCGGCCCGCGACATGCTCGCAGCCAGGCGCTTCATCGAAGATAAGGCAAAAGGCGAAAGCGAAAGTGCTCAGACGACGAAAGCGAAAGGCAAGCGACGTGGCGCGTAAGTACCGCCTCGAGACATTTGGCTGTCAGATGAACTTCCACGACAGCGAACGCATCGCCGGCCTTCTGGAGGCGGATGGCCTTGAGCAAGCGGGCTCCGATGCCGACGCGGACCTTATCGTGATCAACACCTGCAGTGTCCGAGAACGGGCGCAAGACAAGCTCCACCACCGCCTGGCTGAGATTCGCGGCGCGTCGCGGGCCGCTGGCCGCCGCCCAACGATCGCCGTGACCGGCTGCGTGGCCCAGCAGGAAGGCTCAAACCTGCTGGACCTCGACCCCTCCATCGACGTCATCGTCGGCACCCAGGCGATCAAGCAGTTGCCCAGCCTCGTCCGGGCGTCGACCGAGGGAGCGACCCGACTCGTCGACATCCAGCCGTATGACGATGTGTCGTTTCCGATGGGGGTGGCCAAGGCGTCTGACCCGTCGCGCGCGTGGGTCACAATCATCGAGGGCTGCAACGAATTCTGCTCATTCTGCGTGGTCCCGTACACCCGCGGCCACGAGCGGATGCGCCCGGTTGCCGACATTCTCGCTGAGGTCGAACGGGCCGCTGAGAGCGGGCGTGTCGAGGTCACACTGCTGGGCCAGATCGTCAATCACTACCAGGCACCAGACGATTCGTCGTGCGACTTTGCGGCGTTGCTGGAGCGGGTGAGTGCTGTCTCGGGAATCAAGCGGATTCGATTCGCCAGTCCCCATCCGCGCCACGCGACTGATCGCCTTGTGGCGGCGATGCGCGACCTGCCCAAAGTCTGCAAGCACTTCCATCTTCCCGTTCAGTCGGGCTCAAACACGGTCCTCCAGGCCATGCGCCGGCGCTACACCAGGGAGGACTACCTCGCGCTCGTGGCCCGCCTTCGCGCCGAGGTGCCTGGCATCGTCGTCTCAACCGACGTGATCGTGGGGTTTCCCGGCGAGACCGAGGCCGACTTCGAACAGACGCTCGACCTCGTGCGTGACGTCCAGTTCTCCTCTATGTACTCCTTTAAATATTCGCCCAGGCCGAACACGCTCGCGTTCAAACGCATGGCCGACGACGTGCTTGAGTCGGATAAGACGAGGCGGATCATGACACTGCAGGCCCTGCAGGCCGAGATCCAGCTTGGCCTCTACCAGGCGCAGGTCGGGTCAGTGGTTGAGGTCCTCGTTGAATCGAAGTCGCGCCGCCGGGAATCGGAACTGGCCGGCCGGACGCCCGGCTGGCTCCTGGTCAATTTCTCCGGCGCTGAACATCTGATCGGCCAGCTTGTCCGGGTGCGGGTCACGTCTGCCGCGCCGAACAGCCTGCGTGGGGAAATGGCGGAGGCTGCGTATGCTCATTGAGATGGCCGTCAAAGGCCTGATGGTAGACCCGCTCACCAACCTTCCCATCATCATTCTTCGAGACGAGGCAAACCAACGTGTGCTGCCGATCTGGGTCGGACCGGTTGAAGCAAACGCCATCGCGCTGCAGATGGAGAATGTAGGGACGCCCAGGCCGATGACCCACGACCTCCTGCGCCAACTGCTTGAAGGCATGGGCGGGCGCCTCAGTCGTGTGATCATCCACGAACTCCGGGAGAGTACGTTCTATGCGTTCCTTGAGATCATCCGAGGCGACGAGCGCCTCCTGGTCGATGCCCGCCCGAGTGATGCGCTCGCACTCTCGCTTCGGGCCAAGGTCCCCATCTTCGTCAACGAGAGCGTCTTTGCGAATGTCCAGTCCGTGGACGTGGGGCCGCATCAGGTCGATCAGGAGCGGTTGCAGCGCTGGCTTGAGAGTCTGGATCCAGATGATCTTGGCTACAAGATGTAGTGGGTGTATCATGACGGCGGCGGATTTCCACGCGCGCCGACTGACCGTTCCAACAACATGATTATTGCCATTGCCAACCAGAAGGGCGGCGTAGGCAAGACGACCACCGCGATCAACCTGGCGGCGGCGTTTTCCCTGCGAGGCCAGCGCACACTTCTGGTCGACCTTGACCCCCAGGCCAACAGCACGATGTCCTATGTGGACGTGGCCACGGTCGAGCGCTCGGTGTATGACGCGATCACCGATCCTGCGGTCACCATTCAGGACATCGTCAAGCCATCGTCTCAACCGAATCTCTGGGTGGCGCCATCGAGGATTGCGCTCGCGAAACTTGAAGGGAAGTTGGTGGGTGAACTCGACTCGCATTTCCGGCTGAAGGACAAACTCGCGCCGGTCGTGAAGGACTACGAGGCGATCGTGATTGACTGCCCGCCAGCGCTGGGGCTGCTGACGGTCAACGCGCTCGTCGCGGCCACACACCTGCTGATTCCCATCCAGTCATCGTACTTCGCCCTCGAGGGGACCGACGACTTGCTTGAGACCATTGAAAAAGTCCGGATGCGCGCCAACACCGACCTCCGAATCCTCGGCGTAGTCATCACCATGCACGACAAACGCACGGCGCTGGCCAAGGATATCCGGGCGCAGATTGACAAGGTGTTTGGTAAGAAGGTGTTCAAGACGGTGATTACGAAGAGTGTCAGGCTGGAAGAAAGTCCGGCCTACAAGGAATCTATTTTCAAGTTTGCGCCCGAGTCGTCTGGCGCGACCGAGTACTACCGTCTTTGCGAGGAGGTGTTGGATCGTGTCTAAAAGAGGCTTGCCAACCAGTCTGAAGATGCGTCACGACGAGCACTATGTGGATGCGCTGGCCAACTCGGCCGGCACGCCCATCGGCCGGATGATCCCGATCGACGAGATTGATCCGAATCCTGACCAACCTCGCCAGGTCATGGGTGACTTGTCTGAGCTGATGGCCTCCATCGCCGAGAAGGGAATCATCGAGCCGCTCATCGTTCGTCAGCGTGCCGGTCGCTACCAGATCGTTGCCGGCGAGCGACGCTATCAGGCGTCAGTCCAGGTTGGACTCCGCGAGCTGCCGGTGGTGATTCGTGACGTGGATGACAACGAAATTGTCGAGGTCGCCCTCGTTGAGAACATCCAGCGGAAGGACCTGAGTGCCTTTGAAGAGGCAGAAGCACTTCAGGTGCTTGCCGAGCGCTGCGGATACACGCACGAGGACCTGGCGCGGCGCATGGGGAAGTCGCGGACCAACGTCACAGAGTCCCTGGCCCTGGCCCAGATGCCCACCGAGGTCAGAAATCTGTGTCGGCTGGCCGACATTTCTTCTAAGTCATTGCTTTTACAGATAGTTAGGCAGCAAGACCCGCAGAAAATGATTGCCTTGATCGAGCGATTGACCCGCGACGGTGGCGGCGCGGCTGTGACCCGTGAGCAGGCACGGAAAGTTGCCGCGAAACCAAAGCCTGGACGTCCAAAGGCCTTCGTATTCAAGTATCTTGCGCCCGCAAAAACCTTCAGCCTCAAGCTTCAGTTCAAGAAGTCAGACGTGGACAAGAAGGAAGTGATCGAGGCGCTCGAAGGCATCATCGCCGACCTTCGAAAGGCCTGAAGGCAACGCATAGGTATGCAGCAACAATGCATACGGAGTAGCCCCTCCCAAGGATGAACCGGCCGACCAGAAGCCTTTCCCGAGCGCCCCTACGGTAAGCACTGCCAAGGATAGGCTCGTGTTAAGGAGGCGCCTGGATAAGTTACATGACATAATATGTCTTATCAGACATTGATTATATTGTTCGCGGTTGGTGCCTGTGCACGAATTGCGGACCCAGTTCCTGCGTGATATCGTCTCAACCTGAACCCGAATGCGGACCCTCGACCGCTACCTGATTCGCGAAACTCTCGGCCCGTTTGCCCTGGCCCTGGCCCTGTTTACGTTCCTGCTCTGGGTTCAGCCGATGCTCAAAACGGCGGAAATGCTCATTGCCAAGGGCGCGCCGCTGCAGACCATCGCATATCTCCTGGTCACATTGCTCCCGCAAGCGCTCGGCGTCACAGTGCCCATGGCGTTTCTGGCCGGAGTGGTGATGGCGCTCGGGCGGTTCTCGGGCGACCGCGAGGCCGTGGCCATGATGGCCTGCGGGGTCAGTCCGGTCCGGCTCATCCGCCCGATGATGCTCCTGGCCGCAGTCGCCGCCGGCGCCACCTTCTACGTCCTGGTCTGGCTGATGCCCGACGCCAACCAGTCCTTCCGCGATGTCATCTTCCAGCTCACGAAGAAGATGGCGTCCGAAGACATCAGGCCCCGGCTCTTCTACGAGGGATTTACCGGACGCGTCATCCTGATTGAGGACCGCAAGACCGACGGCGGATGGTCGCAAGTCATGATCGCCGACACCTCGGTCTCCGGCCGGCCGTCCATTCAGCTCGCCGAGGAAGGACGCCTCGTCGCCGACGAACCTGCCCGGCTGGTCAACGTGGTGCTCTCAGAGGTGGCCAGCTATCGGCCCCTCAAGAATGGTGAGGAGTACCAGATTCAGCGCTCGAAGGAGGAGGTCGCCCACATCGACCCGAAATCCGTGTTCGGCGACGGCGCCTCACCAGGACGCGGGTTCAACGAGCTGACCATGGCCCAGCTCGATGTGCAGGCGGCCGAAAAGGTGGCCGCCGGCCAGTCGCCCCACAACGAAATCATGTACAAACACCAGCGGTTCGCCTTTCCGCTGGCGTGCCTGGTGTTTGCCATCGTCGGCGTCGCGCTCGGCGTCAGCACCCGCAAGGACGGCAAACTGGCGGGCTTCGCCATAGGCATCGGCGTCATCATGGCCTATTACGGCATCATGACCTTCTTCGACGGACGGGCGAAAGGCGGCGCGTTCCCGGCGCTGTGGGCCCGTTGGATGCCGAATATCGTGCTGGGCCTGATTGGTGTCGTTCTCCTGTGGTGGCGCACTCGCGGCGCCATGCCGATGCCCGCCTGGCTCGCGGTGCGCTGGCCCACATTCCTCACCCAGCGCACAGCCGCGGCCGCCGGCACCGGGCCGAAGGTGGTCCTGGTCATCCGATTCCCGCGACTGTTGCTGCCCAGGCCCAGCCTGATGGATGTGTACGTCGGCGGCAAGTATCTGCGAACGGTGATCCTGGCGTTTGTGGGTCTGATGGCCCTCTACTACATCGGCGAGTTCATCGAGTTGTCTGAAAAGCTCTCGAAGGGGCAGGCGACGATGCCGATGATCGCTGAGTACTTTTACTACGCCACTCCGAAATTCATCTACTTCATTGTGCCTCTGGCCACACTCGTCGCCGTGCTCACGACGCTCGGCGGGCTCACCAGGACCAACGAACTGACCGTCCTTCGCGCCTGCGGCATCAGTCTCTACCGCACGGCGCTCCCCCTCCTGGTCCTGGCGCTTGTCTCAAGCGGTCTGCTGTTCGCCCTCGAAGACCGGGTCATGGCGCACTCGGAGCGACGGGCCGAGGTGCTGAGAAACACCATCCGCGACCGGCCGCAACGCACGTTCAATGTCGCGAACCGCTCCTGGCTGACTGGCCGGGAGGGTGGCCTCTATCACTACGCGGTGTTTGATGTGCGTGCGCAGACGCTGCATCAGTTATCGATGTTCAAGACCGCGCGCGCCCCCTATCGCCTCACCTCGCATACGTTCGCGACGCAGGCCGTCTTCAGGGACGGCGCGTGGCACGCCACCGACGGATGGGTGCAGACGTTCGATGATCAAGGCCAGGTGCGGCGCGAGACGTTCACGTCCGAGACGCTTCCGCTGGAGGAACCAGGGTTCTTCGGCGCCGAACAGTTTGAAGCCGAGTTCATGAGCTATGGGGAACTGAAGACGTACATTGACGAACTCGACGAGAGCGGTTTCAGTATTGCCGCGCACAAGGTGGAACTGCAGCGCAAGGTCGCGTTTCCCTTCGTCACCATCGTCATGACGCTGATTGCCATTCCATTCGGTGTCACGCTTGGCCGACGCGGCGCCCTCTACGGCATCGGCCTGGCCATCGTGCTTGCCGTCGCCTACCTGCTCGTTTCCACGCTGTTCATCGCGTTTGGTGTTGCCGGGTGGCTGCCTCCGGTGCTCGCTGCCTGGGCCACGAATATCGTCTTCGCGGCCGCAGCGCTCACCGCCCTGTTGACCGTGCGGACCTGACGCCCAGCGTCACGAGCGAGACTCCGGAAATCCACACCCGGCCTGCCGACCCCGGCCGCGTATGCCAGGTATCCACGACGAGCGACAGCGACCTGACCTGCTCCACCGGAGGCATGTCTGCGAGACCCGAGCCGACGGCCTCAAAGTCTTCCAGCCGCAGCGTGATGGTCCGCGGCGTGGTATCGACATACACCGACCGCTGCCACCGATTGCCATCCGCGCCGCGGGGCACCCGCCACTGGATCGACACCCGCATCGGGGCTTCTGCGCGCACGGTGAACGTGACCGCGTCGAACCGGTCCTGGCCCGACAGCGGATACGCCATCGCGGCGTACTGCCCGCTGGGCCGGCCGGGCGCCAGGGTATACGCCAGGCTGACTGCTCCGCCGGCAGCGCTCAGGTCGCCGCGTGAGGGCTCATGTTTCTCGACCGCCCACAATGGGGCGTGGTCCAGTGCCGCTACCGTGATGCCGGCGGTCGACGCCTCAGGCGCCATCGCCGGCTGTGGTTCTTGCGGACCAACCCGGATGCCATTGGTGACCATCCACGGGACCGCGCGATTCGGAAGCCGGGCTTCGGCCCGATAGGTTGCTGGTGCGCCCGTGTGAATGAACACCGCACTGCCCCTGCCGGATGCCACTTCCTCGCCGCTCCGCAGCAGTACCACAACCGCGTCATCGGGTTCAGGCACGGTGGCCTGCAACGTCACCGGCTGATCCGTGGCCGCCGACTCCCCCATCGCCCATGTCGTGGCGTCGTGAGAGGCGGTGAACGAGATGCGGCCGGGCGATGCGAGCGCGCGGACAACCGAATAGGAGCGGCCACTCCGCAGGGCCGCGAGGATGGCGCCGGCGTCGACCGCGGCGTCTTGCGTCAACGGTTGCGCCAACTCGATCCCCTGCACCACGGTGCCGAACATATCCAGGTAGCTCGGACGCGCGAGAATGGTCGTCGCCCTCAGCGGCTCGTCCGCCTCGTCGACACCGATGCGCGCGTGGGCATCGACGCCGGCAAGTGCCAGGACCGGGCGTCGGCGCGCCAGGGTATCCCAGCGTTCGAACGACGCGGTCGGACGATTGAAGACGGCGGCAATGGCCTCGGAGGGGCGGATGAGGTAGTGCGCGATCGCGAGCAGCAGGGTTCCCGCGAATTCGTCGCGCCATTCAGAGTCGGCGTTGAGCCATTCCACGCCGTCAGCGCCCGCGTCGTCGCCACGCCAGCTGAGCCCCGGCTTTGGTGAATCCGGGTGCGCGATCACCGTCCATCCCCCCATGCGGTGTACGTCCTCAACGGTGTCGCGGGCCTCGCCGCCGAGGGGAAACGGTGACGCCTTCGTCAGGCCGAGCGCGACCAGATGGCCGGATGTCGTGGAGATTTCGACGGCATCGATCATCAGCACGCCGTGGCGATAGAACGGAGGGTCGGGCGTACGAGTGGCATCGCCATGATCGGTCAGAATGACGAACTGCAGGGACGCGGCTGCGGCGGCACGCGCGACATCATCGGGACTGCCGCTGCCATCCGAGCGATTGGTGTGGACGTGGTAGGCACCGTAGATAGTGTTCGGCTGAACGGGCGAGAGCGGCCGTGAGGCGGGAGGGAGCGTGAGGCCGACGTACACGACAGCGGCGGCCCCCAGGGTCACCGTTGTCATGAGTATTCGTCGTCGGAAGGGGCGCATGTCGGCTTCGCCTGTGGCCCCTCAGTGAATGTCAGATCCCGGCGTCGGCCTTCAGCGCAGAAGCCTTGTCGGTACGCTCCCAGGTGAATTCAGGCTCGGTGCGTCCGAAATGCCCGAAGGCCGCCGTCTTGCGATAAATCGGCCGACGGAGATCGAGGTGCGCGATGATGCCCTTTGGCGTCAAGTCGAAGTGTTTCTTCACCAGCTCAGCCAGCCGCTCTTCGGACACCTTGCCAGTGCCTGAGGAATCCACCAACACGGACACAGGTTCGGCCACGCCGATCGCATACGCGACCTGCAGGAGTGCCTTGCTCGCCAGCCCCGCTGCAACGATGTTCTTCGCCACGTAACGCGCCATGTAGGCGGCCGAGCGATCCACCTTCGTCGGATCCTTCCCCGAGAAGGCGCCACCGCCATGGGGCGCGGCACCACCGTAGGTGTCGACAATGATCTTGCGTCCGGTCACGCCGGCATCGCCGTGCGGGCCGCCGACGACGAATCGGCCGGTGGGGTTGATGTAGATCTTCGTCTTCGCGTCCATCAGATTGGCAGGGATGCTCGGCTTGATGAGCTTCTCGGTCAGATCGCGATGCAGGGTCTCGTTGTCGACCTCGGCTGCATGCTGCGTGGAGACCACCACGGCCTCCACCCGCACAGGTGTGTCGCCCTCGTATTCGACCGTCACCTGTGACTTGCCGTCAGGCCGCAGGTACGGGAGCTCGCCTGAGCGCCGCAACGTGGACAGGCCTTGGGTGAGTTTGTGCGCCAGCATGATAGGCAGCGGCATCAACTCGGGCGTTTCGGTGCAGGCGTACCCGAACATCAGGCCCTGGTCGCCGGCACCGCCGGTGTCCACGCCCTGGCCGATATCGCGCGACTGCTCGTGAATCGATGAGAGCACCGCGCACGTTTCGGCGTCGAACCCGTACTTGGCCCGGGTGTAGCCGACATCGGTGACGACCTCGCGCACGACACGCTGGGTATCAATGGTGCACGAGGTGGTGATTTCACCCGCCACCACCACCAGCCCGGTGGTCACGAGGGTTTCGCAGGCGACGCGTGCGATCGGATCCTGCGCGAGAATTGCATCAAGGATGCCGTCTGAAATCTGGTCGGCGATTTTGTCGGGATGCCCCTCGGTCACCGATTCGGACGTAAATAAATGACGGCCAGCGCGTCCCATCCAGGATCTCCTCACGTCAGGGCCGGCCGACGGCCCGGCAAACATCCAGCGTACCAGACGCTTCGCGGACGGGTCAATCCGCATCTACCGGCGTGGATGGAAGGTATCGTACACCTGCCGCAAGCGCACCTCGAGTATGTGCGTATAGATTTGCGTGGTGGAGAGATCGGCGTGCCCCAGCATGGTCTGAATCGCGCGCAGGTCGGCGCCACGCTCCAGCAGGTGCGTGGCAAACGAGTGTCGCAGCACGTGCGGGCTCAGATGCGCCTTGAGACCCGCCGCCTCCCCATAGTCCTTGAGGATCTGCCAGAAAGCACCTCGACTGAGCCGCCGGGCGCCGCGCTGGCTGACAAACAACCACGGGGGATCTTTTTTTGTCACGAATGTCGGCCTGGCGTCTGCCAGATAGCGCGCCACCCACGCGGCCGCCACGTCCCCGAGCGGGACAATCCGTTCCTTGCTGCCTTTACCCAGGCACTGCACATAGCCCTGATCAATTCGAACGTCCGTTAAGCGCAGACTCACAAGTTCCGACACACGAAGGCCGGTCGCATACAGCACTTCAATCAGGGCTCTGTCTCGAAGCCCGCCGGAGGTGGCGATATCGGGCGCGGCCAGCAAGGCGTCGACCTCGATCATCGAGAGGAACCGCGGCAACGACAGGAACGCCTTCGGGGCGTGCAGGTCATCGGCGGGATTCTCAGCGAGCTCACCGCGCCGGCGCAGGTGAAGATACAAGCCGCGGACCGAGGCCACCAGCCGTGCCGTGGACGTGGGAGACAAACCGCCCGCCATGGCGTCGCGCACAAAACCCTCCAGGTGGCGACGGTCCATGGTCGTGACGAGGCGGCCCTGTGTCGCCGCGTAGGCGCGCAAGCGGGTCAGATCCCGGCCGTAGCCATCGAGCGTGTGTGGCGACAGACGCCGCTCGACTTCCAGGTGCCTCAGGTAGTTGGCGATGGTGTCCGGGCCCATTGTCGAGTACTCTACGCATTTTCGGCGTTTGTGACTCATGCCCTACCAATCCAAGTGGCAGTATCTTCCGACTGAAGCCATCAACAGCGCGTCCATGGCGCTCGACCGGATGCCGGTGCTCGAGATCGTTGATCTCGTGCTCGCGGAAGACAAGAAGGTGGTTGCGGCCGTCCAGAAGGAGCGCGAGCGCATCGCCCACGGCATCGACATCATTACCGCGGCTCTTAAGAAAGGCGGTCGTCTGGTCCTGGTGGGCGCGGGCACGAGCGGCAGACTTGGTGTGCTCGAGGCCGCCGAGATGCCGCCCACCTTCAGCACCCGGCCCGAACTGGTACAGGCCATCATGGCAGGCGGCCAGGAAGCCATGTTCCGCGCGCGTGAAGGCGTGGAAGACAACTTCGAAGAAGGCGGTCGCAGCATCGCGCGCCTGCGCATCGGGAAACGGGATGTGGTCATTGGCGTGTCGGCGAGCGGCATCACGCAGTTCGTCCGCGGCGCGCTCACCGTGGCACGCAAAAAAGGCGCCCGCATCATCTTTGTCACCTGCTGGCCCGGTACCGAACTCCAGAACTTCGTGGACCTCATCATCGCGCCGTCAGTCGGGCCTGAGGTGATTGCGGGGTCCACGCGGCTCAAGGCCGGCACCGCGACAAAGATGGTGCTCAACATGCTCACCACGGTGTCGATGGTCCGTATCGGCAAGACCTACGGCAACCTGATGGTGGACGTCAAAACCGGCTCGGAGAAATTGAAGGATCGCGCGCAGCGCATAGTCTCCATGGTGACCGGTGCGGATCCCGATGAGGCCAAGGCTCTGCTCCTGCGAGCCAAGTGGAACGTCAAAGTCGCCATCGTAATGAAAAAAGCGGGGTTGACGGCCGCTCAGGCCGGCGCCCGATTGCGGCGCGCTCACGATTCCATCCGCGAGGCGCTGGGCGAAGACGTCGACGCGCCCGGCCCCGACCGAGCCTAGCCCGCTCTATTCATGTAGAGGGACGCGCGAGCTGAAATCGGGCGTATCGGAGTCGCTGCATGACCCCATGATGCGAGATGCCGCGTGATGTTGTGGGTGCGTGTGCGCGGACGTGGTGTCTGCGTGGGGTTGTGGGGTCCTGCACTGGTGTTCGCGACACACCTCCGGCGTTCAGGCCGACTGATGGCGTGTCAGACGCGCGGAAATTATCGGGTGGTGGCGCCCAGCGCGCGCGCGATCTGTGACCAGGCGC
>Ga0163151_10000037_pt1 | contig 215452 bp, 243 predicted proteins | sample OliLakLV19MP5IB2_FD_145596 | JGI IMG/M metagenome (GOLD analysis project Ga0163151, IMG submission 145596) | Freshwater microbial mat bacterial communities from Lake Vanda, McMurdo Dry Valleys, Antarctica - Oligotrophic Lake LV.19.MP5.IB-2 | ecosystem: Environmental > Aquatic > Freshwater >...
GCCCGCGACGCCGCCCGGCCACACAGCCGGTGCGGCGTCGCGGGCAGAGGAACCGCTGATGGTTGAGAAGGGCGAAGTTGTACCGGCTGTCAAGATGCCGCATACGAGCACCTTGGCTAAGTACGGCATGACCAGTGCCGACTGGGTCACTTTGTGTGCGGCCTGCAACTACACCTGCGTGGTGTGCGGCAAGCCGTTTGAGGGCCGTCCGCTCGTGGTCGATCATGAGCACGTTAAGGGGTTCAAGGCGAACAAGAAGAAGAAGTCCAAGAAGGGTCATGTCATCAAGGTGAGGAAGATGCCGCCGTCCACACGTCGCCTGTACGTGCGAGGTGTCATCCACAACTATTGCAACCGCTTCGTGCGTAGCTGGCTGACCCTCCCTCGGGCGAAGGCCATTGTCGCGTACCTGGAGGCATTCGAGCGAACACGAGCGGCTCGAACTTGAGAGTGGACAAACAAAGGAGACAACATGGCCAACAGTGAGAAGGAGAAGAAGTGGGACGGCGGTGTTCAAGTTCTGGTTTCGCCCGGTGACCCGGTGCTCAAACCGACGGTGACCCCCGAGGACTGCGTACATCACATCAAGACTTCCGCTTTGCTGCAACAGATAAAACCGAAGTTGATCTACTGCGACCCGCCGCACAACATCGGCCAGGACTACGGTCGTGACGGCGATAATAAGCCCATCTGTGACGACCTGAGTGACGCTGACTACCGGACCTGGTGTTACGAGTGGCTCGACCCGCTGGTTAAGATCATGCCGGTTAACGGGACGTTGTTGTTGTTTCCGCCCGTGCAGCATCGGTGCTACCTTGAACATCACTGTCGTGAGACGCTACAGTTGTTCTTGGCCAGTGAGATCATCTGGGGGTTCGGTTTCGGGCAGAACAACCATCACGGGACTAACTTCACCCCTGCCCACATGACGTGCCTCCGGCTGGTCAAACACCGCAAGAAGTGCGTGTTTCATGGTGACAATCCTGAATTGCAGGTGACGCCGTGGCGGGCGATTAACAAGGACACGAGATTCGTCAAAAGGCGGGACGAGTGGATTGCGGCCGGCAAGCCGATAGAGTTGTTCCCGTTCGGCAAAGTGTTGGACGATTTCCTGGTGGTACACCAAGAGGGGTGGGACGCGACGTTTCGGTCGGACCACGACGTATTGTGCCCGCCTCGCGTGTGCGGGACGCACAAGGGGCGGCAACCGGTCCCTAATCAGCACCCGATGGTGATGGCGTACACGTTGATCCGGTTGATGAGTCGCAAGGGCGACACGGTACTTGACCCGTTTGCCGGGTCTGGCACGGCGGGCGTAGCAGCTGTGCACGCTGGGCGTAACTACAAAGGGTTCGACCGGAACCCGAATTTTGTCAAGCTGGCCAAGGAACGAATTGCGACCGCGTTATCACACCGAGAGGAAGAACTCAAATGCTTGCCGACGGAACCGAACGAGTCGTGACCGAGACGCCGCCTGCCGACATGGCGGACTCGAACGAGTCCTTGTCGCTCATGGTGCGGATGATGAACTCCCCGGTGGAGACGCTGGAGGAGGTTCTCGCCACCTCTGACATCGGCGAGGAGCAGAAGGCCCTGGTCCTCGCGGGGGCGTGGGCTAAGAAGCTCCTCGACAAGCCGGAATACCTTCAGCTCCTGGGATCGTTGATTGCGTTCCGCCGCTGTTATGCCGTGGCCTACCGCGAGTTGCAGGATCTGATGAAGGCCGAGCCCAAGGCCCACCCGATGACCGAGGACTACATCATCCAAGCCGCCATGCACAAGGCGGCTCAGCCGTTCAACGAAAAGGAGCTGATGCTAGGGTTCGCCCAGACGGCCCTCCCGTGGATCGAGTCGGTGGTCGTCAAACACTCCGCGAAGGACGAGGCCCTGGCTCACGAGGAGCTGAAGGCCGAGGAGGACGCCCGCCGGAACAGGCCCATGCCCCTGCCGTTCCCGATCGACCTCGAAGGCGGCATCTGGCACCGCGACCGGTCGTTGGTTCTCATCGGCTGGCGGAACGCCGTTCAGTACGTCATCGACCAGATCGTGCTGCACGTGTTGAAGACTCGGACTAAGTGGACGTACACGGTGATCTGGCTTGGGGCGAGCTACCACAAGTCGAAGCACAGCACGAACCAGCTTGTGTGGGTTGGCCCCACGGCGTGGAAGGGTTGTGGCGATACTAACGACAGCATGCGGGAGATGATCGTGTCTCACGTGGTCAAGAGCTTGTCGACCATGCCCGACCTCGTGGTGTGCGATGACCTGACGAAGACCCACACCAAGGGGTTCTACGGCCGTCCGGAGGCAGCCGCCGCCGGCGATGGACACAAGCGGGTGCGGGACTGGTGCAATAAGGCCGGCTGCGGCATGTTGGGGGCTGTCCCGAAGGATTCCAAAGCGGATGTCGATGTCAAGGCACCCGAGTTGGAACAGTTGCGGACGTTTACGCACCTTCGGCTCGTGCGGGTCATCGACAAGGCCGACAACCTGGCCGAGGGGAAGTGTCGTATCGTCGTGGGGACGAATCTGGCATACTTCGATGTCGACAAAGAGCTGCTGGACAACTACATGCCGAGTACGCTGATCGTACCCGGTTAGGAAGACGATATGGCTCACTTGGATATCAAAGTCACGTACCAGTTCCAACTGGACGCTGACGAGTTCCGCTTGCTGTGTAAAGCATTGAGCGGGACCATGAATGCCTCCGAGCTTGATGCGGCGAGGCTTCTGCACTTTCGGTTTCAGACGATTCGAGCGAAGAACACGGCGTTAGCTGCCGAGGCGTGCCAGAAGGCCCGCATGGCGGCGGAAGACGCCTGCACAGCGGGAGAATACAGTGGCGGATAACACCAAGATTGTGACGGCGAAGTTGTTGGTCGGATACCGGACGAAGCCGGTTGATAACATCAAGGAACTGGTTCCGAAGTTCCAGGCACCGGCCAACTACAAGGACAAGGACAAGATCGACGCCCACATTGCGGCGTCCGAGGCCGAGTTCATGCAGACGGCCCACTTGAACCCGTACCTCGGTACGCTCGACTACGTGGTCATCATCGACCCAAAGAACGAGCGGGCCGGGCGGTGGTCGAGTAAGGGACGCGAGAAGGGCAGTGGCCAGCTGCCGGTGTGCTTGGCGGCTCGGGCTTGGCTCCTCAAGGAGTACCCCGAGGCGTGGTCGGGCGACCTGGTCGACCGTCCGGCGAGGCCCAAGGCGATCTTCATTGCGTTCGAGCCTCGCACGTTTCTCAAGTTGTTGGGCATCGAGTGCAGCCTGCCGGTGCACAACAGCCCCCTGCCGGCGTCGATGTGGTACGGTAACGTCGACCACCGGGATATCACGGAGGCGATGATCCCCCGCGAGTCGGCGAAGTTTGTGACCTGGGGCACGGTGTTCACGCAACGCGGCATCAAGCCCAAGGACGGTTGGACGGGGCCGTGCGTGGACCCCGAGGAGGATGTCGTGTTGCTCACGGAACTGGCTTCGCAGGTGAACTTCCTGTAAGTCGAAACGGTGCTGCATGGACGCGGGTGGTCTTAATGTGTGGAAGGACGGGGTCGCGTTTAAGACCCCGGAGACCGACCACGGCGGTCGGTTGCAGAAGCACCTGTTGCCGCTCGGTCGGGCCAAGTCGCTCACCGAGTTGGCACAGGACTACGCATTTTTCACGCCGGCCATCTTGTACCTCCACGGGTACATGACGGACGACCCGCTCGTTGACTTCCTCCACGAGTACCAACAGAACGTGGAGTTCTTTTTTTATCGGTTCGACCGTCGCATTTTCGCCGGCCTTGACACGTCTGATGGCGACGTCGACTGGAACCACGCGGTGTGGGCGGTCCGCCGCGAGCACTGGGAGGCGTTCAAGTCCTTCTATCTGACGGTCGCCGTTGCTGTCCCCGACAGCAACTACGTCAATAAGATCGGACGCCAGGTTTTGCACGTCATCGATCCACTCGCTGTCGACAAGGCGACCTTGGTCACGGGACGACTGCCGGTCGTAGAGGTCGACGCTTTCGGTGTCGACGGCAGCTTGTGCCGGCTGGCGTTCGAGGAGGGCATCAACCCGTTGACTAACATCCCTCGCTTGCGGAAGTATCCTCCGACCCGGACGATGGTGGACTACGCGAAGGCGTTCTTCAAGGGGGACAATCCTGAGTACGTTCTGGACAAACTTTCCATGGAGAACCTGTGGCGGAACCAACTGAAACCAAACAGCAAGTAGCCTGGGCGGCGTTCGCCAAGAAGCTCAGCCCGCGAGCCAGGGCGGCGTTGATGGCCGGGAGTACGGATCTAGTCAAGGCTGACGACGAGGCCGAGGAGTACGCGGCGTGGCGGGCGAGGCTGAGCGAGGGTGCCCGCGAGAAGCTCGACGAGTCTGTGCCCCAGGTTGAGAAGCCTGAACTCGACGCCAACCCGAACACGTACCAGTTCACATTGATCGAGCACTTCGATGGCGAGTACCCGGTCGTCCGCACGTTCAAGTCGGCCGAGCTGATGGCCCTGCACATCGCCCGGCTGGAGGGGCAGAACGTCACCGTCACGGCGTTCTACGGTGTGGTGATGCGGCTGACCAAGGGACCGACTCGCTACTTGACGATGCCCGACCGTGAGACGGCGTTGACGGTCCCGCACGGCGGCTTCGGCCCGTCCAAGCGGGTCGAACTCGACTTGCTGGGGTGCCTCGACGTGCAGGAGGACGGCTTCCTCGGCGATCCTGAATTGTGTGAGCCGGCGACCGTCGTCGAGAAGTGCGAGAAACAGATCCGGGACGTCGCTAGTCGCCAGGCGGCGGGCGACGAGGACGATGAGGATCAGGACGAGGACGACGAGCCCCCGGAGGATGACGACGAGTAAATAATCGTCTGATCCGCGTCATACTATGTGAGAAGCATCTTAGCTTCTCGCTAGCGGTGGGCCAATTCGGCTCGCCTACATGACCGGAGAAGATCATGATTCCGTCCGCAACGAAGGTGAAGACGAAGACCCAGGTCCAGGTCGAGAAGCAGAAGGCCCTCCATCGCCAGATGGAAGAGGCCGATGCCCCTCCGAAGGAATACGGTCGTTTGGATACGACCGGAGAGTACGAGGTTTGGGTCGATCTGGTCTCCCGCATTCACGCGGGCCAGAGATGGACCGGCGTCATCGGGCTGGGTCTCATCCCCGGTTCCGGACTCTTCCAAGAGTTCGGGGAGCGACTCTTTACCCCGGCCAAGACGCTCCAGTGGTGGAGCATGGTCGACTTGCCGGGGGGCCGGCTCCGGTACGGCCAACCCGACATTACGATCTTGGCGGTGCGGAACTGCCGCACGTACTTCGGGGCACCCTTCCTTGGGGGCATTACCGAGGAGTACGTGCTGCCCGACCAGGGTGTCGAGGTCTGCGAGGCCAACCCACGCATCGGCCGGCTCATGAACGAGTTGGCCTGGTCCCGGCTGACGTCTGCGTTCGAGTTTCGGCGGAAGGCCCCCGAGGGCGTGCCGTCTTGGCACGATCGCCAGAAGGACTTCCTGAAGTTCATCCGGTCGCGTGGGCCGGGCTTCGTGGCTCGGGACCGCTTTGACGGGTCGCCTCCGGAGGCGACCCTGCTGCTCGGTCGTGACGCGGCTGTCACGCCATCGGTCGTGCTGCGGCCCAAGTCGCCGACATACCTCATGGCCGTTCAGGCCAGCGATGAGCAGATCCTGTCTCGCCTGTGGGATGGCGGTGAGCTGCCCGACTCGGTCATGTGGGGGGCGTTGAACGCTTTCCGTGATGGCCAGCTTGACGTGCACGCCCCGTGCACCGGCACGTGCGTCGGGATCGACGAGGTCCGCCGCAAGAAGGAGGTGCCGGTCGTCGACGTGCATTTCGTCGACGAGTTCGGTCGTCGACACTGCATGGCGGTGTCGAGGATGGCCGAGTTGACTCTGTCCCCTGGGGACAAGGTCAAGGCCGGGGAGGTCGTCGGCGTCGAAATCGGCTCGACGGGCGGCGGGCGGCTGACGTGGGCGGGCTTGGTTGCCCACGTCGGGCGTCGGCGAGCTTACCAGCTCGTCGAACAATGGATTGTTCGGTCCATGCTCACCTTGGGCACGACTGCTCGGTTGCTGGATTTCGGCGTGTTCGGGGCGTCGTTCGTGAATACGCCCATGGCCATCCCTGACGGCGGTGTCTACGAAGTGACCGCCCTCGCTGATTACTGGTCGGACGTTTCGGAGTGTTTTGTTCTTCCGCCTATAAGCCAGAAGAACGCTTTCGGGTTCGAGTCCGTGGTTGGGCAAACGATGTGCGACTTCGCGACCTCGCGAGACCGCGAGTTCAGCGATCGGCACGTCTGGTACGCTGACCAGGTCTAGTGTTGTCTTGCGTGGGCACCCTCCGGGGTGCTCACGCCTTTTTTTACCTATCAGCGATCCCTCTTCCCCTCGTTCGACGCCGGCCGGTAGAATGCTCGGCGATCAAGGTACTCGCAAGGAACTGCACATGGCGAAGGCGGCTGCGACATTTTGGGACCCCGAGCAGGGTGGCGGGTCGGGGTGGACAAGGCACTCGCCCGACGACGAAAACTACCAGCACCCGGACGCCCGGCAGCTCGAACGCATGCGGTCGGGCATCGGCCTGCCGGTCGTGGTGCCCAAGGCCCGCGACGACGGCCGGTCTATGGGGTTCGACCCCACGGTCGCGTCCGTGGTTCACGTCGACCCCGACGCCCCTGATGGCGGCTCCGTCGTCGACATGGCCCAGCTCAACAGCCGGAGCGTGTACGAAGCTGTCGCCTCCTCGAAGTACCCCCACCAGGCGTTCTACAAGCTCGGCATGTCGCCCACGGCTCTGGCACGGGGAGCACCGCTGCCCTCGCCGCCGGCCCGCAGCAACTCGCTCCTTGGTAGTAACGCCTACCTGACGCCTCAAGCCTCGCAGGACGGGCGGCAGACCGACAATGGTTCCAGTTATGGGGACTTCGCTGGAAGTTACCCTGTCCCACTCACGGAGGATCGCGTGCTCAACCCGGCACCCCCGCTGCCCCACATTCAGCCCCTGCAACCGCCCCAGAACATCGCAACGCCGGTGCCGTATCCGCCGCCGCAGCAGCAGCCGCCGCAGGTGAATTTGCCGTACCCCGGCCAGCCGCAGTATCCCCAGTACGCACCGCCCCCGCCGCAGTATGCACCGCCGCCGCAGTACGCCCCGCCGTCGCCGCCACAAACCGACCCCAACCTGGTCGCGTTGTTGTCGCAGTTGGCCCAGGGCATGCAGACGCTCAACCAGCGGGTCGGGGCCGTCGAGCAGGCCCCGCGACAATCTCACGAGTCCCGCCCGTCGCCTGAGCTGTCGACCCGTCCGGCTGACCCACGCCCTCGTATGGCTCCGGCGAAGTCGGTCATTCGCAGGAAGGTCGGCGATGATAACCCGTACGCTGCCGACTCTCAGAAGCCAGTTTTTGAGGACTCGGTCCGTGCGGCCCGCGATCACCGCCGCGACGACGATGACCGCAGCCGCGATCGCGACCAGCACCTCGACGAACTGGCGGACGATCACCGGGACGGGATTATTGTCGGCTTCGAGACTCTCGGTCTGCCGTACATCACCGGTCCGATCGGTCTCAAGGCCCGCCGCCGGGTGTTCTTCGAGTTTCCCGAGACGGGCAAGCAGTCGGCGTTCTACCACGACGTGATCGAGAGCAAGAACTGCATCGCCCTGGTGTACGACACGCGGTACGAGGACGGCCAGCAGTACGAGCCGCCGGATCTCGACATCAAGCAGATCAAGCTGCACGTTCCGCACCTGAAGAAGACCTTCGTTGTGTCTTCGATGGGTTTCTCGTACCCTCAAGGCGTGTTCGACCACGTTGTGTTGGTCAAGCACGACGTCGAGACCCTGGACTACGAAGACGTGAAGTGATGTAGTCCGTACACAGAGGAGCAGGTTATGATGGAGAAGACTGGAGTTTGCTCGGGCGAGGGCGAAGCACCCAAGCCCGACGAGAAGAAGGCTGCCGACCAGCCGGCGGATCAGAAGTGCGGCCACGTGCACCAGGGGTGCGGCCACGACACGCTGAGCAAGATGGCCGAGAAGGCCGCTGAGACGCCAAAGCAGTAAGCCTCGGGCAGATCACAACACGGACATGGAGGTCCTTCAATGGGATCTGCTACACTTCGCGGTCAGTTCGCTCGCTTCTCCGGCGTGGGAGGCGGCGAACAGTTCCCAGATCCCTTCCTCGACGTCTCGTCTCTCGCCGTCCCCGGTACGATGCGGAACGCACTGTACTGGTGCGAGTACATCTACTCGATCTTCGGCACCTACCGGATGGCGATGGAGCGGATCATCTCCTACTTCCTCACGGACGTGGAGATCCGCAACGTCAGTGACGACGAGAAGAAGAAGTGGGATGGCTTCCTCGACGACACCCTCGACATCATGACGGTGTTGCAGAACCTCCTCCGCGACCGGATGTGCTACGGCAACTCGTTCAGCTCGGTCATCGTGCCTTTCAAGCGGTTCCTGGGGTGCCCCAAGTGCGGTGCCCATTACCCGCTCAAGGTGGTGATGGAGAACGCCGCGTTCGGGTTCGCCTTCAACATGCCGGACTTCACGGCCACGTGCCCGCAGTGCAAGGTGGGCGGCGGCTACCGGGGCAAGTGGCGGATCGACGACAAGGCCGATGACGAAGAGACCAAGATCAAGGTCAAGCGGTGGAACCCGCACGAGATCGAACTCCTCCATGACCCGTACACGCACGAATGTCACTACCTCTGGCGTATCCCCGAGGAGTACAAGCGAGCCGTCCGCCAGGGCAACCTGTTCCATCTTGAACGGGTGCCCAAGCAGGTCTTGGACGCCATTCACAAGAACCAACTGTTCCGATTTAACGACGACACCATCTACCACATGAAAGAGCCGACCCTCGCGGGCGTGCTCAACCGGGGCTGGGGTATCCCCCGGATCATCTCGAACTTCCGCCAGATCTGGTACGTCCAGGTCTTGCACCGCTTCAACGAGGCCATTGCCCTCGACTACGTCATTCCGTTCCGCCTCATCACACCGGGTGCCCGCCAGGGCAGCAGTTCGACGGGTGGCATCGCCCAAGATCCGCTGATGATGTACAACGGCGGCGACTTCCGGGGCCAGGTCCAGTCGATGATCAAGCGTCGCCGCCGCGATCCTGCGTCGTGGCAGGTGCTGCCGTTCCCCGTCAACTACCAGATGCTCGGGGCCGAGGCCAACCAGCTCGCCCCGCGTGAGCTGATGGATCAGGGCATGGAGACCCTGCTCAATGACGCCGGCACGCCTGTGGAACTGTACAAGGGCTCCCTCCAGCTTCAGACGGCCCCGGTGGCCCTGCGGCTGTTCGAGAGCACGTGGCACCACCTGGTGCACGACTGCAACTCGGCCCTCCAGTGGATTGTCAAGCAGGTCGGTCAGATCCTGTCGTGGGAGACGGTGGACGCGATCCTGAAGCGGGTCACCATCGCCGACGACATGCAGAAGCAGATGTCGGCCCTCCAGCTCATGATGAGTCAGCAGCTGTCGGGGACCAGTGCCCTGTCGGCCCTGGGGTACGACTGGATTCAAGAGCAGAAGCAAATGGCCGAGGAGTCCCGGACTCAGTCCGAGATCCAGAGCCGCACTCAGGAAGAAATGGAGCAAGCGGGCTTTGCACAACAAATTGCAAAAGGTCAGCCTCCTGCTCAGGGAGGCGGGTCTGCTGGTGCTGGTGGCGGTCCTCCTCCCGGCGGTGCTGGCGGTGGAGGCGGCGGTGGTGCTCCTGGTGGTGCCGCCCCTGACGCTGCTACTGCTATGCAAGGAAGCATGGCTGGTCCTGTCACGCAGTACATGCAGCAGCTGTCGCCGAATGTTCCCCAGACTCCGCAGGACATGATGGCGGCGGCAGACACGATTGCTCAGGGTTTGCTTGGGAGGCCCGAGGGCGAGAAGGACATTGAGCTTCGTAAGCTCAAGCAGGGTAACCAGGTTCTGCATAGCCTGGTCACCGCCCGCATGGACCAGATCCGTCGGGACACAAAGAGCCAGGCGGGTAACCAGGCCATGGCCCAGATGCAGCAGGGCGGCGGGGGTGGAGGTCAGTGATGCAACCCAGATTCCTGGTCATCATCCCGACCTACGGGCAGTTCGACTATGCGGCGGCGGCGTGCGAGTCCCTCTTCCGGACGACGCCCGACGCCGCCGTAATGGTCGTTGACGACGCCAGCCCCGAGATGCTCGACCGCTACAAGTACAACGAGAACGGACCGCACCCGCTTCTGGCCGAGGTCGCCAAGGAGTACCAGACCCGCTTCATGTACCTCGGCTTTCCCGACAATGGCGGGCTAACCCGGTCCTGGAACGAGGGTCTGCGGGCGGCTCGCCTACTCAACTTCGAGTTCGCCTGCTGCACGAACAGTGACGTGCTGTTCACTAGGGGGTGGACGACGTCCCTGGTCCACTGGCTCGACAAGGGCTACGCTCTGGTCGGCCCCGTGTCGAACGCCCCCGGTATCACGGCCGAGGGACGTCAGGAGGTCGACAAGTACCTGCTGGGCTACCACCTCAACGACAGTCCCGAGTACCTGGACGGCATCGCGGAGATTCTCTACAAGAGGCACTTTAACAACGTGGTGCTCTCGTCGGTCAACGGCTTCTGCATGATGGCCAAGACGGTCGTGTGGTGGCAGAATGCGTTCGACAAGGAGCACGTGTTCAAGCCCTCCAACCCGTGGAACAGTAAGGGTCGACCCAACCCGACCCCGCTGATGACTCTCAACGAGGACGAGCTGCAAGGACGGTGGCACAAGGCGGGTCTCAAGACCGCCGTGGTGCCCGGCTCGTTTGTATTTCACTACCGTGCTGCTACCCGAGGAGAGCGGTACAAGCGGGGCAAGTGGTTCCGAAAGGTGACGTGATGTCTGCGACTGTCTGGTCCACCGACGAGCCGAAGTATCCGGGGTACTACTGGGCGATCTCCCGGCACGGGGAGATTGACCTCGTCCGCGTGCGTTCGATCGTGCATGACTACCCATCGACCGGCAACTTGCTCGCGACCAAGTACAACTACACGTTCGGCGACATGTGTGCCCCGGACACGATGCGGTGGACGCACTGGACGCCCGCCGTGGCCCCCGAACGGCCCGCCAAGTTGCCCGAGCCTCCGACAAAGAAGGAAGAGCCGCCACGCAAGATGGGGCACAGGGAGCGGAATGAAAAGGTCCTCGAAGACGCCATCCGGGAGCAAACGAAGCAGGCCCCGATCAAGGCCCGGTTCCAGACGCTCACCGCTGCTGAGGGCGACACGGTGTCGCAGACCGTGCGTGTCGGCGAGGGCATGATGGTGATCGACGGCGTTGCCGTGATGCTGGACTTGGGTATGCCTGCCAAGGACGATAAGGTTAGCGACCTGGAGACAGGTTGGAACCTGGTACGAAAGGACTTGCTGGACCGGTTGAGCAAGATTGCCCACGGCCGGGAGGAAGTGGGTGTCCGGCACCTCCTGGCGATCGCTAAGGAAATCGCGGCCGAGGTGGTGACAATGTCCGAGGCCGGGCGTGCGGGGGCGTATCGCCGCTTGCGTGCCGTGAACCCGACAGTGCTGTGTATGGTGAAGTCGTTTGTTACCCCCGCCAACGAGAAAGAGGACAACTCGCTGCCACGTCCCTAATTCACACCCCTTCAAGGAAGAAGGTCTGCCATGCGTGTAGCGGTATACACGGGACTGTTTGGCTCGATCACAGATCGGCTCAGGTCCCCGCTGTACGAGTGGCGTGAAGAGGTCGGGGTCGACCACTTCGTGTTCACGGACCACGACCACGGGTTCCCTGCCCCGTGGCAAGCCCGCCCCTTAGCTTGGCGGCACCCCGGCAGCTCGCGACGCACCGCCCGCTACCATAAGGTGATGGTGCACGAGCTGCTCCCGGACTACGACTGCTGGGTTTGGATCGACGCCTGCCTCCAGTCACGCACGCCCATCTCGACTATCCTCGACTCAATCACCGGGCCGCGTGAGATCGCCACGTTCAAGCACCCACATCGCAACTGTGCGTACTCCGAGTTCGTGGCGTGCACCAAGTTCCGCAAGGACTCGGTCGAGGTGATGCAGAAGCAAGTCAGTGAGTACAAGTTCAACGGGTTCCCGCCGTCCTACGGCCTGGCCGAGACCGCCTGCCTCGTCCGACACAACTATCCCGACGTGGTCGAGTTCAGCACGTTCTGGTGGGATCAGATCCAGAAGCACAGCCTGCGGGATCAGATCAGCTTTCCCTACACCTCGTGGAAGTTCGGCACGCCGTGGGGCGAGCTATTGGGTTGCCGGGACAACTCGCCGTACTTCGTGTTTCACAAGCACACTAATCACGGAGACGGCCGATGATCACCATCCTGACCCCCTACGGTCGTAACGAGGTCACTATGGCGGCGATCCGCCTGGCCGACCTCGGTGTCGCCGCCGGCATTGACGTTAAGCTCGTTGCCTTGGGCGTGCACGAGCAAGGCATTCACCCGTACTGGGACAAGCACGTTGTCAGCGGCCGGGACAACGGCCTGTACTTGGCCGTTCGTACCGCTTCCCGTTGTGTGTGGTTCGTGTGCGACGAAGAGTACCACGACATGGCAACACTCGTGTCGGACAAGGCCAAGCACATCTTAGTCCCGTCCTGGCACCATTTGACACTTGACGCCAAGGGGTTCGTAGCCGGTGGCTTCGACACTATCGTGTGCCCGACCAAGCTGTGTCACCACCTGGTGCGGACACACATCTTCAAGGATAAGGTGCCCGACGACAAGGTACTGACGTGGGGCCGGTGGGACTCCGGTCTTACGTTGACACCGCACGAGGGTCTGAGTGGCAGCGGCGGGGTTAAGCTCTTGGTGGCGTGCGACACGCACTGTATCGACGAGTGCGGGCTGATGACACTGCGGATTGTCAATCAGCTCCTCGAACAGGTCGAGCACAGCCGCGTGACGCTTATGTGCACCAAGACTTGGTCGAAGCGAGATCGGGGACGGATTCAGGGCTTGGTGGCTGTGTGGCAGGGGCGGCTGATGGTGCTTTATCCGACATCCATGGTTGAGCAGACGCATGTGATGCAGACGCACGATTGGTGCCTGATCCCGTCCGTGAGGGCAGACTTCGGCCTCGTCGCGACGCGGGCACACGCCTGCGGTCTGCCCGTGATCACGTACGACGTGGCTCCGTTCTCAGAACTCATCACCAACAACTACAACGGCGTCTTGGTGCCGTGCGAGTTAGGGGCCAATTGGATGCAGGCACCCGTGGCCGCACCCAGCAGCGTGCAGTTCCTCACCACCGCGATCGCCGCCCTGACGGACAAGACCAAGTTGTTTCGCCTCCAGTCGGGCGACTGGCGTTTATCTGTCAACCGCAAAGCATTCGCCGACCTGTGGTTGACCATTTGGGGCGTGGGTGGGTAGTCTACTGCCTCTTCGGAGAGGAACGAATCACCATGATGCGGAACGGCGAGATGGGCTGGCGGGATTTCCCAAAAGGTCCTCCATCGCCCGCCAACAAGGAGGATGTGGTGGCTGAGAAACCGACGGAAGAGGAAATGCAGAAGGTCGCCGAGCAGGCAGCCGCTGCGGGCAAGGCCGTGGGCAACAAGCCGGTGGTGACCCGGAGCGTCGCCCCGAAGGTTATGGCCCCGGCGACGGGTGCCATCGCCCCCAAGGTCATGATTCCGCCGCGTGCGGGCAGCCCGACGCCGACCAACGTGGCCAAGTCGCTGAGCCCCTCGTCCCGCCAGCAGGCCGTCAAGCAGGTCGTGGTCAACGATGAGTTCGGTTACGACGTGGCCTTCAACATGGCGTTCCTGGGCACCGGCCAAGGCGGCAGTCGCATCGCCAACGCCTTCTACCAGCTTGGCTACCGCCGCGTGGCGGTGATGAACACGACCGATATGGACTTCGCGGGTATCGCCGAGCCCATCCCCAAGCTCAACCTGGCCGTGGGTGGTGCCGCCAAGGACCCCATCTTCGCTGCCAACAGCCTTCGCGGGCGTGAGGAGGAAGTGTGGGACCTCATGACACGGTCGTGGGGCAATTCGCCGGACTACGCTCTGATCTGTGTTGGGCTGGGTGGTGGGACTGGCAGCGGCACGACGCCGATTCTGGTCGACCTGGCCCGCAAGTACATGGAGAGCAAGGGCAAGCCCCCGAGGGTTGGTTGTATCGTGTCGTTGCCGCCGACGACCGAGGGGCAGCAGGTGTCGAAGAATGCTGTGCAGACGTTCAAGACCCTCCTGGACATGAAGGTCAGCCCGATGCTGATCATCGACAACGCCCGCATCCATGAGCTGTACAAGCCGGGCATGACCCGCCTGCACGCCACGGCCAACGAGACCGTGAGTCAGCTGTTCCACTTGTTCAACCAGCTCGCCGCCGTGCACAGCGAGTTCATCACGTTCGACCGTGCGGAGTTCGCCCAGCTCCTCGACGGCGGCGTGGTGGTACTCGGTGCGGCCGACATACCTGTGGAGTCGATCAACACCCCGGCGGACATCTCGACTCGCATCCGCGAGGACTTGACCAACAACGTCCTGGCCACGGTCGATCTCAAGCGGGGCAAGAAGGCGGCGTGCCTGTTTGTGGGCAGCCAGGACGTGCTTGACAGTCTCAGCCTCGACTACTTCGACGCCGGGTTCACGCAGCTCGACCGCTTGATCGGGTCGGCGTACAGCAAGAAGGTGCCCACCGTCATCCACCGTGGCCTTTACTTGGGTGCCGAGCCTGGGCTACAGTGCTACACGATGATTTCCGAGCTTGACCCGCCACTCGACCGGCTGGCCGAACTCGGGAAGAAGGGCATGCTCGACACCGCGTCGAGCCCCAAAGGCGTGGCCTCTTTCTTGGGTGTACAGGACTAATGGAACCCGACCTCTGTCAGATCTCGCTGATGGTGCACATCAGCTGGGCGGACGGAGAGTGCAGTAACTTGCACTCCCCTAACGTCGTCCGCAACGACTGGACCGACGAACAGATCGTCGCGTTCCTGAAGTCCGAGATGGAGGGCCACATCGCCATCCTTCAGGCGAAGCTGGCCCAGCGGTCGAAGCGGATCAAGGACAACCCGCCGCCCCTCTCGTCCATGGAGAAGTCCATCGCGGCACTGATGAATGAGGTCGAGGTGGTTCCGCTCGCGTATCCGGCGATGCACCCGAAGAAGCCGAAGAAGGGCTGAAGGCCGCAGACACTACCAACCACGAACCAGGGCGAACAGGATGTTTGGCGACTCGATCTACCACACAAACCCGGCCACCGAGGACCTACCCCACCTCATCGCCCTCCTTACTAAGGAGTTCCAGGCGTACGTGGACGAGGCCCGCATGAAGCACGGCATCAAGCCGGACAAGAACGCCAAGCCGCCGTCCGCGAACGACTTCATTAAGTTCGCTGTGGCGTACCTCGATAAGAACCGCCCCGTGCAGTTCTTTCCCGTGGACAGCAACCACGGGTTCCAGCTGTCTAACCACGTGCGGTGCACGATCAGCCCGAGCAGCAAGGTGGCGGGCACCATGCAGGACTCCGGGGCGGTGCACGTGACCACCGGCGAATCCCAGCCCGGCATGGACGGCGTCAAGAAGTCCGAAGAACTCCGGATCATCTGATGCGAATCGTCTCCCGCGACGAACTGATGAGCATGCCCGAGGGCACGGTCTACTCCCAGTGGAAGCCGTGCTACTCGTCCGGTCTGTTCGTGCACGGCGGTCCGTGCGGCGTGGACTGGCTCGAAGCGGACTGCCTGCCCGAGAGCGACGACCACGGCAAGCTCTTCGTGGATGACCGGTTCGGCCGCGAGGGCATGTTCGCCCACAAGCAGCAGTACGCCGTCTACGAGACCGAGGACCTGCACAAACTGGCCCGCATGTTGGGCATGCGTGTCTTAACCCCCAACGAGCTGAAGTACGAGAAGGCCGGCAACCCGGATTGGCCTTCCCAGAGGGAGTGCGACCGTGCCGAGTAGCGACGAAATGGACTTCAGTCAGCCGAGTCCTGAGCGGGACCGTCAGGTGACCCTGGCGTTGACGCACTTTTTCGATGCTTACTGCAAGGACGAGGAAGTTCCCGACGTCCACCGGCACGTCATCAACCCCGAGGCGTTCCTGGGGTGGTTGCAAGGGCATGTCGTCTCAATCGACACCGACGAGATGCAGACCCGGCTGAAGCTGCATCCCGAGGTATTCACCTACATCGAGGCTCTGAGCCATTCACCGAGTGCCGTGCAGGCGTTGGCTCCGGTGTGGAACGCCATTGTCACCGCAACGCGGGCCATGCCCAAGCGAACACTGGCCTCGACCAAGCTCCTATACATGCTGGAGTGGGACGACGGCACGATCCTGCCCGTCATGATCCACACGCCGGTCGAGATCGTTGAGGGTCAGGGTTTCACGGACGGCATTGTGTGCACGTTGCTCGCCAACCAGGTGAAGCAGCTCGTCAACATGGTGCTGACTGACGGCCTTGACGGCCTGTACGCCAAGTTCGGGGACAACCATGGCGGCGATGGGCCGTTCGTCGAACTCATGAAGGGGATCGTCCGTCAGGTCATCCCCGGCAGGCGGGAGGACGGCCATCCCCACAGTGAGCCCATGAAGGCGTTCATGGGCAAGTACATGCGACTGATCCATGCGTGCATCAAGCCCCCGGTCCCGCCCAATGTGCAACAGCTCATCGACGAGCGGCGGGCCAAGAAGGCGGCGGAAGCTAAGCCGGGTGAGCTGGTCGGTGGGTTCGATGCTCCGGCGGGCTGAGACGTAGATTCCAGTTTCTAGATCGGCGTGGGGCCGTCCCCACGCCGGCTTGTGTTTGGTGCCGGAAGTTGCGAACATAAGGACATCCATGGAGGGGTGCCCGTGCCTTTCAAGTCCAAGGCCCAGCAACGCTGGATGTTTTCGCAAAAGCCGGCAACGGCCAAGCGGTGGGCCGACCACACCCCGAACATCAAGGCCCTACCCGATCGCGTCGGTAACGACGAGAAGTCCGCTTCTTCAAACACGGAGGTTTCGATGAGCAAGATCGCCGCCCTGGCCGCTGCGGCTGCCGAGGCACCATACGTCAACAAGCTCGCCGCCGACAGCGGCCTCAATCGCGACGAGATTCAGCACCTGGCGGGCGTCTGCCGGATGCCCTTGGCGGCGTTCTGCAAGAATGCTTACGCGGACCCCCAGGCGTTCAATGAGCTGGTGAAGCTCGCTGCCCCTCCGGTGCCGGCCAGCTGGTTGGCCAGGAACAAGCTCGGGGTCGGGCTCGGTTCGTTAGGGATTCTCGGCGGTGCTGGGGCGGGCATCTTGAGTGTCCCCTTCAAGGGTAAGGGCGGTCCAGCTGCCACGCCTGCCCCTGGAGCCGGCCTGGATCTCGGCGGACCGCCGTCCGACGTCTCCGTGTCCAAGCCCGACCCGGCCGATGCGGCCACGCCCAATGCGGGTAACCCAGCCGGTGATCCCGCCGCTGGTGGTGCTGCTGCCGCTGGCGGCGGGGGCGGGATGTCTCCGGCCATGCAGGCCCTGCTCGCCACGGGTCTGATCGGCGGCGGTGCGTACCTCGGCCACCGCATGACCCGCAAGAAGCGAGAGGGCAAGACGGCCGGTGACGAACTGACCGGGCTGATTCCGAGTCGGCCCGAGAGTCTTGCCGGCCCGCAGCGTGGGGCGTTGTCCCGGCTCAGCGGAATGCTCCCCCAGAAGCCCGAGCCCGTGGACGGGTTCCTCGGCAACTCGCCCGCACTGGCCCCTCCTCCGCGTGAGTTGAGCGGAGCATCGGGCTTTCTGCCCAAATCGCTTGGCGACATCACTGCCAAGCTGTCGGGCCAGAGCCAGAGCGGTATTGTGCCGAAGCCGGCCGAGGGCCTGACGTCCACCCCAACGGGTGAGGGTGTGCCCGCCGCCAAGGCGGCTCCGGGTCGCGGCATGGGGCTGCTCGGCCCCCTGGCTGCCGCCCTTGGTGCCGGTGCACTCGGGTACGGTGCGTACAAGGCTGTCAAGGGTCGCAAGAAGAAGAAGCAAGCCTCGGACAATCAACTTCAGCGGGCCGTCAAGCGGGTCATCCTCACTAAGGTGGCCAAGTACCAGGTCAAGGTCGCACGGGACTGCATGGACGGCTACCTCAATGAGGTGGTGCGTCTCATGCCACTGGAGAAGCGTGGGGCTGTTCGACGCCTCCAGGCTGAGATCGTGTCGGGCAACCAGCTGACCAAGGCCATCAAGGTCGCCTTCCCTCACCTGCACGGCGAGGCACGGGGCATCCTGGCCCACGAGCTGTGCAAGGCCGCGACGAACTATGCCCACAAGCGGGCCAACGAGGACTGCGGCGACACGAAGGGCTCGGCGAGCATGATGGGGCCGATGAAGGATGCGGGCCACATGTTCCAGAAGATGGGCGACGACATGAATGCACCGGGTGCGATGATTGGCAGTATCGCTGCCGGCGGTGCCGGTTATGGTCTCGGAAAGACCATGATGGCACCGCCCAAGCCGATGCCCAACCCGACGGCCCGGCGGGCAGGCTTGTTGACCAAGAATCAACCGTTCCCTGCCGGTAAGATGGGAGGCGGGTCTGGCGTGCATGGCGGGCCGCGTGCCGCCTTGAAACTTGGCGGTGGTGGTGGCGGCAGGGCCGGCTTCCTGCGTAAGCTCGTGGGCTACCTGCCGGGTTTGTTGGGGGCGGGTGGTGCGGCGATGGGCGGGCTCGGCGGCAGTCAGCTCGGCCGCAAGTAATACCACTTGCGTGGACTGCCTGATTTCGAGCGGAGTGGGTAATATACCCCCTCCGCTTGTTCGTTTCTGGAGACTCGTATGAACACGTACGACAAGAAGTCCGGCATGAAGCGTCAGGGCATGCTGGCCGACGGATTCATCCGCACCGACACCGAGATCGGCATGCGGCAGGCCGTGCGTGACAGCCCCGACGACGACACGCCCCTGCTGGTGTACGCCGACCTCCTGGCCGAACAGAGCCGGTTCCACGCCGAGGCTCGGGTCAGGTGGTGGGCGAAGGCCCGCCGCCGGCTCCGGTCGTTGGACCTCGACGGCGGGGACAAGGCCGTCGAGGTGCGGGAATGGGTCATGGACTCCGAGCAACGTCGTAGCACCGGTGCCGAGCTGAACGACCTCGATGATCCTCTCCAGATCATCGACAACGAGCTGGCGGACGTTAAACCCGAGTGGGTCAAGCGGCTGTTCGTCATCGAGATGGTCCGGAGGCTGAGTTGGGTATACGACCCGGAGAGGTACAAGTCCGCTCTGCCTACTCGCCGGCTCATCACCATCCGTAGTCCGCAGTTTTTGGCCAGCTTGGTCCGCTCGGCGATAACGATCATGAACAGGCTGCCGGACGTTATCAAGTTGTCGCCGGAGCAGCGTAAGCAGTTTCAAGACTGCATCAGTAGTGACCGGTTGCCGCCCCGAGATATCGTTCACGAGCTGGTCGATGCGGTGTTCAGTCAGACCTTTGCACACTCAGCGGGGTTGATCAAGGACACGCTAACGACGGCTGAAGAGTTCGCCCTGCACCTGGCCGGCATCGACGAGCTGACGCGAGCCCGTGTCACCCTGACCCCGTTCACGTCGGAGTACGGTTGGGGGTACGAGCGGGACGCCGTCATTCCGACTTGCGTCAACGCGGCCGTCAGGTGTGCCAACAAGAGCCTGTACGGCACCGTGGCGATGGGCGTGCTGGAAGACCTGTTCGACGACGTGAGTCGACGGCACCCTATCATTACTCAGGTTGTAACCAGGGTCGAGTGTGGCGTGTCGATGCTCTTATCCGTGCGGGAGATGACGTTAATCATCAAAGAGGAGTCGCCCACCAAGCGACTCGGCTAACAAGGAGTCCATGATGACTGTTGACCACCAAGCCCTTGAGGCCGCGTGCCGCAAGATGCTGGCCCAGGAGTTCGACGACGTCTGCTGGCTGGACGTGTACCGCGAGATCGGTGTACTCTTAGGCATCCCGTACGACCCCAAGCTGCTGCCCAAGGAGAAGTTCCTGGGTAATTGCTCCCGGTACTTCGACTGCATGGCGGCGGGCAAGACCGAGGAGTACCGCAAAGAGTGAACTACAACTATTCGCAGGCGATGCACGACACGCACCCGATCGACGAGCTGGACTTGTCCCCGTGACCGGTCACCACGCTCACGGAGACTACCATGTACGTGAAGCGGGAGCACTTCCCGCTGTCGACCTTTGCGTACGAGACAGTCGGCTTCGCCATTCTCAACGAGGAGGACCGCAAGTAATGACCCCCGACCGATTCGACCACCCGACCTGCTGCCCCGACGTCAAGCACCACATCATCTGGTTGGTCCCGTGCCGGAATGACAAGGACGTGAAGACGCCAGGGTGGTACATGGGGCAGGAGAAGTCCATCCCCGTCAGGTACTGCATGTTCTGCGGTAAGAAGCTAGTCACCGACATCCCACTGTTAGCCAACAAGAAATGACCATGCCCGACATCGACACGGAGGACAGGATGCACGTCGTTTCCCGCAAGATCATCGTCTGCAACACCTCAAAGGAGTTGCTCGCAGCACTGGACGTGTTCCCCGACGGCACGCCCCCCAACCACACCCACGTCACCCGTCACTGCCCGGCCGACCCCGAGCACGCGGTGTTCCCGTGTGTGGCGGTGATGACGCACTTTGCTCGGGAGTTCGACAGGCGTACGGACTCTGACATCGTGGTGCTCCCCTACGAGACGCTTAGGGAGCACTTCTGGACGGCCAGGCCGTGCGACCCGCCCTACGCACTGCACCAGCCCAAGCCCCGTGCGTGCTTCGTGTGCGGCAAGGACATGACCAAGCTGTACTTGAACCGCGTGTACTTCCCGTCCTGCGGGAGCCAGAGGTGCGAGATGAAGATGCAGGGCGGCGTGGACGCACACGAGCACGGTGCCAACCGGTGTGCTTCGACGACGCCGTGTACTGTCTGACAGGACGTCACGTTTCGCTAAGGACGGCTAGACCCTTACTTGGAGTCTTGCCCGTGACCGTAAAAACCAAGTTCGACTACCCGGCCTACTTGCTGAGTGATGCGTGGGCCAAGAAGAAGAAAGCCGCCTTGTTTCGTGCGAGGAACCGGTGTCAGTACGACTCTTATCTTGTCGGGATCGGACGTTGTCGGACCACGCGGTGCTTGCAGGTGCACCACTTGACGTACGCCCATATAGGGGATGAGCGTGACCATGAACTCATTGTCGTGTGCCCGACGCACCACGCGGTACTGCACCTGCTCCCCCGTAAGTGCGTAAAGTGCAATAAGCCTGTTTTCACCGACGCGAGTGCTGCTGGGTGTGCCGAGGAGTTTTTCAGACAACATCCCGGCGTGTCACTGGCGGGATTGGATGAGACCTTCTCGAAGCGTTGTTATCGGTGTCGTGCCGAGCTTAATCGAGAAGTGTCCCAGACCGTTGCACGTGCGGTGGCCCAGGCCGTTGCACGTGCGGTGGCCCAGGCGGAACGTCAGGGCGAAGCCGCGATTGCGAAGAAAAATCGGTTTGCGGGTAGGTCGCCGCCGAAACCTTTGCCGCCACGCAAGTCGTACTACAAGAAGAAGAAGTCGTAGTCGCTTCAGTGTGCGTGGTATAGTCGGGGCGTACACATCACAACGACAAGGAGGTCGTATGACGCCCGAATACTGCACCCGCACCGACAAGCCACGTGGCCGCTACCGATGCACCAGTGATTGGGTGCTGCGTAACCAGCCCCTGCTCGCCGGTATCACGCTCCTCATTACCGTGCTGGCGATCCTCTACGACATCTACCTGGTGTGGGCTCTCAACCAGCCCACGATCAGTCGGCAGGTGTGGACGGCCACGGAGGAGCAACCGGCACTGGTTGTGGGTGGAGTGTTCGCCACCCTAGGTATCTGCTGGCTGATACGGACGTACTGGGGGCTGGTGCTGTTCATGGCGTTCCTTGGCGGGCACCTGTTCGCACACGGATGATCCCTCTGTCACACCAAACCACCGTCAGGTACAATCCACCTGTGCCTGACGGCTAAGAAAAAGACCACGCCACGGAGGGCGAACAGTGAACAAGCAAGCTCTTGGTGCTCAGCCGAGTCCTATCGTCCTCGGCGGGCAGCAGTCGGGAATGGGCGGTCTTCCGGGCATGGGCCTGAGCAAGATGCTCTCCGGTGCGGGCAAGCCTGCCCAGAACAACCCCATCAAGTCTATCGCCGCACGCCCCCAACCGAACGCAACGGTCGGCGGCATTCAGGCTGCGGCCCAGCAGGCCCAGAAGCAGGCGAGCGGGGCGGCAGGAAAGGGCATTCGGGATGCGGTGGCCCGGATTGTGGGTCAGATGAAGGCCGCTCAGTCGGTTCCCAACGGGGGACCGGTGCGTTCTTCCAAGGCCAAGAGCCGGAATGTACGCACGCTCCGACCTAACCCACCCACGGCGACGAACCCTGGGACGGCCCTCGACACCGGGCGACCCCTTTTCGCCGAGAAATCCGCTTTTAGTAAAAAGGCTGCGGGCCTGGCACCGCCTCCAGCTGGTCCTCCGATGGCCGGTCCGCCGCCTGGTGCTCCTCCGGGTGCTCCTCCTCCGGGTGCTCCTCCGGGCATGGCTCCCCCTCCGGGTGCTCCCCCCGGCCAACCACCGATGCCGCCTCCCCCGATGCCCGGACAGCCGGTGGCACCGGGCCAGCCGCCTCCCGGACAGCCGGTTCCTGGCACCTCGCCGCAGGACCCGCCGCCACCGCCGCCGGTGCACCGCCGCCAGAACATCCGCCACGGCGTGATGCGGCTGCTCAACATGAAGAACCGTCGTCCGGTCGGTCAGGCTGCCGCTCGGGAGGACCTGAAGAACGACAGCATGGGAATGGGCATGATGGCCGAGGCGTCCGACGGCGGATCTAAAAGCCAGATTCTAGACAAGCAGGCCGAGATGCCCCTGGGTGCGGCCCTCGGCTACGCGGCGGGATCGGGCATCAGCGGTGCATTGCAGGGTGCCGGTATCGGTGGCGTGGCCGGGGCAGGCTACGGCCACGCCAAGGGCCGGATGGCGATGGGTGCCGCACGCGGTGCTGCCCGTGGCATCTCCACGGGTGCCGGTGTTGGTCTTGGTTCAGCGTCGGGTGCCCTGCTGTCGCACCACATGGGTGGCGGGCCGCTTGCGACGTTCCTCGGCAGCCTTGCCGGTGGCGGGCTCGGCGGTGTGGCGGGTTACCACGCTGCGACTCCTGTCATTGGCGACAAGATGGAGTCGGCCGATGAGAAGTCTGACCGTGAGGTCGAAGAGCACCTGGCCAAGAAGAAGCAGGCGTCCGACCGGGTGACCGTGATCCGGCAGCTGCTCAAGGAGGCCGGTATCCTCAAGCAGGCCGGCGTCAAGGACGTCGCTGCCAACGAGATTAACAAGCGGAGCTTCGACATCCGGGCGATCGTGCTCCTGCTCAAGTCCGCAGCCCAAGACAACAAGGGCAAGGCCGTGACGGCGACGGGCGAGGGGACGCACCTGTCGTACCAGCACAAGCCCGACCACTACATGCAGGGCCAGGAGGCGTGGGCCTCAGTGGGCGACTACCTGAAGAAGAAGCCCAAGGAGGAGCCGAACCCGTTCAAGGGCCGGCACAAGTCCGCACGGGAGTTCGACGCCGACGAGACGGCTCAGATCGACCAGGGTAAGTCCCGGCTGCTGCCCAAGATCTTCCAGAGCTATGCCACGCCCATTCCCGAGATGATGGCCTCCCCGGCCAAGCAGGGCGTTGGTGCCGGCATCCTCGGCGGTCTCGGCGGTGCGGCCCTGGGTGCTCACCTTGGCGGCGGCACGGGAGCAGCCATCGGCGGTCTCGGTGGTGCGGGCATCACGGGTGCGTTGGCGTACCTGAGCCGCAAGGCCAACAACGAGGACCTGGAGGAGATCATGCGGCGGTCTCCCAAGGGGGCCAACAGGCACGACTACCTCGCAGACTCTGTGGTGAACAACGATCTCAACCGTGACACGACCATGGGTGCCGCCGGGATCATGGCGGGCGGGATGCACGGCCTCCATTCCAAGGAGGGGATGGACGACTGGTACGCCTGCGGCGGCGACGAGGGCCTGTTCAAGAAGACCATAGACGCCAAGCGACGCCGTGCCGACGAGGCCGCGTACGACCCTCCCGTGGCCGAGAAGGACGCCGTTGACCTCGACATCGCCAACTTCATCGCCGAGGGTGCGATACTCAGTCGACTTGCGTGAGGACGGACATGACGCCGTTTGCCGAGGCATTCTTCGCCCGCTGCCGTGACAAGGGACTCACGCCGCAACAGATCAAAGAGGCTGTTGACGGCGTGGGCCTTCGTTTCGGCGAGCAGGTGTACGCCGAGCTGAATGAGGGGCTGGAGAAGGAGGCCGTCTTCGGTGCCCTTGGCCGTGGTGCTGTGGGCCTGTTCAACGGCATTGGCCGTCCTGCGGCCCGGATGTTCGGGCAGGGCACCAAGGCCGTGGTGAAGGCACCCTTCCAGGCGGCGGACAAGGTCAACCAGGTGGCCCGGTCGGGTGCGAAGGCCGTGGGCGACGCCCAGGTCCACGGCGGCAAGGCGTACGTGCGGGACCTCGCTGGTTTTGGTCAGGGGGGCAACCTCCGTGGCGAGACCATGTTCAACTCGACGACGGTGAAGCCGTTCCTGCGTCGACCGGGGATGAACGCCCGCTTGGCGGCGGGGCAGACTCGCGAGCAACTCGCTGCGACCCATGAGCTACCAGGCAATTGGTCCCGCATCCCTGGTGTTGGGGTGACCAACAAGGCTCTCAATTACCTCGACCGCAACCGGTTCACGCACCCGTTCATGCACGCGGCCAACGTGACCAAGAACCTGCTGGGTACGCCCTTAACTCGCCCACTCACGACCCCGATCCAGAACAATCTGCTCGCCCGTGGTGCTACGAACGTGGCCCAGGGTGGAGGCAAGGCGATCCTGGGTCGGGCACAGCAGGCGGGCGGGTACGGTCTCATGGGGGCCGACAAGGCTCTCGGGGCTGCGACCAAGATCGTCGGCTTCGGTGGTGCGGGCGTGGCCCTCGGCAGCGGGGTGAATGCCTTGTGGCACGCCCCGGCTAACAACCTCCAGAGGTTCACGAGAGCCGTTGACCCGTACAACACGGTGGACCCGAACGGCGAGATTGCCAAGTTACGGGACAATCCGCTCCCCGCGATATGGGACAGCTTGACGGACAAGTCCGACATTGCCGAGGTTGGTCGGGCTGCGGGGAAGCGGAACTTCCCGTATACCGTCGGCAACGCCGCCCACAACAGCATGGTGCAGGCGAACGAGAACCCGGTCAACAACGTGATGAAGCGGATCGGCAACTTCACGGCGGGCGGCAACATCATGCAGGGGGTGATCCGCAACCTTGCCGACTATACGCCGGCCCCGACCGAGCAGATCATGGAGGAGGAAGTCCGCAAGCGGCTGCCAGCCCTCCAGCAGAACTATGAGGCCAACGTCAACAGCCCGACGGGCCAGCGGCTGCTCCGGGCTGTTAGCCCGATCGCCCGATCGCAGACGTTCTCGAAGAATCAGTTCCATGAGCACGGCCTGCCGACGAGGACCGGCCACGAATACTACCCGCCCGAGGCGTTGCAGGAGCTCCAGAACCGCTCGGTTCGCACGCACCTCGGCAACGCGATCGGGGACAACAACGCCGCCAGGGCTGAGCCGCTGGTGGCTGCTGCGATGAAAAGCAACAGGGTGCAGGGTGCCCTCGACGTGCCCGCCGTGTCCGACATGCTGAATTGGTCGACCTGGAAGTCGCCGCAAGACGCGGCCAAGATGACCGCCGCAGCCAACCTGTACCCTCGTTTGGCTGCGGCTCAGCCGAAATTCAACCTCAAGGCTGTGGCCGAGTCGCCGGAAGCTGCTGGGGCTATGTCGCACCCGGCTGCGAAGGCGTGGGCTCAGAGGGTGAGCGGAGGGATGTCGGCCCAGGAGGCGTCTCGGCTGATGGCCCAGGAACAGGGGAGGATAGCTCAGAAGAGCGTACAGACGCTGGCCTCGTCCGCACAGCAGGCGGGTGGCGAGGCTCTCGACACTGCTCGGCAGGAAGCGATGCAGCGTATTCGGCAGCAACAAGAAGCGGCCAAGCAGTCCGTGGCCAAGCAGGTGATCATCAACCAAATGCTGGGTCGCACGACGAGCGGGCAGGCGTGGGCCAATTCCGCTCGACAGGTAGGCAACGAGACTGCCGACTCCGTGCAGCAAGCAGGCAACAAGGCGATCGACGACGCTCGCCAAGGGGCGGTGCAGCGGCTTCAACAGCAACAGGACGCGGCCCGACAGGAAGTTCCTGGGTTCATCCGACCACACGTGCCGACAGTGCCGGGACTCGCCAAGGGGGGAAGTGATATGACTCCAGCCGCTAAAGCGTTCTTCGACCACTGTCAGCGGAAGGACCTTGAGAAACGAGCGTACTTTGGTGCCCTTGTTCGTGGTGTTGGCGGCTTAATGGGACGCGGGGCAGCCGGGTTTGCCAAGACCATGGGCGGCTACGGCCAGGGCGGCAAGCTCCAAGGCACCAAGCTGTTCGACTCCCGGACTGTCAAGCCTCTCATGAACCGGGCCGATATGCAGTCTCGGGTTGCGGCGGGGGCGACCAAGGAGCAGTTGGCCCAGACCCACCAGTTGCCGGGCATGATGGATGGCGTCCCTGGTGTGTCGATGTTGAGCCGAGGCGTCCACGCTCTCGACACCAACCGCTTGGCTCACCCGCTTGTGCAGGCCGTCAAGACCGTAAAGAACACCCTGTCGACGCCCCTGACTCGGCCGTTCACTCAGCCGATCCAGAACAGCATGCTTACCCGTGGTGCCGCGAACGTGGCTCAGGGTGGCGGGCGGGCCGTTCTCGGTCGAGGGCAACAGGCTGTCGGGTATGGTCTCAAGGGCTTCGACAAGACCATGGGTGGAGTGACCCAGGCTGCGGGTGTTACCGGTGCTGGACTTTTGGGGGCTGGTGGGGCGATGGCCCTGGCGAAGTCGAACCCGACCAACATTGATAATGTGAGCAACAAATTGCCGTACGCGATCGGCAATGCCGCGTACAACGCTCAGCAGAACGAAGAGAAGTACCCCTTCTACCGTGGGCTCGGATACGTCAACAAGTTCACCCTGGGCGGGCAACTTTCTAGCCAAATACAGAACGCTCTGGCCGATCCCACGCAAGCCCCTCCATCTGAAACGGCTGGCGTCGTCGGCAACATTGCTCCGCAGTTAGCGGCACCGGTCACCAACGCCGCCCAGCAGCCACAACCGCAGGCCCAGCCACAACCGCAGGCCCAGCCGATGCCCCAGGCCCAGCCGATGCCCCAGGCCCAGCCGATGCCCCAGGCCCAGCCGATGCCCCAGGCTAAGCCGGTGCCACAGCACGTTGTGCCGGCGTATACCGGGTCGCGTCTGCCTGCCAACTTCGGGCAGCAACAACCTGTTCCTCCGGTCCCGTACACCGGGTCGCGTCTGCCTGCCAACTTCGGGCAGCAACAACCTGTTCCTCCGGTCCCGTACACCGGGCCGCGACTACCTGGGTTCGACAAAGGCGGCATGGACATGACGCCGTTCGCCGAGTCGTTCTTTGACCACTGTCGTCAGAAGGGCCTCGGTCTGTCGCAGATCAAGTCCGCCGTGGACCGGGTCGGGACCAACTACGGCCTTCAGGTGCACGCTGAGCTTGCTGCCGGCCTCAAGAAGCTCGCGTTCCTCGACAGCTTCGACAAGATGGTGGGCGGCAAGCAGGAGAAGCCCAAGACCGCACCGACCGCTCCGTCCCCCGGTACGCTGCCGACGGGCAAGAATCAGGTGAGTCAGAAGACCCAGGTGGCTCAGGCGACACACCCGCAGGGGATGGGTGAGGTCAGCGTCAACAAGAATACCGGGGCGGCGTCGCTGGCCCCGCCGCCGATGTCCATCACCGGTCCGAAGTCGATGAAGGCAACGTCCGAGGTGGCCAATGAGCAGGCTGCCGGGTCGGCTCAGCAGCTGGCGTCGCAGTACGCCCCGTCGGGTTGGTCGATGATGGGCGGGCAGCAGATGGCCCAGGGCCTAGGCAGCATGTTCGGGCAGAAGCAGGCGTTCGAGAAGGACGCCGTCTGGCCCAGCAAGGAGACCCTGGTGTCGGGTGCGAAGTGGCTGGGCGGACTGGTCCGTCCTGGTGCGTCGTCGACCAAGCCCTTGATGCGGACCGGCACACGGGGTGCTCCGACGCCGGGTATGGGTCCGAAGATCGTGTCTCCGCGTCCGGCAACACACGGTAAAGACAACTCGGGTCTCAACATCACCGAGGCTGCCACGCTCCCCCGTGCGGCGACTGCCGCCGGTCGAACGCGGGCGAACATGTCCGGTAGTGGCATGCAGATGACCTTCGGTGGCTTGCAAGGCAACATGACGGCCAACGCGATGGGCGGCGGGGAGGGTAGTTTCACCCTTGGTAGTCCGGGGATTGACCCGGCCACTGGCCAACCCGAGGGCGGCTGGCGAAGTTGGAGGATCAATCCGCTGGGCATTGCCGGCGGTGCGTTGATGGGCAACCGAGGATTCCGCAACTCGGCGACGGGTCAGACGCTGTGGCGTCCGTTGGCTCAGTCGTTTGCCGGGACCAATATCGGGTTCGGCATGGACCAGCTCGGCGACATGACAGGTAACGGTGACCCGAACGACCCTGAGAAGTGGAGCCGTCGCCTGAGTCGAGCCGGTTTGATGACTGGCCTGGGGGGCAACGTCGCTGCTGCACGCAACTCGTCTTTGGTTCGGACGAACGCAGCGGCACGAGCGGCGGGGACGACGCCCGTGGAACCTAGCATGCTGAGTCGGGGTGTCACGACCGCCCTGGAGGCTCCGTCGAACGCGATGACGCGGATGGGTCAGGGCGTCATGGACCCGTTTAGTCGTGCCGGGCACTTCCTGTGGGGCAAAGGTGCATACCAGAGCGGTGCCGCCGGTTTGTCCGGGGCCAGGAAGCTCGGCTTCCGGGCGGGGCAGGGGTTGACGCTCGGGACGGGGGCTGCTGCTTTGGGCGGAACGGCCTATGGTTCTCTGCATGACCAGGTCGCCGGCGACGTCGACAACAAGATCAACGACCTGAAGAAGACCTTCATCGAGCAGGACTACCCGACGTTGCAGGCGAACATAGCACGGGACGCGGACAAGTACATGCACGAGCGTGGCTTCCTCAACGAGGAGGGCCAGTTCGACCCGACCCAGGAGATCCGGTACCAGATCGGCCAGCGGGTGGGTAACGTCGGTAACCCGTTCTTGAAAGCTCTGGGGTACGACACCGAGAACATGACGGGCGGGCAGCGGGGAATGGCGTTGGGCGGTATGGGTCTCGGCGGGCTCGGGATGCTGACTGGTAACCCGCTGATAATGGCGGGTGGTGCGGGCTTGGCGGCTTATCCCCGCATCCAGCAGAACCCCGGAGCCATCTCCGACGCTTGGAACAAGCTCACTGGCGGTCAAGCACCCGCACGCGATGAACTCCATCACCAGACTAACAAAGCCCGTCAAGCCGCTCAGGGTCTGACGGGCGAGGGCCACTCCTAACCGAGGGACGAAATGGCCAAGGCGACGCGAATCCGCGACCTACCCGATGTCAACACCGTCGATACGACGCAGGTCTCCATCGCTACGGACAGGCCCGGCGACGGCGATGCGTCGCAGCTCAACCTGGCCAACCTGATCGCGTTGGTTGCGAGTGGCGGCGGGGGCAACGTCTCGTACATCCACACGCAGGCCGTCCCGGCGGCGGTATGGACCGTGAACCACAATTTGGGTAGATTCCCATCCGTCTCCGTCGTCGACAGTGCCGGGACGCTCGTCTTCGGGGAGGTGCGGTACGTGAGCAACGCCCAGCTCACGGTGACGTTCTCGGCGGCGTTCGGTGGTAAGGCTTACATCAACTAACTTCTCGAAAGCACGGAGGCTTTTCGCATGCTGTTCCTCAACAACATCAACCTGAACCAGAACGAGCTGCAAAACGCTCGCGTCCAGAACCTGGCCTCGGCCCCCGGCTCGCCGGTGGTCGGCCAGATCTACTACGACACAGTGCTCGGCTACTTCCGCCTGTGGAACAGCTCCCGCTGGGTCCGCCTCGACGACATCTGGGCGACGGGCACCTCGGTCACGGCCCCGATCACCAACTCGGGCACGTCACTCGCCCCGATCCTGACGGTGCAGGCTTCGAGTGGTTCCCAGAACGGCTACATGTCGTCCTCGGACTTCACCAAGCTCGCAGCCGCCACCGCCTTGAACACGGCCTCGACGATCGTGCTCCGGGACGGTTCGGGCAACTTCGCGGCGGGCATTGGCACCTTCGCGGGCTCGGGCAGCTCGTCGGGTGTGACGCTCTCGGGCACGGTGACCAACGCCACGGACGCGGTCACCAAGAGCTATGTCGACAACCTGATCAACGGCACCAAGTGGCTCCAGCCCGTCGTCGTCATCGCCACGACCAACATCGCCCTCACGGGCCTGCTCACGATCGACGGCTACACGGTCTCGGCGGGTGAGCGGGTTGCGGCGACCGGCCAGTCGACCGGGTCGCAGGATGGCGTCTACGTCGCCGCTGCGGGTGCCTGGACCCGTGCGACGGACCTCCCCACGGGCTCGGACGCCGCGTCGGTCGCGTTCTGGGTCCAGAAGGGCACGGTCAACGCCGACAAGGCGTTCGTCTGCACCAACGACACCGGCTCGGCGGTGGTGGGCACGGACGGGCTGACCTTCATCACGTTCTCGTCCGGCACGTCCTACGTCGCGGACGAGGTCTCGCTGACGCTGACGGGCAACACGTTCTCCATCAAGGCCCTCGGCGTGACCAACGCCGAGGTCGCCACGGCCGCAGCCATCGCTCGGACCAAGATCGCCAACGGTACGGCCGACCACGTCGTCATCAACAACGGCTCGGGCACGCTGTCGAGTGAGGCCAACCTCGCTGTTACTCGGGGTGGCACGGGCTCGGGTACGGCTGCCGGTGCCCGCACGAACCTCGGTGCCACGGGTAAGTTCGCCGCCAGCGTGGGCAACGGCTCACTCACGACGATCACCGTCAACCACGCACTGGGCACCACGGACGTGATCGTGCAGGTGTTCACGGTGTCGGGCGGTGCGGGCGTGATCACCGACTGGGTCGTGACGGACGCCAACAACGTCGACGTCACGTTCGCCGTGGCACCGACGACCAACCAGTACCGCGTTGTTGTGATCGGCTAACCGGGGGTGAGAGATGCCGAAGCAACTCGGTACGACCAACGAGGTGTCGCGTACGTCTGCCCCCGGTTCACCGGTCGGGGGCCAGACGTACCACGACTCGGCTACCGGGAAGACGTACGTTTACGACGCCGTCAACTCCAAGTGGCGGCAGTACGGCGGCAACCTCAGTCTCGCGATACAGACCGCGTTCGTTCGGATAACGTCAGACACCACGACGACGTCGACGACGTTCACGGACCTGACCGGCGTGACCCTTACGCTCACCACAGGTGCCTGCGACCTGTTGATCTGGTTCACGTTCAGTGCCAGCAACTCAAGTGCTAACCGGGCGATCAGCTTCAGTGTCCTGTTTGACGGCACGTCGTACATGGGGGCCATGGTCCGCCCGCCTGGGGCGAGCATCGCCGATTCCGGGGCCATGGTGCTTCGCATCCCAAGCGTCTCGGCCGGTAGTCACACCGTCAAGATCCAGTGGAAGGTGTCTGCGAACACCGGACAGATTCGACCGGTCACGGGTGCACCGCTTGAGGAGCACGCAGCCTTGCTGGTTCAGGAGGTCACTAACTAATGCCCACGCCAACCACGTACACGTACTCGATCGCCGATGACTTCCCCGACGGGGCGATCAACCCGTCGAAGTTCGACGCCGAGATCCGGGCATCGGCCATCTCCATCGCCCTCGACAGCGTCGGGACGAGTGGCGACGACGTACTTGTGCTGTTCAGGGATGCCCTCCCGTCTGGCGACAAGACGATCCTCGATAACGACGTAGCCGGGCACCCCAAGGGCGGCTTGATCGCGGCCCACGACAACACGCCCACGCCCGGCGACATCCAGTCGGTCTCGTTCGAGACGCCGCAGTTCGTCTGGCAGAAGCCCGTATCGGTGGGCACGCGGGCGATGGTCTTCTCCCAGGACTTCACGGACAAGACGACGTGGTTCACGGAGTCTGTCGAGGTCAGCGGTGAGGCCGTTGGAACCGGAGACGGTTCCACGGTCACGTTCAACCTGGATCACCCGTTCGTCATCGACCTGAGCCATGGCAAGATCTCGGACGAGGACTACATCTTCACCCCGGACGACGGCTCGTACGTCCCCGTGGTCCGAGTCGACGGCGTGGTCAAGACGGAACGCGAGTACGGCATGGCCACGGGCGGCGACTACACGATCGACTACGCGGCCGGGACCATCACGTTCTTCACCGCCCCGGCGAACGGCTTGGCGATCGCGTGCGACTACCACTACAGCCCGGCGGACTCCGGCAGCACGTTCATCGCCGCCCCGGCTGCCGGTAAGGTGCTCACGCTGACGGCGTTCGAGATGAACATCTCCGTGGACCTGTCGTTCGACGACTCGATCATCACGGCCGCGTTCATCTACCCGCAGGCACTGGGGCAGCCTGCCGGGCCGAAGCTCGAAGTGCCGGGGACGCGGCAGTATTTCAAGAATGCGGACGACCTGATCAACTACACGCAGGGGTCGTTCCCCTTGTGCCCGGTGATCGTCGGGGCGAACGGCCGGGGGATCACGCAGCAACGCATGCAGTTCCGGTTCTCGTACGGGCAGACGACGTCGGTCATGGAACTGGACTCTGCGATCGGTCTCGAACTCCGCATTTGGTTGAAGCACCACATCCCGCTGGGCGGCGAGAAGGCGTGTGTTACTTTCGAGGGGATCTCAAACTAATGAACCATTTCTTCGAGACCATTCCGGGTTTCTCGGACGGCCCGCTGTTCGACCTCTACCGGGAGATCGCCCGGCGGGTGCCCGCCAACGGCAGCGTCGTCGAGGTCGGCTCGTGGCTCGGCCGCAGTGCCGCCTTCTTGGCCGTCGAGATCATCAACCTCGGCAAGCAGCCCACCATCTACGCTGTGGACACGTGGACCGGGATCATGGCCACCAACAGTGCCCCGTGGGGGATCGACATCCCCGGCGACATGTGCCCGGCGTTTATCAACAACATGATTAAGGGTGGCGTCGGCTCGCACGTGCACCCCATGCAGCTCTCTAGCGTGCAAGCCGCAGCGACATTCGCGGACGGCTCCCAGGATGTTGTGTTCATCGACGGCGACCACACCTACGATTTCGTCAAGGCCGACATCCTGGCGTGGATGCCCAAGGTCAAGTCCGGCGGTTGGCTGTGCGGCCACGACTACCGGCCCGAGGACCCCGGCGTGATCAAGGCCGTCGACGAGCTGCTCCCCAACCGGACGGTCAAGGGGTCGTGCTGGGTCGTCGACATCTAGATTCCGGTTTTAGGAGTGAGTACCCATGCGTGGTGTCGTGACAGCGGCCGACTCGGAATACTTCCGGCCGCTCCAGTGCCTGGTCACCTCCCTTGCGGGTAACTCGCCTGCAACCTCGGTCGTTGTAACCGACCTCGGCCTGACGGATACCCAGGGAGAGTGGCTGCGACGCCGTGGCGTGACCGTGAAGCCCAAGCCCCACGACTGCCTCCTGGCGGTTCCTGTGGGGCATGAATTGTGGCAGATCTGGAACAAGCCCGTCTGGATGGCCTACAGCGGCCTCGACCAGTGTTTGTGGCTGGATGCCGATTGCGTCATTTTGAGGCCCTTAGACGCGATCCTGGATGAATTGGCGGCTAACGGGTCGTTTGCGGTGCGTCACACGTACGACACGGCCTACCCGCTACCTAATGACCCCTCACTGTACGAGCTGTTCCCCGTCCTGCACGAGATCCCCTACCCGCCCAACAACGGCGTGGTTGGTCTCGACCCTGATCGTGACGCCGACCTCCTCATGCAGTGGACGCGGATGTGCCACGAGGGCACGGTCGGCCGGGCGAGGCAGCTGGTGACGTGGCAGGACGAAGGGGCGTTGATCTGGGCACTGCGGAAGCGGGACTACGGCCACCGCGTCCTTGACCGTCCGGGGTGGAACCGGATCGTCGGGACGGACGACCCGGCCTCCACCGACATGCACACCTGGCTCGACACGGAGGTGGCTAAGTGGCACGCCCGCGAGCCCGAGACGATCGTCCTACACTTTAGCCAGTGCAAGTTCTGGCTGAAGTGGGTGACCGGCCTATAAGGAGCTGGCCGTGACTCTGGTTCCCATAAGGAGTTGACATGGAACGTCCGCTCGTCGACGTGAAACGAACTGTCAGGGCGATCGTCGTCAAGTCACCCGACGACGATCCCGAGAAGGATCTGATGGCTCAGCGGTACGCCGAGCCGGGGTCGTGCGAGGGTCACCCCGACCAGGGTCGTGGGGGCTTCCTCACCTTCGCCTGTCCTGGGTGCGGCGACGTGGGCGGGATTATTGTCGGGCACCCCAAGCCCGAGCCCCCGCCGAGCTGGGACGCCGTGAAGGGGTCACTGGAAGATCCTTCCACGCTAACGCTGTCTCCGTCGATCCTGTGCAAAGGCTGCTGCGGCTGGCACGGGCACCTCGTCGACGGAGAGTTCAAGAGTTGCTGATCTAACTCGCAAGGAGGCGAACGTGGACAACAGCATGACGTGGCGTGAGTGGTTTGCCTGGGTTCTCTTCGGCAAGCGACCCGAGCCACTGCCTCCCAACACCAACCCGTGGCCGACTCAACCGCCCTCGGCCAACGAGACGGCGGCGAAGCTGCTCATTCTCCACAACGACTACCGGGCGGAACGCCGCGTCTCGATCCTGTCGCTCAACGGCAAGCTGTGCACGGCAGCCCAGGTCCACGCTGACGCGATGGCCAAGGCCGACCGCATGTCGCACCAGTTGCCGGGCGAGCCGGTGGTCAGCGACCGCATTGCAACGGCGGGCTACCTGTACCGCTCGTGCGGCGAGAACATCGCCGCCGGGCAGACGACGCCCGCGTCCGTGTTCCGGGACTGGATCGGTTCACCGCCGCACCGCAACAACATTCTCAACCCCGCCTACTGGAATGTTGGATTTGGGGTTGCCGTGTCGGCCAAGGGGTGGATCTACTGGTGCGTCGTCTTTGGGCAGCCGCCGTCGTCGATGCAGTTGGCCAGCGGGGTCACCTCGACGTTCACGCACACGGCTGGCGGGGTCACTCGCTGGAGGGCGTGATGGCGGACGCCAACCACGGGCTGAGCAAGACCTCCGTCGGCTCGGAGTACACGCCCGACGAGATCGAGTTCATGCAGGCGGTGCGACGCTTCATGGTCGAGAAGAAGGTGCGGTTCCCGTCGTTCATCGACGTCCTCAACGTCGCCAAGGCGTTGGGCTACAAGAAGGTCGGCTATGAAGGTCTCCGTGGTCATCGCGACGCACAAGAAGAACTTCTATCTGGAGAAGACTCTCAAGAGCCTAGCCCTCCAGTCGGAGAAGGACTTCCAGGTTCATGTGGTAAACGACGGCGGCGACACAAGTACGATTGAACTCGTCGAACGCTTCAAGAACCGGCTCCGCATCCAGCACCACTGGACTCGCGAGCCCGGCCACCAGCCGTGCGGAGCCGCCGCGACCCGCAATGTCGGCATCAAGCACTCCGAGGCACCTCGCCTGCTTATCGTCGACGACGATTGCCTGTGCCCGGCTGACCTGGTGGCCCGCCACGCGACCGTCGGGGGCAACGGTGGCGTCATTGGCTTCCGTCGGTTCGTGGCCCTCGAAGTTGTCAAGCAGCTCACCGACCGGCACCTGGCCGACATCAAGCGGTTGGTCCCGGCTCGGCCCGAGCAGCGGCACGAGGCCAAGCACCAGCGGCGGATGGCCGAGCTGGTGCGGGATAACAAGTGGGAGATCCAGGGCTACCTGTGGACGTGCCACCTGGGTTTACCCACTGCAATCGCCAAGTCCGTCGGCGGCATGTGGGAGGAGATGCTTGGCTCGGGTGCCGAGGACCAGGAGTTCGGCCTGCGGTGCTTCCGGGCGGGCGTCCGCTACCGGGTGCTCACCGACCCGACGGTCTACCACATGGACCACCCGAAGTGCCAGATGCAGATCAATCGCATCCCCCAGAACAGGAAGCTCCTGGAGCAGACGAAGGCAGACCCGAAGATCATCGTCCGCAACGGCGGACCAATCTCCTGAGACCACACCATGCGAGTCGTTGTGAAGAAAGAACACCCGACTATCCTGGTCACCGTACGATCCCCTGTCGACGTGTTGATTGCCCCTCTGGTTAAAGCTCTGTTGTTGTTCCCAGAGGTCGCCACTCTCTACTCCTGTCAGGGCACGCGAACACCGACCATGGCGGAAATGCTCAGACCGAAGAAAGGCGAGAGGTTTCCTGGTTGGGACCGAGAACGCGATTCTGCGTGGGTCCGCTTCACTGTGGGTGACGGTAGTGGTCAAGCCATCGCCGCGTTCATCGACAAGCTGCTGGCAACGCTGTACGACGGTACGGTCCCGAACAAGAGTATGCCACGGGCTGATTGGGCTGTGACTTACACCAGTAGTGTGACGCAAGGACGGGTCACCCTAGAGCAACACGAGATCCCGAAGATGGTTAAACAGCTCAAGCGGGTGCACCGCATACTGCATCCTCGGGGAGTGAAAGGTGTGTAACGGAGGACCGCCAATGATCGGTTTCATCTTGGCCGTAGTGCTGGCCATCCACGTAGACCCTGTCGACCGCCTGATTGTCGAACTGGGCGACAAGGAGTACCGCGTCCGCGAGCGGGCGACGGCCGATCTGATGTACCGGGGCGAGGCGGTGGTCGCCAAGCTCAAGCACGCGGCGGCGACTAGCGAGGACGCCGAGGTGCGGATGCGGGCGGTCTGCGTCATCAACCGGCTCAACGGGAGGCGGTGGCTGACGGCCGAGGCCCTGGTCGACGCGGAGTTCGCGGACTTCCCCTACATCGACGCCCTGTGGTACAACGTCGAGAAGAAGTGCTACGACGAGAAGTCGACCTTCGTGTTCCGGTGGGCCTCGGCGACGTTCAAGCCTTACCTGGAGCAGACCCGGTACTGGAAGCACGTGCCGCTGACGTGCGTGCTGTACAACGACACGCGGTCGTACGCCGAGTACCGCCGGGTGTCCCGACGGGTGGCGATCGTGATGGTGTACGACGGCGTCCCGGTCGACGCCATCCGAGCGGTCTTCCGGGTCATGCACGAACAGGATAAGCTGTTCTACCCAAAGTCCGCCGACCCGCCGCCGTCGTACGTTCGACCGACGGCGGATTACTGAACCCTCAACGGAGTGAGACATGACCGAGCAGGAAGCCTTGGCGAAGATGGTGACGCCCAGCATGAAGCGGAAGTGCTGGCGTAACGGCATCCTCCAGATCCACATCACCCGTGCCTGCGACAAGCAGTGCTTCGGCTGTACGCAGGGGAGCAACCTCGGCGGCAAGAACGTCTACATCACCACCGAGGAGTTCGAGCAGGCCGTGGTCAGCCTCAAGGACTACTTCGGGGTCGTGGGCATCTTCGGCGGCAACCCGGCGATGCACCCGAAGTTCGAGGAGCTGTGCACCATCCTCCGCAAGCACATCCCCCAGGAGCAGTGCGGGCTGTGGTGCAACAAGCTGTTCGGGAAGGGCAAGGCTGCCCGCATCACGTTCAACCCCGAGGTCAGCAACCTGAACGTCCACATGGACCAGGTTGCGTACGACGAGTTCTACCGGGACTGGCCGGAGTGTCGCAAGCAGCTCAAGGGCCACGACACGGACTCCCGGCACTCGCCGCCGTTCGTGGCGATGATGGACGTCGAGCCCGACGAGGGCAAGCGGTGGGAGATGATCGCCAACTGCGACGTCAACCAGAACTGGTCGGCCATGATCTGTGCCGTGCCGGGCCGGGGCCTGCGGGGTTACCTGTGCGAGATCATGGGTGCCCAGGCGATGTTGCACGCCGATGACCCTGAGTGGCCCGACCTGGGCGTGCCGATCGTGGAGGGGTGGTGGCGTTCCAGCATCGAGGCGTTTGCCAAGCAGGTGAAGTTTCACTGTCACCGGTGCGGTGTTCCTCTGCGACGGTTCGGGCAACTGGCCTGCGACGGCGAGTTCGAGGAGGTCAGCCAGACCCACGCGGGCATCTACAAGCCCAAGGACAAGAACCGCCGGGTGGAACTCATCACCCTCGACACGGCACCGGCCGCGAAGACGTTGAAGTTGGTCACGAACTACATCGAGAACTCGGCAATCAAATGACCAAGCACCCCTGCGGCTGCGTCACTACTCCCGACCCGACTTGGTACGCGACCAAGTCGGTGAAGAAGTGTGCCCACCATGTTCAGTACCGGCGGGACCACCCGTCGGGGGGACAGGTGTATTACGAGAGCTTGGGTTCGCTGGTCAACGGGACGTTCTGTCCGGGCAAGTACCTTGAAGAGTTGACGGGTGCCCTCGGTAAGCTGCCGCCCGCCCCGCCGGGCGGCGGCATGGCCGTTGAGATCGGCACGGGGGTTAGCCCGTACGTGAGTCACCTGAAGTCGCTTGGCTACAGCTACGTCGGCTTCGAGCCCGACCCGTGGGCGGCTCAGTGGATGCGGGACAACCACCACGTGCACATGGAGAACCGGTGCTTCGAGGAGTTGGAGGCGGCAGCCACCGGGCAGGCCCAGTTGGTGCTGTGTGCTCACGCCGCCGAGCATATGCCGGACTCGCCGGGAGCCCTGCGAGAGATGTACCGGTTGCTCGCACCGGGCCGTCCGCTGTATCTTATCGTGCCCGACGATACGGACTTGACGAACCCCGACCACCTGTGGTTCTACACCGCCGACTCCCTCCGCTACGTGCTGACGCGGTTGGGGTTTGAGGACGTCAAGATCGTTATGAAGAAGGTCGTCGAGCACGAAAACTTCTTGTACTGCGTTGCCAGGAAGCCCAATGGAAATTGATGCCTTCACGTGTTGCGTCGGCCCCGTCTACGCCAACTACCTGCGGCAGTCCCTCCCGATCTGGATGGACACCCTCGACAGCCTAACGGTGGTGACCAAGCCCGAGGATAAGACCGTCATCGACGTGTGCAATAAGTACCGTCGAATCCGGGTGGTGACCACGGACGTCTTCGGCAAGTTCGGTGCCGCATTCAACAAGGGTGCCGCCCTTAACGTCGCCTACGCCGCGATGGACCCCCACGCCCACGTCCTGCACTTCGACTCCGACATCATGCCTCAGACCAACTGGCGGAAGATCGCCGAGAAGAACTTCAAGCCCGGCACGATCGCCGGTGCCCGCCGGTATGACGAGAAGGGCAAGCTGATTGTCGACCACGACCCGTGGCCGTACGGGTATTTCCAGATGTGGAACGCCAATGATCCGGCGTGCCAGTGCTGGCCGATGTTCGACACGTGGCACTCCCACGCCGGCAACTACGACGTGGAGTTCCTGGAGAAGTGGCCCAAGGCCCGTTGGGTCGATCTCGGTTTCCGCGTGACGCACTTCGGCGAGGTGCGGCAGAACTGGTTCGGCGTCGGTCTGCCCGCCAATCGGCAACAGCAGTCGTTCGAGCGGATGAAGGAGCTGCACAAGAAGGGCCTGCGACAGGTCGCGATCGAAGCTCGTGCTGCCGAGAAGCGACTGGCCGTGCCGGACTACAAGCTGAAGCTCGTCCTCGATAGCCACGACCGGCCGTGGCAGCGGCTCATGCTACGAGCCTGCATGACGTCTGATCCGTTCCTGGTGACCGCGATCGTCGGCCCTGGCTGTCCGGGCTGGGAGACCCTCACCGTCCACGACTCGGTCGAGTACCTGCGGGACCGCGTCGCACGCCTTGCGAAGGAGTCGACGTGAGTTCGACGAACCCGTACGCTTTGTACCCGCCGGTCGCCGGTAAGGACATGCCCCCGAAGGCGAAGCACGCCGACCACGACCAGCAGTTCACATTGGCGTCATTCGAGGCCCATGCTCTCATCCACACGTTCTTTCTGGACTGGAAGGTGTGGCAGGCGAAGTGGATGCACCTGGGTGCGTCCGACACGGCCAGTGCCGAAGCGTTCTTCTGCGAGGTGAAGAAGCAGTTCCGCATCGTCGACAACGAGAAGACGTCGGCCGACTTTTTGAAGGCGGCACTCGAAAACTGCAACAAGCCTCCCGGCCCAGAAGGCAAGCTGAACCAATGAAGATCGTCGCCACCCTCCTCGTCCGGGACGAGGTCGAGATCGTCGAGGCCAATATCCGCCACCACCACGAACGCGGGGTGGACGGCTTCGTCATCATGGACAACGGCAGCACGGACGGGACCAGGGAGTTGCTCGACGAGTTGCAGTGGAAGTGGCCCCATGTCCTCGACGTGTTCGATCAACCCAACCACACCTACGAGCAGTCGAAGTGGATCACGGGGCTGGCGAAGTACATCGCCCAGAGGTACAAGCCCGACTGGGTCATGCACCTGGACGCCGACGAGTTCTGGGGGCACCTCTCCTACCTGGAGACCGTGCCCGCGAACGTGTCTACGGTCTTCCTCGACCGGGGTCGGACGTGGATTCACAAGCCCGTGCAGGGTGAGCCCGACCGAGTTGGTCCGTTCGACCCGAAGGACTTCCCGTTCTGCGTGCTCCAGGACAACCACCCGCGTGTGATCCACCGGCCGTCGATGTTCGTCCACGTGGCCCAGGGGTTGCACGCCGTCGAGGGGCTTACCGGCGACGTCGTCACGAGTCCGGCATTGGAGATGCACCACTACCCGCTCCGCAGCTATGCCCAGTTCGAGCGTAAGGTGAAGAATGGGGGAGAGGCGATGTTGCAGTACCCCGGTCACGAGGGCGATTGCATCCATTGGCGGGATTGGTACAAGCAGTACCTTGTGGGCAGCCTGCGGCCCTGCTACGTCTGGCAATTGTTCAAGCCCGGTGACGTTGTCCACTGCCACGCCCCTGGAGAGCCGGGACAGCCGCAGCAGCGTCCGGCTGGCGGTTCGTGACCGGGTTGAGTATCCTTTTCTCTGCCCACCTGTCACCCCTGGAGGAACAACATGGTCGCTCCCGAAGCCTGCTGGCTCGCCCGCGAGATCACTACTCACCGCGTTGGTCGCGGTGACAACGAGCACGTCACGGTCGAGGCGTTACAGCCTGGCACGTATCGCGTGTCGGTGCCCAGGCTCAGCACCGACGACAAGCCGGGCAACCCGGACGCCCCGCCAAGCGGCCCTGACACCCCACCCAAGCCGTGTGCCCAGCCGTCCCACTTGAGCTCGGATGAATCGCTGTCCCAGACGGTGCTGGAGTTCCGGTCTGAGGGCACCCACGGCCTCACCGACGAGGCCCTGTTAGCCATCCTGCTCGACCGTACACGGTCGCGGGAGCAGACCGACGCCAAGTCGAAACAGGCGGCGTTTCACATTGAAGACGCCCTCAACGTCTTGCGGGCGGATAGCTAGGAGATCATCGTGGACAGTTTCCCCGGCTGGACGAAGGACTTCTCCGCGACTTATGAGATTCAGCGGCGGCACACCATGCTCGGTATCGTTGGGTACGGCATCATTGGGTACGCGGTGGCGGCGGGGTTTTACGGCCACTACCGCCTGTGTCGGTACGACACCGACCCCACGAAGTCTGAGTTCCCGTCGGTCGGGGACATGATGGCCGTTCTGCGGCACGGCCCGGTCTTCGTGTGCGTCCCGACGTCCATGAACCCGGACGGCAGCTGTGACACGTTGATCGTGCACAAGGTCTGTGCCCAGTTGAACGCCCACAGCCTGCCGACCGCACGACGCACTGTTCTCCTGAAGTCGACCGTGCCGCCGGGCACGACGGACGCCCTGAACGCCAAGTACCGCAACTTGGACGTGGTGTTCAACCCTGAGTTTTCCTCGGCCAAGACTGCTGTCAAGGAGTTCCTCGACCAGAAGCACGTTCTTCTGGGCGGCATGCTCGATGAGGGAATGAGGACGGCCAAGACCATCTACTCCAAGGCGTTCCCGTTTGCCGCCATCTGCGTCGACGAGGCCAAGGTCATGGAGATGGTGAAGATGGCGACCAACGCCTTCTTCGCTACCAAGGTCGCCTTCGCCAACGAGATCCGCCAGATCTGTGATGCGACGCAGATCAACTACGCCCGGACGATCAGTGTGGCGTGTCTTGACAGTCGGATGGGCGACACCCACTGGGACGTGCCGGGCCACGACGGCGAACTCGGCTTCGGCGGTGCGTGTCTGCCCAAGGACATCAACAGCCTGATCCACGAGGCGAGGAAGCTCGGGGTCGATCCCCGCATCCTGCTGGCGGCGTGGGCCAAGAACATTGAAGTTCGCGAGACCCTCGGCAAGGAGTTAGCCGAATGCACGACAGCATCGCCGGGCGTATCGTCATCACCTGCTATTCGGTAGTCGTCAACGGTCTGCCGTATGACATTTTCGAGTTGGGCCGCGAGGACTGGCCGTCGATCGGTCCAGCGTTGACGTTCCTCGACCCGCCGCCGTCGGACGCTGAACTGGACCTGATCCACGCCCAGATCGGGACCGTGCAGGGGGCTCTCGGGTACAACGATGTCGTGATCGCCCTCGGCCGGTCGGACCGCGTGGTCTCGGTGCTTGCGAGCCGGTACAGGGATGTAGAAACCAGCTTTGAGGAGGACACGGACGTGCCTGACGACAAGAAGAAGCCCAACTATTACAACCCCAAGACTCCCGAAGAGGTCGCGGGGGCCGCGAAGGAAGTGGTCAAGGAACTCGGCCTGCCCGAGCCCAAGAAGTGGCCGCGTTGGCTGCGGTGGTTGTTGTCCGTGCCCGTCATTATCCTGCTGGCGTTCTTCTTCCGGGACAAACGTCTCGGCTCCCCGCTGTACGACAAGATCTCCGGCCAGACGTCGATGGCCACCTGGAAGGTGCAGCCATTCGAGGAGGAGCCTAAGATCACGGTCGACTTCGACCAGCGGCACGGCCTGGTGCGGTACACCTACGTCAACGGCACCGAGGTCCCGGCCGACGGTCTCGCCGCCGCCTACATCACGGCCGAGGACAACGCTCAGCAGCCCGATCGTCTTGCCCCGTACAAGGCCCTGATTAAGGACACCGACTTCCCCCTGGTCGTGTTCATGAACGCTTCGGGCTTCGATCCCACGGGCGAGCCGATATGTATCCGTCGGGCGTCTGACGGCGGTGTGGTATACAAGGCCCAGGACCTCCACCAGGTGAGGTTGGCCGTGCCCTTGCGGGACGGGCAGTTCTTGCTATTCTTGCTCGACGGCACTACCAAGAAGGTGAGTGAAGCGGAGTGGATGCTGAAGGCAATGCGGATGCCGCTCGCCAACTCCCTCGACCCGAAGGAGCTGGAGAAGCTGTCCGACGAGGAGCTGAAGAAGCGTGGCCTCGAACGGATCAGCGAGGAAGAAGCCATTAAGCGTGGACTCATCCCCGGTAAGAAGGCTGAGTTCAGGCAAGTGGAGGTGGCCCCGATGCCGCATGAGAAGAACGACGTGTTCCCTCGGCCGAGGCCACCTGTTCCCGAGTGACAGGAGACGAAGAATGCGTTGGATCGCTACCCTCATCGTGTGCGTGGTGACCGCGTCGATCAGCCTCGCCGCCGACGACGCCCTTGCAGAGGTCAACGCCGCACGGGCCGCACGTGGCCTCCCGCCGTTTATCGAGGACCCCAACCTGACGGCGGGGGCCAAGAACATCGCCGACTTCCGAGCCGCCCGACTGATCCAGGGCCACACCGCCAACGATTTCACGGCCTTGCCTGTCAGCACATCGGCGTCCGCCGCTGGTTGTGCCGCATGGCCACCGCACCTCGGCTGGGGTGCCTGCTGTACCTACGACCGCTACCGCTTTGCGGGAGCGGCCTGGGCCTTGGGACGGGACGGACGCCGCTACATGCACATCTTCGTGCGGTGAGTGGGCGATAACCACGGAAGGTTACCATGATCGGACTTCTCTTGCGTGTCGTCGGCCTGGGACCAACGCGGCCCCAGATCGAGTTGCTGGTCGCCCGGTCGGGCAAGTGGCCGTCGTACCGGGCGGCTTGGTTGAAGGACAACCCGAGGTGTGCCGCCTGCGGCAACCGCGAGAACGTCGAAGTTCACCACGTCATGCCCGTCAGCTGGGACCCGAGCAAGGAACTCGAACGCGACAACTTCGTCACCCTGTGCCCGACTCACCACCTGTGGATTGGGCACCTAGGCGACTGGAAGTCTCGCAACCCCGATGTCCGCAAGGATGCGGCCGACTGGGCCGACAAGATCCACGCCCGGACGTACCCCCACCCCACGAAGAAGCCGGAGTGACCATGAGCACCGAAGTGGAGACTACGGTCGCGGCCGTGCAACGCACACTTGATGCAGCTCTCGCGGGGTACGTACTCGACCAGCCGATTGCCCCGATGTGGGCCGACGACCCGTGGGTGGGCGAGGAGCTGGCTAAGCTGTGGGACGGCAAGCTGGAGTTCTCGGCGATGGTGCTTGCCGACCGGTTCGACGAGTGGGAAGAGCCGAAGGTAGCTGCGGCCCTGCGGCTGGTGGGCGACAAGGACTTGCTGCGGGAGACGTTCAGGGACGCGATTCGCACGCAGATGACGGGCGGCTCCTTCGTGGCCAGGGAGTCGGCTCTGGACCGGGCCAAGCGTACCGTCGCCCACGAGATCCTCCGTCGCGGGTTCCAGTGGTGGTTGCAGAAGCGATACACGATCGACGTCGTCAGCATCAGCATGCCGTTCGCGACGTTGCCCCAGAACCTCTACATCCTCCGTGGTCCCCGCTACCGCGTGATGTTTTGACCGTGCCGTCGACACCGACAAACCCGTCAAGATTGTGGACCGCCTTTGAACCCCCGGAGAGCGTAATGCAGGACCAATGGATGGAGGCGTTCTCCAAGTGGAACGCCTCGACGCAGATGTTGTTCAGTTGCATCGTCATCGTCGCGGGCTTCGTGCTCACGATCCTCGGGTGCATCTTCGTCCACAGCCTGCTGCGGCTGCTGACCGACAGCGTGACGGCCTTGTTCTGGGGCTGGCCGGTCGTGGAAACGCCTCCGGCTGTCGAGGACGAGGAAGAAGACGAGTTGGTGGCTGCGGTGAACAAGAACACCGAGATGCTGGCCGTGTTCGTCGCGGACCACAAGAAGTGGCTGGAGACGCCGGACGACCTCGTCCCGCTGGTCGAAGAGACCAACCGGATGCTGACCTTGATCGTGACGCCGCCCCAGTTGTTCACGGGCACATCGGCGGACCTTGACGCTCTCCGAAAGAACTGGGAGGCACTTAACACCGAGTACCGGGGGATGAAGAGGGGCTGGGACGCACGCAACGCGGCCGTCGCGACGATGGAGCCGCTCGACTACGAGGTCGAACGCAAGCTGATGAGGGAGGAGCAGGCAAAGCTCCAAGAGAAGATGACGGTTGAGAAGGAGATCGAGCTGACCATGGACATGAAGGACAAGTGATCTGGCCGTTATGAATATCACCGGCTACCATGCTCCGACACTGGAAGGCACGGTAGCCGACTTCGTTTCGCAGGGACGCACCAACCAACCTCGGGTGCAACATGGCCAAGACGTTCGATCTTAAACACGAGTTGGAAAAGACGCCCAAGACGGCCGACTCTCCGGTCAATAAGAAGGAACCGTTCGTGGACCCGCTGGACGATCGCGTGGTTATCCTGACCGATGAGGCCGTCACGAAGACGCCCGGCGGCATCCTGCTGCCGGATCGGGCTCGGGATAAGCCGTCGATGGGCACTGTCCTCGTGATTGGCCCCGGCCGCACGCTGGCCGATGGGACGGTCAAGCCGATCGCGGTGAAGACCGGCCAGCACGTCCTGTACACCCGGTACGCGGGCGTGGAAGTCCCCGGCTGCGAGAACACCATCATCGTCCGCGAGGACGACATCCTCGCCGTCTACGTTGAACGCAGCAATGACTGACACCCCCTGGAGAGACGCCGTGGCAGACTCGTTCAAGCTCGTCATCAAGGACGGCAAGGCGACGATCGAACTCAACGGCGTCCCCATCGCCCATCCGATCCAGTCCGTGAAGTTCGAGGCGACGGCCTTCGGCGTGCAAGCCCACCTCGGACTTCTTATCCCCGTGAATGACGTCTTGATCGAGGCCGACGACTGCGACGTCATCATTACCCGAGCCGAGTAGGAGTTCCCGTGGAGCCCGCGAAGAAACCAAACATCGACACCACCCAGTTCTGCATGGTGGGCGGTGCCAGTCTGTTCCCGCTGAAGGACAAGATCCTGACTACGCAGTCGTGCAGTCGGAAGGTGGAGGTCAAGCTCTGCTCGCTGAAGGACACCAACACCGATGCCTGCGAGAAGACGATCAACGTCCTACACGACGTGTGGATCGGCACCATTGACGGGCTGGTCGCCAAGTTCCGGCGTAGCCTCGAACTGGCCGCGAACGTGATAACGCGGCAGGACGTGGACGCCGGTGTCTCCGACCCACCCAAGGAGTGGGCGGAAACCGAGCAGACCCAGCGGGTGCTGGCCGAGGCCGGTGTCAAGGGGTTTGCCTACGCCCACCTCCCCATCCCGCAATGAATCACCCACTTACTCACTGTGGAGACGCCATGACGGAAGACGAACGCACCCTCATCGACGCCCTGTTGAAGCACTACTCCTATAAGACGGGCGACTTCACCCTGGCGTCGGGCCTGAAGTCGACCGAGTACATCGACGTCAAGACGGCGTTGCTGCACCCGTGTGCCGGTCGAGCTTTGATGGTGGCGACGTGCCGCGAGGCCCTGGCGGGCGTGCACGACATCGACTGCTTCGCCGGTGTGGCCGTCGGGGCGGTGCCCTTGGCGTCGGGCGTGTCACAGGTGGCGTGGGAGTACGGGCAGTTGCTGCCCGCCCTCATCGTTCGCATGGAGGCCAAGGCTCACGGCACGGCTCGCTCGGTGGACGGCGAGGACGCACTCGTTCGCGGGTCGGCGTACTCGGGCGTGGAGTTCAAGACGGAGAACAAGCGGACCAACGCCTGCGTCCTCCTGGAGGACGTGATCACCACGGGCGGCTCGACGATCCAGGCCCTCCAGAAGCTGGAGCGGAGCGAGCGTGTCTTCCCGTCGGCGGTGATCGCGGTCCTCGACCGGGAGCAGGGCGGGATCGACGTCATCAAGGCCGCATATCCGCACCTGATCGTGCGGACGCTGACCCGGATCACGCGGGTGCGACAGGCTCCTGCTCTGCACCAGATGCCGGAGTGGGGTAAAATGGGGCAATGGATGCGGCTCAGGCCGTCAAGCCCCCAGTGGCCCCTCATCAGGTGATACTCATGCAGGTCAAGGAACGACCGCTGGAAGAGTTTGTGGCGAAGGTTGTAGCACGGCAGCCGGTGACCTTCAGCCGGTGGGGCGACGGAGAATGGTACTCCGTCTTCGGCCGGGACCGTGGCCAGAACTGCGACGGCCACCGGTACTTCCCGCAGATGGGTGCCGAACTGAAGAACGTCCTGCTGGCCAAGCCGCCCTATGTGCTCGGCCTCCAGGGCCTTGCCCGCCGCGTGTTCGACGGCCGCATCGAATCCTGGATCGACCAGAACTACCTGAACGTGCTCGACTGGATCGACGCCGACGTGTTCCACAACGCCTCCCAGGCGAGGACGTTCGGCCCGATGCTCGAAGCCCTGCGGTCCGTGCCCCTGGTGATGGTTGGTCCTCCGCACCTCTCCCGCCTGAAGAAGTTCCTGGGCTACCGGGAGTTCATCACCGTCCCCCCGAAGAACAGCTACATCTCCCGCGACCACCTGCTGCGTGAGGTCAAGGCGGCGACCGAGTCGCTACCCGTGGGGAGCGTGGTGTCGTTCTCGGCAGGCATGCCCGCCAAGCTCCTGATCCATGAGATGCACGCCTGGGCGGGGCAGCGGCTGTCCTTGATCGACTTCGGCTCTGTGTGGGACCCCTATGCCGGGGTCAAGAGTCGGAAGTACATGCGTGACATGACCGTCGAGGTGCCGGATGACGTGGGATGAGATGGCAGTAGTGATCGTCGCGGCCGGGGAGTACAAGCCTGGCCGCAAGTACCTGGACCTGGCCCTCAAGTCCACGTGCGGGTCGATGCAGACGATCGTGGTCGACAACGACCCGCTCGGGTCCAACGGCCCGCCGACCAAGGAAGCGGACAGCCTTAACACCCACCTGTGGACGCAGGTCAACCTGCACCACGTCATGGGCAACCTGCTGGGCCTCGCAGCGGCCATCAAGAGCGATGCCAGGTACGCCTTACTCATGCACGACGACATGGTCTTGCTCGATAAGCGAGAAGTGTGTCGGTTCGTGTCCGAGTTAAGCAACAGGGGCAAGCACGCGGGCACGTGGATAGGCAACCACGGCGGTGATGACTACTGGCCCAACTGGTTCAACTTTGGCGTCGTCGACCTCGACTGGCTGCGGGTGACGCCCGAGTTCTTCCGGTCCGTGTTCCGTGAGACCGAGCACGTCCGTAACGTCACCGACGGCAACCACTTCGCTGCCTACTTCCTGCCGTCGCTGTTTCGGGACATGCAGCTATTTACGGACGAGACTACGGACTGCGGCAGTGTCGTACACCACATCGGCCACGGCACCCAGGACGGCGGGGCGTTGCAGAACAGCCGGTGGAACCCGGCCCACCACGACGACTACACGTACTTCAACAATCGGCCCGGCGTTCGGCTGGCAACCGTCTTGGCGGTGTATCAGGTGTGGTTGGAACACGTCAGCGGGCCTACATTAGCAAAGGAGTCGATCACACCAGAGAAGTAGTCACCATGCTCAACGCCGACGAAATCAAAATGGCAACGGTCCTAGTCAAGTGCGAGGTGTACGTGGTCACGTTCGACGGGCGGGCTGAGAAGTGCTCCGACGTCGAGTCGTCCCAGGTGATGTCGATGACGCCGACCGTGATCGACCACCCGCGTCTGCGGTGCAACTTGCACAAGCGGCTAGACACCGTCATCGACGCGATGATCAAGGAAGCGAAGAAGGTCGCGATGAAGGTGTAGAAACTGGCTTTTGGACTTGTGCGGGTCTACCGCCTTGGGTAGATTCTCCGCTGTCGCGGTGGCGAAGGATCGCCAGCGTGGCCACAGGGCGTCTGCTGTAGTCCTTGGATGCAGCAGACGTACTATTGGGGTGTAGAGCAGAGGCAGCTCGCATGGCTCATAACCATGAAGTCGCAGGTTCGAGTCCTGCCACCCCGACTATCCTCCCGTAGCTCAATCGCGTAGAGCGACCGCCTTCTAAGCGGGATTATGCGGGTTCGAGTCCCGCCGGTGGGTTCAACTCCATGCCACGCACAGACGAAGAGATCAAGCAGGCCAACGAGCAGATCGAGCGAGTGCTCAAGTACGGCGACAAGGAAGCCCTGAAGTGGCTTCGTGCGGCGTACCACACGCACGAGGACCAGCTGGCCCACATGCTTGCGAAGATGAAAGAGCTTCGTGCCGCGTGCCTGGCGAGGATGACCGGCACACTCAGCGTCAAGGAGGCTCAGCTCCTCAACGTCTGTCGGGTTTGCCGAGGATCGTATCAGGCTAAGGGCGTGTTCGTGTTCAACTACGGCGAAGAGTTCGCCCACCAAAAGTGCCTGGAGACTACCACTGTGCCGGACGAGATAACGAGCATCGCGGTCGAGGGCTGCCCCGGTAAGAAGATCGTCAAGGACACGTTCCGGGAAGTCGGCTTCGACACCGAGTGCTGGCCCGACAAGACCCAGGAGACCATCTTCTTCCTCCGGTCGCCGTACGGCGGCTGCTCCGACGACACCCCTGCCAGCCGCCGCATGGCGTCCGCCACACCCGAGGCCGCAGCCGAGTTCATCGCTTACTGGGAGAACCAGATCCGGGCGGTGAAGGACTACGTGGCGAACGGGTGCAACCCCAACACCCAAGAATGGAAGGCAGTCATGGCCGAGCCCCCTCGTATCCGCATCGTCGAGTCCGACGTGGCCTTCGGACCGACGTCCAAGTGCACGATCCCGATCGCCGACCTCCAGGGCCAATGGAAGGTTTGGGACCAGGTGACCACTCACCTCCGCACGTTCGACCCGCCACCGACCCCCGAGGAGTGGCAGATCTTGGAGTGCCTCACCAACACACCGGCGGCGAAGAACGGCCTGTCCGAGACGCGACAAGCCATCGCCCGCACCGTAAAGGTGTGACCCGATAAGGGTCAGGTGAGGATTCTCGGTTACTGTCACGAAAACCCTAAGTTACACCACTGGGAATGACGGCCGAGATAGACTCGTTGTCTTTTGTCCTCACCTGACTCGACCACACGAACGGCTCCAGCTAAGCTGGGGCCGTTCTTTCTTTTACCCATTGGAGTCGCATATGGACGTTACCGTGATCCTTACCGGGATCTTGCTGTGCTTGGCGGTGCTGTGCGTGCTGGCGGTCTACCGCACGTTGGGGCTGCTCCGCGTGCCCGAGTTGCCGACTGTCGAGCGGGTGCCAGTGCAACTGCCGCACGACCTCGAAGAGGCCGAGCCTAAGCCCATGGTGCGGGACGGCATTGCGACCATCCACAACCCGCACTTCGGCCTCCAGCAGGCGATGCAGTACGCCGTCAAGCAGGCTGACGCGGGACACAGTTCCACACTCGTTCACGGCGTGGAAGTGGGGCCGATGGTCGTGTCCTACAAGAAAGACGATGGTGACGCGAGCATCCACGCTCGGCCCGTGACCAGGCTCGAAAAAGCGATGGGCGGCGACATCACGGTCGACACTACCCACCACCCCGAGCCCCTCGTCTCCGGACATGACGTTTACGCTGTGCGTCAGTGTAAGCAGAAGCTGCCGCAGGTTGACATCGCCGTCGAACCCGGTGAGACCATGTTGTCACCCGAAATGGAGGCCAAGGTTCTCGCTTGGGAGAAGTACAGTGCTCAACTCGACGTGGACGCTGCCAAGGCCGTGTACGCCGATGAGGAGGGTGTGCCTCGTGAGCCTCGCGTTTCGCCTGGTTTTTGTGAGTTCCCAGTGGAAATGCCGAAATCCGCCGAGGCGTAAGCTCTCGTGCGTTTTTGCGTTAAGCCGTTGGTTGAGCCCTCAAATGAGGGCTTAACGCACTTATCAGGCCAACTTCGCTTGCCGGGTGTCCCCTTTTCGGGTAATGTTGCCCAATCAACTGTTTGGTGAGTCATCCCTGTCGGAGACAAGATGTCTACGTCTCAAGCGACCGCACGTCTGCCCATGGAAGCCTTTTTGCAGGCCATGAGTTCTGAACAACTCGCGGCGATGCTGGAGAAGAAGAAGGAGCAGGAGAGACTGGGGGTCGTCCCGGCCATCAAGCCCGGCACGATCATGGCCTCATCGTCAATACCGGATGCCCCGAAGTCTGAGCGACGGGTCACCCAGGTCGAGTCGCTGCCCGAAGAGTCCGCCGTGGTCCCGCGTGTGGCTGCCCTCACCGAGCGGCCAGTTCCAACGGTGGCTGCCTCACCTCGGGCGAACCTGCCGCCCCCGTCGGTGCGGCAGCCGATGGTCACGGCCCTGATGGTCATCAAGGACCCGCGTCGGGTGAACCACGCCCGGCAGGCCGTCACCTGCTTCCTCAAGCAGGTCTACCCCCGCAAGCAACTCATCATTATCAACGGCATCGACCCGGTGCCCGAGGTCGTCACCACCACGGACGCAAACGGCGTCACGAAGGAGGTGTCCCTGCCGACGATCGTGGTGCCGTGGGACCACCCCGAGATTACCGAGCACCGTGTGCCACTCATGGGCTACGGGGCGATGCGAAACGAGGGGCTCAAGATCGCCACGGGGGACTACATCGCCAACTGGGAGGACGATGAGAACTCGCACCCGATGCGGCTCATGTACCAGATGGCCCTCCGCACGGACTCGCTGACGACGATGCTCAAGCGGCAGGTCCGCATCAACATCAAGACGTCGACGATCTTCCTGCACGAGGACGAAAACGGGATTAGCACGACGATGCTCCACGTGCGGAGTCACCAGCGGTACGACGAGGACGCCGACGACGAGCTGACCGAGTTCTGGAAGAAGCACTCCGCTCACAAGCGGGTCGTCATCGACAACGCACCGGTCCCGGCCGTGGGCGTGCTCGTCGGCGACGTGCTGCCGGCCCACATGCTGTCGGTCGGGTTCTACTACGACCGCAACCGACGGCCCCAGGAGGAGTTCATGGGGGCCTTCGGCGGTCCCGAGTACAAGGGTTACTGCGGGTTCGGGGACGCGGACGTGGCGTACCTGACCGCGTTGTGCGACACCTACGGATTGGGGTTGAAGGCGACCAAGAGGGTTGTGGACGAGACGGATCTCGTGACGGGTGTAAGGACTGCACCTGTCGTCTGAGTTTTGTATCAACTGCCACGGCTAGTATGCCAGGGCGAGTCCACTACCTTCACGGAGATTTGAAGGATGTTAAGTGCCATGTCAGCGTCTTCGTCCAAACGACCGGCGACTGTCCTCAACTTCGCCCTGGTCGGCGAGGTGCGGAGCGGTGCGGCGGTTGTTCAGGGCGTCATCAATCAGCTTGGGGAGGCGGTTTGCCACCTTAACCTGTTCAACCCGAGTGAGGCGATCCGTCGGATCGCCCACGAGGAATACTTCGGCCCGACGCGGGACCCCGCTCGGCTGCCCGAGTGGTTCACGCCCGAGACCAATCCTAACCGCTACCTGGCCAACCAGGTGTTCGACAACCCGCTCCACGACGAACGGGTGATCGGCGTCCGTACCCCGTACGCGGCGGTGCGACAGTACGAGCTGTACGACCTGTTCAAGCAGCGGACGCACGAGGGCGACTTCTGTGTCGTCCACGTCCTCCGTAACCCGATTGCTTGTTTCGTGTCGAAGAAGCAGGCCGAGAAGACCCAGCGGTGGTTCGTCGGCGGCGGCGAACCTCTGTCCCACGTCCGCCCTTCAGCGATTCGCCTTGACTCGGCTGAGCTGACGGCCTTCGTGTGGGACTGGGAGTCGACGCGGGCCAAGGTCCAGGCCAGCAGCGAGGACCAGCTCCTCGTCCGGTACAAGGATCTGACTCTGCACTTCGAGAGTGAGATGCAGCGGGTGTTCGAGTTCCTCGACCTGTCACCGCGTCGCATCCCGCGTCCCAACATCCGCCGCTTGCGGAACCGCTCCATGCAGGAGCGGATCATCAACTACGATGAGCTGCTCAAGTCCGGCCCCAGCATCGTTCGGCAGCACCTCGCTGCGGAGGATCTCTTCTAATGAGGCGTAAACGGTCCAACCTCTGGACCGTTCTTTTCTGCGGCGTGCTGATCTCGGGCGGTCTCGGCGGGATGGTCACCCTACTGGTCGTGGGGTTGCCCGACGCCGAACGGACGCCCGAGCCGCGACAGCCACCGAGGGAACGGATTCCCGAGCCTCGAACCACCGCACCCTTCGCCCTGTCCTTGCCCGTGGCGTCAATGCCACGGGAAGTCCGGGACGATTTGAAACCTCAGCCTCGCCGCACCCTGATCGCGGGGGCACCGGGCTACTCCGTTGTCGTCAACCCCGATGGGACCAGTTACCTCGACGGCCCCGACGGCCGACAGGAGTTGGTTGACCGCACGCAAGCCGCCTTGCCCGACGAGAGAGAACTGAACAAACGGATCGGGGAGCGGTTGCGACGCTCGTCGAAGCCGGTCGTCACGCAGAAGGAGGGGCTGGGCCAACTGGTGGTACTCGACGACGGCGTTGTAGACATTCCCAAGGGCCTGGTCATCACCTTCACCGCCGCAGACAGACTTGTTGTGTTGAACGAAGACGGGGCCTCGACCGTCTACCACGTGAACGGCAAAATCGAGCGACGCGAACGGGATCGGCCTAAAGAAAATAAGCCGCCCCGACCGCGACCACCTCCCCCGAAATCAATGGAGTAATAATGTCGACCCTCGCCTGCGTCCTTGCCCTTGACCCCGTCGTCTTCACCTGGCTCGGCTCCCTCCCTGTCGTGGAGAGAGTTTTCAAGAAGATCTCCGAGGTCCGTGGCGTTGGCCGCGTCGCCTGCGTGACGTTCGAGAAGTACCTCCCCCAGTGCCAGGAACTCCTCGACGCCAACCTGTTCGTCTCCCTCCCTGAGAAGGACGACTCGAAGTGGGACGAGATCTTGGCCGGCCATGCCCGCCAAGGCAAGCACGCATCGGCCGTCCTCATCAACGCCTGCACGCCGTTCATGGACCTGATCCGGGCCGAGGAGTGTCTGGAGCACTTGAAGCACACCAAGGTGGACCTCGCCGTTACCACGCTCCGTAAGCAGGCGTACGTCGACATGGGGGTCAGCAAGTTCGACCTTTGTGACGTGGACGTTCGGGTCGACGGGATCATTGCTCACCGGACGGCGAACTGGACAAAGTGCTCTCGCAATTCCCGCATGGTTCGGGTCAACTCCATCGAAGCCCTGGACCTCCGGGAGAGTGAAGAGACGAAACACATGGCCGACTCGCTGGTCGTCAGCGGGGTCGCATAGGGAGTGGACATGTCCGACGAGCCTCTTGTGAGCTGCATGTGCGTCAGCAAGCCCGACCGCTGGGGCTTGCTCCAGCGGGCGATCCTGAACTTCCAGGGTCAGTCCTATGCCAACAAGGAGTTGGTGATCGTCGCCAACGACGCCTCCTACGTGGACGGTATTCGGTCGTGGATGTACATGAACCTCCCCCACGACGTGAAGATCCGTGTCTATAAGCGATCGGTCCGAGTCGGGTGCGAGGGCGTCGTGCACGCGATGGCGATGTCCTACGGCGAGTACCTGGCGATCTGGGACGACGACAACCAGAACCACGAGTACCGTCTCCGGGACCAGATGAAGCGGCAGCTGACCGTACCCGAGGCGATGACGATGTTGGAGGACAGCCTCTACTACTTCTATGACTCGCACGAGCTGTTCTTCGTCAACTACCAGAACCCCACCGGTCACCCCGAGGAGCGGGGGGCCATCTCGACGCTCATGGGCCGCAGGGAACTGTGGCCCGAGGTCTCGTACAGCAACCGCGAGCAGCCTCTGGTCGACCTGGTGCGGAAGCTGGGCGAAAGCCGGGTCCGCCTGGCGACGGTGCCTGGTTTGCCGTTCCACCACATCGTCGGCGTCCGGGGCGACAACGGTCGCGGGTATGAGCAGCACCGGCAGATCGCAACGGCTGCCCCCAACGCCCGGAAGCGGGACTGGATCATGGCCTCAGACCGTAAGGCCAAGATTGACGAACTCCTCGCATTTCATTACCGTTGGGATGCACCCACACTCACCATCAGCGGTTCCGACGCCATCGCCTACGAGGCGTCCCCGAACCGGCCGTGGCCCGACGACCTTTACCCGGTCGGCGAGCCGAACGACAAGGTGGAGCGGGTTACGGAGTTACTTTCCCAATGATGGCAGCTCTATTGGAGAACGATGTGGCTTCCGACAAGGAACTGTCGGATCGCGAGCTGGCCGTGGTGCGAGGGATCGCCGAAGGGAAGACTTACCAGCACATCGCTGACGAGCTGGACCTTGGGTACGAAACTGTCCGCACGTACGCCGCCCGCGTCCGCAAGAAGCTGAGCCTCACCAAGGCGGGCATCGCCGCGTGGGCTGTGCGAAACCAGAAGGTATGAGATGGCGACGAACTGGACGCTCCTGAACAACGCCGACGACTGGGACAACTACCGCAAGACGTTGGCCTCGGGCGTCGGCGTCGACCCCCACGCGGTGGGCTGGGGCAACGGCCCACAGCACTACCCGTGTCTGGCTGCGTCCTATCCGCTCAAGGACGCCAAGACCGGCGTCGTCAAGATGATCGGCTGCTACTCGTACGTCGCTGACGCCCTCCGACTCTTGCAAGCCGCCAACGTCCCTGTGGGCAAGACCGACGAGCCGGTTGCCGACGAACAGGCCCTGACCCGCGACGAGGTCAAGCGGCTCAAGGACCACTACCGGTCGACGTCCGCCAACATCCTTGCCCTCGTCAAACTCATGGTCGACACTAAGATCGTCCGTCAGGAACAGTACGAGGAGCGGTTCGTCGCCGCCCTCGCCGAGGTCGATCAGCAGGAGGCAGCCGCTAAGGCTGCACTCGAAGAGCACTTTACCGCAACCAAGGAGTGATCGTGGAAGAAGCAGACCCGATGGCCCTGAACCTCCTGGACGTACCCGGTGCCCCGGCTCGCGGCATTCTGATGCTGATGGGTCGACGTGGGGCCGTCAATGACCTCGTCGAGAAAGAGCAGATCTCCCGACGGCAGGCTCGGCGGGCCGTGGCCCAGGCGACGGACGAAGCGGCCAACGCGGAGATCGCCAAGCAGCCACAGCTGCTCAAGATGCTGGAGGAGGTGCCCCCGCCTCCGACCGGCAAGGGTCGTCTGGCCACGTGGTGGGCTGCCCACAAGGACGGGATCATGGCGATCATCAAGATCTTCTTCCAGCTCGCGATGGCGATCATCCCCATGTTGGCCCTGACGCAGGATGACGAAGACGATAAGGTGGAGTGACGCGGCTCCTAGAAGCTGGTTTCTAACTGAGGGGCCACCGAAAGGGAGGCCCCTCATGCTTTCACAGTCCGCCGCCAAGTTCCAGAATCTCCGGGCGTCCATGCTCGCCAAGATCGCGACGGTGACCGAGGGCAGGAAGCCCGCCGATGACGCCTACGACTCCTACCTCCTCGCCGTCGCCGGGGGCATGGAGTGCCAGAAAGCAAGTCACGAACTTACAATAGTACCTAGTGAATCGCCCACCGCCATGAAGCAGGACGTTGGCTACGGGGCCAAAGCGACCGGCGGGCTGGACGACCTCGAAGACATCTACTCCGGCCGGTCGGGACCTGGGAATGACCCACACAGGGAGGGCGGGGTCAAAAAGAGGTACGTCGGCGGGAAGAGGCCAGACCACATGCTGTTTGATTCGATCGCCGACGAGAAGGCGTTGGCCCAGAAGCCCCACATTACTTGCCCGAGTTGCTGCCAGCGTGTCCGCTGTCTCGACGGCGGCAAGGAGGCGTACCCCCTGCCCAACGGGCAGATCGACATCGACTCCGGGTCGCCGATGATCGAGCAGATTCCGGTTCTTACGTACACTCTCAACCCGTGCGGCTGTCGCGTCAACCAGGAGTGGGCAGCGGCGTTCACGGTCGAGCTGACCAGTCGCAAGGCTGGCAAGGAGCCGCAAGCCGTCGTCGACATGTCCCTCGAAGCTCGGGCCAAGAAGCAGAAGTATCTGCAAGACGGCATCGCCAAGCTGTACTCGGCACGCGACAAGGCCGAGACGCCCAAGGAGAAGCAGTCCCTGGAGTACAACCTGGTCATCATGACCGACCAGCTGATGCGGCTGGTGCCGGGTGCCCACAACCAGGTCACGCCCGTCAAGTTTAGCACCGAGGTCCAGAAGTGGGCCGAGAAGAACAAGCTGAAGCTGCCCCCGAGCACCGAGGAGCCCGAGATCGCACTGGGGCCTGTGATCCCGTCCTCGTACCACGTGCCTGCGGACATGGGCGGACTCGTCGCGGCGACCATTGCCGCGTTGACCGATGAAGAGAAGAAGCACCTCAGTGCCATTTGCTCGACCATGGGCGTCACGCTGACCGAGGCTCTGACGATGTCGAAGACGCACGCCAAGAGCACGGAGGAGTTGAAGAACCCGCCCGCCAAGCCGGTGACGATGACCACGGTCAAGCCGCCGGAGAAGTTCATCGTGTCGCCGTGGATTAAGAAGCGCTTTGCCGAGAAGCTGATCGACAAGGCCGACATGCCGGACGATCTGATGGCGTTCCTGTTCGCGGGGGTGCCCGAGACGCGGACGCTGCCCAAGGGTCCGCCGCCGTCTGAGGACCCTGCCAAGATCATTGAGGCAGCGAAGAAGGTGGCCGAGCAGCTCGACACTTACGACAAGATCCGGGCTCAGGTGGCCTTCCTGCTGCCGCTGCTCAAGAAGAACTTTGCGTACCTGGCTCAGTTGACGCGGTGCTGCGTGGTGCCGGGCAAGACCCACTACGAAGCGGAACAGGTCGTCGAGGAGATCGGCAAGAACTTCCGGGACTTCCTCGACGAGAAGGCCCCACTGAGCGAGCACTCGTCTGTCCTGCTGACGTCCTTCCTGGCGAATGTGGTCTTCTCGACGACCCCCATCAAGGTCACCCACGTGGCCACGCCCCAGCAGTACGTCGGCGGCAGCAGCGTCACCCCGGTCGCGGCCCCGTTGTCGGAGTCACTCAAGGAGGCGATGAGCGATAAGGCCCACAAGAAGGCGATCGAAGAGCGGAAGGAAAAGGCCCGTGAGGCGTTCCACAAGAAGATGGAGCGACTGCCGCGTAAGATCATCAAACTGAAAAAAGAAGACGACTGAGCTTCAACGGATCGGCGGGGCGGTGTACGATCGCCCTCGCTTTGTTTACGCGGACACTTGGCGTGTCCGCTGCGACGTGTTACAACTGATGGAGGATAGCGTGGCGACGACAGTGAAGGTGTCCAAACCGACACCAAAGCAGAAGGCGATCTTGGACGTGATTGCCGGCGGACGACGGATCAGTGTTCGGACTGTGACCAAGGACGGTAAGCCCAAGTCGGCTACCACGGTTGAGACGGCGAAGGGAACGGCCGTCGCTGGTGCCAAGGCCGACCGCGAGACGGTCGAGTCTTGCACGAAGAAGGGGTGGTTGTCCGTGACGGGTGAGAGCAGCGATCCGGAGACCAGTAGCATCCACAAGATCTATCAGATCACGGACGAGGGGAAGAAGGCCAAGAAGGCGAAGTAAATCCCCGTCCGATCAAGTCCTCCGGGGATGGAGGACACCAGGTTGACCGGCCGGGTAATGACTACCCGGCCGGTCAATTTTCATAGGCACCGCCAATGTCCAAGGTACACCCACGCGACGCCAAGTTTCGCTGGCAGAAGCATCTCTTCTCGTGCTACCGTCGAGGGTACGAAGACGCCCTGGCCGGTCGTAACGATCAACCGTACAAGATCGGCCAGGGCGTACAACGGCAACGTCGCGGAGCGTGGCGTCGGGGCTACAACCGAGCCATAGAGTGTAAGCCGCTCGACGACATTAACGGCCAACACGGAGGAAATAATGCCACCCCTTCGACCACGGAAGAAGTCCAAGTTCGTCGCCCCCGCTTCGGTGCACTTCGCGTCAGCTCTAAACGAGAAGAAGGTCAAACAAATCTGCGTGTACGTGCAGTGTCAGTGGGCGGAAACGGTCGTAGGCCCCGTTTGGAGCCACACGCAGCAGAGTGTCGATCGTGCCCTGGCGACACTCAGTGCCCGCTGCGAGTGTGGCCGGAAATATCACAAGGCCCGCGAGTTCACCGGTCACCGAGTGTCTGTGCCTGCCCGCAAAGCTCCTCCGGCTTGATTTTGAAGCACGATTGCCTTGATAATGCGGGTGTCGTCGGTCGTGCTTGCCTTGCTGCTGGCGTCGGCAGGTAAGCGTGGGTTGGCAGGGACTGCCGTAAACCCGAGGTAAGGGCACCGTGGCGGAAAGGCCGGGTGCCTGGAGGTATCGGTGGAACGCCGCTAAGCCACCGTGTTGCCCAGCCTCGCAAGAGGTGAGGCGTTGGACCCAGAGTGGGCGATCCTGGGAGGCAAGCACGGCCGACGACACTCTCTTCGCCCCGAACTGCAAACGGAGTTGCAGATGAACGCTACCGAACAGTCCATCATCAAACTGACCGCCGGCATGGAGACGCTCACGGTCTCGGTCGATCAACTCCGGGAGGACCTTCGTGACGCACACTCGGCCGAGGTGAAGATGGCGGCGTGCGTGGGTCAGATGCAACAGAGTCAGATCACCCTTAATGACAGCATCGCCAGTCTGTTGGTAATCGTCCGCGACGGCAACGGCCAGCCGTCCCTCATGCAGCGGATGTCCCACCTTGAGACTGAGCACATCCTCATCCAGCACAGCCTGGCCAACCTTGCCACCGGAATCACCCAGCTCAACAAACACTTCAACGGCATGAACACGGCCAAGATCGTGTCACGGGGGCAGATCGTCGCGGGCGTACTCGGTATGATCGTCACCGCCGTCATCGCCGCCCTCACGTTGTACTTCACCGTCGTGCCGACCGTTAAGTAGGAGGCTACCGTGTCGCTGCTATCTGTGTCGAACGGCCCCGCTGTGCACCAGCGGGTTGCTTTCATCCTGGGCCAGCGGTTTGTCAAGGAGGCTGGTGTCCCTGTCCCGGTGTACAACCTGGCGGGGACGCTCTACGCGACGCCCGGCGGCTGGATCATGCTCACCGTGCCCAACGCCATGGTGCGAGGCATCTTCAAGTCTATGAGGGAGCCGGGCGTCGAGTTGCCGCCGGGCCACGGCGACCAGCCGTTCAACGCTCACATCTCGGTCATCCGCAAGGAAGAGGTCGAGGAGATCGGCGGCGTCGACAAGATCACGGAGCGTGGCAAGCAGTTCACGTACACGCTGGGGAGGCTGAAGGAAGTGGAGCCTGACGGGTGGCCGGGCGTGGAGAAGGTGTGGTTTACAACGATCCACTCACCGGAACTTCAGAAGCTGCGGCGGTCTTACGGGCTGTCGTCTCGCCCCAAAGGGGGCGAGTACGACTTCCACATCACGTGTGCGGTTCGCCGTCGCGGCGTTCTCGGTCGCAACGGCACCCGCAAGGCGGACTCGGACTAGCTCCGGGCCGCGACCTCTGCGTTCGCCTGCGACGCCTTGATCGCCTCGAAGACCTCTTCGCGGTGCACGGCAACGTCGGCCGGGGCCACGAGGCCGAGGCGAACCTTGTTGCCGCGAACCTCGACGATGGTCAACACGATGTTGTCGCCAATGTGGATCTTCTCGCCGGCCTTGCGTGAAAGTACGAGCATGATCGACTCCTTTCGAGTTGTCAGCGTTTCCGAGGCGTGGTTAGCTTATCACCCCAAAAGGGGACAAGTCAATGTTTGAGTCCGAAGATCCGATCTTGCGGATTCTGGCCCCACGGGTCCCGGAAGACCGCCTCAGCCTGACGAAGGCTGCGTTGGCGGCTCTGAGTACCAGTCTGCCTGGCGTCACGCAAGAAAGCAACCCGAAGCCGTACCGCGATCGTGCCGAGATGTTTGCCATGAAGGACGGCAAAATCTTCGGGGGTCTCGCTGACGCTGGCAACTTCCTGACGTTCGGTGGCGGCATCGACCCTGGTGAAGACCCGGCGACGGCTGCGGTCCGCGAGTTCGCGGAAGAAAGCGGATACCACGTCCACAACCCCCGACCTCTTCCATTCGACCCGCACGAGTTGGACTGGTCGCCGCCCTACAGCGGAAAAAAGCAGGCCGAGCGGGCCAAGACCTACCGGGGTTCCCGGACGCACTACTTCGTCGGCGATCTGGGCGAGCCCCACGGTAACAAGCTGGTTGAGCCGGTGTCCCGCAAGGGCGTGGGACTTTACGACATTGACGAAGCCATGGCCATGTCGAAGCAGGACGGCCTGAGTCCGACGCTGGTGGCAGCGAACGCGAAGCGTATGGAGGTGCTCAAGCACCTGAAGGGGCTGCCGCCAGCTTTGAAGCACATCCTCGTCACAGGTTTCTCGGGGGCAGGCAAGACGACCTACGCCAAGAAGTTGTCGGGCGAAAACAAGATGCCTCATGTATCACTCGACGCCCACCCGTTGTGGAAGCAGTGGAAGGGCATGGAGGTGTCTCACCTCGACCCCGAAGAGAAGAACGCCATGCGTCGCTTGAACAACCGCAAGCTCGTTGAGGATGCGATCCGGAAGGCCAAGGTGCCGTCGATCATTGAGGGCGTGCAGCTCATGCACGGTGATCCTGAGTTGCTCAAGGCCCACGAGCGGCACCTCATCGACACGCCGCTTGATCGCCTCGTCGAGCAGCGATTGACCCGCGACCGGTCGAGTAGCAAGTACAACCCGAAGGCCATGGGCCTCGACGAGCTTGAGTGGCGGAAGCAGCGGGTGGCCAAGGCCAAGGTCGGCACTCAGATCTACAAGGCGTACCTTCCCCGGTGGCGGTCTGATCCGTCCGTCAAGGTCATCAACCACTACGCCGACAAGACGGCTGCCGACTACAAGGAACGCCGGTTCTCGGTGGCCGTTGACCTCGACGGGACGCTGGCCGAGGAGAAGCAGCCGCATGACCCGGACTTCATCGGTCTGCCCCGTCGCGGGGCGAAGAAGTGGATGAAGCTCTTACACGAAGCGGGCGTTCGGATTATCATCTTCACGGTTCGCAACAACCCGAAGTTGATCGAGACGTGGATGGAGGAGCATGGCATCCCCTTTGACCACATCAACGAGAACCCCGACCAGCCTCCTGGTTCCAGCGGCAAGGTCATGGCCGATGTGTACTGGGACAACCGGGCGTTCAACGGTGTCCGACTTGGTGAGTTCGGTCCGTCGATTTTGAGTACGGCCCGTAGGCACAAGAAACAAAAAGTCCAGGGGCAGGGAAGCTCCGAGTAACCGTGAGTACGCCGTGAGTGTGTTCGAGATCCACACCTGCGAGCCCCCCAAGTGGGTGGACGCCCTGGTCGAGACCGTCCTCTCAGCCATGACCCCTCTGGGCTTTATCGGCCCCTTGGGGTATCGTCTGTGGGAGCCGACCAACCCTCATAACTCGTTTCCTGGTTGGATGGTTTCCGTGTTCCCCACGCCCAACGAATGGCGGGGCGGGGCCAACGACGGGCACCGCTGCGTGTCCGGCTTTTGCCTCGATGTGACCCGCATTTTGTCGGCGATGTCGGTGGTCGAGAAAGTGGGTTGGTCTGCACCCACTCTCTACAATGGTGATATGGACGGTCCCGAGGTCTTGATCCAAGGGTCGTTCGCCGGGAACCACGTTCTGTTGCGTGTGTTCAACCTGCCGCCACCCGACGAACCTGCGTCATACGCCGTCGACCCCGTGCGGGGTACGGTCTGGCTGAAGTAGGTCGAGGATGCGGGTGCGGTAGGTCTGTCCGGAAGGAATCGCGGGACAGGTCGGCACTGGTGTTTTGTTCCCATCCCCAATTTGTCGGAGGAAGATGCTATGAGTCATGGCGTTGCAAGTGCGTCGTCGCGTCGTAATTACCAGAGCCGTCAGGACGCTAACGGCAAGACGCTCACCCCGGAAGTTTTGTCCCAGGACTGGAAGGTCACCAAACGCGACGGCCGCACCGAGCCGTTCGACTGTACCAAGATTCGCCACGCCGTCACCCGCTGCTTTCAAAACGGACTCAACGTCACGCCTGACGACTCGCACGACACGGTCGAGGCCGTCACCGTCAGAGTCGTGAATTACTTCGCCGCCCAGAGCGTGTCGGCGATGACGATCGAAGAGGTGCAGCGGGCCGTCATTACTCAGTTGTGGGCGGACGGCTTGGCCGAAGCTGCCGAGCACTACACGCTTTACCGCGAGGAGCGTCGTAAGACTCGCGAGGAACGGCCGATCCCGGCCCACGTTACTGAGGCGATCACCGAAGACGCCCAGCACTTCCCCAGCCCGCTCCAGTATTACCAGTTCCTTTCCAAGTTCTCCCGGTGGCGTGAGAAGGACAACCGCCGCGAGACGTGGCAAGAGTGCAACAACCGCGTCTTCGACTGGTTCGGCACCATCCCGCAGTTCGGCCACCTCAAGTCCGAGGAGGTCGTCTGGCTCCGCAAGATGATGTTCGAGCTGAAGTCCAGCCCCGCGATGCGTGTCGTGCAGATGGCCGGTCCTGCCCTCGAACGGTGCCACGTCGGTGCCTACAACTGTGCCTACCACCCGATCAAGGATCTCTTCTCGTTTGCCGAGTTGCTCTACATCCTCATGCAGGGCACCGGCGGCGGCTTCTCGGTCGAGACCGACTACGTTGACGATCTCCCCCGCGTCAAGCGGCAGGGGAAGGGCAAGCACGCCAAGAAGTACAAGTACAAGGTCAAGGATTCCACCGAGGGGTGGTGCGACGCCTTGCTGTTCGGGATCACAAAGTGGTTCTCGGGCGAGGACGTGGAGTTCGACACGAACGACGTGCGGAAGGCGGGCACACGCCTGATTACCAAGGGTGGGCGGGCGTCAGGTCCGGAATCCCTCGTCCAGCTCCTGACGTTCGTGCGTGGCGTCATCTTGGCGGCTCAGGGTCGCCGCCTGTCGGATTACGATGTCCACTGCATCTGCTGCATGATCGGCAAGATCGTCCAGGTGGGCGGCGTACGGCGTGCGTCCTGCATCTCCATCTCCGACCTGAACAGCCGCAACATGCGGCACGCCAAGCATGGCGAGTGGTGGCGTGATCGGGATTTCCTGTCGATGGCCAACAACTCGGCCGCGTACAACGAGAAGCCCCCGGTCGAGGACTTCATGGACGAGTGGCTGGCCCTCGTGAAGTCGAAGTCCGGGGAGCGGGGCATCTTCAACCGCGAGGCGTGCCGCAAACACCGCCCGGCCCGCCGCAAGAACTGGAAGTTCGGATGCAACCCGTGTGCGGAAATCGTGCTCCGGCCGTTCCAGTTCTGCAACCTCTCGATCGCCGTTGCCCGCCGGGAGGACACGAAGGAAACGCTGATGGAGAAGGTGCGGGCGGCGACCTACTTCGGCACCCTCCAGTCGTGCTGCACCAACTTCCAGTACATCCGCAAGGACTGGAAGAAGAACTGCGACGAGGAGCGGCTGCTCGGCGTCGACATCACCGGCCACGCGGACTGTCCGCTGCTCCAGCCGGGTGCTCCCGGTCGCGAGGAACTGCTGACGGCCCTCAAGCAGATCGTGACCGAGACGAACGAGATGCTGGCCAAACGGTTCGGCATCAACCGGTCGGCAGCCGACACCACCGTGAAGCCCAGCGGCGACTCGGCCGTGTTCTTCGACTGCGGCTCGGGTCTGTCGCCACGGTTCGGTCGCCACCAGATCCGTCGGACCCGCGAGTCGATGCACACCCCGATGTGCAAGTTCCTCAAGGAGTCGGGCGTGCCGTGGGAGGTGGCCCCCGAAGACCCGTCCCTGGTCGCGTTCTCGTGGATCAAGAAGAACCCCGAGGGCTGCACCCTCCGCGAAGACGTGACGGCCATGCAGCAGCTGGAGAACTGGTTGCTGTGGAAACGGCACTGGGCGGATCACTCTTGCTCGGTGACGATCTACGTCAAGGACCATGAGTGGCCTGCGGTTGGCACGTGGGTGTGGGAGCACTTCGACGAGATTACGGGCATCTCCTTCCTGCCGTGGGACAACGGCAGCTACAAGGCGGCTCCCAACGAGGTGGTCACCGAGGAGCAGTACAACGAGCTGGCTGCGAAGTTCCCGGTCATCGACTGGGCGAAGCTGCCACGGTACGAGGAGGTCGACACCACCACGGGTTCTCGGACGTATGCGTGCAGCGGGGACAAGTGTGAGCTGTAGTACCGGTTGAGCCCGCAGACGGAAACCGAGTATGATAAGAGGTCGGGGGTCAACCCCGACCTCTTCGCATTGGAGCCCTGCCCATGGATTGGGAAGACGTGATCCCCCGCCTGGATGCCTGGGTCGTGAAGACGGCGGCACCGTGCTGGGACGTGAAGCAGGCGGCAGCGTCGATCTTCACCAAGTACCCCGTCGATTACTTCTATAGCCCGGACCGCGATCAGGTCGCCCTGTTCCCGCGTACGTCTATCGACTTCCATCGGCCTGATGCCCTGCGGTGTAAGCGTGCCGCCGAGCGGGCGGTCGGTGCCGATCACGTGCGGGAGACTTACCTGACTCGGGATGAGGCCACGGGTGGCGATTGGGTCAAGGTCGCCTACAGCGAGACGCTGCGGCGGGCCGGTGAACTCCTCAACTTCTTCCCAGGAACCTACCCCGGTGGAATCCCTAACGCCCCGAGTCCTTTGGCTGCGATGCTTACGACCGGATTGGTGGGCGGTGGTCTTGGTTATGGTGTTGGCTCTCTGGCTGAAGCGTTAATGCCGCACAAGTACGGCAAGAAATTGAAGCGGACGGGAGCCATTCTCGGTGCTCTGGCGGGTGCGGCTCCCGGTGCTGCCTGGGCGTACGCCAATCATGCGACCGGCCACTCCCTCCTCGACCCGCACCCGCTGGATACCCCACCGATCGAGCAGCTGTCGGACTCGCCTAAGTTCGATCGGCCGAGTCTCCTGGAAAGCCGACTCGCCGGCACCAGCCGCCCACAGACCGAAGAGTACAGCCAAGAGTTCTCGAACAAGCACCTGCTCGCCCCACAGGTGGGCGATGCTTACAAGGGTGCTTGCGACTCGTTTGTAAAGCGGGCGTTCGGGGACATGTTCGGCGGCGGCGACCATCGGCACCGCACGCCGTACGACGTCAACATCAACGCCCTCGGTCAGACGCTGTGGGAGTCGGGGGCGTCACCGGACCTCGCCGCGACGACGATGGGGGCCATGTACGCGGCCCAGCAACTGCCTGACGAGCGGAGCAGTCCCGGACACGTCACGGGCGGGCAGCTAGGTCAACTAGCAATGAACGCGGGGAAAGATTACCTTACTGGGGCTTGGGTCGGAGCGGTGCTAAACCAGGTGGTCGGCACGCCCTACACCTTCAGCCAAATCGGCAAGGGTGTCGCCGCTCTCGGCCTCATCGGGTCAGTTGTGCCGAAACTGTTTCACTAGGAGATCCCATGATGGTGACCCCGCTGTACACGCAGTTGCAACCCGAGATCGACAAGGCTCTGATTCACTACGGTTCCACCGTGCCCATGTTCGTGACGGAACCGGGGACGGTCCTTCCGGCTGTCGACTGGGTCGGCATCCTGACGAAGTTCATCGGTTCCGTTACCAACTTGGCTGGGCAGGTTGTCGGTGCGTCGCCCGAGGACCGAAGGCAAATCGTCATCGACGCAACGATGGCGTTTTACAAGCAGTCGATCCAGAGCTACCTGGCGACGGCGATCGGCCACCCGTTCATCTTCAACACGTTCATCGGGCCTGCCATCGAGCGTGCCCTTCCGGCAATCATCGGCCAGGCTTATGATGCACTGACCGGCATGCTGGTCGCCAAGCCGTCCGCGACGGCGGACGCGACGCCGACGTTCACACCCTACTGAAGGGGTGCGGACTACGAGATCATCGACACCGGGTTCGGTCTGGCACTCCTGCCGCTCGACCCGGTCGTCCGTCGCAAGATCCTGCTGGGCGAGTTCTGAGTTAGATTCTGGTTTCTAGGAGTCAGGGATGACCATCGAGATTGGCACCTTCGGTCACGACGTCTTGATCATTCAGGGCAAGACCAAGGAAGGCATCAACCGCTCGGTTCGCTTCTGGGCGGACCGGGGCTTGATCCATTGCGAAGACTCCCTCGACAACTCGTACGAGACGCTGTCCGTTCGCGAGTTCTTGCGGCACACGCTGGCCTTGAGCCAGATGCTTGGTAACTCGGCGGACACGCCCGGTCGTGGTGCCGACGCCGATCTCAAGAGCTACATGCAGAACATTACCGACAAAGCGGCGTACATCGCTCGGAAGGCCCAGGAGCAGGGCATGCCGGACGACGCTTCGGCCTGCCGCGACCTCCGTCGCCGGCAGCCGACGACGGTCTGCGTTTCCGGCGGAAACGGGATCATGTGACCTTACCGCTCCGAAGGAACGCTATGACGATTTGGGTCATCATTTGGGTCGTACTGATGATGTTCTGGCTGCCTGCTGGGTGCAGGCTTCGTGAACCACGAGGGGCCGCATTCAACGGACTGAACTTTGGCGTCTATTGTCTGATCCCGTGGTTCTGCGTGCTAATCCTGGGATTGGTGTTGTTCGGTGCGGTGTCTGCCGGCCCCGTGATGGTCCGGTAGCTATTCAGGGGTGAGATCCTTTTCTTAGCTGTCAAGGAGGACGGCCAAATGCCACTGACTGCACGGGAAGCATTCAAGGTCGGGTTCGTGGCCCGGTGCGTCGAGCACGGGATGACCGCCCAACAAATGGCGGGGGCGGTCAAGGCCGCGATGGACAAGCTCGCGTTGTTCGGGGCCGTCGGTGACGCCGCCACGGCGTTGACGCAGCTCGTCGGCAGCGTCGGGGTGCCTCTGGCCCTTGCCGCCCCGCCGATCCTGGGCGGCATCGCCGGGGCCGGTTTGGCCAAGGCCACGGACGTGACCGACAAGGACGTCGCCGACATCAAGGACCGCGAGGTCATCGACACCTACCGTACCGAAGCTGCCAAGGTCCGCCGGCAGCAGGCGATTCGGCGGTTGCAGCAGGCTAAGCAGAGTCGTGGCGGGCGGATGTTCCTGTAAGGACGTCAGATGAGCCTGATCAAGTTCAGCAACCGAACGGAGCACAACGGCCAGAAGGTGCACTGGGGGCGGGCGACCGAGGACGGCATGCCGTTTCGCGGCCAATCGTCCCCGATGTATACTTCAGACGAGTGGGAAGACAAGACCGTCAAGGTGGCCGACCCTCACAACGGTCACTTCGACACGACCGACCCGGACCAGAATAAGAAGTATTTGGAGGTACTCGACGGGATCGCCAACGGGTGGTTCCAGTGCATCCACATTAAGCGGCAGTACGACGCCGCCCAGATAATGGTCTACGTCGAGTGGGTCGAATACTTCATGGAAGACGGTAACCGGGCACCGTTCATGACGGCCGGACAAATGGAGTTGGTCAATGGACAGCCTAACCTGCCAGTCGGTGCTCAGTAAGGTCCGCGAGGAGATGCAAAAAGAGGGCTTCCTCGGGGCCGTGGGCGACGCCATCGGAGCCGCCGCCAAGCCCGTCGTCGACCTGGGCCGTGGGGCCTTGGACTCGCTCACTGGCTCGGCCCCGACCCCCCAGCAGCTCGTGATCAGCCAGGCCATAAGCGAGGCCAAGAACACGGCGTTGCGGGAGTCCGCGATGGGCGACGTCGGCAAGATCCTCGGGATCGGCCTCGGCGTCGGGGCCGGTGCCCGAGGGGCGGTCGGCTTGCACCACATGCTTCGCCAGAACATGGCCGGGGCACGGAGTACGGCGGGGTCGGCGATGCTGCCCCTGCCGATCCCGGCCGAGGAAGAAGACGAGGACGTGCCGAAGAGGAAGGCAGCCATGGACAAGGAGGCCACCCCGGTCCCGTGGTTACTCGGCGGTGACGCGACGACCAAGGGCGGCATCCCGTGGTACGGTCTGTCGATGCTGGCCGGCGGTCTTGGCGGTCTGGGCCTCGGCTGGAAGGGCGTCGACGCGGTGATGGAAAGTCGTCGCAAGACGGAACGCGAGCAGGCCCTCGATTCGGCCCGCCAGGAGTTCCACGACGCTCTGCTATCGCAGTACGACAAGCCCAAGGCCGTGGCCAAGTCTGCCGGCGACCACACGTTCAAGGGCGAGGACTGCCCGAAATGCGGTGCGAGCATGGAGGGTGACCCGTACAGCGGGGCGTGCAACTCTTGCGGTCACAAGTGGGGCGAGAAGAAGGCCCTCGACGAGGCCCTTGATCGGCTGTATGACGCTTTCGTCGAGAAACAGGCTGCTCTATCCGACTATCTCGGCCAGGGAAGTTCTAACGTCCTCGGCCAGGCCATGGGCGGGTACGGCATGTACGCCGGTCTGTCGAGCCTGCTGACTGGGGCCGTCGTGTACGACAAGATGCGGAAGCGAAGCCGTTCGGCTGTCTTGCAGAAGGCCCTCCAGCGTCGCGACCGTCGCAAGTTCAACCAATCCCCGACCGAGATCTTCGCCACACCGGAGCCGATCGCCCACTCGTCGGCGGACCAACAGCCGGTCGCGTAACTCGTTAGGGGCAACGGAATGCCTGACAGTCTCATCCCCGATAAGGGTCCGTCCCTCCTGCCCGGCAGCACGCCGCCACCGCCGCCCGTGCTTCCGGAGTCCCACATCCGCGACTTTGGCGACCACGTCAAGACGCGGCAGAACATCTACGGCAACGTCCTGAAGGCGGCTCAGGGCATTCAGCCGGTTTCCAACGTCCGGCACACTCTCCGGCTCCACAGTCCGGAGTACATCGACCCTGACCACTTCAGTATCGACCAACGGAAGCAAGCCCTCCTGACTGGCGGCACCCTGGCCCGCCGCATGAAGGGCACGTGGGAGTTGACCGACAACGCCACGGGTGCTCTCGTCGATCGCCGTGAGCAGGTTATCGCCCGCGTCCCTCACTTGACGAACATGGGCACGTTTGTCCACGGCGGTAACGATTACACTTTGAACCACCAGCAGCGGCTCATGCCCGGTGTCTTCACCCGTCGCAAGGACAACGGTGAGCTGGAGTCCCACGCCAACATCCTGCCCGGCAAGGGCGTCTCCCACCGTTACCTGCTCGATCCGGCCAAGGGCGTGTTCAAGATCAAGATCGGCCAAGCTGAGATGCCGTTGCTGCCGCTCCTGAAGGCGATGGGTACGACCGACCGAGAGCTGTATGAGCACTGGGGGTCCGAGCTGTACCAGAGCAATATGCTCAAGTCTGAGGGCGGGGTACTGACCAAGCTCCAGAACAAGATTCTGAGTAAGGTCGACCGGGACAACCCAGACGAGCAGCACCGTCGCCTGGCCCTGGTCAAGAAGTTCGAGGACATGGAGGTCGACCCCGAGGTCACCAAGTACACGCTCAAACACCCCCACACCCGGATGAATAAGGACACCATCCTGGCGGCAACCAAGAAGCTCTTGGCCGTCAGTCGGGGCGAGGACGAAGTCGACGACCGGGACGCCCCGCACTTCCAGACCGTGCTGGGTCCCGAGGACCTGATCTCCGAGCGGGTGGCCCGCGACCACGGTCGCGTCCAGAAGATGCTGTTTCACAAGATGAGCATGAAGGGACACCTGAAAGACATGCCGTCAGGGGCACTGACCCGGCAAATCGAGCAGACGCTCCTGGGCTCTGGCCTGGGCCAGGCGATCGAAGAGATCAACCCTGCCGAGGTGTTCGACAAGCAGAGCCGGATCACCCGCCTGGGTGAAGGCGGCATCCCGTCGATGGAGTCGGTTCCCGACGACGCCCGGAGCGTGCAGCCCGGTCATATGGGGTTCATGGACCCCTTGCGGACGCCCGAGAGTTTCCGCGTTGGCATCGACCTGAACATGGCTCGGGGGGCACGAAAAGGCGGCGACGGTCGCATGTACTCCGAGTTCCGGGACGTTAGGACGGGTAGGCTTGGTTGGAAGAGCCCCCAGGACCTGGCCGAGGCGGCGATCGCGTTCCCCGGCGGACTGGCGTCGACCGCGAAACGTATCCCGGTCATGAAGGGAGGCAAGATCGCATATGTCCCACGCAACGAAGTCCAATTCGAGTTGCCCCACTTTGAGAATGCCTTCTCGCCCCTGGGCAACATGGTCCCGCTCAAGAGCATGGTCAAAGGGCAACGGGTCGCTATGGCGTCTCGGATGCTCACTCAAGCACTACCACTTACGAACGCAGAAGCACCCCTGGTTCAATCGGGCCTTCCAGGATCGGGTGGAGCGAGATCTTTTGAAGAAGAATACGGACGTCATCTCGGGGCCGTGCATGCTGGTGAACACGGGGGTCGGGTCCTTGGGATCAGTGACGGAGGGATGGACGTCCAATACGCAGACGGACGCAAAGATCGTGTCGATCTCTATCACAACTTTCCCTTCAACCGGAAGACGTACATCCACAATACTCCTGCACTGAAGCCAGGGGACACATTCAAAGCGGGCCAGCTCTTGGCCAAGAGCAACTACACCGACCACACCGGGGCTGCGGCCCTCGGTGCGAACTTCCGCGTGGCGTACACGCCGTGGAAGGGGTACAACTTCGAGGACGCTCAGGTCATCTCGGAGACGGCGGCGAAGCGGCTGTCGAGCGACCACATGTACCACCACGAGGTGATGGTTGACGACAAGCACAAGATGGGGAAGAAGAACTTCATCAGTTTGTTCCCCGGCAAGTTTGACCGGGAGACGCTGGCGTCCCTCGACGACGACGGCATCATCAAACCTGGCACCAAAATCGAGCACGGCCAACCTCTCATTTTGGCCGCACGCGAGAACGACCGGGCAGACAACAAGGTCCACAAGAAGAAGCAGGCGGGACACAATGACCAATCCGTTGTGTGGCAGCATCATGATTCTGGGGTCGTTACCGACGTCGTACGGGGCAAGGACGGGCCTGTCGTCCTCGTTAAGTCTTCTTCACAGATGCAGGTGGGTGACAAACTCTCCGGCCGGTACGGCGACAAGGGCGTCATCAGTGCCGTCGTCCCCGACCACCAGATGCCGCACGACCGCAACGGTAAGCCCTACGAGATCCTGCTCAACCCCCTCGGTGTGATCAGTCGTACCAATCCAGCCCAGATGGTCGAGGCCCAGCTAGGCAAGATTGCCGCGTTGACAGGCAAGAGGTACAAGCTGGAAGACTTCGGTAGCATCAAGGACTTAAACCAGTTCACGATTGACGAGCTGCGGAAGCACGGCCTGACTTCGACCGAGGACATCGTCGATCCGGCCACGGGGTCCAAGATCCCCGGCGTCCACACGGGCAACCGGTTCTTTATGAAGTTGCACCACACGGCCGAAAGCAAGGGCCAGGGTCGTGGCGGCGGCGGGTACGGCATGGACGAGACGCCCAGCAAGGGCGGCGAGAGCGGCTGCTTCACCGAGCGGGTTTTCCTCCATACCGAGTCGAGCGGCCTGGTGTCGATCGCCGAGGTCGTGCAGAAGAAACTGGCCATCAACGTCCTGACCAAGAAAGCCACGGGCGGCAAGCTCATGTGGATGCCGGTCGTCGACTGGTTCACGTTCGCCGTCAAGCCGATCGACATCATGGAGGTCGTGACCGACACTGGCCGTGTTTTGGAGGTCACCAGGAACCACGAGATCATCCTGGCGGACGGATCGAGGAAACTGGCCGGCGACCTGGTCGTCGGCGACGAACTACAGGGGGCGTGATGGACGGGCTCAACATTCTCGCGGCCAAGGCGGCAGCTCTCCGCATGAAGACGGCTGCCGTCGACCCGGCCGACCCCGGCGAGGGGCAGTCGGGCTCACCCCTCGGGGCAGGCCAGCAGACGCTCATGACGGCGGGCAACCGTCCGCCGGTCGACTTACCGTTCGCCCCGGTCAAGTTCCAAAGGTTCGGCGAGGTTTCCGAGAAGCCCACGCCCCGGCGGCGGGCGAGGCCGGGTAAGCCGATGGCCAAGCCGGCAGCCAAGCCGGCCCCGGTCGAAGCCGCCACGCCCCAGAGCATCGACCCCCGTCGGGCCATGCAGCGGAGTCTGATGATGAAGCTGCGTGGCATGACCGGCCAAGCCCTGTCCGGCCTACACGACTTCTGGACGAGGAAGCAGCGATGAAGGTGGCGTACATCGGCCCTTACCGGGGCGTCACGAAGGCGAACGGGCTGGTCGACGTGTACGACGTCACTGTCGACGGCATCCACCTGTACTTCGCCAACAACGTCCTGGTGTCGAACTCCAAGCGGATCTCGATGCTCGACGTGAATGCCCTCCTGTCCCACGGGGCCGTCGAGAATCTCCGGGACGTGGGCAGTATCCGGGGTCAGCGGAACGAGCAATACTGGTTGCAGTTCATGCAGGGACATATGCCCAGTGCTGTGAAGACCCCGATGGTGTACGACAAGTTCCACCACCAGCTCAAGGCGTCCGGGATCAATGTCGTCCGGGATGGCCCTCGCACTCACATCATGGCCATGACCAACAAGGACGTGGACGCCTTGGGCGGCAACCGCGTCCTTACGCACGGCGAGACGGTCAACTTCGACCGGGACTTGAAGCCAGTGGCCGGGGGTCTGTTCGACCCGGCGATGACCGGCGGGCACGGCGGCAAGCAGTGGTCGAAGATTAAGTTCGACGAGCCCATGCCCAACCCTGTCATGGAGGAGCCGATGCGGCGAATCCTCGGGTTGACGGCCAAGCAGTTCGAGGGCGTGTTGGCGGGCACTGAGACGATTGGCGGGCACGGCACCGGCCCGAAGGCCCTCAAGGCCGCGTTGGAGGACATCAACCTGACCAAGGAGCTGGCGACCGCTAGGACCCAGGTTCAGTCGTCGAGTCGTAGTAAGCGGGACGAGGCGGTTCGCAAGCTCGGCTACCTGAAGAGTGCCCAGAGCCTCGGCCTGCACCCCAAGGACTGGATGCTCGATCACGCCCCCGTCCTGCCTCCTGCGTTCCGCCCGGTGTCGATGATGGGGCAGTCGGGCATCCCGCTGGTATCGGACCCGAACTACCTCTACAAGGAGCTGATCGAGGCCAACAAGAACCTCGGCGAGATGAAGGGCATGGTCGGCCACGACAACGCGGGGGCCGAACGGTTGGCCGTGTACCACGCCTTCAAGGCGGTCACCGGCCTGGGCGATCCGATCACCCAGAAGAGCCAGGACAAGAACGTCAAGGGCATCTTGAAGAGCATCTTCGGCACGTCCCCCAAGTTCGGCACGGTGCAAAGGAAGCTCCTGTCCTCGACTGTCGACAACGTCGGCCGGGCGGTGATCAGCCCGAACCCGGACTACGACATGGACACGGTAGGCATCCCCGAGTCGAAGGCGTTCGAGGTGTACTCCAAGTTCCTCGTCCGGCGGATGCACCGCCAGGGGATGCCGATCAGCCAGGCCCTCCAGCACGTCAAGGATAAGACCGACAAGGCCCGGTCGATCCTCCAGGAGGAGATGGAAGACCGTCCGGTGTTCATCAATCGGGCACCCGTTCTCCACCGATTCGGTATCATGGCGTTTCGCCCCAAGCTGGTGAAGGGCGACACGATGCAGGTGTCCCCGCTGATCGTCAAGGGGTTCAACGCTGACTTCGACGGTGACGCCATGCAGTTCCACGTGCCGACCTCCGAGGAGGCCAAGAAGGAGGCCCTGGAGCGGATGCTGCCGTCGAAAAACCTTCTATCCCCGGCCGACTTCAAGAGCCCCGTGCACGTGCCCGGCCAGGAGTACCTGGGCGGTTTGCACCACGCCAGCACGGCCAAGAAGGAGAAGGGTCGGCCCCGCGTCTTCCGGAACAAGCAGGACGCCCTCGCGGCCCTCCACCAGGGCGAGATCACCGAGGACACTCCCGTGCACATCATGGAGTAGTCTTCTCTGTGGCGTGGCGTTGCAGTAAACTTGAACTCGATACGGTATCCTCTGCGGGAAAGGGATTTCCATGAGCCAATTGATGACGCCTTACGGCGACCACCTGTGTAACCCCGAGTTGGTGAAGGAAGCCCGCCGCAAGATGTCGGCGAACTTCACCAAACTCGCGTTCGTGCCCGGTGGTGACCCCTCCATGACCGGCGGCGGTGGTGCCCCTCCTCCTGGCGGCGATCCGTCCATGGGCGGCGGTGCCCCTCCGATGGACCCGTCTATGATGGGTGGCCCGCCTCCCGGCGGTGACCCGTCCGGCGGCGGTGCTCCTCCGATGGACCCGTCCATGATGGGCATGCCTCCGATGCCGCCTCCGGGCGGCGGGGGTGGCGGCGACCCGGCGATGACGGCCAAGATGGACCAGATCCTCCAGGCCGTCCAGGGCGGGTCGGCTCAGTCTGGCTCGAACATGGCCGGGCAGATCAAGCCCAAGATCGACGTCAACGTCGCCATCATGCAGATGTCGAAGATGATCGCCCGCATTGCGGACGCCCTCGGTGTCAAGATCCCGGCCAGCGAGATGATCGCCACGCCGACCGATCTGACCCAGATGGCCGCGAAGCAGCAGTCCGGCGGGCAGCAGGACTCGGCCATGGGTGCCCCCGGCGGCATGCCCCCGATGGGCGGGCAGCCCGACATGGGCGGTGCACCACCCGGAGGCGGCGGCAAGGCGGCTGCCGACGCGGGCGTGGCGTACTCCCACAAGGGCCTGGAAGAGACCATGAACAAAGCCGCCATGATCGCCAGCCTTCGTCGGCGTCCGGCGGCGTAGTGGGGTGACCCGTGATCGTAGAGTTGATTCTCAAGGACGGGATCGGCAACAGCAGGCCACTGGTCTTGCAGGTCAATCAGATCCTGATCCGCCAGGACACCGGCACCCCGATCGGCGTCGCTGCGGAGTACGGAGGTGGCCGGAGCCAGGCCATCTCCATCGTCGGCCAGGACGACTTCAACCGCATGCTGAGGAACCTCGGCATCGGCGAGACGGTCGTCTGCGACCGGTTGGAACTTCCCAAACCACCGCCCGGTGCCCGACTGATTGCGGGGCCGAAGCCAGGAGAATGACATGAGTCAGCAGGACGACCTTCGCAACCGGTTCGACACCAACAACGCTGACCGGTACTACCGATCGGGCACTCCGTCGGTGTTCGCCGGCCAGCCCGTTGACAGCACAACCATGAAGCCGGGCGAGGCGATCATGCCTGGCCCGCCCACCAACTTGGCCTCGCTCGCCGACCTTAACGACAAGGACACCGACCGGTACTACCGGTCGAAGGACCGCAAGCCGACGCCTCAGCAGGTCGCCGCACTGAAGACTGGTCGTCCCGGCGGGCACCGCGTCAAAATCGGCGACATTCCCGTCAACGGCATGGCCACGGTCCCCAGTCGGGTGCCTGGTCAGCTGATGCTCACCGACGCCCGCGAGGTCGACGCGGTCGTTCACTCGGCCGTCAACATGGTCCCGACCGGGCCGGTGACGATCCACGTGTTCGGCGACAACGCCTTGGTCATGCGGCTGCGGACGCGGCTGGAGATGCTCGTGACCCGCGAGACGATCACCGAGGACCAGTACCGGGACATCGCCATTCTCGGTCGAGGTCCGGCTCACGTGCTCAAGGAGACGCGGACGCCTGACGAGATCTACGGTGCCCCGGTCGCCAACGGCGAGGGCAGCGAAAAGCCGGTCCTGGGCGACCCGATGGACTTCCTCAAGACCGACGAGGTCGAAGAAGAGGCGATCCCCGAGGCCCCGCCCCCTGTCGAGGTCGATGACGGCACGGACGACTTCCTCCAACCCGAGGAACCGGTCGTCATGGCCCCGCCGTCGAACTTCCTGTCGGCCGTGCAGCCGGCTGAGGCAGCCGAGGTTGACGACCTGTTCGACCGGCCCCCCGAGGACAAGAAGATTGAGCCGCCCTTGCCCGCACTCCCCGTGACCGGCAAGAAGGCCAAGAAGAACCGCCGCTAAGCACCTCGTGCGGCCCGCACGTTGCGGGCCGCTAGATTCCGGTTTCTAGATCTTAGGGGCACGGATGCCTCCCCTCCGCACAACGATGGGTCAGCTCCTCATCAACGAAGCGTTGCCGGAGGAGTACCGCAATTACGACCGGGTGATGGACAAGAAGGGCATGAACGCCCTTCTCCGGGAGATCGCTGAGAAGAGCCCCGAGAAGTATCTGGAAGTCTCGAAGAAGCTGGCCGACGTCGGCCGGCACGTCGCCACCCGCTCGGGCGGCAACAGCTTTTCCCTTGAACACCTCCTCAAGGCCAAGTCGGCCCACAAGATCGGCGTCAGCCTCCAGGGCGACATCGACAAGATCCTCAACGACGACAAGCTCACCGACACGCAGCGGCACGAACTCATCATCCGGAAGGCTGGGGCTGCACAAGATCAGCAGATGAAGGACGTGTACGCCGAGTCCCTCGCCGAGGGCAACCCCCTGGCCCGTCAGGTCCAGTCGGGCAGTCGCGGCAACGAGATGAACCTGTCGTCGCTCCGTGGCAGCGACATGCTGTACACCGACCACCACGACAACGTCATCCCCCTGCCTGTGATACGCTCGTACAGCCAGGGGCTCACTCCGGCCGAATACTGGGCTGGCACGTACGGTGCCCGCAAGGGCGTCATGGCGACCAAGTTCGCCACCCAGGACGCTGGCTTCCTGTCCAAGCAGTTGAACCAGATCAGCCACCGGCTCATGGTCAGTGCCCTCGACCACGACCAGGAGTACCCTGCCAACCGGGGCCTCCCAGTCGATGTCGACGACATGGACAGTGAGGGTGCCCTCCTGGCCCAGGACGTCGGGCCGTACAAGCGGCACATGATGCTGACGCCAAAGATCCTCAAACACATGAAGGCCCTCGGCCACGACAAGATCCTCGTCCGCAGTGCGTTGGTCGGCGGCTCACCCGATGGCGGTGTCTACTCCCGTGACGTCGGCGTTCGCGAGCGGGGCGGTCTCCCTGGGCGGGGCGAGCAGATCGGCCTCCAAGCCGCCCAGGCCCTGTCCGAGCCACTCCAGCAAGGCCAGCTGAGTGCCAAGCACTCCGGCGGCGTCGCCGGTCAGGAGAAGTCCGTGAGCGGCTTCGAGGCCGTCAACCAGCTCATCCAGGCCCCCAAGACGTTCAAGGGCGGTGCAGCCCACTCCACCGTCGACGGCATCGTCCAGCGGATTGAGGACGCCCCGGCGGGCGGCAAGTTCATCACCATCGACGGGCAACAGCACTATGTCGGTCGTGGGTACGACCCGAGGGTGAAACCAGGAGACCAGGTCGAAGCTGGTGACATACTCTCCGACGGGTGGCCGAATCCGTCGACCGTGATCGAGCACAAGGGCATCGGTGAGGGCCGGCGGTACTTCATGGGGGCCATGCGTGACGCCATGCGGGGGGCCGGGCTCAAGGTCAACCGGCGGAACCTGGAGGTCTTGTCACGCGGCCTCATCAACCACGTCCGGCTTACCGAGGAGCACGGCGACCATGTACAGGACGACGTCGTCCCGTACTCGACGCTGGAGCACACTTACGAGCCCCGCGACGGGCACGAGTCCGTTCACCCGAAGAAGGCCCTGGGCAAGTACCTAGAACGGCCGATCTTACACCACACGATCGGCACCAAGGTCCGGCCGTCGATGCTGAAGGAGTTCGAGCACTTCGGTGTCGACAACGTCACCGTCCACGCCGAGCCGCCGCCGTTCCAGGCCGAGATGATCCGGGGCATGGCGAACGTCGCCCACGACCCCGACTGGATGACCAAGATGTACGGGTCGGGGCAGAAGGCCAGCCTGCTCGAAGCGGCCCAACGCGGCGGCACGTCGAACGAGCTGGGCACGTCCTTTGTTCCGGGTCTGTCACGGGCCGTGGACTTCGGCCGGGTCGGTATGGTCCGGCAGCCCGAGCCGACCAGCAAACCCGACCTGTCGGGACCGAGCGTGCCCGTGGCCGCGAAACCCCCGGCGGCACCCGCACCGGCACCGGCCCCCAAGAAGAACTGGGCCAGCCTAATGAAGTGGTCGGAGGACAAGAAGTCTCGGTTGAAGAAGGCCGACGACCCGGCCACTGCCCCCAAACCGATCGCGTCGACCGCCCCGAAGACGACGCCTGCACCGCCGCCTGCACCGCCGCCTGCACCGCAGGTCTCGCCACCAGCGGCGACTGGGGCTCCTACTGGGGCCTCAACTGGGGCCTCCCCTGCGGCCCCGAAGCCGTCGTACGATTACGTCGGTGGCGTCGGCACGGCGACGACCGCCAACATTCAGCAGAAGGCTCAGCAGCAGAACCCGGTCGTGTACAACGGCGGGTTCCGACGCGGCCAGAACTACCTACACCACATGGACCCTACCCAGGCTCAGCAGCATATCGAAGAGGGCGGCATCGGGGCGATCGGTCACGGCCTCGATCAGAACGCCTGGGGTGTCTTGACCGGGCAGATCCACGGCCACAACATGCAGTCGAAGTACCCAGGCCGGCGTGGGGTAGGCATGGGCGGTGTTCCGGGTGACGGCGACGAGGACGGCGACGGGCAGGAAGAATACTACCACCCCGGTGGCGGCGTCATGCCGGGGCAGAATCAAGCCGACAGCGGGCCGCAGATGCCGAATATCGGTTTGGCTGACGTGGCCAAGGCGGCTCCCGCGGCTCTGGCGGCAGGCGGGCTAACTGCGGCGGCAACCGGTCGTGTCCTACGTACCGTCAGCAGCGAGGGTAGTCTCTTTTCTCGCATCGGCAACGCCCTGGCCGGGACTAAGGCGGTCAATCCGGCTCCCGGTGTCCCGGCAGTACCGGGACGTATGGGCGTGGCCGGGTTCCTCGGCAAGTTCGTGCGACCGCTGATGGTGGGTAACGATGTGGGCGAGGATATCGGGAACGCAATCGGCGGCAATTACGAGGGCACGAGAAATCGCAACGAGCAGTCCCTGCAAGATGCGTTTAACCTGTTCGCCGGCAAGTCGGAGTCACCTGTCAGTGACGCCGCCAACTTTTTCTTGAACCCCGCCCACCAGGCTCGGCTGCTCGGGCACACTGGTGGCTCGATAATCCAAGAGCGTCGCGACATCGCCCAAGACGAGCAGAACAACGCCGCTAGCGAGTATGCGTTGCTGCACCGGCGGGCTAATAATCCGGACACGCCGCCGGAGCTGAAGCAGAAAGCCCTAGAACGCATCGCCGAGATCCGGTCCCAGAACGTCACCGACCCCGAGTGGCACAAGACACTGGACCAGAAGTTCCAAGCCCAGTTTTCGCAAGAGGCCACCGAGCGAAAACACAAGGTGAAGGAGGAGGAGGCTGCCTCGGCGAATCGGATGGCGGACCAACAGGCCCTATTTCTGAAGGAATACGGAGACCCGGCGAAACTGTCGTCGACCCAACTTACGAACATCCGCCGCGACCCGGTTAAAGGGCCAATGTACGGCGACTACGCGAAGACGCTGATGGTCGCTGCGGTGAAACGCGAGCAGGACCGCAAGGTGGCGGACCAATACAACCAGAACCTCGGCATGCCGCCCGCGTCCACCCGTCGGCCGATCGACCTCGCCTACCCGAACCGGCGTACGACCCCGTTGACCGGTCCGGGCTACCAGGGCGACGAGTCCGTCTCCCCGTCGATCCCGCCGATCCAGAAGGCCGCTCCCGCAGCACCCGCCACCCCCGTCAAGCCTCAACTGTCCGTGGACGAGGCCAAGATCTTTGACAAGTTCCAGGACGAGCTCTCCGAGCTTGCGTCGAAGTTCCAGCTCCAGCAGGCGGACTGCAATAACTTGGTCAACTTTCGCTCGACGGGCGACCCGAAGAAGGACGCCATCTTCGACCGCTATCCGGAACTTGCAAAGTTCCGAACTCCAGCGGTTATGAAGAAGGGCGGCTCCGACTGGCTGAGCTTGCTTCGGTAATCGTCTGGTTTGCAGGAACGACTTGTCGTTATAATCGCGGGAGGGAGTACAGCAATGGGCATGGATGTCATCGCACAACTGGCACGAGCGGCCGGCGGTGCCCGTAGCGGGCATCGCCAGGTCGCTTCTCCGTCTCCGCTGACTGCCATCTCGTCAATGGCCAAGATCGCGGCCGTCGTTGTCTTGATGGAGAAAGATGCTGCTGGTCGCCTGGACCCCAGGACGCTGCGGGACGCCGGCAATACCTTGCTGGAATTCGGCAAATTCAGCGGCAAGGCGAAGCAGCTGACTGCGGGGCGTACGCTGCCGACTCAGGCTGTCGGGGGAAGGGTGATCAACCAACCTATCCCGCCTACCCCGATCGTTAAGAGTATGCCCGGCCCGAAACTGGTGCCGACGCCCGCCTCGACGATGTCGTCGCGGGCGTCGGCGGGCGGGACCGGCCCGGTCTCCGCACCGACAAGGACGGTCCCGCACGTGACGCGGTCGGCGGTTCCCGGCCCGGTCTCCGCACCGACAAGGCCGGTCCCGAACGTGACGCGGTCGGCGGTTCCCAGCCCGGCCGCGACTCCGAGTTCACTGAACTCGCTTCCGACGATGCCGACCCCGGCGTCGCTGGGGACCGCGTCCGGCAAGTGGCTGGGTCGTGCCGGCGTAGGTCTCGGCGTCCCTGCGGCTGTTGGTGGCGTGTATGCGGGCCGCAGGCAGATCTCCGACGCCATTCGTGGCGACCACCCGATTGATACGTACGCCGGGGCACACCAAGAGGCCCAGCGATTGACCGAGTCCCACAATGCCCACATCCAAAACCTCGCGGATCAGATGAAGCAAGTCGAGACAGGTACGTACCAGCCGACCAAGGACCAGATGTACGCCGGGTTCAACCCGAAGACGTACGCAGCCCAGCTGAAGCAGCAGCACGAAGAGGCAGTTACGGGCCTAAAGACTGGCAAGTACGGCAATATGGCCGAGTTGCAAAAGAAGATGCAAGATGCCAGGCTGAAACTTCAGACGACCGGTCAGAACCTCGGCGGTGCCAACAACGTCTGGGCTGATCGGTTCCACGGGCAGTCGCCTACGAACATGAACGAGTTGCAGAAGCAACAACAGAGCAAAGCCGAGTCCTTTGGGCTGAACCTCGACGACCTGCTGAAGCCGGTCCCGCAGGACACCACACCGCCGGGTCTGAAGGCGGACCCCGGCGGCAATAAGACCAACCAACGGGTCTTTACGAACCACGATACCGTTCACCCCGTCGGCTCGGTTCCGACCACCGAGCGGCCGAACCCCCAAGAGTCCGGCGACTACTCGCGAGTCACGAAGAGAGTCTTCGGAAGTCAGTGACCATCGGTGCGGTGCCGAAGGAATGGCAGACACACAGCCGAATCCACGGATGGAGTCATGAGCATTACCGCCACGACCAAATTCGAGAAGCGATCCACGGACCAGGGCTGGTACTGGGCGTCCAAGTCGGCCAAGACGCCCCTGCGTCAGGCCGTCCGGGACCTCGACCGCACCAAGATCAAGCAGGCGTCCATCGGCGGCGAGCAGGAGTCGGGCTTCGAGCAAGCCTTCTCCTCGCTCGCCTACGCCTACCTGAAGGACAAGAGTCCCCGGCTCATCGACTACATCATCGGCTTTCAGCTCGTCGACCGGAACGAGGACAACACGAAGGCCATGGGCGTCTTCGGGTTCAAGGTCGGCGACCAGTGGCTCTACGCCCCGGTGTTCTTTTTGAACGGCGACTTGAAAGGCCACGAGCTTCTGTACGTCAAGAAGCAGGACGCCTTCGTGCCGATGAAGGAGAACTGGGTCAACTACCTGATCTCCCGCAAGCCCCACGTCCTGGGCGAGGCTTCGCCCAAGGACACCTACCAGCTCGGCGGTGTCCCGCCGGACATCTATCGCCTGTCGCACCCGCCGACGTCGTCGAAGTACGGCTCGGACCACTATCGGCCCCGCATCCAGGAGTGGGCTCTCCCGTTCTTGGCGTTCGCTGGTGCCGCCGCGACCAAGAGCGACAAGATCTTCCAGAAGCACGCTGGCCTCGACGAGCGGCTCACTCTGACGCGGTTCTTGGGCGAGAACATTAAGCTCGCCGAGGGGGCGTTCGAGTTGACCCAGCGACACCCGCTCCTAAAAGCCGGTTTCGAGAAGTTCTACGGCAGGGACTTTTTCTTGAAACTTGGCCAGGACATGTTGGCCGACGCGAAGTCACTCATCAAGAAGGTCGACCCGGTCCGAACCAAGGTCGCGGCCGACCGCCGCGTTGGCGGGTCCCTCGTCGCCGACCCGCTGCCGGCCGTGCACCCGATCAAGAGCGGTGCCCTCCAGATCATCGTCTACGACGCCCTCGCGGGGGCCATGGGCAAGCGGGCGACCGAGAACAAGGTCGACATGGATGCCCCCGGCGGCTTCACCCAGAACAAGGAGGAGCTGGACTCCGACGAGCGGGAGAAGCTCCTCAAGGACACCGTCCTCATCAAGGACAAGCGGGACTCCCAGGGCGTCAGCCAGGTGTACGACACCCAGGTCCGCATGGAACTCACCAACCCCGGAGAGACCGGGGTCTTCGACGTCCTAGAGAAGCCGGGCTCGTTCGACGAGATGCTGGTCATCATGCACCCCCAGACCAACCGAGGCCGGGAGCAGTGGGCCACCGTGATCCGCCTGTCGGACCCGAAGAACTGGGTGAACATCCACGCCTCCAACCTGTGGGTGAAGCCCAACGCCAAGCCCGACCGCCCGGACTTCCAGAAGTGGTGGAAGGGCGTATCGGACTCGGACACGCTGGAGCAGGAGGGCCATTACCTGGCCGTTGGCGAGAACGGGGCGGGCACCACGCCGTTCCGCGTCCGCAAGAAGGTCGACGACGACACCTACCGGGTCGACTTCAAGGACGCCTGTTCGTACGGCAAGGATCGCCCGACCTGGCTGCCGCCGACGCACAGTAACAACCGGTGGCTGTCGGGCGAGGAGTACGTCTCGACGTATGACGTCCTGTTGCACATCAACCCGCGTGAAGGGTCCGGGCTGCGGTCCGTCGGTGGCGAGCTGAACGTGCCCAAGAACTTCAAGGTCTTCAAGCTCAAGGACCCGCCCAAGCCGAAGAAGCGTGAGGAGGACGGCCTGCTCGCGTGTTGTTCGATGTCGGAGTCCGACCCCGGCAGCGGCACCGAGGAGCGGCCGATCAACCCCGGCAACATCAACGACGTGCAGCTCATGTTGTTCGAGAAGACGGCGGCGATCCGCGTCCTCGACCGGGGCTGCGACGTGTACGTCAAGGCGAATGGCCGCGAGCACCGGATGACCAAGAAGGCGGCGTTCATCAGCCTGGTCCGTGACCACGGCACCGACGAGGCGTCGGCCCGTGCCATCATGCGGCAGGCCGAGAAGAAGGGGTCCGCGACCTACCGCATCAAGTACGCCGAGGGCTTCGGCGGGCCGACTCAGTCTGCGTTGTCGGGTGGTCCTGGGGCTCCCGCGTTCCCGCCGGCCGAGCAAGGCATGGAGCGGGTCGGCAACGGACAGGTCAACGCGATCTACCCGCAGGAGGAGTTCCATCAGGCCCCCGAACTGATGTCCGCCAAGACGGACCCGACGATCTACGACCCGTTCTACCAGCCCGACCAGCAGGCGATGCAGACGGCCCAGGAGGCCGGGGCGGCGGGCCAGAAAGAGGTCTTCGACACGGCAATGATCTCGGGGATGCTCAAAGCCGTCCGCCAGGACAGCCTGGTCGATCGCTACCTGGGCGATCTGATGAAGGCCCTGGACAAGCTGGGCCGCATCCTGTTCATGTTCTACTGGCACCAAGAGGAGTTCGAGGACCGCTACGGCAAGCAGGACTTGCCGGAACTCGAAGACTCCCTCCGCAACGCCTTCGAGGTCATGGGCGACGTCTGCCTCTTCCTCAAGGAGAAGCAAGTCGGTGGCGGTATGGACGGCCAGTTCGGTAACATGGCCAACCCGTCCGACCCGAGTGTGCAGGAAGCTGCCCGTAACTAACGGAGAGTGCAATGGGTGTCCCCCACGAAATCGAACCACGCGGCGGCATCGTCATCGGCGACGCCGAATTCGGCGGCATCTCGGGCAAGGCCATCATTGGCCTCAAGGTCCCCAGCCGCGTGCTGCTCAACAAGATCGTCATCTGCCGGACCGACTCCCCCGGCGTCGGAGGCTTCGCGGTCGACATCTACAACCGGCGGGAAGCGGCCTTCAACACGCCGGTCACGGACGCGGACGGCAACGCCCTGTCGCGGGAGCTGTTTGTCGTGCAGCCGACGATCGCCGGGACACTCGGCGTGGCCCGGTACGACGCTGATGAGTCGCCCGGCGGCTTTGGTCACTATTTTTTCAGCCAGGACCCCCTCCAACAGACGCCGATCACCGGCGTCTCGGACCGCCTCCAAGCCAACAACCGCGTCCTGTGGGTTGTGATCACGGCGACCGACGGCTGGGAGTTCTGCGTGAACATCGGTTCCTCGACGGACATGCAATGAATCTGCACCACGCGATGGAGACGTACAGCTTCTTCCGCCGCCCGGACTGGCGGTGGGAACGTGTACTCGTACTGGCCGGGCACAAGCCGACCCCGCGTAGGCCGGGCCGGTCGGACGACAAGTACGTTCGAGACGGGCGTAACTTCATCCTCAAATACAACGCCCCCGACCAGGAGGACCACCTCGACGAGCTGTTCGCGAGGAACATCGACATGTTCTACGCCTACAAGATCCACGAGAAGGAGCTGGAGGAGTCCGACACCGCGATGATGATCCAGGCCCGCATCCTGGCGGGCCAGAGCAACGACCAGATCCACAACGCGACCGGCATCCTCCCCAACACGATCGAGTATTACGAGCAGCTGTTCTTCAATGTCCGCGACCGGCTGAAGTACCGGGACTACATCACCAAGAACGTGCTGATTCCGGCGATGCAGAGGAACTTCGGCCTGGTCCCGTCGCACCACGACGCCGACAACCCGGTCATGCCGTGGAGTAAGGAGATCATCGCCCGCCCCTTCCTCGACGCCTCGATCAAGATGTTCGCGTACTTCGCCGGGCCGATCGTGCTGGAGTTCATGCTGCAAAGTTTCCAGACGGGGAAGATTTGCAACTCTCAGGATGAGATGGCGAAGTACCTGGATGACCACTGGGCGACGACGTTGCGTGCCCGCTCCAGCCAGGCGGTCCGGACGTTCGAGATCAACAAGTTCAACGTCATTGAGTTGTTCGGCATCCACGCCCGGCTGATGGAGATCGAGAAGTCCGAGGAGACCCTCGACCAGAAGAAGAACCAGATCGAGCAGAGCATCGGCGGGCTGATGTCCGAGATCGAGAACGTGTACTCGATCGGTGACGAGACGAACGAGTTCCTGAGCCCGAAGGTGAAGGTCTACGATAAGATGGCGGCTGAACTTCGGGACGGTGAGGTCGGGGCACTCGCTGCCGGCCTGAACGTGAAGGGGTTGGACGACCTGGAGAGCCTGCGACTGCCGTCGCCGGTCCGGGCCTTGCCGACGGACACCAAGTAGCGGTTATGGAGGACCGCCCTATGCCACAAGAAATTGCCAGCAGCGACGAACGCCGCCTCTTGAGTGCAATCAAGACGGCGGTGGACTACGTCGACCAGAAGAACATGAGTCCCGACCAGGCGGTCGAGAAGGTGGCCCGCGACGAACAGTTCGGCTCCGGCATGATTACCATGCTGGGCCGGGCCTACAACACGGGGCGACAGCTCGGCCAGTGGCGGGCCAACACGTCGATCCTCGACAAGCTCGCCAGCTACCCGCTGTGCGACCCCGCCAAGATCGTCTCCTCCGTCTACCCGGAGAAGGTCGACACGAAGAAGGAGGCCATGCACAAGGTCGCCTTCGACGCCGACTACAACGCCCCGCCGACGTGGCTGCCCGACGAGCGGAAGCTTGCAGCCCAGCGGCGGGACACCCCGCTCATGGAGAAGGCGGCGGCGGACGCCAAGGCTGGCAAGGTGCTGCCGGTGTCCAAACCCAAACCGGAAGCCGCCACGGTGCTCAAGCGGGACTACGGCAAGTTCCAGCGAGCCAAGAACGCGGCCGATGAGTCACGCCGGCACGCGGCCGACTGCGAAGACAAGCTGCGTCACCACGTGGCCGACCTGACCTCGTACCTCAAGCAGGCAGCGTGCTACCGTCTGCCGTACGCCCAGGTCGAACACGCCGCCAAGACGTACTACGGTCCCCTTGCTGTCGATCTGTGCAAGATGGCGTACGATCGGGCCAAGTTGCGGGAGCCTGGTGCCGACAAGACGCCCGTCCAGAAGGTTGCGTTCGACCTGCACCACGAGCCGTTCACGATCGTCGTCGCCGCCATCAAGGCGGCTCGGGACGTGAACCAGGCCCGTGTGTGGGCGAAGGAGGCACAGGATTACTTCGACCAGGTTTCGGGACACCTCGTCCCTTTCGCGGAACCGTCCAGCAGGGCCACGGCCCCAAACCAGTCTACTTCCGCAAGTAGCTGGAACCTGCTGGGCGGGACCAAGCAAGCTGCCCACACCCCGATGAGCCTCCTGATCGACGCCGGGGTTATCGCTGCCGGCGACATCGGCGGTGGCGTGGTCCTCAACCGCATGGGCCAGGGCGAACACGGCGGTCCTGCCGCTCGCGGCCCGATCGAAGACGATGAGCCGGACCCGGAGGACGAAGACCGCTTGGCGGCGATCGAGGAGATCAAGGACCAGGCCGCAAAAGCTATGGTCACACCGGGAGCCGAGAAGCGAGCCCTCTCCCAGATTAGCACTTCGGCCATTGGGTCGATGATCAGTCGCGGCCTGGGCGAGTACCCCAAGACCAAGAACGATCTGATCGAGGATGCGTGGCTCGACCTGGAGGACCCGCAGCACCAGAACGAGTTGCGGAAGATCAAGACTCACGCCATGCTGAACTCGATGTTGACCGACCCCGACGACCCCATCTCGGGTCACGACCCGGATAAGGTCGTGTCGGCGTACAACGAAATCGCCCAGCTGGCTCCCCGGACCGCCGAGCACGCCGGGGCGTTAAAGCCGCTTCTGCGGAAGCGTCTCGCCGGGCACACGGAACCGTTCGAGACGAAGGAACTGACCGACATCGAGAAGGGTATCACGGCGACCCGGATCTCAACGCCTAACACGAGCATCCTCAATGACGCTCCCTCTGGACTTCTTGGTTGACGGCACCCTCAAGCAAGCGGTCGATTACCTCGCCGAGCGGGCGGCGAAGGTACGCACCGAGGGCCACACGTGGACCGAGAAAAAGGCCCTCGGCTTGTCCGACATCATGACCTCGGTGGGGGACGTCGCCAAGGACCCGATCGTCGGCAAGGCCCTTCTCGGCGGGGGCGTCGGAGCGTTGGCCGGCGGGGCCAGTCACTACATGGGCAACCAGGACGGCACGCCCGAGAGCAAGCGTAAGGGCATGCTCGGCAGTGCCTTGACCGGTGCCCTGGCCGGCGGTGCCTTGGGTGGCGGCATCGGGGCGGCTCAGAAATACTGGCCGAGCATGGGCGGCGGCGGTCCGAAGGTGCCGACCGACGGTCCTGGCGTCTTCACCGACCTGACGACCGGAAAGAAGTTCTCGATCGATCCGAAGTACGTCGCTGATCATCCGGACATGGTCGCCAAGATCGAGGCGGCAAGTAAGCCGACGGTGCCGGAAAAGGCTCTGAACGTGGTCAGGGGCGTCAAGAGTACGCTGGCTGAAAATGCCCCGTTCTCGTTGTACGGTGGCGGGCTCTTGGGCCTGCACGATATCAAGACCATGTATCAGAACGCTCGCGGTATGGGCCGCGATCCGCGTATGTTTATGACCGGGCTAGAACAGATCGGTAAAGACCATCCCATGTTCGCCACGCCTGAGCGGCAAGCGATGATCAAGAACCTCATGGGCGGACCAGACGCCGCCGTTGAGCGGGCTAAGCTCCTTCAGAACACCAACCAGGGTCTGTTCGGCGGCGGGCGGTGGTTCGGCGGCATTCGTGACTTATTCAGCAAGGGCGGTTTGAGCGGTGATAAGGTCGTACACAACTTCACGCCCCCGCCAACCCCTGGTGTTCCAGACGCCGTGAAAGCGTTCCGCGACAAAGTGCAGACCAGTGGCCCAGCGTCAGCCGGCACGTTGAAAAAACTGGACGCTCTGATCAAGAGCCACGCCAAGTCGGCACCGGGCCTCCCGGCAACCATGTCGAAGGCCGATGTACGGCACGTCAACACAATCGGGTTTAGGGCTCTTCGCGAAAAGAATGTGATGAACAAGGGCCTGTCGACGCCGGCACGGGTGTTCGGGTACGGCTTACCCATGGCCCTGGACGCCGCCGGCTACCTCGGACGCGGAGCCACCGAGGACAAGGTCCGCCACGAGACCATGGCAGAGATGTTCAAGAAGATGCGAGCCGAGGGCGGTCTCAAGCCGCTCGTGCCCGCCGGCAAGTAAGGAGACAGGCAATGGGAATGGTTAAGATTATCAGCCCGCACGGTTGGGACTTCGACGGTCCCGTCGTGTCCATGATTAAGATCGGCAGTCGTGGCCTCATCGGCAACGACCGCTCGGACTTCGTCAAGCGGGCGTCCCACGCCTTTCTCGATGTCATCGACAACATCAAGGCGGCGAAGGACGAGGAGCCTGTCCACGTCTTGTCCCACGGGGCGACTGAGGCGTACGGCCCCAACCGCAACGGCGACGGCTTCAAGGAGGCCACCTGCCGCGAGTACCACAACACGTTCGAGAAGTTCGCCCGGTGGTATCGGAACCACAAGAACAAGGACCCCCAGGCGTCGTACGGGATCATCAAGAAGTCCGCGTACAACGAGACCATGCGTCGCGTCGAGTTGCTGGCGTTCCTGAACAAGGAGAAGTCGGCGGCGGAACGCAACGGCGGGCTGGTCGCCGACAAGGAGATGGAGAAGCTGGCACGTGGCGAGGACATCGCCGTGTCGATGGCGTGCCGCGTCCCGTACGACACGTGCTCGTGGTGCGGCAATCAGGCCAGGACCCGCGACGACTACTGCAAAGAAGCCAGCTGCAAGGCTGGCGGGTGCAAGGACAACCTGAGCCGCCTGGTGAAGGTCGGCAACGACGTCCACCAGCTGCACGTCGACAACCCCCGCCCGACGTGGTTCGACATGAGTAACGTCTTCCGTCCGGCGGACCGCATCGCGTACGCTAATCGGGCGGACTACCTCACCAAGGCTGCGTCCGATCGCTGGGACGGCACCTACGGGGCGTACAGCAGCAAGGTGGCCGAGGACCTGGGCGTTTCTGCTCCCCTGGCTGTCATGATGGCCGACGACTACTTCTCCCGGATGAACCCCACGGACGTTGACCAACAGGTGAAGCTGGCCGCAGGGCTCGACCACTTGGAGCGGACCATGGACCGCCGCCAGGTACACGACATCTACAAGCTCGCCTTCGACGACCGGTTGCAAGGAAAAGTCGATCCTGCGATGCTGGGCGAACCCGGCACGCAGAAGTGTGCCGAGGCCCTGGCTGCACTCGCGGTCGAGAAGGTCATCCTGCCGCTCCGCGAATTCGCGAAGCTCACCAAGAAGGCCGAGTTCGTGGCCCCCGCAGCGGCGGCGTTGCGTGGCGTTTACGGGCGAATGATTACTGACGGGTCCTTGGAGCGGCGGCTGACGAACAATCCGTTTGCTCTCTCCACCAAAACCGCATCGGCCCAGCTTCGCCGCTGGGTGTTGCAAATCCGGGACGGGCTGTCCTTGGAGAAGGCGGCGGTCGACCACCGCTGCCAGCTCGCCTCGATCCGGTCCTACCGGATGCCAGTTCTAGAAACTGGAATCTGGAGCGAGAAGTCCGCCTCGGACAAGCACGAGGCGGAAGAACTCGCGAGGGCGTACGCCCTTTACAAGGTCGCGGCGTTGCAACGCATCGCGGCGTTCGACGACGAGTTCATGTTGACAGCGAGACTGGGTATCGTCCAGAATCAGGTGATCTGACGCCTCCTAACGGTGGCTGAGGTCCGCTCAGGGACTGGCGATACGGACCAACACAGGTAACCGAAGCAAAGGAGTGCTGCCAGCTATGGCAACCAAATCCGCACAGAGTTCGATGGCCACCATCGAATCGTTTCTCAGCCGCGTCGGTCACACCAAGTCAGCCGAGGAGGCCCACACCGAAGCGGGCTCCATCGGCGGTGAGACCGAGCACCCCGTCAAAAACGTCGACGACCGCACCGAAGTCGCACAGACTGGTGCTCGTTCCAAGGAGAACGAAAAGGACGTCAAGGAAGAGCAGGGTGCCATCAGCGTCGACAGCACCGCCGAGGCGAAAGCCAAGACGGCGTCGGCGTTCCTGGGCCAGTTCTCCAAGAAGGCCGAGAACCCCTTCATGAAGAAGGTCGAGCAGGACCTCAAGGCCGAGTCGTCGGACTCCGACGAGTCGGACGAGAAGAAGGGTCGCGACAAGAAGGCCCGCCTCAAGAAGGCCGAGGGTGCCGTCCAGACGGCCGGCTCCGCTGCCGACGATCACGTCGATAGCCCGCTGAACCCTCAGCCGACCGGGCAGACGCCCGACATCGAGACCAAGGGTGTCAAGGCAGGCAAGAAGGACCCCGGTTCCTTGCACCCGGCCCGGACGGACAACGAGTCCCTCGACGGCCACAAGTACGCCTCAGATACCCCGCTGCACAAGATCGCGGCGGACATGCAGGGCCTCGGCAACCTGATCTGTGCCCAGATCAGCCAGATGTCCGAGCAACTCGGCAATTCCAAGACGGCGGCTGACGCCCGCCAGCACGCGGCCAACAACGGCGGCGGGCAACGGAAGCAGGCCGGCGACGCCGATGCCAGCCTCCAGATGCAGGCTGGCTGGGAACTGGCCGGCTTGGCGACCAACAACTTCGACAAGCAAGCCGCCGACCAGATGGTCCACGAGGCCCTCACCGGCGTCATCAAGACCGCGAACGACGACGCCGTTCGTGTGGCCCACTTCCTCGACAACTTCTTCCAGGCTCAGAAGCAGGCCGAAGGTGACCCGATGGGCGGTGGCGGCGAGATGCCTCCGATCGACCCGGCCATGATGGCCGGCGGTGGTGGCGGTGCTCCCGGCGGTGACCCCATGGGTGGCGGTGCTCCCCCTCCTGGCGGTGGCGGCGACGCGGGCGGCATGATGGCCGCTCTCGGCGGCGGTGCCGATGCGGGCGGCGGTGGCGGCGACGTCGGTGCCCCTCCGGGCGGTGGCGAGGGAGGCGGCGGTGACGAGGCCCAGCACCTGGCTGACCTCCTCGACCAGCTCGGCGTCACGCCGGAAGAACTGCAACAGGCTATGGCCCAAGAGGGCGGTGGCGGTGGCGGCGGTGCCGATGCGGGCGGCGGTGCTCCCCCTCCGGGCGGCGACGCACCTCCTGGCGGCGACGCCATGGGCGATGGCGGCGGCGAACCGAAGATGGGTCATGACCGTCGGAACCGGCCCAAGCAGGCAGCTGCCAAGCAGGGTAACCACCGCGACGGCATGAAGGACTACATCACCGAAGTCATCCAGCGGTCGCGTCGCAGCGGCCGTTGATCCGCGTTTGAACCGACAGTAACCTACCGCCTTTTCTCATGGAGGAGATTCGCTAATGAACCCTGCACTCATGCAGCAGTTCATCGACAATACCCTCAAGTTCGTCGAAATCGGCAGCTTCGGAATGAAGCGGGCGTGCGACGAAATTGAGGTTCACCGGTCGATGCAGAAGAAGGCGTCGGACCTCACCGGTCCGGTGCTCGACCTGATGATTAAGACAGGGGCCGTCCGCGAGGACCAGCGTGCGGCAGCCGCCGCCATGCTGGGCAGCCACGCGGAGACCCTGCAACTGCTCAAGAACGCCGTCGACGAACTGCACAAGGAGCGGCTCAAGAAGGGCAGCGACCTGGGCAAGGGCGTGGACGAGAAGCAGGCCGGGCTCAACGGCTCGGTCCCGACCGACTACGACAGCCTCAACGACCCGTTCGTGGGTCGCAAGACGTCCCAAAAGAAGGCGTCCGATATGGCCATGTTGGCCGTGCTCGGGTCTCCCGACCGCTGATAAGTGTTCGGAAACGATTTCCACCTAGCGGCCCTCGCGGCCACTAGATTTTTCACGGAGGATTTGACACATGGGTGCCCCACGGCAGATGACGCAGTACACCCTCAACGCACTCAAGGGGTGGCCGCAGCCGGCAGCCGTTGACTTCAACACGACGTTCGACCCGACCGTAATCGCGGGCAACGCCGTCGTGCTCCCTGGTTCTGTTGTTCACCTCTCACCCGCCGGCCAGTACCTGCTCGGCGTCGGCGACCTCAAGGTGATGCCCCTGTTCATGTTCAACGGGTCGGACGACCCGGACGTCATGAACAACTCGGCAGACGCCTCGACCACCAAGGGCGTGTTCATCCCCATCAATCCGACCGGCCAGGCCATGGCCCTCGTCGCGATTGGTGCGTACGAACTCGTCTCGACCGCGTTCGTGGCGGGCACGTACGCTCCGAACGACCACCTGACGTCGACGGTCTCGCCGGCCATTGACGCCGGGCAGCTGAAGGTGGGCACCGTCTGGACCGATACCATCTGCGGTATTGTGTCTCGCGGCGTCGTCGATAACGGATACGGCTACGACGCGATCGCGTTCTGGCCGATCTACATCCCGTCCAACCCGTGATCCGGGGACAGGAAGGACTCTAACCCTCAACCAATAAGGCTGCCCCTAGCAGCTCGACGTTACACGGAGGTACTCATTCGATGGCCATGTCCACCCAGGAGGAGGCGAAACTCCTCAACGAGACGATCTTCGAGAAGCTGTCTTCTCGGGACCCCGTCCTCGAAAAGCAGGCGATCGACGCCGTCAACGACTTCACCCGCACGAAGATGCGTGAAGACGGCTTCTACCGGCGGATCATGCCGCCGATCCCGATCACCAACGACGAACTCGACCGCCAGGTCGACACCGACAAGCCGGTGAAGATCGTCGACAAGGAACCTGACAGCCCTGCGGCCATCAGCATTCCGTTCGCGACGTTGCCCCAGAACCTCTACATCCGTGGTCCCCGCTACCGCGTGATGTTTGACCGGATCGCGACCCCTCGATTCACGAAGGACGTGGATGAATTGAGGACGTGGATCATGGACATCCGCCAGGTCCTCAGCGACAACGCGATCAAGGACATGCTGGCGGAAGAAGACGGCAAGTTCCTTCGAGCCGTAAACACGGCCCTCGTCGGACCGGGCCTCATCGTCCCGACCTCGGGCGTGGTGCAGTACGAGGTGATCGCCGGTGGCATCACCCGCGACACGTTGTGGGACTCACTGAAGGTGATGCCCAACACGCCGTCGAACCTCGAAGTCCACATGGTGTTGCTGAACAACATCACCATCAAGGAAGTCGGGAAGTTCACCCGCAACGAAATGGGCGGCGACCTCGCCCAGGACATCATGAAGCAGGGCTGGAGCCTGCAAGAGTTCATGGGGTGCAAGTGGCTGGTCACGATCAAGAAGGGTCTGGTGGCCACCAACACCATGTACCACTTCGCTGATCCCAAGTTCATCGGAAAGTCGTACGTTCTTGAGGACACCACAATGTACATTCGCCGCGAGGCGTACATGTTGGAGTTCTTCGCGTACGAGACGATGGGCGGCACCATCGGTCACACGAGCGGGCTCGCCCGAATCGACTACCGATAATCGACCTTGACGGTCGCGTCGGCCGGGTCATGGGACCCGGCCTTGCTTCACAAACCGACCCCTGTTCAAGGAGGAACAGTCGTGAGTGCCAACGCCAACAAGTTCGGATCGCTGAGTGCGGACACGTACCAGTCCCCTGGGACGGTGACCGGCAGCAACCCCGACAACTTCACCCAGACGCCGAAGCCCGCCCCGCCGGCCAACACCGGGGTCAACAACCACCAGCTGACGACGGTGTACGACCCGTACAGTGCGGCCGACGTCAACGAGGCCCAAAAGTCCGGCTTCAGCCACACCGACGCGACCCCGATCGCACCGGCGTACTGGAACCGGGGCAACGACTACTCGAAGAACGGCGGCGTCGCCTCCGTCTTCGACAACGTGAACAACCCGACCCCTGCTCTGCCGGCAACGACTGGTGGACCGGCGGTGATCACCGGCTGACCCAACTGGCCCTCACCGGAGAGCGGCTAGAAACCAGATTCTTGAACCATCAAGGAGGTGTCCCTTGGCAGGGACCGCCAATCAGCAGGCCGCTCTTCCTGACCCTCAGACGGCCTACCAGAACGTGTTCGACGGGGTTGCCCAGCGGGTCTTCTTCCACAAGCTGGCCCAGCTTGGCCACGTGCCCCGGACGCAGAAGCAGGCGTCCGATCTCCTCGACCTCGCCGGCAAGCTGCGGCTCGTCGAGGAGGAGGCGGCGGTGAAGCAGGCGGAAGACGCCTACGACCCGTTCGCCGCCGCAAACTCGGCTCTTGACCAGGTCCTGGCCCAGGCGGGCTTCGGCTCCGTCAAGGCTGCGGCCGAGCAGGACGAACTCATGTCGATGAAGCAGGCCGCTTCGATCGTCATGCAGGACCCCCTGATCTACGACAGCGTCCTGGCGTTGAAGGCCCACGAGGCCGACAGCTACGCCGCGATGGCTGCCCAGGGTCGATAACCACCAACAACCCCGTCGCGGGTCTCCCGCGTCGGACAGGTCATAGGAGGACCGTACGTGTCTCAAGACACCCACTGCCTGTTCTCGACCGTGCGGAACAACACCGCCGGTCGCATCCTCTTCGGCTTCCTTCCCCCGCACGGGCGGGAGCTGCAAGCTGGCGAGGAGTTCACCGTCTTCGGCAACATCATCGACCTGATTGCCCACCGCCGTGGTGACCGCGTCTCGTCGCGGCGTGACATCCAGGCGTTCGAGTCCGCCATCTCCCGTGGCGACATGGTCATCGTGCACACCCCGGCCCCGATCTTCCAGGACCAGGCGACGCAGGCCATCAAGATGCTTCAGCTGTCGGGCGGGGCTCTCGGCGTCGTCGACCCGTGCTGGGCGAACCCCGGCTCGGTGGTCGAGGAAGGTCCGAGCTAACTACAACGAACCACCCCGGTGGCTCAACGAGAAACCACGCGATGATGCGTGGGCTCGTAGAGATCGGTAAGATTAAGGCTGTACCCGCAAGGGTCACAGCCTTTTTTTTTTTACCCATCAGGGAGGACAGCACGTGGCCAGCGAACTCGGCATCATTACGGCCGGCATCCCGGAGGTCGACGAGTGCCCGGTCTTGACCCGCTTGAAGGCGTTCTTGGTCGACCAGGGGACACACGCGACTTTGGAGCACACGTTCAGGGACCGCAAGGGCAACCCTATCGACCTGAGCCCGATCTTCGGCCCCGAGAACAACAGCGTCAGCACGGCCGAGGCCGGGGGCAAGGTCCGCCTCCGGATCAAGGAGGCCGTCGGTAGGGGGCTGAGCCCGGAGCAGAACCCGCTGTGGGAGAACCCGGCTTGGGACTACGCCCCCAGCATGGGCGTCGTCCGAGCCACTCTCGACCCCAAGATCGTCGATCGCCGGGGCGTCTACCAGCTGTGCTGGGCAATCGAGGACGCCAACAAGAAGATCCTCTGCGTCGACAACGCGATCATGAGCGTGGAGGCCAGCCTCTTCGCGATGGACATCAACAACGTCATGGACGGTATGGGGTCGCTGACTGTCCAAGAACTGCGGATGACGATGATGGACTCGTCGCCGTCGGAGAACCTGCGGCTCGACGACATCGAGTTCGGGGCCGAGCAGATCCTCCTGGCCCTCACCCGGCCGATCGACTACTTCAACGAGCGTCCGCCGCCCCTCGGGTACAAGTTCTCGACCCGCAACTTCCCGTTCCGGGAGGCGTGGCGTAAGGCGGCACTGGCTCACCTGTACGAGTTCGCCGCGACCAACTACCGGCGGAACCACCTGTCGTATCAAGCGGGTGGTACGGCCATCGACGACCTCAACCGGTTCAACGAGTACGGCCAGGCCAGCAAGGAGCTGATGGCCGAGTGGACGGAGTTCGTGAACCTGAAGAAGCTGGAGCTGAACATGATGCAGGTTTCGGGCCACGTGGGCAGCCCCTACGGCGGGATGCGTGGCTTCTAAATAAACGACCGAAACGGGTCATATTACCTGAGAGAAATCTTACACCCTAGACGTCGACCACTTTGGTTGGCGAGCACTAGGGTGTGGTTCTTTGAGGGTGTTCCTGTGAAAGCAGTTCTTATGACCGTGTTCGTGCTCGGGATCGTGTACGTCTTCGCCCGGAACGACCTGGGGTTCCAGCCCCAGAAGGAGATCGCTCGGCAGGACAAGAGCGTGTCGACGCTCCAGGAGCAGGCGAAGGCCATGGAGGTTCACCGCCAAGCCGTGGAGTTGGAAGTCACCAAGGTGAAGGAGCGGGCCGAAGAATTGGCCAGGCTCGAAGCGGAGCGGAAGGCCCGTGAGGAGGCCGAACTGGCCCGGATCGAGGCTGAGAAGAAACGGCGTTGGTGGCACGCCTTGAAGTTCTGGTGAGGTCGCGGTGTCTTTTTTTCCCATCCCTCCTCGCCCATTGGGCGGGGAATAACAGGAGAGCATTATGTTCGATGGCTTCTGGGCGTCGTTCGCCCCCGCGTTCGTGATTGCGTTCGCGGTCTCGTTCGGGTTCATGTTGGTGGTTCGGACGGTGCAGTGGACCCGCTATCTCGTTGAGAAGCGGGCCACGGAAAAAAAGTCCGAGATGGTGCTGGAGGCCCTCCCGTGGATCGCACTCTTTGCGAGTGCGGTAGTGACAGTTTATCTCCTGACACGGGATGCCCGTGTCACGGAGACGCCGAAGAAGGCTGACCCGTGTGTCGATGTAGTCGACACGGGCGACGACGAGGAAGAGGTCCGTGAACGGTTCCCCGAGGACGAGGTGTACTCGCGATCCTGATCGACTTTTCTTCCTGCCCCGGTGACGGCACCGGGGTGCGGAGAAGTGCCGATTCGGTACTGATCCCGGCCAATTCGGTCGGGGTGTTTCTTTACCCACCGTCCTGCATGGGCGGAAGGAGTCTTCCATGTCCGCAAAGAAGAACAACCACGGTGAACAACTCACACCCAAGCAAGAGGTGGCAATGTTCGAGGATAACCCATATGCGATGGGTTACCAGAGGGGCGGGTTCGGTCGGCGGGCGGCGACACATCGTAGTCGCCCGATCAATCGTACAGCAGCCAGGGTGGCCCACTCGACAGGAGAGCGGGCCACGCGGGTTGATTGAGTTTTGCTTTGGGCGTATCCTTCATCATGAAGGAACGCCTTTTTTTACCTATCAGCGGGGGCCACGGATGGCCAACTCACACTTCCACCGGTGCCGCCTCTGCCCCAACCAGTGTGAACCCGTTTTCGACCGGGTCGTGGTGAGCTACCTCATCCGGGGCGGCACCCGCATCATGTGGGAATTGCTCGACACCTTCACGGACCCCAACCCACTCGTCTTCCAACTCCAGGTCGGCCAGTCCGCCAATCAGGACGCCGACGACTGGGCCAACGTGGGCGGACCCATCGAGAACGCCTTCTACGCCATCGACCCCGAGAAGCGAGTCTTCGGTAAGACCAACTGGACGTACTACCGGGTCCTGGTCACCAGCTCCAAGGGCACCTACGTGTCGCAGCCGGTCGCGGCTATCGGCACTCTCGACCGTCGCGACTGGCGGAATGCCCGCGAGATTATCCGCAAGGAGAAGCTCCGGTTCCGCATCGGGGCGGGGCAGGACGGTTACCTGCTCAAACGTCGTGTCACGGGTGTCCGGTGCACGCACTGCCTCGACTACCAGACGCAGGAGGTCACGGACGCCAACTGCGAGTATTGCTACGGCACCGGCTTCCTGTGTGGGTACTTCTACCCGATGGCTTGTACCTGGGCCGACCTGAGCCCCAAGAGCCGTCGCATTCACATCGACGGCGAGACCCGAGCAACCGTCAATGACATCGTCGTTCAGGCCCGCATGCTGCTTACTGACCTGATGGGTGAGGACGACATCTGGGTCAACAAGAGGACCGACGACCGGTATTACATCCACAAGATCGACCACGTCAGTGAGATCCGGGGGTGCCCGCTCATCGGCAACGTCGAGATGAGGCCCATCGCGTACTCGTCCGTGGTCTACGACATCAAGATACCCGACCAGCTGGCCCACCTCGGGCAACTGCCCGACGCCGGCATCGACTTCCCTGACCCAGCCCACACGCCCGACGAGGGCTACTCGTCGTACGGGCCGAACTTCCCCGAACCATAAGAGACACCGTGCCAAACGACCAACCCCGCAAGCTGTCGTCCGCAACCCCCGGAACGCAGGCCCCGAAGCAGAACAAAGCGAGCCTGCCTCCGGTCGCCAAGGATGACCAGTCCGCGATCCGTAAGACCGTCGGCCTCGACAAGATCAGCCTGTGGAAGTTCGACGTGGACCCGCTGACAGTCGCTAAGCACTTGTTCAATGACCGCGAGATCTACAAGGACGAGCGTACCGCCGGACTGGTGCGACCGGAGAAGAAGAAGGAGAAGCAGTAATGGCCGTTCCACCAGGATGGTGCGACCCGAACGACCCGAACAATCCGGGCAACCAGAACCCCGACCCGTCGCCGTTTACGGAGCCGCCCGCGACGCAGATCATCCCCGGTCTATTCAGCAATCTATGCTCGAAGGGCTGGCGACCCATCTTGATCACCGGACTCCTGCGGGACATGCTGGTGCGGCACTTCGCGGTGCCGAGCAACATCACGGAAGAAGACCTCCGCAAGTACATCTGGAACGAGAACCCGCCAACTGGTATTCTCATTGAAAGCATTCATCGGTGGCGTGGCGATCTCGTAGAGAAGCGTCCCGCGATCATCATGAAGCGAAATGCGTACCAGAACATGCGATTCGGAATCGCAGACCGCGTACGCACAACCGAAGACGGCCACGTTGAGTTCACGACCGGATGGGTCGGCTCGCACACCGTCTTTTGCATCCATGGAACGGGTGCCAGTGTCGAGATACTCGCGACTGAAGTGGTAAGCTACCTCAATCGCTTCCACCAGGTAATTGTCGAGTACCTGGGGCTGCTCCGATGGAACGTAACCGAAGTCGGAGCTATCGCTGAGATCGAGGAGTCCAAAGAGAGTTTCGTCGTTCCGATCACGATAGGCTGGGCCTACGCCGAGAACTGGCGGCTCGAACTGGAGTCCATGAAGCTGCGGCGAATTGCCCTCAGCACGCTACTGTCGTGCTAAAACCATTCTTCGTTCCTGACACACCCGTTCGTGCACGGAGGCACTCTCAATGGCGACGTACGTCCTTCCCCAGGTTTTGGTTTTCCAAGAGTTCAACATCGTCCCGGCGGCGGTCGCAAACCCGCTGCGGTCGCACATCACCGGGCCGCACGCCCAGCTGCTCCGCTACAACGAGACCGACGAGCAGGCCAAGGGCTTCCTCGGCTACTACGACAACCTCCTGCCGCAGCCGCACGCATGGCCGCACCGGCCGGCTGGCGGGATCGTCGACGCGACCTACACGAAGGTGTGGGTCAAGGACGCCCTGCTCCAATACTTCACCACGTTCATTGGCGGTGGCCACATGGTCACCAAGATGGCGTCGTACGGTAACCGCATCCACTCGACCAACCTGAACTTCGCCGAGAACGGGATCTACGTCCGCTCGAACGAGTTCCTCGACCGCGACGTTCAGCCGGGCGACGTGGTCAAGGTTCGCGGCCTGGACAACACCTTGTCCCCGGTCACGCTGTGGACTTACGTCAAGGCTCTGCACGGCGACCAGATCGCCAGCTCGGTCCTGGCGGCGGCGAACGACGTCAACAACAAGCCCACGCAGTCGTACTCGGCTTCGTACACCAAGGTCAGTGGCCCTGACAACGCCATCATCCTGATCCCTGACGGCACAGCCTACGACGGCCTGGCATCGGGGTACATTACCGAAACGTACGACATCATCGTCACTGAGACGTCGGTCAGCAGTGACCTGACCAAAGGCAAGATCCGCATCATCTCCGGTTCGGGTACGGACGACATCCTGTCGGTGGTCCCGAACGGCATGAACGTGCCCACGCCGATCGGCACCCGTGGCCTCACGGTCACGTTTGACAGCAGTGGTAGCGGCGGCGACTCGATCTCGGCCATCGGCGACGGCGTCCTCCCGGCAGACATCGTGGTCGGCCAGCGGTGGCGTGTGACCGTGAACCAGCTGTTCACGGCCCCGTCTGCGACATCGGGCGGCACGTACACCGGCCTCAACGACACGACCTACATCGTGGTCGTCAACCGGGGTGGTACGTACCCGAACGACCCTCAGATCAACATCACGACCACGAACGGCATCGACATCAGCGGGCCGATTGTTGTCCCGGCGTCCGCCACGGCTGTGCCGATCGGTACGCTCGGGGCGACCATCATGTTCTCGGGCGTCGCCCTGCGGACGGGTGACCGCTTCTATGTCCCCGTGTTGTCCGCAGCCGAGGGACCGATCAAGGCAATTGAACTGGGCCAGAACCTGCCGTCCGCCATCCCGGCCGGCAACGAACTGGACCTGACCTTGTTCATCCGCAAGCCGGTACTCCAGATCGAAAAGAACCGCATCGGGTCCGCCCCGCTGACCAACTGGGACCAGACTGCCGAACAGATCACGATCAACGACGGCATCCAGGCGTTCGACGCGACCTGGACGAACAGCGGAGTTCCGGTTGCCCTTCCCCTGTCGTCGGAAGCAAGCAAGCAGTACGGCCAAGTGTACGTCGAATACCGGGCCTGGCTGTCGGACCTCTGCAACGAGGTGTTCACGATCAATGATGTCGGCACCATCAACGACCAGATCAGCGGTGCCTTGCACCCGGACAACCCCCTCAAGTGGGGCGTGTTCAAGGCCCTGGAGAACGCGAACGGCACGGACGTCAAATTCTCGTCGGTGTGCAACCCGGCCGACGTCTCCTCGTGGGCCGACGTACTCGGCATCCTGATCGGTCGCGACGACGTCTACGGGCTCGTCCCGCTGACGAAGAACCGCACGGTCCAGGACCTGTGGGCTGCTCACGTCGATGACCAGTCGGTGGCAACCGCCGCCCTGTGGCGGGTTACCTGGTTCAACCTGATGGGCGTCCCACTCATCCCGATCGTCTCGTCCGGGTCGACGGTCGCCAACCACCTGACGGCCACCACGACGGACGGCGATGTCTGTCTGTGCGTCGTCGAGCAGGACCCGTTCTTCATCGGGTCGAGCTTCACCATCCTCCGGTGCACGAGCGACAACGGCGGGTTCATCACCAACAACGTCCGCCCCGGCGACATCGTCCGGACCGAGTACACCGGCGACGGCTTCGGTAACTACTCGTACACCGAGTTCGTCGTCGACGTGGTTACTGCCGAGGACCAGCTCCGGCTTCTCGTCGGCCCGTCCGGCCCGCTGTCCGTCGGGGCCAAGACGGAAATCTGGCGGCACCTCAGTGCCGGCGAAGAGTCCCAGGAGATCGCTCTGTCGGCTGGCAGCTGGGGCGACCGCCGCATTCGTGCGGTGTGGCCGGACCAGATCGAGTCGGCCGGCACGATCATGGACGGGACCTTCCTGTGCTGCTCGCTCGCGGCCTTGTCCGGCGGCGTGCTGCCCCACCAGGGACTCACGCACCTGGAGATCACCGGGTACTCGAACGTGGACCGGACAACCGCGAAGTTCAACAAGGCCCAGCTCGACGCCATGGCCCTGGCAGGCACCTGGATTGTCACCCAGGACCCAATCGTCGGCACGATCTTCACGCGACACGCGGTCACGACCGCGTTGAACAGTGACATCAACAAGCGGGAGGAGATGATCACCCGCAACGTGGACTCGATCTCTTACCGGTTCAAGGACACGTTCGCCCCGTTCATCGGGGTCACCAACGTCACCCCCGGAACGGTGTCCCGCATCCGCCTCGACACGAACACGCTGATCAACGTGCTCAAGATCGAATCCTCGACAAAGTTGCTGGGCGGACAGCTCATCGACGGCACGGTAATCGACGTGCACCAGCACCCGACACTCAAGGACCGGATCGTCGTGAACCTGTCCCTCGTCGTCCCGTACGCTCTGAACAACATCGAGATCCACCTGACGTTCTGATCCCAGCCACCAACTCCCCCAGGCACGTATGCCGGGGGGAGCTTTCCTATAAGGACAGCCGCCAAGCCTGTGGTAAGGCTCGGCTTCACACACGGAGGTTTTTTCCATGCCCGGTGATATCTTCCTGGCGAACGGTGCACAGCTCGGCGGTGCATTCTCGGCCGAACTCGCCAAGTTAAACTTCGGCGGGGTGGTAAGCAACGCCCTCGTCCAGAACGTCAACGCCACTTACGTCCAGAACATCAGTCGCCTGTACGAAGTGGGCAACGGCACCTACGGCCAAACCAACATCTACTACGTCGGCGGTCGAACGCAGGGCACGCTCGGCCTCGGTCGGGTCCTGGGGCCGACGACAACCATTTCCGCCTTCTACAACAAGTTCGGGAAGGTCTGCAACGCCCAGTACAACAACATCGGGCTGGAGTTCAACCCGCTCTCCTGCCCGCCTGCCGGCGGGTACGGCGGGTACGGGCTCTACGGGTGCTGCCTGACCCAGGTCGGCATTTCGGTGGCGGCTCAGGATATGATCGTCAATGAGCAGTCGCAGATGGTCTTCGCCAGTATGGTCTTCTACGGCAACTGACCCTAGAAGCCAGTTTCTAACTCTGAGGGGGAGGGACGGCCCTCCCCCTCCAGGGCTTTAAGCCCACAAACGCACCCTTGAGGTGAGGCAATGTCAACCGAGTCACATCGGGGTTCCCAGGACCCCGGTATGGGCGTGTCCCAGCCGGACGGTCGCATCCAGGGGATCACCAACCTCCAGAGCGAACTCGACGCCCTGGGTCAGCAAGCCAATCGCCTCACCCGCGACCCCGCCCGCGTCATTGCGGGTCTTCTGAACCATCCGGGACGCCACAGCGGCCTCCGGATCGGCGTCATCGTCCACTCGATCCCCGGCCTCAACTGGTACAAGGTCCAACTCGGCGACTCCGGGTGGGTCGCCGCCTATCACCTGTCGGACTCCATCAAGACTCCCCTCGGCCCCCGCTCCGGGGCACCCCTGACGGCCGGCAGCACGGTCATCATCTTCTGCCCGACGGAGTCGGGATCGGGGCCGTCCGCCATCCTCGGCGTCGTCCCTCACGCCCTGGAGGACGACGGCGTCGCCTGCCCCGGCTGGATCTCCCAGGGCAGTCAGGCAGGGTACAAGCGGGAACGCATTCACAAGCAGGTCGCCAAGGGCATGGAGCGGTCCGGCGGCATCCAGGACTTCTCCTGCCAGTCCCCCGTTGACTCGACGAGCCTGGAATGGAACAAGATCACCGAGACGGGCGTCGGCATCCACATCGACAGCTTCATGGCGTTCCTTCGCGTCAACGAGATGTGCGGCCTATCCCTGAGCTTCTGGGACGGCCTATGCAGCCTGGCGGGCTCCCAGCTGGAGATCACGTCAGCAATCCACGACGAGCAGGCGTACGCCGATGAGGGTGAGGCGAACTACCAGCACATGGTGGCGACGTATCCGTGGGAGGCTCTGGGCTTATACGCCCCCGGTACGGACTTCACCCAGGAGTACAGTGACGAAGACGTGCAGTACAACAAGCCCGTCGGCAAGGTCGACTTGCCCGACACCGGCAAGGACGTCCAGCCCATCCACCGGGTCCGGCACTACGGCGGCTACCTCGGCCAAGGCGGGCTCGACTACGTCGTCAAGCTGCAACGGGACTCCGGCGTCCAGCGGTACAGTGATCCGGTCGCCGACGAGGGCGTGTTCGCCCAGCACGTTGGACTCGACGGTTCGTACGTGGTGCAGTCCGCCAAGAGCATGATCTTCGCCAAGCGGTGCCTGATCCCGGTGCCCAAGCAGCAGAAGCTCGTCAACGATGCGACGGGCGACGACGCCGAAGCCGGCAACTACAAGTTCTCGTCCCAGTTCGGTAGCGGCGAGGACCACAAGGTCAACGACATGAAGGTGACCGGCACCAACCGGTCCATCCGGCGGGTCGGCGGCGTGCAGGACATCCTGGCGTGGAACATTAACTGGAAGCGGCTCCACCCGTTCCACTACCACAAGAAGGATTACCAGGTCGCCGAGGAGAGTCAGAGCCAGTTCTTCAGCCGCACGATGGACAACCTCGACTTCGGCGTCCTGTCGTCCCAGTCGTACATGTCGGACCCCACGCCCAAGGTCCTCCGCATCGACAAGCGGTACAACGACGTCGAATACTTCCAGCGTGAGGCGTTCATCGCCTTCCTCGACGACGGCGGCATCGCCATTGCCGACGGATTCGGGTCGCAGATTACCATGACGGCCGGCAATGTCCGGATCGAGGCTCCTGGGTCCGTCCAGATCCTGCCCGGCCGCACGGCCCTCATCATGTCGGGTGAGGTCATCGTCAAGAGCCACGACTCGGTCGACATCTCGTCGTCGAACAAGGACGTCCGCTTGCGGGCGTTCAAGAACCTCCAGATCCTCGGCGAGAACACCGTCCTCGTGGAGTCCAAGAGCACCAGCAAGACGCAGGACTACCAGGACAAGATCGGCGAGGACGTCGACGCGGGCGGCATCGTCCTCAAGTCTGCCAGTGTCGTCGGGCTACTCGGTGAGGACGTGTATATCCGATCGGGTGCGAAGAAGCAAACAGGTGACATCGTCCTCGACGCAGGCAAGGGCCTGGGCACGGTCGCCGTCAACGCCAAGAAGGTCGATGCGTACGTCAAGAACGACTTCACCATCTGGCACTATTCGGGTTCGATCTCCGGCACCACGGCACCGTCGATGGTGAAGAGCCACCGGTTCGGCCAGAACAACGTGACACACGAGGGGTCGATGGTCTTGGCCAAGGGCCTGATCGTCGGCTCGTGCGGCAGCGGCAACCTCGCCGTCAACGGCAGCATTGCCGCCGTGAAGGGTGTCGCGAGCGGCGGGCAGTACATCGCCAAGAAGGAGGGCCTCGTCGGCCCCGGCGGCGATCAGGCGGCTACGGCCGTCACCGAGCTATGCCAGGACGCCTGCCAGGCCCTCCAAAAGGTCACGAAAGACGGGCAGTTGGCCATGACGGGCGACGTCACCGTGCCGTGGTACGGGACGCAGTCCCTCGGCAGCGACGACACCATCAGTGCGATCGGCTTCAGCTACCGCGACTCGGACGAACCGGGTAAGCAGTACCACACGACCACCTTGCAGTTTGTGGAGAGCCGGTGGCACCAGATCCAGCGGCTGGGCGGCGGGTCCGGTGGCGACACGTGGGAGGAGAAGCCCGTCAGCTACCAGGGACGACAACTGTACCCGTGGCCCGGCAAGGCCAAGTGGGAAGACTCCTCCGTATTCCTCCGGCTGGCCCAGCTCGGCCTGTACGACTGGGGTCGCGGTGTTGACAAGGAACGCAGTAGTAACCAAAGTCAGTACGAGTCGCCGACCTTGCCGGAGAACGAGACGGCGTCACTGGCCCAAAATTTCAAGATCGTCAAACCAAACTAAGGAGGCCCACGGTGGCCAAGGAAGTTGACCTTTCCGCAGCCGGCAAGCCGCCCGTCACCTACGACGACATCAAGGCAAAGGTGGCCAAGGCGACCATGCCCGTGCCGCCCGGCGGTCGGCAGATCCCCGGCGTCAAGGGCACGCTGCCGCTCCCGACCGACCGACCGGTGACCGTGATCAAGGCCAGCTCCCTCTCCGAGGAGGAGAAGAAGGACCTGAAGAAGGTCGGCTGGCGGGAGGGCGAGGACGTTCCGTCGAACATGGCGGACATACTCGGCCAGGTCCAGGCCAACTCGGCCAAGGAGATCGCGAACACCGACCTGTCCGCCGACCCACGGCTCAAGGACCTTGAAGTCGCCACGGTCCGTGAGAAGGACCTGACGCCCACGCAGCAAGCCGAGATCCGTCGGAAGATATCCGAGACGCTGACGGCGTTCTCCCCGACCTCATCCGCCCTCCCGCCCCAGATCGAGGCCGGCGTCCGAAAACTGGAGGCCGACGCCGACCGGGCGATCGGCCAGCGGCGGCGGGAAGAGCCCATGATTGTCAATGACATGGAGCGGGTGCCTCCTCCGGCGGCGGCACCGCCACCCACGCCACCCACGCCACCCACGGCTACACCGACTCCGACAACGGATCTCGGTGCGGACAAGTTAATGTCGCACTGTCCGCACTGCGAGTGGCCGCTTAACCAGGAGGACATCCCCACGCCGCCGTACGGCGAGAAGATGTCGTTCCTGCACGCGATCCTCGGCTTGAAGTGCTTCGTCAAGGAGTACCCGCTGTTCGGTGGGGCGGTGTCCGTCGTATTCCGCACGCTAACGACCCAGGAACTGGACGTCGTCTTCAAGCATGCCTACCAGGAACGGTTCCGGGGCCTCCTGCCGACCGAGCTGGACTTTTGGGAACGGGTCAACCGCCTGCGGCTGTACCTCCAGATCCAGCAGTTCCGCTCGACGCAGTTCAGTGAAGACCTGCCCGATGGCCTATCGAAGGAATCGAACCCAAACGCCGAGGCCCACTGGAAACTGCCCGACCCGGCCGACCCGTCCGACACGGGGCTCCAGCACATCGAGAAGTACGTGCTGGAAAAGGTACTCCGCAGCGAGAGTCTCAACCGCGTTATCGCGAACCAGGCCCAGCGGTTTAACCGCCTGGTGTCGCGACTGGAGGGCATGGTCGACAACTCGGATTTTTGGAACGCGACCGAGGAGCAGTCCTGACGATTCAGGCAGCCACGAAGGGCGTCATCGACTTTCGCCAGGCGAGGCTGCTGGACGTACGATGGTGGCGTAAGGTGAACATCCTGATCGACGGGATGTCCCGCGAGGACGACCTCAAGTTGTCGCAAGCGGCCTACGCTTACCACCTCGCCTTGGTTGCGAACTCCAGCCTGACGGACGAGAGCTGGAAAAAGTCAACGAAGAACGCCGTGGAGACGTTCAACAACATCATCGGCCTCTTGCACCCCTGGAACGCCCGTGAGGCGGGTAAGGATTCTGAGATCGCCGGGCTGAAGGAACAGTTCAAGAAGATCATCGGCGACCCCGATGATCCCGAGTTTAAGAGGAAGTTGGCCCAGGAGATCCGCGACTGGTACGTCCCGGTTGCTCAGGCCGAGACCGACGAGGAGAGGATCAACCGCCGATTCCGCGAGTTGAAGAAGACATAAAGGCAGGACGCCTATGGACCCGATGCAGCGACAGGCGATGGGGTACGCCCCCATGGCCGCAGGTTACGCCCCCCAGTACCGGTACGGGCTTGAGGGGGCTCCGTTCATTTCCAGCAACCCGCTCGTCGGGATGGCGGCGTCGCCGCTGTTGATGAACGCAATGGGCGGGATGAACATGACCCCGATGGGTCTCGGCCACGATCAGAATGCGTGGGACACGCTTAAGCACCGCGAATTCACCGCGATGCAGCGACAGGCCATGTCCGACGCCTCGGCAGTAGATCGCCAGAGTTTCATGCGGACGTTCCGGGGCGTAGCCGCAATGAGCGGCCAGGAGTTTGGTGCGTCCCAGCGGCGTGCCGCCGGTACGCTGGCGGACGCCGCCCAGTTTGCCGCTCCCATTATGGCTCAGATCGCCCCGGACACGCTCGACCAACTCGGCGGTCTCCGGGGCTCGGCGACGGTGATGGCCAGCCGCATGATCGAGGGCGGTCGTTACCGCATGGACCCGGCCACCGGCCGGATGGGCATGTCGGCCGAGACCGTCGGTCAGCAGTCACGCGAGCTGTACGAAAAGCTCTATGGCGATAAGGCCAAGATCGGCGACATGAAGGGCGTCACGGCGGGCCAGGCCGGGTCGCTGTTCCAGGAACTCCAGATGCGGGGCATGGTCGACCAGGACACCCGGTCGGTGGGGACCAAGACGTCGGACGTCGTCCGGGGGATGTCAGCCGAGCAACTCCAGAAGGCTGCCAGCCGCCAGAAAATGACCCTGCCGGCCGGCGGCGTCGAGAAGTTGTCCGCCGAAGACATCGACAAGCTGTCCCTCGATCCGGCGGTCTCGGAGAAAATGCGGTCCATCGACACGGGGCGGATCGCGAAGTCGATCAAGAACTACGCCGGGGCTGTGTCGGCGATGCGGGAGATCTTTGGTGACCAGGGTCGGCCTAACGCCCCCATGTCCGAGCTGATGCGGGGCCTTGAACAGCTGACGGGCGGCAACCTGGCCCAGATGGACCCGGCCAAGGCCGGCATGATTGCCCGCCAGACGTACAATCTGGCCAAGTCGACCGGCGTCTCAATCGACAACGCCCTGATGATCCAGGGCCACGCCTCCCAGCACGCAGCGGCGTTGGGTATCGAGTCGCAGTTCGGTGTCTCAGCCACGCAGCACGCTCTGGCCTTCGGCGGGGCCTACCGGGCTCGCGGCGAGGGGGCGGTCACGGCCTGGGGGGCGATGAACTCCGACCAGTTGACGCAACTCGACGCCAACCTGACCACGTCGGCGTCTGGCTCCAACATGGCGAACCGCCTCGGTGCGGCCGTCCGCGTCGCGGACTCCGTGGGCGGGTTCAAGAAAGACTCAGAAGCCGCCAACCTGATTAAGGCGATCAAGACGGGTCAAAAGGAGTACCGAGGAGCAGACGGCAAATTCAAGTCGATCGCCCTGTCCGAGGAAGACCTCATTCACACCCTCACCCACGGCGTCGACGCCAGCGGCAAGTCGCGGGGCATCACCCAGAATGACGTCCAGGAGATGCTCACCCAGCAGTTCGACAACCGAGAGCAAGTCGACAAGTACAAGATCGGTGACTCCGTCCGTGGGCTCCAGGGCGAGAAGCAGGTGATGCCATTTCTCGCCGACCGCATGCACGAGACGATGGTCGAGAAGCTGAAGGCGAAGGGCATCAACGAGGACGCCGCCAAGGAGGCGATGGGTAAGGTGTCCGCTGAGGCAACGAAGCAGGTCTTTAGTATGTCGACGGCGGACTTCAACGACCCACAGAAGTTCAAGGCGAACTTCCAGAAGATCATGGAGACCCAGCTGGCCGGCACCGACGCCGGCAAGGCCCTGGCGGCAATGCCGGATCAGGAACGTAACCAGTTCTTCGGTCTTGCCGCCGAGCGGTGGAAGGGTCAGTCCAACCTCGCCCTCCAGAACTCGGGCTTCGCCGGCCTGGAGAACGTCGGCAACGTCCAGCGGATTTTCAACCCCGAGACGATGGCAGCGGCCGATCGGAACCGACAACGCCAGAACTTCACCGGACAGTTACAGGACGCCCTTTCCCCGCTGGGTAAGGGGACGGCCCTGTCGCGGGCCATGCAGTTCCTCCAGAACGCCAAGTCGACCGACAGTCCGATCGAGCTGATCGCGACGGCCTTCGGCGGTGTCAAGAACGAGGACGTCAACAAGGCCCTTGTCGCCCCCCTCCAGAAGCTCCAAGAGAAGCGAGCCGCCCTCGAAGAGTTGCAGGCAAAGATCCTCAAGGAGAAGCCCGGTGAGGCCCGCGACAAACTCCAAGAGCAGCACGACACCGGGATGAGGGAGCTAACCGACGACGCATCGAACCTGGCCAAGGTGTCAGCTGACTTCGGGTTCTTCGGCGAGACCGGCGTCTCCGCGAAGGACACCAAGGAGGCGTTGAGTGCCGCCCGCGACATCTCCCGAGAAGTCGCAGAGACGGCCGGCATCCGCAGTGCGTCTGGCTCGCAGATCGAACGGCCCGAGATCGACGCAGTCAAAAGGGACTACCGGGTCAACAAGCCAGTTACCACCGACCAAGCGGCAGCCGCCATCATCGCCCGCCGACGGGAGACGATTGAGCGGATGCGGACCGACAAGTCAGCGATCTCCAAGGAGGACATCGACGCCACCATCCAACGACGCAAGGCCCTCGACCGCACGGTACTCTCGGAGGATGATGCCCGCAACGAGATCATCAACAACCAGATTGCCACGTGGTCGACGAAGCCCGGCTCCCGCGACGCCAAGGGTCGCGATATGTCGCAGATCAGTCACTCAGACATGGAACTGGAGATGCAGAAGGGCCAAATCACAACGGACGAACAGGCCCGTGCCGTCATCATCGCCGAACGCCGGGCGACGGGGTTCCGTCCGCCGCGAGCAGCCGTCGACGCCCTGATCAAGGGCGGCATGTCTCCTGCCGACGCGGAGGAACTTGCCGCAGCTCGTCAACGGGCTAAGCGGTGGGGGTTCAGCCACGAGATCGACGAGGCCCGGAAGGCAGCTGAAGCCGCCAAGACCCCGTTCACCCCGGCCGATGAACGCAGGAAGCTCGGCGAACTGATCGACCGGGAGGAGAAGGTGATTTTCAACGTATCCGACGATGACGTCAGGAAGGCGAACCCAGGCATCAAGGACGGGGACATTGATACAGCCAGGAAGACGATGTTGGAGAAACGCTTCCAGGACCGATCGGATCGGTTCGGCGAGTTCTGGCGTACCGACGACGGGAAGATGGCCCGCAGCAGCATCATGCGGTCCGAGGACGCCTACCAGACGATTGCCGACAAAGCCGTTACCGCCCCATCGGCCCAACGGTTCGGCACCCGTGGTATCGCGGCACACACGCGGCTTAACGACATCACGACCCGCAAACATGAGCTGGCCCTCAAGTACGCAGGCGGCGACATCGCCAAGCTCCTGCACGGCGACATCCAGACGTTCGGGAACAAGGAGACGTACGAGAAGGTCATGAACGAGATCAAGGAACTCCAAACCGAACAGGGCGGCATCGTCGGGATGTTGCACGATACTACCGGCAAACTCGGTCGTCAGTTCTGGTTGGGCGACGAGGAACAGGCCAAGAAGGACATTGAAGCCAAGAAGGCCGGTGAGACAGACGAGGACTACAAGAAGCGTGTCGTCGCCCGCCAGGAGCAAGTCGGCAACATGAAGGAGGCCCACACCCTGATGGGCCTAACCGACGAGGAGATGAAGCGACTGGAGAAGGGTAACGGCGAGGGCCTTAACCCGCTCGACTTCGCCCGCCGGGTGCTCCTCAAGAAGCAGGCGGACAACGTCGGCATCGCCCGCAAGATGACGGGCGAGGAAGAACAGTCCGTTCGCACCATCATGGCAGCGGGCGACAAGGCCACGACGGAACAGAAGGACAAGATGGCGAAAATCGCCACGAAGATCGGCGTGTCGGCCGAGGCACTGCCCGGTGCGATTGGCGTCATCGAGGTGCAAAAGGCGGCGGCGGAAAAGTATTACGACCGGACCAGGGAGAGCGGCAGCATGCGGCTGACGCGGGTCGGCAACGTCTTCGGCATCGACGAAGCCGAGCGAGACGGGCAGAAGTGGTCCGCACTCGCCGGGAGGATCGGTTCCCAGTCGGCGGCGGGTACGGAGAGCATCGTCAACTCGGAGAATGAACTCAAGGGTGCGGTCCAGGGCAGCCAGAAGTCGTTTGCCAACGTGGGCGAACTCGGCAAGGCATTCAACGACGCGACGGTCAACGTCTCCGACGAGAAGAAGAGGACCGAGAACCTCAACAATCTCCGGAGCAAACTGCACATCGGAGACGACCATCAATGGGAGAAGGTCAAGGGTGCCCTGGAGGTCCAGCAGCAGCAGGGTCTGCTGGAGCGGAACAAGGACGGCAACGTCTCCCTTGAACAGCTTAATAAGGCGTACACGATCATGGAACAGGGTGGACAGCGACTGCCGCAAGCTGACACCGACAAGGGTGGGTCGAAGTGGGACAATGTCAAGTTCACCGGCACGCTTACGATTAAGGGCAGCCAGGCCGAAGTCGACGGTGCGAGTAGCGGCAACCCCCTCAACCCGGTCACAAAGCCGTAAGGAGCCCCCGTGCCCGTCATCTTTGAGAAAAATCGCGGTACTGTCGTCCGTGTCGACGATCCGACCGCCCAGGCTCGCGTCGGCTTCGTCGGGTTCCAGGACGTGCGGGAGGAGATCGACTTCGAGTCACAGCAGTCGATCATCACGCGGGTGACACTCAGCCAACAGGCGAACGTGCAGTTCCTGCACACCCTAGGGGCCTCGATCTACGTGTACGTATTCGGCGACCGGATCGGCAGTCTGAGTCTGGCGGGCTTATCCTTCGCGGCCCCGTGCGACACCAACCAGGACCACGGCATGGCCCTGATGATGGATTGGTACAGGCGAAACCGCGTCTCCAAGACCGGTGCCCCGGTCCGTATTACCATCGGCACGAATCCGAATAACACGATCGAGGGTTTTGTCACCAGCTCGACCTTCGACACGGTCGAGCCCGAGTCGGGCATGGTTCAGTGGGGTCTCAGCATGCAGACCCTCCCGGAGACTTGAAGTGTACAACCACGCACGCACGATGCTGGCCAACCAGGCATCTTTCAACGGCTCGGCGTCGTACCTCGCCGAGGAAGCTACGCCCACGGACTTCGTGCCCCTGAAGGCCGTCCCTGGGTACTTGACCGTGGTTCGGTCCCTCTTATTCGGCTCCAAGCCCGATCGCCACATGGTGAACTACCGGTGCCGGCAGTTCGTTCGCCTGATCCACGCCACGCCACTGGTCGACTACGTGTTCCAACTCGACCCCCGCGTGACGTACTCCTTGACCGACGCCGCCCTCGTGCCCGCCGCCGCATTTATGCCGGTTGTGATGCAGCTCCAAGGTGTACCGACTACACTCTACGTTCAGGGCGTACCGACCGCTCCGGATACCACTGGGCAGATCGAAACGACCGTCGAGGTCCGCGTTGCCGGCCCGACGTCCGTACAGGTGCAGGAGATCACACCGACATCTAGAAGCCAGTTTCTACCTTTCGCCCTGACGGACGGCCTGTCGGACGCGGTCCCACTCGGCCAGTCCGGATACTCGGTCCGCCTGACGACAACGAGCCCCGGAATGGCCTGGGACGTCGTCGTCCGGAACCGCCCCCAGGCGGACCTAGCGGACCTGCTGGCGAGTCTTACTAACATCGGCGAGCCCAACCTGAACGCCCTGTTCGGCATCACGGCCGAGCAACCTTACCTGACCTTCCGCAATCTGTGGAAGAATCAGAAAGAGCTGCCACTGCGGCTCAGTGCGTTGCTGATGGCCGTGGCGTACCGCATGGACCAAGCGTGGAGAGCTGAACGTGGGACAAACTAAGCAGTGGGCACTGACGCACCTGGGCGAGGGCACGACGCTGACACTCGAAGTCAACGGTCTCAAGTTCGACGTGAGCCAGTTCACGAGTAGCTTCGCGGTGAATGAGATCCCGAGTGCCCAGATCCTTTTGGCCGTGGGTCGCAACGCCCGGACACTAGAAGACGCCGTTATCCACAGTGTGTTCTCGAAGGTCAAGCAGATGCAGCCGGCGAGGGTCACCCTGCAACTCAAGGGCGATTGGGACACCAAAGGCATCCAGTGGCCCGAAGATCCGTTCGTGATCTTTGAAGGGTACATGGTCGGCCTCGCGTACACCAAGATTAGCGGCAAGATCCAGGTGATCGCCAACCTTCGGCACTGGCTGATCGACCTGGCCAACTCCAGCTGCCTAGCCAAGAACAGTCACCCCGCTAACCCGTGGGCCATGACCTCACGGGCTGTCATGGCCAACGGCAACCTCACCGGAGCGAACCTCGGCAAGGGCAATTACATTGCGTCGATGGTATGGTACAAGACGACTGTCGATACGGTCACCGCCGACCTGTGGGGGGCGATGAAGGGACTGTTCTGTCAGCTCGCCGACGTCAAAGCCGAACCTGGTGTCGGGGATGCCAAGTGCTCGGGAGCCGGGACGGAAGCTGCTGTCAAGAATGACCGGGCCTCGAACGCACTCAAAAAGATTGAGGGTCCTGGTGCCAAGGGCACGAACGCTCCGAACTGCGATAAGGCGTACGTGTACGGCACGCCTCTCAAGTTGGACGTCGCGAGCGTGCCGATGGCAACCGAGTCCGTGTCACGGGCACTGTCCCAGGGAGCTGTTGAGTCGTACGCGAACACCAATTTTTGGGACAAGATGTTGGGGACCTTCTTCCCCCAGTTCAACATGGCGATCTACCCGTCGGTCGAGTTCGCGTGCGTCGCGGCCGATACCCCGGCATACAACGGCGAGCCGTGGAAGGCCATCACTCCGGACGAGTACGACAGCTTCCAGATGCAAGCTGAACTCGACCGCCCGCTGCGGGCCGTGGGCGTCATCTCGAACTACTCCGGTGACTACGGCCTCGTCCAGGCCGGGCGGTACGGGTCCATTCCGATCGTCGGTGGTTGTTTCTCAGCCACCTCTGTCGACGCAAGTGACGGCGTTGTCCAGTATGTGTCGCCGCCCGCGTGGCTGGCCGGCATCAAGGACGCGACCGACAACGTATCGGGCACGTCCGGCATCGGCAACGACAAGGTCACCAAGACCGCCACCACGCCCAACGCAAAGGGCGTTGCCGGTCCCGACCCCAAGGGCGACAAGCTCGCTAAGGACGTGCTCGATCTGTTCAACCGGTACGCCCAATCGGTGTACGTCGCTAATATGCTCCGGGGCCGCACCGGGCTGGTCGGCGGCAAACTCCGGTTCGACATCGGCCCCGGATCAATCATCATCGTCAAGGCGTCCGAGGAGAAGTTCCTGGCCGGCGAGGACAGCCTGGCCATGGACCTCGTCGGCTCAGTCGCCCGCGTCACGATCGCGATCAACGCCGAGTCTGCCCAGGCCCAAACGACATTCAGCTTGTCACACGTCCGGACCAACACCGAGAATAGCAGTACGGACGGGCGGACCAGCGTCCCTGTGCATCCGCTATTCGGCAGCAGAGTGCAGGCCGGCATGCCTCTGGTCCCCGGTCACGAGAACTTGAATCGTAGTGACGGGAATTTCGGCGGCGATTTGGGAGGCAGCGATGTTACCTAGCACCAGCATGTTGGAACCCGAACACACGGAAGCCTTCGGGACGTGGAAGGGGGCCAAGACCCCCGAGGCCAATGCCGCCATCCTCACGCACCTCCAACCAACCATCGACAAGGCGATTCGTACCCACGTCGGCGAGCCCAACCCGCTAATTACCAGCCGGGCTCGGCGGATGACCCTCGACTCACTCGGCACGTACGACCCAAAGCGGTCCCGGTTGCAGACGCACCTGTTCAACCAGCTCCAAGGGTTGAAGCGAGTCAGCCGCCAGCAAGGGTCGGTCATGAAGGTCCCCGAGCGGGTGTCCCTCGACCGGTACAACATGGAGAACGCCCACCAAGAGCTGTCGCACGAACTGGGCCGCGACCCGTCGGACGCCGAGCTGGCCGATCGCACCGGCTTCTCCCACAAGCGGATGAAGCACGTGCGGACGTACAACCCGGCTGTGGCCGAGGGGACCCTGGAGGCGTCGAACCCCGAGCAGATGGTGTTCGGCGGCACCGGCTCACCCAAATCAACCATGTGGCACCAGATCGTGTACGACGACCTGACGCCCACCGACAAGCTGATCTTCGAGCACACCCTCGGGTACAACGGCAAGAAGGTCTTGGCCAACCACCAGATCGCCGACAAGATCCGCCGCAGCCCCGGCCTCGTCAGCCAGCGGAAGAAGTACATCCAAGAGCAACTGAACAAGGGCGACGAGCTGTCGCCGTTCTGAGGACACCATGCCCGACGTCGCCAAGCCCGTGTCCAAGGTCGACATGGACCCCGTGTTCCAGCGGCAGCTGGAGCGGGTCCAGCAGCTGTGCCAGGAGCAGGAGCAGCAGCTCCGCACCGGCGGGCAGATCCGGTGGATGCGGCCGACGGGGTGGAACGGCAACCCGTTCGACCACACCGGTATGGCGACCCCGTTCGACCGGTCGAAGTCGAACAATGATGCGGTCCGGGCGATCGAGAGCCCCAACACGCCGGGTGTGGTGCAGGACATCATCAACGCCTGCACCATGGTCGATTACCTCGCGGTGATGGAGCGGTCGTTCCGGGCACGCATGACCATGAACCGATCGCGGCGGTTCGCCCACCTCGCGGGGACGCGACATGGCCAGGGGTCTAGCCTTGGGGTGTTCAAAGAGTGCGGGATCGAGTTTGTCAGCCGCTCTATCAAGAGGGCGAAAGGACCGCAATGACCATTGCCCCCAAGACCACGGTCGTCGACTACGTCGGACGCACGATCGACATCAGCTGCTTTCACGGTGCCGGCTACGGTACGGACAAGCAGGTCGACCAGGCCATCGCCCAGCCGGGCGAGGGCGGCGAGGTCCTCACGGGCATCTTCAAGCTGGCCCAGAGGTTCCTCATGCTGCTCCTCACGGACAAGGGGTCACAGCCGTACAACCCCGACGCCGGTTGCCCGTTCATGCAAGACGCCCGCCAGGGGCGGTGGCGGACGTCCACCGACGTGCTCCAATCGTTCTCGTTCTCGATGGTTGACGTCAAGCGGCAACTGCGGGCACTCCAGCTGGCGACTGACCCGCCCGACGAGCGGTTCAACGGCGTGACGGTGCTGTCGATCGTGCTGACGGCACCCGATTATGTTATCCTCCGGCTGGCTCTGGTCAGCGAGGCCGGCACCAAGCGGGCGTTTATCGCCCCCATCCCTGTGACGTTGCGATAAGGGGCAGGACGCCATGACGATTGCACTCCGAGACCTGACGACCCTGGACGCGGCCGTCGTGGCTCAGAACCTGTCCGAGGTCACGGCACGGGTGCAGGAGGACAACCCGACCTTGGACCTTCGGTTCGGGGTGCTGCACAACCTCCTCGCTTACTACCATGCGGTCCTCGAAGCCCAGCTCGACGCCAACGTCAAAGATTACCTGTCGGCCCGCAGCCTCATCGACATCCAGGCCGATCCGACCCTGGCCGACCCAGACACGGTCGACGGCGTGCTGTCGAACTTCGGCTTGTTCCGGTACGCCGGGACGGTCGCCCAGGGTGAGGTCGCCATCGTCCTGTCAACGAACACGATCGTCACGCTGTCCCTGGGCACCACCTTCGAGGCCGACGGGCAGATCTTCCAGACCGACCAGGTGTACGCGGCGAAGAACGACCCGGCCCAGATCAACGACGCAAGCGACCGACTCCTGACGCTGCTCCAGGACGGCACCTACGTGTTCACGATCACCGTGTTCGCCCAGGCCGTCGGGTCGGCCGGGCTGCTCAAGAAGGACACGCCGATCGTTCCGACTCAGCTGCCGTCGCACTACCTCCGCAGTTATGTGGTCAGTGACTTCACCGAGGGGCGAAACACCGAGACCAACCAGGAACTGATCAACCGTCTCCAGCAGGGCATCGCCGCCAAGACCCTGTCGAACCGCGTCAACATGAACGCCTTCCTGCGGTCGATCACGGCGTACAGTGCGGTGCCCGTGACATCCGTCATCGGCTACGGCGACCCTGAGATGCACCGGGATCGGCACACCATCTTCCCCGTCAGTTACGGCGGGCGGGCCGACTGGTACATCCGGTCCCAGGACGACCTGTTCCACTTGGCCCTCTCGAAGACGGCCAGCTTGGTGCGGGTCAACAATGATGGTAGCGGCCTATGGCAGTTCAACGTAAGCCGCGACGACGCCCCAGGCTTCTACGAGGTCGCCAACATCCGCCGGGCTGACGCCGAGAACGTCATCGGCGGGTTCACGATCAACTCAGACGCCCGTGCCCTCGACTTCACCGGGTTGACCGGATTCGTCCCCGACATCCGCACCTTGGCCGAGGGGGCGTACACCCGCTACCAGACGGCCGTGATCCAGTTCACCGATACCGTCACGCCGACGACTGGCCTGCTACCGGGGGCAACGAACCTGTACACCCTCGAAGTCCGGTGCTTACCCCTCATTGGCGACATCCAGGACACGATCAACATGCCCGAGGTCCGCAGTCGCGGTACTGACGTTTTGGTCAAGGCCCCGGTGCCGTGTTTCGTCCAGCTGTCGTTCAAGATCGTCAAGCGGAACTTGTCAGCCGACCCGGACGTCGCGGCGATTGCCAACGCCCTGGTCCACACCGTCAACACTACCGGGTTCACAGGCACCGTCAGTGCCAGCACGCTCCAAGCCGTCATCGCCCCCTACCTGTCGGACGGCATGAGCACCGGTGCTATCGACATGTTCGGCCGCATCAGATACCCTAACAACTCGATCAAATACATCCGGAGTGACGAGACCCTCCAGGTCCCGAACTCTCCGGCGAACATGGTGACACCACGGACGGTGCAGTTCTTCTTGGACGCCGCCGACGTCGGGATTGCGGTAGTCTCGGCGGTGCCCACGAACGTGTAACTGTCAAGGAGGACGGCAATGAATTCGAGCACAGATCCGAGCAGCGGGCACGTCGAGCACGCCGTGCAAGCCCTGACCGACTTCAACCGAATCAACGACTCGCGATCGGCCAAACCAGAGGCCCGGTTCGCCCTCAATTACCTCGACGCCTTCGGCTACCTCGGCAAGGAACTGTCCGGCTGGACGGACATCAGCCTGGGGGACATCGTCAACGCTGTCTCGGCGTTCCAGAAGTTCTTCGGCCTGAAGGAGAGCGGGCAGATCGACGCCAAGACCGTCCGGGCGATGGAGCTGCAACGGTGCGGGTGCCCCGACCTGGTGCAGCCGGACACGGCCAGCGGTGCCCAGTACATGAAGATGAAGCAGTTCGCCGAGCTGAACCTGCCCCGGTGGCGGAAGACGTCGATCAAGTATTGCATCACGGATTACGTCAGTGGCCTCGGCAAGATCGAGCAGGACGCGATCCTCCAAGAGGCGTTCAACCGCTGGATGCGGGTCGCCAAGCTGAACATCGAGAAGGCCCGGTCGGGCGAGTCGTGCGACATCTTAATCGGTACTGGCCAGGGGCAGAAATCGAACTTCGATGGCTCCGGCGGCGTCCTGGCTTGGGCGTACTTGCCCGACGGCAGCGACCAGCAGTTGCAGATGCGGTTCGACGTGGACGAGACGTGGATCACGGACCCCAACCAACGGGGCATTCTGATGATGAACGTCGCTTGTCACGAGTTCGGCCACTTGCTCGGCCTCGACCACAGCAAGGTCGGCTCGGCCCTCATGGCCCCGTACTACAACGTCAACATCAGCGGCCCCCAAGGCAACGACGACGTACCCCGTATCCAAGCCCGGTACGGCCCGCCCGACAACGTACCGCCGCCGACTCCCGTACCTCCGACGGTTCCCGTGCCGCCGGGTCCGACTACGCCGTCAACCCCCGGCAACAAGTCGTTCCTCCTCATTGAGGGGGCCACGGGGATCTTCCTCGACGGTAAGAAGATTGCCTGACGGAGTGAGCCATGACCCCACGGGTCGCACTGATTCCGGCCGTCCTGCTCGGCCTCCTGCTGGCAATCCTGCCGGCGGGAGGCCAGTCGGACGTATTGGAACCACCGGACGCGGGATGGGAAAAACTCCGATTGAAGCTCAACCCCGAATTGCCCGCGTGGAGTCCCGCGTATGTCGTGGAACGGGTGGCCGAGCACGTATCGGTCATGCACAAGTATTTCACAGCCGACTTCCTCGCCGGTGGATCTGATCTGCGAACAGCAGAGAAGAAGGCAACGGAGGAGGTCGCCTACCTGCGATTCTTCGACCTGTCGGGCGTGCCGCGTAATCGCCTCCCTGAAGCCACTGCGTCCCTCCTCTTCACTTGCAACTCGGCCTCGGCCGGGCCAGTCGTCGAGCGACCCCGCGTAGTCCCGAATACGGACAACCGCCTCTACTGGATCGACCTGCGGTGGTACTGCTGGACGCCCGAAGTGTTCGAGAAGATCTCGGCCGAGGACCCTTACTTCCGCGAGCCCTTGATCCCGTCGGACAGCCGAGGTTTGGCATACACGAAAAGCATGATCGGCAACGGCGTCGTCCGGTCCGACTGGTTCGTCTACTACGTGGGCGACACCACCCAATTCCTGGCGTCGGCCGCGACTCAAGCTGACAACGCCTTCTACTACCAGCTCCTGTATTCGTACAGCACGGCCGAGAAGGAGGTCGAGACTGAGGTCGAGACTTCGACCGATGAGGCGTACGAAACCGGGCGGATGGTGGAGAAGATCTGGCCTGGTGGTCCCGATCTCAAGGGGACCGTGTTTCCGAAGGGCCACAAGTACATGGAGAAAGAGTACGCCACCCGGAAGGTCGTTCAGAAGACCAAGAAGACCGTCAAGCAGAAGATTGCCGGGACAGTCCCGAAGACGACGGACGAGTTCTTCAAGTTCTGGGGCGTGGACGAAAAGCAGGCTCGTAAACGGTACGCGGATCGCGGTGTTGTCGTCGACCAGGGCGAGAGCTACGTGTCGTACCAGAACCGCGTACTGCGACGCATTCAGGGGCCAGGGGGCGTGCTGTGGCAGACGTACGACGTATTCCGCACCGCCGGGGACCAGGACTTCCTGGAGACCCTACCCGTACCCCCGACGAAGTTCGATGCGGCCGAGATCATCTTCCAGGACATGAAGGGTGCCCAATACTACCTGCTCACCAACGGCGAGAACCAGCGTGTGGAGTTCGGCGACCCTCGCGTCGTACACGACACGATATCGGGCGAGAAGGGTATCGTGCTAACATGGAAGAGCTGCGTGGCGTGCCACGTCGAGGGCATCATCACCCCCAAGAACGAGGTAAGTGCGATCCTTCGCAGTGGTGTCAAGCTGAACGCCAACATTCAAACCAAGCAACAGATCCAGTCCTTCTACCTATCGAACATCCAGCGGCTGGTGCGGAACGACCAGGAAGCCTACAAGGACTTCATCAAAGAGTGCAACGGGCTGTCGGGTGACGAGAACGCCGAGCAGTTCAAGAAACACCGCCTGTGGTACATCGCCCCACTGAGCCTGGAGCAAGCCGCCCGTGAGTGCGGCAGCAATCCCCAAGAGTTTGCCGACGCTATATCGCTGTCGACCAAGGGCCGCATCGGTCGATTGATCCTCGACGGCAAGCCGATCCCCCGCACGACGTGGGAGAGGGGCGGATACCAGGAGGCGTTCCTCCTTTTGATGGAGTACCGCAAGGCCGTCCAGGCGGACCGCGAGCTGCGAGGGCTACCGCCCTTGTCCGTAGCCCCGTGACCAGGGATAATGCAACCCGCGTGTCCGCACGCACATATGGGAAGGAGTCCACATGTTCCGCACCGCAATCGCGGCCGTCGCACTGCTGCTCGTCGCGGCCGAGGCGAAGGCTCAAATCCGCTGCCAGACGTACTACCAGCCGACGTATCAGTCGAGCGGGTACAACTACTACACTGCCCCGGTCCAAAAGGTCGTCGCCCAAGAGGTGGTCGTCGCTCCCCTGGTCGTGACCGTCCCCGTTGTCAGCTACGCTGTCCCAATTCAGGCGTACGGGGCGACACACTACTACTCGGTCCACGACGCCTACCAGCAGCGGGCCGCGATCCGCGACGTGATCCGCGAAGAACTTCGCAACTATTTGGCCACCCAGGGGCAGCCCGTCGCTCCGGGGGCAACATATACGCCGCCCCCTGCCGTGGCCCCCGCTCCTATGATCCAACCGCCTGTGACCCAGTCGGGAGTCCGGACTGACCTTGGTATCGACGACAAGGGCGACCCCCAAGTGATCGCCGCGTTCGTGGGGACGTGCTACAAGTGCCACGGCGGCTCCATGGGGACCAAGGGCAACCTGCGGCTCCTGTACGAACAGAACGGCAACTACGCCCTCGCCAAACACGGCAAAGAGCGGAAGTGGATGATCTACGGGCAGGCGTCGACCGGCGTCATGCCGCCCGAGGCCGTCAATGACGGCAGCAAGGCCCTGAAACAGGAATACCTGCCGGCCTTGCTGAAGTGGACCGTTTCGCCGTAGAATACGGTCTCTGGAACCTACCGGCAGGCATGTGTGTCTGGATGGTAATCGCAGTTACAAGGAGGTTAGTTATGCGGACTCTCGCTTTGGCCACTCTGGCCCTTCTCTGCCTCGCCACCGACGCCTTCGGCCAGGTCACTGTCGTCAACAACCGTGGCCTCCTCGGCCGTCGGACCAATATCGTGCAGGTCGGCGGCGGCTTCATCGCTCCACAGCGGATCGTGGTCGCCCCCCAGCGGGTGATCGTCGCTCCTCAGCGGGTGATTGTCCCCCGGCAGCGTCTGCTCGTTGCCCCGGTGCACGTGCAGCAGGTGCGGGTGCAGCACGTGCAGCAGATCCAGCAGGTGCAGGTGCAGCACGTCCAACAGGTCGTGCAGGTGCAGCACGTGCAGCAGCAGCAACTCCTGGTTGGTCAACGCCTGCAACTGAACCAGCTGAACACGTACAGCTACACGCCGTACAACACCGTTCAGAACATTCAGTACGCTCCGCAGCAAGTGATTCAGGTGCCGGCGTACCAGTACGTGCAACCGGTGCAGGTCGTGCAGGCGGCTCCAGTTGTCCAGCCAGCCCCAATGGTAGCACCGGCTCCAATGGTCGCACCGGCTCCGGTGAAGGCCCCTGACGCCACTCCGTTGTCCGTTGTCGATCCTTGCCCGCCGCAGGTGCAGCAGGTCGTGCAGGCCCCGCAGTACGTTAGATACGTGCAGGCCCCGCAGTACATCGTGACGGCACCGCAACGGCAGTACATCGCCCAGTGCCACTGATTCGGTGACCTTGCGTACCCTGCCCGCAACGAGGGGTCAGCTCTGACGGGCTGACCCCTCATTCGTTAGAAACTGGCTTCTAACCATGACGCAGCCCTACACCTATCCGACGAACCAACTGGACAAGCCAGAGGCGTTGCTCGCTCTGGTCGGGACGTTCTGGGAGAACGTCTACCAGGGGTCGTTCCCCGTCCAAAGCTACCTCTACGCTCGCGGCCAGCTCGACGCCCAACTCTACCTCAACACCCTCGACCTACTGGCCTCCGTGAGTCGGTACACGGTCCCCGTATTCCGCAAGGAGAACTGGTACTTTCTAGAGCTGCTGGAGTCGCAGAGGAATCTATCGGACGCCAATCTGGCGAGGTACATCGGCACCCACGCCTACCAGCCGGGCGACCTCGAATACGGCATCCCTGTCGCCGGGTCGATGTTCAGTTGGAACGTGGACCCGCAGCTGGTCGATGTGCCGGCGATCACCAACCGCATCACCGACCCCAGCCTGACTTTCTTAAACGGGGTTGATTTCCTGCTTGAGAAAAATGCCAACAACGGGAAAACAAGTCTCACGTTCCGCGACGACCCGTTCGCCGACCCGCTGACCCCGATCCGGACGCTGCTCAAGGACAACAAAGTCATTGACCGTCAGGCTGGGCTGTGGATCTACCGGGGCGAACTCGACCTCAATACCGTGTACGAGCAGTTCGGTTACGCCCTCGGCGTCCACCTGTCCTCGTCCGAGGGCTACCGGGAACTGATTAACGCCGTCTTTGATGGCCTGATCGACGGCGGCTCGTCGTTGTCTCTCGACCGCCTGTTCGCGACCGTGGCGGGCGTGGATTTGGCCCACGGCACCGAGGTCGTTGAGGACATTGTTTACGAGCCGAACACAACCCTCGTCATCACCGACAAGTTCGTTTACCGATTCAACCCCCGGTCGACGATCGTTCCCGCCGTGGGCGACACCATCCGCAAGGGCGACAGCCTGTCGGACGCCTTGACGGTGTTCGAGTTCAACCGAGGCCAGCTGCCCCCCGACCTGCGGGCACTCGCGGTCGGCGAGGGACTGCTCGGGTCCGGGTACTTCCAAGACCTCGTGTTTGAGAACAAAGTAGTACCCCTGGTCGTCGAAGAGGACGTCGACGGGTACACCAAGGTATCGTTCGAGGTGGGTGGCGTGCCGGCCGACGCTGAAGCCTTCTGGGCCGACGTGCACCGAAACGGCGTGGCCTCCGGGCAGACGTTGGCGATGCTCCTGGACCAGCGGCCGGCGTCCGCTCGGACCAGTCAGCCGACCGCGATGGCCCTGCCCGCGACCGTCAACCCGCTGGGCTTCCTGACGAGTAACCTCTTCCGCGACAACCTGTTTGTCGTTAAGCTGCGGACCGCGTCGTTCGGTCCCGGTGCGTTGGGCATGTCGGTCGCGACCTTGGCCCGCCGCCTCGTGCCCCCTGGGCAGTGCTGCGTCGTGCTGGTGGAATTGGTTTTTCAAGACGACCCGGTTACACTGGACGCACCAGGGGATGACTTGCGACCGGGGTTCACCGAGTCCGTCAAAACATTCACCGGCACGGCGTACCAAGAGTCGCTGCCCTACACCCTCATCCGTGAGAGCGTGCGGGTACGATACCACAGCGGGCAGTGCCTGTAAGGAAGGGATTCCATGACCGAGACACTGCCGCTGCCTCGTGGCCGGGTGAAGGCCCACCACGTCCCCGCCATGATGGTGATCCCCTGTGGCCGGGCCATCGGCAAGAGCACCACCTTCGTCGGTGCTATCCGCAAGAACTGGGAGCCGATCACCGACTGGAAATCGAACTTGGTTCTACGGGAGTGGGCAGCGATCGGTGCTCAGCTGCTGGCATCCGGCCGTCGCGAGTACCGCATCGGCACCATGTACATCGAGTACGCCAACGTCGCTCTGCCTGGCGACCCGGCCCCTATCCCGACGTTCGACCGCAACCCGGCCTCGGGCGTGACGTACTACAACGCCCTCATCACCAACCCCGCCAACGACTACCTGCGGGTGCCGATCATCGCGGCCCCGGTCGACACGTCCGACCCGGTGTTGTACCCGAAGGGCAACCTGGTCACCTTCTTTGCCCAGACGCAAGGCACCGTCGGCGTCCACAGCAAGCCGTTCGGCGACGTGTACAACTCGACGGTCATCGGTGCGGCCCTGGTTGCGACCCCGAACCCGGACGATGCGACCGAGGACCTGGTCCTTAGCCGGTTCTACTTTGACGTACCGGAGCAGAAGCCCAAACTGCCGACCGGGCAGATCGGCCTTGAATGGGAACTCACACTCCAGTGAAAGAGGGGGGTCAAGGATGGCCTTCAAGGACCAGCTGCAACTCATCAAGCGGGGCGACCCGGTTATCGAGGGCAGTGTTAATGACCCGCTCGTGCAGCTCAACCAGAACGTACGCTACCTGTACGACCTGATCAAAGCAGCCACGATCGGGTCGACGATCTTCGCCCGCCAGGTCACCGTCGAGCCCGGTGCCGTCCCCGGCATGCCGGTCTACTACAACCCGGCGACTCAGCGGTTCGAGCGGGCGGTCACGTCCCTGGAGACGGACCTCTCCAGCGGCGTCCTCCGGACGTCCCCGAGCACGAACGTGTGGGGCGTCATCTACGAGAAGTTCGACACCACCCTCGCCGACCTCCTGCTCTACGGCTACGCCCCCTTGGACCTGACCCTGGCCGTCGACGGCCCGGTGGTCGCGGGCGTGTACTTCCTGTCGGGCGTCACGCCGGGCAAGATGAACGTCAACCGCCCGCCCGTCGCCGTGCCGGTACTCCGGTCCGACGGCAACGGCATGGTGTTCGTAACGCCGACGCTGGTCGACTTCTTCGACCGGCACATCCACTACCACTTCGGCCTGTACTGCCAGCCGGCTGGCGATACGATGCCACCTGCCCCCGGTGGGCGGCACATCATCACCAACCCTGATCCGAATCTGGTCGGCTGGTTGCCCGCCAATCACGCGGTCTTCAACGGACTAGCCCCTCCAGGGGCCGTGTTCGGGTACAACATCAAAGCTCACCAACAGCTCAACGCCGCATGGCCTCCCCTGCCGGCTCAGAACTCCTACCTGGAATGGAACCGGGGCGACAACGTCATCTTGAGCGGCACCCCCCTCCCCTTCGGCGGCGGCGTACCACTCGGGGCCGGCGGCATGGCGATCATTGACCGCAACGGCCTGTGGTGGTTGACGGACTGCAACGGCGATTGCCCGTGGCCGGCGACCCTCGACACGGCCTTCCCGAACGTGTCGTCGCAGAGCCTGGGCGAGTGCCCGTACACTCCGGACATGCGGATGGACCTTTGGTTCACCCGAATCAACTTCGCCACGGACACGACGGCGGTCACCAGCCTGCGGTCGATCGACCCCCGCATCAAGGTACTCTGTCTTCAGACGGGGTTGCCCGCCACGGCCGGCGACCTCGAACTCATGTTGGACTTCAGCTTCCTCATTCAGAACGATACGGCCGTCGGGTCGCTGGCGTTCAAGGAGCTAACGGGAAACCAGTTCCGGCGTGGTCGTGTGGTGGAGGGCCTGCTTAAAGGCTCTCCGAATGTCGTGCTATCGTCTCCGGTTACGCGACCAGTGGACCCAAATAATCCCCTGTCGGCGACGCTCTATCAGGACATCGTCACAGTCGCAGTGACGCCCCAGAACACGCTGGAACTGGATACACAGCTGGTCAGGCTCGACAGTGTGACCGAGGAGTATTACCAGAACCTCATGTACCTGGGGTTCGGGGCCACGGAGCAGACCAGCCTCCGGGCCAAAATCCACGTGCCCTACGACCTGGTCGTCCCCAACCCGATGCTGTCCCTTCGGTTCCGGGTGCTCGGTCGTAACATCGGCACGACACCGCAGATGACCGTAACGGCCCGTCGCGTGCCGCGACCCTCGACGCCTCTGGCTACCTTGGTGCCCTTGCCGCTCTTAGCCACGGAGTTCCCGATCACGATCAACTTCCAGACGACCTTGGTCACCGCCAACCTGTGCTACGAGGCCGAGTCACTGCCGTTTGCCATCGCCCCCGGTGACATCGTCTTCTTCAGCATCACCCGAAACGCCCCCGACGGCTACAACGGTGAGATCGGGTTGTTGCAGCTGGTTGGTGCCGTCAGCGGAGCGTAATTCGACTAGGAGGCACGGATGCCACTCGGTGCGTGGAACCTGGAATGGCTGAACCTCAACAGCCAGAGAAACTACCCGATCGCGGAAGACGCCACCGGCGTCTCCACGACCGGCGACTTCGCTATTCCCGACGACTTCATCGTCGAACTGGATCTGGCTGTCCACGCCGGCCTTGACGTCGCCCCCGGTCAGTTCTTCGTCCTCCACATCGGTGCCTATGCGACCGGGTACTCGGTCGTGATCGGCTACCAGCCAGTCGACTTGTCGGCCCCGATCCCCGTGGCAACGGCTTTGATCGCCCGTCCGCTTCACACCCGCAACAAGGTCTACGCCCTTGGCGGCGTCGCCCCATTCGACGACACGGTCGGCAAGATCGTCATCGGCCGACTCGAAGCCATCGACGACCAACCCCCCGGCTTCCATACGTTCGACCTGGACGGAGGTCGTCTCGATCCTGATGCCATTCGCCCGATCATTCGCGGCGTCAGCTCCATCGTCCTTAGCAACCGGGGCCAGTTGTCACCCCCGCTATACGGCGACATCGAGCTAGTCGCGGGCACGAACATCCAACTGGTGCCCATCTTCGTATCCGGCCAAGACCCCAAGATCCGCATCAACGCCATCTCCGGCGAGGGCACCATTGACGAGTGCGTCTGCACCGGGGAAGATCAGACCTCGCTGCCCATCAAGTCGATCGACGGCATCGGTCCGACGGCAGCCGGGGACTTCACGATCATCGGCAACAGCTGCCTGGAAGTGAGGCCGATCGCCAACGGCATCCAGCTCGTCGACACGTGCTCCCAGCCGTGCTGCGGATGCCCGGAGCTGGAGACCATCACCCGAGACCTCGAACGGTTGCAGGCCGAGGCCCTGAGCGTCGGTGAATTCGTGAACCGCCTGGACACCGCAATCAGCACGTTCGATTCCATCGTCCTGGGCAGTCGCCTGGGCGACCGTTCCTGTATCACCTGTTGAGGAGAAGACCATGGCCAACGCTTTGTTTGAAAAGGGCAGGCAGAAATTTCTCGAAGGGAGCATTCTGTGGCTGACCGATAACATCAAGTGCATCTTGGTGAACGGTTACACCGTGAACCTGTCGTTGCATGAGTTCCTGTCCGACGTTCCCGGCGGCAACATCACAGCGACCTCGCCGAATCTCGCCACCAAGACCTCCACGGGCGGTGTGGCCGACGCGGCGGACGTCACGTTCTCGGCCGTCGTGGGTCCGGCGTCGCAGCAGGTGATCATCTACAAGGATACCGGCAGTGCCGCGACGAGTCCGTTGATCGCCTACATCGACACGGCCCTGGGCCTGCCCGTGACGCCGGGCGGCGGTGACATCATCGTGCAATGGGATAACGGTGCGAACCGCATCTTCAAGCTGTAAGGCCCACTCGTGGCAGACTTCATCGACCTTAGCGGAGAAGCTATTGGCTCCGGCGAGGCTCTCGGTTCGCCGGGAGCCGTGCTGAAGCTGACGGTGACCGGCATTGCCTCCGGGGAGATGTTCGGCTCCCACGAGTTGGACCGCATCATCGTCCCGGTCCAAATCGGCGGCGGCGTCGTTTTCGGCATCCCACATCTGATCGCGTCGGTTATCCAGCTCATCACCGGCATACCGTCGCAGGAGGCGTTTGGGACGCCGACCCTCCCCGACAACATCCACCCGACCAGCATCGACTCCGGTGAAGCGATCGGCTATGCCAGTGTCGGCAAGGGCATCAACCCGGCCGGCATCGTGTCCTCAGAGGCGGTGGGGTCGCCGACGCTCACCGGCCCGCGAATTATTCCGGTCGACATCCCGTCCGAGGAAGCGTTCGGCACGCCGAACATCAACGCCCCGGTCATCGACGTCGCCGGACAAGGGATCGCATCCGCAGCAGTGTTCGGCACGCCCAGCCTGCTGTGGACGATCCAGCCGTCGCCGATCGTCAGCCGCGAGCAGTTCGGCATCATCTCGATCGCCAACAGCTTCCTCCAGCCCACCGGCATTGCGTCGGTCGAAGCATTCGGATCGCACTCAGTCGCCTTCGGCATCAAGCCGCCAGCCATCGCGTCGGCCGGGGCCATCGGCGTCCCGTCCTTGGGTCGACCGATCTACCCGACCGGCATCCCCACTGAGGAGGTGTTCGGGACGCCGAAGCTCGCGGACGGCATCCGGCCGTCGGGTATCCCAACCGAGGAGGCGTTCGGCACCCCGTCACTTGCCCGCCTCATCCGCCCGACCGGGTTCCGCTCAGACGCGGTCGGACGTCCGAACATCGCCCGTGTTGTCAACCCGGCCGGTATCACGTCGGCCGAGGCACTCGGCACGCCACGACTGGGCACCGGCGTTCGCCCTGTCGGCATCCCCACTGACGAGTCGTTCGGCGTCGGACAGATCGACCAGCGGATCTTGATGACGGGCATCCCGTCGGCTGAGAAATTCGGGCGGATCTCGATCTGTGTCACGAACTATGACTTGCGTGGTCGCCAACCGACCACGGTCAACGCCTCGCAGGGGATGGGCCACGACTACCCTTTGGTGGCCCCGTCGGACGACATCCAGCTCCTGTTCAGCGACTTCTACCTGTCGTACCCAGACCAGGGCTGTCAGTTCACGTACCCACTCTTCCTCGACTGGCTGTACGGCTTCGGCTGCCGACTCAACGACGAAATCCCCGGCTTCCCCGAGCCGACCCATCGGCGGGATCTGATCGTCGTCGACGCTCTCGGTAACCGCGTGTTTGACAGCACCCTGGCCGAGTCCTACGTCGAACGGCCGTGGGGTGATCGCCTGCTCATCTGCGAGTGGCACCACGGCGACACCGTCTGCCGGATTGTGCAACACACGGCGTGGCCGTCGGATGGAACGTCGACCCGCGACTACGACGTGTTCATCCAACCCGTCAACAGCGAGCTGGATAGCCGGACGTATGAGCGGCTGCCGCCTCGGGTGCGGAGCCTGCAATTGGGCCTCGACCGGTTCGACCACAACGTCCAACTCACTGACGGGTACAACGTCACCCTCACCTACGCCGCGACGACCAGGGTGGACGGCGGCAGGTTCGTGACACGGGCCACCATCGACGCGACGCCCGGCAGCGGGCAAGGCCGCTCGCCCGGCTGCGAGTCCGTCGAGCCGATCCTGCGGCGAATCAACACCATCAAGCCGACAGACAGCGGCAACTTCACGATCGACGCGACCGATTGTTACCGCATCCAGATGCCCTTGAAGATCAACGCTGGCCCGCCCCGGACGGCCTCGTTCTTCAGCGACACGCTGACACCGGAGCAGGCCGCGTCCGCCATCCGCCTCGACAACGATTGCAAGCCGTGCTGTGAGTGCGATGACTACGCCCGCGTGTACAAGGGTCTGCGGCACGTGTGGTTCACTTGGCTCGATGTCGCCCAGCACGGAGAACGGGTCAGGGACCTGTACGAGAAGGACAAGGTGCGGTGGTTGGAGCAGTACCAGTGCCGGCTCGAACACCCCGTTAAACTCATCGGCTTCACGGAGAAGCAGTGCAACGGACAGTTCGCGGGCACCTACTGCAACTTCTCGGTATGCTGTCTCCAGGAGACCGAGCTTCGGTTCACGGCCCAGCTGTTTGACGGAGTCACACCGATCCCGTCGGGCACCATTCAGGCCACCATCAGTGAGAGCTTCGTCACCGGGTCGCCGTGGGTCGGTCGCGAGCCGTACGCGATGGGCGGGGAGTTCCCGGTCTACAAGGCCACGATCCCCCAGATGGACCCGCAATCGAACGCCTCCGTACAGTTCCGTGTTTGCACGAAGGGGTGCAACCCGAACTGGTCCCTCAAGATGACTATGACGGCACACGCACCCGACCCGCTCCCCAACGACGCCGGCGTGTCGTGCCCGGTTCCGGTCGTCGCAGTTCCGGCCGACGTTTCGGCCCTGTGGACCGACTCGCCGTCGCCGGTCCGTGGGTTCATCCAGAAAACCATACCCCTCAACCCCGTGGCACGGACTTACCCGTGCGGTGACTGCTGATGGGTGTCATTAACGAGAACTGGTACACGCGAAACGAGGGCACGCCGTACCCCGTCGACGAGTCCGCGTCCAACGTCGATGACGCCGGCAAGTATCTGCCGTCCGACATCCTCGCCGACCTCTCCATTCGCTACCCTCGCGACCTGGGTCCGTACCCGTTCCTCGCGGCCGTGTCGGTGACCGCCAACCTGGTTACACTCGTCTTCGAGGTCGCCGACAACCCCGTCATGCCCACCCGGTTCACGCCTCTGTGTGTGGTGACCGTCCCTCAGCCTGTTCCCATCCACTCTCACGTCGCCGTGCAGGCCCAGGTCGACGGCGTCGGCGGCTGGATCGTCTTCGGTCAGGGGGCACTCGATCAGGTCGGCTACCGTGGGCGGTTCTCATCCCCCCAGCAATCTTTGCTGACCCCCCGGTCCTGCCGGGGATACGCCAAGCTACCCGTTACAGGCGTCCGCACGCTCGGCCTCGCCGCAGACCTAACGGACATCGTGCAACTGTCGGCCGACTCGCCGCTAGAGATCGTCAAAGAGGCCAGGGAGATCGACAATGTTCTCCGAGACGTGATCGTCGTCCGGCTGGTGACTAACGACCAGGCCGCGTCCTCCAGTACCGCGACAACCGGCACCCTATCGAACACCAGCACGTTTGCCGACTTTGCCGGGCCGTGCAGCGGGCGACCGGAGTCCGCTACCTGCGGCGACCCGCAGCCGATCCAGTCCGTCAACACCGTGGGACCCGACTGCACCGGAATGATCACCCTGGACTTCCGGGGCTGCTCGATCTTGTCGCAAATCGCCGAAGCGTGCGGCATCGCCATCGACTGCAACCTCGGCCTGTCTGCCGCGTGCCCGCCCAAGTACCTGCCGAACGAGGACGGCCTGCTTCCGTTCGAGGTGCCTCCGGCGAACGTGCCCGTGCCGCCACCCGTGCCGGTGGTGCCGGTGGTGCCGCCGCCCGCCGAATCAGTCGTCATCATCGGCTCCTTGCCATACACCGAATGCTTCGACGAGGAGTTCGGCCTGTACTTCCAGGAGCTGTCCGGGACATGGGGCTTCTCGACGACGGATACCCCGGACGAGCTACTCTACTGCCCGGCGGACCTGGACAACCCGTACTCCCTGGTCTACCCGCACGCGAGCTACCAGGCCCAGGACGCCTCACGGGAGAACGTCACCCTGTGGCGAGGGTTCGACACGACCACGATCGGTCGCCGCGTGGTCACCACACTGAAGATGCAAGACGGCCCGAGCGGCTCCCGGTCTAACGGCGGTGTCGTTATCAACTACCGGCCGCATACGACTGTTGCCGGGTTGTTTGAATACTTTGTTGCTTCCCTTGACGTCGACACCCAGCAGCTGAAGCTCGAACGGTTCAATGGGTCCGTGTACCTGCCCGTTGCGTCGCTCGATTTGCCCGGACTGGTTCGGGAGAAGTGGTATCGCGTGAGCGTGAAAGTGTCCCCTGGCCTCTACGCGGGGCAAGCCGGCATCACAACGCAGGTTACCGAGATCGGCGGTGTCGTCGCCGCAACCCTTGGGCCGGTGACCACCAACAGCTACGGGACGTCGGACGGAGTGTTCGGGTTCCACGCTAACCGGTCGATCACCAGCTTTTCCTACTTCCACGTGGAGGTCGCACCGTAATGCCGGAACGTGTCCTCTACCCCCAGTGGCGGAAGCAGAACGAGACGACGAAGTACCCGTTCGGTGACGACTCCGCACTCATCAACGATGCCGGCTTCGCGATCATCGAAGGCACGTTCCTGGACGCCGCCCTCTACCCGATTGGCGGCGGCGTCGGCCTGTACATCTCGTCCGTCACGGTCGACCACCAGTCCGTGACCGTGATCATCGGCGACCTGGACAACCCGGCCATCGCGTCGGCGACGTTCCCTCTCATTAACCCACCAAACCTGGTGAGCCTGGTGGACGGGTTCGGTCGACCGGCCGGCGTCTTGGTGAGCGAGACCGCCCGCCTCGGCATTTTCCAATCGTGGTCGATCGGCACGCAGGAGTTCTTGGCGACCGAGACCGGGTTCGCCGCCACGGTCTGCTTCCCGACGCCCGAGACCGGTGTCCGGGGGTTTCAGCTCCCCGACGGGACAGTCATGACGGGGGACGTGTGGATCGTCGGCGAGGACGGTGTGGTGCTCACCGAGGAGACCGTCGCCCTACCTCCGGTGTGCGGCGTCACGGGGTCGGCACGGGTCATCCGCGTGGACATCGTTGGCGACCCGCTGTTTCGCCGCCGCCTGTGCACCCCGCACTCACTGTTCAAGACGCCACGGTTCATTCAGAAGGTCCGGGTGGTGGCGAAGAATACGCAGTTCATCTGCGGACCGGACGCCAACGGCGAACTAAAGATGACGGTCATTAACGATCTGGCCCCGGACACTGTCCTTCGCGTGCGGGCGGTCGATGGCGGTATGATCATCGAAGCTGTCGGGTCGCCCTCGTCCGGCTAAAAGCCAGTTTCTAGGAGTCATCGTGGCCCGCCCCGGCTTCTACAACGAGAACCGCAACCGTGCGTTCCCGTTCTTGCTCGGCACCGTCAACTCGCAGGTCCTCGGGCCGGCGACGCTGCGGCACCTGCCCAACTCTGTCGTCGTCGACGCCGGGTTCATTGTCGGCAACAATGCCGGGTTCATCACGGACGTCAACAAGATTTACCTGGCCCGCGTCCGACGGACCGGCTCCGCGTTCCGCTTCGAGTTCGGCTCGGACGCGGCCAACCTGGTCGGCACCAAGCTCGTGTTTGTCCGCTTCCTCGGCGACAACGGATACCTAGCGGAGCACGTCGACGAGTGGGAGGTGCACCTGACCAGCCAGTCGGCCGGACCGTGCGACGAACCCCTCTGGTCCGGGTACATGGTTTCGGGGAGAATCGACGATCTGGTAGCACTGCTTCCGACCGACGGCTCACTGGAGCGGCAGGCCGATGACGCCACCGTCGAGCCGGCGTTGATCCAGAACCTGGCTCACACTTACGTACGCGGCGTGAGTCTGGCCAACGGCGACCGGACCCGAGTTGTGGCCCCCGAGGGCTGCCCGCCGGTCACCTGGCCGTTCCCGACAGGCGTAATCTATCCTGGAGCACGGTGCATCCAGGGCGACATCCTCTTTAAGCCGGGGTACAACTGTTCGATTTACCAGGACGCCGCGAACAACGGCCTGGTGTTTCGGGCCGTGCCCGGTGCGGGAGATGGGCAGCCGTGTGTCGAGACCCCGGTGTTCGCCGGGGAGCAGCCGCCGGACGACAGTAGCCTCTACGCGGGCGGGCCGACATGTAACGAGACGCTGCGGTCGATCAACGGGCAAGGTGGGCCGAATTTCACAATCACCCCAGGACAAGGGGTGTCGATTCAGCCCGATCCGGACAACAACACGCTGGTGATTGACGTCAGCATGGTGGGGTTGCAATCGTGCAACGGAGTGTCGCAGGTGTCTGAGAGCATCTGATGGCAGGACGACAACAAAGAGTCAAGGATGGCAGACCCGGTCTTCAATACGCACAAGTGCGTAATCGAGCCGATTCACCCGGTCCCGAACGAGCACATGCTCACGGACCCGAGTGTACCCGCACCTCCTCCGGACATCCCTGACTGCCCGGCCGAAATCCCGACGCCGGTGCCCGAGCCGCCGCCGTGCCCCGGCATCCCGGCCACAAACATCGTCGCAACTAAGACCGTGTCGACCTGCCAATCGACCGGCAGCTTCACGTTCCAAATCGTCCCACTGGATTGCTGTAACTTCGACTTTAACCTCGACATCGACTTCCCGTGCCCGACCCTGCTATTGAAGGGCCAGGCACCGCCGTGCACCGGCGGCTCCATGGTCCTCGACGGTCTCGCCGAGGGACAGGCGGTCCAGCTGCCTCCGGGCCAGACGCCAAACTTCCGCTTCATCCTCACTGTTGGCCCCGATTGCTCGTTCGACTTTGACTTTGAGATCGACTTCCCGTGTCCTCAGATCTGCATCTGCGGTCAGTGCCCCTCCAACGGCGGCTCGGTCACCTGCGGGGCCGGCAAGGCGATCCAGAAGGGGCCTGGGTCCAAGCCTGAGTTCCGCTTGACGCTGACCGTCGGAGCGGACTGTTCGTTCGACTTCGACCTGGAGATCGACTTCCCCTGCCCGCTCATCCTACTCAACGGCAGGCCCGGTCCCACGGTCCTATCGGGCCAGGGCGACGGCAAAGTCAACTACCTGGCCCCCGGCTTGCCGCCGGACTTCACATTAACCCTCACGTCGAACAGCGATTGCTCGTTTGACTTCGATTTCGAGATCGACTTCCCCTGCCCCCTGTTGCAGGTCAACTCAACGACAGTTGGTTACCTGCCACCCGGTTCGCCGCCCACACTGGCGTTCCTGATCGTCCCGACGGCGGACTGTACGTGGGGCTTCACGATCGACATCGGGTTCCCGTGTCCGCTGCTACGGACCGGCACCGTACTCACGCGATACCTCGGTCCGGGGTCGCAGCCGGTGTTCGTCCTGAACATCATCCCGCTGCCCGACTGTACGTGGGAATTCAACGTCGACATCGCATTCCCGTGCCCGACGTTCGTCGTTCTGCCGTCCACGGTCCGAGTGCTGCCGCCGGGGGGAATCCCTCGCGTCCTGCTCACCATCGACGGCCGTGACGACTGCACGTTCGATGTATCGGTCGATGTCGACTTCCCGTGTCCGACCCTGCAACTCGCCGGTGTGGCCGTCAGCCGTCAGGCCCCCGGCGGTCCCGGCCTGTTCCTCGTCAACATCGCCCCGGCTGCGAACTGCACCTGGAACTTCACGTACACGGTCCAGTTCCCGAGCCCCGTCGTCGTCGCTGGCATCCCCATTGTGTTCCAGCGACCACCCGGCTTCGGCCCGATCGTCATCCTGACGGTCACGAACCCGGCGGTCTGGCTGTTCCGTGTCGACTTGACGATCGGGTTCCCGTGCCCGTTCGTCGGTGGACCGCCGCCGGTCGTCAACTACCTGCCGTCCGGGTTTCCCCCGTTCGTCCAGTTCATCATCACGAACAACGCGAACTGCTCGTTCGACTTCTTCCTGCGGATCGACTTCCCGTGCCCTCGATTACGCACGCTACCGCCGCTGGTCCGGTGGCTTCCCGCCGGGCAGTTCCCGAGCGTGGTGTTCACGATCACCAGCAGTCCGGGCTGCATCTTCGACTTCTTCCTCAACGTCAACTTTCCGTGCCCGTCGATCATCCTCAACTACCCGCTGTGGTTCCTACAACCGCCGGGCGGGTTCGGTCTGGTCAGCTGGAACGTCGAGATCACGGACTGCGAGTTCACGTTCAAGCTGCGGGTCGCCTTTCCGATCCCGGACATCATCCTCCGGAACCCGACGTGGCGGTACGAGTGCAACCTGAAGCCTCGTGTTCAGTGGGCCGTCGGGTACGTCCAGAATGAGTTTGAACTCGACTTGAACGTCGACTTCCCGTGCCCGGACATTACGCCTAAGCTCTACATCCTCGTCACCGGGCCGTGCTCCCGGCCGCAGGGCAACTTCCAAATCATCTGCAACGACGACTGCAAGTTCGATCTCGAACTGAACCTGTTCCTGCCGGGGCCGTGTAACTGGATCTTCGACTCCGTTGTGACGACCAGGACCGGTCCCGTACCGGCGGCGACGTTTAAGGTCTCCGTTGTTGAGTGCTGTCGCTGGAAGTTCGAGCTGGACATTACGTTCCCGCCGGGCTGCCCGTGCACGGGCAGCGGAGCACTCGCACTCAAGGGCACCGTGGGGACCATCTGATGTCAGCACAGAACGTACTTGCGAACCTCAACGAACTCGGCGTCCGCGTGTGGCGAAGCGGGGAGAACATCAGGTTCTACCCCGCCGAGCTGGTCCCGGAGCCTCTGCTGGACGCCCTCAAGGTGTATAAGGCCGACCTGCTCGGACTCCTCAGTACCGAGGGTGGCGAGGGCGAGTTGCCGCCGCCGCTCTCGCTTAAAGCTGCCGACGTGCCGGTCGCGGTCGTCATCGGCAGCTACAACATGCCGTCCGCCGTCGAACTTCAGATCCGCCTGGTCCGGCACCATTGCGGGCCGGACACCCCGATACTCATTGCGGACGACAACAGCGACGGGATGATGGACCGCACGGGCGACACGGCCTACGACCGCCTGGAGTGGCTCCAGCACCGCTACCCGAACGTGGTCATGTGGCCGAGCGTCCAACGTGTCGGGCACTCCGGCGGTGACCTGTCGGCCCTGTGGAAGGGGTTGCAATGGGCCAAGGCAACCCAGGTCAAGGTCTTGGCCAAGCTGTCCCAGCGGTTCATGATCGACAGGACCAACTGGCTCCAGGACGGGGCCAGGCTGCTCGCGGAGTCGGGTCGCCCGCTCGCCAGCAACGCCTGCATGAGCACGGGCTTCCCACTGCGGACTGAGGCCATGTTGCTCGACGTCGCCGCATGGACGCAGCCGGGACTCATCGCCGACCTGTGCCCACGGCCGATCACGATCGCGGCCGAGCAGGCCCTGATCGAGGAGGTCTGGACAAAACTGGGCGGAACCTTCATGGTGTGGGAGCTACTCGGGCTGGGCCGTGCCGTCTGGCACCCCGACACGTACTGGCACGAGGTGACGAGTCTCGGCGAGTACCACAACCTTGCCGACAAGCACCGCATGCCACTGCGAGAGGACTTCCACGTCGAGCCGTGGCGTAGTCGACCGGGTTATATTGGGGGATGACCGTGTACGAGAACCTTCAGTGGTGCGTTAAAAACATTCCGAAGGCATGGCACGACCTGATCGCCCAGCAGTGGACGCCGCCGCCGGACAGCGACCTGTTCGCGTGGCGGGCCAACTTCCTGCGGGGCACCGAGGCCACCGCCAAGATCCGAGAACTCTTCACCGGGGACGCCCCGGCGTCCGTCGTCAGCCTTGGCGACTCGGACATCATCCCCGCTTGCCCCGAGGCGTTGCTCGACGTGCCCGACCTGAACCCCCACCTGGTCGTCCATGCCCTACGGTGTGCCGGGTCGACGGTCGAGGACTCTTACATCCTGCGGCACAACATCCGCGAGGCGATGGCCAACTCGCCGGTCTACCTGCTCATGTACTGGTGGGTCCCGGTCGAGATGGCCCAGGCCCAGATCTTCAAGCGGATGGGGTTCAACCTGACCGACCTCGGCAAGCCGAAGATCGACGTCAACGCCTGCTACAGCATGAACACGCACGGCAACTTCTTCCCGTGCTTCGACGGCAAGCGGGTCCTGGTCGTCGGCGGGATGTCGGAGAAGGTGTCTCGGGTGCTGGCCGACCCGGCGTTCCAGGAGCGGCACCGCCGGTGCGGCATCGAGAAGGGGTACACGGTCGTCGGCTTCGTCGACACGCCCAAGCGGTGGGAGGTGCCCAAGTGGTCACGCCTGCCCGCCGTCTACGCCGCGATCGACAAGTTCGAGGGGCAGTACGACTTCGCCCTGGTCAGCGGCGGCACGATGGCGTTACTGTATTGCGAGCACATACGGAAACGCGGTAAGCAGGCGTTCGACTACGGGGCGATCGAGCGTCAGCTCCTCGGAGAGAAGCACAGCATCGGCGGCGTCCAGTTCGACGTGCCGGAGAACAACTTCTACTATGACGGGCCTAAAGCGAAGTGAACCATGAGCCATCGCGTCAGCGTTGTAGTTCCGTGCCACAACTACGGTCACTACCTGGGGGAATGCCTTGACAGCATCTTCCACCAAATACGCCCGCCCGACGAGATCATCGTCGTCGACGACGACTCCACGGACAAGACCGTCAAGGTCGTCACGCGGTATCCGTCCGTCCGCTACCTGAAGGTCAGGTACAACCACCCCCTGCCGACGCGGCTGGCGGGAATCAAGACGGCTCGGGGCGACCTCGTCGTCTGCGTCGACGCCGACGACAAACTGTCCCCGGCGTACATCGACTACGCCCTGCCGTACTTCGCCGACCCCAAGGTCGGCATCGTCTACTCCGACCTCGCCCACTTCGGCGATCAGTCGGACGTGACCTCCTTCCCCGACACGGCCACGGCGGACTACCTGGCTCGGGAGAACTGCATCCACTGCGGCCCGGTCGTTCGCAAGATCGCGTACAGCGTGGCGGATGTGTACTCCATACCCGTACTCCCCCACGCCCACGAGGATTGGCTCCTGTGGCGGCGGATCGTCGCGGCCGGGTACGACGCCGTGAAGATGGCGGCTGCGTACCGCTACCGCAAGCACGGGAGTAGCCTCGTGAACAAGCGAAACGACCACTCTTTCTTCCGCCGGGCCGCGTTGTCCCTGGAGAAGGTGACACTGTTCATCCCGATGTCCGGTCGGTTCGACTGCTGGGCCAAACTGAGCACGTACCTCGAACGGCAGACGTGGCCCCACGACCAGGTCAAGCTCGTCATCCTCGATACGACCAGCACGTGCGACAGCAGCGGGTTCTCCTACGCCGTGCAGAGCTGGCTGGCGAAGTCGGACTACGCCGACTACCGGTACATCAACCAGCGAGTCGGCGAGCCCGGCCTCGCGGACGCCGACCGGATGGATCAAGCCGTACTGCGGGCCACCAACCGGGCGATGGCCAAGATTTACAACCTGTTCGCCCGCAACCTGACGACGGACTACGCCTGGGTGCTAGAGGACGACGTCATCCCCCCGGACGACGCCCTGCTGCGGCTCTTCTACGCCATGGACGAGAAGACCGCCAGCGTGTCCGGGGCCTACGCCCACCGCTACCGCGAGGGCTTCGTTGCCTGGGTGTCCCGCCCGGACGTAATCATCAAGACCCCCGGCACGGGCGTCGTCAAGGTGGCGGGCAATGGCTTCGGCTGCGTCCTGCTGCGGAGCAGCGTCGTCCGCAACTTCGTGTTCTCCGAGCAGGAGTGCTACGACACCCACTTCTACGGGCAACTCAAGGACGCCGCCAAGCTCGACTGGGGCGTGACGTGCGACCACCTGTCGGCGATGGCCCTGGTGCCTACCGTCTCCGGGTACGTGTCGCAGGAGGAGTTCGACGAAGACTACTATCTGACGAAGCACCTGGACGTGCTCTACAGTGTCCAGAAGGGTGAGGTGGGCAGCGGGTACGAGCACTTCCGCCGCTGGGGGCAGGCGGAAGGCCGGACGGCACGCAAACTGGAGGAGAAGCGTGCAAACGCTGATTCTAAGACACAAGTTTGCACTGGGTGACACCGTCCTCGTGACGGCCCTGGTGCGGGACATCCAGCTGGCGTACCCGAACCAGTACCGGCTCATGGTCGACACACACTGGACGCCGGTGTGGTGGAACAACTCCCGCGTCGTGCCCCTGGACTTCACGGTCAAGAACCAACGGGTCATCGAGCTGTCCTACAAGGACGGCATCCAGGAAGCGAACAACCGGGAGAAGGTTCACTTCCTGGCGTGGTTCCATCGCGACTTCGAGCTGAAGACCGGCATCCGCGTACCCGTCACGGCCCCCAAAGGCGAGCTGTTCTTGGCCGAGACCGAGAAGCAGCCTCTCGTCAAAGGACGGTACTGGGTCATTTTGTCGGGTGGCAAGCTCGACATCACCACCAAACACTGGCACGTTGACCGCTACCAGCAGGTCATCGACACGCTGGCCCATCAGGGCGTCCAGTTCGTCCAGGCCGGGGCGACCCACCAACACCACGTCCACCCTCCGCTGGCCGGAGCCCTCAACGCCGTGGGCCGGACCGAGAACGTCAGGGACCTACTCTCGCTGATCGCCAACGCCGACGGGGTGGTGTGCGGGGTGACCGCCGCCATGCACATCGCGGCGTGCTTCGACAAGCCGTGCGTCGTCCTCGGTGGCGGTCGGGAGGCTCCGTGGTGGGAGGGGTACGTCAACGACTACTACCCAACAGCCTTTGGGCCGGCGTGCCCGCCCGTGAAGGTGCCCCACAAATATCTGCACACCCTGGGCATGATCTACTGCTGCAAGGACAAGGGGTGCTGGAAGCGGCTGACCGTGCCGATCGACAAAGAAGACCTGCTACCCGGCAACGCCCAGAAGCGTCTGTGCTCTGAACCTGTGCGGCCACAGGGCAGCATGCCCGTGCCGCTGTGCCTTGATATGATCAGTGTCGACCATGTGGTTGAGGCCGTGATGTCCTACTACGAGGATGGCGTGTTACCACCAATCGGAAAGCCCAGCGGCAAGTACAGCCTGCCCGTGATCGTCCCGGCGAACTACCCATTGGTCGACGACCATGGCAACGAGGTCGGGCTGTACGTCAACGGCCAGCCCGAGTCCACCTTGGAGTTCACCCGCCCGCCGGCCGAGGCGGCAAAGACGCAGCCGATACAGAACAAGATGTTGCCTCCTGAGATCTTCGCCAAGGCCCCCCACCGACCGAACCTTCTGTCCCACCCGATCATCAACGGTAAGTTCACCGTGTGCGTCCTCTGTTACGGCAATCATCCCGAACTGGCCAAGCGGTGCATCGACTCCATCCTTCGGTACGTGCCGCCCAACTGCATCGACCTACGGGTCGCGTGCAACGAGTGCTGCCCTGAGACCCTTCAGTACGTCCGGGACCAGCCGATCACGCGGGTCTACGTCAACCCCGTGAACAAGCTGAAGTACCCGGTGATGCGGGAAATGTTCTGGGACCAGCAGACGCCGATCGAGACTAGCCACGTCATCTGGTTTGATGACGACAGCTTCGTGGTCGACCCCCTGTGGCTGGAGAAACTGACCGAGACGATCGTGGCCAACCACCCCCACGGCTCGCGACTGTATGGGTGGAAGTTCCAGCACGACTTCAACCACTACGCCAAGGACGGCCACCGCCCCGACCTGTGGTTCCGGGGCGGCGACTGGTACAGGCACGTCAACTTCCGCCTGAAGCACGTCGACCAACCTGCCCCCAACGGGTCGGTCGTCGACTTCGTGGCTGGCGGCTTCTGGTGCGTCGCGACCGAGGCCATCCGCCGGTGCGGCATCCCTGATGTGCGACTGCGGCACAACGGTGGTGACATAGTTATTGGCGAGATGGTTCGGCAGGGCGGGTTCAAGATCAAGAATTTCAACGAGGGGAAGAAGTTCGTGCACAGTTCCGGGCACTCGCCTCGTGGCGTGTCCCATGGTCCCAAGAACAAGGAGTTCCCGTGGGACGGCCGCGTACGACCTTCGTCTTCGACCGTCTGACCCTGCTCCAGGCCCTCAAGTTCCCGGACTTCTACAAGGTCCCTGGAATCGAGTCGTGGGCTGTGGAGGGAGCCGGCGTCTACGAGCGGGCTCTGGACGGCTCCCTGCGTGGCACAGGCTGCGGCAGCTGCGGCGAGGGTAAGGGCGAACTGAACGAACTCCTGTGGAAGCTCGGGGCCGTTGCGGCGGCGTCCGAGGCCACGCGGGCGGGCTTGGTGGCGTTCATCACGGCCAAACGTCGCTACCGCCCGGTTCCGATCTTGCTGTACTATAGGGATGACACAGGACGTGTGCAGACCCTGACGATGTAGGAGGCACGGATGCCCGTCGAGCGTGCGATCAAACTCAAGAAGTTGGCCGTCCTCAACGTCGACTACCTGTACCTCAGTGCCTTTCGGCTGCGGGTCGAGGTCGAGTTGACCCACGGGATCGAGCCCCAGATCTTCGTGTACCGCCGGGACCTGGCTAACCCGTACACCGGCGACGTGCTCGACACGTTCTTCACGATCGCCAGCCCGGTTGACATGGCCGAATACCCGTCCGAGGAGCCGGACCCTCAGAAGGCGTACCCGTTCTTCCGGAAGCGGTTCGTCGAACTCGATTTCCGGTCGACCGCCTTGGCTGATGAGGCATGGAGGTTGATCGTCGAGGAAGCTACCACTTTGGTGCACGCCTTGAACCGCCTCGAAGATTTGGAGCCGGTTGAGGAAGTCTGGATCGGCCCGTACCCTGAAGATCCGCAGGGATCTCTAAGTGAACCGGCCCCGTAGCATCAAGCTGCAAGGAGATAGCGATGACGCCGACCCCACAACCACAACGCAAGCTAGTTGTCATCGAAGACGGCACGCTTCTAAGTATGGCGGCGAACGCCAAATTCGTTGCCGCTTTTCCGTTCCTGGCAGCCCTCCAGAATCCTCAGCTGCGTGTCCCCAAGCAAGGGTGTGGCACGTGCGGCGGCAAGGGACGGGAACGGAACCAGCTACTGCTCTCGGCTAAGTCCAGTCTGGCCAACATGGACGTGGACAGCAAGCGGCGGCTTAAGGAAATGTTGAACGCCCAGCAGGTCAGGATCGTGTACCAAGACGGCGGTGCCCGGACGATCCAGAAGACCTTCTAGAAACTGGAATCTAGCCACACGACCTCCGGTGATCCCGGAGGTCTTTTCGTTAAGTTCGATGGCCGGACACGCCGGACACGTCCCGAGCACGTCTACTAAATTAAACACTGATCTGCGTCATATTATCTGAGAGGTATCTTACCTCTTCTCGTTTACCCTCTTCAGGAGTCTCACATGGCAACGGCAACAACGTCCAAGAAGAAGACCAAGACCGAAGTCAAGGACGACGAGGCGAAGCCGACCAGCCTCATCGGCTCGATCTTCGGAGGGTTGTGGTACATGGCCGTAACGACGGCGACCATGCTCTACAACGCGGTGTCGTCAGCCTTCGGTCTGAAGATCGACCCGCTGGCCCCGCAGGTAAAGACGACGTACTGGCAGTACGTCGCCACCGCAGTGTTCGTGGTGACGTGTCTGGTGATCACCGGGTATGCGTTCCCGTGGCAGTTCGGCTTGGCAGCTGTAACTGGCATCGTGCTGGTGTTGGAGGTGCCGTACTTGGCGGCTTTGTCGGTCGAGTTCAAGAGCAAGGCCAACCGACGCCGAGTTTATAAGAGCACCGTACTCGCGTGTGTGCTGTTCTTGTTGGGCGTGGTCACCGTCGAGTACCCGGTAGCCGGGTCGCTCGGAATGGTGTTCTGGGTGACGTGGTTGAGTTTGGATAAGCTACTCGGCGACAACGTCGCGTCGCGACTCTACCACAAGGAAGAGGAAGAGAGATGGGCGACCGAGGAAGTCGAGTATGCCCGTCATCTGGATGATGATGCCGACGACGAGTGATCACAGTTTCCATTTCCACATACCCGACGAGGACCACTCGGTCCTCGTCCCTACTCGGAGGAGTCATGAATGGCGAAGAAGAAGGAAGCGACCTCGGAGTCGTTCGAGCCCAGCTCGACCGATGCCTTGGTCCCCGTCGTGACCAGGGACGAAAGCGACGACCCGCTCCTCGTGATGACGAGGACACGGGAGGAGATGGCCGGGCGTCTGCGGAGTCTGCTGGCGACGGTACGGACGTCGATCCTGTCAGAGTTCGAGATGGTACAAGCAAGCGTGACAGAAGCAGCATTAAGCGAAGTCGCCGAAAGGTTGACCGAGCTGAACACCCAGCTCGGACAGAAGAGCCCGATGACGATCGTCCTTCTGCCGGCTCTACGGAGGAAGACGACGGCGTTGGAGGCGAGTCTGGCAACACTCTACCGTCAGACGGGTTTGAACATGACGGAGTCGGAGTTGGCGGCGAAGGAGGCGGTGAGGGCGTTGGTCCCAAACTGCCCGGCCTGAGCGACGACGAGGTGACAGCCGCCGCTCAGGAACTGGAGGAACGACGTGAGGCTGCCAACTGGCGGCAGTTGCAACAACTCGCGACCGGGCGGCGTGCCTGGTTCGCTCTTCGGACGGCCATACGGTGACCAGGCTGCGGCCTGCACATGCAGTTCTCCCGCTTAAGGGAGATTCATGTGCAGCCCGTTAGCCTGGCCACCGGGGTCGGCATGAGGTACACTTCAGCCGTGTACCCATGCCTTTTCTTTACCAATCGGAAGATCGCATCATGTTGAAGGTCGTCTCGGAAGAGAGTAAGTTCGAGGAAGACTTCAGTCGCGGCGTCGTCGTTGTCGAGAGTGACAACACTGCCAACTTCGGCCTGGCTATCGAGGAGCTGGGGTCGACCCAGACCCGCACGCTCGCTGCCGGGTTTGCCGCCCAGAAGGGCATGGGCAGCCCCCGCATCAACGGGAACGTCGGCCCGGCGTACCCGGTCAACGTCGAGGGCAAGCCTCTGGAGGCGGTACGCGGCGACAAGGACGAGGTGCTGCCCCTCACGCACCCCAAGATGCGGCCGGCGGCGTACCGCATCGACGTCCCGCTGACGAGGCCTCTCCTGTGATGACGCCGGTGACCGTTGAGCAGTTGAAGCGGGTCCTGGTGATGCTCGAACCGGAGCGGTTCACCTACCTGGTACGGGGCTACCTGAAGGTGCAGCCCCACCAGGCCAAGAACGTCCCGCTCCTCGTGCAGCTAAAGCTGATGCTGGCCGACTGGATGCACTACATCGGGTTCATCAGCGACCAGCAGCAGCAGCTCATTCTGACCCGCCGCAGTCGCGACCTGGCCGAGTACCAGGCGTTCCTCGGCATCGGCCTGGACGACGGCGACGCGAGGGAAGAACTACCGTCGTTCGTACTGACTATCTCCGACATGCGGTATGTGTCGACGACAGCCAACGAGTTCTGGCTGGACCTGCAAATCGACGAGGAGATCCCGGAGCTTCCCGACGCCTGTATCACCCACGTCAACTGCGACGTGACCGCGTTGTACCTGAAGACGATGAACCGGATACGCCAGATCTACGGGGGCACGGATGCCGACAAGTCTCATAAGGACGTCCGCAACAGCAACGGTGACTGACTTCGGGCACGGCCCGACCAAGGCCGTCCGCGACATGCTGCGTGGCGAGGGCACGTACGCTACCACCGTGCTGGTGTGGGCCATCGACCACTTCGGGTTCGACCCTGAGACGAAGCAGCCCAACGTGTTCATCTGGGCACCCGAAACCATCATGCACGAGATCCGGCGGGACACCGGCGTCGAGCCAATCAAGCTGACCTTCGACAAACTGATGGCGGCGATCACGATCGTGACGACGGACCTGTTCTTTAAGGACTTGTCTCGCTTCTTGGTCCTCGCCACCGTCCTGTCGGGCGAGGAGTTCCAACCGGACGAGGTCTCGCACCCCGACTCGGCTGAGACCGCGTGGGCTCTGACCGAGGCCCTGTTACTGTCGCCGCCAGACGAGGATGAACCGTTCTGCGGCGACATCCGGCACTACATCTCGCACCTTCTGAAGGAAGAGGGGTACGTTACCCCTCCGGACATTCTCCGGATCGCCATCGGGGCCGACCTGAGCAACCAGGTCCGCTTCAACTTTAGTGACGACCCGGAAATGTTCTCAATGATCTACCAGAACCAGCAAGACAAATCGGACGACGTCGACGCCGTCATCCGCCAGGGCACGCAGGAACTGGTACAGCAACTGAAGGCACTCCCCCTGCGTGAGGGGACTACGAAGGAGCTGGAAGAACGTGTCGGCAGTATCGCCCAGAAGGCAGAGGCCGCAAGCGATGCTGCTTCTCAACTTGGAGGCCCGCAATGATTAACGTGGACAAACTACTGAACGCCGTGGACGCACTGGCGGCTGAAATCGACTGGGACGATGAAGAGATCCGGTTTCTTCTCGTCGAGTTTATCCGCGAGCAGAGCATGACCAGGCCGGCGATACTCGCTGACCTGGACGCCTTCCTGCGGCAGCGGATCGCGGACGATCTGTCCGCCCAGGCCGTTGAGGACGACTTCCACGACGTGGACGAAGACGACGACTTCCTTAACGACATCGCTGCCCGGCACGAATGCGTGGCCGTGGACGACACCGACGAGGAAGATGACGACTTCAGCGACGAGGACAGTGACGAGGACGATGACTACGAGGACGACGATCTCGATTTTGATGACGACGAGGATGACTGGGACGACGATGAAGACGATGAAGACGATGAAGATGACGACGAAGAAGAGTGAAGACTGAGATCGGATGAGAGGTACGCCGCCACTACAATAGGGGCGGCGTCTTTCATTATAGGAGGTAGGCTGTGTCACACGTTGTGGAGTACGCACCCGGTGCGGTCGAGCAGAAGCTGCGGAACATCACCGCAGCGAAGATGGCGGCAGAGTGCCAGGACAACCTGGAGCTGGTGCTCCCCAAGGGGCATACGATCGGCGAGGACGGCCACGTCCGGGACGCCAACGGGCAACTGGTCACCAAGGGCGGTATGCACTACCGCACCTGGAAGGACGACCACTCGGGGCGGCTGGTCGGCGACTGGCCGATGCCGACGGGCATGACCCTCGCGGACGTCGGCGAGAACGCGGTGGCCATCCTCCGCGTGAAGGACAAGTCGAAGGTGAAGAGCTACGGGACGGCCCCTTACGAGATCGGGCTGGTCCCACACGTCGACAAGAAGACCGGCGAGATCACGTACTCCCTGGCCCACGACTTCTATCAGGGCGGGTACGGGATCGAAGACATCGTCGGCAAGACCGAAGTGGACCGGAGCAGCAAGAAGGTCATCTCCGCACACGGAGAGTACCTGATGTTCTACCAGATGATGTCCGCCAAACTGGCGGCTCAGGAGTCAGGCTGGGACATCAACTTCAAGAAGCTCGCCGACGGGACGTACGAGGGCGTCGCAGACACCGCGAACACGGGGCTCAACCAGGCCATCCCGGCCCCGCCCCAGTATTGAGGAGAGACCGTGATCCGAATGAAATTCGACCGAGGCGGCAAGGTGACCATCTCCCCCGAGGGTTACCCTGGCAAGGAGTGCCAGAACGTCACCGCCCACATCCGCAAGCACATGGCGGGCTCCACCCACAGTGAAGTTCCTACGGACGAGAGCCAAGAGCCCGAGCGTGCCTACACGGTCGCTCAAATGAACCCCCAGGAAAAAGTATGAGCACGGACAAGAAGAAGAAGTCGACCAACCCGCTGCGGCGGGACTTCAACGAGTGCGTCTGTTCCGGGCAGGCCGGCATCCTGTTGCTGTCGGATGAGCGGGAGGACGCGGCCGTCGATATCAGCGAGAGCTGCCGGTTCCAGGGTTGGTCACTGATGACCTGGAACGCGGCGGAAGGGATGGAGGTGGACGAGACGAAGCCCCAGCCCGGCGACGAAGAGTCGCCCGCGTCCCACCTGGCTCCGACCACGGCGTCGACGCCGAAGAGCGGGGGCGGCGGCAGTGCTAGTGCCCTGGCGGCGGTGAAGTACCTCCTGAAGAAGGTCAAGCAGGACGACGACCCGATGGCCGTCCTCCTGATGAAGAACGCCCACATGCTGTGGGAGCCGTTGTTCAGCCCCAACCCGGAAGTCAAGATGATCTTCCTCCACCTGGTGGAGGAGTTCGTCCGGGTCGGCAAGAGCCAGTGCAAGTCACTCGTCTTTCTTTGCCCGCCGGGCACCACCCTCCCCAACGAGTGGATGCCCTTGTTCAGTATTATCAAGCACGAACTCCCCAAGGCCGAGGACTTCCTGCCGATCTTGAACGAGTTGGAACTCGACGGCGAGCCCGTCGAGCTGAGCGACGAGGAGGCGTCCGTTCTGGCCAAGGCGTCCACGGGCATGACCCGGCTCCAGGCTGGGGGTGCGTACGGCCGCAGCCTCACCCGCAGCAGCAAGGTCAAGACGGAGATCGTGGAGGAGATCAAAAACCAGCTCTTGAACGCCAACGGGCTGCTTAAGCGTTGGGACATGAAGGTGCCCGTCGATCCGCAGAAGCCTGACGGGCCGAAGCGGGACTGGCCGCTGTGGGACGACATCGGGGGCAACGACGCCTGCAAGGACTTCTTGATGAAGATCATGCAACCCGAGAGCCGCAAGAAGCGGTCGAAGATGGGGGCGGTGCTGCTCATCGGCCCTCCGGGTACGGGCAAGACGCTCCTGGCGAAAGCCCTGGGCAACGCCGTGCAGCGGAAGACGTACGGCATGAACCTCTCCAACCAGAAGAGCAAGTGGGTGGGGGAGTCCGAGGCCAATACCCGCAGGCTGTTCAGCCAGTTGACGGCGATGCACGACCTGGTCGCGTACATCGACGAGGTGAACGAGCAGGTGGGAGGCGAGGAGTCGGAGGGCCACTCGGTCGACAAGGCCCTGAAGCAGCAACTCATGGAGTACCTCGACACGCACAGGGATCATGACGACGTCCTCGTCGTCATGACCGCCAATGACATGTCGAAGATGCACATGGCCTTGACCCGTGAAGGTCGCGTCGACGCCATCTGGTACGTCGGCCTGCCGGGCAAGGAACAGAAGGCGAAGATCTGGGACATCTGCATGCAGAAGTACGGGCTAGAGGAACAGACCCTCCCGGACGACAAGGGTTGGGCCGGCGTCGAGATCGAGGGGTGCTGTCGCAAGGCCGACAACCTCAACCTCACCCTGGTCGAGGCCAGCGAGATCGTCATCCCGTCGAGCGTGCGGGTGGCGGATCAGATCGAGCGTCTCCGCGACTGGGCGGACGGTCGCGTGCTCGACGCGGAGACGGGCAAGATCTATCGGAAGAACAAGGAGGCGGCACCGGAATCGACGGGCCACCTCCCCGTGGGCGTGCGGGCCAAGCGTAAGGTCCGCAAGTTGCTGTGACGGTCGGCGTGTAACCGACTACTGAGCTAGGATGGCCAAGGGTGCTTGACGATAATGTCGGGCACCCTTGGCTCGTTTTTTAAGGTCTACGAACCCATGACGAGTACCATGACCAAGCCGGCACCCAAGGCCCAGTCGGGCAAGAAGCAGTTGAAGGTCGTCACGCTCGAAGAGCACGTGTCGGCGGTGAAGAGTTTGAAAGAAAAATGTTTCGAGGTTCAGTTCACGGTCCACGGCCTGCCGAAGAGCCGGAAGATCGGCGGCAAGATGGCGACGGAGATCGCGAAGAGCGTGAAGGGCAAGACGAAGGGCGTGCGGGCGTCGAAGTCGATCTTCACGTCCGAGCACCCGGCGGTGAGCGAGCTGAACGCGGTGATCCGCCAGCTCGACGAATACCGCAACGCCTTCACGATCGTGAAGAGTGCCGACGTCGTCGAGGACGACTCGGGCAAGAGCAAGATCCTGGGCGGGGTGCGGCTGATCTTCGAGGCCGATCACCAGGAGTTCTACGAGGGCGTGATCGAGAGGGCAAAGCGGATCACGGACGCCGCCGCCAAGGTCCAGCACGCTGTGGATCACGAGACCACGCACTACGACAAGAAGAACCAGCAGATCATCGTCCCGTCCATCAAGGAGATGGACAAGATGAACTGCGGCGACGCCTGGGACGCCTCGGACTACCCCGAGGACGTGACCAAGGTCGTCGGCGTAACAGGTACGGACGAGATGTTCCGGGAGTACCACGTCAGCACGAAGCTCGCCCCCGAGATCTACGCTCGGGCCGAGCAGCGGCTCATGGAGAAGCTGTCAGGTGACCTGGAGGCCGCGACCGTCCGGATGGTGGACGACCTCAACAGGGGGTTCGGCACGCTCTTGAACGAGCTGGTCAACCGGGTGCGGATCGACCCGGTCGCCGACCACCCGTGGAAGGCGTTGTACCCGGACGCCGAGGTCATCAAGACCAAGCCCGCCGAGACGGAAGATGAGATCTACGTGTACCTGTCGTACAAGACGTACGATACCGAGCTGAGCAAGGAGGCCGGCAAGCCGGTGCAGACCCGCAAGACGCACTGGGTCGGGCCGATCTCCGAGAAGGCGTACCAAGAGAAAGTGCGGCCGACCGAGGTCGATGAACAAAAGAAGATCTTCCCGAACGTGATCGAGGGCATCTTGAAGGAGATGCAGGAGATCCGGACGAAGAAGAAGCAGATGCTCGGGGCCTACGGCGACAACATCGACGCCAGCTTCGACAACCTGGCAGCGACCCTCGACAAGCTGCGGAAGCACGGCGACGACAACGCCTCGCTCGCCCAGAAGGTCGCGACCGAGGTGAAGTCGGGTGTGTCGTACCGCAAGGACCTCGCGACGGCGATCACCGACGCGATGGAGAAGCTGGGGTCGACGGCCGAGGAGGTTCGCGTCGTCCGGCGGAAGGTGATGGGGGCGAAGAAGTTCCAGGAGATGTTCGGCAAGGAGTAACCATGGTCCGGCTGAAGTTCTCACCAGGCGGCAAGGTCCGGGCAATCCACGACGACAACTTCCCATGGGAGAAGGCGTTTGGACCGGACTTTGCCGCCAGCCGGCGGCGGGCGTCCATCATCAATACGGTGGAGGACGGCCCGAACGCCGGTCGGTTCTACGTGGACTTCAGCCACCTGGCTGACGCCACGGGCGACGAGAAGTACCGGGTCTGCCTGACACACACGTTCGACCGCGAGGGCGTGGCGAAGGAAGCGGAGGTCGTCTGGCTGACGGCCAACTACATCCAACGGAGAGACGATGTACAGCCACCAACTGGAGAAGATGGCCGAGCTGGTCGCAGCGAAGCTGACCGCGAAGCCGCTCAAGACCAAGAAGGCGATCAATAAGGCAGTCCTGGCACTCCTTCAGGACTACTGGAAAGATAAAATCGCCATCACGTGGGACGTCAGGGACGTGCACAGCGTTTACGCCGGTCTGACCGACGAGCAGGCCATGGAGGTGCTGCGGGAGGCGAACCGTAACCACGACGCTGAGCAGGGCGTCAACTGGGATACGCTCCGCTACGAAGCAACGGAGCAATTCGGTGAGAACCCCGAGGAAGAAGAAGAGGAGGAGTTCGACAACACGTTGATCCGTGTGTACAAGCTGATAACCACCCCGGAACTTCGGGAAGAACTCTCTGTTAGGGAGGCGGCTTTCCCGGACGCCGGTAGTCGCAGCGTCGAGCAAACCGACCACATAGACGCCATAAAGCGGGTGCTCGAACTCCGCGAGAAGGACGAAGACGAAACGCTGCCGGCTTAAGTTCGACATAGAATCCGGTTTCTAACTCGACCCTAAGTTCGATTTTTTATGGGGTCATGGAATTCCAAAACCATGACCCTATTCCCGGAGACCAAACGTGCCTATCGTATACGACCCCGAAAAGTTGACGCCCGAGCAACGCGAGGCCACCAAGCAGCAGTACGTCGACGCGACCGTGAAGATGCTCGCCGAGAAGGGCATCAAGCACGACGTGCCCGACCACGTGTCGCTGGGCACCGAGCAGGTCTGGGTCCGCGTGTGGCTCCTGGTCGACACCAAGGAGAAGGACAGTGGCAAAGAAAAAGCGGTGGCGGGTAACCCTCCTCCGGCGTGAGCAGGTTGACTCGACGATGGACATCACCGTCGAGGGGGCGACGCAGCAGGAGGCCGAGCACAACGCCGTGCAGGCAGCCCTGTCGGGTCGCTTCCCCGCCAAGGCGTGGATCGTCGAAGACAGCGAGACCGAGTCCGTCAAGGCGGACAAGGACCAAACCGAAAGGTTGTGATGACACTCAACAAGCAGGAAACAGCCGCCGTGCTGTTCGCCCTCCGACGCCTTCAAGAGAGCTTCAACCAAGACCTGATGCTCGCCATGAAGGACAGCGACCACTTCTACGATGTCGACCCTCCTTCGGCGTCCGACATCGACGTCTTGTGCGAGAAGATCAACTACGGCAACTCGGTCTCGGACGAGTTGTCCAAGACGGCCGTGGTCCGCGAGGTCATCCTCGACGACGACGAGTTGTCGATCACGCCCGGCGGCACCATCGCGGAGGTGCTCATGGCGGGCGGGCGGATGCTCGACGGCTCGGGGATGCACCCCACCGTGCTGTTCCGCGTCGAGGGCGACGATCGTTACTGGGTGGCCACGGTCGAGATGAACATCGGCCTGGCCGACCCGGAGTTCGTGAAGGACTCGCTGGCCAACCAGGAAGACGACGACTACGAGCACGACCCCACGCAGGAGACGTGATGCTCCTGAACAAGGACACCAAATCTAAGCCTTTCCAGGGGCGGATTTACGTCACCCTCTACGACGAGTCGGGTGACGACACGTATCCGCACGGCATCGCGGTAGCCCCGCCTGCCGTGCGGACGAAGGCGAGGGCCATATCCGACATCAACCGGACGCTGGCCAAGGTGAAGAAGAGCAGCCCCAACAGCTGGGGCTACGACGACCTGATTGACGCCCTCCGGAAGATCGGGTGGGACCACATCAGCCCGGTCGTCTGGGTGGAGGAGGATCAAAAGGAATGAGTAACGCGACGAAACCGATCTACCTGTCCGTTGTGCCAGGCGGCAAGGTCCAAGTCAGCCCGAAGCTGGCATCTGTGGGCGACCGGTCTAGGATGAACGGCTGGTTTGCCGACGCCGTTCACTCCCTGATTAACAACACGTTCAGAGAGTGCGGCTTGGAGTGCGAGGGAGGCACATCCGAGATGACGTGGGACTACGCCCAGGACTTCGCCAACACCATCATGGACGTGATCGGCCGAGACGTCGACGCGACGTTGGAACATCTGAACCACCTGGTCATCGCCAAGGAAGCGGTGGTTAAGACCAAACAGGAGCAGCTCGCCGACGCCTTGGCGACGGTCGAGCGGCTGAAAAAGGAGTTAGTCGTTGAGTGATCAGAACGAGATCCCGCCCCAGGCATGTTGCCAGGGGCGGTGCGAGGCGTGCTCGGAACAGACCCTGGCCCGAGCCGCCACGCCGTGCGATGAAGATACAACTAACGACCAGCTCCCCGAGGAGCTTGGTCCCGATCTTGGAGGCGAAGGATGATTCCGATGTTTCTGCTGTCCCAGGGAATGGCTGACGCGATCGAACGGCAGGAGAAGGATTTCTTCGAGAACACCCTCGTACCCAACGCGGAAGCCTGGGACGAGGACAAGACGAAGTTCCGTGACTCTCTGTGCCTGAAGGCTAAGACCTTTAAGCCCGAGCGGCTGTTTGACACGCCGGCCGTGAAGCCCAAGGAGTACATCGTCGACCCCAAGCAAGGGGTCAACAGTCCGTGCGGCAAGTTCTTGTACTGCAACCGGATCTTGCCACGTGGCGAGGCTCTGCCCATTCGCCAGGGTCGGCGACGGGGCCGGGTGTTCTTCACGGGCGACGTGACGATCCCCGTGCTGGCCGAGGTCAACAGTCGGTCGGACAAGCCTAAGGTGTGGATGAGCCTGACGCCGGCCGAAATCCTGACGCAGCGGCGTGGGCTCATGCTGGCCACGGGGCGAGTGGTCATCGGCGGGCTCGGCATGGGGTGGTTCCTCAACAAGGTCTGCGAGAAGCCGTCCGTGACTGAGGTCGTCGTCGTCGAACGCAGCACCCACCTGATGGACTGGCTGCGGCCCCGGATCGAGAAGACGTACCCGGCCACGACCAAGGTCAAGTACGTGGCGGGTGACGTACTAGAGTTCATGGCGGTAGACACCGACCAGGACGAGACCCGCTACCTTCTGGACATCTGGCCGTCGTATGGCGACGCCGTCGACGACAAGACGTTCCAGAAACTCAAGGACCGCCTGCCGCACGTGTGGGGGTGGGGTGACTCGGTGGTCAAGTGACGGCGGCACCGATTGACTCCGAGAAGCACCTCCCGCTGCTCTTCTGGGCCGTGACCCGGTTCAAAAGAGCGGGGGAGTCTGCCTTAGACTTAATGGGACCGGCCGGCATCGGGTACATGCACGCGGTCAACAACTAAAAACCCGGTCCGGGGAAGTTCAGCACGTACTGCGTCAAGTGCATGTACTTCGAGATACTGTCGTGGCGGGCCGAGCAGCATTGGTTCGCCACGATACGACGTCGCAGGGGACGGATTTACCGTCGGCCGTATGTCGCATTGTTCAGTGAGCTAGGAAACTCGTACGTACTCGGCACGGCCCCCGTTTTTGCGACCGTTGACAACGAGGGAGAGCAGCACCTGGCGGACGAGGAACGTCGTGACCATGTCGCTACGATGCTGCGACACCTGATCGCCAAGCATCGCCACGTCATCCACGAGCGGTTTTGGAATGAACTCACTCTCGGCGAGATCGGCAATACGTTTCCGATCCCGGTCTCCAAGGAGGTAGTGCGACAGAGGATCGTGAACGCACTTCGGAAGTGCGAGCAGTACATGCACTTACACACACGCGAGCTGTGGGAGGAGTACAAGTGAGCGACCTGAAAGAGCAGGAGGAGCAGGGCCTCTACCAGGAGGAGGTCCAGAAGCTCGTCGACGGGGTCGTCGAGGACATCCGCAACGGACACGTCAGGAGCCATCTGAAGGCTCTTAGCCATCTGCATGCGTGCGTCGACACGTCGTGGTGCCTCAACGGCGACGACGACAACGCCCTGGTAGTCCTGCGGTGGGCCAAGTACCCGTGTGCCTTGCTGGCAAACATGTGCACACTGGGGCCGCTGCACATAGACACTCTCGACGACGGGAGGGCACGCTTCCCGCTTCTCAAGGCGGCTCGCTATGCCGTGCAAAAGGAGTGTCGGGAAGAGCTACAAAGCCGCCCGGAGTACAAGAACCTGCACTACGCTAAACGGAAAAAACTCAATGGCCCAACCAAGGAGAAGGGGTCAGAACAAACTCCCCAAGCAGACGGACAATAAGCAGGACGCGGCGAAACGCAAACGAGGCGAGACGCTGACCCTGCCGTGTCCGAAGTGTCGGGGTGTGGTGCAAATGAGAGGCAAGGGCTACGCATGCTTCTCCGGGACCTGTGAGACGTGCGACATTGAGTTGGAGCACGTCTCGCAGGGGCCGAACGTCGGGCTGATCGAGATCTATCCCGTGAAGGTCAAGACGACACCGAAGAAGAAAGAACCAGAACCGGCGAAGGACGCCCCGGCTGCGGCCCTCCCCGAAGACGACAGTGACCTATGGTTCAACTCCGCCACCCCGGACGAGGGGCCACACAAACCGAAGAGGAGGCCACGTGAGCGGAAGCATCCGAATAAGTAAACAGCACGGCGTCAACCCGTGCATCCCGCTGTGCTACTTCTGCAACGAGCCCAAGAACGAGCTGATCCTGATGGGCGAGTTGAAGGGCGACCGGGAGGCCCCCCGCAACACAGTCTTCGACGACTATCCGTGCGACAAGTGCGAAGGCTACATGAAGCGTGGGGTCATCCTCATCTCAGTGTCGAACAACGCGGAGGAAGATGACAAGCGTGACCGTGTGGCGTACGAACGCGAGAAGAGTCACTACCTCAGCATGCGATACGGCAACAAGCCGTTCCGCCCGTACTTGCAGAATCCCCACCGCACGGGCGGATGGGTGCTGGTTAGTGAGCAGTACATCACTCGCGTGATGCAGCCGCAAGAGTTGGTCGACCACCTGCTGAAGTGCCGGACGGCGTTCATCCTGGACGAAGTGTGGGACAAGTTGGGTCTGCCGCGAGGAGCGGCCAAGGAGAAGACGAATGTTTATTAAGCCGAGCAAGACGGAGAAGAGGTCGCCGGGGGACCTGGCGTGGCTGATCAACAAGGCTCTGGAGACGAGCCGGTTCCGAGCGAAGGTGGAGACTGAGTACCACCCCCGGTGGAAGGCGATCGTCCGAATTGACACGGTGCGGCTCAAGAAGAAGAAGGACTACTGCGGTCAGCACCCCAACGCCTGCATCGCCAACCCGTTCGTGCAGAAGAAGCACCGGTGCGGCAGCTGGCTGGAGGGTGCCGATTGGGTGGGCTTCAACGACGGCCTGAACGATGTGCTCGACAAGTACGCCGTCGCCGCCGACGTGTGGTCCTTCAACCGCGAGTGCAAGGAGGGAGGCCGGTACTTCCTGCGGAAGGGCCTCGAACGCCGGATGGACTACGACAGCGAGTACACGCAGGGTGCCTTCCAGGGCTTCTATGCGTGGGTGCTCGAAGGCGAGCACGAGAACTGGTGCGAGAAGGTGGCCCCGCGTTCCTTCTTCCCGAAGGACACGCCAGGTTATGCTTGTTGGTCCGTCGAGCAGGAAGCTGCTCTGACCGCGTCGCTGGTGTAGGTTCCAATCCCCGCCCGGAGCATCCGCTCCGGGCACTTTCGAGGAGATCACCGTGGCTACTGTCATGCCCAAGGCTCCGTTCCATGTCGACTGTGTAGTCGGTTCCTCGGGCAGCATCATTGCCCGGAACAAGTTCTACACAAATCACGGCCCGAATATGCTGACGACGTTCTTGCAGGAGGCCGGTCTCGACTACGGCAACTGGGTGTTCCGCATCCAGGAGCCGTTCCGGGTCAGTGGCAAGACGCCGCCGATCCAAGTCCGGAGACCGGTGGTCAACGGTGTATCCCTCTGGCTGAAGCCGGGCGACAACGGGTCAGGGTTGAAGGGCGTCCTGCTCGTCACCAAAGACAAGAACAAGACCCCGGAGGACGTGTATAAACTCCTCGACGAGAAGCTCAAGCAGGAACGAGCACAGACGGCCGAGTCGCGGTGCGTCGACCACATCGACCTTGATGTCGACGATCTGACCTTGGTCCTCTTGCTGGAGGCTGTCGACGAGGTCGTTACGGAGGGCAGGTTCCAGTTCATGAACACGTTCGTCGATAAGGTCGCTCGCCGGATGACCAAAGAAGACGTCGACGTGTCCCATTGGTTGGAGGTGCTGGAGCATGCAGTGTGCTTGGGTCTGCTCAAGGATGAGAAGACTCATTACGCGGTCACCCAGAAGGGTCTGGAGTTTGTCGCTCACGCCGACGACAGCGAACAGGACTGCCGGGTGTCCGAAGAGATGGAGGAGCCTGAAGAGACCGAAGAGCCTGACCCCGAGGAGGTAATCGTTCCAGTGACGCCCGCCCCACACGCCAACGGCAACGGGCACCGCAGCACCACCCCCGCGTACAAGCCATCCAGCCATTTCGGTGTTTCCGACCAGGCCGCTGTCGACCGGGTAGCTGCCGCCCGTGCGGCCATCCCCCGTGCCGTCGTCCAGCCGCCGCCCCCCATCCCCACGGTGCTGCCCGTGGTTCCGTCTGCGACACCCGCCGTCGCAGCAGCGACCCCGCCAGCAGCGTCCGACCCGGTCGCGATTTTGATCGCGAACCAGAAGAAGTTCGCCGAGATGTCCAAGACGGTTGATCAGCTCATGACCAACCGCACGAACCAGGCCAAGGCCGTGAAGGCCATCGAAGACAGCAAGGCCGAGTTGATCCGGCTGCAAACGGCAGAGAAGGAGATCACGAAGGGTCTCGATATCGCCGCAATGGCGGCGTTCTTCAAGTAGGAGTCTGACATGTTCTGTATGAACTGTGGCAAGCCGATCCAGTTCGTGGAAGTCCTCCCTGAGCTGGAGATCGCGGACTGCGTTGAGTGTAACACCCGTTTCGAGATGACCCCGCACGACGACCAAGACGGGTCGATGTCGATCATGATGCAGAGCGTCGAGTCCATCGACCTGGCGGAGATGCCGAAGGAGTCGCTCCGTTGGAGCAGTGCCAACCCGCCGACGAGTCCGACTAAGACGGATCGAGAGACGAAGCCGCTCGCGGGTGGCCATATGACGGACGAGGGGAACCCGTCGGCACCGTCCCTCCCGTTCAAGGTGACCCAGGAAACGTACGGCATCTCCGTGGTCGCGTTGGATGACATTGGGCACCAGCTCGGTGAAGTCCTCCTTGACTACCACGGCAATCGGCTAGCATGTATGTGCTATCACCCCGATATCGACGACGTGGTGTCGACGACTGTGTTTTGCGACGACGTGAAGAAGGCCCGCAAGGGTAAGAAGCCAAAGAAGGAGTGACCATGAAAGTCGTCAGTTGCCTGCGTGACCTCGAACAGCTCGGGATCTTCATCCTGACGGGCGAGGCTGACAAGACCGGTTACCGCGTCCTGTGTGACGTCAGTGCCAAAGGGAAGAAGTGCCTGGAGCGGGCGTTCGGCATCCCCGACTTCAAGCTGGCCGAGGCGTGGAACAGCTCTACCCGTGGCGAGGCCCACGTCGGCAGCATCATGCTGGCCCCGGACCTGTACATGGCGATCGGCATCTACGGCCTGCTGGAATGTGGTTGCCGTATCGTGTACGTGCCGTGCCTGACCGAGGAGTCGAAGAAGGAGAAGCGGGGCTGGTTCATGTTCAGCCCCACGGCGGCGTACGGGTTTGAGCACGGCGACAGCATGGTGGGCGAGACGGAGTGGCTGGACGCCCTGGCGAAGGAGGGCATGTACGCCCGCAAGTTCTGCTACGGCGAGCACAAGGACCGCAACCAGCACCAGATGAGCGGTCGTGTGACGTAGATTCCAGTTTCTAGGGGATGCCGTGAGTCTATCTAACGAGTGGACTGAGTGGCACCTGACGTCGCGAGGTTGGGAGAGCGGAAGTGAGAAGGTCGATTTCGGAGGCGTGACAACGGTGACGCCTCCGGTCGACCGTGTCCTTACCTGTCGATACGGTGAGTTCGTCGGTGCGGTCGGTGCCAGATTGAAGAAGAGTTTCGTAGAGATGTGGCGAAGTGACGATGGCCGGCAGGTTAGTGCCCTGCCGGCCGCGTTTGGCGAGTGTCCGCAGCACCTTTAGTAGCCTGCCGCGAGTGCCGCAAGCTCCTGGGCCGAGAAGCCCTGCTTAGCACTCGCGGCCTTGTTCATCTGCGGGAACACGCCGCTGTCCGACATGAGCCGGTCGAACAGCTCGGCGTCGGGTCGCGGCAGGGTGTGGACCAGTTCGGCCATCTTCTCTGGGTCGACCTTGTCCAACCCGGCCTTGACCTCCTCAGCGAAGTCTGTCCCGAACAGGGACCGCACATCGTCGAGGGCGATCTTGGCGAAGTCGGCCTTCTTGTAGATGTTGCCCGAGGTCAGGGCACAGTGCTCGGCGATGTCGGACGCTGCCTTGCTGAAGGTCGCCTTGAAGATCACGTCTTCGGGGCGGGGCAGTTTGTCGGTGTACTTGCCGGCCAGGCCGATCGTCCGGTCGATCTGGTCGACGGTCTCAGCCAGCTTGACCATCATGTCGGGCGTGAGGGCCTGGCGTGGCTGGGTCTTGACGATGTGGGCCAGCTTGAGGATCTGGTCTTTCAAGGCCGGCAGGGTGGCCAGCTTGGCCCGGTCGGTGAGCATAGCGACGACCTCGTCGGGGTCGCACACGCCGTGCCCGGCCTGCTTCTCCAGGAACTCGATCCGGTTACCGACGGCGGCACCGAAGCTCGCGGCCTTGGTGAGAATCTTCTTGGCAATCGTGTTACGATCGCGGAAGGTGAACCGGTCGGCGTACTCGTGCAGGTAATCAGCTGCCGCCTTGACCTCACGGGCGTTGACCATCCGCAGGTGACGGTCCTTCCGCCCGGTCTCGTTGTCGGTCCAGACGAAGGCGTATGACGAGTCGGGCAGACCTGCTTCGGCGTCCTTGTTATACTCTGCGTGCTTGACCATATATTTGTCGACCGACTCCTTGATCCGCCAGTACCCGACGTAGTGGTCGAGCCGCTGCTTGATGCGGACCTGGTCCTTGGGGTGGAACTCGGCCTTCTTCTCGGTGAAGTAGACCGTGCTCAGCCAGGTTGAGGCGGCGTTGTGGCAGGGGAACTGCTTGCGGATGGGGTCGGCATAGACCGTGACGGCCAGGTCGTTCGGCCTGAACACCTGGTCCATGTTGGCTTTTTTTACGAAGTCGGGGAACTCGTACAGCTTACTCAGCCTGGACAGTTCCTCACCGTTCACGTCGGAGACGTGGTCTGACAGAGGTGGCATGGATGGGGGCTCCTTTAAGATTATCCCTGGACGTTCACCTTCGGTGGACGGAGGTGTTTGCCGTTCTTGGCATTCCCACTAACGGTCAGGCACTTCCCCAGCGTACCGTATGTCCGCTGTGCGGAGGAGATCGGTTTCACGTTTACGACGACCCGATCCGGAAGGCCGTCTGGTGCAACTGCTTCGGCTGCGGGTCGTCGGGCGACATGATCGACCTCGCCGCCAGCGTCTGGAAACTACCACTCCCCGAGACGCTGCTCAAGATTACCGAGAGCCAGATCGCAGTCCCGGACGGCACGTTCACCGACGAACGCATCCGCAAGCACGTCGACGAGATCGTTGCCCGCCGCGACACGATGCGTGGGTTATGGGCGAACGCTCAGCGTAACCTGGAGTCCCACTCGCGGACCCCCGGCCACAACTTTCTCCTTACCCGGTTCCACCTGACGATCAACCTGAGCCCCGAGCTGTGGCGGCGTGGCCCTGGCAAGATCTTGGGGGCGTCGCTGGCGGGGCTGGCGTCCAAAGCCTTTTGTCCCCGAACGACCGTGCCGGGTGTGAACCGCATGCTCCGGCACAGCGGCACCCCGCTGTTCCGGGGGAGGGGCTGGAACGAGATCCTCGTCGTGCCGTACTACGACCTGCCCGACCGTCTCAGTGCGTTCTTCTTCGTAGGCCGACGCGGCTCGAAGGAGGACATGGTGGTCAAGTCGATCGAGTCCATGAAGGGCGGACTCCGAGGCCGTGACGAAGTCGGGCTCGCGGGCCTCGACTGCGTCATGCCGTCCGACGCCTCCAACGCTACGGTCATCGCCGTCAACAGCCCGATGCTCTTGGCCCGCATCCAGGTCCGTAACGCCAAGAACAGCATGAACCCGCTCCCCATGGTCGCCTACCACCACGGGGAGACGCAGTGGACGCACCGGGCGTGGCAGCTCCTGGCGGGCCGCAAGGTGGTGCTGTGGAGTTGGCGTATGGACGCCGCGACCGTGCTGCACGCCATGAAGGTGAACGGCCACATCTCCCTCGCCTCACCCGAGGACCTGTCCTCGCGGAGCGTCGACCACTACCTGCGGTCTTGCGACGCCGGGCAGATGTTCCAGAAGATCGTCAGGCAAGCGAGGCCGTGGCGGGTGGCGGTGTCGGCCTTCCTGACGGGGGCCGAGGACCACCAGGCTGAAGGGCTGCTGTTGGGGCTCAAACGGGAGAAGGTCGACATCAGTGACCTCCGTAAGGAGTTGACCTCGGACGCCGCTGCCATCGCCAACAGGTTGTGTGAGCCGGCGAAGGAGCGGCGGGTGACCCCGGCCCCGAGGGCCAACGCCGCGTACGTCGAGGAGGGCGGCAACCTGTACTACCACAGTCCGAACCACAAGACCCGCCTGCGGCCGATCATGAACGCCTACCTCCGGTTCGACCGTATCGTCCTGCGAGACGGCCGCACGAAGTACCACGGGCGGCTGCTAATGGCGGGTAAGGAGATCCGCTTCGAGGCACCCTCAACCAGTGTCGAGAATGACCTGCCCGCGTACCTGGTTAAGGTCGCCCGGCAGAACGGGGCGATCCTCTACGTCCAGGCCAACTTCGGCAGCGGTCACCTCATGACCGCCGCCCTGGGCTTCCAGCAGCCGATCCACGACACGGGCGGGGCAGAAGGCGACTCGTAGGTGAATGCCCCGTAAACGCGATCCTGGAGCGAATGATGGGCTCCTCTAAGTTCGATCCGGCGGTCGCACCGTGCGACCGCTGGGGGATCTTCGAGGCGGAAATAATCCAGAGAAGGTTTTCAAACATTATTTCCGGCACATCGAACTTAGGCTCCGGGGAAAACCGACACCGCCCTCGAACTTGGCAGAAGTAGCGGCGGTGTAAGGAGTTAGGTAGCTGTCGAACGTGTGACAGATTTTGTCGTGGGTCTGCCATAACAGACCGGGAGTCGGAACTCAGTCGGATCGGCCTCGAACTTAATGCTGACCCGAAGTTCATCGGAAAGTCGTACGTGTTGGTGTATACGTCTGAAATCGAACTTAGGGCGGACGTTCAAACCAAGTTTATCCGGTCAGGAAATGTGCAACGCGAGTATCAGGGACTCTCCGCACGTCGAACTTAGCCGTCGTCTTTCTTACAAAATCTCGCAAATCCCTGACACGATACGCCGGGTGCTTAACTGGGCAAATCGAACTCAGCGGTAAGCTCACGCACGCACAGAACTTAGGACTGAAAGATTCTGACAACGCCATCAAGGTACGTCAACCTTTATCCCCATCGAACTTAGGAGACAGTATGGCCGACACGAAGAAGCTCAAACCGTACGAACCGACGAAGAAGGACATGGAGTTCTTCCGCATGCTGATCCGCAACGTAAACGAACGTGGCATCTGGTGCATCCCCCGCACGGGCCAGTCGTACGTGATCTTGCCTGGACGAGGGACGTTCACGCTGGTGAGTCCGGACTGGGACGCCAGCCCCGAAGTCATGTTTCACCACCATCACAATCACTACATCCTGAAGAAGCTCGGGTGGAAGTGCCTGCCCGAGATCAACTGGGAGGATCTATGAGCAAGCGAGCCAATGAACTCGGTCAAGAAGGTTTCGATGTCGCTGCGTGGGTCAAGGTCCACGTCGAGGCGTGGCGTGAACGCCACGACATAATCAAGGACAAGGCCGACGACTACATGATGGACCTGATTGACGTCGCGTTCGGGTTCTTCCTCGGACGCGGCGAGACCCCGGAAGACGCCCTGGATCTGGCCAGAGAGTGCAAGGATCGTGGACTCACAGGTAAGGAGTAGGCATGACGCAGCCGACGAGAACAAGGGCAAGGAAGTGTTCGACACGACAACGAACGAGACCGGGATCTTGCGGGAACGCCGCAAGGTGTCGGGCGGGTTCGGTCACTCCTACTGGGTGGGCGTGGTCGAGTTCCCCGGCAACGTCACTCGGGCGGTGTGGTTGAAGAAGCTGAACGTGCGGGTCGGCAAAGGGTCGGCGGCAGCATCGACGCCCGCGACGGTGTGTGCCGCCTACAGCTCAATCCTCCACGGCCTGCGGAGCTGCTGCATGGCCACGTCGCACGCAGCCAACCAGCAGACCGCGACGGCGACCACGCGGGAGGAGCAGAGCTTCGCAAGCCTGTTCAAGCGGCTGTTCGGTCGCAAGCCGACAGCGGCCGAGATCGAGTACATGCTCGGCGGGCTTAGTGCTGGGCGGTGTGACAAGTGCCGGGCCAGCCAGCAGATCGTCTTCCGCCCCGACGGCACGTACGGCTACGCTTGCAACTGCACGGACGCTCTCAACGCTGTGAATGAGTTCGTTGCGGAGAAAACAAAGAAAGGATAACACGTGGATCTTGACAACCCCCTGTTCCATACTGGAGATCCGAGTTCAAGTTCCGACGCGGCACACGCTCACGTCACATCCGGTGCTCAGGCCAAACACGCCATCATGGTTCTGAGCATGGTCGCAGCTAGGCCGGGTTGCACCGCCGTCGAACTGTGGACCAAGGCAACGGCTAAGCAGCAGAAAGAGCTGCGTGAATTACAAGAGGTGCGTCGACGCCTGACCGACCTGCACCACGCTGGGTACGTGCGACAAGGAGTAATCCGATCCTGCACCGTACGTAAAGACCGAAGAATGGTGCCCTGGTTTGTGATCACACAGCCGACGATCGCAGGCAAAATCGGAGGCAACAACGGTCCAGGACATAAGCAACAGATCGCACAACTGCTACTGGCGATCGCACATGTAGGTAAAAGTCTACCCACCGGATGCGGGCAGAAAAAAGCATTGCTGTACATCGTCCAACAATTGCAAGAAGGCAACGTCATCGACGAGATGCACGTCACGGCTTTGCTGGTTCAGCAATAAGGCAGAAAGGAACCTGATGGTCCTTGACCAGGAGTTGTTGACGCACGGCATTGCGGCCATGACTCAGCCGCTCGAACGGACGGCGTTGTTCTCGTTCGCCGACCACTTGAAGGAGAGCGTCCACAGCGACGACCCGTGGGCCGATGCGTTGCTCTTGTACCTGAACGACAAGCCCGACCCACTGCACGCCCTACTTGACTCGACTATCCACCAGCCGACGACGCAAAGGATCGCGAACAAAATCATGCTCTACCTGCCCGCACACTCGTTCGTGGCTATACGGGTCGGTCGCCAGTACATCAGTAGCTGGCTGCCGTACTACCTGCACAGTTACAACAGCGGCGGGTGGGGGAGAAGAACCCCGACACGAGTCGCACGGCGAACACAGCGTGGCAAGATGGTGACGTACGTCCGGTGGAGGCCGACTGCCGCGTCCGTCGAAGAGGTTGCCCGCGAGTTGTTTGAGTTCGGGGCATCAGCAACCTGGTGCACGCCATCGTCGGCGTGCACTACTTTAGCGACCCCCTCAACCGATAACGGAGGAACATACTGTGGACCAGCGAATGATAGCGAACGCCTGGCGGGAGATCGAAAACGAGGCGGGCACTCTGCGGAGGGCCGCACACAACCGCAACCAAAAGGAACTGCACAAGTCCATCCGGTCGTTGCAGATGTTCAACAGCATCCTGCAAAACTTCGGTATGACGTGGAACCTCAAACGGCTCCTCATGGTCGTCATCCGCGACAACGAAGCTCGCTTCGACCCCGCCATGGACCAAGAGGAGTGCTGGTCGCGGTCGTCGAAGACGACGCTGGGCACGGTCATGGACGCGAGCGACTCCGACACCGAGTTGTTTCCGGGCTTCCAAGCGAACATCAAGGAGATCGCCGAAGAGTTGGACGAGCTCATTAAGAAGAACGGCATCGGGGCGGACGTCGTGTACTTTCTGACGCTGGACGATTGGGCGTCGTTCCATCCTCCCTTCGCGGCAGCAATGGAGAGGCTGCTGGACCAGCCGAGACCTTAAAGCCAGTTTCTACATCACAAGGGGTACAGACGTGGATTCGCGAGAGCACGCATTGGCATGGAGAGTGGTCAAAGAACAGATCTGGGATGACGTTGAAGAGGCTGCGGTGAAGATCAAGAAAGCCGCCGAGCACCGCTACCCGATCCCGCTCGGGGTGGAACTCCACAAGATCTACAAACGCTACTTGATGCTGTACGCCGAGAAACTGTCGTGGGACCTGAAACGGGTGCTCATGGTCGTACTCGTCCGCACCGGGGGCATCTTCGACAAGGAGTCGGGCAACGTCTACAACCAGCAAGGTGTCGAGCTTCTGAACATCACCCTTGCCATGGTCGCAGACGCTCTCGAACCCGACTGCAACGAGTTCCAAGGCATCGACATCGTCCCCATTAAGACGGAGCTGGAGGGCATCGTAGCGGAAGTTGGATATCACGCGGAGGCCGCGTACTTCGTCTCGGTCGTCGACTGGTTCCGGTGGGGCAAGGAGATCAACGACGGCAAGGACAAACAGTTCCACCACTCGGTCATCGACGTCTACAACAAGATCCCGCCGCACGTCGTCGAAATGTCGCTAAACGAGACGCGGGCCGAGATGCGGCAGAGGACCAAGAAGAGAAGAAGAAAGCACTGAACTCGGGAGACAACATGAAGCTGTACAAGATCATCGCTAACAACACAACCGAGGCCAACCGTATGGCCGTTGGTCTCGTCGAGGCAAGTCAGTGGTTTGAGGTGACACCCCTGCCGTACGACGAGTACGAGTTCGTTGTGAAGGCCGAGAACTGGCGGCTGGCGGTCGAACTCAAGACCGCCACGCCCGCCGAGAAAGAGGATTCCGATGGCAACGATGGATGACTTCAAGGACCTGACCTGCCAGCTGGGGGTCGACGACGACTGCCCGGTGTGTGCGTACTCCTGGCCCGCCTGCCAGGGGATGTGCGTGGCCCACGAGTCGATGAACGGTCGGCCCGGCCCGTTCCACACAGACTTCAACGACGACTGCGAGCAGTGCAAGGACGCCCAGCACGGTTCCGTCGTACTGACCAAGGACGGCCTGAGCCCTACGTGGACGTTCACGTGCGGGTGCGTCGGCATCCCGCTCTACAAGCCGTCGGACACGGTGTCAGCCAGATGTGTCTAATTCCAGTATTTACGACGGTTTACAGTCCTGCCGCAAAAGCATCATTTTGTCACTACTGACCTTGCTGATTAGTGCACAGACTGGCTAGTCTCTCTGTGCGTACATCGCTGCGAGTGCGGCATATGACAGCGTCGCGAGTGCGGTGTTATACGCCGCACTCGCACCGCTCACAAACACCGGAGGTGCAACATGGCTTGGTGGGCTCTCAACAACGGCAAACCAGAAATTGTGCTCATCACACAAGAGGTCGCAACTGAGTGGTCTCAAATGTTGGCGGCAGGAGTCGACCGCGATAAGGATGCCGTTCGGCTCGAAACTCACGAGGATAACGTCGCCACCGGAATGTTACGAGCTGTCGAGTGGGCACGTGTTCTCTGTCGCGAGACAGGGTTAATCTACCGGCTCAACGGCAAACACACGTCAACTGCACTGTCGAAGTGCAGTACCAAAGGTCGCAAGCGGGTCTACGCCACCGTCCAAGACTACGAATGCGATACGATGCAGGACGTCGCAGCCCTCTACGGGACGTTCGACTCAACCGTATCCGTCCGTAAGTTCAACGACATCAACCGCATGTACGCCAGCATCATCCCGGAACTGTGCAGCCTCGACGGCAAGACGGTCGATCTGCTGGTGTCCGGGTTGTACACGTACGTTTCGACGTACAAATGCGAACCGGAGGGCCTGGAGAACCTTACACTGTGTACTCGTGATGCCCCAAGACGGGCTCAACTTCTGCAACACTTTGTCCCGTTCTGCTTGTGGTGCGTGGACATCCTGAACAGCACCAAGGCTCGCTTCCTGCGGCGTGCTCCGGTGGTCGCCGCGATGTTCGGCAGTTACAAGGTAGACGCCAATAGAGCTACGAAGTTCTGGACTGAAGTTCGCGAGGAGAGCGGTGCTCCGGCAACCGTCACCACCCGCCAACTGGCGAAGTGGCTGGGTGTCACCGTCATCAAGAGCAAGAACGGCGGGAAGAGCAAGAAGCCTCGTGAGTTCTTGTTCTGTTGCATTTCCGCTTGGAATGCCTGGCAGAAGGACCGTAACGTGTCCATTCGATACTACCCCGATAACCCGATGCCAAAACCAATCTAGCTCCCCGCGTCGTCCCAGTCCGGCTGGTGCTGCGGGTGGACATGGGACAGGACGTCGAGCGGCAGGATCAGGTGGTTCGCCGCCGCCACGTCGGGCCACTGACCGCTCAACTGGAACAACGCACAACACCCGATGTTGACCCCCTGGGCGAAGTCGTCCGAGGCGGTCGGGTTGCGGGTAATGCAGTACACGTCGCCGCCGGATGGCCTCTCCGTCTTCTCCTCAATGAGTGCCAGGAAGTCACGGATCAGCCCGGCGTCGTCGGAGCTGCGGTAGTCGTCCTTGAAGAACCGCAGCTGGCCGGACTTGATCAACTCACACGTGAGCTGGAGCGATCGGCTCTTGTCGACCGTCCACCAGTCACGCGGCAGGTCGTCGGTCGGCGGCTTGTGTACCATGATGTTTTTCTTGGCCGAGGCGTGGTACGCGATCGGGATGATATTGCCCATCGGGAAGCCCGCCTGACGCACCAAGGTCTCACGGATCGCCCCCGCCCCATTGAAGTCGTGCACGAAGTGACTGCACTTGAACCGCTGGATGGCGGCGATGCACAGCTCGGCCTCGTGGACGTGGGCGTGCGTCCGCAGCGACCGGAGGCCCCAGATCACGTCGATCTTCCCGTCGGGCCGCATGCCCATGACCACCAGGACGGTGTAGCTCGTCCGCTCCCGCTGCTCGCTGCCGGGCTTGGCAGCCGAGTTCCGCAGCTTGCCGCCACCCCCACCCCAGTCGACCGCCAGGATCTTGTACAGGTACTGGTCCAGGTGCTTCTCGGCCTGCTCGATCTTGTTCTCCCACGGCAGGCAGGCTGCCGCCTGAAGCTCCGTGACCGTCACCAGCTTCGACCCCACGTCGTAGCTCTCGCCGCACACCTCGTTGAAGAAGACGTTCATGGGCGTGTTGCCCCGCCCCTGCATCTTGCCGACCAGCATGTCCCACTTCTTGGGGGTGGCGTAGTGCATCGGCATGATGATCTGCGGGATGTGGTAACCGGCGAATGACCACCGCACGTTGGGCTGGGCGTGAATCCACCGGCCGTTGCGGCGAGGGTCGATCGGCTTGCGACACTTGGCACAGACGATACCGGGGCACTGCTCGGAGATGCCCGAGTGCCATGGCCCGATCATCTTCACGAGGTCGTGGGACAGGGCGGGGACGTTCCAGTAGTTGCACCCACCGTGGTGGCACTTGATGGCGAACTCGGCCTGGCTGCTGTCGGTCCACAGCTTCTCGATCGTGTTCTCAAGCGACTTGGGCGTGCCCGCGTACTGCTTGAGGCCGAACGGGGAGCCCGACAAGGTCTCGTGGATGATCGACAAGAAGTCGTAGTTCATCTCCTGGCAGTTGTGTACCGCGACGCCGCCGGCCAGGAACGTGTTGTGGTTTTTGGTTTCGAGATCGAAAACGCGGTGCTTACCCGTCCACGTCACCCGGACGAGATCGACTTCTTGGAGGCACGCCACGCCCTCTTGTACGCCAGTCTCTTCTCCCGGTTCTTCGCGTACAGGCGTGCTGCCTTCTCCCGCTCGTACTTGCGACGGGTATCCAAGTCCGTCGCATAGCCCTCCCGCTGCTTGGCGTTCTTCTCGCCCCGCTTGCCGGGTTTCGCCATCAGCGTTTCGTTGAGTTCTTTGTGCCGCTCGGCCTTGCACGTTGACGAGCGGCAGCACGGTTTCTGCTCGCCCGTGCCGTACACCCGTTGCCCGTTCGTAGCCGGAACGAACGCCTTCGAGCACCAGTGACAGGTCAGGGCCTCGGCCTTCGCAGGCAGGTCCAGTTTGTAAGTCATCTCCGGGAACACGTACGGTCGGATCAGTGCCGCCAGCGTACGCGTCGAGTCGACCGACAGTCGCACGATCCAGTAGCTCGCAGTCGGGTTGTGCCGCGACGTGATTCTCGCGGCTTTCGCGTCCACCCCGCGAACCGTCAACCAGTTCGCCAGGAGTTTCACTTCCGCCGACGTGAAACCCTGCGTGTTGAACACGGCCGTCCGCAGTTGGAGCGAGCCGTCGTCCATGTACCACCACGCGACCGCTTCCCACGTCATCCTGTCGAGCCACTCCGACGTCACACGCTTCTTGCCGTCCCGGAGACACAAGGAAGCGATATCCTGCAAAGCCTCCGATTGTCGAGTCTGCCACAGACTCGACCACTCGCCGTAGCCGTAGTTCTTCACTTTCCTGGGAGGCGTGCGTACGAACTCGGATAACACCTGGAACTTTCGGCAGTTGTAGGCGTGCTGCTTCCAGCCGTGACGACTCGTGAACGCCGAATGCTTGCCGGTGTTCCGCAGATACCCGTCGCCCAACATCGAACCCAGCATCATCTGCTCTTGTGCTGAGGTCAGTGATGACAGCTTCGACCCGTTTCCATCCGGCGGTGGTGGCGAGCCAAGAATCGCTAGTAGCTTCGACCGCCGACCCGCCGGAGAACTCGAACCTGTAGCAGTCGCGGACCCCGTGGTCGGAGCACTTGACGACTTCATCTTTTCGGACATGACCAGCCTCGTCGAACCCCAGGACCGCGTCGCCGGGCGAGAACGTCTCGATCGGGCGTGAGCCGGTGTGGGTACTGATCATTGTACCGAGTCTTACGCTCTCGTCAATGACAACTTTGTCGGCGGGGATACCTCGGGTACGCTCGGCGTCGAGGTACGCGAAGCTGAAGTACATGGTCGAACCGTTGCGGAACGACCGCTGGAGGACGGAGTTGATCGTCTTGGAGTTCATGAACAGTCGCTTCACGGGCGACGTCTCGATGAACTGCCGGACGTAGTTGTGGCTGAACCGCCGGATCATCTCGTACAGCGGTGTGACGTACAGCGTCGAGAAGTACGGGATGGCGTTGCTAAAGATGATGCCCTGGGACGAGAGACTCGTCGACTTCGACACCTGCCGGCCCGTCTTGAGGAGGGTCATGTAGGGCATGCGGGTGCGGAAGAAGGGCTCGAACGGGAAGTGATCGTTGAGGTGGTACGGCTTGCCCTTGAGCTGGAGGAGGGCGGGCAAGATGGGCCGCAGGCTGGCGACGTTACTCTTCTTCAGGTAGTGCTGGGCAATGATCAGTCGCTTGGTCCACTCGTCCTCGAAGCCCGTCAGGCCCATCTCCTTCTTGGAGAGGGACGCCGTCTGGAGGAACGCCGACTGCTGTTCCTTCTTCTTGATCTTCAGCTGTTCCGCGATCGTCAACTTTTTGGAGGTAGACATCCGTGTCTCGTCGTAAGAAGAAATTCGATCTCTACAAGGACCCCAGTACCGACTCGTCCATCGACTGGGCGGTCAACGCCATGCTCGTCCTTGTCGGGGCCACGTGGGCGTTCGTCAGCGGCATTGCTGCGATCGCCTGGAAGCTGTTAAAATACTCGACGTCGACAGAAGACGCCAAGAAGAAAAAGAACTAGTACCCAACTTTCCTTACAAGCTGGAGGACTACGGATGGCCGTGTCTCGATCCCCCCGCGAGTTCCTTGAACGGGTCGGCCTCCTGCGGGCCACCATTCCGCCGAACTCGCGGTTGGCGGTAGGTGACCTCCTCATTCATAAGATCCCCTTGGCGAGCCCGCCTGGGCCTCTACAGGAGATCTTGATCAAGTACGAGGGAGAGCCACCGCCAGATCGAGGCATCACCCACCCGTGGGCCGACCAGTGACCTGGAGTTTTGATGCCTCACGATAAAGGTCCGCTGGCCGTGGTCACCATGATCGGCGGCGGTGCGGTAGTGGTTGCGGTCGGCTGGACGCTCCTCACCGGGGCGTTCGTTCACTTCTTGCCGATCGGCCTCGCGATCGGCATGGGCATGCTGGCCGCGAAGGCAGTCTACAGCGAGCCGATGGCAAAGGACAAGCGACGTGGAAAGCGGAAGTGACACACTGGCGGCAATTGTCGTCATCGGGCTCGCCGTGTGGCAGACCGTCGAGGTCTGGCACCACAGCATCCTGACGGCCGGATGGCGGGCACGCACCCAGGTGTGGTCCGGGAGGCTCGGGGGGTGGCTCGGCGACATGCTGGGCTGCCCCTGGTGCACATCGGTGTGGGCGGGGTTCGCCCTAACCCTGTTCTATTACGCCGGGTCCGGGTTCTGGCTGTTCGTCGTCGCCCTGGCGGTTAGCCGCCTGGCTAACGCCATGAACGACGCCGGACACGACTGGTGCCGGACGCCCAAAGCGAATACCCTTCCGGACGTGGAAACTTAGAAACTGGAATTTAGAGGGCAACCCGTGAGCGATGTTCCCGAGCAGCCGGAGACCGAGAAGGTGCAGTTCGATGAGCACCTGTGTAACGCCCAGAAGGAACTGGCCCTGGCGTTGTTCCAACAGTTCCCGATGCTGCGGAGCATTGGCGTCACGTTTGACTACTACGGGGCGTTAAACGACGCCCAGGTGCAGAAGGGCGTCTGGATGTCGGACAAGGGTCCGGTGTCGTCCGCCGATGCCATCTTCGGCTCCATGTTCCAGACCCTGCGTCTGTTGCAGGAGCAGTTCGCACGGGCCATTGACTACGGTGCCCACCTGCGAGAGAGTGTCGAGGTCATGACCATAGAAAGCGTAAGGCTTCACAATGACATCCAAGAAAAAACTACCGAGCTTCAGCGACTCGAAGCCGCCATCCAAGGCAAAAGGGACGACGCCCCCGACGTCCAACGAAACCCTGGATGACTTCGTCGCCCGGATGGGTATCACCGACTGGGACTGGCTGATCTTCGGCGACGGCTCGGGCTCCAACTGGAACCGGGAGTGCGGCTGGGGATCGGTCAGCGTCGAGCGGCAGACGGGTGAGCGGCTGGTGTGGTGGGGGTTCGCCAACCGGGGATCGGTAAACGTCGCCGAGGTAATGGCTTACCTGCTCCCCCTGGAGTGGCTGGCCAACCGCGAGCAGGAGAGGGTCAAGGCGGGCAAGAACCGCCGACGTGCCCTCCAGATCCACGTGGTGACGGACAGTCAGTACGTGCAAGGGACGGGGGAGGTGAACAACCCCCTCGTCGAGAAGAATGGGACTCTGTGGGAGAGGTTCGACAGCCTCGCAAGACGGGGGCTGATCCTGAACTGGCACTGGTTAAGAAGGGATGAAGTTGCTCTCAATTCATACGCCGATGAACTCTCGAAGCTCGCCAGGCGTGAATTTCGGAAGTATAATCTCCAAGAGCGTGTGCCCGCGAACCGATCCGAAGCGGGCACCGTCTATGATGTCAACCCCGACGGTTGACACAAAGGAGGCAGACCGTGCTGACTAAGAAAGGGTTCGTCGACGTGCGGTGGTATGACCGCCGTGCACTCGCCGCCCTTGAGCACGTGCACCGAATTTGCTTCCCCACGGAAGGATGGACTAAGGCGGACTTCCGAGAGTTCGCCAACAAGTCCGGGCAGATCGTCAAAGCCGTGTTCATGGATGAAGAGATCATCGGCTCCTTCCTTTACCGGATGAGTGCCGATGAGGTCAGGATCGCCCGCATTGCTATTCTGCCGGAATTCCAACGGCAGGGCATTGGAAGCCACGTTGTACGGACTCTGGTAGGACCTCAGAGCCCGAACCGTCGTCGTGTGTACACCGCCCACGTGCGTGAACACAACCTGGCGGCTCAATTGTTCTTCACCAGGAAGATCCTGGGGTTCAGCTGCGTGGAGACCGACCGTGGTTTCTACGAGGACGGCTCGGATGCCTACTGGTTCCGGTTTACCCGACCGGACCTTAGTCGTCGTCGTCGCGAAGCTGTTGAGGCCGCTAAGCTCGTCCCGTGACGTGCTTGACGGACCGCCCTACTCAATACGCGAAGGCCACCCAGATCTGGGTGGCCTTCGCGTTCACACTAGAGGAGTCATGGCCAAGCGTAAGAAAGAGTACCGGAGAGAGACCAAGCGGAAGGTGCGGCGTGAGAGGAAGGGCGACAAGATGATCATCACCACGCTCGTCCAGACCACCACGGACGCGATCATAGACTTCAACGACATCCTGGAGGCTTGCGAGATCGTAGTCGACGAGCACCGCAGCGAGCCCCCATGGGAGGACTGCGACGGGTACGAGCACACGCTGCGTAACGTCGAGGACGAGGAGCCGCAGTACAACCAGGGGCACACGGTCTGGTTCAACAGACGCCGCCACCTGGTCGTGATCGACAAGGACAAGTGGGAGAAGACGTGCGGCAACTTCGCGTACTTCCACCACCGGGGGTACGCCACGCAGGTCGCCCGGCAGATGGAGGCCGAGAAACTTCGCCGGACGTACGAGCAACTGGTGAAGTGGTACAGGGACGGCTGGGAATACTGGGGCGTCAAGTGTGAGTACCTCGACGCCGAAGCCTCCGTGTGGGGCATCGACGACTACGCCTACGCGAACGACGAGGAACGCATCCAGATCGCCCAGGACGTGGCCTGCCAGCTGAAGCGTCTGGGTTACGACATCGTCAACACGATCGACTACACGGCCCCTGAAGTGACGCAGGATCGCCTGCGTTGGCAGATCGCCCACAACCTAGGGTTCAAGACCCCCAAGGAGTACCGAGCATGGCTGACGAAGTAGCACCGACACCGGCACCGAAGCCGATCAAAATCCTGGTCGTCGTCGAGGGCGGCGTCGTCCAAACGGTCCTGTCGAACAAGCCGAACGTCGAGGTCGAGGTGCGGGACTGGGACGATCTCGACAAAGACAACGAGGACGAGGTCACGAAGAACGACGATAAGGACTACCCCTACGAGGCACTCTAATGAGCAAGCCGCACAAGCTGAGCGAGCCGTTCCGGATGCACGGCCCGTACAAGAAGGTCCGGATGAAGGACCTGTGGCACGTCCTCGGCACCGAGGACGAGGACTACGATACCATCGCCGCCGAGGTGACGGTGGAAGAGATCGCCGACATGATCTTGCAGTCCCTGCGAAACAGGGAGTCTATGCAGTGCCTGCTGCCTGGAGTGGATCGCCGTGTACCGGATGAAGAACGTCACCATCATGGAGTAGCTATGCCCGTGTACCGCGTACACGTGTCGAGGGAGGAGAAGCGAACCAACAGCTACCTCGACACCGCTGAAGTGGACATCCAGGCAGCCAACGGCCCGGCGGCTATAGAGTACGTCAACAAGGAGCTTCAGGAAGGCGAGATGGAGCTGTACCTCGACTGGGAGACCAAGGAGATCTCCTCGTCTCAGATCGAACCAACTCGCTCGCCTTTGGCCGAGAACGCCGTGATCGCCCCCGCAAGGGCCGAGGCCGAGTTCATCGTGCCCGAAAAGATCGAGATCCTCGACGTCGAGGAAGAATTCAAGGAGACCACCGTGGGCTACCATAAAGATCTCGACGACGTCTCGACCGTCGCCATGAAGACCGAGATCGACCGTCGCAACGAGGACCTGCGGAAGGGCCTCTGCCCGTACTGTGGCGTCGACTTGAAGACGCACACCTGCAAGTATGTTGGGCGTGTCGCCGACTACCACAAAGCCCCATCCGAACGGAAGCGTGACCGATGAACGCAGGCAACGACAAAAAGAAGGCCCTGAACCAGGCTCTGGCCAACGCACGAACCGACGGTAAACCTCGGTTCGTGTTTATCTACAATGGCGTCTACTGGATCGACAGGGACCCTCCCAAACTCAGCTCGGGGGAGGTCTTGGAAGTCTTCCCCACCGGGCTGATGAACGTCTTGGAGGATACCTATGGGACTGCTCAGCGGGCCGGAGATCGTCAGGCAGATAGAGAAGGGCAACATCGTCATCGACCCGTTCGATGAGGCGAGGCTGAACCCGAACAGCTATAACCTCACCATGTCGCCGCAGCTGCTGGCGTACAAGGCCCCGTTGGTCACCCGCGACGATCAACTGCTGCTCTTCCAGAACGACTGGACGCAGAGTGCGTCGACGCCGCCCGCGTTCGACAGCCGAGCAGAGGGCGTGTGGTACTGGGAGAGCGTGGCTCTCGACATGAAGAAGGACAACCCGACCCAGCAGCTCATCATCCCCGAGCACGGGGCCATGCTGTTCCCCGGCACGCTCTACCTGGCGGCGACCAACGAGTACACCGAGACGCACGGCTTCGTGCCGTGTATCGAGGGCCGCTCGTCGGTGGGTCGCCTGGGTATGTGCATCCACATCACGGCGGGCTTCGGCGACGACGGGTTCTGCGGGACGTGGACGCTGGAGATCACCGTTGTGCACCCGCTGCGGGTGTACGCTAACGTCCCTGTGTGTCAGATTGCTTACTCCACACTCGAAGGTGCCCGCCGCCCGTACGTTGGCAAGTACAGCGGGCAGCGTGGCCCCAAACCTTCCGGCTTCTGGAAGGAGTTCATAAAAAAGGACGCGGCATGACGAACGAGAAGTTGAAGTCGACATTGCGGTTCTATTACGACGCACTCACGTCGCTCGACCAACCGTTCTGCGGGCGGTTCATCAAAGAGTTCCCGGTTACCGCCAAGCAGTTGGACGAGACCGAGTACGGGTACAACTACATCGACGTCGGGAGCTTGGCGGCACACCTCGCGTGGATGTGCCGCCGCTGCCTGGACGCCTTCATCCTGGAGGGTCCGGGGCAGGACATTGGTAAGGCCCATCGCTGGCTGGGCTACAGCCAAGGCGAACTCAGAGCGGCACAGGTCTCCACCATCTCGGAACTCCGAGACCACAGTAGGAACTAACCGTGGACGAGACAGAGTTCAACGACGGCAACGGCAACCCGTTCCCATCCAACTGCGACGCGAAGACACGGAAGTGGCTAACACGGCTCGCCAAGACGTTCCTCAAGTTCGTGACCGTGCCCGAGAACACGGTGCTCGCGTACTCGGCCGCGTTGCGGAAGGACACCGACCCGGCCGACCCGATGAGTGCGTGGGCCATCCAGTTCTGCGAGGCCGCTGGTGAGCGGGTCGGCGGGCACCGCGACGGGGAGTTGATCTACAAGGGGTTCGAGTTCTGCCTGAGCGGCTTCGTGAGCTGGCTCCAATCGAAGAACTACTACGACATCTATGTTTCGGTGGACCTGTCATCCTATCGGGAGGAGGACGATGTCAGGATACCGCATGTCCGCATCTCCGGCTTCAGGAAGAACGGTCGGCCGTTCGCTATCGTCATCCACACGACCCCGCACCCCGACATTCCACCCCTCTACAAGGTGGGCGAGGGCGACGAACAGGCCGAGGACAAGTAATGCCCCCGCCGAACAGACGCCGCCGCACCCCAGGTCGCGAGAAGGGACCATCTGACGAGGTCATGGCGGGATGGACGCAACAGCAGCGGGACGTCTACAGGGTCAACCAACTCTTGCGGACGCCCATCGCAGAACTCAACATCCCTGTGCGGATTGTCAACACGCTGGAGAACCACGGGGTCATCCTCGTGGGCAACCTCGTCGAGCAGTCCGTCGAGGCCCTCATGGGGATGACCAACTTCGGCGAGAAGACCCTCGTCGAGATCAATGCGGCCTTGCGAGAACTCGGTCTGAGCCCGCCCGTCGGGTGGGTCACGGAACCCAAGAAACGGAGGAAGTGAACCATGGACCCGCTTCCGCCTGGAATGAAGAAGTGCAACAGCGGTAAGTGCGACCGCCTGTTCTCTGCGGACAGTGCGTTCGAGACGTGCCCGCAGTGCCGAATCCCCGTGCACGTTCCGAAGAAGAAGCCCATGCGGTACGTCGATGACTCCTGGAATCAGCCCGATAGGTTCGACCCGAGCCCCAGCGACGAGAACGGTGCGAGAGCGTTTGAAGACCGACACGACTAACGGAGGTGCCCATTGGGTGCCAGCAAAGAACAGTGCCTCGGTGCAGCCGCCCTGTTATTCAACCAGGGCCTCTTGAAAGACAATAAAGCCGAGACCCTCGCACGGGTCAACAAACTCCTCTACGACTTCCTCCACGGCGACTACATCCCCAAGGCGACCTTCTACTGCGGGGGTAAGGAGGACATGACCAACGTCCGGGCAGCACCGCCCGGCATGCGTTGTGCCCGGCAGATCGGTGACGATTACCCCCAATCGGGACCCATCTACTGCGGCAACCCGGCGGTACTCATCGCGGACAGCATCGAGCGGCCGGGGGCGTACTACGTCGTGTGCAAGCGGCACTCGGGCCACATGCCGAAACCGCACCCCGAGACCACAGCAACCGTCTAACGAGGACTACATGGCCACGTCGATTAACGGGTTTACCTTCACGGCGTCCACCAACAACGAGGGGACGTTCATCACCCTCATCGCCCACAAGGAGGACGCCACAGGGGTGAAGACCGTAGTGTTCAAACTCAGCCCCACCGAGGCTAACAACCTCCACGAGCTGATCGACAACAACTGCAAGGTCGCCAAGGATCGCCGCAAGGAGATCAAGAAGGGCGACCGAGAGGAGGAGAAGTGGCCAGAGAACGAACCGTCCCCAAGTGCGACGCCTGCGGACACGTTGACTATTTCGTCCGCCCCATCCAAGTCCGGCGACTCTTTGGCATCCACGCCAAAGAAAAAGGTCGAGTCTTCGATCAGAAGGTCCGGTACTGGTGTCACGCCTGTCGGGTCAAGAACGACGGTCTCTGGCGAATTGCCAAGAAGGACTGCGACTGCAAGTAAGCCGTGGACATCCCCCAGCTTCGCTCCCCGTCAGATCGCGAACAGCGTAGATAACTGGGTGTGCGAGGTTCGCTGTAGCGAGGCGGACGGCGACGTCGAGGCCCTCGTGAAGCGGATCGTCGAGGTCTTGAACGAGCCCGTACCAATCTCGGAGGGTCGTTACAAGAGTTGCAGCTACACGGAACTGGAAGACGCCACGGCGGGTATCAACTACTCGTTCCATTGGACCAGCGAGCACCCCGAGTTCCCCGGCATCTATCCCCTGGTGGGCATGCTCAACACGCTCGACGAGCAGGTCGGTGGGTGGGCGTAGCGGAGGGTGCAGTGTCTAACGTGCGTGGGTACAGACCGGTCTTGTGTCGCGGGCCACCACCGCTGTGTCGACGTGCGGAGCGGTTACTGTCGACATCAGCATGGTAGTAAGGAAGCGTACAACCCCGTCGGTGTCGACATGTCGAAGGGTCGTTATCTTCTGCAAGTCCTCCTGGGCTCCAAACGAAGAGCAGGAGCCATGGGAGCTTAGTAGTATTCTACTAACGAACCAAACTTTAGTTCGTATGCCCCCCTGTTTTGGGGGGTACTCGGCACCGGAAAAAAACTTTGGTTCGTTATAACTACCTAAAGTTGGAGTTGCTTGTGTCCACCGCATCCCCGACCGACATCAAGTGGGAGTTGAACTACACGCCCAAGTCGTATCGGCAGACGGCGTGTCGTCTGTGTCTGATCCGCCGCCTCTACGACGGGATGGACGTCAAGGAGCGTACCGCCGCCAGCGACCGACTCGCGGTTAGGACGTCGGGACTATACCGCATGCTCCTGACCAACCTCCGGAACGAGGGCTGGGACAAGCTGGCCGACGACAAGAAGTTCCAGTTCGTCCGGAACTGCCCGCCCGTGGGAGTGCGGACCAAGAAGGCGTCTGGGCAGTCGTGCCGATTCGACCACATCTGCCCGTTCTGTTGGGTCCGGAACAACGTCCTGGAACCATTCAAGCGGATGGAGGCTGCATTCTTCTCCGACAAGGGGCTGAAGCCCGACCTGCCGCCGGTCAAGTTGATCTCGACGATGCGGCAGGACTTCGTGACGGCCAAGCCCTACCACGAGGCGATGACGGTCGGCGAGGTGTTTCGGGACAAGCTGCGTCTCGCGACCGCCAGCGTTGTCAGCCAGCGGCAGGGCGAGTTAGTTGACATCCCTAAAAGCCAGTTTCTAGGTGGCGTGGTCATTCAGTCGATCGACTTCTCGAAGGAGCAGCCCCTCCGCTACCGTGGCGGGCTGTTCGTGGTCCACGAGGACGCCGAGAGCCCGCTGGAGACCGTTAAAACCAAGTACCTCCGGGGCCGATCGACGGAACTGAGTCGTACCCAGCTGCTGTACGCTCTGGTGCGGGTGGCCCCGTACCCCGGCGGCTGGATTCGGCGAGCGGAGCCGTCTCAGGTGATCGACTATTTGAATGCCGTGCACGGCGTGCGGATGATGTCGACGTACGGCAAACTGAGGAGTGCCTGATGGATGACAAGATCGTTAGTCTGAAGAAGAAAAACCCAAAGATGGCGGTGAAGGTCATCGCCGCCAAGGTTGGGGTGCACCCGCATCGGGTGTACAAGGTCCTCAACTCGAAGTTACCTGGTTGGGTGAAGTACAACGGCATGTTGAGCCGTGTGCCGTTGATCGTGAAGCTCAAGGCTGATAACCCGGAGATGAGCCTCCGCGAGATCGCCCGGAAGGTCGGTGTTTCGTACCAGAGGGTGTACCAGGTGTGCAACGCCCACCTGCCCGGCTGGTGCTAAGGAGAGAGCCATGAAGGTCGAGTGCGAAGTGACCGAGATCAAGAAGGAGAACGATCGTGGCGTCGAGCAAGACGCGGTCTGCGTCCAGTGCGGACGGTGCGACCATGAAGTCGAAGTGTTCGGGGTGGGAGACAAGTCAATCAAGCGAGGACTGGCGACACTCCGGGAGGAGTGCCCCGAGTCCGAGGAGAACTTTTATGTCGACGCTAATGATGAGTGAGCGGTACGACGAGGACTTGCTGACTTTCAAGTTGCCTCTGGTCTACAACCGGTATAGTCGGCGGGTGGACAACATCTATACTTCCGCGAGGAGCATCTCCGAGGTCACTGACCGTGTCCTCGAACACGACGAGCGGGCTTGGTTGGAGGTGTACAACCCGTGCAACCTCCTCGCCTGCGTCGACAACCTGCCTGACCGGCTGTACCGTCTGATGGCCGTCGCCTTTTGCCGCCTGACGTGGACGCGGCTCGACACAGTCCACCGCAGGTTGGTGCAGGTCGCCGAGATCGTCGCCGAGGGTGAGTATCCCTACGAGTTTGTGGAGCCTCTGTTGGAGAACCATCGGCAGTCGGTGATGCGTCGCGACAGGCGTGTGCTGGGGGCGTTCAGCGTCGCCTACAACATCGGCAATACGCCCAGTCCGGTTCCGAGTCCGATCTCTTCGGACGACTACTACATCAGTCGCGAACCGATTTCGGGCGGCGTCTCGTCGTTCGAGCGGGACATGGCCAAGGAGGACATGAAGCTGTGGCGGCGGATGTACTGCGAGCGGGCGGCGTGGTCTGCTTGCCTCTACAACCCCAAGTACGCAGCGTCACAGACTCTGCGGCACGTGATGGCGACGGGCATCTCGAAGAAGCTCGCGTCCATGGCGATCAACGTGCTCAATCGTGGCGACGGCACGCCCTACGACAACGGCGTCACTGACAAACTTTGCCATGTCATCCGTGATACGTTGGGTAACCCTTACCGGATGTACCCACCGGTCAAGCCCGACCTGCTATTGTGGCACGGCGGTGCGATTCCGCAGATGGCCCAGCACATCTACGACAACCGCGACTTCCAGGTGATGCCCATCTTGGCCGACATGCTCGAAGAGGCCGACGCCGAGCCGGTCTTCGTCGAGCACGCCCGGCACGGCGGCTACCACCACCGGGGGTGTTGGCTGTTGGATACGTTACTCAACAAGAGGGAATGACATGCCTCCCAAACCGACGAAGTTGTCCGATGCGGAGGTCGCCGCGTTCCGTCGGACGATGGACGTGTACGCGAACGACCCCGACCGGTACGTGGCCGAGGTGAGCCGCGTCGAAGCCCTTGTTAAGCATCAGGACCGGTGGGGTGCGAACTCGGATGTGAAGTCGATGCTCGGCGTGGTCAGTCGTCATAAGTCCAGCTTGCGTCCGTTGCGGTTGTTCTCGCTCGCGTGCTATTGCCGCTTGCTCGACCGCTCGATGGCGGGGTGCGAGAAGTGGATTAAGGAGCAGGTCGAATTCATCGACGAGATGGACGACTCGGAGTACGTGTTCGAGTCGTCGGACTGTTCCCCCGTTCTCGGCCTAGCGTACGTGGGACCTCGCATCAGATCGTGTATACGGATGGACGTCGTGCACACACGAGTCGCGTCACCCGTTATCGACATGCGGAGGTGGCGGCTCGGCTTCACGTCTTTGGCGGGCGATTGGTATGACGGTCGCCGTGTGGTAGAAGCTACCAGAGTGACGGCTGCCCTTTGTTACCTGGCCCATGTGGACGAGGAAACGGCACGGGGGTACTGGCGGGACGACGCCCCCATTAGTGGTATGATGTGTTACAGTCGCTATCAGTCTGCCTTGCTGCGTGACATCTTTGGCGAACACTATGGAGGTCCCGATCCGGCCCCCGTGTTCGACCCGTCGTTGCTGCTGTGGCACGGCGGGGCTATCAAGGGCATGGCGGAAAGTCTGTACGCCAAAGGCGACTTCCACGACATGCCCGTTTTGGCGGACATGCTGGACGACGCCGGGGCGGACCCGAGGATGGGTGCCCACGCTCGGAGGCACGGGCCGCACGTTCACGGTTGTTGGGTGCTGGACCTGATATTGAACAGGGGAATGGAGTCGTATTTCTGTGACCAACAAAACAACGAAGACGAAGACGAAGACGAAGACGAAGAAGAAGCTAGGTAAGCGTGTCGTGTTCCGTGCCGACCGCGAGGGCGTCTACGCCCTCTTCCCTGACGACCCTGCGACCCACAACGGGTTGTGCTTGTGCTACGTCATGGTGGGCGGTCACGTTGCCGCCGACTACGAGCACTGCATTACGACGTCGTTCCCGGCCGCTCCCAAGCAGTACGCTCCGCTACTCAGGGAGCTGAAGAGGATCGGTTACAACGTCCAAGTTGCTGTGAGGAGGTGACATGGTGAAGAAGCCGAATGCCTGCCGGGTTGCATGGCAGGAGGCAGCTCGAAAGCGGGTTTGCTTGGTCTTAGATCGGAAGTTCCAAGGGAACCAGAGTGAGCTGGCGAGGGCTCTCGGCGTGCACCGGGCTCTCGTTAGCATCGTTTCCCGTAAAGTGCAGCCGCCCACCAAGGACCTGATGGCTCGCCTCGGCACGATCCCAGGCATCAATCCACGCTGGGCCGTAGACGGAGATGGTGAACCCTTTGTTGATCACCGGAGGACTGTAATGCCTGGGACCATATCATCACCGTGCCTGTACGACGTGCTCTACAAGCACATTCAGGCGATTCGAGCCGGGGCGAAGGTGGCCGAAAAGTCTGAGCGTAACACGGACCTCGGAGACTACTGCGAGGGCAAGGTACACGTGTGTGATGAGATCCTCCGGTTCATGACGACGATCGAGGATATGGTGATCGCACCTGTCCCGCCGCCGCCACCCGAGCCGGACGTGTGCAAGCATTGTGGTAAGGTCAACGGGTGCCCGATCTGTTCGGTGCACCCAGCTGACCTCTAGGAGGAGCTATGCCTGCGAACCCCTGTGAGCAGGGAATAATCAACGAGGAGATGCGTAAACTCGTTGAGGAGAAGTTGAGGGAGCTTGGTGACACGGAAACAGCTGTCGTCGATACTCTGACGGCGTACGGTTACACGGGCGAGACCGAGTGTGAGCTTACCTGCCCCGCCGCCCGTTGGCTGGAGTCGATGCTGAGCACGGACGACGACGGTAACTACTTGTACGCATTCATGGTCGGCTGCGACAAGGTCACGATCTGCGAAGAGCCGCGTCCGCGTGTGTTTAGGGCCGTCGGGACCGTGGAGTTGCCCGAGCCCGTTCGTAAGTTCGTCGCAAATTTTGATGCCGGTGAATACCCGGACCTGGAGTCTTAACCGATGAGCAAGGATTCTGAATTGGAAGTGCAGAGCCCGCCGTTCCCGTCGATGACGGTGAACGCCGTGCAACTCTACGGCCACCTGGAGGAGTTGGGGAAGTTCCTCGAATACTACCGGGCCGGCTCGAACAAGATGGTGGGGAAGAGTGCGGAGTGCGTCAAGCAGCCCCGCCCCCTGGCCAGTCTCGACATCCACACCGCGTGCTCCTTGCACCGCCTGGCTTGCCTGGCTCAAGGGATGCGGGTGGTTCGCGAGGGCTGGGATCTGGTCGTCCGCAACTTCGAGAACTGTTGGGAGTCGCCACGGGCACACGAGGACCGCCACATCGTGCTCCACCGCGTGGCCGACATACTCGACACCGTCCACCTGCCTGATGAGCAGCTGGAAGCGAGGCAGAGCACGGCCCAGGCTGAGGCCATCAAGCAGACCCTCTTCGGGCCGCTGACGAAGTTCTTCAATCTCGGAGACCACAACCCCTTCGGCCAGGGGCCGTCGGACGATGAGGACGAGGATGATGATGACGAAGAAGACGACGACGAAGAGTAATCCGTGGGGGGCGAGTTACTGGCCCCACGGCATGCCCCTGCCCGACTCCGAGGGCTTCAAGAAGTTGGACTGGCCTGCGGACGTGCCGAGTCTCGTCGCGGCAGACATCTGCCGTGAGGGGAAGAAGTCGGGTCGCAAGCGTCCCCTGTCGGAGTGGTTCGAGTTGACGTTCGACGAGGGTCGCCCGGCCGGCGACCCTGTCGGCAAGATCGCCTTCTGCTGCATCCTCGCGGTCATCGCCCGCCGGGCGGGGCAGCCGCTGGCGATCTGGGAGTACAACAGCGACCCGTCGGTGTCGCTGGAGACCCAGGCCGACGCCTGGGGTGAGATGTTGACGTTGCTGGGCTACGAGATAACTGGTTCGAGCGACAGCCCGCTCGACCAGAACTTCGACGAGTTCTTCTCATAATGGCAAAGACCAAGGTCCGAAATCACAACGAGTATTTTGAGGGCGTTCGACTGGGCGGACGCAAGTCCTGCCCGACTTGTGGCGTAAAGCACCCCGACGGCGGGCCGTACTACTGGTGGTTCGAGTACATCCGGGCCAAGCGACGCACCGTCATGCACTTCTGTGCCCACTGCTTCGAGGACCGCGTCAAGGCCAAGCTCGTCGAGCACGCCGGCGACTGCGGGTGTACGATCGAGTTGTGCTGGCGTGGGTGCGGGGAGAGACCGCCATGGCTTTCGTTGGGAGGTGGTGCTTGTTCAACAAGGCCGACGACGGCAGTCTCGGAAAGCGGATCGAGGTCGTCGACGACACTAGCGACGACTACCTGATCCTCCGCGACAAGGTCAACGGCGTCGCGTGGGTGCAGTACCGGGGCGGTCGTGCCGCCCCGGTGTCCTGCCACCCGTGCTACGCCAACCCGGTGGCGTCGACGCACGCACTGTTCGGCAAGCACGCCCGCGTCAGGTCCGCCCATGGGCGGTCCTTCGACACGAGGCGGTGCGTGGTGAAGGGGAAGTACGGCGAGATCGCCCGTCAGCACTGCAAGTGCGGCGGGGAACACACTCGGTTCGTGCCGAGGTACGCCGGGGAGGAGAGCAAGGTGCCTACCGGGACGGTTCTGTCGAGGGAGTATGCGTGCAACGCGGCCAACTACTGCGAGGACTGTGCCCCGGACGGCGTCGAGCCCGAAGCGATGCCGTCCGAGGTCGACAGCCCGCTCACGTGTGAGGCGTGTAGCCGTCCGCTGTACTGCACGCTGACCAACTACGGCGTCAAGGCGTTGCTGGAGAGCATCATGGAGACGCTCGATGCGGGTCCCGGCAGCTGGGACCACGTCGTGACGCTGGAGGGCGACTACTACAACGGCCGGCGGCAGGTCGAGGTGATGCGGGACATGGTCACCGCCGCCAACCTGCTCGACTACGACCTGAGTGATACCGAACGCTGGTTGGTGGGCTACTTTCTGGAGGCGACCAAGCCCCCGCAGGAGCGGTTTAAGAAGCCCAGCGTCGGCAAGCAGGCCCATGGGATCGTGTACGAGAGGAAGAAGCGGATCATCCGCCGGCCCAAGCCGGTTGACGAGTCCGAAGGAGAAGTAGACCCCGCGTGACGGTTCGGTCACAATACCCGGCACAAGGAGGTGCCAGGGTATGGTCACGGAAGGACCCGACCCCGGTCAAGGCAGTGCGGGCAAGATGCCCCACGCTTCTGTTCCGGGAAAGCGTAACTGTATGAAGTGCGGCCGAGAGTTCCTCTCCCCCGACCGGGAGAGGATACGCCGGTGCGACCGCTGTAAGCGGGGCGAGGACGCCTCCGCGACGCGGGTGGCCAGGATGTCCGACGTCCGCAACGCCATCCGAAGATACTTCAACGACTCAACATAGCAGGAGTAAGCATGGGTTCTGAGAAGCCGCACGTCATCGTCATCGGTGACGTGATGCTCGACGTTACGACTAGCGGCACGGTGAGCGGGGTGTCGCCCGAGCATGATCACGTCCTCGTCCTCAAGGACGAGGGCACGACGTACAACCTGGGCGGTGCGGCCAACGTCGCGGCGAACTTGGCGGGTCTCGACCGGCGGGTGATGCTGTTCGGACTCGTTGGCGACGATACGCACGGGAAGATCGTGCAGCAGTTGTGTGCGGATAACAAGATCGACGCTTGGCTGGCCGCCTGGCCGGAGCACGTCACGACGGTAAAGCACCGATTTGTCACCAGGTCCGGGCAACTCATGCGGCTGGATCGCGAGATGCTCGTCAGCCCGGCCGACAACTGGTTCGACGAGGCATTAACGCAGGTGACCGTCGCCGTCGAGAGCTGTCGACCTGTGATCGTGTTCTCGGACTACAACAAGGGCTTCCTATCGGAACGGTTCGTTCGGGCCGTGCTGTCGTTTGCCCGCCTCTACCACCTGACCGTCTTGATCGACCCGCCGCGAGACCCTCGGGGGTGGCATAAGTACAGTCACAACCGGGCGATCTTCAAGTGCAACCTGGATGAGGCGATCGCATTCAGTGGCTTGGAGGGCACCAAGCTGGCCAAAGAGTTGCGGCGGTATAGGCCGGTCGACATCGAGGAGTCCCACTTCCAGTTGTTTGACACCCTATACCGGAAGATGGCCAAGGACGCGGACATTTCGTTCGAGTACGTGATCATCACGCTCGGGCAGTACGGTGCCATCTTCGGAACGGACACCGGATTACTGACCCGAATGCCGCCGACGACCCCCCGAGTCCTTCTCGACACGACGGGGGCCGGGGACACGTTCCTGGCGGCGATGGCGGACTGGTTCGTGGGGGCGTCCGAGTCGGACCGCGATGATATTGACGGTGCCGTGAAGCGGGCTAACTTGGCTGCGTCGCTGGCGGTGGCCTATCAGGGGGTTTACAAACTCACGACGGAAGATCTCGGGAAGGCTTACCAGGAGAAGAGATGACCACGGGTAGTCGTTACTGTGAGATGCTGAGGGACGAGAATGTCTGCATGTGGCACCAGGACGGGCCGCTCAAGAACCGGGTGAAGGAATGGAAGGCGATGGATGGTTTCGTCGTCGTCGTCAACGGGTGCTTCGACCTACTTCACGCCGGGCACCTCGCCGTGCTGCGGTACGCCAAGACGCGGACGTGGCTCGACCCCGAGAAGATGATGCTCGTGGTCGCGTTGAACTCCGACCACTCGGTGAGGCAGCTCAAGGGCGAGGGCCGACCGATCGTCGCGTTCAAGCAGCGGGCCGAGGCTGTGCGGCAGGTCAAGGGCGTGGACTGGGTGACGGGCTTCGAGGAGTCGACGCCTCTCCAGCTGATCGAGACGATTAGGCCCGACCTGCTCATCAAGGGCGGCGGCTACTACGACGACGAGGACATCGTCGGCGAGGACTTCGTCATCAAGAACGGCGGGTGCGTGCTGTTCGCCCCGATGCTCGACGGCATGAGTACGACAGAGATCGTGAAGAAGATCAGGACCTAATAACTGGATTCTAGATTCATGGCAAAGACGAAGGCTACCACCGAGCCGAAAGACATCGCCGTGCTCTACGCCGACCTCCACTGCGGGGGCGGCTACCCGAGTCGCGGCATTGACGACTCGCTGCACGCATTGCAGCAGGTCATCGACTACGCGACCAACAGCCCCACTGTCCAGACGGTCGTCGACCTCGGCGACTCCCTGGACCGTGCCCGCAACCTGAGCATGGCGGTCACCCCCCTCCGCATGAAGCTCAAGGAGCTGGCGGGCGGGGGCGTCAACTTCCTGTTCATCCAGGGCAACCACGACCACGCCGGTCCTGGCGTGCTGCCGTGGCTGTTCGACAACGACGCGATGGTGCAGCACGTCCACAAGAAGGTCGTCACCATCGGCGACTTTGTGTGGGCCGGCCACGACTACGCCCCGGCGGCGGAAATCCAGGACTGGCTGACCAACGAGATCCCCGGTGAGGCGACTGGGCTGTTCCTGCACCAGTGCTGGGGGGACTTCATGGGGAGCATCGCGTCGCCCCAGATGTCGGCCGCAGACATCCCGCTGCCGATCGTTCGCGTGGCAACCGGCGATTACCACGGCGAGTCCATCGTCAAGACGTTGATCGGCAAGGACGGGCAGAAGATCCTGGTGACCAATCCGGGGTCGATGTCGGTCCAGAGCATCATCGAGCCCCAGGACAAGTTCTTCGTCGCCTTCCGCAGTGACGGGTCGTTCCGCCGTATCCCGCTGGTCACCCGGCAGATGCTCACGGCGTCGGTCTTATCCGAGGAGGACATGACCGAGTTCCTGGAAGAGATCGAGCGGTTCATCGACGAGGCGTACGCTCGGGGTGCCAACGCGAACCTGCCGGAGGACATGCTCCGGCCGCTCATGCGGGTGGCGTACTCGGCGTCGGTGACTGGGGCGTGGCGACGCATCCAGAAGGCGGTCGGCGACCGGGTGCACCTGTTCCCGAGCGAGGTACGCCCGGAGAAGGTCGACGGCAAGAGCACGGTCGTCGACGTCAAGGGCCGCGTGGCGTCCCTGGAGAACACGTTCCGGCCGTACGTCGAGCAGTTCCTGGTCGACAACGGCATGTCGGGGTTGACGGTCGAGGTGACAGAACTGGTCGAGCTTCTAATCAACAAGACGAGTGCCGAAGAGGTCCGTCGCGAGATCGAGGCTTGGCGTGTTAAACAACTGGAGGGGTGATGTACATCACAAAGGCGGCGTTGACGAACATCGGGCCGTTCTACGGGCGGCACGATTTCGAGTTCGATCGCGGGGCCAACGTGATCTTGGCCGACAACGGGGCCGGCAAGTCGACCCTGGTGGACGCCATCTACGCGGCCATCACGAACGACTTTAGCCGGTTCGACGGCGTCCGGACGGACGTCATCAACAACCGCTCGACCAAGGACGACGAGTCGGCGATCCGGGTGACCATCGTTCACGACGACGCTACCATCGCGATCAAACGGTCCCTGCGGCCGGCGAAGTACGAGCTGAAGGTCAACGACGAGAAGCTCATCACGTCGGACAAGGAAGGCACGGAGCGGCTGCGGCGTCTGGGCATCGACAAGAAGATCCTTGACTTCGCCGTGTTCAAGCGACAGCCGGGGACCGTCGATGGTGCCCTCGACGACTTCCTGCACACGACGCCGGCCATCCGGGCCAAGGCGTACATGGCCTTGAACGGCACCGAGCACTGCGAGACGGTGCAGGACGTGCTCGCGTCGGTGATCGCCAAGGACCGCGAGGCCATCGACCAGGCCGTCGACAACACGGACGAGTTGACGCACGAGATCGGCGAGCTGAAGGACCAGAGGGACGACATCAACCTGCGGATCACCTTGGAGAAGGAGAAGCAGCTCGAACCGACCCGCAAGGAGAACGCCGAGGAGATCCTGCGTCGGGCGGAACGCCAGGCGGCGGCTCTGACCCGCCTCGGGCCGCTTAAGCTGGAGTCGGACACGCTAGGTGAGGAGTTGCGTGGCGTCACCACCAACGCGAAGAAGCAGGAGAAGGCGTACGAGGGGTTGAAGAAGGCGACGGACGCGATGGCCCAGCCCGCCACCATGGCCCGCTCGGCCTTGGCGGCGTTCGAGCAGTGCGAGAAGCAGCAGGCCCGCAAGCAGAAGTTGCTCGAACGTAAGAAGCTGTTGACGGTGAAGAAGGAGCCGCCGTTCAAGCCCAAGGCCCCGCCGGTCAACGCCGAGCAGAAGCTGGCGGCGTACTCGCAGGAGCTGATGGAGGCCAAGAAGACGCTCGCGTTGTTCTCCCAGAAGGGCATGATGTATTGCCCGACGTGCAGCACCGAGATCGCGGCGATTGAGTCGCACCTGAAGCACCTACGGGGCATCAACAACGACCGCCCCGGCCAGATCAGCGAGTTGCAATCTTTGATCTCCCATTGGAAGGAGTACGAGTCCAGCCTTGCCAAATACAACGAGTGGAAGGCGACCAACGACGCAGCGGTCAAGGAGAACGAGGAGGCCCTTGCGGCGATCAAGGACCTCCAGTACCCGGACGGCGACAAGGAGGAGCTGGCCGAGACGATCCGGGTCTACGAGAAGAACGCCGAGGTGACCGAGGGGGCGAAGAAGCAGTGGGAGGGGCTGACCAAGTTGGTGACGCGGAAGGAGGCCCAGCTCGCTGCGGTTGACAGTCACATCCGCGAGTTGTTGACGACGGCGTCCGAGAACCAGGTACTCGACGAGGTGTTGGTGAAGGCCAAAATCCGCTTGAAGGAGCATCGCACGGCCGAGCTGGAGATCGCCAACCTGGAGGGCCAGCTGGTCGGCATCAACACGCAGATCGCCGCCAAGAAGACGCAGTACGAGCAGGCCAAGGCCCGCATGAAGCGGAGCCGCAAGCTGAAGGAGATGACCAAGGTCCTGCAACTGACCCGCGACATCTTCCACAAACAGGCCCTGCCCCAGGCCGTGGCCCAGGCCAACCTGACTCGGATGGAGGGGGACGTCAACAAGGGGTTGGAGTTGTTCGGGGCACCGTTCTGGGTTGAGACCGACACCGAACTGAGTTTCCTGGTGCACAAGCCGGGCGACCCGCCGCACCGGGCCGAGGCCCTGTCGGGCGGGCAGAAGGGCGTGCTTTCGGTGGCCTTCTGGATCACAGTGAACTCGCTCTACCGGTCGGGTCTTGGTATGCTCGTGCTTGACGAACCGACGGCCAACTTGGACGACGAGAACATCAAGTTCCTTGCCCAGGCAATCACCTACTTCTCGAAGAAGGTGAAGGGCAAGCAGCAACTCATTGTGATCACCCACGCCGAGGGGCTGAAGGCCGCGTTCGACCGGGTGATCCAACTGAAGGCGTGACCATGCCCCTTGTCCCGCTTGAAGAAGACGTCGCGTCGGTCGTGGACTTGCTGCGGTTGCACACGGACGACCAGGGCCACGTCTGGTACGGGCACGACGGTGCGGTGGGGGAGAACTCCCGCTGTACCGTCGCCGTCTTTTTCGACAAGCTGAAGTGGCTGGGCGTGAACTTGGGGTCGGTTCGACTGATCCGACTCCTCGGGGTGCCGTCGAACGCAGAGTTGATCGTGTACCTGCACCATATGCGGGTGCGTAACAAGTCGCTGTCTCGCGGGCAGCGGGTTGTCCTGGGCAGCCCCATGGTGTGCCCCACGGCCGAGGACCGGGGCAGCCCGGCCCGCGTGCTGTCACACCTGTGGCAGCAGTACGCCGTCCTGCCATCGGGGTGCTGGCACGACCTGAGTGACAAGGACTACACGACGTACGCCATCATCGCGGCGTTGAAAGACAACAAGGGTGAGGTCGACGAGCAGGTGCGGCGGATCTTCCGCTACCACCCGCTGTGGCCGGCGGTGTCGTTCATTCCGTCGGGCGACCACGACGCGGCGTGCCTCCTTGCCGCCCGCATCGTCGACCCGAGGTGGTTCCGGCACCCGACCCGGCCCCACCGGCTGAGCCGGCTGTATGTGCACCTGGGACTGACGCCCAAGAATATGCACGCTTGGATGACGAACTTCAACGACAGGGATCGGAACTTCGATTGGTTGACGGTGCTGATGCGGTCGTGGCTGGGGCGGACCGGCGTTACGGATAGGACTCGGCCGCAGCACTTCCTGTGGCGGGCACACGCGGCAGCTGGCGGGGCACACAAGGGGACCATGGCAGCTACGCGACGGTATGTTCGGTTCTTGTACGAGGTGTGGTCCGGCGAAGTCGCTGCCCCACGCCCCGAGGGCGGTTTCTTGCCGTCGTCGTTCTTCAAGAGTGCGGAAGAGGTTGACGCTTACTCGGTACACCTCCGGACGCTCGACAACGCAGTTTGAGCCGTGCGACATGTCCGGGTAGATTGGACACACTGGGGCAGGATGCCATGCGAGAACTCACGGTCCGGATCAGTTTCACCAAGCATTGCCTGGGTAGCGTGAAGAGTCGGGCGAAGGATGCCTCCTTCACCCTGCCGCGTAGCCCGTCGGGGACTGTCACGTTCCTGGCGAGCTGGCACCATGCCAATATGCGGTTCGCCGCTCAGCTCCTGGGCAAGCATCAGGACGAGGTCGGCAAAATCCTTTGGGACATCAACGTGGATGGCCTGCCGCAGGGCGACGGCTGGTATAGGCGGTATTACTGGGCGTCCAACGGGAAGCGTCGGTACGTCGTACATGAGGCGTTTCTGGCCGGTCAGGTGGTGGGGCTGAATTGCGTCGTCCCCAGTACAATAACGGACGACGACTTTTGGCGTCTGATGGCACTCTCTGGGCAGTACCGAGGCTTGTCGCCTTGGAAGCCAGGGGAGTACGGTTTCTTCGGGGTAGAGGGGTTGCGTCCGCGACGGAGGCAGCACGAACAAGACATGGAATCCGGCGGTCCGGAGAAACAGAACGAGCCGCCGAGTTGCCAACTCGACGGCTCATTCTCGTGTGAAACAGACGAGCTTGCCTGAGCCAATTCTAGCTGTCGTCTCACGCCGTTTCAACGCTCCGCACAACTGAAAGGATGAAAATGCCGGAAGTAATGCTACTCCGGTCCCAGAACCGGATCGTGGTTGAGCCGACCACGCCGGCCATCCGACAAATCGTCGAGCCGGCCCTGACGTTCTTGGAGAAGGAGTTCCTGTACGGTAAGGACCTGTACGACGCGAAGCGTAATGGTCGTCTCCCGTTCGAGGAGAATCTATGGGAGTGCTTCGTGGACGACCACAAGGGGCGGATCGCCACGTCGTACGGGTTCTCCGACCGCTTGACGGTCCTGCTCAAGAAGGCGGGCTACACCGTCCGTGAGAAGAACCTGACGCCTCACAAGAACCCCAAGGTGTTCGAGCCGCTGTGGGACCACCTGTTCGACAGTGGCGTGGTGCTCAAGGAACGCCAGGACGAGTTTCTGGCCAAGCTGGTCACGTACGACAACGGGCGGTTCGATTGCCCGACGGGGTGGGGCAAGAGCTTCCTGCTTCGGTGCATCTGCAAGCTGCTCCCGACGGCCCGCATCGCGATTGTGAGCAAGCGGCTCGCCATTCTCCGGGACCAGATCTACCCGGAGTTGCGACTCAACCTCCCGTCCGTCGGCCTCGTCTGCTCGGGCAAGCGTGACCGTGGTAAGCGGGTCATGTGCTTCAGTGCCGGCTGCCTCCCCCACCTCGTCGCCGACGACCCGTACGACATCATCGTCTTCGACGAGTGCCACGAAGCCGGGTCCGACTACTACGCGACCCAGATGGGCCTCATCCCCGGTCAGCCCCGCATGTACGGCCTGTCGGCGACCATGGACATGCGGATGGATGGGAAGGACATGCGGGTTGAGGGGATGTTTGGGCCGGTGCGGATGAAGGTTCACTACCAGGAGGCTGTCGCCGCCGGTGGCGTTGCTCCGATCGAGGTCCGGTTCCGCAAGGTGATCCTGGACGTCGACCCTTGCGGAGACCGCATCGGCACCGACAAACTGCGGCACGGCGTCTGGTCCAACGACTACCGAAACGACCTGATCGTCAAGGACGCGACGTCGTACCCAGACGACCCGGTCATGGTGTATGTCAAGACGCTCGAACACGCCCTGCGGTTGCTCATCCGGTTCCAGAAGAAGGGCGTCAACCCGCCGCTGATCTACTCGGAGCGGGAGCTGCCGCCGGCATTCGTGAACAAGTTACGCGGGTGGAATCTGCCGATCGACGACCTGCCTGAGATGACAGTGGATAGACGGGTGATGCTGACGCGGCAGGCCAGGGATGCCGAGATACCGATCTTCATCTCGACGGACGTGCTCGGCGTCGGGTTCAGCTCGAAGCGGCTGAGTGTGTTGGTGCGGGGCGACGCAGGCGGTAGCCGGATCGCCGACAGCCAGGTCCCTGGTCGGACCAGCCGTACGCACGAGGACAAGGAGTTCGCGATCATTCACGACTACGTCGACAAGTTCAATCGTGGGATGAATATGAAGTCCGACGGTCGGAAGGAGAGTTACAAGGCTCTGCGGTGGAAGATCAAGACTCTCGATACTCCGTTGCCCGGATCGCTCCGTGAAAAAATGTTGTGGGGTTAATACCATGCAAAATGACCATTCCCGGAGTCGGCTCGTCACGGACGATCAGCCGTCGCCACGCAAGAGGAAGAAGGCCCCGCCGGTTGCGGAGGTCACCGCCGCAGAGGAGGCTATTGGCCTGCGTCTGCGGGAAGCGTATGTTGATGCTCGGAGTGCCTTCGACACATACTTGAACGGTACACTGACCCGATACACGGTGCCGCAGCTTTACGACCGGGGCGGCGGTGCCGTGGAGGTTGAAGGCGTTGTCGTGGAGGGGAAGAACGCCGCCCCCTTGTGGCCGAAGTTGGCGAGAAAGTTCATAGCCCTGGAGATCGACCCAGTCGAGTACACGCACTGCGTGTTCGGCTATGCGTCGGACAACCACGCCAAGACTGCCTTTGGTGACCACTGCCCGCCGGAGCCTAACCAGCTGTTGTCGAAAACGTGGCTGAACTATTACCGGGAGTGTGAGCTGTCGGACGCCAACGGGGTGTTGGTTAAGAATGCGTTGCTGAACCAAGCCAGTACGGCGATGCGGGAGATCAACTTCCTGCACCTCTGCGGTAAGCAAACGATGCTTAACTCGCAGTACCTGGTCCTCCTTAACCCGCAGCTGGAACTGTCCGCACTGTTTCGTTATTGCCTTGCTCGTGAGCTGAGTGAACAGAACTCGGAATTCGACAGGATTGCCAACCTGCACGAACGAGGGGCGGTCATTCAGTTCTGGTCAAAGAGAACCCAATACCTCAAGCACTGGCGTCGTCTCTTGCCTGATGACTTCGTGGCCAATGCTCGCGGTCTTTACACGGAGACGTTCGGTAAAGGAACGTAAACTAGGAGCGTGAAACAGAATGGCGAAGCATAAGACCTCCAAGATCTTGTCGGAGGACGGCGAGCCCTTGGCCAAAATTGGCCGGCGGGGCATGCTGTCGCTCCTCAAGAAGCAGCTCATGTTCGCGGTTGCCGTCCGCAACCCGACGGTGTTCGAGTTCGCTCACAAGGTGCTCAAGGACGCCGACGTCGCGAAGATGGGTGAGTTCTACGCCGTCATCTGGCGGTGCGTCCGTAAGTGTTACAAGCAGACGCAGCAGCTGCCCGACGCACAGATTCTCCTGACCGACGTCAACAACGAACTCATCGCCTACCCGACCCTCCTGACCGAGGACGAGATCGACGAGTGCGAGGAGTTCATCAAGGGCTACATCTTCGAGCCCGCCACCTGGCAGGACTATGACGTCACCACGTCGACGATGCACGCCAAGGAGGCGACCAAGGTCGTCCGCCAGTTCAAGGACGAGTTGGTGGCCGGGGATCTGTCACTTCTGATTCGCGATGGCACCGTCTCGAACAACCTGATGCAGGTGCTCCAGGACAAGGTCGCCTCCATCGCGTCGGCTGCTGAAGACTCTAACGCCCTGACCGACGCCCTGTTCGACGACGGCTGGCAGCACGAGACGCAGCCCAAGTTGGAGTCCACTGGCGTCAGCGTGCTCGACGAGTTCATTGGCGGGCAGACGGCAGGTGAGTGTTACCTGTTCTTCGGCCCGTTCTCGTCCTGTAAGACGACCCTGGCCGTCCAGGCGTTCTGTGTCAGCGTCAAGGCCGCTCACGACCGGACGGTGACCGAGAACGCGGCGTACGAGGCGGCGGGCAGTGAGACGCGGGTCCTGTATAAGGCTGTGTACGCCACGTACGAGACCAAGAAGAACGAGGTCCGCCAGCGGTGCCTTGCATTCCTGGCCGACATCTCACGCGACCGGATGCTCGGCGTCGCCAGCGTCGCCACGATGCAGGACCTTCGGAAGACGGGCGAGTTGCCCCTCCAGAAGTACGAGGAGACGTTGTACGCGAAGGAGATCGCGAAGGGTGTCGACCCGGCGTCGCTGATGGGCGAGTGGGAGCGGGTCGAAGCGGCGGTCGAGCTGATCCGTAAGCACGGCATCTTCTTGGACATGACTAGCGTCGGGTCGGAGATCAACCCGAAGGGGTGCGGCGGCATGCTGGAGCTGGCCGCTCGACTGAAGGCCCAAGCGGCTCTCGACAAGTGCCAGATTACTGTGGTGTGGATTGACCACCTCGCGGCCATGATCGACAACATGGTCGGGTCGGACGACAAGTTCACGGACGACAACAAGCGGCACATCCTCAAGCGTGCCCCGAAGCAGGCCGTCGATTTCATCGGTGTGCCTCTGGGCTGCCCGGTGTGGATCGTCCACCAGTTCTCCGGGTCGGCTAACGAGCGGGGACCCTCGGCCCAGTTCCATCACACCGACGGCGACGAGTGCAAGACCGTGGGCATGTTCGCGGACTTCTGCATCGTCACCGGCCCGGCGACGAAGGACGGAAATCAGTTCTGCGTCTTCGATGTCACCAAGTACCGCCGCAAGCCACCGAACTCGCGGAAGATCGTCAAGATCGAGGGCGAGTTCAACCGCATTAAGAACATGTCGAAACTGTACTGCATCCAGGGTGCGACCATCATGACCCTCGCGGAGGCCAACGGCGTAGCCAAGGACAACGAGCCGGAAGAGGATAACAACAGTGCTGCCGCCACGCCGAAGGGCAACACCGCACCGAAGAAGAAAGAGAAGGCGGCACCGCCCTTCTCCAACACGAGCACGGAGGCGAGCCTATGACGGCTCTCAATGAGGTCCTTTACGACCGGCTGAAGGAGGTGTTCGGCGGGGTTAAGATCAGCAACAAGGGCCAAGCCTTTGACGGGTACTCCCGTCCGGGCTACACCCCCGCCGTCGACGGTCAGGTGCAGGGCGACGGTCAGGTCCTGAGCCGTGGCGGCGACTACATGGTGATCAAGCAAGACGGGGAGTATTACCGGGTGTGCTGCCCGTTCTGTAACGACACCACGTTTCGGCTGTACATCAACCATCGGTACGGCACCAAGGACAAGGAGTCCGGTCGCAGCTTGGACTTCATGACGATTTGCTACAACGAGTCGTGCATAGGGAAAGGGGACAACCGCAAGACCCTACGTGACATGCTGTACTCGCCGACCCTGAAGCTGGCCCGTGCCACGATCCGGGTCGGCAAGGTCGTCGACTTGTCCAAACTCAAGGCGAGGCTGCCGGGCGTGGTGACGCCGCTACATGAGCTGGATAAGGGCCATCCGGCCTACAGCTACATCAAGGGCCGTAAGCTCGACCCTGTCGTCCTCTCGAAGTTTTACGGGGTGGGTTATTGCGAGGAGTCCGTCCACTACCTGGCCCGGAAGAGGATCATTGTCCCGATGCGTAACCGGGGCAAGTTGGTGGGCTGGCAGGCCCGGTACTGCGGGGAGCTGGACTGGAAGGGGCCGAACAAGCGTAACCTCCCGCCGAAGTATTTCACCGAACCGAATATGCCCAAGAGTGCGTTCCTGGCGAACCTCGACAACGCCAGGGAGTTCCATACCGGCGTACTCGTCGAGGGCTGGTTTGACGTGTTCGCGTTTGGTCCCATGGCCATGCCGCTGTTGGGCAAGACCCTGTCGTCCCAGCAGCAACGTGACTTCGTGGCTGTGTTCAAGAAGCGGGCGGGCGTGGTGCTCCTCGACCCCGAGGAGTTTGACACGGTCGCCACGAAGGACTTGGTCCGGAAGCTGAAGGCGAGGATGGAGCACGTCGCGGTCGTCAAGCTGCCCCCCAATACGGACCCCGGCTCCCTGGACCGAGACTTCCTTCGCGAGTACGTGATCGCGGAGGCGGAAGACCAGGGCGTCGAGGTGTCGTTCGCTAAGGTGCCAACAAATGGAAATTGAACGGCTCAAGCGTCGGGTCGTGACTCTGGGTGCGGAACTTCAGAAGAAGATCGTCCGTACCCAGCGGAAGATGATGTTGAACCGGGGGGCGTACCACTGGAACGCCCCCGGCATGCCCCCGCCGGGGCCGAACTTCCTGCGGCTCACAGACCACGAGGAGAAGGACGACCCGCCCGAGCTGAAGACTGTCTTCATGAAGGAGAAGAAGACCGGGAAGCTCATTTACCGGCCGTCCCAGCGGTTGGACACGCTTTACCGCCGGGCACTCCGGGAGCCCCTGTTCCCGTTGCGGGTCGAGGTCCGCCCTGGTCAGCCACCGAAGGAGGTGACGTTTGTCCCCGGACACATCTGGGGTCAGCACATGGCGGCGTTCATCCAGTCTGAGATGGACCCGTACGTAAAGCCACCGGTGACCGACGGCCCGCACCCTGCGAAGGTGATGGTCATTGGCAAGATGCCGTGGAAGGAGGAGAGCGAGAAGTGCCGCTACCTGGTTGGTTCGACGGGAGAGATCCTGTTGGAGGCCATGATCGAGGCCCGCATTAGTCGCCAGGAGATGGCCAATTGGTACGTCACCAGCTTGGTGAAGTTCATGCCCCCCGACGACCAGACCACGCTCAAGTCGGGGTGGATCGCGGACTGCATGCCGCTGCTCCACCAGGAACTCCGCATCGTCAAGCCGGACTACATCCTCCTGCTTGGGGCCGATGCCTCGAAAGCCCTCCTGGGCAGCAAGGCTGGTGTCGGATACATGGAGGGGCGGCTGGTCCCGTTCGAGTTCCCGGTTCACTTCGATGAGGACAGCGAGCCCATCATCCACCAGGCGATGTGCATGACGGTCGTACACCCTGCTCAGGTGGCCCGTGACCCTGCGTCCCGCCGGACGTTGGAACGCGGGTGCGGCCGGTTCGCGTTCGTGCTCAAGGAGGCCAAGACGGGGCTAACCGAGACCGACATCGACCACCGCAAGTGTACGTCGTGGGAAGAGTACCTGGCGTGGGAGGAGGAGGCGGCTGCCGACCTGGCGAACGAGCCGCCAGGCATGAACATCATCGCCATCGACGCCGAGTGGGAGGGCACCCACCCGGTCAACTCTAACTCGTACGTCCGCACCATCCAGATGTCGTGGGGGCACAAGAAGGCGATCTGCTTCGTCCTCAACGATACCGAGGGCAAGTGCTGCTTCAAGGACAAGAACGGCAAGGACGCCACCGCTCGGCTGGCCAAGGCGACCACGAAGTTCGTCAACCAGTACCGGATCGTGGGCCACTTCTTCGTGGCTGACTTGGAGCACCTCGTCTACCACGGGTTCGACTTCCGCAAGGGTTTCTTCATTCCGACCGAGGACGCCGAGGACGGCACGCCGTTCTGGGTTCGGTGTATGCAGGGCGAGGGCGGGCTCGATACCGGCATGATGATTCACTCGATCGAGGAGACAGCGTTGCTGGGACTGGAGTCGGTGGCGATGCGGTACACCACCTGTCCCCGGTATGACATCGCCCTGGAGGACTCGGTCGTCGAGCTGTGTAAGCAGTTGAAGATCAAGCGGAAGGCCCTCGAAGGGTACGGCAAGATTCCGGACGACATCCTGGTGCCGTATGGCAACTATGACGCCGACGCCACCCGCCGCATCGCGGTCACGGCGATGGGCTACCTCGACGAGGACTACGAGTTCAACTGCGTGTGGGAGCCGTTCGGCGGCAGCATGTTGACGCTGCCGATCATCCTGGAGATCCACCAGCAGGGCATCTTCGTTGACATCAAGCGGGTGAAGAAGTTGACCCGTGACTTCTCGACCGCACGGGCGAGCCTGGAGCAGGATATTGTCGACGAGTTCGGGTGGCCGGAGTTCAACATCCGCAGTGTGCAACACGTAAAGGAGGTTCTGTTCGGGGTCGAGTACAACGGCAAGGTGACTAAGGACGGCGAGCCGATTCGCCTCCGGCCCAAGGGTGCTAAGTGCCTGCGGGTGGAGCCCTTGCTGACGACTGACAAGCCGCCCAAGAAGTGGAGCGATATCGTCGCCATGGGGCGGACTCGCGACCACACGCCGGGCACGGGCAAAGCGGTCCTGGCGATCTTGGCCCAGGAGAACCCGGAGGTGGCGGATCAGATCAACATGATCCGCGATTACCGCTTCCTGGATCAGGTGCTCAAGAGCCTGCTCCGTACGCCCGAGGAGGATGCGAACCAGAACTGGATCACCCAGAAGGACGAGCAGGGCAACATCTTGCTTGACGACGAGGGCGGGGAGGAGTACGAGTTCACGGAGGGTATCGCTGGGTGCATCGACGACGACGGTATGGTCCGGACCCACCTGTACCCGACGGCGGAAACCGGCCGCTGGAAGTCGTCGCGGCCGAACTTGCAGAACATCAGCAAGACCCGCGACCCGGACTACGAGCGGCTGCTGGTCGGGGACGACGGCAAGACGCTGTACAAGCACAAGCTGCGGTCGATCTTCCGGTCGCCGCCGCCCGGCACCCTGACACCACAGACGTTCTGGAAGGACGGCAAGAAGGTCGAGGGCTGGGTGGCGACGACCGCCGAGGACGAGTGGGAGTTGGGCGAGCGGGACCTCATGGGGGCCGAGCTTCGGGGCATGGCCATCATGTCGAACTCGACCCTCATGATCGACCACACGGCTCGGGCACTGACGTACGCCGAGGACGGGTACTCGATCGACGGCATGCGGTGCACGCACGGCGAGGCCGGGGCACCCCTGAAGAAGTGCAAGACGTGCCCGTACCCGCACCCGGAGTTCCACGATATCCACAGCTCGGTCGCCAAGATGGCGTTCAAGCTGTCGTGCCACCCGTCGAAGCCGGGCTTGGCGTCGATCGGCAAGGTTCACCTGCGTAACATCGCCAAGACGGTGATTTTCGGCATCGCGTATGGTCGCCAGGCCAAGGCGATTGCACTGGCGGCGAAGGAGCAGCGGAAGCCGGGCGAGCCCGAGGTGTCCGTCGACGACGCTCAGGCGGTCATCGACGCGGTGTTCGCGATGTACCCGGAGTTGCAAGACTTCTTCGCGGAGGCCCGCTTCCGGGCCGTCAACGTCGGGTGGCTGTGCAACTGCTTTGGTCGGATGCGTCGCTTCCCGGCGACCTCCGACTCCAAGCTGGAGGGTGAGTTCGAGCGGCAGGCGATGAACTTCCCGATCCAGTCCATGATTGCGGACTTCGTCGACCGTTGGTTGTCCGTACTTCACCAGGCTCGGGAGCGACTGCTGCCCGAGTTCGGTGAGTACATTTTTTACTGGCAGTTGCAGATCCATGACGCACTGCTGATCCGCAACAAGAAGAAGTATCGCGACTACATCCACAACGTGCTGATCCCGTGGAGCCTCACCCAGGTCCCCATCTACCCGACCCGCCTCAACGGCACGCCGATCGAGGGCCGGGGGCCGTACTACCTGGGGTCCGACAAGGAGATCTGTACCTGGTGGGGCGAGAAGATCTGACCTACCGAGTTTGGCCGGTTTGGGCCGGTCGGGTAGGATACGTCCTCCTGCAACGGAGTGTTTCTGTGAACTACAGCATGGTCGGTTTGCAAGAGCGTGTCGATGAGGCCAAGACGGTCCATCGGGCGTTCATTGAGCAGAAAGAGGAGAACTACCGCCAGCGTAAGGCGTGGCGTGCCACACACGGTATCCCGGTGTTTGCCATCCTCGGTATGGGCCGGTCCGGGAAGGACACGGCCGCAGAGTACATCTGTGCCGCGACGGGTCTCAAGTACGGCGGCAGTTCGTCGAACAACTTGGTCAAGTTCGTGGCACACGCGACGGAAGGGGAAGAGAGCGTGGTCTGGGCCGAACGGCACCAGAACCGCGAGTTTTGGATCACCGTCGGCCACATGGTGCGGGGCAAGGACCTCAGCCTGTTGGCCCGGATGATCCTCGGCGACGGCGACTTCGCCGTCGGGCTTCGGGGTCGGCAGGAATTGCACGGGGCGGTCAAGGACAACACCATTGACGCCTCGATCTGGATTGCCAACCCCCGAGCGGCCATGGACCCCACTGTGGAGTTCGCGGCGGAAGACTGTGATTTCATGATCTCGAATCATGGATCGTACCTGGAGTTCTACCGCAAGCTCGACAAGCTCATTGAGCTGACGGGCCTGTTCTGTACCTCCACACAGAAGTGAAAAGGATAACCATGGCTGAGTCTGATAAGTCTCGCGGACGCATCAAGCGGAACCTGCCGTCGATGACGACCGAGACGTACGACAACGAGAAGCACGGCGGCAAGGAGGATCGCGGCAGCGGTTCCTCCATGGTGCTCAACGTGAGCAACGATTCCGACAACATCCCGAAGTACAAGGTGATCCGTGGCAAGTACGACGGCGAGCCGCTGTACTGCCGCCTCGCTCCGGCGTTGTCCATGGAGAACCCGACGACCCAGTTGCGGAGCTGGCGTAAGTCGGACAAGTTGACCGGCTTCACGCCGTTCTTCTGTCACCTGCCGGCTGTGGCGTCATACTTCGGGCACCCCGACTGCCCGAAGGTGAGCTTCGTTCTGCACGACCCGACGATCGACCAGGCGATCCGCCCGCTGAGTCCGTTCTTCCCGTTCATTAACGCCTGCTCCGACGCCCACAAGGCGTCGATCAAGGGCGAGAGCACGGATGGGTGGAAGCTGTCGTGGAACAAGTACATGGTGGGGTCGAAGAACAAGGGCTCTTGCATCTCGTGGCCGAAGGACATGTACTTGGCCCAGGGCGGCGTCTACAAGGTCGGCCCGACGTCGTACATGATCAAGGACGGCAAGCCGCGTGAGGTGCCGTACGGCCTCAACCCCGGCGACCCGCTCGTGGTCCTGGAGCTGTCGGCGTCGGCCGGCCAGGGGTTGCAGGACCTGATGAATATCAAGCGTAAGGACGCCGAGGCTGCTCAGCCCGGCGAGTACCGCAAGATGTTCCTGCACGATCCGTTGGGCGTGTACCGCCCGAAGGAGAACAAGATCGTCGGGGGCAAGATCGTCGCGGTCTTCAATCCCCGGTTCAACAAGAAGTTACACCCCGAGAAGGAGGGCATGGCCCGGTGCACGTCGTGGGACGGCAAGTCCCCCGAGGGCGGCGAGAATGGCATCTGGAAGTACCAGGTCGCCCTGCTCAAGTCCGTCAAGATCGACGACGAGGAGTTTACGCCGGATCTCGAAGGTGACGCCGTCGACGAGATTTTCAACAAGAGCATGCCGTGGTTCGATATGGTCGACGCCGCCGGCAAGGTGATACAGAAGGGCCTCGTCCGCGTTATGACTCCCGAGGAGCAGCTCGACGTCATGGCTCGGTGTTTCGCCAAGGAGCCGGGCATTTTGATCTTCGGTCTGAACGATCACCCCGAGTGGCTCAAGCAGATCAAGCCGATCCTGGTGAACGCGAAGTCGTTTGTGAATCCGGGTGAGGCAGTCATTCCTGCCGACACGGGCGATGACGACGATGACGGCACTGTGGTGGTCGGTGCGGACGATGACGAGCTGCCGGTCGCTCCGAAGAAAAAGAAGAAGGCGGGCAAGGACGTGAGCCAGCCGACGCTGCCGGGCACGACCGCTGGCGACGATGACGAGGACCCGCCGGTTGAGGAAGAGGAACCGGTCAAGACCAAGAAGGGCAAGACGCCTCCCCCGCCACCACCACCGGCCGACGATGATGACGAGGAGGAAGAGGAGGACGAGGATGGCGAAGACGAAGATGCCGATGACGGTGACGACGGTGACGACGGTGACGACGCTGACGACGATGATGACGTCGAAGCTGAGGACGATGAGGAGGCCGACGACGCCGACCCTGAAGCAGGCGACGCTGACGAAGGGGAAGCTGAAGAGGGTGACGAAGACGACGAGGAGGTAGATGAGGAGGGTGACGAGGAAGAAGAGGAAGAAGCAGTCGTCGCCCCGGTGAAGCCGAAGGCGGGCAAGCCCAAGTCCAAGCCGAGCGGTGACGAGGTGTTCGATGAGGTGATCGCCGCCAAGCCGGTCGCGAAGCCAGCGGCCAAACCGGCAGCTCCTGTCGCGAAGCCGGTTGCGAAGCCGGCCGCTGCGGCTGCCAAGCCGGCGAGTAAGAAGGGGACGCAGACCGAGGAGGCTGAGGCCGTGGCGTCGCCCAAGAAGAAGGACGCCGAGATGGCGAACACGCTTCAGGCTGCCAAGGCCGCTGCTGCCCGTGCTGCGGCTCGCAAGAATCCTGCCGCCACCCCGCCGCCGGCGGCGGGTGGCAAGGCGAACAAGAAGTAGAAACCGGCTTCTAGGTCGTGCCAACCCCAGTCATGGGGTTGGCTTCTTTTTGTCTAGTGACTTTCAAGGGGCTGCAATGGCTCGGATCAAGAGAGACTACCTGAAGCCCGTCGCCCCTAAATCGGAGGGGGACGGATTACCGATCGGCGGCGTGTCGGCCAAGGAAGAGGGTGAGACGGACTTCTTCGACGTCACGACCCTCGAACTGCCGACCGTTGCGTGTGATGATGACGAGAAAGAAGCGAACACCGATCCGGTGCCGCCCCCCAAGGCGGTGACGACGTCGGCGGGTAAGGCCGTGAAGACCGGACCGAAGACGGTCAGTCTGGGGGAACCCCGCAAGCTGACCCGGAAGGCCCAGGACAGCCTCAAGGGGTGGCGAAGCGGCGGTACGGCACGCGGTCACAAGATGGACGATTACATGAAGAGCGTGGCCGACCAGGCCCGACTGGGGTCGGGGCACACTGGCGTATTCTTGGGGTCGGAGAGCAAGCAGCTGGTGGTGTCGTTCCCTGTCCCGGCGTTTGCGTTCGAGTTCGTGATCGCTAATCAGGGCTTCCCGATGGGTCTCGTGTGGCACCTGGTGTCGACGCACGGCACTGGCAAGTCGGGTCTGCTGGCTGAGATCGCCCGGTGGCACGATCTGGCTGGTGGCGGTTTTGAGTTAAAAGAAAATGAGACGAAGTTCAACCCCCCGTGGTACGAGAGCATCATGGGGCAGGAGGCGTTCGAGCGGATGGTGTTGACGCGGTGCAACAGCGTCGAGGATTGGCAGAAGGCCATGACCGACGGCGTCAAGATCCAGAAGAAGATGATGGACGGCACGAAGGACAAGCCCGGCCCTGGCCGGACGTTCCCGATCCTGTTCGGCGTCGACTCGATCATGGGCAAGATGAGCGACGACAGTCAGGAGTCGATCAGGAAGGAGGGCTCGGCGAGTCGCGGCTTTCCGGTGGAGGCCCTGAAGATCACGCGGTACATGAAGACCATGCCCCAGTGGCTCGACGGGTGGCCGTTCAGCGTCGTGCTGGTCAACCACCTGAAGCTCGACAAGAACCCGGACACCGGTCAGGACGTCCGCAACATGGCCGGGGGCAAGCAGACGCTGTTCCAGGAGAGTTTCGAGTTGGAGCTGCGTCGCGTCGGCCCGAAGGTGATTGAGTCGTCCGAGTGGGACGGCTTCCAGGTCGAGATTAGCTGTGCGAAGAACTCGTTCGGCCCTACGCACCGCAGCATCGTGACCCGCGTGCTGTGGTGGGAGGAACTGGATGAGGAGACGGGTGAGTTCAAGCAGAAGACGATCTGGGACTGGGACTGGGCGATGGTACGCCTTCTCTGGTCCATTATGGAGGGCAATAAGGAGAAGAACATCCGCCTCCGGAAGTACCTCAAGGAGGATGGCTTCGACATGGGGTTCAAGAATCCTGGCGGTCACGTCGACTGTCAGGCGTGGAGCAAGGCGGCTGGCGTTTCTGAGAAGGACCCGCTAAGTTATTCCGAGATGGGTGCTAAACTCCGGAACGATCCGAAGCTGATGGCTCTCTTGCGGCGTGCCCTGCGAATCCGGTCACTACCGCAACTTGAGGGCGACTATCTTGCCAGCATGGCGGCAGCGGGTGAGGGCATGCCGTGAGCGACAAAGAGAAACCGCACCCTTTCGGCGACATGCAGAAGGGGCGTGACAAGAAGGCCGAGTGGAACCTCTCCGAGGCCCGTCGCTTCGAGGAGGGGAAGGTCCAGTTCCTGTTGAAGAGGTTCGGCGTCACGAACAAGAAGTGGGACATGCTCCGCAAGTCTCGCGATCTTGTCGGTGAGAACCTTCTGACGGTGAGTCTCTTCAATGAGATGTTTCCGACCTTTCCGATTGTTCTTGGTTGTTCCCGACTAGGGGGAGTGAAGCTGCATACCGATCTCCGGTGCACGACCCCTGCGTTGTTCCGACGCTTTCAGGATGCCCCGTGGGTTGAAGCCTACGAGGAGTTCTACGAGCAGGTTTCGGGGCAGGCCCTGGATCGGACGATAGGGCTTATTTTCCCCCGCAAGGGGGTGCAGCAAGGTTTGTTGATTCACAACGGGGGGCTGGACGCCTATTGGGTGCGTGGCCTCCGCTGGACGTACTTCGGCGGGACTAAGGAAAAGCCCCAGCTCCTGTACGTCCAGCCGTTCGCACCCCTGGTGGGTGCGATTCACAACAACGGTCACGGCTGGCGTCCCACGCAGGACATGGCCTGATCGACGCAGAGTCTGAACATTACTTAGGAGACTGACGATGGCGAGCGAAGTGGCGACGACCGGACCGAGTGAGAAGGAACTGGCGAAGTTGTACGAGTCGATGACACCCGCGACGCGGGCGGTCGTGGATGCCCGGAGGACCAGTAGCACCAAGCGGGCCGTGGGCACGGTGCTGATGGCGTACAACGATGGGTTGATGGTCCGGGACATGATGGACCCGAAGAAGGAGTCGACGTACGGCACCGGGGCGGTGGCCCAGATGGCCGCGTACTTCGGCGAGACGACGGCGACGCTGTACGGCCTGAAGAACTTCGTGGACAAGTTCGACAAGGACTACGTGCAGGAGTGGACGGATCGCCCGATGCCGTACCAGAAGCATCTGACGCTGTCGCACTGGCTGGCGGTCACCCAGTTGGACAAGGTGGCGGATGCCGAGAAGCTGCTGAAGCGGGCCATTAAGGAGGGCCTGTCGGCGAACCAGGTGGAGGCGGAAGTTCGGTCCGGTGCGATGACCCGCAAGAACGCCCGCAGCGGCGGTCGCCCGCACAGCCGGCCGGCGAGCCCGATGGCCGGGTTGCAGAAGCTCGGCTCCCTGGCCCTCGGCCTGCTGAACTACGGTAAGGCGTGCACGGAGTCGATGTTCTCAAACATCGACGAGTTGGCCCCGGCTGACGTGTCCTCGACGCTGCTCGATAAGCTGACCGCGACGCGAGACCAGATCGACAAGACCGAGACCGAGTTGGGTGACCTCAAGGAGTACCTCGCGAAGAACATCGTGCGAGTTGAGACGGTGCTCGAAGAGAAGGAGAAGGCTGAGGCCGAGGCCAAGGAAGCGAAGGACGCCGAGGATGCCGAAGAGGCCGCTCGGGCGACCAGCCCCAAGATGAAGACCAAGCCGGCTGCTGCGGCCAACGGCAAGCCAGTAACCAACGGCAAGCCGGTCGCAACCAACGGCAAGCCGACGGGCGACAAGAAGAAAAAGAAGAAGGCCGGCAAGCCTGTCGCTGCGGTCTGATAACCAGGAGCAGGGATGTTCTCCGTTTGCGTACTCCTGTACGGCTCGCACGCCGATCTTGCTCGGCGTGTGTTGCTTTCACTCATTCAGCACGCCAACTGGAAGTTCATTGCCGACGTGCGGATCGGCCTCAACGCTTGTGGCGAGGAGACCTGTACCACGGTGGACCTGCTGGGCGGGACGATCAAGAAGTTGTGCCCGCTCATCACGTACACGCCCGATCGCAACGTCGGCAAGTACCCGCTGATGCGACGGATGTTCTACGACACGGCGAACCCGGTCGCCGAGAACGTGATGTGGTTCGACGACGACAGTTATCTGCTTGGCACCAACAAGTACGTGTTTGAGGTGGTGTCGACGTATCTGTCGAAGAACCACATCAGCGGTGGCTCGACGGTCGTGGGTGCCCGGTACACGATGGGGCTGATGGGCAACCAGCACCTGGGCATCAACGCCCAGCCCTGGTGCGTGACGCCCGTGAATAGGCACCACGTCTTCACGTTCCCGCAGGGGGCGTGGTGGGCGGCTCGGACATCGTTCTTGCACGAGTGGAACTACCCGTTCCCTGAACTGCACCACACAGCAGGCGATCGCATCCTGGGCGAGCTGCTTGAACAGCGTGGGCGGCACCTGGTCAACTATCGACAGGGCATCGCCATTAACGCCGACGATGCGGGCCGAGAGTCCAAGGCCCCTCGCCGAGGCGAGAGCGGCAAAATTGAAGCACTGTGGGCGGACTACAGGCCCGGCCCGCCGGACCTGTCCCACCAAAAGTTCGACTGCGAGATCACGAGGAAGGCATGAAGTTCGACGTGCAGTGGTGCAACGTACTGCCCAACCTGATTACCGGCGTACCGCCGTCGTACGTCATTGAGCGTGAGTTGCTCCACGGCGTGAACCCGCACGGCAGCGTGTTCAACGTCGCCGAGGTGAGCCGCGTCGGGCGGTACGTGGTCCCGCAGACGCCGGTCTTGATCGAGAACATTAGGTGGGGGGTGACGAACTCGGATCAGTATGTCCGCATCCCGATCTTTGCCTACCGCACGAAAGGGCGGTCACTGTCGGAGATCTGGGGTCTGGGCATCCAGATTGGTCTGGCGGCGGCGGAATCTTTACGGTCTATTGACCCGCTGCCACCCAAGTCAGCGGTCCTCGTGTTGGGACACGAGTGTACGGACCTGTCTCCGGAAGACGCCTTCCGCTGTTATGTGGGGGTGGCCTTTAGGACGGACCAATGACCCCTGCCACGACCGTGCCGGTTCCCCCGCGAACCTCGCCACCTCGCCCGTCACGCACGCCGCGTGACATCCTCGACAACATGACGGATGACCTGTTCAAGATGGAGCGGAGCCTTGCCGGGTACAACTACCTGTCGGGAGCCCTCAACACCATCAACGACACCCTCCCCGACGGCGAGCGGGCCAAGGGCTTGCCGATCTTTCACTACAAGGCGTCCGTCGACGGCGTCAAGATGATTGACGTCGTGTCCGACCTCAAGGAAATCGACCCCTCTTACTTGAACTACATCCTTGCCCCCATGTGCGACGCACACGGCAAGACGATGCTTGCCTCCATCGACAGTCTGATCAAGAACGCCCAGGAGATGTACAAGCTCGTGCAGGGGGCACTGACGGTTCCGGAACCGAAGGCAACATGACAACAGAACGATATGATTTTAAGCCGCTCAGCCCGCGTGACGGCTACCGCGTCGAGCGGGTCGAGCTTGGAGAACTGTCGCTGTCTTTGTACCTCTACTTGGTGGTACTCGACGAGCGACAGCCTCTTTTCAAGGGTGATACGGATCAGTCCGTGCTGCTCGCGAAGTGGGAGAACCACACCCAGGCCGACCGGGCGGACTGTGCAAGGCTGGAGCTGCTACTCCAGTCCGTCGTCAGGTACTTCAACACCGGCGGCAACGGCAACCTCCTCGGCGTCGTCCTGAAGACGCTCCGTGGGCTTGTCGGTGACCGGTGGTTCCCAGGATGGGAATACTTCGAGGGTGTTGTGAACGACAACGGCGACTACGAACACCTGTTCGTGGCGACCGATCAGAGCGGTGACGCAGTTCTGTGGGTCGAGGATCAGTTCATCGACGCCGAGACGTCGCTGAAGAAGATCCGCAAGCAACAGGAACGCCATGCCGAGCGAGTACAAAAAGGGAAAGTCCGAAGAGCAGAGCAGCGGGCAGCTGCCGACGGAAGGGTCTATCGAATGGAACTACCCAATCCAGGCGATTATTACCCTCCGCAACTCCCTGGTCGAAGTTCTGATGCACGAGTTCCTGGGGAAGACCCCGGAGGGTGATCGGTTCGAGGCCATGGTCGACATGGTCGCCGAGCAGTTGTCTCCGTCAATACTCCGGGATGTCATCCGGGAGTCGCTCCGGCCGCTGATCGGCACCAAGCTGGACGAGAACCTCATCCGGATGACCTGCCACCTTTTGGCCGGCAACCAGCCCCGCTTAAAAGCCCTCCGACCAGTTCGCACGTGGACCACGCAGCGGTTCCCCGAGTGGGTGCCGGTGCAGATCATGGCGTGCAACCGTACTCTCAATAAGCGAGGCGAGCCGGGGGCCACGTTTGTGTTCAAGGTGATCGCGGGCACGCCCGCGTCGCTGTTGATTCGCAAGTTCTGGAGCAGCAAACTCTGCCGCTACATGGCCACGAAGTCCTTCGGCTTCGAGCACATTCCCCGCCACGCCCGCGAGGGTGTGACGGCCCGCACGTTCGACTCCCTGGAGCAGCTCGTGACCATGCGGCTGTACGTGCTCGTCGAATCCAAGGCGTGTTACGAGGGCCGGCCGGGGTTTATCAAGACGAACGTGCCCCCGAGCCTGCGGGCGTGGAACTTGGGCCAGGTGCGGTTGCGGCACCGGACTCTACCCATGCTCGACCAGTGCAAGATGGGCAAGCTGCCGCATCTGGTGCCGTGCCATAGGTGCAAGTACGGGTACAACTCGTGTCGCGGCGGCACGCACGCCAGCGACTACGTGTTCCAGCACTGCGACGAGTGCGGTGAGGACAACGTCCCTTTCGATGTCGACCGCAGTAAGGCGGCGTGTGTGGGATGCTACATGAAGAACGCTTGGAAGAGTAACAAGAAGGAGTGACCGGTGAGCGTGTTCGACAAGCACGACGAGCCGTCCATGGTTAAGACGGTGAAGCGGACCCGGAAGAACGACGTTCCGGGCGGGTTGGTCGTGATGGTGCCGATGTTCGAGTCGGCCTGCACGCAGTTCAGGTTCATCGACAATGTCGCCGAGCACATCGACGATGATACGGGTGAGGAAGACGGTGACGTGTCTGGTTTGTTCTTCGGTCAGTACCGTGTCAACTACAAGGGTAGGAAGTTCCACTGCGGGCCGGACACGACCTGGGCAGCCGTCGAGGCTGCTGTGAAGGTGTCCGAGTTCCCGCCCGATTACTGTATTTGAGGAGTATCGGATCTGGAGACAGCTATGTATAAGGTGTGGTTGATTCGTTTGATTGGGCACGATGGCGTGCCGGGTTCTTGTAAGTTCTATGCCAAAGAGCGGAGCCTGCCGTTGGCTCCTTTTGTCGGTTTGGGCGTGTCAGTCGACCGTAACTCTGACCCGACCAGCATTGAATCGGTGACCGTCAACGAGCAGGGAGCCATTGTCTGTTGGTTGGAGGATCAGGTATACAGCAGCGACGGCAACATTTGTACCGTTGCTGAATGGCCAGAGCAGCTCGAATGGCACGTTGCAGGTTGGACGTGCGTTCCAAGTGCGGATGTGTTGTCTACTCCCGAATACAGTGAGAACAAATAATGGGTCAGCTCGTTAAGCCGGAAGTGTTCCTGACCGGGTTCACGGAGATCCACGAGCCGGGTGTGAAGGCGTACCTGGAGAAGACCAAGCAGATGGACTTCTGGGACGACTACCTGGCCGCCCGCGTGGCGGGCATCTCCGGCGGCGAGTCGCTGTGCTCCATGTACGCCAAGCTGTGCTACAAGAGCCTGGTGGTGGGCAAGAACGCGAACGTGAGCAAGGTTCGGTCGGTGAAGGCCAACTTGGAGAGCTGTTTCGACACGGGCCACGGCTCGGTGTTCGAGCACTGCAACATCAACTTCCTCGTGACGGACTGCTCGCGGGTCTACTGCTACGAGCAGGGCACGGAAGTCTACACGAACAGCGGTTGGAAGAAGATCGAAGACTTGACCGTCGCTGATGAACTCCTGACGCTGAACCCGGACACCAGGAAGGCTAAGTGGCAGACTCCTGCCAGCGTCCACAGCTTCGACTACGACGGGAAGTTACTCGGTTGGAAGACCGGGCAGATGGTGTCGCCCGGCATGACGCCCGACCACTTGTTGTGGGCGGCTCGCGTCAATCCGCGTCGGGCTCGTGGGCTGTCGCTGGCCGAGAACGTGGCTCTTTACTCCGAGAAGGTGCCGATCTCGGAGGTGTTTCGCAAACCCATCGTCATCGACCACGAAGTTTCATTTGCGGCCGAAGACGACCGCGAGCAGTTCCAGATCGGTGAACACACCTACGACGCTTACCGCCTGATGGAGTGGTTGGGATGGATGGCAACGGACGGTACTTTTTCCGTCGAGCGTCCGAACCAGTGCGTCATCAACCAGTCGAAGGTCGGCAACCTGCCGGCACTGCACTCGCTCATGAGCGAGTTGTTTGGGAGCCGGTGGCGGCACCACGGCCCGTACTCTGACAGCCGGATCGAGTATTTCCCGTACTCTGACAGCCGGATCGAGTATTTCACGATCTCGGACGGTGAGTTGTCGGCGTGGGCTAAACAGATGATCGGGCCTAACAACAAGGAGCGGCATTTCGTTACTGATCTGTTCAATCTGAGTCGGCGACTTCTTCGTGGCTTCTTCGCTGCGGCAATGTCTGGTGACGGGACCGTACATCACTCGAACGGCCACCAAGCCTTGTACTGCGAAACGGAGCACGCCGCCGGTCAGTGGCAGGTTCTCTTAGGGCGACTCGGTCTGTGTGCCAACGTGCGAAAAGACGACCGCTCCGGCGTCACACGAGACTTCCGCGATGGCATCATCCGGCACACGAAGCCGAGTTGGGTCGTCAGTGTGAGTCGTAAGTCGGTGTCGATCATCAAGACCCAACACTTCTGGGAGGAGGACTATCACGGGAAGGTGTACTGTCCGAAGACGCAGGACGGGATTATCTATGTTCGCTGTCACGGCCTTGCGTTCTGGTGTGGTAACACCCACGAGCAGGTGCGTCAGCGGGCCGGGTGGGCGTACTCGCAGACGTCGGGGCGGTACTGCCGCCTGGACAGCATCGACCTGGTCTGGAGCAATCTGCTCAATCCCGTGAAGGATCTGTGGCTCGAAGGGCTGTCGTGCATCGAAGACCTGGTGTACCTGACCGAGTGCAAGCTCGGCCTGCGTAAGCCGAACCCGAAGTTCCCGCACGCCCCGGCCGAGGCGGGTCTGACGGCCAAGCCGAACGAGTCGAAGTGCCTGGCGGCGTGGGCGAACATCCCGGCAGGCACGCTCCGCGAGGATTTGAAGTGGGTGCCGGACGACTCGTTCAACTTCGACAAGCGGAAGGCCATCACCAGTGCTATCCGTCGCATTGCCCCCAACGGGCAGGCGAACGAGATCGGCATGACGGCGAACATCCGGGCTCTGCGGCACGTCGTCCAACTCCGCACCGCACCGTTCGCGGAGACCGAGATCCGCGACATCTTCGGGCAGGTGTTCAACCTGACACGGGCGAAGTTCCCCACGCTCTGGTACAAGTCCCGCACCAAGATCGTCGACGATCTGTTGTGGGTGTACGGGATGAAGAGTAACCCGTACGACATCGACGCGGGCGACCCGAAGGCACTGGAGTTTTGGACGACCGAGTCCCTCCAGGGCGAGCTGGCCAAGCGGGCGGACGCCGCGTTGAAGGCGTAGCTCCTCTTGATCTTTCGTGCCGTGAAAGAGATGATCGTCACGACCGTGGCCGAGTCCCCGGTCGTGTCACTAAAGGGAGTTACGATGGCAAACGCAAGCCGCACACCGTCCGCTCGATACATGGCAGCCAAGGTCCTCTTGGCCGCTCTCAAGGTGGCCCACGGCCAGTCGACCGAGGAACTGGCCAAGATGTTCGAGTCCCGCGTCAGTGACGCGAAGAAGACGAAGGTCGACGACCAGATCGGCAAAATGACGAAGAAGTTCAAGGAACGCTTCCAGCGTATTGTGGACGCCTGGGAGAACCCTCCACCTAAGAAGCCGGGTGTGAAACCGCCCGTCGGAAAGAAGAAGGCATGAGTGACGAACTGTTCGCCGACGCCGTCAACACTTACGGCGAGAAGATTCTGGCGTGGGCGAAGAGTAAGGAGTTCTGGAAGGACTGCCCGGAGTGCAAGGGAACCGGCGTCGACGTCCACTGCGACGAGTGCAGCCCGGTCAAGTGCCCGGACTGTCGCGGCACCGGGACCGAGCAGCAGAACTTCGCCGGGAAGCTGATGCTGACGGTTAGCGAGTTGTCTGAGGCGATGGAGAGCCACCGCAAGCACGGCTTCGACGAGACGGACGAGAAGTGCCCGCAGTTCACTAACATCGAGATCGAGTTGGCCGACGCGGTGATCCGCATCATGGACCTGAGTGCGGCCCTGAAGCTCCGGTTGGGCCAGGCCATCGTGGCCAAGATGGCGTTCAACCACACCCGCCCCGTTAAGCACGGCAAGCGGTACTGATGTAGATTCCAGTTTCTAGGACCTGAACATGAGCCTGCAAGCACGCCTGTCGGAAAACGATCCGCGACTCTACAACTCCTATCGAGACGTAGCTCACTGCTTCGGCGATGTGATGCGTGAGGTCGCGGCTCGCCTGGAGGACCGGCGGTGGCCGGAACTCGATGCTATCCTCACCAAGGAGGGCATCACGATGGATCAGCTCGGGGATGCCTGTGCCGCAGCCTGCACGTTCGTGCAGACGGCGACCGAGCTGCCCAAGGAGAAGATGCACGAGGCGTTGGAGAGGTCGGGGTGGTGGAAGGTCCCAGCCCCGGCCCAGATGGCTCTGTGTGCGATGATTGGTACGGTCATGTTCGGGTACTTTTACGCGGGAGTCCGGGAGGCCACCCTGGGCGGTCAGGGGCCGTGCCAGACCTTCCAGGACCTCCGGGCCTTCGGCAGCCACGCCCAGGCGTTGCTGTCCATGGGGCCGTGGAAGCGACGCTGGGTTCGGTTCACACTTCGTCTCGAAGCAACCTGGAAGGCCCTCCGAGGCCGGTAAAGGAGTCGGCGTGATCGTTCCGATGTGGCCCAAATGGTTCACGGACCAGTACGGCGGCAAGTTGCCTCGCACGTACTGTTGTTTCGACACCGAGACGACGGGGTTCAAGAAGGGTGTTGACGTCATCACCGAGTTCGGTCACGTCATCGTCGAGGACTGCAAGATCACGAGCCGGTACAACGTCGTGGTCGACTGGCGGAACCACAAGGTGGTGCCTGACCATTGGCTCCGCGAGCGGCTCGACTACGTCCGGGAGAGCATGGCCAAGACCGGCCAGCACTACACCACCAGCTACGAGCGGATGGCCGACGAGGGTGTCGAGCCCGACCGGGCGTTTGACCTGTACTACGAGATCCTCCAGGGCCTCATCGACAGCGGGTTCTATTTCGTCGGGCATAACATCGCGTTCGACGAGGAGATGATCGCGTACAACATGGCCGGGTTCTACAAGCGGGAGTTCGTCCTGCCCGACGACCGCGTGTTCGACACGGCGGCGATCGAGAAGGGCAACCAGATCTACGACCAGGCCAAGGCGTTGCCGATTGTCGGTGAGACCATGAAGGACTACTTCAAGCGTCTCGGCCGGTTGGGCGGGGCGGGTGTGCACTCCAACCTGACTCGGCACTGCGTTGAAAAGTACAAGCTCAAAGAGAAGTACAACCTCGACATGACGGACGCCCACCGGGCTGAGTTCGACGCCCGGCTGACGCACTACCTGTTCGAGGAGTTCCGGGACATGGCGGCTAATGCCCCGCCGCCACGGCCGGGCATGGCCCACCCGCCGGTCCGCGTCGCCCGGCCACCTGTGGCTAAGGAACGTAAGGTTATCGAGATCGAGCCGTTCTCCGGAACGTCGCTCTACCACCCACCCGCCCGCCCGGCCACACAGCCGGTGCGGCGTCGCGGGCAGAGGAACCGCTGATGGTTGAGAAGGGCGAAGTTGTACCGGCTGTCAAGATGCCGCATACGAGCACCTTGGCTAAGTACGGCATGACCAGT